>Ga0163152_10000003_pt1 | contig 659246 bp, 719 predicted proteins | sample OliLakLV19MP8IB2_FD_148635 | JGI IMG/M metagenome (GOLD analysis project Ga0163152, IMG submission 148635) | Freshwater microbial mat bacterial communities from Lake Vanda, McMurdo Dry Valleys, Antarctica - Oligotrophic Lake LV.19.MP8.IB-2 | ecosystem: Environmental > Aquatic > Freshwater >... | reverse complement strand
GAACACCCACCCCTACCCCATCCCCAAGCACGTCGGTTGAAAAGGCGGTTACGGCAAGCGCGAGCGTGAGCGCCATCGTTCCGGTCTCGGAAAGGTAGAAGCGCGCAGGCGGCACGTTAAACCAGAGGAATGCGAACAAGCCGCCAGAAACCGCTGCTGCAAAGGCCGAGAGTGCGATCTGGTTTTGTGCAAACGCGATTCCCGCATAGGCCATGAAGATAATCGCGAACACGCCCCCGGCAAGTCCATCAATCCCGTCTATTACTCCGCTTGCGTACAAAGCCAGTGTTACCAGTATGAAAAACGGAATGAACAGAAGACCAAGTTCGAAGGGACCAAAGAACGGCAGGCCGACTGCGGAGACGCCAAGCTTTTCAAAAAACCACCAGCCTGCAAACGCGCCCATGATAGCTACAACTAAAAGTCTCCAACGAAGCTTAAGTCCTCCCGTCCCGCTTTTCACTTCTAGGAAGTCATCGAATAAGCCAGCGACCCCGCCAACCAGGAGCGCGACAAGCGGAAGCCACGTTTGTCCGCGATTCACGAAATCAAGAAGCGAGAACACGCCATTAAACAAATATGCGAGAATCACGAGTCCAAAGGCGGTTAAGGCAACCGATGCCCATACCAACATGCCGCCCATGCGAGGCGCACGCATCTCATGCTCCCGATGCAGTTCATCAAACAAAGGAGTGCCGTTTTCATCTCCCATTCCGTTTCCCTTCCCTGCTTTCTTCTTCCAGGCTTTCCTGCGGTAGAGCTCGTTAGCGAGTAGGGGCGCGAGTATGATTCCTGTCGCAAAGGCGAGGATGAACGGAATCAGGACTCGTGCGGCGTCGAGAATCATGGAAGGAGTCCTGCAAAGGAAGAAGCTGTTGCGCGAACGAGCTTATCAACGTCGCTAAATCGTTCCTCCCGCGTCGAGCCAAGAACGACCACGGCGATCGGATGGTTCATTCCAGCATCAAAGACGATCGCGAGGTTCCCGCCTGCAAGATCCGTATACCCTGTCTTTGAAAGGCGCAGTCCTGGGATAGTAGAGACTTCGGGGTTCGTGTTCTCAAGCGTGTAGGAGCGGCCATCAAGGGAGGTTGCAGACACTGTTGCGTTCAATGTTGCCCTGGCAATTCCAGGAACGCGCTCAAGAAAGGCTCCTGCAAGAAGCGCCATATCGCGTGCGGATCCATAGCCGCCTGAAATGATGCTGCTTTCATCAAGTCCTGTTCCGTTTAGCGTGTAGGTCTGCGAAAGCCCAACGGCGCTTCCCGCTGCCGCAAGCAATTGTTCCTTATCCATTCCTCGGCTTCTCTCTGCGGCAACGGCAATAGCATCAGCCGCGTCATTTGATGAAGCGACCAGAGCAAGCTTTGCAAGTTCGGTGAATGTGAATCGCTCTCCTTCGCTAAATCCGTTATCTCCTTCTTGGGCAAGCGAAGCCGCAGTCATCGGGACTGGCGCTCCTCCGGCAAGTGCGTCAGCTGCTGCGTACAAGGTCAAAAGCTTTGTGAGAGACGCAAGTGGGAGCTGGGCTTCCGCGTTCTTCTCGTAGAGCACCTCGCCGGTTATGAGGTCGTACACGATCGCTGCTTTAGCAGTAAGCACGACCTTCCCGTATGGATTTGGCGCTGGCGCTGGAGTTTCAACGACCACCGGTTCTGGACGCGCAAGAAACTGAGCGGTACCAAGCGCGCCTACAGCAAGCACAAGCGCAAGACCTGCAAAGAAAAGCCCAGCGTGTTCGCGTGCCTGAAGCTTCGAGAAGATGTGTCCGAGATTAATCATGCAGGTGTTTCTTCAGAGACTGCTCGCTCATCAAGCATGCCGGTCAGTTCCTCATAGCGCGGGAGCGCGGAGCGTTCGGTAACGCCAAGGTGCGCAAGCGCATCGATGGTGGTCTTATAACGAGCACGACGTCGGTCAGTCGTGTCTTCGGTTCGCTCAACCAGTCCGCGAAGCATAAGGGAGCGGAGTGCTGCAGACGAATTCACGCCTCGCACCCAATCGATCTCTCCTCGAGTTGCGCTTCCCTTATAGAGCACGATCGCAAGTGTCTCAAGGCTTGCCTTTCCAAGGTCGCGTGACAGTTCTGCCTCTCGGAGCTTTTTCACAAAATCAGCTGCTTCAGGCGAGGTGCGAAGCTCAAGCTCGTCGTCCGTTTCAACTAAAGAAAGACCTCGAGTCGCTAGGTCATCTTTGAGGACTTCAACTGCCTTCTCGAGCATGTCAGGAGTGACCCCAATGAGGGATGCAAGGCGCTTTTTGGCTATTGGCTCTCCTGCAGAGAAGAGGAGCGCTTCAAGGAGTGCTGGGGGCGTAAGCTGCATAGATAGGCTACAGAATACCGCGCTAAGCCCTTGGGGCAAAGCGCTCGCGGTATACTAGGGGCCACATGAGCTATTTAGACGCGATCATTTTGGGAGTCGTTGAAGGACTCACAGAATTTCTGCCGGTTTCTTCTACCGGTCACTTGATTCTGGTAAGTGACCTTCTTGGCATTCCCTCAACAGAGTTTCTCAAGAGCTTTGAAATAGCCATACAGCTCGGAGCCATTCTCGCTGTGGTTGCTCTCTACTGGCGCTCTTTCCTTGATATTGCGATCCTCAAGCGCGTCATCGTCGCGTTTATTCCGACAGGAGTGATCGGTCTCCTCTTGTATGGATTCGCTAAGGAATATCTGCTTGAGAACACGCAGGTAGTTCTCTGGGCACTCTTGCTTGGAGGCGTGGCGCTTATCGCGTTCGAGCTCCTGCATAAGGAATCAGAATCCGCTGCTAAGGAAACTAAAGACATTTCCTACACGCAATCGTTTTGGATCGGCGTGTGCCAGTCACTCGCTATTATCCCTGGAGTCTCACGTTCTGCTGCAACCATCCTCGGAGGTTTGCTGCTTGGCGTTGGACGCGTTGCGGTCGTCGAGTTCTCGTTCTTGCTTGCGGTCCCCGTCATGTTTGCCGCAACGGGTCTCGATCTTTATAAGAGCGCAGGACTCTTCACACCTGACGACTTCGGTCTCCTTGCGGTTGGATTCGTGATTTCCTTTATCGTTGCATTCGCTTCCATCAAGTTCCTTCTCCAATATGTGCGAAGCCATACGTTTATTCCTTTCGGCGTCTACCGAATCGTACTTGCGCTCCTATTCTTTTTTGTCGTTCTTTAGTTACGAAAGCTCTTTGATCGCGCGTTTGGCGTAATAAGCGACGTCGGGACGTATCCCATCAAGCGTATCGAGGTTTTCTACCGTATACCATTTCCACTCATCAGTTTCCTTTTCTGGAATAACGACGTCTGATGTAGCTCGCCCAAAGTACACTGAACTAACGTGCTCATGAGTCGGTGAGATCCTATGGCGGTTCTGTGCTATCGGAGCAACGAGTTCCTTAAAGTCGTTCTCCTCGTGCGTAAAGCCTCTGGTGTCATAGAGTTCGATGTCTAGACCAACTTCCTCCTTTACCTCTCGAAGAGCAGCTTGGTTTGGATCTTCGTCGAGTTCGATGTGTCCGCCGATCGAAAGCCAGATGCCGTACTTGTCGTGCTTCCTTAGGAGAACTTTATCCCTATGGACGATAAACACCTCAACGGTGAAATCTATCTTTTCGTGGATGTGAGGCATGCGCTATTCGTACTTAGGCAGATCCGCTGTTGTATTCGTAATTCGTATCTCCGAAAACGTCCCATGCTGGGCAACGTCAATCGCTCCCTGCTTTACAAGCTCAAGCATCGCTAGGAACGAAACGATCACCTCCACCTTCTCTTTCACTCCTCCTGAAAACTCAGAGAAAGACAAAGTGAGTGCGCTTTGTACACGCGTCATCAGGCGATCCATCATCTCTTCGATAGTGACCATGGGGCGCACGCGTGTCTCAGGAAGCTTTTCTTCCTTTTCCATCGCTGCGAGTGCTTCCTGAAGCGCTCGTTCAAGATTCTGAAGCGTCATATCCTTGCTTGGCGCAAAGACAACGTCTGGAAGGCGTTCTCCCGCAGATACCATCACTGAGCGCCCGAAGATGCGGGAAAGTTCTTTCGCTGCTTCCCTCGCCCGCTCATAGGCAAGCAAGCGGAGCTTGAGATCATCAATGTCTTCCTCCTCGTCTCCCGAGAGTTCAAGGTCAGGGATAAGTGACTTCGATTTTATGAGAAGCAGCGTCGCGGCGATCTGAATGAAATCAGCAGCATCCTCTATCGGGAACTTTCCTTGTCCTCGCACATACGCAATGAACTCATCGGTGACCTTAGAGAGTGAGAAGTCGTTCACCAGGAGTTTCCTCTCTTGGATAAGCTCAAGCAGAACCCCGAGAGGTCCCTCGTACACCTCGGTCCGTATCTGGAATCCTGACGTCGCTACGCTTTCCATGACTCGATAAAGGATAGAAGCAGTCGCACCGGAGCACCGGCAGCTCCCTTGGCGAGCTCGTCTCCTGGAGCAGAAGTCATACGCGGAGCTATATCAAGGTGCGCCCATGGACACTCAAGTTCTTTGGCAAACTGCCAGAGAAACATGCCGCCATTAGTAGCTCCTCCATAGCGCGCTGATGCCCCGTTCCCGGGAACATTCGCTATATCTGCAAAGGAGCTTTTGACCCCCTCTTCGTACTCGTCCCAGAGCGGCAATCGCCAGAGATAATCCCCAGTCTGCTCTCCAAGCTGGAGCAGCTCGTCTGCAAGCTCGTCGTTACGCGTCATGAGGCCGCTTGCATAGAGGCCAAGTGCGACCATTGATGCGCCGGTCAAGGTAGCCGCGTCGACTACAACAGACGGTTTCAAACGTTTGGCATAGGTAATAGCGTCAGCAAGGATGAGACGACCTTCCGCGTCAGTGTTCAGTACTTCAACCGTTTTCCCTGCCATAGACTTCAAGACGTCTCCCGGTCGATAGGCATAGCTTCCTGGAGCGTTCTCGACTGCAGGGATAAGACCGATGACACGCTTCTTTATCTTCAAGCGAGCAGCAAGCGCAACTGCGTGAATAACCGCTGCAGCTCCCGACATGTCCATGTGCATTTCATAGATTCCAGACTCAGACTTAAGGTTCAGTCCTCCGCTGTCGAAAGTGACACCTTTACCGATAAGGACGATCGGCTTACCCGCTCCTCCCTTGTAATCCATAATCGTGAAGCTTGGAGGAAATGGAGAGCCTTGGGCAACGCCAAGGAGAAGTCCCATGCCTTCTTTCTGTATCTCTGCCTTGCTCAAGGTTTTAACGGCAACGGGGAGACCTTTGACCGAATCCTTTGCTTCCTTGGCGAGTCGCGTAGGAGTCATGTCACCTCCGGGAGTGTTTGCGAGCGCACGGCATGCGTTTACTGCTTCTCCTATCGTCTGTCCTCGCTTAGCAGCCGCGTGTATTGATTTGTATGATTTTCCGCAAAGCAAAAGGTCTTCAACGATGTTCCAGCCACTTTTCGGCTTTGTCTTATACGTGGTGAACTCGAAGTTAGCCATCTCGAAGTTCTGAGCGGCAATCGAAGAAATTTCTTCTGGCGTAATGTTCTGTAGATTCTTGAAGAGTTCTGGCGTTGCATCAAATTGCAGCGCAATTTTCTTTGATTTGTTTTGCTTTGCAGCCTGGATGATAGATCGACAAAGAATAATGAACCGACGAAGATTCATATCTGAAGGTTTCCCTGCTCCAATCTCAAGCCAATCGGCACCGTCTTCGCGCACGAGACGCTTGATTCCCCGTGCTTCGGTTGTGAGTTTGACGCGGGTATACCCTTTTGGTGCTTTCTCTATTTGCGTTCCAAATGTTATGTTCATGCTTTTTTCTTTAGTTCAAGTCCAAGCTCATCAAGCTGCTTCTTCTCCAGAGGTTTTGGTGCCTTCATCACAGAAGTCTGTCCTCCACGGGTCATCGGAAACGCCTGCACTTCTCGAAGATAGGTTTCGCCGGTCAAGTTCATGATATTGCGTTCGACGCCAAGGGCGATGCCTCCATGGGGCGGAGTTCCGTACTTAAAGGCGTCTAGCATGTGTCCAACTCGCTCTGCCATCTCATCTTTAGAGAATCCCATCACTTTGTAGGTCGCTTCTAGGATCTCAGGACGATGTGCTCGTACTGAGCCCCCTCCTGATTCGTATCCGTTGCAAACGAGATCGTACTGCGTCGTAAGGATGTCTTCTATGTGTTCCCCCTTCATAAGCCATTCAACATGCTCAGGGATAGGCATTGAGAACGGGTTGTGAGTGAAGGTCCATTTACCGTCATCCGTTTTCTCAAAGAACGGGAAATTAACTACCCACGCGTATGCGAGAATGCCCTGCTGCTTCTCCTCTTCTGTGCGTAGATCAAATTTATCTGCACCGTGTTTTTCCATTGCATCTTTATAGGAAATGCGCGGAAATGGCTTCTCTTTAATCGTGTATCCCATGCCTTCAACAACAGTCGTGATCATATCCTCTACGGCCGCCATAACGTCCTCCATAGTGACGAACGACATCTCGATATCTATTTGGCTATGCTCGAAACCGCGGTCGGCACGAAGGTCCTCATCACGCACGGCTCGTGCGATCTGGAAGTAGCGTTCAAATCCTGCCGTCATCAAAAGCTGCTTGTATTGCTGGGGAGACTGAGGAAGTGCGTAGAACTTCCCTGGGTTAAGTCGCGAAGGCACGACAAAGTCACGAGAGCCTTCAGGAGTGGACTCGGTGAGAAGCGGAGTTTCTATTTCAGTAAACAGCTTGCTAAACAGGTGCTCGCGGCAGCGTCGTATGAATTCGCTTCGCACGCGCATGTTGTTTTGCATGCGTCTTGAGCGCAAATCAAGATAGCGGTACTGGAGTCGAACCTGTTCGTCTATCCCGCTCGTGTCAGTCGTTATATCAAACGGAAGCGTCTCTGCAGGGTTTAGTATCTCGATTCCCGTCACCTCAAGCTCAATGTCGCCGTTGAGCTTGTCTGCCTGTACGTTCTTTTCAGGTCGCTTGTTTACAATACCTGTAACGGTAATAACAAATTCAGATCGAACTTCTTTGGCGGCATCCATAGCCTCACTTTTCGGAAGCACAACACCCTGCACCATCCCGCTCATGTCTCGGAAATCAAAAAACACCATCTTGCCCTGGTCACGACGCACATCTACCCATCCGGCGATGGTTACGGTTTCCCCCACGTGCTTCCCAAGGTCTCCAATGAGTATTCGATCTTTCATATGAGTATTATGCTACGCCAATAGCCTTTCGCACTAACTGCATCTTAGCCTCACTCACCTGACGGGCATGTACTCCTCCTTCGTCGAGGATTTTCCGAATATCTTCATCAGTAATAGATTCTCGCTTTGCTCTCATGGGCGCAATAAAGGAGTCGAGATCTTCAATCAGTGCTTCTTTAAGTTCCTTATATTTTCCGGCTTTTTCATTGTAGAGCGTTGTAAGCTCGGCCTCGCTTTTTAAAAGTGCGTGGATGGCATAAACGTTCTCTGGCCGTTCTCTTGAAGAATCAGTCACGATACTCATCACTGACTTAACGATTTCATCCCGAGTTCCAAAGAGAGGAATGGTGTTTCCGTAACTCTTACTCATTTTCTTTCCATCAGTACCAGGGACAACACCTACTGCTTTTAAGATAAGCTCTTTTGGCTCCTTGAATAAAAATCCATACGCGTTATTGAACTTCGCGGCTGCTTCACGTGCGTACTCAATGTGCTGGCGCTGATCTTCTCCCACAGGAACAATGTCTGTATCATAGAGAAGAATATCTGCGGCCATCAGCATTGGATATGTAAACAGGCCCGCATTCGCTTCAAGTCCCTTAGCGACCTTGTCTTTGTATGCGTGCGCTTGCTGAAGAAACGGAACGGTCACCAGGCAGTTAAAAATCCACGCCATCTCGGTATGTGCTGGAACCTCAGATTGTTTGAAGATAGATACTTTTAAAGGATCAATTCCAACGGCAATATAGTCGCGAACCACATTCATCGTGTTCTTGCGAACTTCGTTGGCATCTTTTAAAGACGTGAGAGAGTGATAGTCGGCAACCATGAGGAAGCTGTCATAGTTTGGATATTCACTTTTAAAAGGCGCAAGCGCGCCAAAATAGTTCCCGATGTGCAGGTCTCCAGAGGATTGGAGCCCAGTCAGAAGAACCTGTCTGTCTTTCATTTGGCCACTATATCAGAAAGTAACCACTGTTGAGGCCTCGTTGCGACGTTTGACAGTTTATATAAAAAATGTCACAATGTATTTACTCCCGTATTGAAAGCGGGCTTGTGTTAAGGGGCTGATTACTATGCGTTACGTGAAAAAGTTTCTCGGGCAAACCACGCTGGTCGGCATCGCCATCTATACGCTTTACCTGTGCTACGGCCAGAAGTTAGCGTATCAGACGGCGGCGTTGATGCAGCAGTAGCCCACACCCCACACAACAACAAAGTTCCCAACCTTAAATCGCGAGCCTCACACGCTCGCGGTTTTTTATTCTTCTCGTGGTGCGCCGGGCAGGATTCGAACCTGCGTAGGATAAATCCGCTTGGTTTACAGCCAAGTGCAATTGACCACTCTGCCACCGACGCATCGGTGGCCACACTATAACATCACTCACTATCTTTTCCAGGCAGGGGTTCAAACGGGTTAGGGACGTCAAATGTGAGGATAGGAATGTGTCGATTTACAAACTGATAGTCAACGCCATATCGCTCCGCATAGACCTTATCTGCAGTATCGAACCGGGCTTTTTCCCATGCAAAACCCAGTTTTGTTGAAGCGGCTTTTACGCTCTCCTCGGATGTTCCTTCTACTTCGACGAAGGGTTCAAGAAACGGCCACTCGTCTATGGTGATATCGACATCGTCGAGCTGCCATAGTTCCCGCTTGGTTTCTTGGTAATTCTTGTCTTTACAGCCAAGACCTCGGAGCAAGTCCCTCGTTTTCTCGAAATCATCAACCGTAAGTTCGATTTCACCCATCTGATCGATACGGCTATTGTCCCCGGTCCGTTCTTTAAGCGAGAGCGTGATCTTCCCTCCTTCGTCTCGCACGCGAACCCATGCACGAAGCGCATACTCTTCGTCCGGAGGATACAGATTCACTCGGCGCATAAGGCGTTCCGGATAGACCATGACCGCGCCTGCGTCTTTGAGGCGTTTTCGCATCTCACTCTTGTCGATGGGCCAGAACGTTGCTTCCCACTCTGTTTGCATACAAGGATTATTTCAAAACCAAAAGCAGAGCGTCTTTCTTTCCTTTGCGCAGGAGCGCCAATCCTTCTGAGAAGTCAGAGGCGGTGATAGTGGGCTCAACGGTATCCACTACCTTGCCGTTTATGGTGATTCCCTTGGCCTCGATAAGGCGCCTGGCGTCTGACTTAGACGAGGCGAGCTTCCCTTCGGCGAGCGCGTCCGCTATTGAGTATCCTGGAGAAAGCGAAGCCTTGGGAACTTTCAAAGTCTCAATCTCCCCGAGAAGCACCGCTCGTTCTTCACGAGACAGGTCAGCAAGCGTCTTGCCGCCAAACAGTACGTCGGTTGCGGCTGCCGCCGCTGCAGTTGCAGCAGGTCCGTGCACGATCTCAGTCACGAGGCGCGCAAGCGTCTCTTGTCCTTCTCGCTCTCCCGGATCTTTTCGATGGGTTTCAAGCAACGTGTTCATCTGCTCTGCTGAGAGAAAGGTGAAAAGTTTCAGGTATTGCTCGATCTCACTGTCTGGAGTGTTCATCCAAAACTGATAGAAACGGAAGGGAGAGGTTTTCTTGCCATCAAGCCAGACGGCGTTCCCTTCGGACTTTCCGAACTTCTTCCCGCTTGAGTCGGTAACAAGCGGCCACGTGAATCCGTACACTTCGTCCCCGAGCTTCTTGCGGACAAGATCAATACCCGAAAGGATATTGGTCCACTGGTCAGACCCTCCTACCTGCAGGTCGATTCCCTTTTTCTTGTGGAGAGTGAAATAGTCATAGGCCTGCAACAGTGCGTATGAGAACTCAGTAAAGGAAATGCTCTCGTCTGGGGTTTCAAGACGGCGCTTGATAAGGTCGCGCTTGATGAGCTCGTTGACGCTGAAGTGCTTTGCGGTGTCTCGGAGAAACTCCAGAAGCGAAAGCTTTCCAAGCCAGGTCGCGTTATCCACCATTTCGATTTTTCGTCCGAGCACTTTCTGAAGCTGAGCACGCAGTCCGCGCTTGTTGTGTTCAAGGGTTCGCTTATCAAGGAGTATTCGCTCGCCGCTTTCTCGAGGATCCCCGATCATGCCCGTGCCTCCGCCTACGAGAAATACTGCGCGATGTCCTGCGTCTGCGAGCCGCTTCATGAGAAGCAGCGGTACCAAGTGGCCCACATGTAAAGAGTCTGCGGTCGGGTCCATTCCGAGGTAGACGCCGCGCTTTGCAGCGAGGATTTCCTCAAGAGGAGCTGAGGACTGTTCTGCAAATCCGCGAGCTTTCAGGTCTTCCGCAAGCGTCATATCGGCCCAGTATAGCATTTAGCCTTTTACCGAAATGATGTTCAGGATTCTATTTGGGACAAAGACGATACGTTCGGGCTTGTTTTCGACAAGCGGCGCCAGTGCCTCGTTATCTCGAAGAGCGGCAAGCGCGTCTTCTTCGCTTGCGTCTCGAGCAAGCGTGATTTCCCCTCGCTTCTTGCCGTTTGCTTGGACTACGATCGTAACGCTATCACTTTGAGTTTTGTTGGGGTCAAAGGAAGGCCACGGTCCCTTTTGCAGCGTATCTTTGTGACCGAGTGATTCCCAGATCTCATCTGCCATGTGGGGCGCAAATGGTGCAAGAAGAAGCACCAATGTCTCATACGCTTGCTTGGGTACCGCCTTAAGTTCATGGAGCGCGTTCGTGTAGATCATCAGGGTCGAGATGGCCGTGTTGAAGGCAAACGACTCGATATCGCCTCCAACTTTCTGTATGGCTTTGTGCATGTGGCGCTCGGTCTCCGGATCAAGCGGAACATCCTCAACGCGGCTCTGCAAATGCCATACCTTCTCAAGGAAGCGGTAAGGACCAGAGAGTCCTTTCGTACTCCATGCGATCGTATCTTTAAAGGGACCCATGAACATCTCATAAGTGCGAAACGCATCAGCTCCCCATTCAGCAATGACATCATCCGGGTTCACGACGTTGCCGAAGCGCTTGCTCATCTTCCGTCCGTCTTCAGCGAGAATGAGCCCGACTGAATGGAGTTCGGTAAACGGCTCTGCAGTCGAGACTGCTTTGATGTCATAGAGGAACTTGTGCCAGAAGCGCGCATAGATAAGGTGACGGGTCGCATGCTCTGCGCCGCCCACGTACACATCCACTGGCGCCCAGTGCTTTTCTTTAACAGGATCTACAAAAGCGGTGTCGTTATGGGGATCCATAAACCGGAGGTAATACCAGCACGATCCTGCCCATTGCGGCATCGTGTTTGTCTCGCGCTTCCCTGCCTTACCGCACTTAGGACAAGGGACATTCACCCACTCAGGTATGAGTGCAAGCGGAGATTCGCCTGTCCCGGCAGGTTCGTAGTGCTCTACATCAGGAAGCTTTACCGGTAGCTCGCTTTCGGGAACCGGCACCACCCCGCACGCTTCGCAGTGGATAAGGGGAATAGGCTCTCCCCAATAGCGCTGACGAGAGAAGACCCAATCTTGTAAGCGATACGTCGTCGTCTTGGTTCCTCCTACAAAATCGGTGATCTTATCCTTGGCTTCTTCGTTTTCCATTCCCGAGAACTCGCCAGAGTTTATGAGAATGCCTTCCCCGCCATAGGCTCCTGCTGTGCCATCAAGGAGCGAGATAAGGTATTTGTGCGACTCAGCGGTCATGAGCTTGAGACACTCTTCTTTCGTAAGCCAGAGCGGCTCATGCTTTTCTTTCTCAGCTTCCTCCACTTCTTCGCGTGTCTCGCTTTGCAGTTCAAAATAAAACGGACGGAAGTGCCCGAAGCGGTTCTCATCTTTTGGTCCATGGAAGAACTTGCTATGGAAGACACCGAACTCTCGTACAAGCTTCAGGTCCGTATATCCGGTCTCTTCCCGTATTTCAGCGCGTATCGCTTCTTCAGGTGTCTGGCCTTTCTCGATGCCTCCCGTAATGAACGTGTGCCAGGCAATCTTCTTCCACTTAAGCCCAAGGTACTTGTCTTCAGTCGGGTGCTTCACGATGCCCGCGACGGCATCTCGCTCTACAAAAGGTTTGGAGGGCTCTACTTTGTCTGTAGCGCCCTTGCCGTAAAAGAGAGGCTCGAGCACGTCTTGGATCGGGACGTTGAACTTAGTTGCAAACTCATGATCACGATCGTCGTGCGCTGGGACTCCCATCACAGCTCCTGTTCCGTAATTGCCAAAGACATAATCGGCCACAAAGAGCGGGATCTCTTCGTTGTTGGCAGGATTCACTACCTTGATGCCCTTTAGTTCAACGCCGGTCTTCTCTTTGTTTTCTTGTCGTTCGAGTTCGCTTTTGTCTTTTGCCTTCGTTACGTACGCAGCCACTTCGTTGCCGTTCTCCAATCGACTGCCTAATACTTGGACGAGCGGGTGTTCAGGCGCAAGCACGAGGAAGGTGACGCCAAACAAAGTATCTGGACGAGTCGTGAAGACCCTCACCGTTTCTGTACCCCCTGCGATTTTGAATTCAAGTTCCGCGCCCTCACTCTTCCCGATCCAATTACGCTGCATCTCCTTAATATGCTCGGGCCATCGTGGAAGCCCGTCAAGGTCAGCAAGCAATCGGTCCGCATAGTCAGTGATCTTCAAGACCCACTGGCGCATGGGCTTTTTCTCGACGACGCTTCCGCAGCGTTCGCAGTTCCCTCCCTCGAGGTCTTCGTTAGCAAGACCAGTCTGGCACGAGGGACACCAGTTGATGGGCGCATATGACTCATACGCGAGTCCTTTCTTAAAGAGTTGGAGGAAGATCCACTGCGTCCAGCGATAGTACTCAGGGTCAGTCGTATTAACTTCGCGGGACCAGTCGTAATCAAGCCCGATCTTCGAAAGCTGCTCCTTGAAGCGCTCTACGTTTTCAGAAACCGCCTTTCGCGGATGCACTTTGTTTTGAAGTGCGTACTGTTCTGCAGGAAGCCCGAACGCGTCCCAGCCCATCGGGTGGAGAACGCTATGTCCTTGCATGCGCTTCATGCGCGAATAGGAATCGGTCGCGATGTAGCCCTTGGGGTGCCCGACATGGAGCCCTGCTCCTGAGGGATACGGGAACATATCAAGCACGTATGCCTTTTTCTCCCCAGTGTCGCTTGCCTTGTAGACGCCCTCCTCTTCCCAGCGCTTGCGCCACTTGGGTTCTATCTTAGAGGGCTCATAGGGCTTTTTATCTGCCATATGAAGTCGATAGTACCATGATGGGTTTTATACTAAATCAAAATATTAAGAAATCTCAAACGAAAAGATCAAGCAAGATTTTCCTTCTTCTAACCCAAATTCCCGATAGGCCTTTTAAAACATGTTCGATAAACTGAGTACTCGCGATAGATATCAGATGATACAATATACAGATATTTTAGGTATGAATAAAATTTTCCTAACTTCAGACGGATTAGAAGCTAGAGCCGTTTCAGAGGCTTTCCTGAATGTTATGGAGAAACCTCCCCAGAAACTTAATGCCCTTGTTGTTGCTCACTCTAAGAATGCAGTTGAAGAGCAGTTTTTAGAAGAATCAATAAAAAGCTTAAGAGGCTTAGGAGTTCATAACGTTGTAAGCATTAATCTTTTCAAACAGGATTCTCCACTGGAGTTAGACTCGCTCGACATAATCTACATGTGTGGTGGCAATACCTTTCTTATTCTTAAGTATCTACGGCAAACGAAACTTGATCAGTTCATTATCGAGAATGTAAAAAACGGTGTGATGTACGTAGGTGTATCAGCGGGAAGCATAATTGCAGGACCAAGCATTGAGATTGCTGGTTACGGAAGTCAGGGTGATACTAATGACACAGAGATGACAGACTTGAGAGGTTTAGGGTTAATTCCTTTCGCAATTTATCCTCATTTTGATCAAAGTTTGACTCAAGAAGTCGAGGTATTTAGGAGCACAGCACCGTACGAAGTCTTAAATCTCAAAGATGGAGAGGCTTTGCTTGTGAACGGAGATGAAGTCGAGCGAATTGATTCAAGAAGTTAGGTCAAGGATGTAGTAACAATAGGATTCTTTCCTTCTTTAGAAAGAATATGTGACTGATAGAGGGTGCTCATAATTTTTACTGGAACAGAATGTGAATCAATGTTTGATATCAAATCTTTCTTCTCTTTTGCGCCAAGAATAAACTGAAGAAATTCATAAATCACAGAGTCCTTTGCTTTCTCCACTGTAAGCCTATCTGTAGAGCCAGTTAATATATCTTTACTCGATAACTTGTAAAAAGGCTTATCCGTACCGAACATTGCCGCATTCCTAAATACATATATGTCGAAATGATTATTACCTCCTATCTCGAACTCCTGTGAGTTATCGATGTCGTGTTTGTCGCTTGCTTGATAGTTATGGATATGAATACTTTGAAAAGGGCCTTGTTGTATAACAAATTGCTGGTGCTTTACGCGCCCGTTTCCTTTATAGAGATCGGTATTAGGTTCGCTCCATGCTCTACGTGAGAAACTATTATGCATAAGATTCATTGATACATTGCAAATGTTCTCACCTTCTTTTAAAAGTCGAATTATATTAAACGCATCAATCTCTCCAAAGTCTTTAATGTAACTTGCATACTCATCTTTTGAAAATCCTGTCGATTTATAACTATGATTTAAGAATGACGCATAATCATCTTCCGTAATCTGCATGCTGTATCCTTTTGGAGTTAAAAATGAAGAATAAACCTGCATTGAGTCCGGGAACTTGTCTTCAATACTTCCAGCTTTGTAAAATTGCCAAATAATATCAAATATATGATAAGCACTATGCGAGCACATACCATATCCATATTTATACGGATGCGAATCCTGAGTGATTATCTCATTGGGGAAAAGCCATGTACCATCAGCGTACATCGCTTGAATTGAAGTCACAGGAATATTAAAACGATCCTTAGCTTCGGTAATAAGTTTATGCACATGTTTGAAACCAGAATCATACCTTCGTTGCGTGTTTATAGAGAAAATTGTCTGTTTACGCACCTGATTAGACTTGTATTGATTCAACAACTCTTCGTAATCAGAAATTAAACCAGTTGCTTGAAGAATGTCGGTATTTATATGTTTTCTTGTGGTAATGGGCTTATCCATCAGAATATTCAACTCATTATCAAGTGCCCACTTAGCATATGCCTTATGCGCTAAGGGTTCTGTAGAAATAATGACTCCAGAAATGTTCTTACTTGCAATAAGTTTATCCAATTGTTGTACAGTTTTCTTAGATAGAGATTGATTTGAATCCAATGGGTCAACGTAAGTTATGTCAATCTCATGCCTTCCTTTCTTAAGAAAGTCCTCAATTCTGTTTTTCTGAGAATGGACGTCTACTGCAGCAACCAACTGAATTGGAAATGATTTCGAAAATTCCATTATTGAGGGCACATAGATCCTTTGTGCGTGGAATCCAATACCAATGATCAGTATGTTCTTCTTCTCTAAAAAGCTGTCCATTTTATATGAGGATTGAAACGCGCAGGGCAATTCTTAGTTTTCTCCCTGAAAAGATCTCAGGTACGTAAGTCAGAAAATTAAGTATCAATAGGCGAGATTATACTGTAAATATGAAATTTATCCATTCCATTCAACTATCGTATAATTAAAGTTGATGTCCTATATCCATTTTCTCAGTGGTAATTTTGTTTCTGAAGACGAATTGTTAATTTCACCTAGAGATCTAGGGTATTCACGCGGATATGCCGTTTTTGATTTTTTTAGAACATATTCCGGGCATAAACCATTTATGATCGACGTGCACATTGAGCGGTTATTTCAGTCCGCGGCCCGAGTCGAACTTAATATTCCATGGTCTAAATATCAAGTTATTCAATGGGTCTTGGATACCATTTCGAAAAATACAACAAATCACGAATTGGCTATTCGAATAACAATATCCGGAGGAGTGTCTTATGGGTTAACTCCTCCAGAAATACCAACAATTCTCATTACCGTTGATCAAGCAATTGATTTCTCAAAAGAAATATATGATAAGGGAGTAAATGTCATCACTGTCGAGTATCAAAGGCATCTGCCCGCCAGCAAGACGACTAATTATTTAGAAGCAATCAGACATCAACGATTAGCCATTACACATGGCGCAGATGAGGTTCTCTACTGCAGCAAGGGTAATGTACTGGAAGGTGCGACCAGCAACTTTTTTGCTGTAATTGATGGGAAGATTGTTACCGCGAAATCTGGGATATTAGAGGGCATTACGCGAAAAATATTATTAGAATCTCTCGAAATTAGTCCTTCAATCCTTGTGGGTGATATTCCGGTAAACAGATTAAAAGATGCATCTGAGGCTTTTTTAAGTGTTAGCTGTAAAGATATTATCCCTGTAGTTAGAATTAACTCTATTCCTTTGGGAGAAGGAGTAGTAGGTCCAATCACGAGAAAAGTGATGACACAATACAGTGATTATCTCCATTCAAATCGATGGGATTTGCCACAATAACAAGCAGAAAACAAAATCAATCCCACAAGAGTAGTTCTTCGTTCTTAACCCCAATAAATGTGTTAACGCTTAATCTCATCTTGCTTGAAGACACTTCTCCAACTTGATGAAAATTCCTTGAATTAAAGATCACTAGCTCTCCGGCTATAGGCTGGATACTTATTGACTCCTCGTTTATCAAAAAAGAATCTTCAAAACCTTTTGGACCCTTTTCAAGTTCATCTTTGTTGTACGCTTCATCAGAAATATCCCAAGGTCTATTAAATACCGTTAAGGCTCCTTCGGAATCGGGAACCTGAAGGTAAAGAACTGCTGATAGTTGAGAATCAATTTCAGATACCTTCCATCCAGGAAGTTGGTGTGGAGCAAAATCGAAATGTGTGGTGCTTTTGTGCTGCATCGCTCGTATAAGTCCAGTAAAATATTCTTCGCCAAGATCAGATTCTACAGCCACTGATGTTTTAAATTTTTTAGAAAGATAGCTAATTAAACGATGAGTTGGTTCAAGTTTCGCACCGAATATCCTATTCTTGACGGCAATATTTTCAGGTTGAAGAATAAAATAAGCTTGTTTTCCATTAATCTTTGAATGATACTCTGTCGCACATAGACCAATTCGACCTTGTTTAAATTCAAAATTCGGATACCAATTTATTCCATGACTCATCGTATTTTGAACGATGTTGGAGAGTTCGTTAGATGAATAAAAATCCTTAACCTTCAATGCAGCTATTTTGTTTTCAACCAGATCTGAAATGACATCCCCAGCAAGAGTCTCTAGATAACTGAGCTCTAATATTTTCCAGTCCGAACGAGTTTCGTTACTCATGTTTGCATTGCATGTCTAATCTACTCAGCATCAACATTAGTAAACTGCCCTATTAGCAGTTCGGTACCCATTCCTCCAGCAAAACATTTCTCCCCAGGGTCTTGCATCAGCTTCTCGGTCCATTTGGTAGATCCTGCCGAAGCTAGTAAAAAAGAATTTCCACTGTTGTTTTCACCTGTTATGGTAAAACAAAGATCTTCGTAATAACCCATACCTGCAATTCTAGACAAATCATATTCAAAAACGACGTTTGGAAATTTGGCTTGCAACCGGGCAAATACAGGATTTCCAACTCTGCTTAGATAGGCAAGGATTGGAGTAATTCTATATCGCATTGCTAATTCATGATCAACATCCTCTCCTGGAGAAATGCTTTTTGGCAACTCTATGCCATAAGTTGAAAAGAAATCGAAATTCGAATTATGAGTATTTCTAGTCAGCTCTGTTTTGTCTATAGCTTGAGCTTTGAGCAAAGCATTGAATATTCTTAAACTGGACAGCTTTACCGTTGTTTTTTTAATTTGCACTAGATCTTGATCTGCCGCGGCCTGTAGAATGTTCAAGTAGAAGGTCAAATGTTTCTCGATGATTTCTCCCATTTTCTCTTCATCATTGGCTTGAGCTTCCTCAGAAGAAACGAGAGATATGGCTCTGAAGTGTGGTAAAAAACCAGAATCGTTATCATACTTTTGTGCTCTAATTTCTCTTTGTGAGGTAGACAAATAGACTGATTTACTTCGGTCAGCTAACCTTCTCTTTGAGGCTTCTAAAGCGAGACTAGTTACGGTATCTGCCATGACTTCGCTATTTCTTGCCGTTGCGATAATTGTCTTTTGATTTATAGGTGTAAGAACTGAATTTGCACCTAACGGAGCTACTGGTGATAGTTCGATAAAATCAATATAGGTGTCACTGATCCTTGCAATCAATGCATCCATTTCTACAAAAATGCGCTGATCAATTTTAGACGGTTTGGTGAAACGATCGCTTTCGTACTGTCGGATTAAGTCTGCTGGTTTAAGCTGACTCGTTCGTTCCTCAAATAGCGTAATAAGTACTGAGGCCAAATCTTCTCGTTTCATCTTTACCAAATCATCATAAAGCTTCTCATTGCCACTATCTCGAATTATCCTTTCGAGAATAGGTCCTACTGTTTTCTTTGGAGTACCCTCGGTCATGATGGCTTGGATTTTAAATCGATTGGGAGTTCTACGATAAAGCGCGTTCCCTTGCCTGCTCCATCTGACTCAGCCCAGACCTTGCCACCATGACCTTCTACTAACTGCTTGGCGACATACAGACCGAGGCCCGTGCCCGTTGTGTTGACTTCATTTGCTCCGCGAGCGCGCTTGAACTTCTCGAAGAGTCCCCCGATCTCGTCAGCAGGGATGCCTACTCCCGTATCAGAAATAGTTATTCTCGCTTTTGTATCCACTTCGCTAACACTGACCGTAACGCTTCCTTGTTCTGTGTATTTAATCGCATTATCAACGAGATTGGTTATCACCTGTTTTATCTTTCCGGTGTCCGCCACGATTATCAGGTCCTGAGGAATTGAGGTCTTTATCTCAAGGTTCTTTACTGCAGCAATAGGCGAAAGTTCGTTGACGACCTTCTTTGCAAGATCAGCGACGTCTAGCTTTCCCTTCTCATACTTCATGCTTCCCTGTTCGATACGTGAGATGTTCAGGTAGTCTTCGATTGAGTTCACCATGAGACGACTTGTCTCCTGGATTGTTTCAAGGGGCTTCTTGAAATTCTCTGGCACTTCCCCGTACGTTCCGTCTGAAATGTTAGCTGTATATCCGCGAATGGCCGTGATAGGGGCGCGTAGCTGATGCGAGGCAATAGAAAGGAATTCGCTCTTTAATCGGTCAAGTTCCCGCAGCTTGTTGTTGGCAACCTTGAGCTGCTCATCGAGAAGTGCCTTATCAAGCGCGACTGCTACCACGTTAGTAAAGCTCGTGATGGATTCTTTCTCGTGCTCTAGAAGCTGATCGTAGGGACGGTTCATCCCGAAGAGCAGAATGCCGATCACTTCATTGCCGCTTACAAGCGGATACGCAAGCAGTGACTTCACATGGCCGCCAGATTCAAGTTCAGCAATCATCTCCGGAGAGAGCGAGCCCTGCCACAAGTCGTCAAACTGTTCGGAATACCCGTACGTCCTCTCCTTTATTACCCGGCTAATAAACGCATGGTCGGTAGGGATAGGGATAGAGGAAAAAAGCACCTTGAAATGCTCCTGCACTTCCATCAGGCGCTCTGAGGAGGAGAACGCAACGGGGGCTACGGATTTCTTGTCCTCATCGTACAAAAAGATGCCAACGAGCTCGAAGGAAAGGTTCTCGCGGATGGTGTTAGAGACGCGCTCGGCAAGCTCTTTTGGCTGGAGAGCGAGGATGCTTATCTCGTAGAGCTTGCTGAGCAGGACGAGCGTCTTGTTTTTTGCCGCAATATCGAGACCTCTCTTATAGAGATTCTCCGCAAGCGTCTTTGACGCGTCGGTTCTGCTTGAAGTGTCATCAACTGCAGGTGCGTCAGCCATGATCTGATACTAACGTGAGCGCAAACTTATGAAAAGTTATTGAAGGCTCGATGGAACTTCAGACGGCTGCAAATCCGAGATAAGCGCTATCGCCGCCTCGCGGCACGCTTCACGAGCTGCACGACCGAAGAGGCTGACGTATCGGTTGACCAGCTCGTTAATGACTTCCCCGTGATCCACGCCAGCATCAATATCAACAGTGCCCGTAACTCGGTCAATAACATGCAGATGCTTTACCTGGTCGGCTTCCTGCCAGGCGAGCGGACCAATGATGAGCTCCTGCTCTTTTATTATCTTGCTTGCGATTTGATCGAAGGTATCCATAGGTTTTATGTCTGCACGTCTTCTGCTTGGGGCACCGCATCAGCATGCGGAGCCATCAATGCAAGGCTTAGAGAAAGGGTGAACATCGCTGTCGCATAGAGGAAGTCTGCGAAATGTCCATTGAAGTATGTTTCGTTAACCGTGACGTAGAAGAAGGTCGAGTCGCCCGCGTAGTTCAAGACAAAACCAAAGAGCAGAAGCAATATAGGCACTTCGAATGCTCCGCCCAGCAGTTTTCTTGAGCCCTGGTACGTAAATATGGCGAGGGTACAAACGACGACCCCGCCGATCGCGTAGAAGAGGTTAAAGAAGAGCTCCAACCCGCCTGCCTGAGTAAAGTCCCAGCCGCGTACCGATCCCGTAAGATAGATTGAAAAAAGAGCGAACAAGCAGGAGATTATCAAAAGCTTAGTTCGCTCCCCTTTATTTCTCAGAGTGAACCGTACGCCGACCACTTTGGCCATCTGGAGAATTCCTAACATCCAAAACAGCATGCTGAAGACGAAGATGGCGTCAGCAAGTGACGGGTACGGGACCTCGACGTTTGAAAAGAAAAGGTAGTAGGCCCATATTGTCATTCCGCCAGCCCAGGCCAAAAGACCAAGTCCTACGAACATGGAGCTGCGACCGAGGAAACTCCGCAAGCCTCCGAATTTCAGTGAAGTGCGTATGCCAATTATTCCGCCTAACAATGGAATGGCTAAGAGCGGGATCTGCGTGTAGGTCCGGATCGTATCTAAAGTCTCCGAATCAACAGACGTCGTCATCGGCCAAACCACAATAAAGGCCCAAAACAATACCGTGGCCCCGTAAAGTATTAAAAGTAGTCTTGTAGACAAAGTCATCGTTTGCATAGCTATACTACCACAGCGTAAGTCATTAAAAGCAAGTAAAGAGAGTTATGAACAGGTCGTGAAGGATATATGGACAATGACCTTCCTATATGGTATAAATCTACTAAATAAGCACTTGCGGCCAGAATCAAGTCTTTTTATGAAAATCATAGGTATAAATTCTTCTTTACGGGGAGAGGACCACCCCGCATCTCAGCATAGGAGCTTTACTCGAGAGTTGCTTGCCGCAGGATTGGAGCACGTCGCTAAGAAATATGATGATGCGGAAACCGAGATCATTGACCTCGGTGACTACCATATAGGTACTGAACTAGGCACCTATAGCAGTAATGAGAACCATCTCTGTATGCCCTATCCTGATGAGAGGGACGAGATGGCCAAACTGTACGAGAAGATAGTGGATGCTGACGGTATTATTTTCAGTTCCCCAACCTATTGGGGTTATCCTTCCGCACTCTTGAAATCTTTCATGGAAAGACTCACGCCGCTTGATGAGATTTCTGATGACCCAACGAAACGACGTCTGCAAGGTAAGGTTGCAGGAGCAATCTCTACATCAAAATTCGATGGCTCTAGTCGTGTTGCACAAGACATTCTTAGCATGGCTAACTACTTAGGTTTCCTTATTCCTCCCCACGCTTTTGCATTCCATACCGGCAGAATGACGACGTCAGTCGTAGAAGACGATGAAGACTTCGAGGCAAACTATTTTGCAATGCGTAACGCAAAGGCCGTAGTTGAAAACGTATATATCGCCGCCAAGGCAACCAAAGGACAGAATTGGAAAGTCTTCCAGGAATTCACACACCCGCTAAGCGAGGATCAGGAGAAAGGAACCTTCGATTTCCACAAAGAGAAGAAAAGACTAAAAGATAATGGTTTTTATAGAAAGGAAAACGAAGAGAAGGGATTCGTTTAAAATCAATTGCTAAGCACTCTGAGCAGATCGTAAGTGCAGGTTGGGATGTCTCTAGCCTAAATCAAGATACTTGAGGATGATTCCTAAGAAAAAGAGAGGTGCGCCAAGCCAGATGGCCCAGTCGCCAAAATACCAAGAGCCGAGTATGAGGATGACTCCAATGGTGATGAGTGTGTTTCGAAAACCCATAGGTCTAGCTTACAGCCTCTTTAATCGCTCTTAATCCTACAACGGGGATAAGAATCTTAACCGCCGGTCGTAAAGACCAGCAACGGGAGCGCGATAAACACAATTGCTGCGACGGCGAGAATGCCGACCGCCTCCTTATCCTGCTGCTTGTGGCCGGTGAAAATAAGAAATCCAAACACGACGATCATCGGGAGGAGAATGAGAACCGGAACGTATTGCATTTATAAACGAAGATACCACACCCTACTCCTCCACTCAACGAGCGAAGATGAAGAGGCCAAGCAAAGGCGCGATAAACCAGTAGAAGAAATACCCCTCAGGAGCAAACAGCTGATTCAATGGATCGGAGAATGAATAGATGTTGCTCACATCAAAGACGTGGTACCCAAGGGCAAGTAGAAACGCTCCTGCCAAAAGCGACAGAAGCAGGTTCTGGATGATGGAAAGAGATCCGAATCCTCCTCCGGTGAGTCTTCGGATAAGGACGAAGGGCGGAAAGGTGGCAATTGCAAAGAGGATGACCGAAAGGATTGCCTGTATGAGTGGGGTTCCTCCTGCTCCGACAACATTGTCTGTGTACGGGAAGACGATATAGAGCGCGTACCCTGCGTAGAGGGCCAAAATGAGGGAAATAAGGCCGCTTCTCCCGCCTCGCATGGAAAAGAACAGAAGTATCGCGGTCAAGATGATGAGCGCCAGAAAGTTCCCGGCCCACAGCCACGCGCTCGATGTAAGCGTCGTCGCCAAGTTCCCTACCTCTGCAAGCGCGTCCAAGCCTTCCATACGGGCAGTATAGCGCACCCAGGCACCGTGCTACCCTACCCTCATCATGAAAACGGAAGGCGCTGAAGGTCACACACAAGCCCCGGTCCCCATTATCTCCCTTGAGGAGAATCAGGCGTTCGCCACTGTCTATCAAACCAAGGCAGAGGAATTCGAGCGTCGTGCGGGTTCTGCGTCCCAAAGACTTGGACAAGTACGAGTTGATGTTGCTAGAGCGCACCGAAACAGCATCACCACAACAGACGCAATCCAGAAAGCCTATAACGCTGAGTACGAAGGACGAGAACCGCACTATGCATACTTGAGTCCCATACTCCTTACCGAAGGATTTACGCAGATAACCGGAGTGAATGTGGCAGAGGCACAAAAACTCGCTGTCCTTGACGTAGGTGCAGGAAGTAACGAGTTCCTCCGCTTTTGCAAAGAAGAGCTCCAGATACCAAGCGAGCAACTCATGGGATCGGACATAAGCATGGCGAGCGTCGCTATCGTGAAGCGCGATGGGTTTAAAGGATTTGAGGGACGACTTGAGACGCTCCCGATTCCTGACCAAAGCCAGGACCTCATCTATCTGAGCTACTTCATCGATTACGATACGGATCAGCAAGCAACCTTCGATGCGGCTGTCCGTCTTGCGGCTCCCAAAGGAAAGATCGTGCTTGAGGGCTGGTTCCCCGTGCAGCCTTTTGCGTTTTTATCATCAGACAAAAATACGTATTCGTTTGTAACGAAAGGAAATTCCACGCTTGAAGACCTGAACTTGGTCAAAGAAGCGTTTGAGCGTTCAGGAACGCAGCAGGGCCGGCAGATCACCGTCGAACGCTTTGTAGAGGGACAGCGCTATGTCAAAAGCCACTACGGCTTTCACAAGCTTCCCTCGCACTTTATCGTGCTCTCGGTCGACTAAAGACCTTCGCTCTTCAGCTCCTCTATCGCCTTCCGTGCCTTGGCTGAGAGCTTCTTTGGAAGCGTTGAGGTAACGCTGATCAACAGGTCGCCAGCTCCTCCTTCGAAGGCAACGCCCTTGCCGCGAAGACGAAGAATCTCTTCGGTCTTACTCATCGCAGGAATCTTCACCTCAAGCGTCTTGTCATCGATTGTCTTTACAGAAACTGTTGTCCCGAGCAGTGCGTCGGTAAGCTTGATCGGAAGGTTCATGACCAAGTTTGCTCCTTCCTTGCGGAACAACGCATGCGGCTTCACATGTATCTTTACGTAGAGATCTCCAGGCACACCTCCTTTGACCGCCTCGCCTCGAGCAGGCATGCGCATCATCTCGCCGTTATCAATTCCTTTTGGAATGTCGAGCTTGATCTCTTCTTCCTTACGGAGGATGCCATGACCGACACAGGTCTTACACTTTTCTTTAGGCACTTTCCCAGCGCCATCACAGACCGCGCAGGTTCGAACACTGGTGAACGCTCCAAGCGGAGAGTTGCGCGTCTCATGCACCCGTCCTGCGCCGTTGCAGGCCTTGCAGGCCTCAAGCTCGGTTCCCGGCTTTGCTCCAGATCCGTCGCAAGTTTCGCACTTGCCGATCTTCGTGATCAAAACAGAACGCTTCGCGCCCAAGATAGATTCCTTGAACGAGACCTCGATATCAACCGAGATATCTCGACCGCGTCGCACTCGCCTTCCTCCACCGCGCGCCTGGCCGAAGATATCTCCGAATCCTTCAAACAAGTCACCTAAATCAAACTCAACGCCTCCCTGGCCGTTTTGGAAGCCCTGGAAGTTAGAGAAATCAAACCCTGCGGCTCCCGGTCCCTGGCCTCCCGCAAACGTCTGGCCATACGAGTCATATTCGCGACGGCGCTTCTCGTCTCCAAGCACTGAATAGGCTTCAGTAATTTCCTTGAACTTCGCCTCATCCCCTCCTTTGTCCGGATGGTGCTTCTGCGCAAGCGTTCGGAACGCCTTTTTCACGTCGTCTTTAGTGGCTTTCTTGTCGACGCCCAGGATTTCGTAGTAGTTTTTTGCCATATCGTTTGTTCACTATACAAAAAGCATTGGGTGGGTGCAAATAGCAAATAAAACAGGCGACATGCAGTGCGCAGGCCGCCCATTTATTCCTAACGCCCGTCGCTTTTACTTAGCTTCAGGAGATTAGGAGGAACACGGTAATTCCGACGGCCAAAACGATTGGCACAGCCAGGAATACCGGGGTCCACGTTCTGCCGAGGTTGATCGGCGGGTCTTGTGCTTCAGGATGGCCGTCATGGCAGATGAGAGTGTCACTTACGTGAACATATCCGCCAGCGCCGTCAGGTTGCAACATTCTATGCTCCCTTCCTGCTGGTGTTTCCCTTAGCCAGCAGTTGATACCATCCTCGTCTTCGACAAGATAAAAGTCAAATGAAAAACCGCCCTGAAGGGCGGCTTTTCGTACTTCGCTATTCTTCTTTTGGCTTTTCCGTAAACTCAGCGTCGGTAGCGCCAGCTTCAGGTGGTGTTTCTCCTGTAGGAGGAGTCTGCGGCTGCTCCTTTGCCATTGCCTCTCCGATCTTTTGCATTGAGGTGGAAAGGGCTTCGGATGCTGACTTGATCGCATCAACCGAATCTCCTTCGCGTGCCTGCTTAAGCGCATCGATCTTTTCCTGCACATCTTTCTTGATCTCCTCGCTAACCTTCTCACCATTATCCTTCAACGCTTTCTCGGCGGTATAGACCATCTGCTCTGCGAGGTTCTTGGTGTCAATAACCTCTTTGCGTTTCGCGTCGTCTGCCGCGTGCGTTTCGGCGTCCGCCTTCATCTTCTCGATGTCAGCTTCAGAGAGTCCTGTCGATCCTTCGATGCGGATCGATTGCTCCTTGCCGCTCGTCTTCTCCCTGGCTTTCACCGTTAGGATGCCGTTCGTGTCGAGGTCAAAAGACACTTCGACCTGCGGCATGCCGCGAGGAGCCGGAGGAATACCGTCGAGGTTAAAGCGACCGAGAGACTTGTTGTCTGCTGCCATCGCGCGCTCACCCTGGGTGACATGAATCTCCACCGATGTCTGATTGTCTGAGGCTGTAGAGAAGGTTTGCGAGCGAGAGGTTGGAACAGCAGTGTTTCGCTCGATGAGCTTTGTTGCAACGCCTCCCATGGTTTCGATTGAAAGTGAGAGCGGGATAACGTCCACCAAGAGAATATCCTTAACGTCTCCCTGGAGGATACCTGCCTGAATCGCAGCTCCAATAGCAACCACTTCGTCCGGGTTTACATCCCGATGCGGTTCCTTTCCAAAGAGCTTCTTCACTTCTTCCTGGATCTTTGGCATGCGGGTCTGTCCGCCAACTAAGATCACTTCTTCGATGTCAGAAGGCTTCAAGCCTGCTGCTTCAATAGCGCGCTTGGTGATGTCGATGGAGCGAGCAATGTATTCCTCGGCAAGTGATTCCATGGTTGCCCGCGTCACCTTCACGAGAAGATGCTGGGGTGTGCCATCAGACCCTACCGTGATAAACGGAATGTTAGCTTCGGTTTCAGACGCAGATGAAAGCTCGATCTTCGCTTTCTCAGCTGCCTCATCAAGACGCTGGAGAGCAAGCGGATCCTTAGTCACATCGATACCTGATTGCTTCTTAAATTCGTCTGCAAGGTAGCGCACGAGCTTCTGGTCAATGTCCCGGCCGCCCATGTGGCTATCACCATCAGTGGACTTCACTTCAATAACATCATCACCCACTTCAAGGATGGAGACGTCGAAGGTTCCTCCTCCAAAGTCAAAGACTGCGATCTGTTCGTCCTTCTTCTTATTAAAGCCGTATGCGAGCGCTGCTGCCGTCGGCTCGTTGATGATGCGCTTCACATCAAGTCCTGCGACTTGTCCGGCAGCTTTCGTAGCGGCGCGCTGAGCGTCGTCAAAGTAGGCAGGCACCGTGATGACTGCTTCCGTGATCTTCTCGCCAAGTTTGGCTTCCGCATCTGCCTTCAGTTTTGAAAGGATCATTGCGGAGATTTCCTCCGGGCGGTAATCCTTATCGCCCAAATGCGCTACAACACCTCCTTCGGTACCTTCCTTGATCTCATACGGAAGGATGTTTCTGTCCTTCTGAACAACGTCGTCGCTGAAGCGATGTCCCATGAATCGCTTGATGCCGTAAATAGTGTTCTTGGGGTTTGTGACCGCCTGGCGCTTTGCCAGGGTGCCCACAAGCCGCTCGCCGTTTTTGGCGATCGCAACCACTGACGGGGTCGTGCGCTGTCCTTCGGCGTTCTCAAGGACGCGAGCCTCGCCCGCTTCCATGATCGCCATTGCTGAGTTGGTCGTCCCAAGATCGATTCCAAGAATCTTTGTCATATGTAGTAAGCGTATCGCTTAAAAGTTAATAATGATGAGCCCCCGCACCGATAGTTCTATTTTACGCTTCCTGAGCGGGCTTTCAAGTCCAGCCACCAGCGCTTGATGAACGGGAGGGATTGGATCGAGAGCAAGAAGCCGAGCGTTGCGATGACTGCGTTTCGGACCGGGAACTCGTCCCCGATCAAGAACAAGGCAAGCATCGTAAACAAGAACGTAATGACCGCGATTACGGCTGAGCGAAACATGCTCGTCTCCCACGCCTTGTCTGCTTCAACGCGCGCATTGCGCTCCTTGATCGCGAGCAGTTGAGCCTCTACTTTCTGAAGCCTCTCTTCCATAACTAGCCTTCAAAGTGCGAAACACGAACCCTGGCTGGGAACATGACCGTTTCCTTGGACTTCCATCCAGGCTCAAGAACAGCCGTGATCTTGTTGTCTTCTTCCTGGTTCTCCACCGGATCCTGGCCAAGCGCCTCATGGAAGTTTGGATCGAATGTCTCTCCAATTGCTCCAAAGCGAGCGAGTCCCAACATCGCCGCAGCTTCATGGAGCTGTTTTGCGATTCCCTTAAAGGATTCTGGAACCTCCCCGCTCGCTTCTGCACGTTCCAAGGAAGCCATTGCAGGAATGAAAGCGCCTGCGGAAAGCGTCTTGCCAAGCTCGACTGCTCCCTTCTTCTCTTCTTCGAAGCGGCGGAGCGCATTCACGTAATCTGCCTTGGCTCGCTGCCATCCGTCCAGGTATTCCTGCTTCTCCTTCTTTACCTGGTCAAGCTCTTTCTTAAGCTTTACAGCCTTCGCGTCCATGCGCGACTCTGCAGCCTCAAGATCTTCTTCGCTTCCTCCTTCTTCAATGCCGTCTGCTTCGATTGTTAGGTCATCGTCTCTGTCCATATAGATAGAATATGCCTGAAAAAACTTTGAGAGTCAAAAGAAATGAGAGTTGGGTATGAGCATGCTTGTTTCAGATTCCCGATTCTCATTTGACGAATATATATTTCGATGATGTAATGCTGCTGGAGTTCGCTCCACCTTCATCAACCAGGAGAGACAGCAATGTCTAAAAGAAACCCTGTTGGAATTCTGCGAACCGTGGGAGCAGTGTTCGTCTTACTGCTGTTTGGTGTTCCGCTCGTTCTCGCTATCCTGTCGAAGGCCGACGATCCCCCTCCGGTGATCGCGCGGCTTGCTGACGGAACGTGTCCGGAAGGATACGCTCAAGGAACCTCTGGCTTCGTGCCGGGGGATGGTGAGACGAATTGGACGCGCCAACAAGACGCCTGCCTCATTCGCTGAGGATGAAAGAAGATGGCCGGTTGCAACGATGCACCGGCCATCACGTTTATATACGAAAAAACCCGCTTTCGCGGGCTTTGTCGTTTCTCTAGCGCTTCGACCAAGATGGTCGCTTGCGAGCTTTCAAAAGGCCTGGCTTCTTGCGCTCCACTGAACGTGGATCGCGAGTAAGGAATCCTGCTTCCTTCAACGGCTTGCGGAGATTTGCATCGAACTTCTCAAGCGCGCGAGCGATACCCATGCGGATAGCTTCAGCCTGCGCTGAGATGCCGCCTCCGGCAACCTTTGCAGTCACTTCGAAGTTCCCTTCGACGCTATCAAGATGGAAGGCATCGAGCGTGATGTTCTGGCGCTCACGGGTCTTGAAGTATTCCTCAGCAGGCTTTCCGTTGACGATGATGCTCGTCTTTGCGGCAGGCGTCACGCGAACGGTCGCGCTTGCGGTCTTGCGTCGTCCAACGGCAGCAGTGTATTTGGTATCAGCCATAATTAATCGGTAACGATGAGGCGCTTCATGCGCTCCTTGCGGAGCTTGTTGCGCGGAAGCATGCCATCGACGGTCTTGCGGACCACTTCCGTGATTCCCTTCTTGGTAATAAATTCAGCCATGCTCATCGAGCGGAGGCCTCCCGGATAGCCGGTGTAGCGCAGATACGTCTTCTCGAGAATCTTCTTCTCAGGGATGGCGATCTTGCTTGCGTTCACGACCGTAACCGTGACCGGAAGCACTTTGTTTTTAACGAAGTGCACCGACTTCTTGCCAAGCAAGGCCTGGGCAGCCTCGCTGCAGACGCGTCCGAGCGTACGGCCCTTGCCATCTACCGTATAGGTAAGAGGCGCAAGCTTGTGCGCAACGCGGTTTCGGTAATCCTTGTCCATTCGTGTCTTCATACCTGAGTTAATCGACAAACGCAATGTAGGCGGTACGGCGGCCGTCAGCACGCGGAGCGCGCTTCACGATCCTCACGTAGCCTCCTGCACGCTCCTTGTAGCGAGGTGCGATGGTTGCAAAGAGCTTCTTAACGATAGTCGCTGACTCTCCGCCAAGGCGAGAAGCGACAAGACGGCGAGATGCAACCGTGTCTTTTCGTGCCTGGGTGACGAGCTTCTCGATCATCGGGCGAAGCTCGCGAGCTTTCGCTTCTGTGGTTGAGATGCGCTCGTGCTCAATCAGAGACTTCAAAAGCGTACGCATGAGAGCGCGCTTTTGGTCGCTTGACCGGCTAAGTGAACGTCCTTTCTTGTGATGGCGCATACGAGTATTTATTCGCCCTTGAGCTCAAGTCCGAGCTTATCGAGGGCTTCTGAGATTTCCTCAATCGCCTTGTCGCCAACGCCATCAAGCTCCTTCAATGAGCTCGCGGTCTTGCGGACAAGTCCTGCGACCGTCTTCACGCCTCCGTCGGCAAGCGCGGTTGCGGTTCGAGTCGAGATTCCCATCTCATCGATTTTCATCTTCGAAGGCTCCTTGCCTGACGAGCGAGCATCATCGCCTACAGAAGAAGAGACTGAAGCCTCCATTTCCTCCTGGAAGCCAACGACAGCCTTGAGCTGGTGGATCATGATCTCGATTGACTTCTCAAGCGCTTCGCGAGGAGAGACGGTACCGTTGGTCTCGATCAAGATGCGAAGGCGGTTGAAGTCAGTTCGGTCTCCAACGCGCATGTTCTCTACTTCGTAGTTCACGCGGCGGATCGGAGTGAAGGTCGCATCAAGCGCGATCGTGCCGATATCAACCTTTTCCTTGGTAAGCGCTTCGCGAGGAACGTAGCCGAGACCACGTTCGATCGTTGCTTCAAGCTCAAGACCAACCTTGCCTGCCATGTCAGCGATATGCGCCTCTGGGTTCATGATCGAGACCTGGGAAGGAAGCGTGATGTCTCCTGCAGTGACCTGCTTAGGGCCTTTGACCGAAAGCTTGACTGTCTGCGGCTCATCGCCGTGAAGCACGAAGTGCACGCGCTTCAAGTTGAGGAGAATCTCCATAACTGATTCGCGGATGCCTTCGATAGTTGCAAACTCGTGCGGAACATCCTCGATCTTTACCGAGGTGATAGATGCGCCCGAAAGAGATGACAAAATAATGCGGCGAAGCGAGTTGCCAAGCGTGTGGCCGTAGCCTGGATAGAGCGAATCTATCTCGTAAACGCCTTGCATCCCCTCCTCGGAGACGACGCGTGGCTTAGAAGGCAGTGTGATGTGGTATTCCATAACTCAATCAGTGTTAACCAGGGTTTGTAAAATTAGCGGCTGTAGAACGAGAGCACTGCGACCAAGTCGCCCGCAGGATCAATCGCGGCCGCAACCGGAGCGCTTGCGATCCCACCTTCCATGGACTTGGGGTTCCAGGAAAGCCAGGACGGCAAGGTCCGATCTGCGAAACGCTCTTCGAAGCCTGCGAACAAGTTAGCTGCCTTTGATCCTTCGCGAACGGCGATCGTGTCTCCAACGCGCATGCGGCGCGAAGGGATAGTCGTTTTCACACCATTGATCGTGATGTGTCCGTGAGAGACCATCTGGCGACCAGCGCGGCGAGTTGGAGCGAGTCCGATGCGGTAGACGACGTTATCAAGGCGAAGCTCAAGGAGGCCGTTGAGGGTCTCTGCAGGAACCTGTCCCTTGGTTGCGATCGATTCTTTGACGTAGTTGCTGAACTGCTTTTCAGAGATGCCGTACGTGAAGCGGACCTTCTGCTTCTCAAGGAGCTGCTTGCCGTACTCGGTTGCGCCGCGTCGTCCGCGCTTCTTGTTCTTCTCAGAGCGTTCCGCTGCAAGGGCGAATTTCTGGGACTGCGTCTTCTCGAAGACTGATGCTCCGAGGCGCTTTGCGATCTTGTATTTGGATACTGTTTTCATATAAAAGGATTACACGCGTCGAGGCTTAGGCGGTCGCGGACCGTTGTGAGGAATCGGGGTTGCGTCCTTGATGGACTTGATCTGGATTCCCTTTCCGGCAAATGCGCGAAGTGCTGACTCGCGTCCAGCTCCAACGCCGCGGATGATGACCGTAGCTTCTTTGAGGCCGATCGTTATTGCCTTCTCTCCGAGAAGCTCGCCTACCTTTGCGGCAGCATACGGAGTTGACTTTCGAGCTCCAGAGAAACCGAGCGCTCCGGCTGAAGAGGACATGACTGCGTTTCCCTTCTCGTCGGTGAGCACCGCCTTCGTGTTGTTGAAGGTAGCTTCCACGTGCAAAACGCCCTTGTCGAGCTTTCGCTTGGAGCTTTTGGCAAGAGCCCGATCCTTGCGTCCGTGATCGAGTCCTTTGCCTGACTTTTTGATGATTCGTTTCTTTCCCATATAGATTAGGTTTTCTCAAGCGTACGGCGACCAGAACCCATGGTCTTACGCGTGTTACCGCGAACCGTTCGGGAATTGGTCTTCGTGCGCTGGTTACGCACTGGTAGGCGCCTTGCGTGGCGGATGCCACGAGCAGACATAATGTCCTTCAAACGCTTTACGTTCTGAGCGACGTCACGACGAAGCTCTCCCTCGATCGTGTAGCCTTCGGCGAGCGTACGGATGGTCTGTTCCTCGTCTGAAGAAAGGTCCTTGCCCGTCTTATTCACTGCGACGTTTGCTTTAGCCAAAATATCTTTTGCACGTGCCGGTCCGATGCCGTAAATCAACGGCAGCGAGTAGAGAAGCTGTTTATTATCAGGAATGGTGACGCCGGCGATACGCATGAACGAGTGTAAGAGTGAATTCTAATTACTATTGAAACTAGCCCTGTCGTGCCTTGCGGCGCGGCTTCAACTTATTGATACGGTACAAGCGTCCGCCTCGGCGAACAAGGACATCTCCCGGTTGCTGTTTTTTGATTGATGCTCGTACCTTCATAAGAAGAAAAACTTAGTAAAACAACTACGATAACCGACGCACGATGCGGGCACGCCCGCCATACGGGTCGGTAACGAGTTCAACATTGTCGCCCACAAGGACGCGGATACGATGCAAACGCATCTTACCAGCGAGGTATGCGAGTAACAACTCGCCCGTCGGCATCCGAACTCTAAATAAAGAATTTGGAAGCACCTCTTCTACGGTGCCGGTTACCGTTCCCTCAGCCTTATCGTCCATGTGTCGCGATCAGTATTGTAGCAGGACGCCTAAATAACGTCAAACTAGGCCTCCCCTTCGAGCACACGAATCTCGATCTCGGCAGGGTCCTGAGGTAGGGTTCCCGTCCAAAATGGTCGAATCACAAGCACTGCCCGCTCGACTTCGGGGAATCCGGCAAGGATAGCTTCGGCTGAGTCCCTCTCTTTTCCTGCAATTGAGCCTGCAACCTTGGTTGGGTCGACTACCCAGACCACGGAGGTCTCCCCAGAGAGCATAAAGCTGATACTTTCAGCCCCAGGAGCCAATGTCTCGCCCTCAAGCGGGACCAAAGTAAGGCCTTCAGCGCTTCGGAGGGTCACTGGCTGGCCGGTGTAGGCCCCGATGGTTCGGTAGGCGATTGCCTTAGCGAGAGCGTCCTTCGGGAAGATGATGGCCGTTGCAGAGCCCTTCTGCATGACGTTTACCGTTCCGCTTGTTCCTGCAGCGTCAGGCTGCGCGATGTATGAGATTGAGACTGATCCGGGAATAAACACATAGCCTTCCGGGACTTTCTCGGTAAGCGCAACCATAAGATCGGCCTGCAGCGTTGCCTTCATTGCTTCGTACTGGGCGGTTCGGGTTGCCTCACCTACTGAAGGCCTGGTCCCTGAGAATCCTCCGATCATCGCTTCGGTTGAGCGGGCATATACCTGATCGAAGAGATCGGAGCCGCTAAGGCCCGGAAGCGTAAAGGTGCTTGCGGCAATGTTGTATTTCTCCCCTCCTTCGTCTGCGTACACGGTCACGCTAAGGCTTCCTGGAGAAGCTGGTGAGCCAGCAGGAACCTTCACCGAGTCTCGAATACGGAAGATCAGGCCGTCCGGACTCTCAAAGCGGGTGTTTTTGATGAGCTCCTGAATGCTGTCCTGCTCGTTATAGATAGTGATTGTTCCTTGAGCAGGATCGTTTGCAGTCTCCGTGCCTTCTGCAGGGACTGACTGGCTCGCTACCTTGTCGACTGAGACTGATTCAAACGGAAGATCTCCTACTGAGGGAGTTGCTGTGAATTCACCAGATACGGCTGTCGTATTCACGGTTGGAGTTATATCAACGCGTGCTCCTGCAAAAGCATAGAGAGCGCCTACCGCAACTGCGATAACAACAAGTGCGGCAAGAGCCATGCCGTAGGGGAAACCTCCCTTCTTCTTGGGACGCTTGAAATCGTTGTCGTTATAAGGAGGCTCGGACATATACGGAGGAGTCGAAGGAGGGGGAGGAACAGGATTCGACGGCATGGTCGGCGGGATCGGCGGCTGCATGTCCATTGATGGTCCTACCGGAGCTCCCTGTTCCATTGCACGGCGTCGTGACGGAGGAACGATATCAGTGATGGTTCGTGGCATATGCAAAAAAGTATACCACCCTCTATCTTCCTAAAGTGGAAGAGTCCCGCTGTTGATTACTCAACGACTGCTTTGATACGTCGTATGCCTGCTGCAACCGCTTCTTCTTTCTTGATCTTAAATACTTTTCCTCCTGCTCCTATCTCTTCGGTATTAGTAACGTGCGGACCGCCACAAAACTCAAGCGAGAATGCTTCAGCGATCTTCGGGTCTGCCTCTGATGCTCCTTCAGGTCCAACCGAATACACCGACACCATGTCCGGGTATTTCACGCCAAACTCCATCTGAGCACCGAGTTTCTCTGCCTCGTCTTTTGGCATAACGGTGCGCGTCACTGGAAGCTTTGCTGCGATAACCTCATTGACGATACGTTCGACTTCCTTCTTCTGCTCGTCGGTCATCTTGGCTCCGTGCGCGAAGTCGATGCGGAGGCGCTCGGACGTGATGTTGCTACCCCGCTGCTTAACGTCTTCTCCAAGGACCATCTGGAGTGCCTTCAGAAGGATGTGATGGCTCGTGTGATAGCGGACTGTCTGTTCTGCGTGATCTGCCAGTCCTCCTGCAAAACGCTGTGCCCCTCCTGCGCGCGAGGTGTTTTGGTGTTCTTCCATGCGCTTTGCAAACGCTGCCTGGTCTATGGCAATGCCGCGTTCTTTGGCGAGTTCCTCGGTAAGTTCAAAGGGAAAGCCGTAGGTCGTAAACAAGGTAAACGCATCTTCTGCTGTTACCTCACGCTTTGCTGAGAATCGTTCAAACTCCTTAAGTCCTTGTGTCAGGGTCTTCCTGAACTTCTCTTCCTCTTCGGCGAGCGCTTCCCGTATCTTTCCTGCAGCTTCTTTGACGTGCGGGTATTGATCAGCGTGGGCTATCCCATACCCCTCTGCTACCTCAGCTAGCACGGCATCTTTGATACCAAGCTGATCCGCCTCTCGAATAGAGCGTCGGATAAGACGTCGCAACACATACCCGGCTTCCGTGTTTGATGGGCGGACATCCTCTGCAAGCATGAATGCGGCCGCACGCATGTGGTCCAGGATGATCCTAAAGGATCGTGTCGACTGTTCTTCTTGTCCGTATCGCGTATTTGTTCGCGCTTCAAGCACCTTTCGAGCCGAATCAAAGACATCTATTAAGAAAACATCAGGAGACTGGAGCGTGGTTGCCGTAAAGCGCTCCAGCCCTCCTCCGAAGTCTACGTTCTTCTTCGGTAGTTCTGAGAAGGTGCCATCTGGGTTTCTCACAAACTGCATGAACACAGAGTTGCAAATCTCGACAAAGCGGCCGCAGTCGCAGTTTACGTGGCACTCGGCACCCCATTTGGGATCGTGAGGCGTCCCGAAGTCGTAGAACATCTCAGAATCCGGGCCTCCTGGCTCTCCTGCCGGCATGTTAGACGGAACGCCTGACCTGCTCCACCAGTTCTTCTTAGATCCATACGAGAAAATCCGGCCGCCTTGCATGCCTTTCTTGTATCCCTCTTCTTCAGTTCCAATACGTACTAATTCAGCCGGGATGCCTTTGGTAGCGAAGAGCTCTTTCCAGATTGCAACAGAGTCGGTATCAAGATCCATTCCGGCCTCTGCGTCTCCATCAAATACCGTCACGTAGAGTCTCTGTGGATCAAAACCGAGCCCTTTATCTTTGTCCGTAAGAAATTCAAATATCCACGGTAGCTGTTCTTTCTTGAAATAGTCTCCAAACGACCAGTTCCCGAGCATCTCAAAGAAGGTCGTGTGGCGGTTGTCTCCCACCTCTTCTATGTCTCCAGCACGAAATGAAAGCTGCGAGTTAACGACTCGCTTCCCAGCCGGATGATCCTTTCCAAGGAAATACGGAAGCAGTGGCTGCATTCCTGAGGAGGTAAAAAGCGTGGTCGGGTCGTTCCCTGGAACAATGGGAGCTGACGGAACAAACACGTGTCCCCGTGTTTGAAAGAATTCTATGTAGCGCCTGCGTACTTCTGAAACGGTCATCCAAAAAAGATAGCATGAAGCCCAAGCGGAGACTATAATCACCAATAATGAAAAGGACGCGTACTTCTTGGGGCTTTGATACGAAAGATATCGATACGAACGTCCGTCCGCAAGACGACTTCTATCATTACGCAGCCGGCAACTGGTTGAGGCGGAATCCCATTCCTCCAACCGAGTCGCGCTGGGGTTCTTTTACGATACTTCGTTACGAGACGGAACGGCAACTCCACGCGATTTTAAATGAATTAGATAACAAGAGATCTCTTCCTGTCGGAAGCCCAGAGCGATTGATCCGTGATTTCTTCCGTTCTGGCATGGACATGAAGAGGCGTAATGCACTTGGGATCAAGCCGGTTACGCCCTTCCTGAAAAGTGTTGCTGCCATTACGTCCCTCGAGGAGATCGTCGCATTTCTTCCAGAGCTTCACCGTATCGGCATCGGGGTGTTCTTCGGAGCTGGGGTCGACCAAGATTCGAAGGACAGCACCAAATACATCCTCCATCTCCATCAAGATGGTCTTGGTCTGCCAGATCGCGACTACTATCTTAAGGACGACGCGGAGTCTGTCCGGGTTCGAACGGCATATCAAAAGCACGTAGAGGCGGTCTTCAAGCTTCTGAAGTATGCGCCACTCGAAGCAAAAAAGGCCTCACGGTCTATTCTTGCGCTTGAGACACGGCTTGCGAAAGCCTCGATGCGAAAAGAGGACAAGCGGGACGCGGAGAAGACGTATCACAAGAAGACCCCGAAGGATCTCCAACGATTGTCCCCGGCGATCAAGTGGAAGAGCTACTTAGAAGCTATCGGAGCAAAGAATCCAAAAGCAGTCATTGCCATGCAGCCAGAGTTCTTACGAGCCGTCTCGTCCATCCTTAAAACGACCAGTATCGAGGATCTGAAGGCATACCTTACCTTCCATGGGGTGAACGATTACGCGAGCTATCTTTCACATGCGTTCGTGAAGCAGAATTTCTCCTTTTACGGCACGACACTCTCTGGCATGAAGGAGATGAAGCCTCTCTGGCGTCGAGTGCTCGCTGCAGTGAACGGATCGCTAGGAGAGCTACTGGGACGTATCTATGTGAAAAAGCATTTCCCACCCGAGGCAAAGCGCGCTATGAATCGGGTCGTTGACGACTTGTTCGAAGCGTATGAGGCCCGGCTCAAGAACCTTGACTGGATGAGTGCTGCGACTAAGAGAAAGGCGCTGAGGAAACTGCATTCAATGAATCGGAAGATCGGGTATCCCGATAGATGGAAGTCATATGGAGGACTCAGCATTCGGGCAGATGACTACCTAGGGAATGCCGTCCGATCAGCCACGTTCGAACATATGCGCGAGATGCGGAAGCTCGGGAAGCCCATCGACCGGAAAGAGTGGTTCATGTTCCCTCAAACCGTGAATGCTTATTTCGCTCCGAACTTGAACGACATCGTCTTCCCTGCCGCGATCCTTCAGCCTCCGTATTTTGATCTAACGGCAGATGATGCGCTCAACTACGGCGCAATCGGGATGGTGATCGGTCATGAGATCACCCACGGGTTCGATGATGATGGTTCCAAGTTCGACCACCGCGGGAATCTTAAGAGCTGGTGGACGAAGACCGATAAGAAACGATTTGAGAAACACGCGAAGATAATCGAGCAGCAATACAACGGATACAGCGTGGCAGATGGCGTCAAGGTGAATGGCAAGCTCACGCTCGGGGAGAATATCGCTGACCTTGGAGGAATCGCGATCGCGCTTGATGCATACAAGCTCCGGATGAAGCGAACGGGTCGAAAGGTGATCGACCAGCTGAGCCCAGAGCAGCGGTTCTTCCTCTCGCTCACGCTTTTTGAGCGGGAGAACTGCCGACCCGAGTTCCAGAAGCTCATCGTGCTCACCGACCCGCACTCTCCTAGCAAGTGTCGTATCAATGGTCCGCTCGCCAACATCAATGAATTCTACGAGGCATATAACGTTCAGGCGGGAGACAAGCTCTATAGAAAGCCCTCCATACGCACCACCGTTTGGTAGCTAGAGCCAATCGATAGGTTCCTTCCCAGTGGCAACCAGATACTCGTTTGTCTTACTGAAAGGCTTGCTGCCAAAGAAACCACTATGTGCCGAAAATGGCGAAGGGTGTGGGGATTCAATAACGCAGTGCTTGAATCGATCGATATGTGCACCTTTAGCTTTGGCATAATTGCCCCAGAGTATGAATACCAGTCCGTCGCGTTCTTGGGACAAGACTCGTATAACCGCATCAGTAAAAAGCTCCCATCCTTTGTTTTGATGCGAGCCAGCCGCACTTGCCCGTACTGTTAACGTTGCATTCAAAAGGAGCACTCCTTGTGTAGCCCAGCGTGAGAGATCTCCGCTTCGATTCTCAAGCGGTTTCGCTAAATCGCTTTCCACTTCTTTGAATATATTTTGTAGCGAAGGAGGATGCCGCATTGATTCGTCTACCGCAAACGAAAGACCATTGGCTTGCTTAGCTCCGTGATAAGGATCCTGTCCTAAGATAACCACTTTCACTGCATCAAATGGGCAAAGCTCAAAAGCACGAAAGATAAACTTTGGAGGCGGGTATATCGTTTGTGACAGATATTCATCCTTAACGAAGGCAGTGAGCTCTTTGAAGTAGGGTTTCTCAAACTCGTCTTTGAGTTTTTGTTTCCAAGAAGGTTCGATGGCGACATCCATAGGAGGACGGAGTTACCGTTAAATGGCTCCTTCTTGCTCTAACAGTTCCCGCTTGCTTGGTCCTTGGAGGCTGTTGTATGCGCCGATGGATCCATCGCTTCGGATAACGCGGTGGCAAGGTACCGTTTTATCATCGTTGCGGCTCATGATCGTGCCTACAGCGCGTGCAGCTCCCGGGCGCCCTGCGGCTTTTGCGACTTGGCCGTAGCTTAAGGTTGAGCCTTTCTTGATTCCACGAACCACCTTTCGCACTCGCTCGGTGAAGTCACTTTTCATGCCGGAAGTATATCAAATCGCCTTTTTCTTCTGTGAGCGAGAAAGCGTCAGAAGCTTTTCGCCTGCATGTTTTCTGTAAGGACAATATTGGCAGGCGTCTCCAACCGGCGGGATCTCGTCGTTTTGAAGGCAGGCCTTAAGTGCAACAAGCGAAGCTGGGATCCAAGAATCATCTCCTTCGTATGGAAGTATGGTGACATCGAACTCAAGCTTGCCGTCAAAGGCAGCGCGGTCGTTCTGGCCGTTTGCGTAGACGAAGTAAGCGATCGGAGACACCGTGAACCCATTCTGACGAAAGAGCCACTGATAAATCTCTACTTGGCGCTTATAGCTATTCTTCCATTCGTCATCCATTGTGACTTCGTCTTTGCCGGCGGTAGCCTTGTAGTCAACAACATGCAACTCCCCTTTGCTGTTTATCCAAACATCGTCGATGCCGCCTCGCACCGTTAGGTTCGTAGGCTCATGGACGCATTTCACTCCACGCTTCAACGCATCGCGCCACTCGTCCATTCTTGAGTCCTTGAAGGGCACCGCATCGATGCCGTACTTAGTCATGAGCGGGTGTGGATCCCCCTTTGCTCGGTGCACATCGAACTCTTTCTTAAAGAGCTCGTCGACTGCGTTGTTAAGCGTGAATGGGAATGAGTCTGGACGACCTATGCCATAGCGAGCTTCAAGCCAGAAGCAGCGAGGACACTCTGTAAAGCGCTCGATCTTCGAGCGGCTTATCGTGTAAGTTTCGTTTGACGAGGGGTCAAAGCGGCCTTTCTCCCATTTGAGTTTGTATGCGTACGCCATTACACCCATTCTACCTCACCGAGTGCGAAAGCGTCTCGATCTCAGCCATGACTGCTCCGATTCGCTGCGCTGACATGGATATAGCACGCAACGCCTCTCGCTTTTCTGAAAGCATAGTGCTCGTCACTACTCCCTGGTTTATGAGAAGGCGCTTTTCAGCCTTCTGGAGGGTGGTGAGAGCCGTGATTGGGTAAACCTTCGCTGCGATGATCCTATCGTAGAGATTCCCTTCTGTCGGGTAGCTCCAGCCAAGAAGCTCGATCCCTGAGCACTTGGCGAACTGGATGGCCGTTTCCGTAAACTTGGTGTTCGTGATCAAGAACCCGCGGTCAACCGGACACGTGGTTGCGACAGATGGGTCGCACTGCCAGATATCATCAAAACGGGCCTTCACATACAACGCTACTTTGACGTCCGTCTTGTAGTTTGGATCATTGTGATATTTAAGTTCGGCTGCAAGCGTCTCATTTCCCTTCGTCGCATAGACGTCTACTTCATGCGAGACGCACTTGCCGGGAATCATCTTTCGCCACTCAACGGTCCATCCTTCCTTGCGGAAGATCTCAGCGACAAAGTCCTCAAACGGGTGGCCTGTGGGGCCAAGCTCAAATAAGGCTCGTCGAAGACTATAACGGGCTGCAGCACCTCGCTCTTCGGTTCGAAGCAGCGTGAACGCCCTTCGGTAAATATCATGGGTCGTCATACCCGAAACCATGGACTCTTCGACCATGGTACGGATGCGCTCTGCAGTCATAGCACCAGCACCAGAACGCCTGAGTGAGGCCTCAAGCTTTGATCCATCGAATGGTTCTACGGTCCCGTCTGCTTTTAGAATGTCGGTCATGGTGTTTGAGCTTTCGTTCCGTTCACGTATACCTCGAGCGGCGCTTCTTCAGGCGCTTCAACTTCAGTTGAGAATTCAACCTCAGTAGGAAGCTCTAGACATAGGCCCTCATCTGGGGAAAGGCTGAGGTCAACGCGCATAACACCGTCAGGCAAGAGTGTTGAGCTTGGTATGACGCTGATACAGCGGTCAGGCACGCTTACGGTCCCCGTTATGTAGTGCACGCCCTCTTCGTATTCGCTCTCTACGTTAACTGAGGGAGCAGCAGTCTCTTCTACCACTTCCGGATCTCCATCCCTTGAGGTAAAGGTAAAAAACACACCAAGGGCAAGGACAAGCACAACAAGCACTGCTCCAATAATGTGGTTCCGACTCATGCGGCAATAATACCACCCCCTAAACACTCGTTATCCCGGTACAAAACCAATGATTGTCCTTCTGCAACCGGTTCAGGAAGTTCCTCGAGAGAAACGAACGTTGAGATCGCCTGGTTCACATATCCGTTTATGCAGGGACCGTGGTAACGATATTGAGCAACTACTTGTTCTGTCTTCTCAACGTCTTGCAGCCAGTTCGTTTGCGTAAGCTTGATATCTTTTGACGTCTGGATCGGAGCTCGGGAAAGCGAAACAGTGAGCTCGTTGGTACGTACGTCTTTAGCAATCACGTACCATGGTCCTCGCTCTGCCTCATGAAGTGCCACCCGCTCACCAAGGGTATGTAAGAGTACCCCGTCATGCTTTCCGACTTCTTTTCCACTTTCATCTACTGCCTTGCCAGGGGTGATGCCAAACTCTGCGAGGAGGAAGTCATCCATAGATACAGGACCCAGGAAGCAGATTCCCTGACTGTCTTTCTTTCGTGCAACAGGAAGTCTTGCTCGAAGTGCCTGAGTACGAACTTCTTCTTTTTGAAGAGCGCCTAATGGGAACAAGGTATGCGCAAGCGCTTCTTTCCCTACTGCCCAAAGAAAGTAGCTTTGATCCTTAGATGCGTCTTCCCCCCGAAGCATGTGCACGCCTGATTCACTTTGCTGGATTTGCGCGTAATGGCCAGTTGCTAGAAAATCTCCTTTTTCCTTTTGCATGTATTCATAGAAGGCTCCGAACTTTACGTCCCGATTGCACATGATGTCGGGATTCGGCGTTCTCCCGGCGCGATACTCGCTAACTAAGTAGTCGATAACGCTTTCTTTGTATTCTTTTGAGGCATCAAGTGTCACAAACGGAATCTCAAGATGCGCAGCTACCCGCATCGCATCTCGGCGCTCTTCAGCCCAGGTGCATGGAAGGCCTGGTGGATACCAGCCTTTGATAAAGACCCCGGTGACATGTGCTCCCTGTTCCTGTAGCAAAGCGGCTGTTACGGCCGAATCAACGCCGCCTGAGAGGCCGACGAAGACACTCTTTCCCTGGAGCTCCTGATTCATTAAGCGACTATACTAAAGATACATAAATCTACTAAACCATGGCTGTCTGGGACGATGTTGGAACCTTACTGATCCACTAACCCGCCAATATAGCTGGCCTCATAAACACAGACGTTATCTTGGTATATCTTCTCGGTTCCAGAGAAACGCTGTATCTCTCCCTCAAGCTGATTCTCGTATCTGAATTCGCCACTTTCGTAGAGGGAGGGTCCTCGATACGGCATCTCAAGTGTTGCTTGAGAAAGGCTTTTCATAAGAAACGGGTAGATGGTTTTTGCAGGTACGTTGTTATGAACAAGACCGTAATACACCATCATCCATATTGGTTTGTCGTTTAAAAAGACAACTTCTCTTCCGCCATACGGCTCTCCGCCAAAGTAGTTGTCGTGATAGCGATATGCTCCTTGTTCGTATCGAATAGTTGTTGAACCATCTGACTGCTTTTCTTTCATCGAGTCATCTCCTGACGCATAAGTAGCTTTGCTTGCGTCAAGGATGAATTGCTTAAGGGCGTCCAAATCCATACGGATATTCTAACGTATTTAGCTGACAGATTAGGATTCGAACCTATTCAATCAAGATACAGCGCCCTGTTCCCCTTGTGCTCATCGAAGGTGTTTGCGTAATACATCTTCCCATCCCGTCCGGTGAGGTAATACACATACGGTGTTTCGATAGGTGTTGCGGCTGCGATAAGCGAATCAAGTCCGGGGTTTGCAATAGGGCCTGGCGGAAGCCCTCGATACCTATAGGTGTTATACGGAGAATCAATCTCAAGATCTTCGAGCGAAGGACTATACGTTTTTGTACCTCGTATATAGCCAAAGACCGCATCCACTTGAAGCGCCATATCGTTTTCTAATCTAGACCAGAGAATACCTGCGATCGTGCGCCGGTCTTCAAGGTCTTGTGCTTCTCGCTCAAGCAAAGATGCCATGACCACGATCTCCTCAAGACTTCGACCGGAAGCGGCTAACTCCTTTTCATAGAGCGGGCGTTTTTCATCAAACGCGTCCATTAGTCTCCGTACGACCTCTTCTGGAGTTACGTCTCCATAAAAGTCATAGGTATCTGGAAAGAGGTACCCCTCATACGGGCTTGCAAGCGCAAGAAACCCGTCGGTGTCGAAGGAAGGTAGTTCAGCGTGGAGCGTGTCTGCCATCTCTTGCACCGTTTGCCCTTCAGGAAAGGTCACGCGTACGACCGGAATCCCGGAAATGCCGTTCGTAAGGCGATAGAGAACGGTAAGCGCGTTTTGCGGGTGCTCGAATGCGTACTTGCCTGCATGCAAATTTCGGTCGCTTCCGGTAAGCCGTGCGAGCGCCTTGAAAGCAAGCTCTGAAGAGATGATCTTCTCAGCAGAAAGCATCTGGATTGCCTCAGCTGTAGATGCGCTTTCTGCAATCTCGATGATGGTTCCTTCAGGAAAATCTCTCGGTGGCGCAAGGAAGATCGCGTATAGAGCGATACCAGCAAGAAGCACGATGCCGACAAGAGCGTACGCTTTTGTGCGCCGGAGAAGATGATGGTTCAGCACTTCCCACCCGGCTGCACTATAAGAACGGAGCAGTCCAATCGTCATTACTGAGGAAGGTTTGGAGGCGGTGCTGCAGTTGTCGACTGGATACGCGGCACGCTCGGAGTCTTAACGGTCGACGACGGCACGTGGAAGATGGAAGCCAGTTCTTCCGAGCTCATGATCATCCAGTGGCCGCGGTAGGGCGGATGGAAGAAGTAGCGGCCTCGAAAGAACTCGACCACCTCATGCATCTCATGGCGCTGGCGATGTCCCCCGATGTCCTCCCAAGGATAATCGTTGAATTTCTCAGACCAGTGTGGCGCCGGCATGATCCCGTTAGAGCGCTCACTGTTGAATGCTTTGAAGATCATCGCTACGAACGGCATGAGCGCTCGGAAGTTATTGGCAGGTCCCGAATAGATTGATCGAATACCAACATCAAAAGCTGGCTTGCCTGCATTTCGCTCAATCGCTTTCACGTCTTCTTTCTTAACGTCAGTCAGATCGGGATACGCGGACTCGCGCAGCTGTCCGGTTTGGGGATCGAGATACACCGCTTTGCTCTGCGTGTTCTTCTTGATCTCGTCAACAATGCGCTTGGTCTCATCGAGCCAGGTATATGGCTTTCCTTTTGCGTTTTTCTTACCGCGCCACTTCTCGCTCTTAGCTACGCGGAAAACAATCTGCATCCATAGCTGTTCGTCGGTTTTCAATGAGCCCATGACCTCAAGGATTTGAGCGAATGGGTCCACCTGCTCCTCAGGTTTTATCCCTGGCTTGTCGATGCCGTAGTCGACATAGGTACGAATCGGGTACGGATCTGGCTTGGTATGTTCGTATTCGCACGCGAACATCTGATAGGGCGGATACGACGGATCGCGAAGGCGGCTGTAATCAACTGCCTCAATGAGTTCGATCTCTGGATACTGCGCGTAAAAAGCAGTCTCGACCAACGGTCGCATGCTTGCGCGTGTCGCTACGAAAAAGCGCACCGTTCCCCCAATAGAGACGATTTCAAAGGACCACCACGGGCGCGTCCGTCCCCACCAGTATTTCTTAAGCCAGGTACCCTCGCCCGGATTGATATGCATCTGGGAGAAGACCGCCTCCATGGCCTGTGGAGACTTCGCTATTTCGCGTGGGATGCGAAGCTCAAGTATTATCATCGGATTCTGGTTGTTGAACTTGCTCTGGCGCATCTGCATAAAGCGCATGAGCGCAAAGCGGCCAAACACAATTGGCATCCAGACAGGTCCTGACATAAGCACCCACTGCCAGTTCATGGCGTTTTGCGCAGGAGCGTTAGCGGCAAAGATAAGGACCGTGAGAATAAAGAAGATCACCAGTCCCCACCCGGGAACGATGAACCCTCCCTTCGCGTTCGATTTTTCCATCCAGTGATGGAGCGCCTCAAGTCCAGGTAGCTCGAATCCGCCTTGTGGCCCTCCGTCTCCGTGTCCGCCTGACGACATGATGGTTAGTATAGCAAACAGAAACGCCCGCATGAGCGGGCGTTTGTTGTTTTGAAAGGTTTAGGCGATCGAGTACGTTCCGTTCTTGCCTCGCTTGAAGTGCTTTGGGTCGTTCAGGTTCACGAGAATGGTGTTGTCTTTGACGTAACGAACCTTCTTCACGGAATCAATGACCTGATCGCGCGAGAGAGCACCGCGTGAGAGCACTTCGCGAATGACGTCTCGAACAACTCCTGGCTTGTAGCCCCATTCAGCAAGTGCGTAGAGACCGCGGCCAACGAGCACGAACCGCTCGTCCTTCATAAGCTCGTTGTGCGTGGTTGCAATATGCGCCTTCTTCGCAAAGAGCGACGTGATGGAGTTAGCGACATCGCGGAAATGCATCGGCTCTTTTGCCTGCTTGATGACGAGGTATGCGTAATCGCGAATGCCTTTCGTCCGAATTGCAGGAGCGTGCTTTCGTCCCCATTCAGCGAGCGGGTTGGAACCGATAATCTTGGAAAGCGAGAGCCAGCGTTTGAGGATCTCTTCGTTTCGATACACGGCATCGATTTCCTTGAGCTCGGTCAAGAAACGATCAAAGAGTTCAGTCTCAGAAACGACTTCAGCATCCGAAAGAGAATGATACAGAGTCGAAAGGGCCTGGTGTACGCGCTTTGCAGTGCCGTGGTCTACGTGCCAGCGTGCGTAAAATTCGTCTGTCTCGCGCTCGCGGTAGAACTCGCTTCCAACGACAAGCAGGAAGCGGAATCGGTTGCCGCTCTTCTCATCTGCTGCAAGTCCAGAGAGGAGGTCGTCTTCAGGAACGATGACGCCCATAGAGTCGATATACGCGCAGAGCTCGCTGAACTGGCTTTCAGCGTCCTTGAATGCCACCGACGAGCGAACTGCTTCAATAGCAGCGGCTTCGATCTGTCGAACGCGTTCGCGAGTAATGTTCCAGCGTTCACCAATGGATTCAAGTGTCTCGCGCTTTGCGGAGGTTCCAAGCCCAAAGCGAAGCATAAGGACTTCGCGACCACGCTCGCTTATATCGGCGAGGAGGTTTTTGACAAGGAGCGTGCTGTCAAAGGAGGGCTTCACTGCGGCTCCTTTCTTCGCTTTTACAGCGCTCTTTTTCTTTGTCTTGGGTGCCATGGATCTGTTGTGTTCTAATTATGCCAGAGAGCTGCAAACTACGCAACCCCCAGCTGTTTATGAGCTTATATCACCTAGTTAGTCCTTAAACCGGCGTATTCCAACGTAAAGTAGGGCTCCAAGAGCTATTACTGAGATGAGAAGACGGAGCAAGTTCCCTGCCTGATCCCAGTAGCCTGCCGCTCCGATAATGAGCGCGAGTACGCCTCCATAGGAGAGTCCTGAAGAGACAATTGAGGAGCCCATAGGGATAACGCCTCCGATGATTGAGAGAACGCCAAGACCTATGATGATGACGAAGGCATACATCTCGTATTCTTGTCGTGCCTCGTCATAGAGTGGCTGGCACTTCTGATAGAGGTCGCAGTAACCTTCGGGTGAAGGCTTTACGACTGCAGTAACGCTCGGGTTACCGGGGGTTGCAACCCATACTCCATCTTGCGTGATGCAGGCCTCTTCGGTTGCCGCAGGAGCAAGCGTCGTCGGGCAGTAATCTTCGTAGAGAGGCTCAGGAAGCACTATCGAGCGGGCGGCGAAAAAGAAGATGTTCAGCGCGACAATGATGCCAAGCATGACGGCCCAGCGCACGAACTTAGGATGGGTTTGTTGCATATGCCTGAAGTATAGCAAAAAAATCCCCGCACCCAGGTTTGCGGGATGCGGGTGCGGGGATCGGCGAATGGATACGCCAAGAACTTTGAGAGGGATAGAACTACCTCAACGAAGGTAGGTGGAGGGACGCACAACACGTCCAACCACGCTGTAATGGTAGCACTAGACTAGCTGTGCAAGAACACCATCACGTCCCCGTCTTGGACCGTGTAGGTTTTTCCTTCAACGCGTATGTTTCCCTTATCTCGAGCAGCGCTCCAGGATCCATCAGAAAGTAATGTGTCCCACTGGATCACTTCTGCTCGTATAAACTTGTCTTTAAAATCATTGTGAATAGCAGCTCCTGCATCAGGCGCGAGTCCTCCTCGGGCAACTGTCCATGCACGGGACTCTTTAGGTCCTGTCGTAAAGAAGGTGATGAGCCCAAGCACTTCGTATGCTCCTCGGATGAGATCGACGAGACCGTCAACCTGGACGCCGAGCTCCTGTCGGAACATTTCCTTGTCTCCTTGAGCGACGTCGTTAAGTTCGTGCTCGGTGCGCGCATCCACATGCACGTACTGTGAACCAAGGGATTTCACATAGTCATATGCTTTTTGCGCTCGCCCGTCGTTTCCTTCGTTTAGCGTGTGCCCTCCTGCCTTTCCGTTAAACGCGTAAAGTATCGGTTTCAGAGTTAGCAAGTTGAGCGGAGATACTTTCTTTCGCTCTTCTGGAGTAAGGTCGGCGGTGATAGCGAGATTACCGGTATCAAGCGCCTGGGCGATCTTTGCAAGCGCAGCCTCTTCAGCTACCGCTTCTTTGAGTCCTGCGCGAATATCGCGGGTGAGGCGATCCCTTCGCTTGATGACCTGTTCGCGGTCAGAAAGAGCAAGCTCGAGGTTGATGACCTCAATGTCACGTACAGGATCTACTTCTCCGTGCACATGGGTAACGTCTGGATCATCGAAAAACCGCACCATCTGCAAAATAGCGTCTACCTCGCGGATATTCGAGAGGAATTGGTTTCCAAGCCCCTCTCCTTCAGACGCTCCCTTAACGAGGCCTGCAATATCGACGAACTCGATAGCGGCAGGGATGACTTTCTCGGACTTTGAAAGCTCGGCAAGCTTCTGTAGTCGCTCATCCGGGACGCCAACAACGCCCACTGACGGGTCAATGGTACAAAATGGATAGTTTTCCGCAGGGACTGCGGCCTTGGTGAGAGCATTAAAAAGCGTGGACTTACCCACGTTTGGCAATCCGACAATTCCTATCTTTAGCATCGACAGACTCTACCTTAAAGAAGAAGAAACAGAAACCCTCCGACAGCTTGCGCGGCCGGAGGGGTTCTACGGGTGAAGGAGTGAAAACTAGTCTTGGTTCGCACGAATGCAGTCTTCGATATCTTGGTTGTAACCTTCGAGACCTGGTCTGGTGTATTGTCCGCGCTCTGTTCGTTCTAAAACTTCGTTAGCGCACGCAATACGGATCGGGTCTCCTTGTACAACTTCAACATCGTTCTCACATCCAGCTAGCAGGATTAGCGTTACTCCAATGGCCGCAAACGTCCTCATGGGCGTTCTCCTCCTCCAGTGTCTTTCGACCTCGTGGAGTTGCCTACGTAATACGTAGAAACTAACTCTTTGTCAAACGCGACGATTACACGGCTTTCTTTGCAAGTGTCTTTAACTTCTCTCGCCAGGAATCTTTCTGTTTGTCAGAAAGTCCTTCAGAATTCCCGATTTCTGTAAGCCGCACTTTAAATCCTGCAAAACGAAGGGTTGCGTCTACGATCTCTGCCGTATAGTCGCCAAACATAAAGCGTTCAAGAAGTGGATTGTTTTTGAGCAATACTATGACGCGAGCGGTCTTTCCCTTCAACAGCTTGTCCCAACCGATAGTATTTTTCCCGTCAGGTCCTTTCTTGAAACGAAATGCAAACGCTGGAAGCCACATGCGATCGATAAGCCCTTTCAAAAGAGAAGGTGCTGAGGACCACCAAAGCGGATACACGAGCACGAAATGATCGCACCAGCGGAAATCTTCCTGGACTTTATGGAGATCTGGCTCAAGCGCCTGAATCTCACGATAGCCTTTATGCAAAATGGGATCGAACTGCAGGTCGCTTATGTTTGCGCGGCGCACTTCGTGACCGGCAAGGACGGCGGCTGTTTGATAGGTATCTGCAAAATCATTCGAGAGCGTTCCCTCCTTGTTGGGATTCCCCATCAAAAGATAGATTTTCATGATTAGCGCTGCATCGCTTCCGCAAGCTCGGCGCGGTATTTCTTCATCACGTCCATAGTAGCCTTCATCTGGCTCTCGCCTCCTTTCTTAACGCGTCGATCGATCTCCTCGCCGACTTTCTTCATGAGGTCAGGATTCTTCTCAAGCATGGCAAGCAACTGCTCGCGCTGCCCTTCAGGAACATCCTTAAGCTTATGCTTAGCAATTTGCCGAATGATAAAGTTCTTCATTGCTATCAGTATAACATTTGCACTTTTCTACAGAAGGATGGTTGCCTGATTTCCTGAGACTTCCGCGATGCCTTTGCTTGCGATAGGCACCTCATGCCTTTGGCCTGCCGCGTCCTCATAGCTAATCTTTCCCTCCTTAAGTTCTGAGACAAGCGCTTCGTGACCGGCAAGCACCGTGAAGTCACCTTCTATGCCTGGAAGATGGACAGAGAGCGCTTCGCCGTCGAAGACATTTTCTCCGAGACGAGCAATCGTAAGATGAAAGGTCTTCGCCATTATCCGGTTACCTGGTCGATGCCGCCCTTCATGTAGAAGGCCTGCTCTGGCTTGTCGTCATGCTTTCCTTCGACGATCTCGCGGAAGCCGCGAACGGTCTCTTCGCGAGAGACGTACTGGCCTGGAAGACCGGTGAACGGCTCGCCCACGAAGAATGGCTGTGAGAGGAACTTCTCGAGCTTTCGAGCGCGATACACCGTCTGCTTGTCCTCGTCTGAGAGTTCTTCGATACCGAGAATGGCGATGATGTCCTGAAGATCCTTGTAGCGCTGCAACACCTGCTTCACTTGGTTAGCAACCTTGTAGTGCTCCTCACCTGCAATCTCAGGCGTAAGACCTGACGAGAAGGAAGCGAGAGGATCGATAGCTGGATAAATACCAAGGGATGCGAGCTGGCGAGAGAGCACCACGCCTCCGTCAAGGTGCGTGAAGGTCGTAGCAGGTGCTGGATCAGTCATGTCGTCAGCTGGCACATACACTGCCTGCACCGAGGTGATGGATCCCTTCTTTGTTGACGTGATGCGTTCCTGGAGGCGACCCATCTCTTCAGCCAAGGTCGGCTGGTATCCCACAGCTGATGGGATGCGGCCGAGAAGCGATGACACTTCTGAACCTGCCTGAACGAAACGGAAGACGTTGTCCATGAAGAACAGAACGTCCTTACCTCCTTCGTCGCGGAAGTATTCAGCCTGCGTAAGACCGGTCAAAGCGACGCGAGCGCGAGCTCCCGGAACTTCGTTCATCTGACCAAAGACAAGCGCTGTTTTTGCGAGCACGCCTGACTCTGCCATCTCGTGATAGAGGTCGTTACCTTCACGCACGCGCTCTCCCACTCCGGCGAATACCGAGTAGCCTCCGTGCTCGGTTGCGATGTTGCGAATGAGCTCCTGGATGATGACGGTCTTACCGACACCGGCTCCTCCGAAGAGTCCGACCTTACCTCCCTTAAGAAACGGGATGATGAGGTCGATTGCCTTGATACCAGTCTCAAAGATCTCTGCCTTCGATGTCTGCTCGTCAAAAGCTGGCGGCTGGCGGTGAATAGGAAGACGAGGAACGTCTTTACCAATCTCACCCTTTCCATCGATTGCCTCGCCAAGAACGTTGAAGAGGCGTCCGAGCGCCGCTTCTCCGACGGGAACGGAGATGGGGGCACCGGTTGCAACTGCCTTCTCGCCACGAGAGAGTCCTGCGGTCTCGGTCATAGAAATGGTGCGCACGCGATCAAGCCCCAAGTGCGAAGCGACTTCAAGGGTGATACGGCCGTGCTCGCCGCCCTTCTCAATGACAAGAGCGTCCCCGATAGCAGGGCGATTCTCTTCAAAATGCACGTCGACGACTGGCCCGATGACTTCTGTAATGGTTCCCGTGTTCATAGGTAATGATTATATCTAACTTGCTAAAGCTTCGCGACCGCCCACAATCTCCGACACTTCCCGTGTAATTGCGGCCTGGCGGATCTTGTTGAACTTGCGAGTCAGGTCTCTTGCGACCTCTTTTGATTTATCAGAGGCATTCTTCATAGCGACCATGCGAGCGGAGTGCTCAGAGGCTTTCGCTTCAAGGAGCATGTGATAGAGCGAGACCGCTACGAGGCGAGGCACAAGGAGTGAAAGAATTTCATCTCCTGACGGCTCTACTTCATAGGACGCAGGCGCATCGAGCGCAACTTCATCACTCCACTTTCCTTTTGCTGGACGAATCTCTTTCACGAGCTCCCCAATAGCATCAACGGAAAGCGGCAAGAGCTTGCGAGACGTTGGTACTTGTTCAAACGTTGATTTGAAGTTGCTGAAGACTGCGATGACTTCGTCGAACTCTGCCGCAAGGAATTGATCGGCAAGCTTCTGCGCGATCTCTTCCATCGAGGAGATGGCAACGTCATCACGCTTGTTCTCTACATACATCACTACGTCATACCCTCGGCGAGCGAAGAACTCCTGCGCCTTCTTGCCATACGCAAATACTCGCACCTGATTCTTTTCGTAACCCGCGATCACTTCAACAGCCTTCTTCAATACGCCGCTGTTAAGAGACCCTGCAAGCCCCTTATCGCTTGTGATTGCCACAAGAGCGATGTTTTTTACTGGGCGCGCTTCTGCCAACGGATGGCGAAGCGCATCAGATGAACCTGCAATACGAGCAAGGATAGCGAGAGCGGCGCGCGCATATGGGCGCCCTGCAAGCGCGGTTGCCTGGGTCTTTCGCATCTTTACTGCAGAGACCGCCTCCATGGCGCGAGTCACGGTGTGCATGCGCTTGGTAGCGCCAATCTTCGCTTTGATGTCTTTCAGCGCCATGTGTGGTTATGCGGCCTTTGCTGCAAACTTCTCAAGTACGCTTCGAAGCAGCTTGTCGGTCTCTTCGGTGATTTCTTTCTTCTCGCGAATTGAAGCGAGCGCGTCTCCTGCTTCGCGAAGGAGGTAATCCTGGAGCTTGCGCTCCATGACGCTCGTCTCTTCAGGAGCAAATGCGTCGAAGTAGCCGTTGGTTGCTGCGAAGATGACCGCAGCCTGCATCTCAAAGGCGATCGGTTCGCCGTTTCGCTGCTTAAGCACTTCTGTCATGCGACGTCCTGAATCAATGCGCTTCTTGGTGTCCTCATCAAGGTCAGAAGCAAACTGCATGAAGGCCTCGAGTTCGCGGAACTGCGCGAGTTCAAGCTTGATCTTGCCGGACACTTTCTTCATGGCTTTGGTCTGTGCGGCAGATCCCACGCGAGAGACTGAGATACCGACGTCAATTGCGGGTCGCATGCCTTTGTTGAAGAGATCGGTCAAGAGGAAGATCTGGCCGTCAGTGATCGAAATCACGTTGGTTGGGATGTAGGCAGACACGTCTCCTTCCTGCGTCTCGATGATCGGAAGCGCGGTCAATGAGCCTCCGCCCTTTTCCTTAGAGAGCTTTGCAGCTCGCTCAAGAAGTCGAGAGTGCAGATAGAAGATGTCTCCAGGATACGCTTCGCGACCTGGTGGGCGGCGAAGAAGAAGGGAGAGCTGGCGGTATGCGACAGCCTGCTTTGAAAGGTCGTCATACACGACAAGCGCGTCCTTGCCCTGCTCCATGAAGTGCTCGCCGATTGCGGCTCCTGCAAACGGAGCGAGGAACTGGAAGGCGGCTGGAGCGGAAGCTGGAGCCGTGACGACGATGGTGTAGTCCATCGCACCTCGCTCTGCAAGGTCAGCGACGATCTTTGCGGTCTTTGATTCCTTCTGGCCGATAGCAACGTAGATGCAGATAGGGCGGGTCGCTTCAGGCTCTGACTTCTGGTTCAGAATCGTATCGATTGCGATCGTCGTCTTTCCTGTTCCGCGGTCTCCGATGATGAGCTCGCGCTGTCCGCGCCCGATCGGGATCATGGCATCAATAGCCTTCACGCCCGTGTGAAGCGGCGTGTTCACCGACGATCGGTCAATAACGCCGTATGCTTCGCGCTCGATTGGAGAGTACTTAGTAGCTCCTGTTGGTCCTTTGCCGTCGACGGGTTCCCCAAGCGGGTTAACCACGCGTCCAACCAAGGAGTCGCCAACCGGGATGGAAAGCAGGCGGTTCAAGCGGCGAACGAGCATTCCCTCGTACACTTTGGACGCATCTCCCAAAATAGCAGCGCGAACACCGTCCTCTTCAAGGTTCAAAATGAGACCGTAGACCGGACTCGAGTCTTTGAGCGCCTCCTCGAGGGTTCGGTCGAAGGTAGGATCAAAGAGCACCATCTCGCTCATCACGGCGCTATCCAAGCCGTCGATCTCTGCGATGCCGTCTCCTGCTGCCCTCACGATGCCCGTCTGTTCGCTTCCTTTGACGGGAGCGAACGATTCGATCTCTTTCTCTATGCGTTTGATGATGCTGTCCATACTAATGTTTCGGGATGGTGCTAATAATTACGAACTAACGATGCGTGAATACAAATCAACGAGCGAACGCTTGCCGGACCGGTCAAGCAATACGCCGCGACTGCGTGCCCTCCAGCCAGACAGAAGCGACGGGTTTATCGTGACTTCAGTTGCGTCAATGCCTTCCTTGCTTGCTGCAGCTTTTGCAGAAGCGGTATCTTCTTCGCGAGCGACCTCTAGCTTTGCACCGGTTACCTTGGAGCGTTCTTTGAGGATATTCAGTTCCCGCAGGATTCCTGGGAGAAGCTTCATGCGTCCGCGAGAGCGGAGGTGCAGAACGAGATTTTTCACGAGAGCCTCTTCGCTTACTCCTTTCCCGAGTAGTCGGGTGAGTGCCTGTGCGTAGAGTGCTTTCATGAGCGTTCTTGCATCGCCTTTCCTGCCGCAAGAACGGCTAGGCGCGCTATTTCCTTTTCGCTGTCTCGAAGCATGCGGGCGGAAGCCTCGGTTGCTCGCGCTTCAGCGTCTGAAGAGATCTGCGCAGCCCGTGCTTCTGCTTCTTTGACGAGTCGTGCGCGCTCATGCGCTGCCGTTTCTCGTGCTGAGGCGACCAGGTTTGCAGCTTCTGCGTCTGCTGTGGCGACGATAGCTCCTGCTTCCTTATCTGCTCCTTCAAGCTTCTGCGTTGCAAGCTCTGCGTCCTCCACGCCCTTGGCAATCTTCTTCTGTCGTTCGTCCAAGGTCTTCATGACCGGCTTATAGAGGACAAGCCACAAGACGACAAGGAGCACGCCGAAGTTCACCGCTTGCGCGAGAAGAAGCTTCCAATCAATGCCGAATGCGTCGAGGAGCTGGTCCATACAAGTAAACGACTACACCTACTATCCGACGAAGCGGATGATGAACGAGACGACGAGCGCGAGAATACCGAGCGCTTCTGCGAACACGATTGCGAGAATCATGTTCGATACGACTTTGCCGGATGCTTCCGGATTGCGTCCGATAGCTTCCATTGCCTTGCCTCCGATAAGACCGATACCGATACCTGGGCCCAAGACGCCAAGACCGGCAGCGATGGCCATAGCGATAAGCTTTGCTGACTCTGTTTCCATAAAGTAAATGATTGATTAGTAACTAGTAGCTCCATCCCGGAGCCGCATGGAAAGACGCGCTAATGCGCTTCCTCCCCATGCGGTTCCATGATCGCAAGCTTGATGAAGAACAGGGTCAACATCGAGAACACCACTGCCTGAATGAAGCCCACGAACACCTCGAAGGCGATCAGCGGCAGCGGCAGCAGGTACGCGACGAAGAACATTGCCACGACGATCATCACTTCCCCCGCAAACACGTTTCCGAAGAGACGGAAGGAGAACGAGATGAGCCGGCCTACGTTCGAGATTAACTCGATAATGCCCACGATAAAGTCGACCGGTGATCTGAAGTTAACATATTTTCCGGCGTATTTGAAAAAACCGAGCACCGCCACTCCTGTAATTTCGATGGTGAAAAAGGAGATGAAGGCCAGGGCAAGCGTCATATTGAGGTCGGCAGAGGCAGGCCGGAGAAACGGAATGTCGTTATAAAGGACGGACCCGATGCCTGGGAGGAAGGCGAGCTCGTTTGCCACAAGAACAAAAAGGAAGATCGTCATGATAAGCGGGAAGAAACGGCGAGCGAGTTTCTCGTTTTCCAGGGTTTCTGCCATGTAGTTCAGCACTGTTTCAAAGAGCCACTCGACCCCGGCCTGGAGCTTCCCAGGGATCATCTTCAGGGAGTCGCGGAGCAAGAAGGCAAAGACGATAAGGACCGCAATCGTGATCCAGGTCATCAGAAGCGAGTTGGTGATCGGGAATCCCCATACATTCCAAAGCTCCTCAGCTTTGAGGACAACGTGAATGCCGCTACCGTGTTCAACGGCCTCGGCTGCGTGCTCGATATCGGTTGTTGCCATACTAAAAAATGACCCCGAGGGGCTTATAGGGTCATGGTAACAAGAGACTGCTGCTCTCGCAAAGCCACGTAATCGAGTGGACCCACGGGGAATCGAACCCCGACCTCGTCCATGCCATGGACGCGTAATACCATTTTACTATGGGCCCGTTACACTCGAACTTTACTTCTTCTCTTTCATCGCTTCAAGGTCAGCGAGTACGCGCCGTACGTCTTCGGTCAATTGCTCAAGAGAAGCGACTTCCCCCTTTCTCTTATCCTCTTCACTCATCTCCTCGACATCTTCCTGAATCTCATCCAGATCCTCGCTGATCTCCTCAATGTCTTCCTGAATCTCGTCCAAGTCCTCCCCGAGCTCTTCCACGTCTTCCTGAATTTCATCGATGTCCTCCTCAACTTCACGAAGGCTTTCTGTGTGCCGGTTCACGGTCATCTGGATGAATATCGCAAGGTAGATGGCTTCCAAGGAGACTATGGTCGTAAGCACGAGAAGCATAAGCTCCCATGAGATGAGCCCGAAGATGGCTGAAGCGAAGAACGCGGCGAATACGATCGTATGGATAACAAGCGAGATCGACGAACCAATCCACGCAACAACGCGCTCAAGGGGGGTCGGAGGAATAGGAGTTCCTTTCATACGGGGCTCGAGGGAATTTGAATCCCTGACCTCTGCAATGCGGATGCAGCGCTCTACCAACTGAGCTACGGGCCCTCTCTAAACTAATTAAAGAAAATATAACACACTTCTATCGGGAACGCCTAACCGAAGAATGCTTTTTCAAGCTGTGCTCGAGCCTTTGGGTTGTATTTTGCTTCCACCAAATCTACACGCGTGTCATCTGCAGCAAAACGAGGATGGTGTACAAGCTCAATAATCTCATCTAGCGTTTTAAATTCAGTTGTAATGCGTTCGCCCGGACCCGGATCAGGCTCTGTCGTTTTCTTACAATTGCGCGCAACGAAGAAATATATGGCCCAGTCTATTTTGGTAACCGGCTGAATGGCACGCCACAAGCTCCAGTCGTCTGATTCATGACCTGTTTCCTCAAGAAGCTCCCGTTTCGCGGCAACGAGAGGATCCTCCCCCTCTTTGTCCATTCGCCCTGCAGGGAATGTGAGGACCGGACCCCGGCCTGGCTGTTCATCTGTAAGAAAAAGAAGTCGCTTATCAGGAAGCGAGGGGATGATAACGACGGTATCTTCGCGCTTTAGTTTCTCAAACGTTGCCTTTGACCCGTCATACAGTTCCTGTTCCCATTGGTATACGTCAAAGAGAATCCCTTTAAAGACACACTTTGCGTTGTCGGGTAGAGGCTGTTCGCTTTCTGGTCGTTGTATGTTCATAAAGTGTGCGAGTGTCGGGCTGCCGGGAATCGAACCCAGTCTTCACGCACCCGAAGCGTACGTACTACCGGTATACTACAGCCCGATTTGAGAGAGGATAGCATAGCCGATTTAAGGCAGCTACGACCGCAAGGCGATTCCTCGACCTGCATAGAACGAACGGAATTCGGAAAGGGGAATCGTATGCTTTTCTTGCGTATTTGTGCTTACAAAACCCGACGGATTATTGAGCGTTATGGTTTTTCGTTCCTTGTCGTATCCAGTAACCAGAACCAGATGTCCTCCCTTTTGTGTTTTCGGTGCTGTTTCGTAACCACGAATGTTTGGATTGACCGAAACCATGACCAAATTCCCTTCCGATAGAAGATATTGGACTCCGGAGATAGAAAGCCTGCTGTACACCATAGCCTGCAGCCCATGCGAGGATACCCAGTCCCTAAATTCCCGATAACGCATATCAGTGATGACTTCCCCTTCGGAAGCGTAGACACCTGCAGAAAGCGCTTCGCGTGAAAGCTCGAGCAGCTTTGGCGATTCACCCTTCAAATGCTTCAAGGCCATGGCCGTACATGCCATGCCGCACTGCGTCGTGACCCAGGCGGCGTATTCTTCTGGTGATGATGCTCCGATGTCTTTCCATCCCGGATCCTCGGTCTTAGGAACCTTGTTCTTGAGGATCTCCTCTGAGAATTGCGGGGTTGCGAATTGAGATACGTACGGCACATCGTTCTCTACCCGTATCTTTTTAGGAGCTACTGAAGCAATGATCTCCAGAAAGAGGTTTTGCCACTCTTGAGCAAGCTTTTTCACGATTCGCATCAAACCAGTATACAAGTAGTGGGCGGTACAGGACTCGAACCTGTGACCCCACCCGTGTGAAGGGTGTGCTCTACCAACTGAGCTAACCGCCCGCGGTCAAAACTATACCAAACAGCCCCAAAGAGGGTTATCAGAACCCCTTGCGGACAAACCTGGTCCCCTCTTGTATACTGTGGCCCAGTTAGCAATAACAGTAATAACGTACGTCTTTATGCCTAACGCGGCCCTCAGTAAGCCAATGACCCTCTCGCCTGAACTCCAGGCAGTGGTTGGAGCAGGTCCTATGCCTCGCTCTGAAGTTACGAAGAAGATTTGGGAGTACATCAAGAAGAACGACCTCCAGAACCCAGCTAACAAGCGAAACATCCTCGCGGATGACAAGCTTAAGCCACTTTTCGGAGGCAAAGGAGAAGTTACCATGTTCGAGATGACGAAACTCCTCTCTCCGCACATGAGCTAATTCTGCCTCTGGCAGAGTAAAGAAACACCCGCCGTTTGGCGGGTTTTCTTATTACTTCCAGATCCAGCGCTTTATTCCTTCGAGCTCGCCGATGACGTCGTTGATATCCCCACTAAGAGATTCTGCGTTCCCTTCGGGCTTTCGTTCCCAATGCTTGTTTAAGAGTCGCGAAATGGAACCTTCTTGGATGCCTTTAAGCGCTCTCATTATTTCTTCCCGGTTTGCGTCGGTGTATGCCATAAAAATACTGTAGCATGGGCACATGAAGGCCATAGGAGTGTATATGCCCGGGTGGCTCTACCGTTCGGACCCCTCTGATCGCCTGTTTGCAGATGAGCTCATAGATACCATTGCAGCCAGCGGACGCTACCGCGCACTACCCCTAGATCTCCCTAGCCTATCGTTTTCCACACCAGAGGAGGCAGGGAAGTTTTGTCTAGATAACGACCTAGCCTTAATACTTGAGCATGATTCCCCGCTCTATTCTAAGAGTCCGCGTTACGCGAAGAATGTCGGATTTCTTGAAGCACACGTCCCTTTTCTGAATCCTTCTGAGGTTCACAAGATCTGCAATGACAAGGTGGGCGTAAAACGAACACTGCAGACTCTCGGCATCCCCGTTCTTGAAGATGCTGTTGTTCGATCTTTAGAGGATCTTCGTGCATATATGCAGGAAGACGCTCTCTATGTGATCAAACCGCTCAACAAAGGAGGCGGTACTGGCGTAAAGCTCATTAAAAGGACTGGGAATAAATTCTTTGAGCATGCGCATCAGGTTTGGAAAGAAATCTCCATTCTAGAAACGAATAAACGACTTATTGTTCGTCCGCGTTTGTATACAAAACCTTTTATTGCTCTATTTGGTGTCCTCTCAGCTTTTGCATTGGCAATCGCCTTTCCATCCCTGCTTATCCTTGCAGCAATTACTGGAATGGCTTCTGTCTATCTCCTTACTGAGCGTTCTGACGATCGTTTCCTATACGATCCAATACTCGTCGAGCCCTTTTTCAATAATGGTGGGGAAGAATTCGTTAGTCTTCGATGTACCGTAATAGGCGATCAGGTAGTTGAAGCAGTTCGAAGATCCAACAGGAAGAACGTAACCTCAAATGTATCGCGCGGAGGAATTGCTTCAAAGACAGAACTTACTGAGCAACAAAAGCAAATGGCAATCGCAGCCAAAAATGCTGTCGGAGCAACCTACGCTGGCGTTGATTTGCTTATATGCAAAGGAGAAAGTGTCATTGGCGAGGTGAACGTCGGCCCCATTACCATCTTTTCAACGACAACAGGAGCAAGCGTCGGGAGGACGCTCGGAGAATATGCTATGGCAGTGTGCGACAAACAAAACGGTTAGTGGACCCAAGGAGATTCGAACTCCTGACCCCCTCATTGCAAATGAGGTGCTCTACCAACTGAGCTATGGGCCCGTAGGACACGAGTATAGCACGGCTTTATTTTAGGAGAAGGTCTATTTTTGCCGCTACGATAAAGTCGTTCTCCGCGAGCCCCTTGATCGAGTGCGTAGTCAGCAAAACCTCTACTTTCCCCCAGGAAACCTTCAAATCTGGGTGGTGCCACTGCTCCTCGGCCACTTCTCCAATCTTATTCGCAAAGGCGAGAGCTGCGGCAAAGTCCTTGAATCCAAAAAGCCTGGTGATTTTCGTCCCGTCCGGAGACAAGGTCCACTCTGGGATCTGCTCCATGAGATCCTGCGCCTGTGCTTTGGTGAGCGGTGGGAAGTCTCCTTCGCATGGGATGCACTGCTTGTCAGAAAGTCGGGTCATGTTCGCTTCAGGGCAAGACTAACAAGATGGCTGAGGAAATCTGGAAACTTCATGCCCACCGCTGCAAGAGACTTAGGCAGAAGTGATTCTTCAGTAAGTCCTGGAAGCGTATTCGTCTCAAGGAAGTAGATGCCGCGAGGAGAGACGATGAAATCGGAGCGCGAGTAATGGCGAAGTCCAAGAGCGTTGTGCATGGTCTTTGCAAGCTCCATGAGCTTTGCGGATTCGTCTTTGGAAAAGCGTCCCGGACAGATCTCTTGAGTAGCTCCGGAATACTTCGCATCATACGAGAAGAAGTCAGATTGTGGGGGAACGATTTCGATTGGCGGAAGCACATACAATTCTTCCCCTCGCATCCCTTCTACAACCCCGACCGTCGCTTCCTTGCCTTTAATGAGCTCTTCAACCAGAACTCCTCCCGATCCGTCTATAACTTTCCGTATTGCGTCCCCCACGGCCGCAGGCCCACCTACAATCGAAACTCCCACAGAAGAGCCCCACTTAACAGGCTTCACGACAACGGGCTGCAAGAACGAGCGCACAATCTCTCGCACAGCCTCATCTATGTCAGCACCCTCTTCAACGAATCTGTATTGGGGGGAGAGCACCTCATGCTCGCGCGCCTTGTCCTTAGCGAGCACCTTATGCAACGCGAGGTACGAAGAGAAGGAATTAGAACCGGTATACGGGACGCCATGGAGCTCAAGAAGCTTCTGTACCTCTCCATCTTCTCCATACATGCCATGGAGACCGATAATGACCGCATCCAGGGACCGAATTGCGACCTCAGGAGCGACAGGACGGCCGCCTATATGCCAAACCCCTTGCCGGTCTATATAGATATCTTTTGCAGTAAACTCCTCTTCCGAAAGATTCTTTAAAATGGCATGCCCGGTCTTAAGCGACACTTCGTGCTCGTTTGACGGACCTCCGCGAAGTACACCTACGACAGTTCCTCTCATTGCGCTTCAGTATATCAGGCCCGCATTGCCTTCCCTCTAGCCCATCGATGCCGGCTGATAGCAAAACGGTGCGCTTCGCTGTTTGCAAGGACTGCGTCCGCATCCCTCACTCGTCCTCGAAGTCCTCCAAGGATTTCTCGCGGCCGATGCTTCTCATCTTTGACGACAGCGACGATAGGAATACGAAGCCCGAGTTTCTCAAGTGCCTCTTCTGCAGCTTTCTTATGCGTCTTACCACCATCCACGACGATGGCCTTAGGATACGGCCACTCAGGATGACCGAACCTGCGGTGCAGGATCTCTTTCAAGGAGGCAATATCATCGTTCAAGGTTTTCCCTCCAATACCGCGAATACGAAAAGTCCGGTAGTCCTTTTTGACTGGCAAGCCATTTTCTGTGACCACCATGACGCCAATGGCGTTAGTGCCTGACAAGTGTGCAGTGTCATAGGCCTCGATCCGAGGACTGTCATCCTTCTCGCCCCGATCCTCCTTTATCAAAGAAACGTCCTGGACGTGATCAAGGGCGAACAGCTGTCCTCGAAGGATCGCGGCGTCTTCAAAGCGCTCCTCCTTGGCCGCTTCTTTCATTTCCTTCTGCAAAGTCGTTCGAAGCGCCTTTACCCTTCCCGAAAGATAGAGCGAGACGTTCCGAATAGAGCAGAGATACTCTTTCCTATCCATATTGCGCGGGTACTGGCCGATCTGGCGATTGAATTCCACTTTCGCCTTTCCGTGCTTCCCAAGTTCTGCCACGGGCCGCTCAGTGTCGTAAAACGGAAAGATACGGCGGATTAAGCGAAGCGCCTCGCGTAACTGGTAGCCTGATGGAAAGGGTCCGTGTATAGCCTTCAGCTTCTGGCCGTTTGAGATCTTCGCCTTGAAATCGATATCCTTGCCGCGAATGGCAAGCACGCGTGGAATCTCTTCGTCGGTGATGACTGCGTACAAAAAAGTTTTGTCATCCTTACCTTCCACGTTTGCTTTAGGCCGATACTCACGAATGAGTGCTGCTTCTCGAACCAAGGCTTCAAGCACGGTAGGTACTGTCTCGAAGGAGATGCTTTCTGACTTGGTAACCATGTCGACGACACGAGGGCCACGGGTAACAATAAGATCATCATCAAAGTACGAACGCACACGATCACGAAGTGAGGTCGCTTTCCCTACGTAGAGCACCTCTTTACTGCGACCCTTACCTTTAGTGAAAAGATAGACTCCAGGACAATCTGGAAGTTCAAATTTACTTAGCTCGCTTCTTTGCATGGCGTCTAAGCATTTTAGAGAGATATTCGCCCGTATGCGAGCCTTCCGTGTCAGCAACTTCTTCAGGCGTTCCCTTCGCAACGACCTTACCGCCTCCCGTTCCTCCTTCTGGTCCAAAGTCGATCAGATAGTCAGCAGACTTGATGACGTCCAGGTTATGTTCGATCACAACAACGGTATTGCCGCGTCGCACGAGTTCCTGAAGAATATCGATAAGCTTGCGCACGTCTTCGTAGTGAAGACCGACAGTCGGCTCATCAAGAAGATACAAGGTCTTCATGGTCGTTGGACGATAGAGCTCGGATGAGATCTTCACGCGCTGTGCCTCTCCTCCTGAGAGCGTTGTTGCAGACTGTCCCAACGTCAGATACTCAAGCCCCGTAGAGTTCAACGTCTCGAGGCGTTCAGAGATGACCGGAATATCCTTGAAGAACTTCTCTGCCTCCTCAACGGTCATCTGGAGCACTTCATAGATGTTCTTTCCGCGATACGTGACCTCCAGCGTCTCTTTCATGAATCGAGTGCCATTGCATACATCACATACAACGTAAACGGTCGGCAAGAAGTGCATCTCGACCGCGATCATGCCGTTCCCTTGGCAGGCTTCGCAGCGTCCTCCAGCAACGTTGAATGAGAAGCGTCCTGGTCTCCAGCCACGAGCACGTGCTTCGGGAGTCGCAGAGAAAAGATCACGGATATGCGTAAATGCTCCGGTATACGTTGCTGGGTTTGAACGGGGAGTCCGGCCAATTGGAGACTGGTCGATCAAGACGACGCGACCGACGTATTCAGTACCGGTGATTGAAGCGATGTGCGTCGGCTTTGATTGGCGCTTAGCAAAACGTGCTGCCACGTTCTTATGCAGAATGTCATAGAGGAAAGTAGACTTTCCTGAGCCTGAAACACCAGTGATACAGACAAGCTTCCCAAGTGGGACATCGATATTCTGGTTCTTCAGGTTATGCAACGTAGCTCCGCGGACCTTTATCGAGCCCTTCTCACTTGTGCGACGTTCTTCAGGAATCGGAATCTCCTTCTCTTCGCGAAGGTATGAAAGGGTAAGCGAGCCAGAATCATTCTTAGGAGCTGTCAGGAGCTCTTCAAGCCAGCCTGAAACGACCACCTGGCCGCCGTGGACGCCTGCACCAGGACCAATGTCGACGATGTAGTCGGCTGCGTAGATAGTGTCTTCGTCGTGCTCAACGACGAGGATAGTGTTGCCAAGCTTTTTAAGAGAAAGGAGCGTCTGGATAAGACGATCGTTATCGCGCTGGTGAAGACCGATAGTCGGCTCATCAAGCACATAGAGAGCTCCCACAAGTCCTGTGCCAAGCTGAGAGGCGAGTCGGATACGCTGCGCTTCCCCTCCAGAAAGCGTCGCAGCAGAGCGATCGAGGGTCAGGTAATCGAGGCCAACATTCAGCATGAATTCCAAGCGGCTCGTGATTTCTCGGATGATCGGGAGCGCGATCTCTGCTCGCATCTCAGACAGGTGCAGGTTATCCATAAACTCCTTGGCTTCTCGGATCGACATTCGCGTGACGTCAACGACGTTCTTGCCGAGCGTTTTATCCTTCGTATCTTTAATGAATACGCGAAGTGATTCCGGCCGCAGGCGCTTGCCTTCGCAGACCGGGCAGATCTCGTCTGAGAACAATGACTCGGTTCCAAGGCCGTTACATTCAGGACACGCACCATACGGGCTATTGAACGAGAAGAGGCGAGGCTCAACCTCAGGGAATGAAGCCCCATCCTCAGGGCAGATGAACTTGGAAGAAAGTGTTTCGACGCTTCCGTCCGCGTGTCCGATCTTCACGAGCCCGTGCGACTCCTTGAGCGCAAGCTCAAGCGCTTCTGAAAGGCGCTCTCTTGCTGCCGTTATGTTCTTCTCGAACTCAGAGACAAAGATCGAGTCAACAATAGCGTCAACGTCATGGCGCTTGTTGCGGTCCATGCTGATCTTCTCGCGAAGCGCGTGCTGCTTCCCGTCTACGATGACTTTCTCATAGCCTTTGCCGAGAAGGTCATAGAGAAGCTGGTAGTACTCGCCTTTGCGTCCGACAACGACCGGAGCGTAGATAGTGACCGCCCGCTTATCTACTGCAACGCCCATCACTTCCTGTTTCTTCCCTGGCGTCTTGCCAGAAATACGGCTCATGACGAGGCTGATCATCTCTTCCTTGGAGAGCTTTGAGATCGGGATGTCGTGATGGATACAGTAAGGCTGGCCTGCGCGTGCGTAGAGAACGCGAAGGTAGTCATAGATCTCAGTCACCGTCGCAACGGTTGAGCGCGGGTTATTGGAGCGACTCTTCTGGTCGATGGAGATTGCAGGGGAGAGTCCCGTGATCTCATCGACATCGGGCTTCTGCATCTGATTCAAGAATTGTCTGGCGTATGCAGACAAGGATTCGACGTAGCGGCGCTGCCCTTCTGCGAAAATCGTATCAAAGGCAAGGGATGACTTGCCGGACCCTGAAAGGCCCGTGATCACGGTCATGGTGCCTCGCGGCATCTCGACCGACACATTCTTCAAATTATGGGTGCGTGCGCCTTTAACCCGGATCCAGTCTTCTCCGGTGTATTGCTCGTGCTTTATGTCTTCGGATTTGCGTTTTGCCATGAAAAGTTCCTGTCCGTGGCGGGACAGGTACGAGTGCAGTATAACACAAAGCCCTTATGCGCTGAGCGTGTTTTCTATCTTTTCTATGATCTCTTCTACCGAAACATTCGCCTTCACAAGATAGTCATTTGCCCCGAGCGTTTTTGCGCGTTCCCGGTCGCTATCTTGCCCGAGGTTTGAGACGACGATGACCGGCGTGTTCTTGGTCTCATCGGTGCGGCTTCGGATGGATTCAAGTACAGCGAATCCGTCCATGGACGGGAGCATGAGATCAAGGAGCACCAAGGAAGGCTTGTGCTGGTCGAACAAAGCGAGCGCTTCGTTACCGTCTGAAGCGTAGACCGTATCGTATTTTCCAGAAAACGCGTGACCCAGAAGGTTCTTCAGGATCGGATCATCTTCGATGACTAGAATGGATGCCATAGCGCTTATTCTACCACCCCTACGCCATCGGGAGCGAGAGAATGAAGGTCGTTCCAGGACCCTCCTCGTTCGGAGCGAAGTTCAAGTCTCCCTTGTGGTCTGTCGCTATCCTGCGGGCGATATAAAGCCCGAGCCCATTGCCCTGGTTCTCCTTTGAGACCGCATTAGAGGCTCTATAGAAGCGCTCAAAGATGTTAGCCCGGTCATTTTGGCCTATCCCGATCCCGCTATCGCGCACGCGTATGAATATGCGGTCGTCTGAAGGATCAATCGAAAGGCGTACCGTACCGCCCGCTGGCGTGTACTGGATCGCGTTCTCAACCAGATTATTCAGCACCCATTTTATCCGCTCTTGATCTGCTTTGGCCTTCGGAAGCGAGACGATGTCTTCGTGCGCATAAAAGAGCGATACCTGATGCTCTTTCGCAAGCGCCTCAAAGTCAGCTGCCACTTCCTCAACAAGCGCATGGAGATCAGTTGGAACGAATTTGTACTGGTACTTGCCTGATTCAATCGATGAAATATCGAGAAGTGTGCCCACAATTCCCACGAGGTCCTTGCTCTTTTGCATGGCATCCTCAGTCAGCGAGCGCTGATGATCGGTCAGAGTCTCCTTGTGGAGCGCTTCAAGCGCCCAACGAATGCCGGTAAGAGGAGTTCTAAACTGATGCGCTGCCGTTGAGATGAAATCAGATTTCATTCGGGAAATCTCCACGTCTCGCTTATGCGCCTGCCCCACCGTCACGGTAAGTTTCTCAAACGACGTTGAGAGTGAACGGATTTCCGAAGGCGCGCTCTCCAGATCCGTGATGGGTTGAGCTTCTCCTGTGGCAGCGTATGCATCCATGGCCTCCACGATACGTTTCAAAGGCTTTGCAAGGAGTTCACCGACGATAAAGAAGATAGAGACCGCAAGGATGATGCTCAAGACAACGAGCGCAACCATCTGCCATATCAAAAGCATCTGGAGATCCCCTTGGATCTCAAGAGCGATCTCAGTGGGGAGCAATCCTCCAATCTGCCCGCGAAGGAATGTGATGGAGAGGACGAAGAACGCAAAAGCTACCGCTACCGCGATAAAGAGGATAATTCCAAGGAGCACTCGAAAACTCATAAAACTATGATATCACCCTAGCCGCCTGCGCTTTGTGGGCTTTTTCTTAGGCGCTTCGGTGCCTTCAAGCGCGTAGATCTCATCGCGAAGCAGGGCCGCAGTCTCAAAGTCGAGATTCTCTACCGCGTCAGCCATACGGGTACGCAGTTCTTTCACGAAAGAAGCGGGGTCTTCCTCATAGAGTTTTGTGTCAATCGAGAGCAGCTGTCCGACGGTCTTGTCATGCTCGCTTCGCATGCTTTCTGCGATATCGCGAATCTCCTTCTTGATGGTCATCGGTGTAATGCCGTGCTTCTCGTTATAGGCGACTTGGATCGCGCGCCTACGGTTCGTCTCTGCGATCGCCCGCGTCAAAGATCCGGTCATCACATCCGCATAGAGAATCACCTTTCCAAGCACGTTACGCGCAGCGCGCCCAATCGTCTGGATAAGCGAGGTCTCAGAGCGCAAGAATCCTTCTTTATCGGCATCCAAGATACCCACAAGCTCAACCTCAGGAAGATCGAGTCCTTCACGAAGAAGGTTCACGCCGACGAGGATGTCGTATTTGCCCTTACGGAAATCGGTAAGGATATCGATTCGCTCGATAGTCTTAATGTCGCTATGGAGGTACGCCGCCTTGATCTTGCGCTCTTGGAGGAATGAAGCGAGATCTTCCGCCATCTGCTTAGTGAGAGTCGTCGCCAGCACGCGTCCTCCACGCTTGATGGCGGTTTCGGCTTCTGCAATAAAGTCTGCTACCTGTCCCTTATACCCCTCGCCTTCAATGATTGGCTTTACGATAAGCTCCGGATCGATAAGGCCGGTCGGACGAATAATCTGCTCGACCACCTTTCCCTGCGGAGGGATGCTTACCTCTCGCTCGAAGTTTCCTGGCGTTGCCGAGGTGTAGATGGTCTGCCCGACGCGTTCCTCGAATTCTTCAAAGGTGAGTGGACGATTATCGCGAGCAGAGGGAAGTCGGAACCCGAATTCAATGAGGTTGTCCTTGCGGGAGCGATCCCCAGCAAACATGCCGCCGATCTGAGGGACGGTGACGTGTGATTCGTCGATGACTGTTAAGAAGTCGGCTGAACCGTCCTTGTTGTGCGGAAAGTATGAAAGAAGGGTGTGCGGGGGCTCGCCTGCCTGCCGTCCGTCAAAGTGGCGCGAGTAGTTCTCGATGCCGCTCGTATATCCAAGCTCTCTGATGAGCGCGATGTCATGGAGGGTGCGCCGCTTGATACGCTCGGCCTCAAGCAACTTCTCTTCCCGTTTGAATTTCTCTAGCTGCTCATCAAGCTCAGCACGTATGTCCTCCAGAGCACGGTTTCGATCATCCTCGCTAGTTACGAAGTGCTTTGCAGGAAAGATAAAGAAGCTTTTTGGTTCTGCAATGGTTGCTCGGCTAACGGGATCTGATTGCTCGATTCTCGATATCTTGTCTTCGTCAAAGAGGATTCGATAGATTGTCTGCTCGTTAACCGGCATGAGCTCGATAGCATTTCCGACCGCTCGGAAGGTGCCAGGCGTAAGGTCAGCGTTCGTGCGCTCAAAATAAATATGCACGAGCTTGCGAACAAGTGCAGAGCGATTCTCCTCCCCTCCTACCTTCAATTCGATAATGGCCTTGGCGTATTGGACCGGAGAACCGAGTCCGTAGATAGCGGAAACCGAGGCGACGACGATGACATCCTTTCGAGTCAGGAGGGATTGGGCAGTAGCATGACGAAGGCGATCAATTTCCGCATTGATCTGCGCTTCCTTTTCAATGTACGTGTCTGAGTGAGCGATATACGCTTCCGGCTGGTAGTAGTCGTAATAGGAAACGAAATAGTGGACGGCATTCTCTGGGAAGAATTCTTTGTACTCTTGGGCAAGCTGCGCGGCCAAGGTCTTGTTGTGCGCGAGCACCAACGTCGGCTTCTGTATGTTGTTGATGATGTTTGCGATCGTATACGTCTTTCCGGTGCCCGTTGCTCCAAGCAGGGTCTGGTAACGAAGACCGTCCTTAACGCCTTGTGAAAGTCCTTTGATCGCCTCCGGCTGGTCTCCAGCAGGGGGAAAGGGTGAATGAAGCTTAAATCCGGCCATGACCGCTAAGTATAACAAACCGTGGAAACCGCCCGCTTAAGAACGCTGGTAGCCGGCTATAAAGTCCTCTCGATAGTGTGCAAACGTACCGTTCTGAATCGCTTCTCTCGCCCCACTTACGAGCCCAAGGATGAATCCGAGATTGTGCATAGAAGCGATGATGGCCCCGAGCATTTCTCCCGAGCGAAGCAGGTGAGAAACATAGGCCTTAGTGAACGCCTCGGTTCCAGGAACAACTGTCTCGGGATCGAGCGCTGAGAAATCGTTCTTGAACTTCTCATTCGTAAGCTGGATGACGCCTCGCTTCGTGTAGATGGCGCCGTGCCTGCCATGGCGCGTTGGCGCGACACAATCGAATGTATCAACTCCATGAGCGATCGAATTTAGAAGGTCTAGAGGCTCTCCAACACCAAGCCCATGCCGTGGCATGTCTTCTGGCAACTCCTCAAGCGCATCGAGCGCGATCTGGAGCATGCTCTCGCCTCCGGTGCGGCTAAATGATCCTCCGAGCCCGAATCCATCAAATCCCATCTTCCCAATCTCCCTTGTGCTTTCTCGACGAAGATCAGGGAACTGGCCTCCCTGTCCGATGCCGTAGATTCCCTGTATGCGGTTCGCCTCGATATTCTGGCGATGCGCTTTCAAGGAACGATCTGCCCAGCGGTGCGTACGGAACATCGCCTCCTGCTGATATTCATACGACTCGGTATGCGACGTGCACTCGTCAAACGCGAAGAAGATATCAGCACCAAGTGCATGCTGGAGTTCGACCGAACGCTCCGCCGTGAAGCGATGCAGGCTTCCATCGAGATGGGAGGTGAACGTGACGCCTTCTTCGTCCACAATCGCAAGCTGGCCGTGCTGGCTTTGTACCTCTTCGTCAAAGACGGTCGTACCGGCGTCAGCTCCCCGTTTATCCTCCTCCGTGATTCGCGTCACCTTTCGCTTCAAAGCTGCCCCAAGCGAGAAGACCTGGAACCCACCCGAGTCAGTGATGGTAGGTCCCTCAACCCCCATGAATTTCCCAAGGCCGCCTGCCTGCTTAACGATCTCTTCTCCTGGCTGCAGGTAGAGGTGATAGGTGTTAGCGAGTACAACTTGAGCCCCGAGCGCTTTGAGATCGGCGGGCAAGATGCCTTTCACATTTCCTTTTGTCCCAACAGGAACGAATGCCGGCGTTTGGATGTTTCCATGCGGAGTCGCAAGCGTTCCTGCGCGCGCCTTCCCTTCGCGTGCAGATATTGAAAACGACAACGGAGCGTTCATACGCTCCGTTGTACGGCATAATTCGCGTTTCCGCTAGCGATGCTACTCGACCTTCAAAAGCTCAATCGTGAAGGTGAGGGTTGAGTTTGCTGGAATTGGTCCGTAATCAACGCTTCCGTATCCAAGCTCGGGCGGAACAACAAGAACGCGGGTACCGCCTTCTCGCATGCCGATCAATCCCTGCTCCCATCCGGCAATGACAGGGTCCTTGCCCAAGGTAAACGTAAACGTTCCCTCGTGATTAGCTGATGCATCGAAGATGCTGCCATCTTCAAGCTGGCCGACGTACGTCACCGTGACGATGCTTCCGACAGCTACTTCAGCGCCTGTACCTACTATTTGATCTGTAACCATAAATGATTGATTAGCTTCGCCCGTCGGGACGCCGAACTCCTGAGACTCCGGAGAGAACGGGGCGAAGATATACGAACCAAGGAATAAAAATGAAAGAGCAACAACGACTGCAATCGCTACAGCAATGCCGGTAGAAGTGTTCATAGGACGAGTATACCAAGGGCTGCAAGCCCGAGGCAAAGGGGTGGGAATAACTACTAATAGGTCAGGTAGCGCTTCCGGATCTCGGTTTCTACCATATCCCTGTCCCGGCCATAGGTAAGGTAGGAGAGTTCCCGGAGGTCATCGATCTGGTCCTTGTTGCCCTCTGGAGGAGGGAGCGTCTTTATGTTGAAAGGCTTCTGCGGGACACCCTTGGCAAGGATCTTCAGGTAGGCATTGAAGTTCTCGATGTTCACGAAATCAAGGGACTGGAACACGGGCGCGAACTGCTTCGCGAAGAACTCCCCATCTTCCTCGCCCACACGGAAGATCGCCATAGAGCCCACGTTACCGAAGATGGCATCGCGCGTCTTCTCATCTATCTGCTTCAGGAACTGGTGAGCGATCGTAAGGGAGAGCTTGTATTTTCGGGCTTCCGAGAGAATGCCGGGAATCGAGTCGGTGGTGATGTTCTGGAACTCGTCGACATAGAGGTAGAACGGCGGGAAGTCAGCCCGCGGATTATCAGCTCGCGACAACGCCGCCATGAAGAGCTTGCCCACGATAATAAGGCCGAGCAGGTTCGCGTTTCGCTCGCCGAGACGTCCCTTCGAAAGGTTCACCAGGAGGATCTTCTTGTTGTCCATGATCTCGCGGAAGTTGAACGAGGAGGTCTGCTGTCCGACGATCGGGCGGATGAAATCGTTTGCGGTAAAGTCGTCGAACTTGTTCGTGATGTACGGGACGATGTTCTGGAGCGATGCCTCGCCTTCCGCGCGCGACGCGATCTCCGTCCAGAACTGGTTGATGATGGGGTTGTTGCTTCGGGCAAGCTTACGGTTCCTGAACTCGCTGTTGGAGAGCACGCGAGCGATATCAAGCATGGTCGAGCCTGACTCAGGGTCTTCCATCACGAGCTGCGTCGCGTTGCGGAAATACTGCTCGAAGGCCGGGCCCATAGACTCAGGCACGTCTCCATAGAGGCGGCGGAAGATCATGAAGAGCTCGTTGACGATGAACGTCTTTTGTTCCGGGCGCGCAGGATCGTACTCGAGCATGTTCAAGCCAAACGGCCGGTCAAGATGCGCTGGATCGAAGTAGATGACGTCCTCATAGCGCTCAGGCGGAACCGTAGCAAGTACATCAAGCACGTCATTTCCGTGCGGATCGATGAAGCAGACACCGTTCCCGTCCCGAATGTCCTGCTCGATCAGGTTCTTCATAAACACGGTCTTTCCGGTTCCTGTCTGCCCGACAACATAGAGGTGGCGCGCGCGGTCTTGAGGCGAGAGGATGACCTCCGTCGTATGTCCGCGGTAGTCGTTGATGCCAAGCAGTGCCCCTTCACCCTTTGGAAGGTCAAGCGGAGCCGCGGCCATCGTGAAGCGCGATTGCTTGAGGTGCGGCGTCCCCTTCATTCCCTTTGGCGGGAAATGGTACATGGTGGTGAGCTCCTTGATTGAAAGTGGCATCATGGTCTTGTGGGAGAAAAGCCTCCATGAGTACTGGCGAGTGAGCATGCGGAGCGCTGCGCCCTTCGTGCGCTTGAAGAACAGGCGATTGCCTTTCGTGCTTTCGTACTGGTTAAAGGTCGCCTCGAGCTCATTAAGAATCTGCTCAGCATTAGATTTCTGAGCAGATGAAGCGAAAACCCGGATATTAGTCTCGGTCATCGGAGCTGAGCGCTTCTTCTCCACTGACTCAACGGAAGCCTCGTCGATGTACTGTTCCCCTTGGTCTTTCTTGGATCCCCGAAACATCCAGCGGAATTCGCGCCAGAGCTCGCTGACGAGATTATCCGAGATCTCAAACGCGTAGTCGCGGTGCTCTCCATGCTTGAGAGCTTTCACGATCTTGCGATACGAGGTGTCGTACTTGCCGACTCTTGGACGAATCACAAACTGCACGGCTGCTCCCTCGCCTTTCTCTTGGATCTTTGCAAACGCGTTTAGGAGCGGCGTGATGGAATCCGCATCGAACTCCGTGAAGTCTTTGAGCGAGAGCGGGTGCTTGAAGGCAAGTCCTGCTGTTGAAGCGACGGTGTGCCCGTCTTGCGTGAAGATGTTGTAGTCGTTTGGCTGACTCTTCAAAACCGCATCGGGGAAAATCGAAAGCACCTGCTTTTCAAAGAGGTTGCGCCTGCCGTTTGGAATTGAGGCATAGAAGCGAAGGTGCGGGTCATCAATGGGAACCGCAAGCTCAAGCGTGAAGTAGGGAGGCTCGGTCGCATACGCCTCCTCCACAGCGAGCATGCCTGCATAGAAGTGCTCCATGGATGAGACAAGCTCTTTCATCTGTGTCTTGCGGTCGTCTTTACCCGATTCTGAATCAGCTTCCGGAAGGGAGATCTCATAGAGGGTCATGTGGAGCGCCTTCCACTCTGGCTGCCCTTCGCTCCAGCCCTTGATCGGAAGCCCGGTCGTGATGTAGGCCACGAGGAAGCGATGGAAGTCATCTTCCAGGTGCGGGCTCTTCAGGCGAGTAAGAATATTGAAGGCGTTGTGGATGCCCCTCGTCTCCATGATGCGGCGGAGCTCGGTCATGGTCTCGTCATCGGCCTCCGGATCAAGGCGAACGACGATTTCATGGATTTCCTGCGGCTGCATCTGGTACTCAGGCGCGAGCACCGAGCTAGCGGGCGTCTTGATAAAGCTTGAAAGGCGATCTCGCACGACTTCCTCGCGCGATTTCTTCTCTTTCATCTGCTCAAGCTGCCGCTCTTTCGCCTCCACCTGGGCGCGAAGATGCTGGAGCTCCTCCTCGTGGGATGTGAGCGGCTTTGTAGGGCCTTCGTACTGCATTACCAAATAGTATACCCTGCGCCCCGTTACGAAGCGCAGGGTATACCCAAAGCTATCACCCGATAACCTATGCCTTCTTCAATCCTCCGAAGAGGTAGTTGATGAGCGCAAGGAGCACAGAGTAGATAAGTGCCGTCCAGAATCCGTCAACAGAGAATCCAGGGACGATCATCGCTGCGAGCATGATTAACAGTGCGTTGATCACGAGCGAGAAGAGTCCCAACGTCACAATGTTGATCGGAAGGGTCAGAAGGAGAAGAACTGGCTTAATAAAGATGTTGATGAGCGCGAGAACGACAGCGAGGACAAGGGCCCCTAGAAGCGTTACCTCAACGCCAGGAATCAAATAGGCAGCTACGAGTATCGCGAGGGCTGAAACGATCCAGTGAATGATGGTCATAGTGTTAGTTAATGTTTCTCGGTTTGTAATGGCGGCAAGCATGCGCCTGGAGCCATGAAGCTAAGATGAAGTTCTTCATATTAGCTTTCTGACCAGGTGCTTAGCGTTAATTATAGCCCCCACAATGTTGGAAGAAACGTTAGTTATCTGATTGCGGAGCCCCGAAAAATAAAGACCAGGGACAGGACTCACTCCTCGCTTGTGAATCGGGGTCCCTTCTGCGGTAAGGGCGCCCTCTACCTGGAGCCAAGAATAATCAGCTTTAAATCCAGTGGCAAAGATGATGGTGCCGTATTCTTTCCGGGTTCTGTCGTCAAACACGACTTCCTTCCCTTGTAGCGAAGCGAACCCGGGCTTACGCTCCAGCTTCCCTTCACTAAGCGCGTGCTTCAAACCATGACCTACGACAAAATCTTTGCTTCGTGCAAAGAATCGCCCAAGCAAAGAATCAGTAGGGATTTTCCCTATGCCAAACACATCTGACCACCAGTAAAAACTCTTGCCTAAAGTCTTTGGTGCAATCATGCGCGGCATCTCATGCATCGCAATATCGACATGGTGCGTCTGTGCAAGCTCAAGGGCGATCTGCACGGCCGAGTTTCCGTTTCCAACGACAAGCACAGAACCGTTTGGTATTTGGGATGGATTTTTGTAGCTCGAGGAATGGAGAATAGAATCGCCTTCTGCAAGGACTACGGGCTTTGCGTATCCGGTAGCTACGACCACTTGCCGTGCGGTCAAGTCGCCTTTCGTAGTTTCTGCTCTAAAAAATCCATCCTCTGTACGCATGAGCCGTTCAACTCTCACGCCACTCATGATTGGGAGAGAAAAATGACGCGCATAGTCTCTTAGATACTCTCCGAACTCATCCTTGCTCGCATATCCGTCAGGGTCTCCGACAAGAGAAAGTCCAGGGAGCGCGCTGTAGCGCCTTGGCGTAAAGAGCTCAAGGCTGTCGTAATGCGATTTCCACCTAGCACCTACTTCCTCTTCCTTCTCTAGAATAAGAAACGAAAGCCCTTTCTCTTTTAGCAGCTTCCCGAGAGCAAGGCCTTGCTGCCCTGCTCCTATAACAAGCACATCAAGTTGTGATTCGGTTAGTTCCAAGACCATTGCCTGACGATCACGCAGGGTGTGCACGCTCTCTAGAACGATGCATAACGGCAAGGGAGAGAGCCATCAGAACAATAGGAACATCGCGGAAGATGACCTGGAAGTCGCCGAGATTGAAAAGAATGATCAGTACAAGTATTGCCGAAGCAGCAACTACCGGTACGAAAATCTTTCGTCCAGACAAAATCCAGACACCAATCACGACCTCAAGCAGCCCAAACAGGTGCAAAAGCACGAGCTCAGGCATCAGGTCGCGAACAAAGCCGGGGAAATATCCAACCCATGCGTAGGGATCGAAAACCGCGTTAATGGCTGGGAAGAGAAACGCGAACGCAACGCCAAGGCGCAAGAGGATGTCAACACTTCTTCCGTGGTGCATGGTTACTCAGTTACGATGATCGCACCGCGATCGCTTGATGAGACGTGGTTGTGATACTCCCATGTCCCAGTCTTGCCGAAGGTAAACGAGTACGTGTTTCCATTACCGCACTGGTCGAATGCCGTGCCCGTAGTATCAGGACAGTGTTCGCTGCGGCTTGTGCCTGCGTAGCTTGTATGGCTTGGATGCTCGTCAGCTCCTACCCACATGCCGCCCGAAGTCTGGTTGATGAACGTGACCGTTGTTCCCTTGGATACGGTCAATCGTTCAGGAGAGAATCCGCTATCGGTAAGTCGAACCGTATTTACAGACACGCCTACTCCTCCGTCCTTTGAGGCATCAGCAAAATTGTTCTCCTCTGCTTGCTGCGTATTTTCCATTGCAGCTTCCTGCGGTGCTGGAGTATGAGCCTGCCAGTACCACGTTCCTCCTATGACAACGAGGACAGCGACAAGAATCCAAATAGTGGTTGAGGTTTTCATGTCAGGATATGTAGATTAGCTTAGAGCTAGTATAGCACCGGGTATTTGTGGCGTGCTGCGCGAGTGCAGATTAGAATGGCTCTATGGCCCATCTATCTCAGGAGGAATTGAACCATAAGCTTGCTGAGGCATTAATGAAGATACAAAGCGGGAAGCGCTATACCCACTACAAAGATCCCGAGCATGAGTACGAGGTTATCGGCTTGGGGTTTCTTGAAGCTACTGATGACGTGGCGGTTATCTATCAAGCGGCATACGGCAGCAACCATACGTTTATCCGACCCGTTGAAGATTTTCTCGCTACAGTTGTCGTAGACGGAATTCCAACTCTACGCTTTACGGAAGTCTCTTAGAACTACTACGGCGTGGGACTAGTTTGTGCGTCTGCAGAAAACTCAGTAAAGGTCACCGCTGCAGGCGGCGTGAACTTGCTTGCGTCAACAAGCCATGGCGAGCAGGAGTATTCCACCTGCGCGTTCACGTCAAAGCCTTGTGACTGCGCTGCGCCTACCGACTCAGATACCTCCATCTTGAAGCCCTGCGGAACCATGTCAGACCAGCTGTAGATGTAGCCGCCGCTCTGGATCATGTGCGCATTGATCTGCGCCCCTCCCATCATGCTTGGGCGAACGGTTATGTCAGCGCGTACCTGATCTCCGGAAATATAGGTCGTTCCTTCTGCGGGCGCATCAGGGGTAGAGACACTCACGTCACAGGTGAGATTTCCTCCTCGCGCAATGAGCGCAGCGAAGGTCGTTGTTCCTGCTGGAGCTCCGCTTTCTGCCTGTTCATTTGCTGCGGGCGTCTCAGAGCGTGGCTGGGTTGAGAGCCACCAAGCGCCTCCGCCCACGACGACAATAAGTGCGACAAGCCCGATTATTCCGTTCGTGTTCATAGAAATAGAAGTTAGCGGTAAATGAATCCGTTTAAAGTATATCAGCCCTGGTGTGCTGCTTTTTCAAGTAGGAGAATATCGTAGCGCTGCGAGGACATGTCGTCTTTTGAGATGGAGAGGCTTCCGAGGAACGCGAGCATTTCCTCATGTATACGCGGCGCGTCTTCCTCGTTTCCAAGCTCCTCGATTTCGACGAAAGTCCCAAGCGTCTCAACCTCATCGATGCAAATCGTCCAGTTGTTATAGGATGACTTTATCCGGGATTTTCTCAGACGGACCGCTTCTTTATACCCAAGCGCAAGGAGTATCTTCTCCATCTCCTCACGCGAGCTTACCTGGAGTTCGTGCTCCATCGGGCTTGAGGTTGGGTTGTCGGCTCGCGCGGTCAGGTGGTACTTGAGCGTGAAGAGTGTCTCTCCTTTCCCGTTTACCCGAAGGCGCAAGAAAGCCTTGTTCGAGTAGTACGTCTCGACTGATCCTATGCGCTCTACATATACAACATCTTCCTGGGTAACAGGGTCTGAGAACACGCATCCAAGCGCCCGTAGACGCTCCATAACTCCTTCTTTATCTTTTAGTGCCGCCTTGATCTCAATTTCGTGCATGAGTTATTTGAGAACGATAAGGACCGTACCGATGACGGTAAGGACGACGCCTACTGCTGTTTTCCAAGTGAACGCTTCACCAAGAAATAATGCTGCAGCGAGAATCACGATCACGACACTCATCTTGTCGATGACTGCGACAGCACTGGCAGGTCCCGCTTTGAGCGCCATGAAATAGAGCACCCAGGATGCAGCGCCCGCAAGAGCCGCGAGAACGATATAGAGCCACGCCTTCCCGCTCCATGAGGACGGATCAAATCCATTGAACTTGCCGAAGGCAAATCCTGCGACAACGAGGATCGCCGCCATGATAACGCCGCGCACGATGGTCGCGAGCGTTGGATCAACGTCTTTAAGACCGATCTTCGCAAAGATAGCGACAAGTGCTGCCGCTACTGCTGAGCCTGCTGCAAGGAGCATCCACATACGAAAAGTATAGCCTAGGAGAGAGCTTTTAGAGCTCGCTCAATAAGAGCAACGCTATCGACGGAGTTAATGAACTTAATATCTCGGATTTTCTCAAGCGGGATCCATTCGGCCATCTTGGCGAATTCCTTTTCATAATCACTAAACCCTTCAGTCGATAATTCACCTCCCGTAATGTCGCAAAGGTAATAAAAAAGTAGCGAATGGATGCCTTTACCGCTTCGAGGGTGTAGGAACCGATCATCAGCCGCAAATACCAGTTCGCCGACCGCAGCATCAAACCCGGTCTCCTCTTTAATCTCACGCTGTACCGCTTCAATAAGAGGTTCGCCTATGTCGACGCCTCCCCCTGGGAAGTCATAGCCATCCCATTGAGGGATAAGAAGAATTCTCTCATCTTTAATGATGATGCCGTATACGGAAGGTCGAAACTTAAGTTCGCTTACATCTACTTCCTTACGCTCGCCGTCAATGCCCCTGCAAACAACTTTGTGTGAATCGGGAGTCATATCGCTAGAATTTCATATTATACCAATCGAGCTTATAGGTATCCTGGATGAGAATTCTTTCCCCTTGCGCCCACGTTGGATTTTCCTTGAGTCCCAAGAGGCTGATGGCTTCTTGAATACTTTCCTCGCTCTCTGCTTCAATTTCTAGAAATGGAGGCATGCCTGGGTATAAATCCAGATCAAAGAGCCAGTTCTTAAGAGAGTATGAAATCCTGTCTTTCTCTTGATGCGCGTATTTCTCTAAGCCAAGCTCTTCAAACAAGTCGGCTAGCTGATCAGGTTCAAGGATATTGAAATTGATTTCTTTGTGTTTGCGCGCAATGCCGATGATTTCAGACTTGGCCTTCCAGGTCACCTCATGCTTTCCTTCCGAGTTCGATCGAATACGAAGGAACCATGGATCGTTTCCCTCGGTAATTCCTTGCTGCCTAAACCAATCAACAACCAAACGTGTTTCTTTCGTTTTCGTAGCACCTAGAGATTCAAGCTTTTTCTTAATGTCTTGGAGATCTATATTTAGCACTTTTGTCTCAATTTCATGTGCCATAACCGTTTTAGAATGACAGGAAGAGGGTCGCGACGAAAAGTACGACGGCAATACCGGCGAACGCAACTAAGGTCTTGAAGAAGAGCGTGACCGCCTCCTTCTTTTGTCCTTCAAGAAAGAGCTGGAGTGGAGCGCCAATAATGAGATACCCCATAGCAGCCGCAGAGAAGACGAAAAGCGATAGGAAGCCGATTATCGGAGCCAGCGGATTCATTGGCTCGGGAATGAAAGGCACGAGAAACGAAACAAAGGCTGCGACAAGAGCGATATACCCGACGGCAGCTAGTGCATTGAGGATAGGATTTCGCGTCATTAGAACCAGTATATACCGAGATTATGATCTTTTCTTTTTCAGTTTTCCGGCAAGCACCGCACGTACCGAAGGGCTTATTTTCTTGTCCTTTCGATGAATACACCCTATCCAACAGCACGGCCGGCGCTTACCTTCTTTGAGCTCTTCGATCATTCTCTTACCGTGCTCCTTCCTGGTCTCGCTTTTCTTAACGAAGGTAACCCAGCAGATCCATTCATTTCGAGATAGAGGCGTGAGATCTTCCCATGCGACTAATGCTTTTTTGTCTGAAATGAGACTTTTTCGTAAATCAGGTGGCAGTGTATGCACCGTGCCGTTGGAGATATTCTTTACAGCCATAGATAAATTATACCTCTTTGTGCATCTTCAGCCATAAGCAAACCTAATTGGTGAGAGTGATTGTGACCTGCAGAACGGTAGCAAATGCGCCCCACAAAAGGTATGGGAGCATGAGCGCAAAGATGATTCTCGAATAACGAAGTATCTTGAATTCAAAGTAGAGGAGTGTTCCAAGGATAACTACTATATCGAGGGTTGCCGGCCATAGAGATTCAATTCCAAGCTGCAGAGGAGTAAACAAGAAGTTTGCAACGAGATTAACGACAAACACGATAACAAGGGAAACAGGGACTTTCTTTTTGTAGAGAAGATAAACGAGATAGAGGAAGGCGATTCCTATGAGCGGGTATATAATCCCCCACGCAAGACCAAAGACCCACTCAGGAGGAGCAAAGAATGGTTTATCAATTGATTGATAAAACTCGGGATATGTTCTCATCTCATAATAGTAACCCATACGTTGGCTGGCCGTTTCGGGTTCGAACTTATAGACGGTCAAGCCCCGCCTACTCCGTTGGGTGTATTGCTGAGTTGCAAAAACGACGCGTCTCGGACACCTATCTTATGACACCCTTTCTTCGAGGGTAGAGCGAATCTGCTCCGGTGAATAATTCGGGGTTTCTGGTTTGTATCCAAGAATCTTTTTAGCTTTCGAAATATCGATGTGCGCGATTTCATCTACGATACTGAACGCCTCGTACCAAAACTCACCTGGATACTCGAGTGCGAGCTTAATTGCTTGAGTTGCATTATTGATACTCACGCTCGTACCGAGAAATACTTTATTTATTGGTCCAAAGCGAAGCGCAACCGTTTGAAGTTTCTTATTGAGGCCGAACCATGCCGCTATCTGCTCCGCCATGGTCTTGCTCATGTGATACGAGAGATCGACATCTCGTGTGGAAAGCTGATCTGCTTTCAAGTATTGAGATACGAACGGTTGACTTTCAGTAATAGGGGTTTGAAATGGAATGCCTCCCTCGATTCCGTAGATAGTGGTTGAGCTTGCGTATACCACTCTCCTTGTGCCAGCTTCAAGTGCCGCACGAAATACATTAAGGCTTGCTTCGACGTTGTTCTTAAAGTAGTCAGGAAAATCCTTTCCCTCGAGTGGCTTAGGGATAGCGGCAAGATGCACGACCATTTCACAACCCGTTATTTTCTGAGTGAGAGTTTTGTAGTCGAGCAAGTCAAGACCGTCTTTTAGGTCGTAGCCGACTATCTCATAGTCGTTGCCGTAGCGATTTATGAATTCGCTACCGAGATATCCCTTTTCTCCAGTTACTAAAATCTTCATATCTTTAAGTATATCGCTTCTATTGAATTTGCTAAGCGACGTGTCTCGGACGCTCAAGACCCATAGACGTCTCGTGCGTCCGAACCTCACTCAAGTTGGCTGGGGGACTAGGAATCGAACCTAGATTCACGGCTTCAAAGGCCGCTGTCCTACCGTTAGACGATCCCCCACTGGAATAGAACTAATCTTGCCCAACAAGCTCCAGAACAGCAAGCTCTAATGGAAGGGCTGGCACGGGAGAATAACGAATGCGAGACGCTGCGTCCAGAAAGACCTTCAGGGTCGCATGCGAGAGCTTGGAGTCTTTGTCGTCTGCAAGCTTCGCTACTTCTGCATATTCTTCTCCCAGCTCTTCCTCTATTGCCTTTCGAAGCTCGGGCGCGTGCCGGACAAGCAAAACGCTTCGGATGCGCTCAAGCACAAGAGCAAGATACAAAGGCATATCGACGTCCTCACGTTGGGCTTTTGAAATAGCCCCGAGTGCCCCGTCTGCGTTTCCCTGTGAAAGTCCTGCAACCAGCGCCTCAACCAAAGAGTTTTTCGGAGCACCCGTCGCCTTTTCTGCTTCTTCGCGCGAAATCTTCTTATCCTTAGAAACCGCAAATACCTTTTCCAATACTGAGAGCGCGTCTCGATACGAGCCTTCCGCAAGAAGCGCCACGAGTTCTGCAACGCCTGCGCCAAGCGTGTATCCTTCTTTCTTTGCAATTGAGCTTATGAGCTTCACCGCTCCTTCGCGAGACGGCTTTCGAAACTCGAAGACCTGGCAGCGAGACTGCACGGTATCCGGGATCTTCTCGAGCTCGGTTGTCGCAAGCACAAAGATCGCATGCGCAGGCGGCTCTTCAAGCGTCTTCAAGAAAGCATTCCACGCGCCCTTAGAGAGCATGTGCGCCTCATCGAGTATGAAAAGCTTGTAGGGAGATGCGAACGGAAGTGTATAGATATTCTCAGCGAGTGAGCGGATGTTCTCAACGCTGTTATTGGAGGCTGCGTCTATCTCATAGAGATCGCGTTCCGTGACGCCAAGCTCGCGTGCAAAGATGCGGGCGACGGAGGTCTTCCCAAGGCCGCGAGACCCAGCGAACAGATAAGCGTGGGAGACCTTGTCAGCGCTGATCTGCTCAGACAGCGCGTCAATGATCTGATCCTGCCCGACCACTTCTGAGAACTTCTGTGGACGGTATGCCCGGTACAAAGACTGATGTGCCATTGGAGAGGATTATACAGGAAAACCACTTACCCACAGGCCACTTGTTTTTGCAGCAGTTAGGTATATTCTCATCTACGATAAGTTCCGTTCCCGAGATCGAACAATGGTGGGTCTGAGTCCTGTTTCTCCCAGGAACTACCGCTCAGATCATACTGTTGGTGCTGGGGAGCACACCGCCGACTCCGTGGGGAGTCGTCGCGGAGGTGGGCTGTGGTTACGCCTCGCGTGATCACAGCCCATTTCATTTAGAAACACTCTGTACTGCGTCTTGAAACTCTTCAAGTGTAGTCGCTTCCATCATTTTCGCCCGAAGCTCAGCGGATCCATCAAACCCGTTCACAAACGACTTCACGTGCTTTTTCAATATCGCAAAGTGTTTCGCGGGCTTCAGTTCACCAAAGTAATCTGCTAAGCGCGCAAGCGCTTGAAGCTTTTCTTCCTTAGAGATGTCTTCAAGCTTTCTCCCAGAGAAGAGCCAAGGATTACCGAATATCGCTCGACCAAGCATGACGCCATCAAGGTTGTGCTCCTCTGCTAAGACTCTGGCCGTCGCTACGTCTGGAACGTCTCCGTTTCCGGAGATGAGGACGTTCGGATTCACGCTCCTGCAGAAGGAAGCGATCGTTCCTGCAAGCTCCCAGTGCGCCGGGACTTTGGACATTTCTTTGCGTGTACGAAGATGGAGCGCAAGCGCAGCGATGTCTTCAGAGAGAACATGCGGAAGCCACTCCTCGTATTCAATCTTGTTGTATCCGATACGGGTCTTCACCGACACCGGAATCTTTCCTTGGGCGCCACGCACAGCAGCTCGTATGACCTCCTGCGCGCGTTTCGGATCTTTGATATGTCCTGCTCCGGCTCCCTGCTTCTCAATTGATTTGTCAGGACAGCCCATGTTGATATCGATCCCATCGAATCCGCGTTCGACCGCAAGCACGGCGGCATACTCCATCATCTCCGGAGTACTGGAGAAGAATTGGGCGACGATAGGACGCTCAGCTTCCGTATACGCAAGGTCCCGCACCAGAGGATTCTCCTCATCCTTCATCCCCTTCTTTTCCCTGGTGTGATACAGGCCATCGGCTGATACAAACTCGCTCCAAGTAACAAAGGGAACCGAGCCTTCTTGCCCTTTGGAGAGCTCCGCTATGAGCTTTCGGTAGGCAGGGTCAGTAACGTCCGCCATGGGCGCGAGCGTAAGAAATGGCTTTGGAAGCGAGTTCCAGAAAGACTGCATGGGCAAACGATACAGGGTTATCTTTATTCTGGCACCTCCGCTCTCCGCTTCAGGTACACTTTCCCGTCAAAGCGAAGGTCGACATAGTCCAACGACCCGTCCATAAGATTCAGGCTTGGAAACGCGGCCGAAGCCCCCTTTGCTGCTTCCTCCTCATTCCCGATCACGTAGGTGATACGAGTGCCATGAGGAGCGCGCAGATCCGCTTCATCCTCTCGAATAGCAATTGATTCAACGGGAATGCCCAGGGACTCGACCGCACGCACGAATCGCAAAATGTCGGGGACGCGTCCAGCACCCACCACCATTCCACGAAGCGGATATGACTCGGGCGGCGCGCCATCGAGAGCCGCATGCACGATGAGCATCGGAGTTGTGCTTCCGATGATCGCCTCAGCATGCGCAAACACATAGCCTTCCGCATCGGCTTCAAAACAATTATCCGTACCCGCCTCCGGAGGGGTGCCACACCACCAGAAAGCGGCGACTCGCTCAGAGGCTTTGAGTGAGATCGAATCGAAACCGGTTCGAGAAACTGAAACGGCAGACACGTTTGGATGAGCCTCGAGTACTGCCGCGCGTATGGTGCGTTCAGGATAGAGAAAGAACGAGTCGCGAGGAAATACATTCCAGTACGTCCCTTCCATTTCCTTTGCGGCAATGGCTTGCAGTGAAGTTGGATCTGCCGCTCCAGAAGCCTCGACTTTGCTTATGCGTATCTCAGGGCGCCAGAGGAGGAAAATGAATCCGCCTATAACGACAGCGCATACGATAAGGAAAATAAGTACGGTATGGCGCTGCTTTTCCTGGCGGCGCGCCTTCAGGGGCTTTCGGGAGACTGGTGTGCGACGACGAACGGAAGGAGCTTTTTTAGCCTTCCCACGCGCGCTAGGCCGGACGTCGAATGATCTCTTTGCCGACATATGGGATGAGGACTTCTGGAACACGAACCGAACCGTCTGCTTCTTGATAATTCTCGAGAATAGCGATCAAGATGCGACCAATCGCAAACGCTGTCGCGTCGTTCATGTGCACATGCGTCAGATTGCCTTCAGCATCGCGAATGCGAGTGTTGAGTCGACGCGACTGGTAGCCCCCCATGTAATCCGAGGTGTGTGTCTCACGGTACGCGTCTTGGCCGGGCATCCACGTATTGATATCGAACTGGCGCTGGTCGGCATTGCCCATATCGCCTGTGCAAACGATCAACGTCTGGTGAGGGAGCTTTAGCGAGCGGACAAGATATTCCTGTATGGCAACAAGAAAGTCCTGCTCGCGGTAACCATCTTCCGGCCGCACAAACGTTTCCATCTCAAGCTTGTCGAACTGGTGCTGGCGCAAGATACCGCGTGTATCTTTGCCTGCAGCTCCTGCCTCGCGCCTAAACGACGAAGAGTAGCCGACGTACCGTATAGGCAAGTCCTTATTCTCGAGAATCTCGTCCATGTGAAGTGGACCAAGCGTGTGCTCCGCACTTCCAATCAGTACTTGTCCATCCTTCTCGAAGTAATACCGCTCATCAATCGGGTGGAGGCGTGCCATGCGACCCATCACTTCTGCTCGCATGATGACTGGCGGGATAACGGGGATAAACGGTTTTGGATCTATCGTGAGGCCTGCCTCACTTGCAATCTGCTGGAGAATCTCACGGCTCATTAAAGTCTTTAACGTAAAGGAAACAAGAGCGAACTGCAGGAGGACGAGGTCTCCTTTTATATAGTTAAAGCGAGCACCAGAAACCTCTGCAGCTTTTTCTGTATCAATAACGCCAAGTTCCTTTCCTAGGTCCCAGTGGGCCTTCGGAGCAAATGCAAACTGCGGTCGTTCTCCCCAGCTGCGCACCACGACATTCCCAGACTCATCTGGGCCAACCGGAGTGTCTGGGGACGGGATATTCGGAATGGAAAGGAGAAGCTTTTCCCATTCCAAGGTCAATGCTTCGTAGCGTTCCTGAACTTCAACGGCGCCATCCTTAACGTGGCGCATGCGCTCTATGAGCTTGGTCTTCTCATCCCCCTCTGCTCGCTGGATCGTGCTCGACATCCGGTTCTGCTCCGCTTTCTTTTCATCAAGCTGCTGACGAAGACCTTTGCGTTCTTCGTCTACAACAAGCAAGCGGTCGATATCAACGTCGACATTTTTCTTGCGTGCCCCGTCTTTCACCAGGTCGGCGTTTTCCCGAATAAAATGAATATCAAGCATATATAATGAACAAGCATAGTATGGGAGCGGAAATGCGACAACTTGCCCCAAAGGATTATCCTTTGCAACTACGCGAGATTCCGGAACCGCCGGAGATGCTTTTCGCGCGCGGCGGCTGGCCGGCACCCGGTACCAAACTCTTATCGGTGGTCGGATCGCGCGCGCTAACCGACTACGGACGAGATGCTTGCCGGAAACTCATCGCAGGCCTGAAAGGTTATCCAATCTCCATCGTTTCAGGACTCGCGCTTGGCACTGACGCCTGCGCTCACGAAGCCGCGCTTGAGGCTGGACTTCACACTATTGCGGTTCCAGGAAGCGGACTGGGTGACGCTTCTATTTATCCGCGCACAAACGCGGGACTCGCGCAGCAGATTCTCAAAGCAGGAGGCCTTCTCCTTTCTGAACATCCTGAGAACCATCGCGCTCGGTCAGAAGACTTCCCGTCCCGAAATCGAATCATGGTCGGGCTTTCAGAAGCAGTGCTTGTCATAGAAGCAGCTCCTAAGTCAGGCACCCTTATTACGGCGCGCCTTGCGCATGAATACAATCGCGAGCTTCTCATGGTGCCGCACCGAATCCAAGACCCGCACGGGTTTGGTGCCAACCTTTTTATACGCCTTGGCGCTACGTTAATTTCAGAGCCTGCGCATATCCTTGAAGCACTAGGCCTAGACGCAGAAAGCCAGCCGAAGACGACACAAGCGAATCTGCTACTATAGCCCCATGAAAGAACTCGAAGAGACCCTGAATGTATTTGAGGAGAAATTCCATCCCACATCCATTTTTCTCTATGGCTCTCATGCCAAGGGAGATGCAAAGCCTGAAAGCGACTACGAGCTCGGGCTTCTCTTTCCAGAAGCGGATTACGTACTGAGCGCTACAATCCGAGCCGCTTCAGTAAGCGAAAAGGTAAGTCCCTACCCATTCAAGCTCGAAGCATTTGTCGCAGGGACTCCTGATACGCCGTTTCAAAAGCGACTCTACATGCGTGAGCTTGCTCTTACAGCACGCACCCTTCGCGGAGAGAAGATTGTAGAGAACCTTACCCCACTACCCATTCGTCTTAGCGACCTGCTTGCAGACGCACAGTTCCGCCTTGGCTGTGCGCTCTCTGCAGTCGTTGCCCATAAAGACGGGGCGATCGAAACGGCGAAGACCCTCTTTTATAAAAACGCGCTGTATGCCGCTCGAGACCTCGTGATCTTGCAGTCAGGAACCTTTCCTACTACTCACGAGGATATCTACACGCAGAGCATCGGGCTGGTGCAGGAGTGGAGCGAGTACGTTCTTGTGCTTGAGCATGCCTTTGATATGCGAACAAGTACCGAATCCTATGTTCCTGAGCGAGTCTTTCGAAACATCACGTTCATCAATCAGCATGTCATTCCGCTTATCGAAGCGAAGATAGCCGAAAAAGGTGCTGACTTTGTGTGTTTGCCTTAGCCTATCTTCTCTCACCGTAGGTTCATCTCAATTTGACAATATATAGAGCAGTGCGTTATCTCTTAGCTTGTGAGCAAAACTCTCTTGATAGTTGAGTCCCCCGCAAAGGCGAGGACGATACAGCAGTACTTGGGCAAAGACTACGAGGTGCTCGCCTCCGTCGGGCACGTGCGTGATCTTCCCAAAAGCAACAAGGACGCTGTCGATATCGAAGGCGGCTTCTTGCCGCGCTATGTCGTATCTGCGGAAAAGCGCGACGTCATCGACAAAATCCATAAGGCGGCCGATAAGGCTTCCGAGGTCTATCTTGCGACTGACCCCGACCGCGAAGGAGAGGCTATCGCCTGGCATATAAAGGAGGCGGTCGGCCTCAAGAACCCCAAACGCGTGGTCTTCCATGAGATCACCAAGGAAGCTGTCGAAGAAGCGCTCGCCCATCCCCGAGACATTGATGAGCACCTTCGACTAGCTCAGGAAGCACGACGAGTGTTGGACCGCATCGTGGGCTACGACCTCTCCGGGCTTATCTGGAAGAAGGTTCGGTACGGCCTTTCTGCAGGACGCGTCCAGTCTCCTGCGCTTCGGATCCTCGCTGAACGGGAACGAGAGATCAAGGCTTTCATCCCGGAAACCTATTTCGTACTAAGCGCACTTTTCAAAGCAAAGAACGGCGAGTTCCCTGCAACCTGCGTCGAGGAACCGAAGACCGCCAAGGACGCAGCGCATATCGTTGAAGCCGGACGAGCGGCGACGTGGACGGTGGGTGCTCTTACTGAGCGCGCAGAGGACCGAAACCCGAAGCCTCCTTTTACTACGTCGACCCTGCAGCAGGCAGCATCGACGCGTCTCGGGTTTGCGCCATCGAGAACCATGCGCGCTGCCCAGAAGCTCTACGAAGCGGGACACATCACCTATATGCGAACCGACTCGGTCAACCTTTCAACGCAGGCCGTAGCTGCCATGTGCTCCTTGGTTGAGAAGGATTTCGGCAAGGAATACGTCGAAGCGCGTGTTTACAAGACAAAAAGTAAGAACGCACAGGAAGCACACGAAGCCGTGCGCCCCACTAATCCTGCAAAGAAGAACGCAGGTTCTGCAGGCGACGAAGCGGCAGTCTATGACCTTATCCGCACCCGAGCGATCGCATCCCAGATGGCAAGCGCCAAGGTTCTCCGCACCCGCCTTGAAGCAAAAGCAGATGCGGATATTCCTCTCTTTGTTGCAAACGGATCGCGCGTCACCTTCCCAGGCTGGCTTGCGCTTGATACCAAGGCGCGCGGCGAGGACACCGAGCTTCCTAAAGTAGAAGACGGAGAGTCGCTCAAGCTCCTATCGCTTGATTCTCTTGAGAAGCAAACGGAACCGCCTAACCGCTACACCGAAGCAGGACTTATCAAGGAACTCGAGAAGCGCGGCATCGGACGTCCGTCTACCTATGCGTCGATCATGAAAACGATCCAAGATCGCGGCTACGTAGACAAAGAAGGCCGCACACTTCGCCCGACCGCAACCGGCATGGTCGTCTCAGGCTGGCTCGAAGAGCACTTTGCGGAGTACATAAGCGATTCCTTTACTGCAGAGATGGAAGACGAGCTCGATGAGATCGCCCGAGGCGAGCGCGAGTACCTGAAGACGATGCAGGACTTCTATACGCCTTTCTCGAAAGCCGTGCTTGATAAAGAGTCGCTTCCGAAAGCTACTTCCCTAGGCGCTGTCCCTGCTGAATTCACCTGCCCGTTGTGCGCATCTCCTATGGAGTTCAAGCTCGGCCGAGGCGGCATATTCATGAGCTGCTCGCGCTATCCGGAGTGTACTGGTGCTCGCCAGGAGGATGGAAGCGAAGTGAAAAACGATGAGCCAATCGGTATGCACCCTGATACCGGCCTTCCTATCTTTATGCGAACGGGACGATTCGGCCCGTATGTTGAGATGCCGCTACCAGGAGAAGCTCCCGTAGAAGAGCCTGAGCCAGTAGTAAAGACCAAAGGCAAAAAGAAGAAAGCAAAGAAGGCTAAGGTAAATGCTCGCCGTGCAAGCATTCCCCCGGGCACCAAGCTTGAGGACGTCACGCTTGAAGCAGCTGTCCGTTATCTCTCGCTCCCGCGCGAGCTCGGACTCCATGCGCTAAGCGGTAAGCCAGTCTTCGCAAACACGGGCCGCTTTGGTCCGTATGTCGGGCACGACGGCGAGTTCCGCTCCATCAAGAAGAGTGATCCGTATACGATCTCCTTCGATGAGGCGATGGTGCTTTTGAATACGCCTAAGCAGCCCCCCAAAGGCGCGATCATTGTGCGCGAGCTTGGAAAGCATCCGAAGACTGGCAAGTCGCTCACTTTGTATAAATCGAAGCAGGGACTCTTTCTGAAGAAAGGATTGCGTCGCATTTACCTTCCTGAGTCAGTCAAAGAGGATGAATTCACCGTCGACGAAGCTGCAGAATATTTGAAGTAGCGATAGCACGCAGAATGTCGAGAATTGGAAAAGTGCGACATCTCTTGTATTCTCGATAGTAATGACAACGGTCAAGGAGATTATTGCGGAAATGCAAAATCCCAGTACCGAGGACATCGCCCTCGTTGAGAAGGCCTATACCTTCACCGAACGTGCTCATAAGGAAGACGTGCGTTATTCGGGCGAGCCGTATTTCATACACCCCGCTGCAACTGCAAAGATTCTCGCGGAGCTTGGCATGGATGCAGAAACCATCGCTGCAGGACTCCTGCATGACGCGATCGAGGACGGCAAGGCAAGTCCCGAGGAAGTTACGAAAGAGTTCGGAACGGAAGTGCTCTTTCTCGTTGAAGGAGTGACCAAGCTCGGCAAGCACAAGTACCGGGGCGCTGAGCGCCATGCCGAATCCCTTCGACGCCTCCTCGTCGCTACCTCGGAGGACCTTCGGGTTCTCATCATCAAGCTCGCCGATCGGTATCACAACATGACGACCATAGAGCATGTGCCCAAAGAAAAGCAGAAGCGCATCGCGCTTGAGACGCTTGAGATCTTCGCTCCTCTTGCGGACCGCCTTGGTATGGGACGCATGAAAAAGACCTTGGAGGACCTCGCGTTCCCGGTTATCGATCCTGATGCGTACCAGCATGTGCTTGAAGTGCGCAAACTTAAGAGCAAGGAAACCGAAGACGGGCTTGCGAAGGTCCAGAAGGAACTGCGCAAAGAACTCGTTAAGAAAGGTATCAAAGACTTCCGCACCGAAGTGCGCATGAAGGGGCTCTGGAGTTTGCATCAGAAGCTGAAGCGCAAAGACGATGACATCGACGAGATTCATGACGTGGCCGCGCTTCGCGTGATCGTGCACTCAGTTGATGACTGCTACACCACCCTTGGGGTCGTCCACGCCCGCTTCAGACCGCTGCCAGGCCAATTCAAGGACTACATAGCCTTCCCAAAGCCTAACGGCTACCAGTCGCTCCATACGACCGTACTCACAAGCGACGCAGGAGTGGTGGAGATGCAGGTGCGAACCGATGAAATGCACCGGCATGCGCAGTTTGGAGTTGCTTCCCACATGAGCTACAAGCAGCTGGGGCGGCAGGCGCCTAAAAATGCATTTGAGAACCTTTCCCTCTCATGGGTGCGCGATATCGTTCCCGCCCTTCTAAATATTTCTAAGAAAAACGCCACCAACCGGAAGAGCTCCAAAGAGGCTTCCCCGCGTTGGCTCACAGAGCTCGCTGATGTCCATACGACCCTTTCTGAATCGGGGGAGTTTGTTGAACGTCTTAAGGAAGACTTTTTCTCGCATCGCGTCTTTGTCTTCACTCCGAGGGGAGACGTTATTGACCTGCCACTGCATTCAACGCCCGTAGACTTCGCATATGCTATCCATAGTGACTTAGGCGACCATATGAACGGAGCGAAGGTAAACAAAAAGCTTGTCTCCTTTGATACGCAGCTTCGAAACGGCGATATCGTCGAGATTCTTAAGCGTGATTCCGCGCATCCAACCGCAAAGTGGCTCGACTTTGCGAAGACCTCCATGGCTCGAAAGCACATCCGCTCCGCGCTTGAGGCGTCAGAGCGTCCTGCGATCGGGAAAGTCAAAGTGGATACCCGAAAGCTCCGCAATAAGAAAGAGCCTAAAGCTAAGAAAGGTTCTAAACGCTAAAGTTCCGGATTGAATAGAGGTCGTCGTCCTTGGGAGTTTCTCCTGGAGGAGTGTCTAGTGCTGTTTCTGGCGTTGCTGCTGGCTGCTCTGCTTCCTCTTCTTTGACTGCAAGCGCTGAGACGATGTTTGAGAGATCTTCAGGCGAGAAGAACTCTATCAAGAGACGTCCGCCGTTGGGACGATTCTCGATGATGACGCGCGTGCCAAGGGTCTCGGTAAGGGACTTCTCGATCTCAAGCATCTGGTCTGTCTTATCGCGCTTGCGCTGCTTATCGACAGCGACGCGACGCGCAAGCTGCTCTGCCATGCGCACCGTCGTCTTCTTCAATACAATCTCGCGGAACAACGTGTCTTGCTCTTGCGGACGATCATTCAACATCTGGAGGGCGCGCGCATGCCCTTCGGTAAGGTCCTTGTCGACAATAGCTTGCTGAATCGCTTCTGGAAGGAGAAGCAGGCGGATGGAGTTGGAGACGTATTCGCGGCTCTTACCCACCTTCATGCCGATCTCGTTATGCGAGAGACCAAACTCCTCCGCAAGCTTACCGAGTGCCTTGGCGCGATCTATCGCGTTCAAATCCTCACGCTGCAGGTTCTCGATGATGGCAAGCTCGAGCTTCATTCGCGCATCTTCCTCGCCTGCACGAATAACTGCAGGGACGGTCTTGAGGCCGATCAGCTTGGATGCTCGAAGGCGGCGCTCGCCTGCAATGAGCTCATAGCGGCTCTCGAGGCCTCCGTCAGGGCGCTCTATCTCTGTTCGGGTAACGACAAGCGGCTGCAGCACGCCGTACTGGCGGATGGATTCGGCAAGTCCCCGGAGACGATCTTCGTCGAATTCGCGGCGCGGTTGGTACGGGTTAGGAGAAATACGATCAACCTCGATCCAGAAGACCGAGTCGTATTTGGTTGGCTCGCCGTACTTTGATTCACTCATGCAGAAAATATAGCATGCGATGCGTCGAGGATGAAAAACTTTGTGCAAAATGATAGGCTGGAACGCACGCCGGGGTGGCGAAATTGGTAACCGCAGTGGATTCAAAACCCACCGCCGCAAGGCTTGAGAGTTCGAGTCTCTCCCCCGGCACCCGTTACGAGTGATGCTATACTCGCTCGCATGAATATCTTTCTTCGCATTGCATCGGCTCTGCTTTTTGTTGCTGTCATTACGACCGCGGTTCCGGTCCACGCAGCAAGCAAAACAAAGGCGGTAGCTCCCAAAGACCCCATTGCAGAAGCAACCGTTAACATTATTTGCCGAGTCAAACTTGGAGGTGCAAGCTATCTGACGACTGGGTCCGGAGTATTCATTAACGATAAGGGCGTTATTCTCACCAATGCCCATGTGGGCCAATACCACCTGCTTACCGAAGGCACCGGTAAAAGCAAAGTAAATTGCAGCGTGCGCACGGGCTCGCCTGCGCGCGACCAGTACGTCGCTTCGCTTATCTACATCTCTCCGAAGTGGCTAGATTCCTATATCAGTTCAGTTGCAAACAAGAGTGAAGGCTCGGGCTCAAGCCAACGAGACTTCGCGCTTCTCCAGGTCACTAAAGCAAAGAAGGGAGATCTCCCTGCGCACTTCCCCTTTGTCCCGCTTGCGAGCCTCGAAACCGTTAACAGCCTTACGGCAGGAGAGACAGTCGCAATCACGGGATATCCGGCAGAAAATCTTGATTACAAAGAAGTAGACAAGAAGCTCGCAACGCTTACCGCCACGACTACCATCTCTGAGATCCGTTCTTTCGATCGCCCGTATTCTGACGTGCTATTCCTCGCTCCGTCTAAAGCAGGGCAATCTGGGATCTCTGGCGCACCCGTCACGTACGCAGGTAGCGTCGTTGGCATTGCGGCAACGCTGAGCAACGAGAAGGTGAAGAAGCTTAAAGGCCTTCGCGCACTTTCACTTCCCTATATCGATCGGATGGTGCGCGCTGACGTAGGCATACCTTTCTCTAGCCTATACTCAGGAGACATTGCCGAACGCACCCGCCTCACGCTCGCATCCCTTCCAACGGATATTCGAAAGACCCTCGAGACAACGCTCCGACGCAACCGCTAAGCTTGGTTTGCTATACTGAATTCCTGGAAAGAGAGGTGTTCCAATGGTAGACGTCAACGGAATCCCCGTCGATACGAAAGAAGTTCCTTGTAGGTTTGGATGCGGAGATATCGCGGTTGGTCATTTCAGTACTCCAAACGGCTGCGTCTGCTTCCCAGACGATGTCGAACAGGATCTGTGTGTCCAGCACGCCTTAACCGCAGAACCGCACGGAGCATTCACGCTCGTCACCATCTACCACATAGGCCTCTACGAGCTCTTAACGAGCACGTAGGCTAAAGAACGCGGCGGTCCCTACGACCGTCGCACTCTTTTTATATCTTCCCTACCAAGCCCATCCCCGGTTCAAGCGTATCGTCTCCCGGTTCCCATGAAGCCGGACATACCTGGCCTTCGTTCTTCTCGACAAACTGAGCTGCCTGCACTTTACGGAAGGTCTCACGCGCGGTTCGCCCGACGCTGTTGTGATTTATCTCCATCGCTCGGAGGATGCCGGCTGGATCGATGATGAATGTTCCGCGCATCGAAAGCCCTTCGTCTTCTACCATCTCGATGCCGTCTCCCTCAATGAGGACACCGAAAGCATGTGCAATCTTTCCAGCAGGATCCGCTCCCATCGGGTAGCCGATCTGCTTTATCGCAGGCGAGGTGTCATGCCAGGCCTTATGGGTGAAGACCGTATCGGTTGAGAATGAAATCACTTCCGTGTTGATTTCCTTGAATTGCGGATAGAGCTTGGCCATTTCCTCAAGCTCGGTCGGGCAGATGAAGGTGAAGTCTGCTGGATAAAATACGACGACGATCCACTTCCCTCGATAATCCGAGAACTTCAAGGTCTTGGTCTCATCGTTTTGGTACGCCTCGAACTGAAAGTCAGGAACAATTTCCCCGACTTTGACCTGCGACACATACTCCTGCACCGGATCGTGGAAATCCCCACAGTGCTCACAGTAGTTGCTCTTTTTTCCGTTTGTACTCATAGATATAAGCTTATCCTGACAAAGATGATGAGCGCATGATAGCATCCCACGCATGGACAGAAAACTCCCCATCATCTGCGTGATCGGCCCTACGGCCTCTGGGAAGTCTTCCCGGGCGATCGCGCTTGCTAAGGAACGCGATGGCGAAGTCATCTCTGTCGACTCCCGGCAGGTGTACCGCATGCTTGATATTGGCACTGAGAAGATCAACACAGAAGAGATGCAAGGTGTTCCTCATCACCTGATTGATATCCGTGACCCCAAAGAAAGCTACAGCGCAGGGGATTTTGTCGTTGACGCTAAGCGCCTGATACAGGAGATAAGTGCGCGCGGGAAGGTGCCTATCCTTGCGGGTGGCAGTCACTTCTATTTCGACGCCCTTATAAACGGGCTGCCGCTTGAAACTCCTATGGATCTTGAGCTTCGAGATGATCTTGAGGAGCTTTCAGATGAAGAACTGTTTACGGAGATTGAACGTGTTGACCCGCGACGCGCAGGCGAACTAGATCCAAACAACCGAAGGAGATTGGTACGGGCGCTCGAGGTCATCAAGCAGCATGGGAGTGTGCCGGAACGAGGTGAGAAGCCCCCTTATGCAGTTGAGTGGATCGTGCTTACTCCTACAAGAGACGAGATACGAGAACGAATAGTCGCACGTCTAACCGAGACTCTCGCCAAAGGACTTATTAACGAAGTGAAACGGGTGCGAGAGTACGTCGGAGACGCTCGCTTGAACGAGCTTGGACTTGAGTACCGAATTGTTGGCGAATATCTGCGAGGAGAACGCGAGGAATTTTCGCTTCTTGATGCACTTTCAGCAAAGCTTTTCCAGTACGCAAGGCGTCAGGAAGCGTGGATCAGGAAACTTAAGGAAACGTCTTAGAAGAACCCGACGTCGACGCAAGTACCGGTGTAGTGGCAGCTGCAATTGTGCGCCTGTGTCGTTGGAGGAAAGGCTTCTGTCACGCGCCAGCTGCCTATCTCTACGTTTGTCTGCGGGATTGAGTTGAGTGCACTATTTACTGACGCAGTAATGGTGCAGCTGCTAGAACTCTTGCAGGTAGGTCCTGTGATCTGCTGGCAGTTGGTGCAAGACGGGTTTGTCTTCAGCTGAGAAGACGCTTGTCCTCCGCAGCCTCCGCCTGAATACACTGAGAAGTGCTCTCCTGTTATATAGGAAACTGCTGTAATTGCGGCAGCAGGAACACCAGCGCTCACGAGTTCCTGCTTTCGCCCACTGGTTCGAACTTCATAGACAGCACTAAGCCCTGCGCTTTGCGCCGCTTCATAAAAAGCTTTGATCTGGCTTGCTTGTCCTGTCTGACCAGTGATTCCACTCGTTGCATCAACGCTACTGGTGCCTGGAAGACCTGCTGGTGGGTCGCGCTGCAAGAGGCACGCACGTCCACCTGCGCCGAGAATGCTGTTCCATGGACCAAGTCGCTCGATACCTGCCGCGCTTGCGTCTTCGTTGTAGAGCGCCTTCATGACAAAGTCGACGAGAAGCCATGCGCAGAGCATGATCACGAGCCCGACTACTGAGTTCATGAGAATCGTTTTCCCGAGTTCGCGCCCCTTCGCGCTGATCGGGCTTGCGATGAACGTAAGTCCGGCATAGACAAGCGCGAGCACGAATATCATGAATCCGATCGCGATGGCGAGGTTCATGACGTTCTGCACTACTTGGAGAGCGCATCCCCAATCAGGAGCACCGCCTTCGCAGTAGCAGCCGGTCGGGATGATTTGGGTCAATCCGGCAGATGCCCCAAGAGGAGCAAGTGCTAGGATACCGACAAGTAAAAACGGGAGAAAGACGCGTAGCGTTCGCATGCGCCTAGTATAAGGTATCTAGAATCAAAAAGGCGTTTTGCCCACAGCCTGCTTCTCTGCTAAGGTTTGCCGTACGGGCCCATAGTTTAATGGTAGAACGTCGGTCTCCAAAACCGTCGGCCGAGGTTCGATTCCTCGTGGGCCCGCCTTCGAACCGTGTGGTAAATTCCCTGTATGGAAAAGGTTATTATTGTTGACGAGAATGATAATTTCGTCCGCATCTGCGAGCGCGATAAGTGGGAGGAGGGAGAAATTCATCGATCCTCCGCTTTGTGGGTCTCAAATTCAAACGGAGAAGTTTTGCTTGCCCAACGAGCACTGACTAAAAAACATGCTCCTGGTAAATGGGGTCCTGCGGCTGCAGGAACTGTAAATGAGAACGAAAGCTATGAAAGCAATGTTCAGAAAGAGGCTAAGGAAGAATTAAACCTCGATGTACGATCCGAGCAATTAGAGCTTGGAAACAAGGAAATTGTTGGTAAGCCTAGCAATAGGCGAATGCGACAATGGTTCATGGCTAAGATTGATATCTCTCTCGAAGCACTGAGACCTCAAGAAGAAGAGGTCGCTGCAGTACGTTGGGTACATTGGAGTAAGCTCGAAAAAGAACTTGTTGAGGTGCCGGATGAGTTTGTGGGGGCTAATCCTCAGATATTCTCAGAGTTAATCCAGTGGACCAAACGTTCGAATCTCGTCCCATAGAGCCCGCTCACTTTTCTAGAAAGCGAAACGCCGCTCGGATTGCTCCAAGCGGCGCTTTTGCATTTTGCAGACCCGATCAGTCATCGTCACGGGATCTGCGATTGATGTCGTTATTACGCCTCACGTCCCACTTAAACAATTCGTTCAGCGCGAAGAAGGCAAGAACGACCAATCCGATGAGGCCTACTACACCCATGGGTGACATTTGAGTTATCCTCGCGGTAATGCAGGAACCGTACTACACACCATTCATACTTATACGAAATAGGCTCTGCCCTGTCAAAAGAAAATCCCCGCTTTAGGCGGGGCTTTTCTTACTTCTTTCCTTCCTTGTAAATAACTCGTTTCTGGACGCCCGGAGTCGGGTCGTACTTCTTGAATTCGAGCTTACGGTCAAGCTTCTTGTTCTTGGATGTGAAGTAGACGTGGTTTGAGGCCGTCGACTTCATCTTCTTAAGGCGATCTTGTGACATGAGGGCAACCTTACCAGAGCGACGGCGGTTAGGCAACCGAGGCCGCGACCTTTCGCTTGGCCCTCGCAGCGCTCTTACGCACCTCAAAATGAGGCTCAGCGCCCTTCATGGTCACCGTAACGCTCCCGCCTTCCATGACGCCCTGGCCGATCATAAGGGTCGCGATCGGGTTCAGGATCTTGTCCTGAATGGCGCGCTTCAAAGGCCGTGCGCCGTAATGGGGGTTATAGCCTACCTCAGCGAGCCAGGCTTTCACCTCAGGTGCGATGGAGAGCGAGATGCGCTTGTGTGAGAGGCGCTTCAACACTTCCTCGATCTGATTGTTGACGATGCGCATCAGGGTCTCCTTAGAGAGGACCTCGAACATGATGATGTCATCGAGACGGTTCAAGAATTCAGGGCGGAAGTGGTCTTTCAGCGCTGCCATGACCTTCTCCTTAATCTTGTCGTACTGAGCAGACTCTTCAGTACCGCTCTGGTTGAAGCCGATGCCTGCCATGCGATCCATGAACTCAGCGCCGATGTTTGAGGTCAAGACGATGATCGTGTTCTTAAAGTTCACTTTCCTTCCCTTACCGTCAGTGAGGTGTCCAGAATCAAGCACCTGGAGCAATATGTTGAACACTTCGGGGTGCGCCTTCTCGATCTCGTCGAACAAGATCACAGCATACGGGCGATGGCGAATGCGCTCGGTCAATGAGCCAGCTTCTTCGTAGCCCACATAGCCTGGAGGCGCTCCGATAAGCTTCGCAATCGAATGCTTCTCCATAAACTCAGACATATCAACGCGGACAAGCGCGTCCGTGTCATTGAACATGAACTCGGCGAGCCTTCGTGAGAGCTCCGTCTTACCAACGCCTGTTGGACCGAGGAAGAGGAACGATCCGATCGGCCGGTTCGGGTCTGAAATACCAACGCGAGAGCGCTTCACTGCGTCTGTAATGGCCTTGACCGCATTATCCTGACCAATGACCGCTCCTTGGAGTTCCTCCTCCATACGAGCGAGCTTGGCGGCTTCCTCCTCAAGCATCTTTGCAACAGGAATACCGGTCCAGCGCGAGACGACTCCCGCGATCTCAGTCTCAGTCACCTCCTCGTTCAATACGCGACGCGACTTCTGCAGCGTCTTCAGACGCTTCATCTTTATCTCAAGCTCCTTTTGGATCATCGGTATCTTTCCGTAGCGGATCTCTGCGGTTGTCCCAAGGTCAGCCATCGCTTCAGCGTTATCAGACTGCACGCGAAGCTTCTCAAGCTCGGACTTCAAGGTACGGATGATCTGCAGTACCTCTTTCTCGTTCTTCCACTTCAAATCAAGCTCGCCGGTCTTTTCCTTGAGGTCTGCGACTTCCTCATCGATCTCCTTGATGCGCACCTTGATCTCCCCTGCGTGATCGCTCGGCTCGTCTTTGGTGAGCGCCTCTCGTTCGATAGTCAGGCGGCGGATCTTACGGTCAGTCTCCTCTAGTAGAGGCGGCTTGTTCTCAAGCGCAATCCGAAGGCCTGATGCGGCCTCATCAATGAGGTCGATCGCCTTGTCAGGCAGGAATCGATCGCTTATGTAGCGGGACGAGAGCTCGACAGCGGAGACGATGGCTCCGTCGGTAATGCGCACGCCGTGGAAGAGCTCATACTTGTCGCGAAGGCCGCGCAAGATCGCAACCGCGTCCTCAACCGAAGGCTCTTGAACGAAAATAGGCTGGAAGCGGCGGGTAAGCGCTGTGTCTTTCTCAATATGCTGCTGATACTCCTTAAGAGTCGTAGCGCCTACGATTCGGATCTCGCCGCGGGCAAGCGCGGGCTTCAGCATGTTCGATGCGTCCATGGCACCTTCTGCGGCACCTGCGCCAACAAGCGTATGAAGCTCATCCACAAAGAGAATCACTTTCCCTTCGGCGCGCTCCACTTCTTTCATGACACTCTTCATGCGCTCCTCGAATTCTCCGCGATACTTCGTGCCTGCGATCATGAGCCCGAGATCAAGCGATAGCAGTTCCTTGTTCTTAAGAGACTCAGGAACATCTCCTACCGCGATGCGAGCGGCAAGCCCTTCGGCGATAGCGGTCTTTCCAACTCCTGCCTCTCCGATAAGGACCGGGTTGTTCTTGGTGCGGCGCGAAAGGATCTGGATGACGCGGTAAATCTCCTGATCACGACCGATGACCGGATCAAGCACGCTCTCGCTTGCAAGCTTGGTGAGGTTTCGCGTGTATTTGGCGAGCGCGCGGAATCGCTTCGGCTCAACCACCTGTCCATCCTTCGCATTCTTCAGCTCCTTCAAGAGCGTGAGCGTCGTTGCGCCGTCAATCTTGAAACGCTGGATGATATCGCCTGCAGGTCCCGGGTGCTCGAGTATCGCTACGAACAAGTGCTCGGTGCCAACAAAGGCATCATTCATCTTTGCAGCGACTTTGCCGGACGCTTCAAGCGCTTGGGCAAGTTCGGGAGTGAGATACAGCTGATAGGAAGGCGAGAGCGTCGCGGAGGTCTCTGGAGCCTCCAAGGTTTCGAGAATCGTGTCGGCAAGCAGCAGGGTGTCGACATCCATGCGGTCGAGTACGGAAAAGACCAGGCTTTCTTCCTGGTGAATAAGGGCCGTCAGAAGGTGGAGCGGCGAGACGTGGTTTTGACCGCGTTCTATCGCAAGCTCGTGAGCCTTCCGGATGGCTTCCTTCGCTTTGGTGGTGAAATTCTTGAATGGAGGCATATGGGTAGAGTTTGTGAAAAGCCCCGCGTACGCCGACTATTCGCACGCTTCCCCTCTAGGATACCATTTTCGCAATTAAGAATCACATTAAGGAAACCCGTGCGGATTCCCTTGCTGTTACGACGCGATGAGCGCTGCGATACGATCGCTTCCGATCAAGGTTCCGCCTCCCAGGCTCACTCCGACGATATCTCCGGCTAGGTTTACCACACCGGCGCCTACCGGAGCCTGGGGGATGTCTGTAGTGATGGTCGTGCCATCGATCTTAGAGATGATCCCGGTGGTTGCGCTCCCTTCGGCGGTAAGAGCGATAACCGTTTGTCCCTGCTTCAAGTCTGCAGAAGGAACGAGGCGCCCTGCTGGAGCCTCGGGGAGCACCGTTTCAGCAGCGAAGGTAAATGCCCAGAGGCTGCCATCCTCTCCCTTACGAAACGCGGCAATTGATTCTCCGTTTGCAAAGACGATAACAGGACGAGTCGGCATGCCAGTTGCGGTGGTGACCACTGCTCGCTGAGCCGGTAGATACACTCCCGTACCAAGCAGATCGCGCTTAGAACTATCGCGATAGATCGTGACCTTGCGTGCAGATGTTGCGGCGACCGAGTTCACCAGCAGTTCTTCGGTTGTTGGCCCGTCCGGTTCTGGGTTCCCGACAATCGACGGCACCTGCGTCGTCACTGTTTCGATGGTGTGATCGACAATGCGGTTCACTGTCTGCGTGACGGTCGTAGGCGCCTGGTCGAGCAAGGACACGGTAAGCACACCCGTTGCAATTGAAGTCACGAAGCTCACGAGAATAGTGAGGAGAAGAAGCTGGGTCTTTGATAGTTCTTCGATATCCATGACAGATACTATACCACCAGCCCTATTCCCGGTCTAAAAAGCGCACACCCTCTACAAGCGCCCGAGAAAAGCGCTCTAATTCCCCTTCCGTAATGGAAGAACTCCAAGAGATCCGGAGCGTTGATGTGGCGCGAACCACGTCCCCGGTCTGCGAAAGCACGGCACGCGAGCCTTCTTCTGAATCCGTCTCGCATGAGCTACGTGTCGAGACAGCGAATCCCTTCTTGGAAAGAATCGCGACTAAGTAATCGGTGTCGCGCCCCAGAAACGACAGGTTCACAATGTGTGGCGCGTTATCCGCTCCTTCGTTTAGAAGCGCATCGGGGATTTCTTTTCGAATACGCGCGATCAATGCGCTTCGGAGCTTTTGGGAGCGCGTGACAAACGTCTCTCGCGAGGCGGCGGCCTCCTCGAGCGCCGTTGCAAACGCGAGAGCTAGCGCAGGGGACTCGGTACCAGAACGAAGCGAACGCTCCTGCCCTCCTCCCTCTAGTACGGAAACGAGCGCAACCCGTGCGTGCGTGACGAGCACCCCAATGCCACGAACGCCGCCTATCTTTGAGGCATCGAGAGTCATTAGATCAGCCCCGAAGCGCGTTCGGTCAATAGGCTCGACTAATGGCGCCTGACTTGCGTCCACATGCAAGATAACGTTTGAGGGAAGAATCCGTTTCAGTGCTCTCCCATCAACGCGAGCGCCCGTCTCAGACGATACCGCTTCGATCGAGATGAGAAGTGTCTCTGGGCCAATCAAAGCAGCGAGCGCTTGGAGATCGACTTCCCCGTTCTGTAACGGAATCTGATCGACGCGTGCACCCTCACTTTTCAGCGCTTCCATGGTCTTTGCAACTGAGGCATGAGCTGCCGAAAGGTAGAGCAGATGAATGTCTGTAAGCGCTACTCCTGATTGCTGTTTCGCTTTGACGGCTCCCCGAACGGCGATGGCATTCGCTTCGGTTGCGTTAGCGGTGAAGATGAGGGCCTCTGGCTTAGCACCTACCTGCCTCGCGATACGGGTGCGAGCTTCTTCGAGAATGGCTTTTGCCGCACGCCCCTCTTCATGGGCTGCTGACGGGTTTCCGTAGATGTGGAGAGCCTTCAGAAAGGCACGCTTTGCTTTTTCTGTCACTGGATGCGCGGCGGCAGCATCAAGATATACGCGCGTAGATAGGCCTATCATGTGGTTTCTAAAGTATACGACCGATTGATTTACGGGAAGGGCTGTGGTCTACTCACTCTACTATGGCAGAACCTCGCCCACCCATCGTCGCCGTCATGGGCCACATCGACCACGGAAAATCCTCTCTGTTGGATTACATCCGTAAGACCAATGTCACCGCAGGTGAAGCGGGCGGTATTACCCAGCATGTGAGCGCGTATGTCGCCGAACACGAGCACGAAGGAAAGAAGCGCCTCATTACCTTTCTTGATACTCCAGGCCACGAAGCCTTCAAGGCTCTTCGCGCACGCGGAGCAGCTGCAGCAGACGTTGCCATTCTCGTCATAGCGGCAGACGAAGGCGTGAAGCCCCAGACCAAGGAAGCCTTCGAAGAGATCACCGCAGCAGGAGTTCCCTTTGTCGTCGCGTTTACCAAAACCGACAAGAACGGCGCAGATGTGGAGCGAGCAAAGATCTCGACGATCGAAGAGGGTATTTATCTCGAGGGACTCGGAGGCTCCATCCCCTTTGCACCCGTATCCTCAAAGTCAGGCGAAGGCATCCCTGAGCTCCTGGACCTCGTGCTGTTGACCGCTGACCTCGCTGAGCTTACTGGCGACGCTAAGGCACCCGCTCAGGGCTTTGTGCTTGAGTCATCCAAGGATCCTAAGCGCGGCATCTCAGCGACGCTCATCGTAAAGAACGGCACCTTGGAGGCCGGAGCGTTCACGCTCGCAGGAGAAGCGTACGCGCCTATCCGCTTTATCGAGGACTTCCAGGGAAAGCGCGTTTCTGAGGCTGGCCCTTCAATGCCTGTCGCTATCTCAGGCTGGACGGATCTTCCGCAGGCAGGCACGTTGTTTGAAACGGTAGACTCTAAAAAAGAGGCCGAGAAGAGGATAACAGAAGCAAAGACTGGCAAGAGTAATGTCGCTAATCCTCGCGAAACAAGCGATGGAGTCCTGTCCCTTCCCATTCTCCTGAAGGCAGACGTAACGGGCAGTCTCGAAGCTATTGAAGGGCTTCTGGGCAAACTCTCCCATGAGCGCATTGCGATCCGTATCATCCAGACGGGCGTCGGAGCCGTTGGCGAGAGCGATGTGAAGACCGCGCAAACGGCAGGCGGCATCATCCTTGCGTTCCATACGAACGTCGAGCCTGCAGCCAGAGACCTCGCTGAGCGCGCGGGTGTCCCAATCGAATCCTTCACTATCATTTACGAACTCCAAAAGCGCGCAGAAGAACTTCTTACCGAACGCGCACCACGAGTGAAGCTCGAAGAGACCTTAGGCGAAGCGAAGGTCCTACGCACCTTTAGCGTCAGCGGCGTGAAGCAGGTGCTTGGCGCACGTTACCTAACGGGCGCACTCACTCTCGGAGATCAGGTAAAGATCGTGCGACGCACCATCGAGCTTGGTCGCGGCAAGATCACCAACCTGCAGGTCGCCCGTACCGACGTCAAAGAAATCCATGTGGAAGGAGAGTTCGGACTCCAAGTGGAGGCACGAACAGAGATCGCTCCGGGAGACGAGTTAGTCACCTTCCGCGTCGTTGAATCATGACCACGAAGGACGACAAGGCAGCATCTCGTCTCGTCCACCTCGCTGGAGCCTATATAGCGCGCGAGGCGGGCCGTTCAACCCTTATCACGGTAACGCGAGCGGAAGTCGGGAAAGCCGGCAAGAACGCACTCATCTACGTGAGCGTATTCCCTGACCACGAAGTTGATCATGCAATGGAGTTCCTGAACCGTCATAAAAACTCCTTCAAAGACTACTTAAAGAAAGAAGCCAGGTTTGGATTCCTGCCTCGCATTACCTTTATGCATGACATAGGAGAGGCCAATAGAAGGCGCATGGACGAACTTTCGAAAGAGGTCTAGACGCGCTACTATTCTTAGCGTATTGGCCCGATGGCGAAGTAGTAACGCAGGGGACTGCAAATCCTCGATGCGCGGGTGCGATTCCCGCTCGGGCCTCAAGTGCACTGCCGGGGTGATGAAACTGGTAGACATAGGGGACTTAAAATCCCCAGAGCTTAACCGCTCATGTGGGTTCGATTCCCACCCCCGGCACTGATAAGTTTTGATTTCTTTTCTCCGGCGTGGTCATATGGGGCTACCCCAAGCGCCCCTGCTTGGTTGGAATGAACAGAGGGGTAACGGTTATGTCGCTTATCTGCAGCGAGACCGGAAACACGATCGAAGTCGGCGACTATTTCTACACTGTCGTACGGCCGCAGCTACCTGGAAAGAATCGTTTGGCGCTGTCCTGCCAAGGATTGTTACTTGTTCCTAAGGGATTCGTGCTCAGCACGGCCTGCGGGGACGGGTACGAGGGCGTGCATCTGCATCGGGGAGTCCCGGTGGAAGACGCGAGCAGCCTCAGCAATCTTGAAGCGGACTCTGAACGGATCTTCTCCATCTGCGACCACGCTGTCAGGACCTATCTTCCAAACCTGGCACGGTGGCTCTACGAGTCACAGGCGGTGTAAGACTACATCGTCCGAACTACACTACAGCGAGTCCCATGCGAAACGATCTTCGCATGGGCTCTGCTTTTTCTATCGTGGTCCGCCTACCTGGGCTCGAACCAGGGACCTTATCCTTAAGAGGGATCTGCTCTACCAGCTGAGCTATAGGCGGATAGCGAGCATCTTAACAAGAAATAATTTGATATGAAAGGGCTTCGCAGGTATTGTGTACGAACGCTGGAGTGGCGGAATTGGTATACGCACTACGCTTAGGACGTAGCGGGGCAACCCATGGAGGTTCGAGTCCTCTCTCCAGCACCCTCTTAGTTGAATGTGTTTGTCAGCGTCGCCTGCAGCATGGTGATGATGGCGTTTGCGCCAAAGATGATCACGAGGCCGATAATGCCCCAGATCATGTGTTGCTGCCCTGATTTGCGACGCTCCTCGTTATCTGCGCCACGGATGAAGTCAACGACGCCCCAGACAAAGACGACGAAGGCTGCAAGTGCGATCAGGGTCAGAAGCGGTGAAAGAATCTGCTCTTGGACCGTTACGATGAATTGATTGAAGGGTTCCATACGTGAAGTATATACCGAAGCGTTAGGCGGAGAACAGGTCGCGCACTATGTTAGCGACTCCCCAAAAGACGATGAGAGCGAGAAACCCAAGGAGGGCGTAGAAGAGAAGCGCCTTCCCTTTCTCCTTCGCTTCCTCATCTGGTCCTCCTGCAACGACAAAGGTGAAGAGGCCCCACAGGAAGGTGATGAAGAGGATCGTGAAGGCGAGCGGGATAAGTCCTTGGTACACGAGCATGGAGAAGAGTCCGCCGAAAGTCATATCTGCATTCTATAACGAAAAAGACCCGGTTGCCCGGGTCTTTTCTAAACTCCTGTGAGTTATCGAGGTCCTGGAGCGCCAGGAAGGCTCGGGATGTTGTTGTTCAACTGGAAGGTACCGAGGAGGATGTTAACGAGTCCCCACACAGCGACCATCACGAAGAAACCAACGATGCCGTAGAGCATGAGTTTCTGTCCCTCTTCGCGCTTCTCAGCATTTCCTCCCGAAAGGATGAAGTACGTGAAAACGCCCCAGATGAAGACGATAAAGGCGATCGCGAACACGAGCGGAACGAGAACGCCGTTAATGATCTGGGTGATGAGCGTAGCAGCCTGAAAGACGTCCCGGACCTGCGCAAGCGCAACAATCGGGAGGGTCCACGTAGCGACGAGAATAGCGAGTTTTTTCATGAGAGATTATATGGGTAAGGTATGCCTACAGCATAGACCGCCAGTTTAGGGCGTCAATAGACTGCAGGGTGCAGTGTGGAAAACAAACTAACTAGATGCTCGACTGACAAGTGCCAGCAACACAGGTCGTCCCGTTAGTACATTCAGGTGTACAGGTGGTCTGATTACCTCCTCCGGTGACGACCGGCTCGCAAAGCGTATATCCGGACGATGCCGTACAGGTATAGCCCGAATAGCACTGATTAGGAGCTACGCGACAATCTGCGACTCCGTTACCGGTATTAAACACATTGTTATTAGTGGTAGTGGCGCTGTTTACTGTCCCTGTCGGCGTTCCGAAGGACGGAAGAGGCGGACGTCCTTTCGTATCAAAGCCAAGCGAGCTGATAAGCACGTTCACGATGCCCCAGATGGCGATCATGATGACGAACCCTCCGATGCCGTAAAGGATGAAGGTGCGGCCCTCTTTGCGCTTCTCGTCGTTTCCCCCGCCCTGGATGAAATACATGTAGACGCCCCAGACAAACACGAGGAACGCTATTGCGAATATAAATGGAATCAGGAAGCGGTCGATGAAGACCGTCAGGTGCAGCATGAATTGGAAGATGTCCATGGGTATAAGGTATCAGTGAGTAGATGCTTCGCAAACCGGTTATAAACCGTTCGTAAGCACGGTCAAAAAGAGCTTCACGACTCCCCAGACGCTAAAGAGGACCACGAGCCCGATGATGCCCCAGAGCGCGAACTTCTTCCCTTCCTGACGCTTCTCTTCGTTATACGAGAACATCGTCTGGGCTACGCCATAAATGAAGAACAAGAACGCAAGCGCATACATGAGCGGAATGATAGATGAATCCACTGCCTGCACAATGGTCCCTTCGACGAATTGCTTGAAGGTCATAGCGCTTCAGCGGTTGCCTGGATTACCATCGAGATCGCCTGCGCGCCAAGAAGTACCAAGCCGCCGATGATGGTCCAGAAGAGGGCCTGACGTGCGGTCTTGATCTTCTCCTCGTTCCCTTGCGCAAAGACGAAGAGGAAGCCGACCCAGACGAGTGCCAAGACGAGGAAGATAGAACCGATCTGCACTACCGCTCCAAGCACGGCAGTCAGAAGGTCTTCAAGCGAATCGACGCCAAGTGGATTGAGGAGCGTTCCGCCTCCGACCGCTGTCGATCCTGCATCAGTTGAAGTAGATGTTGTGGTCGCATCATCGGTAGGGGTGCCTGGAGTAGGAGCCGGATCGGGGTTTGGATTAGCGCTCGTGATGACTTCGCCGTTCGCCGCATTACATGCCGATGCCCCGCCGTTCGCGCAGAAGTTCGTGCCATCGACTTGGCAGGGGGTTCGGTTCGCAGCACAGCTCATGCCGCCTGCGGTAGACGCTGCGGAGGTTAGTACCTGTCCCCCGCCAATGTTTTCGCAGGCCATCTTCTGATCGCTCACCGTGCTAGCGGTCGCGCAGAAGTCTGCCTGACCCTCCGGCATGTTGCAGGGGGTTGAAGTCATCGGGTTGCAGTTTGGATACTGCGCTGCTGCCCCAAACGGAAGCAGCAAAGAAACGCCAAGAAGAAGAGAGACGAAGAGGTGTCGGGGAGAGATCATAGTCTTAGCGAAGTACGGCATTCAAGGATTGATCACCTTTCTGGACTGCTCCTTCAGCATCCAATCGTCCGGTGATTATGTCGCTAATCATAGCGGAGAAGACGGCGTCCGTGACATAGGGCGCAGGGGATAACCATCCTGTGGCAATCAAGGCTTCGCTGAAGTAAATCGGAGCGTAGAGATTGTCTGCAGGAGGCGTTAGCAGGTTCTGCCTGGCAGGAGCCATGGCAACTGACTCTGCTATCACGGTCATGGGGGCGGGCGCCGTAAGCTCAAGCGAGAGCGCAAGCGCTCCGAGCGGATTTGCAGAAGCTTTTGGGACCGCAAATGCGTATGCAAGTCCGTAGCCGATGCGAACCGGATTTGTTGAGGGCTGGGGCATGGGCGCCATGTCATAGGAAAGGTTCGGGTTTGCCGAAGTCAGGTACGGCTCTTCGGAAGCAAAGCCTGGGTAAAGGACCAGGTCTCCCGATAAGAATGCTTGCCGGGACTCAGGGAGCGAGCGGTTCCAGGAATAGACGGTCTTAGCCGGATCTGCGAACTGCGCATAGAAGCTTAGTGCGGATTGCGCGGGCGTTGCACCAAAGCTCGAGCTTCCTCCGTTTACAAGGGTCGAACGAACGCCAACGGGAAGCTGCTCGGTAATAGTGGAGCCTGCCTGCAAGAACAAAAGCGAGAGGATGGCTCGGGCGTTTGAGACGTTTTGGTATTCACCAAGCGAGATGAGGCTTCGCGTCACCGTTCCCCGGTCGTCGCGGCCGGTGACACCCATAGCAAGGCCTGAGACGGCATCCCAGGTAGACGGAGCACGCGTCACTCCGACTGAAGAAAGGATCGCGCGGTTGTAATAGAGGACAAGCGGGTCAACGACAAGCGGAACGCCGTAGGTTCCCTCTTCGGTCAGATAGAGCTGGAAAATCGGAAGAAAGGCGCTGGTATAGGTGCGCTGCGGGATCGAATCAAAAGGAATGACGTTCAGCTTCCCTCGCTCGGTAAGCAAGTCTTCCTGCGAAATGATGATGAGGTCAGGTCCGCTCCCTGATGCGATTGCGTTTGCAAGGTCAGAACTAAAGGATGCGGCGGGTCGTTCAATATAGGAGACGTTCGCATACTTCTCGCTGCTCGTGAGCGAGAGCTCATCGAGTCCTGCATCAAGCGCGGCCTGCGGCAGCGTTCCCCAAATCGTGACCGTGCCGATCGCCTCCTTGTCGTTTCCAAAACCGGTGAAGGTAGTGAAGGTGTAGAGGCCGCCAAGCGCGAGCACGACAGCAATTGCGATGGCACCGATCTGGAAAGGGCGAAGGTTCTTCATAGTTCGTATTCTAATACGCTTAGGGTGCTTCAAACAAAAGAGAATAATGGTACGGGCCTCCAAGGAACGCTTTCAGCTTCGTGAAGCCTGCCTTGATAAAGAGCGCTTCGGCTTCGGCTTCCGGAACGACATGCTCCTTATGCGGACCGATACCTCCGAAGGATTCCATCCAGTCAACCACGAGTAGCTTCCCTCCAGGCTTCAAGATGCGCTTGATTTCAGCGAGCGCGCCTTCTTTCTTCTCAAGCTGGAATAGCGTATTTGAAAGCACGACCGCGTCCAAGACGCGCGGTCGAAGCGTCGTTCCTTCGAGGTGTTCAAAGTCAGCCCAGATCGTCTCTATATTAGTAAGGCCGCGCACCTTAGCTTCCGCAGTGAGGCGCGTCAGGATATCTTCCTGGATATCAACGGCGTACACGCGGCCAGTAGGCCCAACGATATGTCCTGCCGAAATCGCGTAGTGTCCTGACCCCGTCCCAAGATCAGCAACCTTCATTCCCTCCTTCAGTCCCATGCGAAGGATGTTGTGGAGCGGATCGGAGAAGTTCATGCAGTAAAAATACCACGGATCCGCGCCTCTTCCTTACTTCACGCTAGATAAGTCGTCAGTGGTTTCCCCGTCGAACTCCTCGTCGTCTTTCATGGCATCCGCCTTCGTCTTATGCACGACGCCGTCTTCGTGATGCGGAGGGGAATACAAGGTATAGAGCTTCATCGCGTCGCTTGTCGACGTGTTGATGATGTTGTGGCGAACGCCAGCTGGAACCACTATGACTGATCCGTCGGTGAGCTCGCGTTCGACATCATTCAAGACACACTGTCCTGTCCCTTCTTCAATACGGATGAACTGGTCCACATCATGCACTTCTGCCCCAATCTCCTCTCCCGCAGCAATGGACATGACCACGAGCTGGCAGTTCTCAGCGGTATAGAGGACGCGACGGAAGTCGTCGTTCTCCAGGGTCTCCTGCTCTATGTTCGTTACGAATCCTTTCATCGCTCTAGCTGATGTCGTTGTTTACCGCCATCACTTCTATCCATGCGCCCGGGATACCGAAGTGAGGATGGTTCTTGAATAGGTCTGCTGCAGCTTCCTGGGATTCTGCCTCGACGAACGAGTACATCATGATGTCGTTTCGAGAGTCCTCGATGCCGCTTGAGGTAATGCGCTTTGGTTTGCCAACGCCAGCCGTTTCAGTGACGACTCCTGTATGCGCTGCCATCCATGCGCCCCACTGCGACTGCATCTCTACTTCCTGGGCCTTGCGGTCGGCTTCGGGCATTTTCATCCACTCATCAAGTCCGGTATGTGGCATTTGGTAGGTAACGAAGTATTTCATATACCCTAAGTATACCGCATCAGATAATTAGCTCAGGCGCAGCGTGGTTCATTCAGCATTCATGAATGCAGGGGTAAGGTGCAGGCTTGCGATTATCACTTTCAGCCACATTCAATGACAAATAACCCAGTTGCCATCATCAAGAAGGACCATAAGACGGTCGAGGGACTCTTTAAAGAATACGAGGGGTTGGGAGATGGTGCAGTTGCGACCAAGCGCAAGGTGGTAGACCAGATTATCAATGAACTTACGATCCATGCCGAGATGGAAGAACTGCTCTGCTACCCGCGCTTCCTAGAAGCTTTTAATAAGGAAGACGACAAGATGGTGGAAGAGGCATATGTCGAGCACGCAGGAGCCAAGAAGCTCTTGAGCGATCTTAAGTCACTGCAGCCGGACCAGCCGGAATTCGATGCGAGTGTAAAAGTGCTCATGGAACAGATCCGACACCATGTAGAAGAGGAAGAGACTGAGCTGCTTCCAACAGTTGAGAAAGAGATTCCCGAAGAAGAGCTTGAAGCGATGGGCGACGAGATGATCGTCTTCAAGGAAGCTCGCGGTGCAGCTATGTAATTCGTTAGCTGCCTGAAGAGATTGGAACCTTAAGAAATAAGCTATTTCCTGATTAAATCATCGATAAATTGAAACTTATATCCGCAAAATACGTGAGCTACGACGGCAACAAACACTGCGGTCGCGAAATAACCTAGGATGACAAAGGAGAGCCAACCGAGAAACGGTGTGACTTCATAAGTCCATACGAGAAAGTAATAGTTGGTGATTTCATACACAACCACCAGTGCCATAACCCAGATGCAAAAACGCAGTAACCGAACTCGTTGTAAAAGTAATACCGTAGCTACAAACAATCCGTATACGACGGCGGCATTAAGGACCAAATAAAACAATCCGTATCCAAGCGGATACGTGTACGCTCCCCATAACGCAACGTCAGAGACCAACCCAAGCACTATGCCAGTCGGGATGCTTATCAGCAGAAGGCGAAGGGCATCAGAAGATCTTTTCTCAAGGAACGCACAGACGATAAAAAGAAGAAGCGCTGCTAGGCCGAGAATCGCAAAATCGAGCCAGGCTTCCATGTTCCTGATGTGGGGCTAGAGCGCAACCATCGATGCGATTGAGTCCCCTTCGCGCATCTTCATGATCCGCACGCCCTGCGTTGCTCGCGACAATGAAGGAATCTCCCCAGATGAGCAGCGGATAACCTGTCCTTTCTTTGAAATGACCACAATCTCTTCTTCAAGCTCGTTTGCTCCAATCAGAACCTTCGCGCCGATGATCTCTCCGGTCTTCGCGGTGACTTCCGCAGTCTTGATACCCGAGCCTCCGCGTCCCTGGATCTTGTATTCATCCATCGAGGTCTGCTTGCCGTATCCCTTGCCCATGATGATGAGGAGCGATGCTTTCTTCTCGGCTGCGGGAACGACTTCTGCAGAAACCACTTGATCTCCCTTCTTGACCGTCATGCCGCGAACGCCTGCTGCAGTTCGGCCCATGGCGCGCACATCTGCCTCATCGAACCGGATCGACTGGCCTTTCGACGTAACTATAGAAACACTGTCTCCATCTTGAGCTAGGTTTGCGGTGACAAGCCTGTCCTTGCCCTTCAAGCTGATAGCGATGATTCCTGAGCGGCGAACATCTGCGAAGCTTGCGGCTGCGACCTTCTTTACGATTCCTTCCAACGTTACGAAAAATACGGACATCGCCTCGCGTGCGGCGCCCTTAGGAACAGCAAGCACGGACGTGACCTTCTCGTCCCCTGCAAGCGGGAGGAAGTTCATGATCGACTTGCCCTTGGTTGCGCGGCGCCCTTCAGGAATGTCGTACATCTTCACCTGATACGCCTTGCCGTAGTCAGTGAAGAACAAGAGATCGGAGTGCGCTGAGGCCACCAAGAAATGCGTGACTACATCTTCTTCCTTGGTAGACATATCAATGACGCCAATGCCTCCGCGCTTCTGCGCCTTGTACTCGTTCGGGTTCGTTCGCTTCACGTACCCGCCCTGGGTGAGCACCAAGACCGACTCATCATCAGGAACCATGTCTTCGAGTGAGATGTTCTTCACTCCGCCCTTGATGATCTTCGTGCGGCGATCGTCTCCGTACTTATCGCGAAGCTGCACGAGCTCGTCGCGAACGACCGCAAGAATGCTCTTGGCTGAGGAGAGAATCTTCTTAAGCTGCTTTATGAGTTCCTGTACTTCCGTAAGCTCATCCTCGATCTTCTTCCGCTCAAGACCAGCCAACGTCTGGAGGCGCATAGCGAGGATGGCCGCTGCCTGGCGGTCGGAGAATGCGAACTTCTTCTGGAGCGCAAGCGACGCGGATCCTACGTCCGGCGCCTTCTTAATGACCGCGATCACCTCATCGATATGATCGAGCGCCTTGGAGAGTCCCAAAAGGATATGCTCGCGTTCTTCGGCCTTGCGAAGATCGTATTCGGTGCGGCGCTTCACCACCTCGCGGCGGTGCTCGATGAAGTGCTCGAGGAATGCTTTCAGGGAAAGAGTCTGCGGTACCCCGTCGACAAGCGCGAGCATGTTGTAGTGGAAGGTCGTCTCAAGCTCCGTGTGCTTATAGAGAGCGTTCAATACCACCTGCGGATGCGCAGTGCCCTTCAACTCAACGACAACGCGGATGTCTTCGGCTGACTCGTCGCGAAGATCCTTGATGCCCTCAAGCTTCTTGTCGCGGACCAGGTCTGCGATACGCGTAATAAGGTCTGCTTTGTTAACGCGGAAGGGAATGGAGGTGATGATGATCGAGCTTCCCTTCTTATCCTCGATAATTTCTGCGACGCCGCGTGTGACGACTCCTCCCTTGCCGGTAAGGTACGCGTGCTTGATATCAGTCTGGTTGAAGGCGAGTCCTCCAAGCGGGAAATCGGGTCCCTGCACGAATTTCAAAAGGTCTTCGGTCGTTGCGTCCGAGTTATCAATCAGGTGCGTCGTCGCATCAACTACCTCTCGCAAGTTATGCGGAGGAATGTTCGTTGCCATACCAACGGCAATGCCCAACGTTCCGTTCAAAAGAAGGTTCGGAGCGGCTGCCGGGAGCACGGTCGGTTCTTGCTTGGAGCCGTCGAAGTTCGGAGCCCAGAGCACGGTTTCCTTCTCAAGGTCGCGGAGCATCTCGTCTGCAAGGCGAGACATCTTTGCCTCCGTATAGCGGTATGCAGCTGGCGGGTCTCCGTCGATTGAGCCGAAGTTTCCCTGGCCGGTCACAAGCGGATAGCGGGTCGCAAAATCCTGCGCGAGCTTTACCATCGCGTCATAGACGGACGTGTCGCCGTGCGGGTGGTAGGAACCGAGCACCTCTCCGACCACTGTCGCTGACTTTCGGAACTTTGCAGTAGGAGTGAGTCCTGTCTGGCGCATCGCGTAGAGGATGCGGCGGTGCACGGGCTTCAAGCCGTCGCGGATGTCAGGCAATGCGCGTGACGTGATGACCGTCATCGCGTAGTCGATGTACGACTGGCGCATCTCAGTCGTGATCGACTGGGATATGACGTTTGCCGCGCTTACGGGAACGGCAGGATCCACTGGCTCGTCTTTCTTCTTTGGCATGAAAATCTAGAACGGTCTTAAAACGGTATGACGGTCTGTTCGCCGACCATGTCTTCCTGTTCGAGCGTTGAGGAGGTGTTTGTCTCAACGACGGTGATCGAGCCCTGGCCTGCTGACATGTTGTTTTGGAAGGCTCCCGCCGCTCCAAGGAGATTGGAGAAATCCTTCTGCGATTCCTGGCTGGTCTTTGCAAGCTGCTTGCTTGCCGGAGTGCCGGCTGGGCCAAGCGCGAGCGTTCCTGAGGTAGAAAGGGCGACGAGCCATCCGATAGCGATGACTGCAGTGATGGCAGCAGAGGCGCCTAGCGCGGCACGCTCCCGGACATGAGTCGGCTTGGCCTTCAAGTTCTCTACATAGTCTCGTACGCGTCGTAGTGGCATAGGTTAGGGTGTTATCACAATTATATCACCATCTTTGTCAAGCGCATCTTTTTTCTTGAGGGTCAACTTGTCGGTTTTCTCCTTAGCCCCGCCCTCCTCCTTTAGATAGGCATCGAGAGCCTTTGCCTCCCCCATCCCGCTCCAGTGCATAGGGATGATGATTCGGGGCTCGAGGATGGTCGCGAGCTTGGCTGCCTCAGCGGCATCGAGTACCCCGTCCCCTCCAACAGGGACAAACAAGACATCGATCTCATCGATTCCCTCTTTGGCTTCAGCAGAGAGAGCTGCATCTGAAAGGGCGCCGAGGTGAACCAGGGTCATGCCCTCGAGGCGAACCGCATAGATGGTATTCATCGCCTCCTTCTCTCCTTTCTTGAGTCCGTATTCGCTCTTGGAAAGAAATCCGCGCACCGTGACTCCCTGATATTCGTATTCGCCAGGGCCCGTGATCGCAAAGGGCTCCTTTTCTCCGTAGGTTACTTCAGCAACGCCATTGGTATCGGGGTGATTCCGGGACACAAGTGCGATGTCCGCGCCGAATTTGACCGAAGGCAAGGTGCCTCCTTTTGAGATGGGATCGAAGGCGAGGGTGATGTCTCCGAACGTGACCTTGAAGCACTGGCCGCCGTGGTGGGTAATGACCATATTCCTCATATTCTACCACTACTTTTGGTATTTATCCCCTTAGTGGATCACGAGAATGGACGGTACACTGCAAGTGTCAGTTGCAGTTGGAAAGCTGCTTCCAGCGGGACCTGGCTGACGCTCGGAATCGGTTCGAAAGGCCTTTTCCGAATTCACACCTCTCACTTTCGGCAACCGAGAAGGAACGCCGATGACTTCGAAGAGTACAGGCCCACCGACGACTATCTCAGCCTACCTGCACGCACACCCAGCCTAGCCGGGACGCGCGTTTGTCTACTGAGTACCAAAGGGTCTTAGGATCCGGGGGTTGCGTAAAGCTAAGTCGTTTCAATCTACTGATTCGACTTACCACGCAACCCCTACCCTTTTACTGCGTTATTGATTCCTCTTTCTGTACACCAAATTGATAAAGGCTCACCTCGGGTGAGTCTTGTTAATTACAGGGTTCTAGGCTATATTCCCCCTATCGCGAGCGCGTGCATAAGGCGTAAGCGGGCTAACCCATCAAGCCGCAAGGTGCGATGAACCCGCGACGCAGACGCTCTCGATTCAATTACATTCATGAGTGAAGATACTGCCGTTGTCGCAACGGACGAGAAGAAGACGTCGCCTATTCCAGTAACTGTTTCGTTTGAAGAAGGACACCCGATGGCAAATCTGGTGGATTCGATCATGACGCCTCCGTCTGCCGGAGACCTCATCGAAGGAACCATCATCGCGCTTTCGCGCGGACGCCTCTATGTTGACCTGCCTCCATTTGGAACAGGTATCATCTACGGACGCGAGTACCTAAACGCAGCTGACATCCTCCGCAAGGCAAACCCGGGAGACACTATCTCTGCAAAGGTCGTCGATCCCTCAGGCATCGAAGGCTACATCGAGCTTTCGTTGAAAGAGGCTCGCCAGGCTGCTATCTGGAGCGAAGCCGATCAGGCAATCCTCGGACAGACCACGTACTCGCTTATGGTCGAGGAAGCCAACAAGGGAGGACTCATCCTCACGTGGCAGGGTATCAAGGGCTTCTTGCCTGCTTCCCAGCTTGCAAAGGAGCACTACCCGCGCGTGCCTGAGGGAGACAAGGACAAGATCCTTGGGGAGCTCGGCAAGCTTGTCGGACAGGTGCTTTCGGTCCGCATCATCACTGCAGAGCCAAAAGAAGCGAAGCTTATCTTCTCGGAGCGCACTGGCTCAGAGGATGAGGAGAAGACTTCACTCATCGACAAGTACCAGGTTGGTGACGTTGTCACGGGAGAAGTCACGGGAGCTGTCGACTTTGGCGTCTTCGTCAAACTCGAGCAGGGCCTTGAAGGACTCGTGCACATCTCTGAACTTGATTGGGGACTCGTCGAGGATCCTCGCACCCTCTTCAAGGTAAGCGACAAGGTTGAGGTGAAGGTGATCGAGATCAAGGACGGAAAGATTTCCCTTTCGATCAAGGCGCTCAAGGAAAACCCTTGGAAGACCGCGTCTGACCGTTACAAGAAGGGTATGGAAATCTCAGGCGTCATCATCAAGTACAACAAGCACGGTGCCCTCGCCTCAATCGAGGAAGGCGTTGCCGGCTTGGTGCACATCAGCGAGTTCGCTTCCCCACAGGAACTCAAAGAGGTGCTTGAGCTTGGTAAGACTTACCCGTTTGTTATCAAGGTCTTCGAGCCAAAGGATCAGCGCATGACGCTCTCCTTCCTCGGCAAGGACGCAAAGAAGTAAGAGTTGGACATAAAAACACCCGCTTCCGGCGGGTGTTTTTATTTTATACGTCTGGCTGTTTGGGACGATGTTGGAACCAGGGTAGGTTTTTATTCCTGATTCGAAGCGTTTAGAGCTTCTGCTACTGGCCCTATGTCTGCCAACTGCCTTCGAATCAAAGATCCGTTAAACCCCACATTCCTATACGGGCTCTTCTCTAATGTTTCCACAATGGCGCTTACCGCTCGTGCCGTCTTTGCGCGTTCCTCAGGCGACATTGTCGTAAGAGCTTCCAGAAGCTTCGCACGCGCATCTTCTCTCTCTTCTTTTTTTATAGGATAAAGGAGCGTAACAGATATCTCCTCAACACGCGCTAGCACTTCTTTTGTGTCGGGCCCTTCCGGCATGGTACGTGCGATCTTTTGTCTTAAACCTTCCATCATCGACTCAGTATACCAATTTCCAATCTATTCTCGTTTTGCTGGCTGTCTGGGACGATGTTGGAACCTTTTTTGCTAAATCTCCTTAAGAATCGCTATATTCACTCTTTCCACTTCCTTTGAATTCAAACGATAATCGTGACCAATCCCCTCTAGTATCATATATTTCTTGGGCTGATTAGCCGCATCATAGAGCTGTCGTACTTCCTCCGGAGTGACTAAGTCGTCGAGCTCGCCGGCAATAAGGATTATTGATGCTTTTATTTTCTTTATATCTCCAAGAGCATCAAATTGATCTCGGTCTAATACGTGCTTGAAGGGAATATGGAAGTACTTACGATCAGTACTTCCAGGAATGTCTCTATCCGAGTCTTTAAACCCTTCTTTCTCCCACTCTTCTCTGCGCGATCCCTCCACTGGCCCATGTGAAGGCATAATCGCTAGAATTTGCGTCACACGTGGGTCATGTGCGGCATATAATATTGCGACTTGGCCGCCTCGACTATGGCCACCTAAAAGAATACTGCTGTAAGGAGCCTGGCTAAGCATGTATTCGAGAACACTCTTAATGTCTTCTAGGTATTGAGACGTTAAATACTCCTCATTAGAACCTTCACTTCCCCAGGTACCAGTTGGATCAAAAGAAGCGACTGTATACCCACGCCCTGTAAGCTGCTCAGCAAGACGCACCAGATGCACGTAATCTTTGGTGTCTAAGTACCCTGGACAGAGAATGGCAAGTTTATGGGTTGCTGTCTTTGATGGATACATATTCGCTGAGAGCTGTTGACCCTTATTATTGGAAATTGAGACATTTTCCATCATATTAAATCTTGAATTTGTTTATAGATATCGATGTAAATATCTCCAATAAGTAGTGGAATGAACTTCTTCTGCTCGTCTATTGTTAAAGCAAAAAGCTTATCGATAGACCAGGCCTCAAACCCAATCGCTTTCCCTTCTTCGATACGTAAGTCCTCTAACGCACCCTCGTATCGATATGCATAAATACTGCGCCTCGGATGATTGATGGTTCCCGTTACCTCATCATATGATTTTGTTATAACTGTGCGAAGAGGGATAAGGCTTTTGGGATCTACAGAAATACCCACCTCTTCTCCAGCTTCTTTCAACGCTGTTTCTTCATAAGTGTCGCCAGGTTCGACATGACCTCCAACAGTCGCATCCAAAAGATCTGGATAAGTGTCCTTGTCTTTTGCACGATGTTGAAAGATGACTTTCCTATCTGGTGTGTAAAACAAGACATGCACTTCAGCGTGCAGAAGACCGTTCTTATGTATTTCCTCCCGTGTAGCTTCACGAACAATATTCCCTTCTTGATCTATTACATTCAGAATCCTTGAATCCATAGGTTCAATTCTAACTTATTGCTGGCTGTCTGGGACGATGCTGGAACTTTTTTGCTTAATCTAGCTGATATTCCCAACCTGGCTTCCATGACTTAGTCTTGCGCCAGTCGCTTGCGAGCGCCTCATCCCAGGTCATGCCTTTAAGTAAGACATTGAGCGAAAGCTGAGGGGCCTTATGGCCCACAAGAGCGACATGCTTACCGTCATAGTTTGCTTTAAGAAACTCGAGAAAGTCAGCTACGCGATTCTTAACGTCTTCATAGCTTTCGCCCCCAGGAAAGGGTTTGTAATGCATTTCCTTTTCCTGGAGCGGCTCGACGATCTCCGATGGTCCTCCATTTAAATCCCCATAATTACATTCTCGAAGACGAGCATCAGGAATGATTTCGTACAGACCTTTCCAGGCAAGCTCTGCCGAAATCTGTGCGCGTTGTAAATCTGAACAAAAGACCACATCGAAATGCATATCTTTCGTTTGCTCCCTGAGATCTTTGGACTGCTGAATACCAAGTTCGGAAAGTGGAGCATCCGACCAGCCGGAAGAAATGTCATTTTGGTTATCTACGGTCGTACCGTGTACGAAGTACGTGATCTTAATCATGACAAGACTGTAGCATAAACTTATTAGCTGGCTGTCTGGGACGATGTTGGAACCCTATGCAGTCTTTTCCACCCTCCACACCCGACCAAATAGACACCAGTTCTTCTCGATTACTGCTCGTGGCAACTTAAAGTAGTGTATGTCGTCTCTTATTCTTTCGTAGGCAAGTCCAGGAACTGTAAGGGTATCAAACACGTAGGCGTTTTCACTGTCGTAGCCATAGACGAACATTACATGATCGAGGAGGACAAATTTCTTCTTTTCTATAGGGATATCAATGGCACAAGCGATATTGTTATTTATATTGGCTTCAAGAGAGATCATCGCTTCATCTAGAGATAATCTTGAAAACAAAATAGCCCACATCAAGCTGAAATAGGAGGATATTTTCTGGTTATTGATATACAACGTGAGACCGTGCTTTTTGAAAAAAGCGGGCATATCGAAATATTGAATTTGTGTCCAAGCGAGATATTTAGGAACTGGTGTCCCGAAGAGTTTTCTCTGATCAATGTCTTCTGGATTGCATGCCGAAGCATTGAACTTCTCAGGAAAGTAGAAATTGAGACAGAAATACAGGAAATCTCTCTCGCATTTGAAATGTAGTTGCTTGCCGTTACGCCGCTCTCGTTCGACAAATCCGAATGATTCGAGAGGGCGCCTAAGAGTAGTGAGGCTCATTATTGTCCGTACCAGTTGCTCAGCCACTCCTTCATCTGAACGATTTCAGATGTCTGTGCAGAGATGATTGCATTTGCCATAGTCTTTATCTCTTCGTGCTTAGCGTTTTGAAGTGCTGCCTCCGCCATATCTATAGCGCCCTCGTGGTGCACAATCATTTCTGCAAGAAAGGCCTTATCAAAATCATCGCTTACTTTTCCTTTTAGACCTCCTGTCATGCTTTCCATTTCACCATGCATGGCAGTGTCGTCCTCAACAACCTGCACGGGGGTTGTATTAAGCATGTATCCCACGCCTAGCCCTATTACGAGCGCTACGAAGCCTATGCTAAGTTGTTTATGATCCATAGAAGAAGTATATCGTAGTGTAGCGGGCTAGAATTCGAAGCCTATTTTGTCCTGAAAAACTTCTCTATGCGCCGGAAGAGCTTCGGTTCTCCTGCAGCTCCCACTCCCATATGCCCGTCATACGAGAGCGCGACAAACTGCGCGCCCACGCTCTTTGCAAACTCAAGTGCAGGCGCAAAGTGCACCACCATGTCGTTCTTGGCGTGGATCATGAGGAGCTTCTTCCCATCGATCGATTCCTTCTCTTCTTCTGGGTTATAAAAACCGCCTGCAGCAAGCTTCATCCAGACGGACGGATCCGAACGATATCCTTGGCCAAAGGCCTGCGGAACGTACTCGCTCATAAGATGGAGCGGCTCTAGGGTCTGCTCCTGCTTCTTCCAATCAACAACAGCGGAGATGGTTGCCGCTTTCTTTACTCGAGGATCGCGAGAGGCAAGAAGCGCCGCTGCTCCTCCGAAGGATCCTCCGATCAAATAGATTTCTGGGTTTTGCACGCGATACTCGGACCCGCTCCACAGGTCGTAGAATTCTTCCTGCATCCCGTCCATGACGGCGATCACGTCTTCGTTTGGCGCGTATTCCAAGAATGTTCCCCCGCTCTCCCACGTTCCTCGGTAGCGCGGAACAAAGGACCAGTAGCCTCTACTTGCCAGAAGATGCATGAGCGTTTCTTTGCCGCCTGGATATCCAGGACATCCCGCTGTCAGGATCACGACTTTGTTTGAATGGCGGACAGGAGGAAGAAACTCCGTGACGATGTCAGCTCCAAAGCGCGTTCGAAAGGGATAGGTCTTCTGCATACTTATTTTGTGTTTGCCTGCTGCATCGCTTTCTCAAGTCCTTCCTCAATGAACGCGTACGCCGCATCGCTTGCCTTGGCGAGTGTTTTTTTCAAAAGCGCTTCTTCGGTCGGTTTCCATTTTCCAATGACGTGCTTCACAACCTTCTCTTCGCCAGATGGTTTCTTGGCTTGATGCTTCTTTCCGGCTCCTGAGATTCCAACGCGAAGCCTGGCGAACTCTTTCGTCTTCACCGCACGCATCACGCTCTCGACTCCCTTATGTCCTCCTGAGTTTCGCCCGAACACCATCTTCAGAGCGCCTAGCGGCATATCAAGTTCGTCTTGAATCACGAGCATCTGCTTGGCAGCCTTCACGCTTTTCACTAGCGCAGCTGCGGTAACTCCCGAACGGTTCATCATGGTCTCGGGAAGCGCGAGTATTACCTTGTTTTTTCCGACCGTTCCTTCAGAGATGAGCGCGTTCGCTCCCTTTTTGAGGACGAATTCTGGGAAGCCGTGCTTTTTTGCAAAGAGTTCGACAACGCGGCGTCCTGCATTGTGCCGCGTCTTCTCATATTCGTTACCCGGATTTCCCAGTCCGACTAGTACAAACGCCATTGGTTTCTAGTGTACCGCATAGGGGCGCCCCCGAAAACTTGCGCGTCAAAAAGCGAAGCGTACAATGGCGACCATGAGAGCTCTTCGAGAAATTGTCGTTCTGGTGATTCTCGCAGTACTTATTGTCGTCCCCATCCGCGTGTTTATCGCGCAGCCGTTTGTTGTCGAGGGCCTCTCGATGTATCCAACCTTCGAGAACGGTGATTACCTCATCATTGATGAGCTTTCCTACCGCTTTAATGAGCCGTCTCGTGGCGACGTTGTCGTATTCCGCTACCCGAACGATCCGCGCGTCTTTTATATCAAGCGTTTGATCGGTCTTCCTGGAGAAACAGTTCGTATCGAGCGCGGTACCGTCACCGTTACCACCGCAGAGGGCGAAACAGTCATTCTTGATGAGCCGTATGTGGTCTCTGAAGACGCTACCTACACGCTCACAAGCACCTTGGGACCCGATCAGTTCTTTGCCATGGGAGATAACCGACCAAAAAGCTCGGACTCAAGGGTCTGGGGGGCGCTTCCTCGCGAAGACATCATGGGACGCGCGTACGTGCGCATCTTCCCGGTCGCAAACGCAGGCGTATTGCCTGGCGCCGTTGTCCTCCCGCAATGAACACCACACTAGATCCCGTAGACGTCTTGAAGCGCGCGCACGCTGTTGGTGCTTACTACGGGTTTGAATCCTTCTCCTCTGCAGCTTCCAAGAGTCGCGCAAGCGCGCAGAAGACCGCATTCCCCGATGGCCTTTCTCTTGACGCGCTTGATCCTTCAGCACGCGAAGTCGTCGGATTCTTGAAGCGAGTCAAAGATGCAGGACTTGCTCCCGCTGTCGGACGCCCACTTTTCCTCTGGCACACCAACGCCGCTCCAGGACGCACCTCTCCAAAACAGATCATCATCCAGTTCCATGCCATAGGCGCGGATCGCGCGATCGCAGACGCGGTATTGATCCGCGCTGTCCGCTCGCTTGCCTCTGAACTTGGGAAAGTGGACTCATCGCTTCGCATCAATTCGATGGGAGACCGCGAGACGCGAGCACGGCTTACGCGCGAGCTTACGCATTACTTCCGCAAGCGCGCAGGCACCTTGCCTACTGATTGCTCAGAACGCGCCAAAGACGATGTGTTTGCTGCAGCGGAGATGCTCATCCCGCTCTCGCCTGAAAATCTTCCGTCCTCGACCGATCACCTCTCCGAAGCAAGCCGCAAACACTTTGAAGGAGTCCTCGAATATCTTGAAGCGACTGATACGTCATACGAACTTGCTCCGCATCTGCTCTCTCGCGGAGGATCTTGGAACGATACCTGCTTTGAGATTCAAGCTGGAGAGCGCGTGAGTGCGTGGGGTTCCCGCTACGTGGACCTTGCAAAGCATTTCTTCAAGGGAGCATTGTCATCTGTCGGAGCTGTCGTTCGCGTGTCGACTGAAGCGCGCTCAAACATCGCTCCCCTCAAAGAACGGAAGAATCCGCGATTCGTGTTCGTGCACATCGGAGACGAAGCGAAGCGAGAGAGTATGAAAATGGCAGACCACCTTCGAAAAGCAAAGATTCCGCTCGCTCAGATCCTTGGCGTTGAGTCTTTGGCCGAGCAGATGCGTTACGCAGAGAGCTTGAACCCTCCCTACCTCCTTATCATGGGCCGCAAGGAAGCGTTGGAGCGCTCAGTCATCCTTCGAGAGCGCGAGACCCATTCAGAGTCCTCGATCCCGCTTGAATTTCTTATTGATAGGCTTCGTGCGGTTGCATAGAAGACGTTTCAAATTCCCGACATCCAGCTAAGTTCACTATATAAATGGCTAGGGCGACGCTTTACTTTAAGCGTCGCCCTCGTCTTAGAATCGAGATTCGAGATATTGTCGCAGACTGGTTTGGACCCAATCATCGGAGAGGTAAAAGAATGCGTATGGGAGGAAGAAGCCGCCGGCCGTAACCAGCACTCCAAGAACCACGTCCACCGCTGTCAAACTGCGCGTCATCCGTTGCCAGATGAGCCAGAGTGGGGATCCAACCCCCATTACCACACCGACTGCACACAACATCAAGATTGCTTCGATCACCGACATGTTCAAACCCCATTGCTGGCGTTATTGCCAGCAAGTATTTTAATACGTAAAAACGATATTGTCAATATATAGGAAATTTTCTAGGTTATCTCAAGCAGCCAAATTGTTGCCTTCCACCTGGGGGTATGTTAGATTTCTCCTCACATGATCAATGCAGTACGTGTAGAGGTTAAGCGCGGAAAGAACGAAAGTTCGACCTCGCTCATCCGCCGATTCTCCCGCCGCGCGCAGGGCCTCAACCTCGTGCGCATGATGCGCAAGCGCCGCTACTTCGAGCGCCAGAAGTCCAAGAACGTGGACCACAAGCGAGCGATGGTTGCAGGCGAGCGCCGCGATAAGTTCAACGAGCTCGTGAAGCTCGGCAAGATCGACCTTTCAGCACGTACTCGCGGGCGAAAGAAGTAAACCGCATGCAGGGAGTGAGCATACGAAACATGACGAGGCGCCAAGCGCCTCGTTGTGCGTTTGACGCTGCTGCAAAATCCGTTCTCCCTTCCTGGGAAGTCTCGCTCGTGTTTGTCGGAGACGCGCGCGCGAAGTCGATGAACGAATCGCTTCGAGGCAAGTCCTATGTCCCGAATGTTCTCTCCTATGAGGCTGGTGTGAAAAGCGGAGAGATCGTTATCTGCCTTCCAGAAGCCGCTCGCCAAGCAAAAAGTTACGAGATGTCGTACCCCGTTTTCGTCCTCTTTCTTTTTATCCACGGACTTATGCATTTGAAAGGAAGGGCACACGGGCCTACAATGGAGAAAGCGGAACGAGCGCTTCTTAAGCGTCTCGCTTCTAGTACTACTAACAATGACACGACGAAGAATCGCAACGGGCATCGACCTCGGAACGCACCAGACGAAAGTCGTCGTCGTTGAGGAAGTCCCTACCCAAAACGGCTCACAGCTCCGGATCGTCGGAACTGGCATGGCGCCCTCTGGCGGCATGCGCCACGGCTACGTCGTTGATCTCGAAGACGCAGCTGAGGGCGTCCGAGCGGCAGTGGCCCAAGCTGAAGCTGCAGCGCGTACCAAGATTAAGAACGCATTCCTCGCAATTGGCGGCATCTCACTTGATGAAGCGAGAGCGACAGGCGAAGCCATCATCTCTCGCGCTGATGCCGAGATCACTGATTTAGATATAGAGAAAGTGCTTGATAGCGCTCGCCAGGCTGCCGAGCCTCATTTCCTTAATCGCAAAGTCTTGCATGAGATCCCGCTTGAGTTTCGCGTAGACGGGACGAAAGCCCTTGGAGACCCACGCGGCATGAAAGGTACGAGAATCGAAGGCGAGTACTTGTTTGTCACGTGCCTCCAGAGCCACGCAGACATGCTCCAGGGAGCTGCGGAAGCTGCAGACATAGAAGTAGTCGATTGCATGGCTTCCCCGCTTGCAGGCTCCTACGTGACCCTCACGAAGGACCAGAAGATGAAAGGATGCGTCTTGGCGAACATCGGAGCAGAGACGCTTTCCATCGTGGTCTATGACGAGAACGTACCGGTCTCGATCAAAGTCTTTCCAGCCGGGTCTACCGGCATCACTGACGACCTTGCGCTTGGCTTTCGGGTCTCGCTTGAAGACGCTGAGCGCATCAAAACGGGACGCCTTGGCGGATCCATGTACCCGAAACGCAAAGTAGATGAGGTCATCACCTCTCGCTTCCGCCATATGTTTGAGCTCGTCGACAAGCATTTGAAGACGCTAGGAAAACGCGGCAGCCTTCCTGCTGGAATTATTTTGTCAGGCGGCGGTAGCGGCCAGGGATCGGTAAGCGAGATCGCACGCGGCGCGCTTGCGCTTCCCTCACGCATTGCAGATCTGCAAGTTCCTCCTGAAACGAAGATCCGGGACGCGACGTGGGCCGTTGCATACGGACTTGCGCTTTGGGGGCTCACCGGAGACACGGACACCCCAGCTCGCCCCGCATTTGCTGGAACCACGCGCATCATTTCAAAATTCTTTAGGCAATTCCTTCCTTGAAGAAAGGAAGCTTTGAGTAGATACTGAGTGAGCCTGTCGGAGGCCACGTGAGTCCGAACGTCATTTCCCAAGGGGGGAACGATGCCAACGTACACAACTACCTTCACGGAAGAAGCCAAACGCCTCTACCCGCCGGAAGACTTTCCGGAGCTGCACAAAGCGATAGCGCAGGGAAAGGAGCTTTCAAACGTGCTCCTGCCCCCGCGCCAACTTTCGTCCGAGTTTCTGGTACTCAAGAAGCGAGTGTATGCGAATCCTAATTTCCAGGGAACGTGTGCATTTGCAGACCGGGTCGAAGAACGAAGACGCGCTGAAGTCGGGCTCTGGTTACAATACAAGGCTGGAGAAGCGTTCGCGCACGCTTCCTGAAGACTAGTGACCTTCGCAAGGTCATTTGATTGACTGCCCCCGTCGTAAGGCGGGGACTTTCTTTTTATAAACACGACATTCTCGTCCCTATTGTCAACCATTTGCAAGAGGAGGTTCTGTAGTATGATGAGCGAAATCGGCAAATAAGCTAATAAAAACCTATGTCCAAACGCGTCGTGCCCGAAGTTGAAACATTCGCCCGAATCCGGGTTGTTGGCGTTGGTGGCTCAGGCCTCAATGCGGTCAACCACATGATCGCCTCGAAGGTCAAAGACGTGGAGTTCATCGCGGTCAACTCAGACGCGCAGGACCTCCACCGATCGCAGGCAAAGCGCAAAATCCATATAGGCAAGAATCTGACTCGCGGACTTGGAACGGGAATGAACCCCGATCTCGGACGACGCGCAGCAGAAGAGACCCGCCAGGAAATCCAGGAAGCGCTTCAGGGTTCAGACATGGTGTTCATCACTTGCGGTATGGGAGGAGGCACAGGAACAGGAGCTGCTCCAGCAGTCGCAAAGATTGCAAAGGAGATCGGCGCACTCACCGTTGCCGTTGTTACTCGCCCGTTTGCTTTTGAAGGCGCACAGCGCAAAGACATCGCAGACCAGGGTCTTGCCGAGCTTAAGAAGGAAGTAGACGCCTACATCGTCATTCCTAACGATAAGCTTCTCGCTATCGTCGAGCCAGGCACCTCAGCAAAGACCGCATTCGCCCTTTCAGACGAGATACTGCGCCAAGCAGTGGAAGGTGTCTCTGACATCATCACGACCCCAGGAGAGATCAACACCGACTTCAACGACATCAAGGCAGTCGTCGAAGGCGCAGGTCCTGCCCTCATGGGTATCGGCATCGCAGAGGGAGACAACCGAGCCAAGGAAGCTGCTGCAAACGCGGTCAACTCCCCACTCCTCGATGTTTCTATTAACGGCGCACGCGGCGTTCTCTTTGTCGTCGCTGGAAACGAGGACCTCGGTATCTTGGAGATCCAGGAAGCTGCGAAGGTCATCGGAGAGTCTGTCGACAAGAACGCGAAGATCATTTTCGGTATCATGCGCGACGAGAAGCTGAAGAAGGGCCAGATCCGCATCATTGTGATCGCAACCGGTTTCCCTGAGCTTGCAGCAGACGGCACGCCAGTCGCCTCTCGCTCTCTCTTCTCCATGCCAGCCAAGGAACAGGAGGAAGTACGCGGAAAGATCTACAACGATATGAAGAGCGAAGAAGCTCCCGTCGTTGAGAAAGAGAAGAGGGAGAAGCAGGAACCGATCGTCACCGCAAAGACTCGCAAGGCAAACGATGACGATTTGAAGCCGGTCGTCGAGGAAGACGACAGCTGGGGCGCTATCCCCTCCTTCCTTCGAAGGAATAAGAAATAAGACACAACCCCGCCTCTGCGGGGTTTGTTTTTGACATGCCACATACCCGGGCGTAGTCTATTTTTGTGAGGCAGCAGAGGAGCATCACATGTCACAGAGAAAGTGTCCGAGGATTCGGAGAGGCGACGTTTTGTTCTTCGAAGCTATAGGCGACGAAGGACATTGCGAAGGCCTGTTCATTGTAATCAAAAAGGACCGTGGCAAACCGACCCAATACTATGGTCTTACGGATCATAGTTGGCACGAAGGACTTAAAGGATGGGTGCTGGTTCGCAAAGTTCCAGCGAGAGAAGTGCTGGAATACGTTATATCGCGGGAGCAATCCCTAGCCGCAGATATAAAATATGCGGAACAAGCGGTCGTGCGAGCTCGCGAAGCCCGTTCGAAGTTCTCTGTCAGTGTCGGAAACCTTCCTGACTCTATCCGCGTGAAGCTCTCGCGACGTCGGGTTTACGTATAACTCGGCATCTTGAAAGCTTAACGGGGAGCGCTGCACAGACCAACGTGCAGCGCTTTTTGTTTACGAGTATACTAAGAGCCTCTATGAACGATCTGATCATTATCGGCGGCGGGCCCGCAGGAGTTGCTGCAGGAGTGTATGCCGCACGAAAACATTTGAAGAGTGTCCTTATTGCCGAAGAGATTGGCGGGCAATCAACCGTGTCTGAAGGAATCGAGAACTGGATCGGTACCGTCTCTATTCCTGGCGCTGATCTTGCTAAGAACCTAAAGGCGCATCTTGAAGCGTACAAAAGCGACAAGGTGGAAACGATCATCGGGGAGCGCGTTACCAAGCTCTCTCAAAAAGACGAAGGCTTTATGGCAACCACGGGAGACGGGAAGCAGTTCACTGCTCGTGCCGTCCTCATAGCGTCCGGAGCGAACCGGAAGAAGCTTATCGTTCCTGGGGCTGATGCCTTTGAGAATAAGGGAGTGACCTATTGCGCCTCGTGCGATGGACCCCTCTTTGCAGGACAGGATGTTGCCGTTATCGGAGGCGGGAACGCAGGATTTGAGACCGCTGCCCAGCTTCTTGCGTACGCGAAATCAGTGACCATGATCCATCGCCGCCACAGCTATAAGGCTGACGCTATCACCATCGAACGTGTGCTCGCCCACCCGAACATGCGCGCGCTTCCTAATACCATTCCGCTTGAAGTGAAGGGCGAGAAGTTCGTATCAGGGCTTGTCGTCAAAGATGCGGACACGGGCGCCCTGACCGAGCTTCCGGTCACCGGCATCTTCGTAGAGATAGGCGTCACGCCTAACACCGAGTTCGCTAAGGACCTCATAAAGCTCGATGACGTAGGACGTGTCATTACTGACCCTAAGAACCAGCACACCTCAGTGGACGGGGTCTGGGCCGCAGGAGACTGTACCGACGAGCTCTACCACCAGAACAATATTGCCGCAGGAGACGCCGTGAAGGCGCTTGAGGACATCTACGTCCACCTGAAGACCCGATAAGGCTTAGACGCAGAAAACCCCGCACGAGAGTCGTGCGGGGTTTTCTGTTGAGCAAAAGCTTATTCAGCTGCTGCGCCTTCTTCAGGAGTAGCTACGGGAGCCTCATCAGGCAGATCCGTTGCCGGTACGTCCATAGGGATTTCATCAATCATGTTGGTGTAGTTGCATGGCCATATTTTTAGAGTAAAAAATAAGACCATCCAGGCGTTAGCTGGCAATGGTTTCGACCTGTAGGGATAAGGGTAACGCGAATACTCCCTTCCATCAACCCTTGCGGAACGAGACCATATCCCAGATGGCCCCCGCGACATTTCGGGGCTTTCCCTCAAACGGCAGGTGGTGGTTATCGAAGAACGGCATGCTGTTGCATTCAATGACGCCGCAGCGCTCCTGCTCCTTCCATGAGCGACCAATGTCGCCAATAATGAAGTCCAGACCGACCATCGGCGAGCGAAGAACCTTCGCAACTCGCGCAAACAGCTCCGCATTGTCCGGATGCGTCTCATCAGTGACGTCTGCGGTCGTTCCGCCAACGCTCCAGTTGATCTTCTGGTGAAGCGTTGCGCGCCTATCCTTCTCCGGGACGCTTGAAGGCGAAAGAGACTGCCAGGCAAGCTCGGCAACATTAGCCGGGGTCGTCGTGGTCATCTTGGAGAAGTACGGTCCGCCTCGCGCAGGGTGCTTGTTCGCCTCAGCCACTAACTCGTCGATAGTGTGCACCCCGTCACCAATCACATGGGGTTGATCGCGTCGTATCACGCCCTCCAGCTTCCCATCAACGACCGTTGCCCGGTACACCGGACCCGTAAGCTCTTCCTCGATGATCGCGAGGGGCGCTACCTGCGTTGCGACAGCAAAGGCGCGAAGCAGCTCTTCCTCGTTTTCAATGTGGAGCGTGGTATGCCGCGATGCGGAACCCGAATAGGGCTTCTCAATTACCGGAGGCACGAGCTTCTTGTAGATTCTCTTGGCGCCTTCCTTAGTGAGCGCAGATCCTCCCGCTGCTACCGGGATGCCTACCTTCTTGAAGCGCCGCTTCATCTCTGCCTTGTTATCGAGCCACCAGGCCTGGCGGATGCTCGAAGATGGGAGCGGGATGCCTTCAAAGACCATTTTGCGCCCGTCAGGCAAGCGTGCGAGGAAGAGATTCCTGGCAAGGCCAAAGAGTCGGATCTCGAGCATATCGATGCCCCGCTTATCTGCCTCCTCCCAGAGCACTTTGGCTAGAAGAATCGTATCGTCGTCAGGGGACTTCTCTACCTTCGCGATACCAACGCTAATAAGGAACTCGAAGATGCTTGGAGTCACGACCCGTTCGACGGCAAGAATGCCGCGCGCGAAAAAGCGCGTGATAGGTCCTGGCATAAACAGCGGCTTGCATGCCTCGTCGATCGCGACCGTTATATAGGTGAGGCGATGATAGACGGCGTCTGAGCCGCACTCCTCGCATGCTTCGGGTTTGTTCTGGCCCATGATTTGAAAAGTATATATGAGCTCTGTGCCTTTGTGGAAATTGCTTCAGGACGCGATTCCAGAATGTGCTTTTACTTCCTGATCTATACTTAGCATATGGGAACCAAGGGACGCGGATACGCTGGGCTTATAAGCCTCGCTCTCGGGCTTGGGGCCTTTGCCCTGGCCTACGCTTTCGTTGGCATTGATGCGATCAAGCAGGCTGTCGAAGCAGCAGGGATCGCGGCTCCGCTCATCTTCATACTGCTCAAGGCCTCGACCATCGTCGTTGTTCCGCTTGCCGGAAGTCCCTTGTATCCGTTTGCGGGACTGGTGTTCGGGTTTTGGCCAGGAGTCATCTATTCGCTGGTCGGCGACTTCATAGGCTTCACCATTTCTTTCTGGCTAGCCAGGAAGCTTGGCTATCCCGCTATCCGGTCACTTGTCGATACGCAAAAGGATAGTCTCTTCTCGCGCATCATTGCGCAGGTAGCGACGGTGCGAGGACTCTTCTACACCTATATTACGTTCTTCGGAATGCCTGAGCTCATCAGCTACGCTGCCGGTCTTTCACGGATTCCCTATCTCACCTTTATAGTGATACTCTTCCCGCTTTCAGCCGTCGGTTCTGTGCTCCTGGTCCTTATCGGCTCGTCGCTTGATAGCTCGACAAGCAGCATCTTTTTGGCTGCCCCGATAGTCATAGGCAGCGTCTGCTTTATACTTGGCGCCTATCTCTTTTCTCGCGTCATACGGATTCGCCCTTAAAGGCGGAGAGGGGGAGATTCGAACTCCCGAGGAACTTTCGCCCCTGCCGGTTTTCGAAACCGGTGCATTCGACCACTCTGCCACCTCTCCAATGGGGCAATCCTAGCATTTATGGGGTAAAAAATGCTAGGATGGCCAAGTTCGTGAAGGCCCCATCGTCTAACGGTTAGGACGCCCGCCTTTCACGCAGGAAATCGGGGTTCGATTCCCCGTGGGGTCACCAACAAAGCAAAGCGGCTTTCGATACTTCGAGAGCCGTTTTGCGTAGCCTGCGACTGTGCTCTCCCGTCGCAAAAAGCCCAAATGGTATGATGCTCCGATAAAATGATGGGAGCTTTTCACCATGTCCTCGGGAATAATCTTGTCGCATCGATCACGAACTTTACCGTCTGGTTCGCGCTTACCTTCTACGTCTATCTAGAGACCCAGTCAGTGTTCGCCACCGGCATGATCGCAGGGCTCTATTTGGTAGTGACCGCTGGGACAGGATTCTGGCTCGGAAGCATCGTCGACCACCATCGTAAAAAACGAGTCATGCTTGGCTCGAGTCTCGTTTCCTTCCTGTTCTACGGGCTCGCCTTCATGGTGCTCCAGGTCGCAACCCCTGAGCGCATAGCGGAGGTGTACGGCCCCTGGCTCTGGCTCTTTGTCGTTATCGTGATGCTTGGGGTTATGGCCGGGAACATACGATCTATCTCGCTTTCAACGCTCGTGACCATCCTCGTCCCCGAGGACCGGCGAGACAAGGCAAACGGACTTGTCGGCATGGTGAACGGCATCGGCTTTCTGACGACGTCTGTCATCAGCGGTTTTCTGGTCGCCTGGGGCGGGATGCACTACGCGCTTTTGTTCGCGCTAGCGTTAACTGCGCTTGCCTTCCTGCATCTCTTGTTCATTCGCGTTCCTGAAGAGCACCCGCGCGCTTCAGCAAACGCCGAACCCAAGCGACTTGATCTGAAAGGCACGCTCCGCATCGTTCTTGGCGTGCCGGGCCTCATCGCCCTCATTCTCTTTAGCACCTTCAACAACTTTCTTGGGGGCATCTTCATGGCGCTCATGGATGCCTACGGTCTCTCGCTCGTATCAGTTGAGATGTGGGGTCTGCTCTTCGGTTTCCTTAGTACCGCTTTCATCCTGAGCGGCATCGTGATCGCGAAGACGGGTCTTGGCAAGAACCCTCTCAAAACGCTCCTCACGGTAAACGTGATCGCATGGTCGGTGTGCTGCGTGTTTACCATCCAGCCTTCTATCATCTTGCTTGCGGCAGGCTGCTTTATTTGGTTTCTCATAAGCCCATACGCAGAAGCCGCTGAACAGACGACTCTGCAGAAAGTCGTTCCGCTCGAGCGTCAGGGACGGGTGTTCGGGTTCGCACAAAGCGTGGAGCAGTCTGCCTCTCCTTTAACCGCGTTCATTATCGGACCGCTCACCCAATTCTTCTTCATTCCGCTCATGACGACCGGCGCTGGCGCTGCCTTGATCGGGGACTGGTTTGGTACCGGTCCTGATCGCGGCATCGCGCTCGTGTTCACACTCGCGGGTATCATTGGCGTCATTGCGTCACTGCTTGCCTTCAAATCCAAGTACTACCGCCAGCTTTCTGAGCGCTATCTCACACAGAAAGAAGAGCCAGCAACGGCTCCTGCAAGTGCCTGATGCTCCTGTCTGGTTTCCCCGTATTCATTTGATACACTGGTTCGGTATTATTCTTATTTTCCTTTGACCATCATGAGATCTTCCGTATCGTTCTTCTTGCTTGTGGCTATGACCGTTTCCGCTTTCCCTTCTCTGGTAAGCGCGCACTCAAGCGTCTCTCCGTCCCAGACGGCAACATCTAAATACGAAACCTTCAGCGTGAGCGTTCCGACAGAGCGAGAGGTTTCAACAATCGATATCGTTCTTGATGTTCCCGTGACCCTTGATCGGGTGACTCCTTTTGTTAAGCCAGGATGGCGCGTAAGCACGACCAAAGACGCAGATGACCGCGTGACGCAGATACGCTGGACAGGAGGCGCGATTCCCGAAGGACAGAAAGACACCTTTGCCTTCACCGCGCGAACCCCTGCAGAAGACGGCACTCTTATATGGAAGGTGTACCAGACATACGCGGACGGTGAGCGAGTCGCTTGGGACCAAGATCCTGCCGGGCATGGAGGAGAGCATGACGAAGAAGAAGTCACGAACCCGTATTCGGTAACAGACGTCGCGCAAAACGCCGGAGAGGAACAGGATGCCTCCGGAAACACTTCACTGATCCTCTCGATCATCGCTCTGCTTGCCTCAGGAGCGGCGCTTTGGATGTCCTCACGCAAGCAAGCCTAACTCTATGAAAATCACTGTACTTATCGTTGTACTAGTTCTTATCCTTGGCGGAGCCTACTACTTCACGCAAGCGCCAAAATCTGAAGAGGCAACTAGCACCTCAACAGAATTCGTTCTTCGCGTTTCAGGAAAAGCACTCGTTGATGGTCCCGAGGTCATGACAGTAAAGAAAGGCACCATGGTCACGATCCGCGTCACGGCAGACGAAGCGGAAGAGTTCCATGTGCACGGTTATGATCGAAGTGTTGACCTTGAGCCAAACGTAGAAGCTTCCCTCACCTTCCTCGCAGACACCGCAGGCAGGTTCCATACCGAGCTTGAAGGATCGAAGACGGAAATAGCAACCCTTGAAGTTCTTCCGTAACTCGCTACCCATAGCAGCCGTCGTCGCACTTGCAGGCCTTCCGCTTGCTGCAAACGCGCATGCCTTCGGCCAGCAATACTCGCTGCCGCTTCCCGTAACCTTCTATGTCCTTGGAGGCGTAGCTGCCTTCATCGTCTCGTGCGCGCTCCTTGTCTTTGCAGGGCCTGAGCGCTCTATAGAAAGCGCTCGTACGACAGCGATTCCTAAGCGCATCTGGAATCCGCTCGTAGTGGCTATCGAACTCGTGCTTGGCGGGGCGCTAGGTATAGGCATTATGCTCGGGCTCTTTGGCAATCAAAGCGCATCGGAAAACGTATTTCCTTATCTCTTTTGGATCGGGCTCGTGCTAATCGTGCCCTATGTCTCGATGCTCGTCAGCGGTATTTGGGAACTTGGAAATCCCTTTAAGATCATTGTCGATAACGTGCAGCCAGAATCGCAGCCAGGCAAACGTCCATGGAAGCATGGGTATCTGCCGGCGCTCATTGGTTATGTGCTCCTTATCGTGCTCGAGCTCTTCTTCCCGGTGTTTGGGACGACTCCGCGGGTTCTAGCTATCATCGTCCTCCTCTATATTGCCTATCTCAATATCGGGAGTATCCGCTACGGCACGAAGGTGTGGTTTGAGCATGCTGAGTTCTTCTCAGTCTTTTTCGCGCTTGCCGGAAAACTGGCGCCAGTGAGAGTAGGGCAGCAATCGGTAACGACTTCTTCCCCCGTCTCTCGCCTCGTAAACGAAGCTCCCGTTACTCTCTCGCTTCTCGCATTCATTCTCTTTGCGCTTGCCGCAACGGCTTTCGACGGCTTCCGGGAAACCGAGACCATGGCAACGCTGATTATCGATCTGTTGAAGACGGATTGGTTCGTGACCTCCTTTATTATTTTCCTCCTCTTCCCGGTGGGCTTTTATGCGCTTTACGCAGGAGCGCTCCTTGCCATGAAGAAGCTGGTACGAGGATCAAAGTCGCTTCGCGACTACATGCTCTTGTTTGCCTACTCGCTTATACCGATAGCCTTCGCCTATCACTTCGCGCACTACTTCTCCTTAATGCTGAATTCTCTTGGCATCATGATCAGCGCCGATCGCGTCTGGTACGTCCAGCTTGCCATCATCGTGTTTGGCCACGCCTTTGCCGCCTATATCTCGCACCAAGTCGCGCTTCGCGAATTCCCCGAGCGAGGACGCGCGCTACTAAGCCAGCTCCCTATGCTCGTGCTTATGGTCTTCTATACCGCCTTCGGGCTCTGGGTGCTCTCGCAGCCCTTCGCGCTCTAGCTAGATCTTCTTCGTGAGCTCGCTTGGTAGCGGGCATGCTGCGACGGCCGCATGCTGCGCTCCATACACTGAGACATAGAGGAGACCTGCGATGATCTGAAGGCAGCCGAAGAAGGTCATCATCTGCGTCATATCCGCGAGATTTCGTCCGAAGAAGAAGGCAATGAGGATGACAAAGAGAATAAGGAGCGCCGCGAAGGTGCGGGTCTTCCAGCCGATGATGAGCGCGATACCAGCGACTACCTCAAGGATGAATGCGAGCGTGACGGCGATCATGGCAAACGGGATGCCGACAGCCGCAGACATCTCAACCTGTCCTGCAAACGTCTCTGTGCCTGGGATCTTATAGTAGGCACTGTGCAAGAACATGGCGCCGAAGAGCACGCGCGCTACAACGGGAGCCCAGCGTTCATATGAGGGAGTAAGGTGTGGAAGAGTCATAGGTCCGGTTATATAAAGCTTATATATAGGTAGTGTACCAAAGCCCGAATGCGTACCTGCCTATACGGGTGCGTCTAATCGAAAGAGCGAGTCCTTTGCTCCCCAACGCCTCTCCTATGCGGGAAGCGAGTGAGCGCATATACGTGCCTGAACCACAAGCGATCCGAAGGCGAAGGACGGCGAATTCGCGATCCGTGAGCTTGCTAAAGAGGATTCCCCACTTCTCGCGAATCTCGTCCTGCCGGAAATCAGCACCTAACGCTTTTGATGGCTCATCTGAACGGGGCGCAAGCGAAAGGAGATCAAAGATGCGCGTGCGTAGCGGCAGCAGCGGCAATCGATATGCCTCTAGCAGCTTGATCGCATAGATCTCTTCGATATGTTCTGGAATATCGATGTTCTCTGTATTCTCTTCAAGCGTGTGCAAGAACAATGGCTTCCCGTTCACGGTCTTTGATGAGAAAAGCGGATACTTGCGAAGGTGTTTTCCCTTCTCTTTCTGCAAGATGCCATGTAGCGCGAGAGGGTCGACGCGCGTTTCTTGGTTTGCAAGATCAGGAATCCCAAGCACGTCTCCCGTATCGCTTCCAAGATCAAGCAGCACTTCAATCTCGTATTCCTTATCAAGTCCGGTGTAGTGCTTTTGGCGCTTGCACTCATCCCCAAATAAGACGAGCAGCTTCCCGTCGGCCATTGGGTCGAGCCGTCCGGCATAACAGGCGACCACCGATGCGTACTCGGGATGCTTGGCCTTCCAGGCACCGATAGCTTGGAGCGGAGTCTCTCCTACCCTCTTATACAAAACGGCCGTTCGACGCATGCCAGGGAATACTAGAGTCCGAGTTCTTCGCGAGAAAGGACGCCTTGGCGAAGAATGCGAGGCGTCTCTTCAAGGCATGACACTACCGTTGAACCGGACCCTCCGGCACGCTCGCCGTCATCGATGATGAGCGCGATTTCTGAGACTCGAGGACCAAAGTGCCAGACAAGTTCGGTAACCGTCTTGGGGGTCGTCATATGCGTTTGGTTTGCGCTTGTCGTTGTGAACGGGCGCCCGTATGCGCGTGCAAGCGTAAGACAGAAAGGATCGTTTGGGATACGAACTCCCACGCCTCCGTTAAGCGTAAGCTCGGAAGGAACATAGGGATGCGCCGGGAGCACGAGCGTAAGCGGTCCTGGCAAGTGAGTTGAAGCGAATGCTCGCGCTGCCTCATTGAGCGTTCCGCATTCTTCCATGGTCTTCAGGTCCGGAACAACGATCGAGATGGGGCGCTTGGTGTCGCGTCCTTTGAGGCGCTTCAGGCGATTAAGTGCTTCCATATCAAGCGCGTCGACGGCAAGGCCGTACACCGTATCGGTTGGATAGACGACGATGCCGCCTGCAGCGAGGACTTCCGAGGCTTTCTTCGCAGCCTCTTCAAGATTATCTGGGGTAAGCCGTACTATCTCCATAAGCGGTTGAATCCTACCGTTAAACGCGATATTCTGCATCCTACGCGCGGTTAGCTCAGTTGGTAGAGCATCCCCTTGACGTGGGGAGGGTCACAGGTTCGAGTCCTGTATCGCGCACCAATAACTCATAACCTGCTATGGATGCAATTATTCGGTCGTTCTCAGTATCAATCATCATTTGGGTTGTAGCGCTTATCGCCATATTCGTGTGGGGTGGTTGGACCGCTCTGTTCATTGCCATACTCCTCACTATTCTTGAAGTTACTCTTTCCTTTGATAACGCGGTCGTTAACGCAAAAGTGCTGAAGCGGATGAACACGAAGTGGCAGAACTACTTCCTTACCTGGGGTATCCTTATCGCCGTCTTTGGAACGCGCTTCTTGCTTCCCATCCTTATCGTTGCGATAAGCGTGTCGATGTCGCCATTTGCGGTTGGCGCATTGGTTCTGAATGACCCGGAGGCGTACGGGCACCTCCTTGAAGGCGCTCGTGTGGCTATCTCTTCCTTCGGAGGAATCTTCTTGCTCATGGTTTCGTTGAAATACTTCTTTGACGAAGGTAAGGACGTGCACTGGATCCATTTCATTGAGCGCCGTGTGGCTCGCTGGGGACGTATCGAAGCCCTTGAGATAGGCATTGCGCTTGCCGTGCTTGCGGTTATCGCGCTCGTCCTTCCCGAGTCTGCAGCGACCGTATTGTTCGCAGGCACCATTGGTATCCTGCTTTTCATTGGTATCCAGGCAATTGCAAACGCATTCTCAGTTGAAGCGAACGCCGCATCCATGGCAAGCGGAAGTCTCGCGCTCTTTCTCTATCTAGAAATCCTCGACGCTGCCTTCTCGCTCGACGGCGTTATCGGAGCCTTCGCTATCACCAACCAGCTTCCGGTGATTGTCGTTGGGCTTGGCGTTGGCGCGTACTTCGTTCGCTCCCTTACTATCTATATGGTCCGCCAAAAGACCCTCGACGCTCTTGCCTATCTCGAACACGGAGCACACTGGGCGATTCTTGGTCTTGCTGCGGCGATGCTTGCAAGCGTGTTCACGCACGTGCCAGAAGTCATTACTGGCCTTGTCGGTCTTGCGTTTGTGGGAGCCTCGTATTGGTCCTCGCTTCAAGAGCGAAGCAAGAAAGCCTAGTCTTCCAAGAATCCTCCCGCCTGGTGCGTCCAGAGATCCGCGTACAGTCCCTTCTTCTTAAGGAGCTCTTCGTGCGTTCCGTCTTCGACTATCTTCCCGGCATCAAAGATGATCAGCCGATCCATGGCGCGAAGCGTCGAGAGGCGATGCGCGATTGCAAGCACGGTGCGGCCTTCCATAAGGCGAAGGAGTGCCTTTTGCACGGCACCTTCGCTCTCACTATCAAGCGCGCTCGTCGCCTCATCAAGGAGAAGGATCGGAGCGTCTTTAATGAGCGCACGCGCAATCGCAATGCGCTGGCGCTGACCGCCTGAAAGCTTTATGCCGCGCTCACCTACCATCGACTCATATCCCTCGGGGAGGCGCTCGATGAATTCGTGCGCCTGTGCCTGCGTAGCGGCACGGATGACTTCTTCGCGCGTTGCGTTTGTAAGCCCATACGCGATGTTGTCATGGATACTGCGATGGAACAGAGCAGCTTCCTGAGGAACTATGGCGATTGCTTCTCGAAGGCTTTCTTTGGTGACTGAGCTTATATCGGTGCCATCAATGACAATGCGTCCCCCATTGAGATCATAGTGGCGCAAAATGAGCTTCACGAGAGTGGATTTCCCCGCACCGCTTCTGCCAATGATTCCCACTCGCTGCCCGGCAGGGATATCGAAGGTAAGATCGCTAAAGACAGGGATGCCTTCATACTCAAAGACGACATTTTCAAACGAGACGCCGCCTCTGGAAACCATTAATTCGGAGGCCTCCTGCGTATCTGCCACTTCGTGATCTTTGGTGATATCCGTAAGGCTTTCCTTGATCGTTCCCCACTTCTCTGCAAGGTGATTGAACTGAGAACCGATGAATGTCAGCTGTCCTCGAAGCAGGAACACCATGGCGAGGAAGAGGATGATGTCGCCCGGGGTGATCTCTCCCTTGATCGCGAGGTCGACAGCAACGAGCATCATGGCTGCGATGAAAAAGGCCTGCAGTACGTTATTCAAGAGCAGGATCCACTCGCCGTATCGCCAGTTGGTAAGAGACCGCTCGCGCCGGATAAGGATGAGCTCTCGCAGATGCTTGAGCTCGAACTTGCGGCGAGCATACTCATGCACCGCATTGATGTTGGTAAGCAGGTCGATGTTTGCTCCAGTCAATTTTGTTTCTGCTGCCTGGTTAGCGACTGAAAGCGGTACGCGGCCTCGGGCAAGGACAATGTTCAAGGGCGTAATGATCGCAAAGAGCCCAAACAAGATAAGCCCAACGACTGGGCTCGTAAGGAACACGATGGTGAAGCCCGTGACCACGGAGACAAAAAACCCAAGGAAGGACCAGAGATACATCTCAGATAAGTCGGAAAGGCTTTCAGCAGCCTGCTTGATTTTGCTTGCAAGCGAGCCTGCAAAGTTATTAGAGAAGTATCGGTAGCTATGAAGCGTGATGTAGGAGTTGAGGGCCTCCCGGACCGTGGCTCTTATGCCGTTTGCCCAGTGCATGCCGGCAAACCCGCTTCCGCGCATGCAGAGGTCTGCTGTAAGGGAAATGGCCACATACGTGAAGACCGCGATCCACACTGGCCTATAGGAACCCTCATCAAGAACCATGACGGCATCGACAATGAGCTTGTACAGGTACGGGATAAAGGCGCTTAGAGCAGCCGAAGTGATGACGAACAAAGATGCCAGAAGGGCCATTTTCCAGTGCGGACGAGACGCAAAGAAAAAGAAGCGAAGCGGATTGGTGGTCCGCGGTATATTACTCCGCCACATGGAATGCATAATCCGACTAGTATACCGCGTATAAATAGGCTATAACGGATGCTATATGGGCGAGCGAACGATTGTTTTCTATCACGGCGGCTGCCCAGACGGGTTTGGCGGGGCGTATGCCGCCTGGAAAAAACTTGGCACTTCTGCCGAGTATATTTCCCTTTCCAGGAACGAGGAGCCTCCGGTAGAGACCGCTCGCGGCAACAAGGTCTATTTCATCGATTTCGTATATACAAAAGATGTCATGGACCGCTTCCTTGAGGCTGCTACCTCCCTCACCGTCCTCGACCATCATGAAGGAGTCCAGGATGTGATCGAGAGCATGCCAGACCACGTCTACAGCACCGATCATTCCGGAGCTACTCTTGCCTGGAACTATTTCCATCCCGGCGAAGCCATCCCCGAGCTTCTCCAATATATAGAGGACGATGACCTCTTCCGCTTCTCGCTTCCCGATACCCGCCCTATGCTCGCTTATCTAGGCGTTAACCCAACCACGTTCGAGTTCTGGGACGAGGTAGCTAGCATGCTTGCAGATCCAAGCACCCGAGAGACGCTTATCATGAAGGCGCGCACCTATGGCGAGTATTTTGAACTCCTTGCTGACCTTGCTGTTGAGAAATCCGTACTCGTCGAGTTCGAGGGCTACACCTGCGCTTTCGCGACCGCTCATCCATACAAGCCGATGAAGTCGCTGGTCGGAAACAAGCTTGCGAAAAAGTATCCGCCCATCGCGCTTGTTGTCGCAGCGCATCCCTATGGATACGGCGTTTCCATTCGCGGCGATGGTTCAGTGAATGTCGCGGCCATTGCGGAGAAATTCGGAGGCAACGGCCACACAAGCTCTGCCGGATTCCTTATTCCTCGCGAAGGTCCTTATCCTTGGACCCTGATCAAAGACGATGCGAATCCTCGCGATTGAGACATCCTGCGACGATACGGCCATCGCGCTGCTTGAAGGGCGCGAGGCTGGAGATTCCACTCGCTTTACGATTCTTGGAAACGCCGCGCTCTCCCAAATCGAGCTGCATCGGGAATATGGGGGCGTCTATCCAACACTCGCCAAGCGAGAACATGCAAAAAACCTCGTACCGCTCCTTGCCGCAACACTTGAAGAAGCTGGTTTGTATACTGAGACTCCACAGGATGTTCCAACGCAGGAAGAACTTGCCCGCATCCTCGAGCGAGAGCCAGGCCTTTCTGACGCGTTTCTCTCCTTCATCTCACGTACCGAGCGCCCGCAGATAGATGCGATCGCAGTGACCCATGGTCCTGGGCTTGCTCCTGCGCTTTGGGTCGGAGTGAACTTTACCAAGGCGCTCTCTCTTGCCTGGAATATTCCCGTGGTTCCTATTAACCACATGGAAGGACATTTGCTTGCAGGCCTTCTAGCGCTTGAAAGCGAGAAGGAACTTGTCTTGGCAACTCCAGCCTTCCCGCTTCTCACTCTTCTTATTTCTGGAGGACACACGGAGCTTGTCTTAATGCGTGACTGGTTTTCCTATACGCTCATTGGCAGGACGCGAGATGATGCCGTTGGCGAAGCGTTCGATAAAGTCGCGCGCATGCTCGGCCTTCCATATCCGGGCGGCCCTGAGATCTCGAAGCTTGCTGAGGCGGGACGCGCAAGCGGTGCTCCAAAGCCGTTCACTCTTCCACGCCCCATGCTTACTGATGATTCCTGTGATTTCTCGTGGAGCGGTATCAAGACGTCGGTTCTCTATCTTTTGAAAAAACATCCGGATATTACTCAAGAAGAGCGCGAGAAGCTTGCGGAGGAATTTGAAGACGCCGTGTGTGAGGTTCTTTGGAAGAAGACTTCAAGGGCGCTTGATGAGACGAACGCTAAATTACTTGCGCTTGGCGGGGGCGTCTCTGCGAACAAGCAGATTCGCAAAGTCTTCGCAGAATTAATCAAAGACGAGCATCCGGAAACTGAACTTCGCATCCCGCCCGCTTCCCTGACCACTGACAATGCGATCATGATCGCCGTTGCAGGGTATTTCCGCGCTAAGCTCGGGATGTTTGCAACTGAATTCGAAGCCAACAGCAACCTGTCCCTTTCCGAGCGCTAGCAAGCAAAACAGGCTTCTTTTTGCTATATTTTGACGATGAATGAGAAATTCCTCAAGCCGTACGACCCGGCCCAGACCGAGACGCGCATCTATGCGGCCTGGGAGGAAAGCGGGTATTTCAATCCGGACAACCTGCCCAAGGAACTCCTGAGCCAGACAGAGGGCAAGCCCTTCACGATCGTCATGCCTCCGCCAAACGCAAACGGAGACCTCCATGCGGGACACGCGCTCTTTGTGACCGTGCAAGACATCTTTACCCGCTTCAAGCGAATGCAGGGGTACCGCGCGCTTTGGATACCGGGAGCAGATCACGCGGGGTTTGAGACGCAGGTCGTCTACGAGAAGAAGCTCGAGAAGGAAGGACGCTCACGCTTCGGGATGGATCCGAAGGAGCTCTATAAGGAAATACTCGCCTTCACGCTCGCGAACAAGACCACGATGGAAAACCAGGTGCGTGCGCTCGGCGCCTCCTGCGACTGGTCGCGCGAGAAATTCACACTTGACCCCGATGTCGTGAAGCGAGTGCAGCAGACCTTCGTGAAGATGTTCAATGACGGCCTTGTGTATCGCGGAGCGCGTACGGTCAATTGGTGCTTCAAGCACCAGACCTCCCTGTCAGATGTCGAGACGGACAGCGTCGAGGAAACGACTCCGTTCTACACGCTTACCTACGGCCCCTTTGAGATAGGCACGGTGCGCCCGGAAACAAAGTTCGGAGACAAGTACGTCGTCATGCACCCGGACGATAAGCGCTACAGCAAATGGAAGCATGGAGACACGCTTGAAGTGGAGTGGATCAATGGTCCTATCACGGCGACCGTCATCAAGGATGCAGCGGCAGATATGGAATTTGGGACCGGAGTCATGACGATCACCCCTTGGCACTCGCAGATCGACTTTGAGATCGCGAAGCGCCATAGCTTGGATATGCAACAGATCATTGATGAGCGAGGAAAGCTTCTTCCGGTCGCTGCAGAGTTTGAAGGGATGAAGATAACGGAAGCGCGAGCGAAGATCGTCGAGAAACTGCAAGCAAAAGGTCTCGTGGTGAAGACAGACGAAGCGTATAAGAACGTCGTGAAAAAGTGCTACAAGTGCCAGACCGTCATCGAGCCGCAGGTGAAAGACCAATGGTTCGTGAAGATGGCACCGCTCGCAAACATGGCGATCACGGCAGTAAATTCAGGCGACGTGCGCTTCATTCCTGAGTACGAAGAGAAGACCTTCAGGCACTGGATGGAGAACACGCTCGATTGGAACATCAGCCGCCAGATCGTCTGGGGCATCCCTATTCCCGCATGGTTCAAGGACGGGACTGCGGTGGCCTCGCTTGAGAGCCCCGGAGAAGGATGGACGCAAGACATCGACACCTTCGATACCTGGTTCTCTTCCGGACAGTGGCCGCTTCTCGTGACCGGGTATCCAGATGGGAAAGATTTCAGTACGTATTACCCGACCGATGTTATGGAGACCGGGCGCGACCTCATCTTCTTCTGGGTATCGCGAATGATCGTATTCGGGCTCTATCTTTCAGACCAGGTGCCGTTCTCCAAAGTGTATTTCCATGGGCTCGTGAATGACGCGAAAGGAAAGAAGATGAGTAAGTCGAAAGGCAACGTTATCAATCCGCTTACGCTCACAGATAAGTACGGAACGGACGCGCTTCGCATGGCGCTCATCGTCGGAAACACTCCGGGAACGGATCTCGCGCTTCAAGAAGACAAAGTGAAAGGCTACAAGCATTTCTCGAACAAACTTTGGAATATCACGCGCTTCATTCTTGAGCGAGCTGACGAAAACGATAGCGATGCCCTGCAAGAGGAAGACGGGGTGCTTCTTGCGGAACTTGATGCGCTTACCGCTGACGTTACCCGGGATTTGGACTCCTACCGCGCGTATATGGCAGCCGAGAAGCTCTATCATTACGCATGGCATCGCCTTGCAGATGTCATTCTTGAGGAATCCAAGGCAATCCTCCAGGGAGACGATCTTATCGCCAAGCAGTCGCGCTCTACCGTCCTTCGCATTATCTTGAAGCGCATCCTCACCCTGCTCCATCCGTTTATGCCCTTTGTTACCGAAGAGATCTGGTCGTCCCTTCCTGGAAATACAGGTCTTCTCATGGTCGCCCCGTGGCCCGCGCAAAAGTAGCACCAATCTCCTGTTAGAATAGGCACATGCCTCCACTGGAGACTCTCACCTATGCATTCATAGGCGGACTTCTGCCGGCGCTCATCTGGCTCTATTTCCTCTTGAAAGAGGAAGAGCGCTGCCCGCAGCCGCCCTGGGCGATCTTCGTTACCTTCGTCGCCGGCATGCTTGCGGTTCCCTTGGTGCTTCCGTTTGAAGACCTTGCCCGCACGTATCTCACGAGTGAGATCGGCGTCATCATCGCGTGGGCAACCGCGGAAGAGACGATGAAATACCTTCTCTTTGCTGGAGTCGCGCTCATCTTCAAGAACGCAGTCCGAAACTCGATCGACATCGTGATCTGCATGATTACCGTCGCGCTTGGGTTTGCGGCGCTTGAGAACGCGCTCTTTTTGATTGATCCTCTGTCTGAGGGACGCTTCCTTGCAGGATTTGTGACTAACAACCTGCGCTTCATCGGCTCGACCTTGCTCCATGTGATCGCCTCATCTGCGATTGGGTTTGCGCTCGCCTTCTCGTACCGCTCGCGGCCGTCTATGCGCGCAGTGATCGCATCCTTCGGACTTATCCTTGCGATCGGATTGCATGCTCTCTTTAACTTTTTTATAATTCGAGAAGGTGGTTCGACCACAATCCTAGCGTTCTTCACGGTCTGGACTGGCGCAGTTGTGTTCTTCGCTGCGTTTGAGATACTGAAGTACTTCCGCTATCGCAATTTATCAAAAAATACCTGCTAAGCGATTATCCTCATGCAAAAGAAACGCTCACTTTTCGAACGACTCTCCGGCTCTCGCCCCATCGATGACGAGTACGATGTATTTGATGACGAAGTAGATGCCCCTCCAGCGCGCCGCTCCGTTAATCCATCCCCTTCACACCTTCCAGAAGAACGAAGCGAAGGCCAGCTTCCCGTCGACATGTACCAGACCGCAGACGAGATTGTGATCCGCACCTTTGTAGCAGGCGTTCGTCCAGAAGAAGTGAGTGTTTCCATCAGCCGCGACATGGTCGTCATCGAAGGAGCTCGCGAAGAACGAAGCGAATCAGTAGGGTCTGACTACTTCAGCCAGGAGCTCTTCTGGGGCTCGTTCTCCCGAACCATCATGCTTCCCCAGGAAGTCGATGTAGACGGCGCAACCGCTTCAGCAAAAGACGGCCTACTCTCCATTACCCTTCCTAAGCTCGATAAGGCTCGCCAGACCAAGCTTCGCGTCCGCTCGACTTAGCGCGTAACCGTTTGGAGTGCCGGTGCGAACGGTGTGTTTTCTACCATAAAGCCGATGCGTCCGATCACCTGGCCGCCTGACGTTTCGATAGAGACCCTCCAATTGCCCTCTGCGAGGTTTTCCTTGGCCGAATAGCCTCGATATCCTCCCTGGCGCCCTCCGGTAATCGGGAACGCGATCCTGCTCTCCGTGATCCAGCGTCCGCGCCCATCCAGGTATTCCCAGCGATGCACGACCGTGCTTCCAAAAGAAGCGGGTGCTGCGATAGCGCTATAGGCATAGAGAGGAGATCCCGGGACGACATGGAGCGTGGGTGCCCAGAATTCCCACCACGAACGCTCTCCTTCTGTCTTAAGCGAATAGCCGGAAGGGGTTCGAGCCACCGCGTGATAGATGCCGCTTTCGGCAAGCGCGAGCGGGAGCGGAGGAATGACCCCGGTGAAATAGGCTCCTGAGACAAGGAGCGTTATCGCAAGCGTAATCACCGCTATCGGGCGCAGGTTCTCCTTTGCACGCGCCTGATTCACCAGGCGCAAGAGCCAGAGGAACAGAGCGAAGAGAAGCAGCGCGGCTAGCGTGCTTCCGACAAAGATCCATGGACCGATAGAACCAATGATTAACGGAAGCGCGAAAATCGCATATGCGTAGAGGGCGAAGAAGAAGAGAATGGTCTGGAAGATAAGGTGTTCGCGCTGCTTCCTGAAATATTCATTTCCAAAATACACTACCGCAAGGAGTGCGAGAAACGGCCAGGACACAGCAACAACCGAGTGGCTTGCATAGAAAACGACGAACCCAGACAAGAGCCCTCCAAGCGCGTACTGGACGCCAAGCGGAAAGAGAACGGTGAGCGTCTTTCGCCACCAGGTTTCGTTGAGAGCAAAGCGCGTCATGACGTTCGCGCCGAAGGTACAGACGGCGGCAAGCACGAGATAACTTGCGAAGAAGATGTTTATGACCGAAAGCGGAAGCAGCGTGAACGTAAGGAGATCGGTCAAAAACCCAAACGCGAACAAGCCTGCACCGAGCTTGCGTTCGTTTCGGGAGGCAAACGAGAGCGCCTCATTGAACATACGATGTGACGCAGCGAGGCCCATACAATGTGCTTGGGGCCGGGCTTGAACCGGCGACCCCTTCCTCTTCAGGGAAGTGCTCTACCAACTGAGCTACCCAAGCGACTCGCAAAATACTAGCATATCCGGCTTTTCCTTTCATCTACTGCCCGAATTGCGCCTGATACTGCTCAAAAAGCGCGTTGAAATCCATTCCGCCCTCTCCCTGGATTCCCTCGAGCATAGAGAGGTACGGCGCCAGGAACTGCATCGAGAAGTAAAACGAAACGAAGAGGAGGACAACCCAGATGACGGTCTTCAACACTCCGCCAATGAGAGCGTCGCGGCGCATGTCTTTTATGAGCTTATTGGTCTCTTTTGCTACCTGCAGGTTCTCTTCAAGAAGACCTTTCAGTTCATCATGTTCGCTTTCCATATGGGAAGTATATCACTGGTGCCCTCGGCAGGAATCGAACCTACATTATCTCGTTAGGAGTGAGACGTTCTATCCATTGAACTACGAGGGCCTGCATCGATGCTAGCACAACACCCCACCAGCGTGAGCCGGCGGGGTGTTGCGGGTGCCTGTGGTTAGACGACCGGCGCTTCGCCAAGCCCGAGAAGCTCGGTGAGCCTCCTCTTGTCAAAGCCGACGATCATTTCGCTGCCGATCATGATGACCGGAACGCCCATCTGGCCGCTCTTGTCGATCATTTCCTGGCGCATAGCAGCGTCTGCCGCTACGTCATGCTCGGTGTACGAGACATTGTTTGCCTTGAAGAACTCCTTGCTCATCTGGCAGAAGTGGCAGGTCGGGGTCGTGTAAATGGTGACTGATTTATCCATGGTTATTCTTCGTTATGTCTTCCTAGTATAACATTTCCCCTTTTCGCGGAAACCTATCCCTTGAAGGCCTTGATGTCCTCAAACCGTTCTCCGTCAAAGTAGCACTGGACGCGGGTATTCTTGTGGATCTTTGGGTCATTGTACGCTTGTTTGCAGTACGCTTCTGCGTCAGCTTTGGTACCTTCTCCCTTCTTAAAGGTCGTTTTCCCGGTCTTACCAGTGAGAATCTTATAGTCAGCTTCAGCTGAAGATCCAGTCACCGTGACAGAGACCGTATCGGTTGCCTTTGAGGCGGCATTCTTGCATACGACCTCGACCGATTGGAGCGTCTTCAATGGGTGGGCTGCAACGGCGCTGAACGTTGCGGTTCCGTATTGTCCCGGCTGTATAGCGTTCTTCCAGCCGTGCTCCACCTTTCGCTTGCCGCCCTCGTAGTTACCCGTAACGGTGCAGGAGACGACGTCGCCGCTTGGATAGTAATTAAACGTGCCGTTCTGGCTTGCGCTAAGGGTGAGCGAATCTCCTATTCCGCCAACTGGCGTAAGCGAGACCATGATCGGGCCGTTCGTTCGGGACTCAACGACCTCAGTCGCTTCGTCGCTCTCGTTTCGCCCGCTTGTCGTGATAGAGATGTTGACCCACTTCGATTTGGCATAGGTCTTCGTCTTTTTTACTCCAGGGAAGAATGGATTCTTCGTGCAGTCGCCTGAAACGCATTCCTGAAGCAGGGCACGGACCTTATACGTACCTGCGTCTGGTCGGCCGACGCCTTCGATATCCCAGTTGTAGCTTCCGGTGCTGTTGCCAGCAGCAACTACGGACTGCCATGACCCTCCGCCATTGGTACCTCCTTTCTTTAGTTTCTTGCTTGCTAGCTCGACAATAACGAGCGTCTTGTCTGGAACATTCTTTGCTTCCCAAGCGATCGGGATGATGCCGGAGCCATTCTTTGCGAATGAGCTTTTGGCGCTCGGTGCGGTGAGCTTTATCGCTGGCTTAGAAGCGGCTTCCGTTACGAGCGGAGCACTTGAAGCGATAAGGACGAATAAAAGAAGGGCGCTGGTGGCCTTTGAGAAGATGGTGGTCATGAGAGCACTATGCCACAAACGCATAGAAAAACCAGCAAAATGCTAAATCAAACGTTTATGTCTACAGAGAATCTATATACGCAGCCAAGGCTTCCATGTCATCGCCGAGAGAGGCCATGTGCCTGAATGTACCAACACCAAATACCTGGTCGATTGTTCTTCCGAGTTCAAGCAACTGAGGCTTAAAGAGCGCCCGGGCAAAGAGATCAAACGCATCCTCCGGCGAAGGAAAGGCTGCTGGGTCTCGCTCGTGTAGCTTGCGAACGAGGGCGTCCTGTATCGCGCGTTCTGGAATATAGACTTTGTCAGTCGCTGTTACATAGACACCCGGCGCTTTTTCTTCCGCATAGTAAAGACCAGACATGTTTTGAAGCATCTTGCTTTTCTCTACGAGCTTTCGCGTCAATTCCGCTTCCTCCTTAAAGAACTCTATGGATTCAAGAGTTTTTACGAACTGGTGCTCTAAATGCGAGACCGTTGCTTCGTTAAAGACTCGAAATATGAGTTCCCCTTCCGGGCGCGTCCGTGTCTGAATGCCGGTTTTGAAGTTAGTGAGCTTGCCGTCTCGCGTTTCGAGAATGTTGTAGCACTTGAAGTGGAGCATCTCGTGAAAAGTCATCGCAGCAGCGACAATCTTCTGAGGATAGGAGCACATGGCGATCGCTTGCGCTGCACTCATGTAAAAGCCTGCAGATGTCTGCCCTAATTTATTCCATCGATCTTCGGGAACCAGATGGATATTTTGCTCAGGAATATCCCAAGGCGTCCCTCCGTAGTGTGCGACCACCTCGTTTGTTGCTTCGTTTGCAATCGCAATAATCTGGCGATCGATATCTGTCTTTTCTCGTTCAATGCTTTCTATGAATTCTTGATTCTTGAAAGCAGCTTCTGCCGCGGCTTTTGCTTCCGCTCGTTCAGCTTCTGAGCTTGCAATAATTTTCTTAATCGAAGACTCAGGAGTCATAGTGCGGATAGGGAGAATCGAACTCCCGCCCGATGCTTGGGAAGCATCCGTTCTACCACTAAACTATATCCGCGATTCATAGTCCGAAGAAGCCCATGAGCTTACGCCACCAGGAGAGCTTCTCAAGCTTCTCTCCTTCTTGGGGTGGCACCACGATAATAACTTCTTCGCCTGCCCGCGCAACGCCGTAGGTCTCGCGCAAGGATGCTTCCCGGCCCCGTTCGGTCGAAAGCTCGGCGAGATTGTGATTTAGGGTCTCTTCTCGAGACGCAAGCGCCACAAGCTCGCGCTTAGCGTCTGCAGAAGCATTTCGAGCGATCTCCTCTTTGCCTAAGATGCCCCAGACAAGATAGAGCAGCCAGACCAGAAGGAGGATAAGGCCTGCCGCAGCGAGTGCCTGTTTGGGATCAATGGGACGGCGTCTGCTTCGCATACTCCCTCAGTATACTTTAGCGATCGGAATCCTGGACCATCTTCATAAAGACCTCTTCCGGAATATCCACGCGAGCGCCGTACGCCGCGCGATGCTTCTTGCCTTTCTTCTGCTTCTCAAGCAATTTCTTCCTGCGCGTCACGTCGCCTCCGTAGAGATAGCCCGTCACGTCCTTGCGAAGCGCAGACAGGGTCTTCGAGGAGACGATGCGGCCAAGCGCCTGTGCCTGGATCTTCGTTACCTGGAGCTGGCGCGGGAGGATGGTATGCAACTTCTCAACCATGCGCTCACCTTCTTCCACGACGCGCCTACGGGAGATGATGCGCGCGAAGGCTGGCACCTCTTCCTCGGCAACGAGAATGTCGAGCTTCACGACGTCAGCCGGGCGCGTTGGAAGGAGCTCGTAGGACAACGAGGCGTAGCCTGACGATACGTTTTTCACGCGGTCGAAGAATCCGCGCATGAGCTCGCGAAGCGGCATCTCGGCAGAGAGCTCGATGCGTCCGTCCGCATAGGCATGTGTGTCTCCGACAATCGCCTCATGGTCATGGAGGAGCTGCAGAAGTCCTGAAAGAGAGTCAGGGGGCGTGATGAGGATGACGTTCGACCATGGCTCTTCGATTGATTGCACGTCTCCGTAGGCAGGAAACTTCGATGGCGTGTACACGGTCTCGGTCTTCCCGTGCGTATCGGTCACTACGTACTCAATGGTCGGGATGGTAACCACGAGCTGGAGCGTGAACTCGCGTCGCAGACGCTCGGTAATAATCTCCAAGTGGAGCATGCCGAGGAACCCGCAGCGGAACCCGCGGCCCAAGACTCCCGATGATTCCTCTTCAAAAGAGAGTGAGGAGTCGGTCAGACGAAGGCGCTCGAGCGCCATGCGAAGGTCAGCAAGGTCATCCTGGCCTTCAGGGTAGACGGAGGCCCACACCACAGGGCGAGGGCGAGCAAAGCCTGGAAGCGCTGGGAGCTTTCCGTTTTGAATGCCGACCGTGTCTCCAACAGCGACGACGCCTGGCTCTTTGACGCCTGTGACGATGTAGCCGATTTCTCCGGGACCAAGCGTTTGCACTGGTGTCTCGTCTGGCGTGAAGATCCCGACTTCAAGAGCGGAGAACTTCTTTCCAGCTGCACGAAACTCAAGCAGATCTCCCTTCTTCACTGATCCGTCAAAGACGCGCACGAACACCGCGATGCCTCGATGGGTCGAGTATGAAAAATCAAACACGGTGACGCGCGCTTCGGCTGCTTCTGCCTGGCGAGGCGGAGGCACTATCGTGACGATCTCCTCAAGCAAGGCTTCGACGCCCTCTCCTGTTCGTCCGGAGACCGCAAGCACAGTGCTCTCAGATACGTTCAGGAGCTTCGCGAGCTCAGCACGCACCTCATCAGGACGCGCGTACGGAGAGTCGACTTTCGAAATGACGGGGATGATGACGCAGCCGGCGGACTTGGCCATGCCAAGGGTCGTGAGGGTTTGCGCCTGCACGCCCTGGGTTGAGTCGACAAGCAAGAGCACTCCTTCAACGGCAGAGAGAGCTCGTGACACTTCGTACGCAAAGTCGATATGGCCCGGAGTATCGATCAGGTTCAAAATATAGTCAGTACCGTCCTTGCCCTTATAGTTCATGCGAGCTGGCTGCATCTTGATCGTGATGCCGCGCTCGCGCTCAAGATCCATCTTGTCGAGAACCTGATCGCGCATCTTGCGCGCCTCGATGGTGCCCGTTCGTTCAAGCAAACGATCGGCAAGTGTGGACTTGCCGTGATCGATGTGAGCAATGATGCTGAAGTTACGTATCCGTTCGGTCATGAGGAGCAGGGTCAAAGGCAGGGAGCGCACGAGAGGAGGTGAGGCGCTTCAAAGCACCGTAGACCTCATGGAATTCCTTGTTCTCAAGCATGATGAGAACTGCCACTGACGCCGCAAGACCCACGATACCAGCGACAAGGCCCTGCGTGAAGACCGCGAGCAATGTGGTCAACGGAGCGATATTTCCCATGAGAAAGAGAACGATATACGCGCAGGCGCCTCCCACGATGCCCGCCCCAGCTCCCTCAAACAGTGGACGCCCTAAAAGCTTCGCAACGCCAGGAGCTACTTGGCCAAGAGTAAGGAGCGCGATGATGCCCATGAAGAGCTGTCCGACTGTCGCGCCAAGCGCGATGAAGACGACGGAAGAACCGGGAACGTCCTCGATGCGAAGCAAAGCCTCGACGAAGTAGCGGAACTCCGGACTACCCTGAGAGAGCATGAGCGCTCCGGCTGCAGTCCCGACAGAGACGATGATGCCGATCAGCTGGATCATGAGCGGGTTCCATGAGCGCTGGGAAGCGTAGAAAGCGCGCGACGCAAGCAACGTAAAACACTGCGCTGCAAGACCTATGACAAGGACGGCAATAAGGGCTGCGGTAAGGCGGGTAGCGTCCCAATCGAACGCGCCCGTACCAAGCAAGGTTCGGACGATGTGCGCGCGAAGCACGATCGTAAGGACCGAGATGACCGCCGACCAAAACAGGAGATGCCGCGCTGCCGCAAGCAGCGTTGCTTTAAACGCATCATTTCGCTTTCCGTTTGCTTCCTCGGCAAGAACCGGAAACGCTGCCGTTGCATAGGAGGCACCGACAAGCGCAAGCGGGACTGCTTCGAGGTTCCCGGCAAGCGTGAATACCGCAAGGCTTCCCTCGCCTGTTCGGGCCGCAAAGGTTGCAAGCAAGAGCGTCGTCACAGCGCCTAGTCCAAGCGCGAGCGAGCGAGGCACTGACTCTTTGATGATAGGCCAGAGCTCTTTCCATGATGGGATTGTCGGTCGCGGCATGGTGCCAAACGCACGTACCACCGGAATATGGATAGCAAGATGTGCGAGGCTTCCAAGGACAACACCTGCGCCAACGCCCTCAAGCCCGTACACGGGATAGAAAAACACGACGCCGATAATGATGCCTAGGTTGTAGAGAACCGGGGAGAGCGCAAAAAGCATGAACCTGCGGCTCACCTGCGTGACGCTTGCGAGGATTCCGGAAAGTCCGAGGAGCAAAGGCTGCAACAGCAAAATGCGCGAGAGCGAGATGAACTCCGCCGCACGGTCTCCGTGCATGAGGCTCGGGAACAAGAATGTAAGGAGCTGCGGCATATACGCGTACAAGACAATGCTTGCGAGTCCGCCTGACACGACGAGGAAGGTCGCAGCGTTCGAGAGGAGCCGACGTGTCTCTGCTTTGTTCGCGCCTGCAATATGCGGGATCAGGACGTATGCGGAGACCAAGGACGCGACAATCGCAAACACGAGATCAGGAACGCGGAACGCCGCGTAATAGAGGTCGAGCGTCTCGCCTGCACCAAAGGCGTGGGCGAAGATTCGGTCGCGCAAGAGCGCGAGAATCTGCGCAGCAAGGGTGAGCGCAGCCAAGAGATACGCGGCCTGATGAAGGCCGCGTACCGAAGCTCCAAGCGTGCGAAGAATCCCCTGAACCATTGGTTATTGCGCCGTCTGGGCGTTTGGCTCGACGACTGGCGGCTGTGGGATGCCAAGTGAGCGGAGGCGTGCGAGTGGGAATGGGTTGGTGCCTTTCTCAAGCGCCTCAATGTCAGCGGTGAGCGCCTGCGCGTTTTCCGGAGACATGGCAGCGATAGTGCGAAGCTCGGCAAGAGATTCTGCCGTGCGTCCCATATTTCCGTAGATAGCAGCGAGGAAGAATCGAGCGTTCGCGTACTGCGGATTGAGTTCGATCGCGCGCGAAAGCGCCGCGATTGCTCCGTCTCGGTCTCCGATGCCAAGGCGAAGGAGTCCGACCGAAAGCAATACGGATGGATCGTTTGGTGCCAGATACGCTGCAGCTTCTGCAGCTTCAAGCGCTTCGCGAGCTTCTCCGGTCTGCACCTTCAACTGGGAAAGCAGGAGGATGGCAGGGATGTAGTCGCGCTTCAAGCTTACGGAAGCCAAGAGATATTCCTCTGCAGCAACGGTGTTGCTTTCAAGGATCTCAAGCTGTGCAAGCACGTACGGAATCACCGGACTTGAAGGATTCAAGGTAAGCGCGCGGTCATATGCGGCCTTGGCTTCTGCGTAGGCTCCGACGATCTTAAGAGACGCTGCGCTCTGGTAGACGTTACCGAGCACCACCCAGTTCTGGTAGTCGTTTGGTTGGACGCGAGTTGCTTCAAGCCCCGCTCCAATTGAAGCGGAGAGCGCTCCTTGGAACTGCTGCTGAGCAACGCTTGCAGGCAGAGTCTGGTCGCCCGCAATGGCGCGCATGCGCGCGATGCCAACGGTCGCCGCAAGCCGATACGCGCGGTCTGTTGGAGCGTAGGTGATGGAGCGGCTAATGTGCTCGGCGGCCGCATCAATGTTCCCTGCTGAAAGCGAGCGGAAGGAAGAGCCGTATGCTGCGTTTGCAACGTAGCGCTCGATAACGAGGAATCCAGCTCCGACTGACGCGAGCATGAGAAGCGTCATCAAGAATACGATCACAAAACCGAGACGCGGGCTGCGCGAGAAGACGATTCCCCACTCAGGGCGGTCCTTGCTGTAGCGAAGCGTTGAGACGAATACGCCGAGCAATATGAACCCGAGCGCGAGCACCACCGGTCCTGGCGTTGCGAAGAAGGCAAGCGCGAGAACGAAGGCTGCGCCTCCGAACGAGACGAGAGAGGCGAACCGGACAAACGGATCTACCGGAAGCCGGAAGAGGAAAGTGCGAAGCCCGATGAAGAAGAAGAGGCCAAGGAAGGCAAGCCAGGCAAGCACGCCGATCGCACCGGTGGTGACGAAGGACGTTGGGATGTGGCCGATGCCCGAACCGAAGTCGACGTTCCAGAAGATGGTGTCGTTAAGGGAGCGGTCGCGGAACTGGAGCCACTGCTCGCTGAAAGTTCCTGGTCCTGATCCAAACAACGGAGAGGATGCGTAGACGTGGCTTCCGATATCAAAGGTAGAGCTCCAGGACGGACGCACGTCAATCACGTTGACGCCCGACACCGTTGCAAGGAGATTCCCTATCACTGCCCCGCCAAGGAGCAAGAAGATGCTGACGAGCAATACGACGAGCGGCGCTGCGATGAAGCGAGAGCTTGCTGGCGTAGGAGCGTCTTCAGTCTCAGCTGCAAACTGCGATACTCCCTCAAGGTCAGCATCGTCTGCCGTTGTGCGGCGACGCATCATCCCTTCGATAAAGAGCCCGAGCGCCATCAGTCCGACCAGGATGAAGTTGAGCGCGGAGTTAACAAGCGCAAGCAGGAAGAACGAGACGACAATGAGCGCCCAGAACCCGATCTGCGCATTGCGGGTATGAGTGAAGAACCGAAGCGCCATCAAAGACAAGACAACCGCGAGTCCGGCAAGCATCCCGACATCAGAGAAGCTTCCGACAAGATTGTCTGCTGGAGACACGAGTCCAGGAACCGTTCGTCCGACGACGATGAATGCGATCTGTGCGACAACAGCAATAGCGAGTCCGATGCCAATAAGCCAGAAGAGGCGCAGGTACTCGTGCGATTTGCGGAAAATAAGCGCGCTTAGCGTTGCAAGGAGCGCAAGCAAAAGCGTAAATCCAAACGTATCTGTTTCAAATTCAGTTCCAAAGAGCGCATGGAGCGGGTTTGCTCCTGAAAACAGCGTTGAAAGAAGGTAAGCGATCGGCACGAACCACAGCGCACCAAGAAGCGCGAGCGGCGGGATGACGATGCTTCCTTTAATAAGGCGCGCAATGACAAACGCGATGAGAGCAAGGAAGACGCCGACAAAAAGCACGGTAACCTTAGTCCCAAACAAGGAAACAGAGTTTCCAGGGATATAGGCTACGAGCGACAGAAGAGCGGTCAGCGAGATGATCCAGACCGCCCCGCTATCAAATGAGAAACGTCCCTTGGCAGCTGATGTCTGTTCGCTCATACACGTAAGTAACTACTAGGTTTTGTAATACTAGAAAGTATAACAGGAACCGGCGGACCGACCTCTTGTCTCGGGGATAAGACGCACAAGACCCACCTTACGGCGGGTCTTGTGATGATTTGCGAACCGGTTCGGTAAGCCGAATTCTGTCAGAAGCATGAAGCTTCGTACGGCCATCTATCTGGGAGCGTTGTTGCCAACGCCCTCAAGCGGCGCTCCCCGAAGGGCACGGCCTTGCACAGGGGTAAGGATTTTGCCGTTTCACTTTCGCCTTTCGACGAAACTCATCCCATAAGGATGTCTCCGGCTTTCGCCTTTGACGTCTCTGCTCGCACCTCGCGCCTTGCGGCGGACGGGCGTTACCCGCTACCTGTCTGCAAACTTTCGCTTGCCTGTGTTCGGACTTTCCTCTGTCTAGCAAGCTAGACAGCGACCGTATGAACCGGTCCGAGACCAATTATACCACGAAACCTAAGGGAGAGGAACCTGTGCGCCTTCAATCCACCCCCGGCGATCCGCGTCTCCTGCTTCTGTTTCAAGCACATAGCGGACAGGCTCTGACGGATGGAATGCTTTCGGATACGTTTCCGGGAGAACGTTCCGATCAACGTCAACGACGGTCCCGTCATCTGCAATCCAGATCATATCGATTGGAATGAGCATGTCTTTCATCCAAAAGCCGTAGTTCCCTTTCTCTGGGAATATAAACAGCATGCCGTCTTGCGGGACGCTCTCCCTTCCGGAAAGTCCTTGCTCACGCTCAGCAGTCGTATCCGCTACCTCAAACGAGAACGTTTGCTCTGTCGGCGTTTCTGTTGCCGGTGCGTCTACCATATAGGTAAGGAATGCGACTATCGTTAAGAGCGCAATCAGGGCTGCAATAAGATGACGAGTTTTGGGACGGATAGTCATATATAGGTATGGGGCGGAGGCGGAGAGATTCGAACTCTCGGAACCTTGCGGTTCACACGCTTTCCAAGCGTGCGCACTAGACCACTATGCGACGCCTCCGTGCTGGTGCTGTTATAGCATATAAAGACCGAGGCGACGCCCGAAAGCATCGCCTCTCCGTCTTTTTTGGCCTGCCGGGCTTATTCAGCCGGCGCTCGCAGTCGGTCGGCGCGACCCCATTGCTGGGCGCGCACGGCCGGGGAACTGGCTTCAAAAGGCGCGGGTGTATGCGGGGCGGTTTGCTCGTCAGCCGTTTTCGTTAAGAACACGATGCAAGGGATGCCCAAGCGTTGTGCCTCTACGAACGCGGATGCCGTACGAACTTCGATATAACCCGTCATAGTATTCTCCCTTTTCTGCTTCCGCGTTGGCGAATCGCATTGCTTGCCACCTTAGCGCGGTGGACTGCATAAGACAAGGCTCTGCATATATACGAAAGAAGCGGCACCCGAAAGCGCCGCTTCAAACTGCGTCTTTGCTGTCGGAGTGTTACCTCCTGTTACGGCGGCGGATCCTCACGGTCCCTCCGACGGCAAACAAACAGTTGTGCCCCGTGTCAGGCGGGGACTTTGGGATATCTCGTTTTAGTTCTTGCACTTGAGGCGGCTGCCTGTATTCCTTATCAATCCAAGCCTTGCCCGGATTGATGTTGCGAATAAGGAAGCTGCCTCGGTAGACGACGCTTACTGACATATTTTTCTGGGCCTCCCTGCCCTCCCCGCAGCTGTCATGAGTGCGCTGCGGTTAGTCCCGAGATTACCCCACAACTTCTAAAAATACAAAGTGTTTATGCACCTCCCGTGAGCTTTCGAATACGGTCCTCAACCGGAGGATGCGTCGCAAATAATTTGTTTATGAAATTCCCAGCTTTGGCGCCAAACGGATTTCCAATGAAAAGATGCGCAGTCGCATGGTTGGCGCTTTTCATGGGTTGGCCATAGCTTCCGATCTTCTGAAGCGCTGAAGCGAGACCATGGGGGTAACGCGTCAAAAGAGCGCCTGAAGCGTCTGCAAGATATTCGCGACGCCTCGAGATCGCGAGCTTGATAAGCTGCGCCGCAATCGGGGCAAGGATCGCCGCAACGATAGCAAGAATCACAAGAAAGGCGCCTGCTTTGCTGTCGCCGTCTCGGTTGCCTCCGAACATGGACATGCGAAGGAAAATGTCGGCAATAATCGCGACGAAGCCTGCAAGAACGACCGCGACGGTCATCACGAGCATGTCCTTATTCTGGATGTGCGAGAGCTCGTGCGCGATCACCCCTTCAAGCTCAGAGCGATTCATCATCGACAGAAGTCCTGTAGTTGCTGCGACGACCGCATGCTTCTCGTCGCGTCCTGTCGCAAAGGCGTTTGGGGCCGGATCGTTAATGACGTAGAGCTTTGGCATTGGGAGCCCGGCCGTGATGGCGAGGTTTTCCGTTACCGTATAGAGGTCGAAGAATTCCTCGCGGCTTGCAGGCTTTGCGCCTGTCATCGAGAGCACGAGCTTGTCGGAGAACCAGTAGCTCCCGACATTCATCACGAGAGCGATGCCTACCGCTATATAGAGGATAGACGGATCACCGTAATAGGCGCTTATGACCCATCCGATAGCGATAACAACCAGGAAGAACCCGAGCATGAGTGCCCATGTCCGTGCGAGATTCGAAGATCGTTCCTGGTAGAGCGTCACCGTTTGGAAGTTAGAACGCTACTTTGACCGGATCCTTCGCTGCCTGCTCTCCTTCTGCGAGCTCGAAGAATTCGCGCTTCTCGAACTTGAACATGCCGCCAACGACATTTCCCGGGAACTGCTCGAGGCCCGTGTTAAGCGCCATGACGTTCTGGTTGTAGAACCGGCGAGATGCCTGGATCTTGTTTTCCGTATCGGAGAGTTCGCGCTGGAGCTCGAGGAAGTTAGCGTTCGCTTTCAAATCCGGGTACGCCTCGGCAATCGCGAAGATTGATTTGAGCGCTCCCGTAAGCATGTTCTCTGCCTGCGCATGATCTGCAACGCCCGTTGCGCCCATAGCAGCTGCACGCGCATTCGAGACGTTCTCAAACGCTGCCTTCTCGTGCGCAGCGTATCCCTTCACCGTCTCGATGAGGTTCGGGATGAGGTCGTAGCGGCGCTTCATCTGCACTTCTATGTCAGACCATGCTTCCTTCGCGCGGTTAACAAGCGCGACGAAACCGTTATAGGCGAACACGAGCCAGAGCACGATGAGGACTGCAATGCCGAGTACGATGTAGAAGATAGTCATTGGTGTAGGGGTTATCTCCTTAGTATAGCAAATCCTGTAGTTGCAAAAAGGAACGGTGGCAGTAAGGTGACCGCGGAGGGTTAAATTCATGCGCACACTCCTTGGCGTCGCGGCGCTCCTTGCGGGGTATGCTTGCGACAACACGCCGGCCATCTTGCTCGCCGTATTCTGTGCCGCTTTCACGGTATGGGTATGGCAGTCAGCTGACCAAAAACGGGACACTTCTTAGGGAGTGTCCCGTTTTCGTTGCCCTTTTGACACATATCGCTATCTATGGTGAAGTTGCCGTTATGGACCGGTTGTTGGAGCTGGTCGTAGAGAAGGAGCACGCAAGTGTTCAGGTTCATTAACTGGTTGGCAGGCATCGCGCTTGCTCTCGTCGGGTTCGTTATCGTGTCCCTCATTTTCGGATTGGGATTCAGCATGAGCGAAGCCGCAGTCGTAGCCCTCGTCGTTATCGGCGCGTCGGTGAAGGTCCTCTACTATTTTATCGAGGGCCATAAGCAGCAGACACCTATTGGCGCAGTCATCTCACTCGTCCTGATCGCGGCCGGCGTCTGGTACGCCGGGCATAACCGTGATTTGTGGATGATTGATTTCAGAGCGACGAATACGATCGTCCTCGGCACACTCCTTACGTGTGTGACTGCACTGAAAGTCTGTTCGCTTAGCATCAACGTGTTGCGCGGCATGGATTTCGGCGCGGCATCTGGCGGGAGGAAGTAAGCCCCAACCACTCCAACGAAAACGGCGGCCGCATACGTGCGACCGCCGTTCTCACATCTCTTCTTTTATTAGAATTGCATTCCGCCCATGCCGCCTCCCCCCTCCTCTGGAGAAGCTTTTGGCTCTGGAAGATCTGCAACGGCAGCTTCCGTCGTGAGAAGGATCGCTGCAGCAGAGACAGCGTTTTCAACAGCTCCCCGCGTCACTTTGACAGGATCAATGATGCCCGCCTCGATCATGTCCTCGATGACCTCATCGGCGACCGCGTCATAGCCTACGTTTGCCTTGCCGCTCTGCACTTTCGATACGATCACGGACGCATCGTCCTTGCCGCAGTTAAGCGCGATCTGGCGAAGTGGCTGCTCGAGCGAGCGCACGACGATGTCGTAGCCCACCTGCTCGTCTTCGGTCCGCTTCTTATCTGCGGTTCCTGCAAGCTTCTTCGCGACTTTCGCAAGTGCGGTACCGCCTCCAGCGACGATGCCTTCTTCAATTGAGGCCTTCGTTGCTTTGACCGCGTCATCGATCTTGTCCTTCAGGTACTTCATCTCAGTTTCGGTTGCGGCACCCACGCGAATCACTGCTACTCCGCCCGAAAGCTTTGCGATGCGCTCCTCAAGCTTCTCCTGGTCGAACTTCGAGGTCGTGTTCTCGCCAATAGCTTGGAGCTGCTTCACGCGCGCCTCTATGTCTGCTTTCTTTCCTTTCCCGCCCACAAACACGGTCGTGTCCTTGCCTGCAACAACGCGAGATGCCTTGCCGAGCATTGAGAGTGTTGCGTTCTCAAACGTGAGGCCGGTATCAGCAGAGATAACCTGCGCGCCTACCACAGTTGCGATATCCGCGAGCATTTCTTTCTTGCGGTCTCCGTAGCCTGGAGCTTTGACGGCAAGCACGTTAAACGTGCCGCGAAGTCGGTTGACGATGAAAGTAGCAAGCGCGTCTCCCTCAACATCATCAGCAATGATGACGAGTTCTTTCTTTCCTGCCTGCGCGATCTTCTCGAGAAGCGGAAGCACTTCCTGCACGCTGCTGATCTTCTTATCAGTAATGAGGATGGCCGCATCCTTCATCTCTGCTTCCATGCGCTCCGGATTCGTAACGAAGTACGGAGAAGCGTATCCCTTATCGATCTGGAGTCCCTCGACAATGTCATAGGAAAGCTCGGTGCCTTGGGATTCCTCGACAGTGACGACGCCGTTCTTACCCACCTTCTCGACGGTCTCGGCGATGATGGTGCCAAGCGCTTCGCTTTCAGCTGAGATAGAAGCTACCTGCTTCACGTCTGATTTTCCGGCAACTGGCTTTGCCATCTTCTTAAGCTCGACGACCGCTGCGTCTCGAGCAGCTTCCATGCCGCGGCGAATGGCCATAGCGTTCCCGCCTTTGACGACGCGAGCCAAGCCTTCGTCGATCATGGCTTCAAGCAATACGACGGTTGTCGTAGTTCCGTCTCCAACGCCATCGTTAGTCTTGTTCGCTACTTCCTTCACGATCTCAGCGCCCATGTTCTCGAACTTGTCCTTGAAAGAGATTTCTTTTGCAATTGAGACGCCGTCGTTGGTGATGCGAGGGCTTCCGTATCCCTTATCAAGCACGACGTTTCGCCCGCGGGGACCCAAGGTTACCTTGACCGCCTTTGCGGCTTTCGTGAGGCCTGCGTGTATGGCTTTGCGTGCGTCTTCTCCAAAGAGGATTTGTTTCGCCATATTATTTGATTATCGCTAGTATCTGGGACTCGGAGAGGATGTAGTACATCTCGCCTTCTATCTTCACTTCGTCATAGCCGTACTTTGAAAAAAGCACCGTCTGGCCGACTTTGACTCCCATAGGAAGCAGGTCTCCGTCGTCATAGCGGCCGGGACCTACCGCAACTACTTTTCCTTGCGCGGGCTTCTCCTTATCTACTGTGTCAGGGATGATGATGCCTGACATCGTTGTTGTTTCTTCCTTACTAGCAGGCTTTACGACCACGCGGTCGGCAAGCGGCTGGATGTTGAGATCCGTTTTTGCCATGTGATTAGAAAATTAGCTTTATAAAAGCGTTCGAGTCTGTGCCCGAATCCGAGACTGCTCGGATGGCGTGCATGAAGTATAGGTAAATGAGCGAGTCGCTACAAGATTGACATTCTCTCTTTTTCGTAACATTATATTATTAAGGCCTAAGGAGGGCCGAGAGAATGCTACAGACTCTGAATTCGCTGATCGAAACCGCCCGGGGAATAAGCCTTGGCGACTGGATTGGCCTAATCTGCCTCGCTGCCGGCCTCTACTGGCTGGTCGTGGGAGTGCGAAGACATCACTGGTACAACACGTGGACACCGCCGAATCCAAAGCCTCAGTATGTAGAGGGCGTGCGGGTCGAGTCAATCCCAGAACTCGGCCCTCAACACGTCCTTGAAACGAAGGTTCCCTGGCTCTTCTGCTACATGTTCGCGGGTCCGCTACTGCTGACGGCTCTGCTCTTCCTGACCAGCCAGGCCTGGTAGGCTCTCGGCGAGGCGAACGGCGTAACTCTAGGGGTGCGCCGTTCTGCTTTCCACACCCCGTTGCTTGGCCCTTTTTCGTATGCTATTCTCTCCCCTACAGATGGAGACTCTCAAGGCAATGCTGCCGTATGCGCAACTAGTCCTCTCCCTCCTCCTTATAACCGGGATCGTGCTGCAAAATCGCGGTGCATCTCTAGGAGGAGCCTTCGGAGGCGACAACTTCGCATCGACATTCTATAAGCGCAGAGGCGCAGAGAAATTCCTGTTCCAGGCGACTATCGTTATAGCCGTTCTCTTCACCCTTACCGCGATCCTTGGTTTTCTCATCTGAATCCCTTGATTCATGAATGAGCGGCTTTCAAAGCTGCGGGAGACCTGGTCTTCCGCGTGGCGAAGTTCCTTCGGACGCCTTTTTGCGTACGTGCAAACGCTGTCTCCAGGCGACAAACTGATCGCAGGAGTACTAGGCGCTTGTGTCGCACTCTTTGCGCTCTGGGGTCTCTACGCCATCGAGCGAACGTTTCTCGTTGAAGTTCCTTCCTATGGAGGGACGTTGACTGAAGGAGCGCTTGGCGCGCCACGCTTCGTGAATCCGTTGCTTGCCTTGTCTGACACCGATCGTGACCTGGTAGCGCTTACGTATGCAGGCCTTATGGGGCGTTCTGCAGAGGGAACCCTGGTTCCCGTCCTTGCCGAGTCCTATAAGATTTCTGAAGACGGTAAGACCTACACGTTCACGCTCCGGGAGGATCTCGAGTTCTCAGACGGCTCGCCTATCACTGCCGAAGACGTTGTGTTCACGGTCCGCAAAGCGCAGGATCCGGGACTCAAGAGCCCTCGGCTTGCGGACTGGGCGGGAGTTGCGGTTGAGAGCCTTGATTCGCGGACAGTGGAGTTCACGCTTGCTAGGGCGTATGGATTTTTCCTTGAGGATGTAACTCTTGGGATTCTCCCTTCGCACGTATGGCGTGACATAAGCAACGAAGAGTTTCCGTTCTCTCCCTATATGGCTCGCCCTATTGGTGCGGGACCCTATAAAGTCGAGAACGTTGACCGGGATAAGGATGGAGTGATTGAGCGTTACGACCTTGAAGCCTATGACGGCTACGCGACTGGACGCGCCTACCTCGATGAGATCCGCATGGTCTTCTTTGCAAAAAACGAAGACCTTGCGCGAGCGCTCGAGGGAGGACGGGTTGAAAGCGCGTACGGGATTCCGCAGGAGGGCGCGCTTCGCGCTCCCTACTCGAGAATCTTCGGCGTCTTCTTCAACCAGAACCAGAATCCCTTGTTTACCCGCCTTGAAGTTCGCCGTGCGCTCTCAGTCGCAACCGATCGAGAGAGCATTGCGGAGAGCGTGCTTGGAGGATACGCAACGCCGGTGTGGGGACCCGTCCCTCCCGGAAGCGGTATTCCTTCTGCGCCTCCAGCGCAAATTGAAGCGGATCGGATTGCTGAAGCTGCGCGCATCCTCGAGGCGAGCGGCTGGAGTTATGACGGGGAGTCTCGGATCTGGAAGCACGAGGAAGAAGAGCTTGAGCTTTCGATTACCGTGAAGACCTCGAACGTCACGGAGCTCAAAGCGATCAGCGAGCGGCTTCGCATTGACTGGGAGAAGCTCGGGGTTCCGGTCTCGATCGAGTTTTACGAGCCGGGAGACCTTGCGGTAAGCGTGATCCGCCCGCGCCGCTACGAGGCACTTCTCTTTGGCATGGTGGTAGGACGCGATCAAGACCTCTTCGCGTTCTGGCACTCTTCCGAGCGAAACGACCCGGGATTGAATATCGCGATGTACACCAACAGCGCGGTAGACGATCTTCTGGTAGGAATCCGCGAAGAAGCAGATGCTGAAGGCGTTACGGAAGATCTTGAGAAAGTAGACACGCTTATCAAGGAAGACTTCCCGGCGGTCTTCACCCACGCACCGGACTTCCTGTACGCGATTCCCGAGAGTTTGAAAGGAGTATCGATTGCGCAGGTTGCTTCGCCCTCGGACCGCTTCCAGGGAGTGTCCGAGTGGTATCGCCGCACGGAAGCCGTTTGGCCATTTTTAGTACACGGAAGGCAGCCACTGCCGAAACCGTAGAGAGAATTATTTATTTCTTAGCATTCATTATATGAACTTTGCACCAGCACCGGCCCCAGCACCCGCTCCAGATTCCCGCCAAGGCGGCGATCAGGCAGGTGGACGCCCTCCCTTCCGCGGCAATCGCGGAGCAGGGCCCCAGGGCCCGTCTCGCGGACCTCGAACCGGAGGACCTCGCGCAGCAGGCGGACGATCCGGAGGAAAGCAGCGCGACATGCGCCGCGGCGGCATGCGCCGATCCCCCTCGGCCCCAACAGTCCGAAAAGTAGCTGATTACTTCCCTGACCCAGTCGCACCAAACGTCGTTCGCATCGTGCCTCTTGGCGGCGTCGAGGAAGTGGGACGCAACATGTTTGCCGTTGAAAGCGGCAACGATATCTTCGTCTGCGACGTGGGCTTCCAGTTCGTCTCCGAAGACACGGCTCCAGGCGTCGACTACATGCTCCCTAACACCAGTTACCTTGAGAAGAACCAAGAACGCGTACGCGCGGTCTTCATTACCCACGGCCACCTCGACCACATCGGCGGCATCCCGTTCCTCATGAACCGATTCGGGAACCCCCCTATCTACACGCAGAACCTTTCTGCCGTGATGATCCAGAAGCGTCAGGAAGAATATCCTGAGATGCCCGCTCCAAACCTCGTGGTGGTTGAGCCTGGGTCAACGCACACCATTGGAGGAACACGAGTGAAGTTCTTCCCAGTCACGCACTCTATCCCTGACTCGATGGGTATCTCGATCGAGACGCCCTACGGCAACGTCGTTGCGACAGGAGACTTGAAGCTCGACCATGTCGATGGCGTCGCCACTGAAGCAGAAGCCAAGAAGTGGGGCGAGATCGGAAAGGACAACAACCTGTTCTTTATTGCAGACTCAACAAACGCCGAGAAGGACGGCTTCTCGATCCCCGAACGAAAGGTCCATGAGACCTTGGAGGAGATCGTGAAGACGGTGAAAGGACGCCTCATTATCGGCACCTTCGCGTCCCAGTTCGAGCGCATGATCCATATCATCCAGATCGCCGAGCGACTCGGGAAGAAGGTGGTTATGGAAGGCCGTTCGATCAAGACGAACCTTGAGATCGCAGAGAAGACCGGCCTCCTCAAGATCGCCAAGGGAACCGTTGTCCCCGCGACCGAGATAGGCGATTATCCGCCAGACAAGATCGTCGTCTTGGCAACAGGCGCGCAGGGTGAGGAATTCGCAGCGCTTATGCGCATCGCAACCAAGCAGCACAAGAGCATCACGCTTAACGAGCGAGATACTATCGTGCTCTCGTCATCGGTTATTCCTGGAAACGAGATCGCCGTGCAGCGCTTGAAGGATAACCTCTTCCGCAACAAGGTCACCCTGATCCATTACCGCTCCTCTGACGTGCACTCCACAGGACACGGACAAACCGGAGAGTTGGTCTGGATCAACAAGCAGGTGAACGCGAAGTTCTTCATGCCAGCGTACGGCTACTACTCTATGACAAGCTCACACGCAAAGGCAGTCGAGCAGGCAGGCTTCCCTCGCGAGAACATCGTCCTTGCCGATAACGGCATGGTGATCGACATCGTGGACGGCGAGCGCCTCATGATCCACAAGGATAAGGTGCCAAACGCTCCGTTGATTGTCGACGGATTCGCCATCGGCGACATGCAGGAGGTCGTGATCCGCGACCGCCAGATGCTCGCCAAGGACGGCATGTTCGTCATCATCGCGACCGTGCACCTAAAGACCGGCAAACTGCGGAAGTCCCCTGATATCATCTCCCGCGGATTCATCTATCTGCGAGAGTCTCAGGATCTTCTGAACCAAGCCCGCCTTCTCATCAAGAAGACAGTCGAGGACTCGACTGAGGGAATGAACCCGGTTGACCTTGATTTCGTGAAGAACCAGCTTACCGACACCATGGCAGGCTATCTGTTCTCTCGAACCAACAAGGCACCGATGGTTATCCCGGTCTTGATCGGAGTATAAGAAGAAACTGTAGAGCAACCGCCGCTTTAAAAAGCGGCGGTTTGCGTTTATCTAGGAAGTCTAAACTTTCCCTTAGAAAGCTCTACCATCCCTTCTTTCGTGAGGATCGCGATCTGGCTTTTCATCTGCATCCGTCGCTTGGTTCCTAACAGATCCACGAGAAATTCTCCTGAACGTCCGCCTTTAACGAGCGCCTTCAAGATCATGCCGCGTGCTTGGCGTGCAGAGCCCTCGAACCTGGATTGCTTCGTGTAGCCTTTGGCTTTTGCGTTCAACTTAATTCCTGAACGCTTTAGATGGCTTCCATAATCCATAAGCGCCCCGTACCACTCGCGCGACTTTCCTTTCGGCAGAGCCTTGGAAAGGACAGCTTCAATCTCCCTGTCTTCCACAATTTTCTTTTGTGGGAAGAAATGATGCGTTATCACTGTGCGTATATTCGTTTCGACAAAAGTAACGTCTTGGTTGTATGCAAATGCTGCCACTGCCTTGGCCGTATAGGGGCCGATGCCAGGGAGCGCTTCAAGTTCGGAAACAGTCTTCGGGAATGCGCCGCCTTTCGCGATTGCCTTCGCGGCCGCATGCAGGTTCTTTGCGCGGCGGTTATAGCCGAGCCCCTGCCACAAGCGAAGAACGTCACTAAGAGGAGCTTGTGCGAGTGAGCTCACGTTCGGGAACCGCTTCAGCCAGGCCTGGTAGTACGGGATGACGCGCTCTACCTGCGTCTGCTGGAGCATGATTTCTGACACCAGAACCTTGTACGGGTCTGTGGTCGCTCGCCATGGAAGCGCATGCCTGCCATGCGCTTTAGAGTGATCCCACACCGTCTTTCGGAAGGACGCTAGCTTAGAGCTCGTAAATGACATCCTTGCGCTCAACGACCACTTTCCATCCTCGCTTTTTGGCGTGATCCAAAAGCTTTTGGTTTGGGTTGAATGCGATTGGGGTCTCTACCATCTCAAGCATCGGGATATCGCTTTCCGTGTCTCCTACTCCAACCGAGCCTTCGAGCGTCAGTTCTTCTTTGCGCACAGCGCGCTGAAGAATGGCTGCCTTATTATTGATGACATCGACGTCTGCTACTTCTCCTGTGAAATTCCCTGAAGGCCCCGTCTCGTAGAAAAAGCCGTACGTCTTATCGAATCCTGCTTCGTGGCAGAAGCCGTCGACGATGAAGCGCGGCGAATGCGAGATCGCAAGCAAGAAGTATCCTTTCCCTTTTAGCTCGCGCACCAGATCCCGCGTATAGCGGTAGACGCGATTCTTCTTCTCTTCGATTATCTCCCCTGCGATATCCGCGACCTCTTCGTATGAAATGCCTTTGATATTGGAAACGAAGGCTTGCACCGCTTTCGCAACATACACCTCATAGTCTCCTTGGCGATCCATCCACCGCAATCGTTCCTGTTCGTATGCTTCCTTGAAATCAGCCGGGAGCACTCCTTTCTTTACGAGCCGTTTTAGAAGTTCAAGAAACAATGATGAGCGGAAGACAGTCCCGTCTATATCAAACACTGCTACCGGACGCTTTTCCATTACCCTTATCCTACCGTTATTTTGCCTTAGGCCAAATGCTGGCAGCCTTCGGATAGAGCTTAGTGAGTGGGTGCGCAAGGCAGTCGTGGGGACGCGCAGAGCACACGTAGCGGCCATAGAGCACCAGGCCGTTATTCACGTACCTCCAGTCTTTCTTCGGGATAAGAGCCTCGAGGTCCTTGGAGGTCTTCGTGAGGTCGGTCTGTTTCGTCAGCTCAAAACGAAGCGCGAAGCGCCTCACATGCGTGTCGGTTGGAATTCCTTCCCACTGATCAAAGAGCTCTCCCAAGACCACGTGCGCGGTCTTGTACCCGATCCCGGGAAGCGAGACGAGCTCGGCTTCGGTCTTCGGGACCTTTCCTTTGAAGGACTCGTTGATCTTCGTAGCGGCTCCCTTGATCGCCTTCGCCTTATTTCTATAAAACGGAATCGAAGAGAGTTCTTTAGTAAGCGTCGTGAGATTTGCTGCGGCAAAGTCATCGATCGACTTGTACTTCTTCCAGAGCGTTGCGGTAACGCGGTTCACGTTCTTGTCCGTGCACTGGGCCGAAAGCATGACCGCCGCAACGAGCTGGAACGGTGTCTGGTAGTGGAGCTCGGTTGCGGGGTCGGGGTACGCTTTCTTGAGGTAGCGAACGATCGCTAGCGCACGCTTCTTCCGTTCGTCAGGTACGTTCTTAGACGTCATCTCGCTTATATGCAAAGGAGTAGAACAAGGAAGCGAGCGCGCCAAGGGCCGCTGCCGCAAGCACGAAGGAGATAACAAAGCCTATGACGGGAATCATGCCGATCACGTATAAAATCACAACGCCGATCACCGCGTCCCTCCACAAAACCGTATCTCGCTTGAATACTTTTCGCGCGACCATGCTTCCTGCAAGCGTTGCGGCGTACAGATAGCCGAGCACCAAGAGAAGCGCATACGCGGCACCAAGCAAGAGCGCGACGCCCATCCCGACGAAGGAGACGAGGAGGAGCAGGATGATGAGTGGCGTAACGACAGTGAGGATGAGGCCGATTGCCGTTACTTTCATAAAGCCCTCGAACGAATGCGCGAGCGTCTCGTCCACGAGCCTTCGAGCGAAGGTTGGGAAGAGCCCGGTCAGAAGTCCGGCAACGAGCATGAAGGCAAGGAGACGGACAACGAGGAATATGCCAACTCCTGCAAGCGCAAAGGCCTGCGCTTCTTCTGCAGTCGGCAAGAACGATGCCGAGCCTACATAGCGAACGCCCCCTTCGACGATCGCTGATTCAGGTAGCTGGGCTTCCTGAGGCGCGTTGTATTCAAGTACGCCCCGGATCACTGTATTGTCGCTGACGATGATCCGGTCGGAAGCGACCACGTGCACGTTCCCGTCATAGGTTCCTGCAAGCGTTACCGTTCCTCCGTAAGCGTTCACCGCTCCATGCGATCCTCCAAGAAGCTCTACTGTCCCTCCAGCGACGTTCACATTGCCCGTTTGCCCGATGACCTTCACGAAGGCACCGAGCGCCGCAAGGTCCCCTGTGACCATGTCGTTTATGACGATGTGGCCGCCAGCCGCGCGCATATCCCCTGCAGCAGGGGCTCCAAGCTCGATGGTCCCGCCAACGACGAAGATGTCCCCGCCCACAGGAGCAAGGATCCGGAGCGTTGCTGCGGCAGCGAGAAGGTCAGCGGGAAGCGGTGCCTGGATACGTACATCACCTCCGGCAAGGTAGGCGTTGTCTGAAGGAGAAACGGAGATATCTACGGAACGGTCCGCACTCACGGTCGCCGCAAACGAAGACGCTGGAAGCGATATGAGCGCCAGAAGAAGGAGGCACGCTCTCATGAAGCTATGGTACCACAGCAGGCAGTTGCGGGGCGAAACGGCGATAGAGGTAGAGGGAAAGGCCTAAGACCACAAAGCTTATGACGGCTGACGCGATGCAGTAGATGCAGAAGGCCCGGATAAGGGTCATCTGGACGAAAATGAAGTAGACGGAAGCGAGAGCACCTATTCCGGCTACTGCCATATGTACCTGATAGAGCTTTCGGGTCTCGAGGCGAAGCAGCATAACGGAAACGAGTATGAGCGCCCCGTAAAAGACTATGCCGTAGACAGCAAGCGGAATACCGAGGAGTTTTGAGTACGGGCTTTGCGCGACGGTATTGCAGTCGTTTAACCCGTCTATGTCGCAGACAATGGGGCTATTTGAGACAGCGCTCTGGGCAAGATACCAGGAGTCGAGAAGGCCGAGGAACGCAAGCGCGAGAACGAGCGCGATGAGATATTTCTTAGCCATCGATGCTCGATATAGTATCATGGGGCGTATGGAACCTGTCCAGAAGTCTGAAGAAGAATGGCAGAAAGAGCTTTCCCCGGAGGAATACGAAGTGCTTCGAGAGCATGGGACCGAAGCTCCCTTCTCAGGGAAATATATAGATAACAAGGAAGCAGGCATGTATCACTGCCGCGCTTGCGGCAACATGCTATTTTCGTCTGACACGAAGTTTGATTCTGGCAGCGGCTGGCCTTCCTTTACGGATCCCGCAGTCGCAGAAAACGTAGGCACTCGCTTCGACGATTCCTTTGGCATGCGCCGCACTGAGGTATTTTGCAAGAAATGCGGAGGGCACTTGGGGCATCTCTTTAATGACGGGCCTGAAGAAAAAGGAGGCAAGCGCTATTGCATCAATTCCGTCTGCTTAGCTTTTGAGAAGAAAGCCTAAGTGCATGGCTAAACTTCAGACAGCAGTATTTGGAGGCGGGTGCTTCTGGTGCACCGAAGCGGTCTTCAAAATGCTTCGCGGCGTCTCTTCAGTCGAGCCTGGATATGCAGGAGGCCGCACCGACAATCCAACGTATGAAGAAGTGTCTCGAGGAGATACCGATCACGTTGAGGTAATACGTTTGCAATACAATCCCGACCAGGTCTCCTACCGGACCCTTCTTACCATCTTCTTCGCCTCCCATGATGCGACGCAATTAAACCGACAAGGGAATGATGTGGGGACGCAGTATCGCTCCGTTATCTTCTCTACCTCTGCTGAGCAAAAGACCGAAGCAGAGACATTCATCGCTGAGCTTGAAGCGTCAGCTGCTGAGGGTGATCCGATCGTGACGACAGTTGAGCCTTTGAAACGCTTCTTCCCTGCTGAGGAATACCACAAGGATTACTACGAACGGAATACGTCGCAGGGATACTGCCAAGTGATCATCGCCCCCAAGCTTCAGAAGGTGCAGAAGGAGTTTGCGCAGCTTCTGCAAAGCGCCTCCTAGTCGCCAAAGTTAAACGGAGCTTCGTCCTGACTTGTCATCGGAAGGCAGGTCGTCTCAAACTCATCAGTCGAGAGAGCTACCGTCTCCCCATGGGCGTGGAAGACGATGCCGTTCCCTTCATAGCGCGCTCCGGTCTCGCTTTCAGTTCGTGAGATGATCGTTTCAGGAATGCGCTCGACGCTCGTGGCTGGGATAAGGAGGATGCTCTCCATGTCTTCTGAGGGTGACATGGTGAATTCCGTTCCGTCGCCGCAGCGGTAGCCGTAGGAACCAAAGGAATAGATTGAGGTGTCTGCTTGCTTTTCGTTGTAGATATACGCGTTAAAGGCGTAAAAGAGCGCGACAAGGGCAGCCAGAACTAGCACCGCGATGATGAGTTTCTTCATGCTGCCCAGTTTAGCACTTATCCCTCGAAGGCCTCTTCTAGCTTTGCAATGTCGATCTTCTTCATCTCCAGCATCGCCTTCATTGCTCGTCCTGCCTTTACCTGATCCTTATCCGCAAGCATTTCGTTGAGTATCGTCGGGGTTACCTGCCACGATACGCCATACTTGTCCTTGAGCCATCCGCAGACACTCTCCTCTCCTCCTCCTGCGGTGAGCTTTTCCCAGAAGTAATCCACTTCTTCCTGGTCCTTGCAGTCGATCGCAAACGATACGGCCTCGTTGAATTTAAACACCGGTCCGCCGTTTATGCCGACAAACTGCTGCCCCTGAAGCTCAAATTCGACCGCGAGAACCGAGCCCGCGGGCATTCCAGAAACCTTTGCGCTCGCTTCGTCGTAGTGGCTTATCCTTCCGATTTTTGAATCCTTGAACAAAGAAGCATAGAAGTTCGCGGCTTCTTCCGCCTGAGTATCGAACCAGAGGTTGGGAGTGATCTTTTGCATAGGGATAGAGGTTATATGTAACTTCCTCCAAGTATATCAAATGAGCCTTATGCGGGTCCGCCTTGCTGCACTAGGAGGAGCTTCTTCTTTCTCGTCCAGCCCTTTATTTCATACTCTCGTTTCAAGGCCGAGCTTCGAGTCGGGTGCTTTTCCGTGTATAACACGTTCTTCACTTTCCGAGCACGCGTGAAGTGGCTACCGATGCCCTTTTGGTGCTCCTGAAACCTTCGTGCAACGTCAGTTGCGATACCGGTGTAGATACTCCCGTCGCTGCATTCAAGGAGATAGACGAAATACGCAGGCATGTCGTAGGCAAATCGTAGCATGACGATTGTTTGGTGGATGCAGGTACACCTTCGTGCTAGCCTTTCATCAAGACCATGAAGAACACAACGGCAAAACATCGAATCTTTACAATGAGTTTTGCGAGCGTTTATCCCTTGTATGTCACTAAGGCAGAGAGAAAAGGACGTACGAAGAAAGAAGTCGATGAGGCTATTCGTTGGCTGACAGGCTATAGCCAGAAGGAGCTCGGAGCTCAGATAAAGAAGAAAGTAGATTTTGAAACGTTCTTTGCGGAAGCTCCGAAGCTCAATCCTTCACGCGCCCTGATAACAGGCGTCGTATGTGGCGTTCGAGTGGAAGATATCAAGGAGCCGACCATGCAGGCAATTCGCTATTTGGATAAGCTCATCGACGAACTGGCCAAAGGAAAGGCGATGGAGAAGATCTTGCGAAAGTAGAGGCTAGAATCGCGTGAGATTTTCGTAGGGACGCTGTGGCGGATTGTAATCAGGTGATGCTTCCTCGAACATCCGCTGCTGGACAACATATCCTTCCCCGTCCTCAATCACTTTGAAGTACCGGCCAAGCCCAGCGTAGTAGCAGATGATCATTGTAGAGTGCTCGTATACGTCGCTATCCGCATTCTCGTAGCTGTTGCAGCCTCCTTCTATCGCGGCAATGAGCTTGGTGTCAGATGTACCATTCTCGTAGGTCGCGGTGAGGCTGATGCTCGTCTGCTGAATGCCTTCCTCTTCACCCTCTTCAAAAGACCACTTGAATACTGGCGCACCGCGAGTCTGCTCGGGTGCAGGCATGTCTGTAGGCGGAACCTGCGACTCTTCCTGCGTAAGGAAGTAAGCAGCGCCTCCGACGAGAATGAGTGCTGCGGCTGTGATTAGAATATTCTTCATCGAGCAAAGGGAAACCATGTGGTCATACTAACAGGCTGTTGTCTCTCGGGAACGACGTTTACATCTACTACCAGACTTTGGCATTCTCGTTTATTTTCCTGATAAGAACGTCTCTATACTTCCCATAGAAATACAACATCGCCGAAAGCGCATAGAGGATGAAGAAGCTTGGCCAGCCAGCAGTCTGAGCAAAAGCCATGTTAAGGAACACGTCGTCGCTGAAATAGGAGATCCAGTTTGAAGGATTGTCACGGTTGAGATTGTATAAAATTGCAGTGCCAGCAGCGACGAGAATGACGAGAATCTTATTGAAGGTTGCTACCCATCGATGGCCAGGGTCATTTATAAGCCCCGTGTAGTAGTCAAAATATATCGCTCTCAGGGTTCTGAAATAAATACCAGCCACCGGGCTTACGAGAAACAGAATAGCCACTACTACGTCTGCGAAAGTGACCTTCCTAACAACCTTTTGCATATAGAAATTATACCCCCGCCGGGTGGCTGAGGCGATGCTGGAGCTGTTCTAAGAACTTTGAGTATTTCTTAAATACTGCTCGATCATTTCTATATCCTCAAAATCTTTCTGACGACCGTACTCTTTTTTAAAATCTATGAGTCTTTCTAAGGTAATGAACGGTATTCCTTGAATTACTTCTGCTTCGGCTAGAAGACCTTCGAGAGGTATGCCGCCCGTTTTTCTACTGATCTCAATGTAGAGCTCCACGTTTCCTTTTCTAAGCCAGGGTTTACCGGGAATATGAGCCTTGGTCCATTCATGGGTTTCCCAGCCTTCAGCCTTACACTGCTCAAATAATGCTTCTGAAACTACAATATCTAGATCCTGTGTATCTCTAATTCCTTTTACAACCATAATGCCGCTTCCAACGACTATGTAGTGCCCTGATGGGAAGTTCTGCTTTCGTACTTCTTCAAAAATATCCATGTATTTAGAATACAGCACCTTGCTGGCTGTCTGGGACGATGGTGGAACCCAAATGCAATCTATGCCAGGCTCTGTCTAGGTGGCCAATGTACGAGGTTTGTCCTTTATTTTGAAATGGTATTATTGCCCCAATGATTGATCCTGAAGCAGGCTCCAATAAACCCAAAAACAACGTTGAGCAAATCAACGAATGGGTGAATTTTGATGAGCGTGTTCGAGAATATGACCCGCTTGAGGCAGACGAGTTTTTCAAAACCCGCTTCCGGGAGCTCAATGAGTCAAGAAATATGGAGGAGCTCCTGCAAGAAGCGATATCCCTTTCTAAGCGCACTGACGCATTCCTCGCGAGTCCTCATACCCGAGAACAGCTCTTCGCTGTGCATCGCGATTTCTGCTTCCTAACAACTGCTCTTGGCGTACGCGGTGTCGATATTGAAGCCCATCCGGAAATACGGGATACAGCTCGCCGGCTCATAGAACTAACTGGAGAATCACCGCGTGATTCCGTATATACCTACATCTTTAGAAATCCGCCTGGTGAGCGCCTGCGTACCTTCTCAAGTAGCGAGCATGAACGTGCGCTTCTTCGTGGTTTCCAGATAGGTATGGATTCGTTATTCCTAGCGATCGAGAGTGCTGAACAGCTCAGCCGCACGCCTGAGAACTCGGCAGAGTACGTCTCTCTTTGCGAGAAAATCGTTACCGGACTTGGAGGAATGGTCGAGGGCATGCGAGAGGCGCGCAATATTCCGCCTGACGTATTCATGAACAGCATCCGACCCTATTCAGATCCTATCAAGTTCGAAGGTAAGGAATACTTTGGCCCTGGAGGTGCGCAAGTCCCTATATATCTCGTTGACCTACTTCTCTGGAGCTCAGATTCCAACCAGGAGTGGTACAACTCGCATATTACCCACAGCGCTGCTAATGGCCCCCGCGTATACAGAGAGTTTGCAGCACAGCTTTTAGGTAAGCCTTCTGCGCTATCAAAGCTGCTACAGCATGGACATGGTGGAGAGAATGCATCGGCACAATCTTTACGAAAGTGTCTTCTATTCCTGCGCAAATTCAGACTCACTCATTTCAAGGTGGCTAAATCGACCTTTGCCATACGAGGCGAGGATGCGATAGGAAGCTCTGGTTCTGCTGTGACTATCCTTGAACAGATTAATAACGCTCTTGAGGAAGCAATAGCGAGAGTTCCTGCTCCACCGACAGAAGTAGCTGAATGACGAGACCATCGACCTTAGACACTGAGCCTGCCTCAAGTTGGCTGGCTGGACGATGTTGGAGCCTGGTTAGAAGGAATCAACCTGCAAAAAGCGAATTCCAGCATTTAAGGCTGCGTTCGCATCCGATGCACTATCGCCAACGAGGACGTACTCTTTTAACATATTGTGGGGACTATAAATTAAGGAAAAGCCTTCAGGAGATGGCTTGAGTAGATGCACATGCTCTCGCGCCACTATCTTCTGGAACTTATCTTCTATGCCAAGAGCTTGCAGATGCTTCACTACAGTTGCACGCGAATTAGAGGACCAGACGTAAAGATTCTTATCTGTGGTTCGTATGAAATCCACTACTTTTTCGTTAGGTAGAAAACCCTCGATATACTTCAGCTCGAGCTCTTCATTGGCTTTATCGAGCTGCGCTTTAAAGACCAGACCATACTTATGTATGAGATCGTTCTGAGTTGCATGCCTGATTTGTTCTACTTCGTAATTAGAGGAAGGATCAAATTCTTTAACAAGTTTCCATACTCCTTTTCGCCATTCAACCCAGTCTGTTACAAGAGAGCAAATCGTGAGGTCGAAATCGAAAATGACATGGCCTTCTTTCATGTAAACCAGCTTAGCATTGCTGGCTCTCTGGGACGATGTTGGAAATTTTCTAGCTCAGTACCTTATCGCCTTTGGGCGCTAGAATGTATGGCGCTGCTAAAGAGACAAGAGTCCATCCGGCTAATGCGGCAATAGTCCAATACACCTGGGAGACGGTTCCTGCGAGCATAAGTTTCAGTCCTTCCCACATAAAGATTACGTACACGCTACTCACGACATAGAACAAATACTCTTCAATTGGTAAGCCAAGGAATCGCGGACCAAGCGTATTCTTACGATTAAATTGCCAAAGCCATACTCGATCCTTTCTTCCGTGACGAGTAGCCCACACATCCCAGATACTTCCTATGATTGTGACTAATATTACAAACGGCACGAGTGCTTCAAGGGAAATAAAGTTAGAAAGAAAGAATCCGGCAACGACTGTAGGAACCAAAAAAACAAATACCAACGTGCCGAGGTAGTAAAACTTTTTCATACAAACAGTATATATCGAGCTGACAGCCTAGGACTCAAACCTGTTCGTTCCCTCTCCTTCCCGCTTGTTTATCGGATCCTCATCTAGGCCAAAATAGTGGCCGACCTCGTGCCAGACCGTCTCTCGCACCACTTTTGTCACCATATCCTTGAACATGTTCGTATCGGTGTCGGTAAGTTCTCTCGCCTCCTCCAGTATGGGGAGTCGATACAGGGTAATGGTGTCAGGAAGGGTCCCGCCTACTCCATAATCGGCGCCCCGAAGCGTATTGGGTACGCCGCGGTAGATCCCATACAAGGATTCCCCTTCCAGAAGGCATTCTTCCTTCCTGGTCTCTTCGTCCGGCTCATCCTCGATCAAGAGCGCGACATTCTTGATGCGCGCTGCAAACTTCTCTGGGAGGTCCTGCCACACAGATTCGGCAAGCGCCTTGAATTCCTCTTCGGTCATCGAATGAGTGTATACCACATAAAAGCAACGCGCCCGGATCTCTCCGAGCGCGTTACCAAGCACGTATATCTTCTTACTTAGCGAGTTCGGCGTCGATAAGGGCGCTTACTTCAGCGTACGGACGTGCGCCTGCGAGCAAGGTCGTTCCAACGACGATGCCTGGCGTTCCGTTAATGCCGAAGGAAGCTCCTTCCTGGCGGTCTGCGGCGATAGCAGCCTCAAACTCCGCCTTCTTGTCATTCATGACCTTCAAGACGCGATCCGTATCGATTCCTTCGATGGTTCGCGTAAGGGTAGTGAGCGACTCAAGGTTACCGAATCCTCCGTGCTCCTCGTCCTGCGCGTTCATGACGGCAAGATACCAGTCATGGAAGTGCGTAGGCTCTGCGTCCCATACTGCGCGGGCAAAGAGGGCTGCCGTTGCTGAGTCAGGACCGAGGAACTGGAAGTCCTTGTAGACGATGCGGACTTTCCCGTCGACGACGTAGTTCTGGTACACCTGCTCGAGCGTATCAAGCTCGAAGCGCTTGCAGAACGGGCACTGGTAATCGAACCAGACTGCGATCGTGACCGGAGCATTCTTCTCTCCTACTGACGGAGAAGCTTCAGTGTTGACCTCAGCGATGTCGACGACCATAGGCTCTCCTTCGTTTGGAGCCGGTTCAACTCCGCCTCGCCCGAAGGCAAGCGCGAGAGCAATAATGATTGCACCTAAGATGACCGCGAGCGGTGTTAGGTACTTCTCGTTGAACGCACTGTCTTTCGTTGATGCCATGATGCAAGAAACAGGTTATGAGTAGTGTAGGAACCAGTATACCCCATCCCTATTTCCCCTTCCCGAGTGCTGCTACTGAGCAGGTTCTGCTGGTTCTGCTGGCTGCGCTGGCCCTTCGGCTTCGCCGCCAATCTCAATCTGTATATCGCTTGCTTCCTGGGCTGGCGCCTGTGGCGCTGGTGCTTGGCGGGCGGTAAAGTACCAGACGCCGAAGCCGACCAGAAGAACGAGGATAATGACGACGATGATGTTGGTGTTTGAATTCATAGAGTGAGCTTAGCGCTTCTTGGCGGTCTTCTTTGCTGACTTCTTTGCGACTTTCTTCGTTGAGCGCTTGGCGGTCTTTGCCTTGCCCTTGCCGGTAACTTCACTCTTCACCTTGCGCCAGTTGGACTTGAGTTCGCTGACGACCTGCTTCAGATCGGCTGCGTCAATTCCCCTGCCGCCCTTGTACGCTCCTGCGATGCGGTCGACAACGCCATGCATGACCGATTCATCGATCTTCTGGAGCTTCTTGGCTTCGCGGACAACGTCTCGCTTCATTTCCTTTGCCCATTTAACAGCCTTGGTGCGGTGCTGCTTGGCGTTTTTTGCGCCATAAAAGTAATACCCTGCGGCTGCGGCTGCTCCTGCAGCAAGCACGCCTGCTGCGATAGCTGCGCCCTGTCCTTTCTTCTTTCCTTTTGCTGCTGCCTTCTTTTTAGTTGTAGCCATAATGAGTCGATTAGTTATTTACCTTTCAAGAGTTTCCGTCCGGATGACACAACGAAGTCAATGAGTCGGGAGAGCGCTCGCCCTTCACGCTTTAGGTTTGCCCTAGTCTCTGCAATGTCAGCGCGAAGTGCTTTCGCTTCCCCTTCGACTTCCTGCAATATGCGATCACAGGTCTTAACGAGCCGAAGTCCATACCAAAGGACAAGCGACAGAAGAACCCCAACTACTATAACGCTTATCGTCGCTACGACGAAGAAGATATCCATCTTGAGAAAGTCGTTCATGGGTGGTTAGGGTATGAAAAAACCGAAATAGAATTGATCGATTTCGGTTTTCTCAATGAAGTTAAGTGTAGAGGCGTTATCGTGGAGACTCGATGAAGGTCAGAGCCTTTCCAGAGAGTCCGGCGCGGCCTGTTCGGCCGATTCGGTGCGTGTAATCCTCATAGGTCGCTGGCAAGTCGAAGTTAATGACGTGCGAGACACCTGAGATATCAAGGCCGCGAGCAGCAACGTCAGTTGCGACCAGCACCTTCACATGGTCCTTCTTGAAAAGACCGAGTGCCTTCTGGCGGCGTCCGTGCGTCTTGTCTCCGTGAATCGATTCAGCGGGAACGCCAGCGCGGCTGATGTCCTTTGAGAGACGCTCAACGCCGTGTTTGGTGCGTCCGAAGACCAGGGTCTTATCAAACTCGGGCTTCTTGAGAAGCTCCATGAGCTTGTCGAACTTGTTGTCTCGGGTCGCGTAGATGACGTCCTGATCGATGGTTGCGGCCGTGTCGCGGGTCTTAACCGAGATGCGAACCGGATTCTTCAAGAAGTCGTTTACGAGCCGCTCGACATCGCGTCCCATGGTCGCGCTGAAGAAGAGCGTGTGACGCTCGCTTTTCATCTTCGAGAGGATCTGACGCATGTCGTCGATGAAGCCCATGTCGAGCATACGGTCAGCCTCGTCGAGAACGACGGTACCGAAGTCTGAGAGGTTAAGCTCTCGGCGCTCCATGAGGTCCTTCAAGCGTCCTGGCGTACCGATCACAAATGACGGTGAGCGGCGAAGCACGCGGATCTGCGGCTCGATGCCTGCTCCTCCGACACAGACGACGGCGTTCATGTTGAGGCGCTTTGCAAAGCCCCAGAACTCAGCCTCGATCTGGATCGCAAGCTCGCGGGTCGGGACCATGATGAGTACCCGTTCCGTTTCGTTAAGCGCGCGAAGCTTCATTACTTTATCGATAAGAGGAATGAGGAAGGCTGCCGTCTTTCCGGTTCCGGTGTTTGCAAGTCCGACGACGTCTTCGCCCTTAAGCACATGCGGGATCGACTGATCCTGGATGGGTGTTGGCAGAAGGTAGCCCTTCGTGATGATGTTTTCCTTCAAGAGCGTGTCTATCGGGAAGTCCGCGAAGGTGTGAATCGGGACAAATGGTGCCTCGACTACTCCTGGCTTTGCTTTATTAACGAGCTTGGTGAGGTCGACTGCCATTTCCTGGCGGTTGTTTCGTCCTCCGCCGCGACCCCCTCGTGAGGGAGCTCCGCGACCGCGACTGCCGCCACCGCTGGAACTTGGTCCACGGCTCTTGCTAGGACCTCCAGGTCCACGTCGCTTAGCGCCAAAGCGCTCATATCCCGGGCGACCTGCGAGGTCGTTCCGGCTGTTCTTTCGCACGATGTATGTAGTTGCCATACTGAATGTAAGGTTTGAGGGTACGGCGGAAAAGAGAAGAAGCCGCGCCCTATGTGGTTTCTAAGCAACGCCTCGAGAGTTTCGCCCGTTCTCCTATTTCTTCAGGGCGGTCTTGAGTAACTCCCAAGACGATAAACCAGTGAGGAGGATCGTTGTAGCCATACAATAGCACGGCAACCCCGATACAGCAAGGGCGCGCAGGTGTGCTGCGCGCCCGTTGCCTACACTCAAAAGAGACTATGCGGGAGGCAATGGATTCTTCCCCCGGATGACACGGACAAGGACCATGACGATCGCGATGAGAAGAAGGAGATGGATGAATCCTCCAAGCGTATAGGAGGTTACAAAGCCAAGTACCCAGAGAACAATAAGAAGGACTGCGATAGTAAGAAGCATGGATTACGGGTTATTGCTGGTAACCCCCTTCTTATAGCTCTCTTTGCGTGAAAAAAGTATGAGGACTAGCGTCTTGCCTTGGCGCGGTCGCTTTCCGTGAGGAACTGCTTGCGAAGGCGCACGCTTGCAGGAGTGATCTCAAGATACTCATCCACTGCCATGATCTCGAGTCCGCGCTCGATGGTGAGCGTGAAGGCAGGAACGAGCGTGATAGCTTCGTCGTTTCCAGATGAGCGGACGTTCGTGAGGTTCTTTCCCTTGGTCGGATTCACCATCATCTCTTCGCCCTTGGAGGTGTTGCCGATCACCATGCCTTCGTACGTTTCCGTTGCAGGGCCGATGTAGAGCATGCCGCGATCCTGGAGCATCCAGAGCGCGTAGCCCAAGGCCTTCCCGCTTGCCATGGAGATCATCGAGCCTACCTGGCGCTTCTTGATCTCGCCTGCGTAGGGCTTGAAGCCCAAGACGCGTGAGGAAAGAATTCCTTCTCCTTTTGTATCGATAACGAACTGGTTCTTGTATCCCAAAATACCGCGGGTAGGTCCTTCAAGGGTGATACGGACGCCGCTTCCCTCCTGCACCATGTTCTGCAACACGAATGCGCGCGTTCCAAGGCGCTCGATGATCGATCCCTGGAATTCGCTTGGTGTGTCGATGATGACTTCCTCGTACGGCTCGAGCTTCTGGCCTTCCTCTTCCCGGATGATGACCTGCGGCTGGGAGACCTGGAGCTCATACCCTGCGCGGCGCATGTTCTCAAGGAGAATGGCGATGTGGAGCTCGCCGCGTCCGGAGACCTTGAATGAGTCTGGCGAGACGAAGTCGACTTTCAACCCGACGTTCACTTCAAGCTCGCGCTCGAGGTATTCGCGAAGCTGGCGGGAGGTGACGAACTTTCCTTCCTTTCCTGCAAACGGAGAGTTGTTGACGAGGAAGTTCAGCGTGATGGTCGGCTCATCGATTGCGATCGCTGGAAGCGGCTCCACTGAGGGATCAGTCGAGATGGTCTCTCCGATAAAGATGTCAGGAAGACCCGCGATGATGACGATGTCGCCTGCCTCAGCTGACGCCGCGTCAACGCGCTCAAGGCCGTTGAAGGTGAAGATCTTGGTGATCTTTCCGGTTCGAGGAGTGCCGTCTGGCTTTTTGACCGTCACTGCGTCTCCGGCCTTCACGACTCCTTCGTACACGCGCGCGATTGCGAGGCGTCCCAAGAAGTTGTCGTAGGCGAGGTTAAAAGCCTGCAAGCGAAGCGGCTTAGCAGCGGCTTCAGGGGAGGATGCTACGGGAACCTTCTCAAGCACGGTGTCCAAAAGCGCTGTCAGGTCCATCGCCGATCCTCCGTTAGAGGGCATATCGTCGAGGGTCTTTGCGGCAACGCCATCGCGTCCGATCGCGTACACGGTCGTGAAGTTTGCCTGGTCGTCGCTAGCTCCGAGGTCAAGGAAGAGTTCGAGCACCTGCTCCTCAGCGCGAGCTGGATCAGCTGCTGGCTTATCAATTTTATTCAGTACCAAAATAGGCTTCAATCCAAGTTCCAAAGACTTCTTGAGCACGAAGCGGGTCTGCGGCATCGGCCCTTCCTGCGCATCGACTACCAAAAGCACGGAGTCGATGGAACGCAAGACGCGCTCCACTTCAGAACCGAAGTCCGCGTGGCCCGGGGTGTCGACGATGTTGATCTTCGTTCCCTTATAGGTGACCGAGGCGTTCTTGGAGTAGATGGTGATGCCGCGCTCCTTCTCAAGGGTGTTCGAGTCCATGGATACGCCCTCGACCGCAGCTCCTGTCTGGCGCAGCAAGGCGTCCGTCAAGGTTGTCTTGCCGTGGTCCACGTGAGCGATGATCGCGATGTTTCGTATTTCCATAAAAAAGAGGCCGGCAGGCCCTATATAAGGAAAGATAGCGCGGAACGGAACCTCAAGCAAGCAAGGCTAGCGCAGATAGATATTGATGTTGTCCACGTGCCCTTGGTAGTTAGGCGAGCAGTGGATGCGCCCCTTCGCGTCATGCAGGTAATAGAGGCAGCTCGTCTCATCCGCCCGCAGCACCGCTACGATGGAATTGAGGGACGGATTAGCTATCGGCTGGGGCGGAAGACCTACATGCCGATACGTATTAAAGGGAGACTCGAGATATTTATCCTGCGAGCGCGGTACCGGCCACCACTTGCCTGGTGCGCCTCGTATGTACTGCAAGGTCGCATCCACCTGCAAGAGCATGCCGCGCTCAAGACGGTTCAGGAGTATGCCTGCGACAAGCTCCTTGTCGTTTTTGGCAGCTTCGCGCTCGATGAGGGATGCGAGCGTGACGACTTCCGTCCAGTCCATGCCAAGCTCCGCCGCTTCTGCGGCATAGGGAGCATACGCATCTTCGAAGCGCCCGCGGAAGCGCTCAGTGATCTGTTCTGGCGTCTGGTCTGACGGTATGAGATAGGTGTCAGGAAAATAAAAGCCCTCACGCAGTCCCCCTGACGAAGCCGCGCTCCAGAGCGCCACCTCTTCCGGGGACCATGCGAGCGTTTCCGAGAGCATCTCAGCGATCTGCTCCTTCCGATACCCTTCGGGAATGGTGACCCACGCTAGGTAGGGCGCTTTGGAAAGCGTGTCCGCGACTGTCCACGCATCTTGCGAGAGCGAGATGCGGTACCCGCCGGGTCGAACGACTCCGCGCTCTGCCCCGGTGTTCGCGATACGGAACGCGACCGCGTGACGGACGATGCCCGCTTCCTCAAGGAATGCGGCAATGTCCCCTTCCGCAGCTTCCGGCGTTACGATGAATTCGAAGAGTTCCTGATCGTCCCGGTGCGGAGGACCAAAGAGTTCGGAGTACCCGAGCAAGAGCGCGACCAGAAGAAGCGCGAGCGCACCTAACAGTCGCAGCACTTTGCCACGCGGATTTGAAACGCGCGTTGCATTCGAGTCGAGGAAACGACGGACGAACGACGGAATTCTCATGAGCTCTTTCGAGTATACCGCATTAGATGCGCCCAACTCCGGAAACGCCCATTGTGTTATACTGCCGTTTACTTACGCCTTTTAGTACAACGTATGAACCGCTTTTCATCCATCGGTAACGCAGCCACTCGTCTTGTAAAAGATACGGGCGCTCTGTTTGGCGCACTCTGGCGCGGGTATCGCGGGCTTTCAAAGAAATTCCAGATCGGCATCGCGGCGCTTCTCGCCGTTCTCGTCATCGCGGGCTTTGCGCTTGCTGGCGGAGGCGCTCCTGCAGGAGACACCTCGTCCCTTCGCGCTGTCTCGCTTCGCCCCTTGAACGAGCTCTCGGGAGCTGGAAGCGGCGGAAACGTACTTGGTACCGTCCACTCGATTGCAGAAGCGAAGATCCTTGCAAAGACTGGAGGCACCGTCGAGCGCGTAAACACCTCCCTTGGCGCAAGCGTGCCAGCAGGCTACGTGATCGCGAGCCTCGAGAACGCGCGCGAACGCGCTGCAGTCCTCCAGGCTGAAGGAAATTACGACTCAGCAGTCGCGGCGAGAAATGCGACTTCCTTGGATGAGGAGGTGATAAGCGCGCAAAACGCGTACCGAAGCGCGTACACCAACATCGACGTCACGATGGAAAACGATATCGATCTGTTCTTTGGCGCTCCGACCGGCATCGGTCCGACGCTCCGCATCACGGCCAACGGCACCGACCGCAACTGGCTCTCCCGCGAGCGCGCCGAACTCTCGCGAGAGATGAACACTTGGCAGAGCAATTTGGAAGGCGCTGAGGACCGGAATCCGCAAACCTTGCTTGACGAGGCGGAACGAGTGGTGCGCCGCGTCTCTGATTTCCTTACTCGACTTGCAGACTCTGCAAACCGCCGCGACGCGGGAACAAGCCCCGCGCAAGCTGCAGGACTTGCGTCAGCCAGAGCAACCGTCGATAGCGTCCTTGCTTCCCTTTCAGCTGCGCGCGGGGCGTTCCGAAGCGGCGAAGTGGGCGCAACCGCAAGCGTAGACGCATCCGTAAAGACAGCACTTGGTTCGCTTCGCGCGGCCCAGGCAAACCTGGAGCAGACCGTCGTACGCGCTCCAATTGGCGGCACGATAAACTTCCTCCCAATCCAGCGAGGCGATTACGTCACCGCGCTCACCCACGTTGCAACGGTCGCGCAAAACAACGCGCTTGAAGTAGTCGCGTATATCTCAGAAGCCGATCGAGAAGCGCTTTCAGTCGGTACGAAAGTTTTTGTAGAAGAAACACACGAGGGAATCGTGACGGCGATCTCCCCTGCGCTTGATCCGGTCACCAAGCAAGTCGAGATCCGTATCGCCATCGATGCGTCATCCAATCTTACGAACGGCGCTTCGGTTCGCGTCGCGCTTCCTGGTGCCGCCACAAGCGAAGTAACCCAAGGCCCGATACTCCTTCCGCTTGCAAGCGTGAAGCTTCGCGCTGATGATCGTGTCGTCTTTACCGTAAACGAGGAAGGACGCCTTGCAGCCATCCTGGTTGAGACTGGTGCCGTTCGCGGAGGACGCATTGAGATCACAACAGCCCTTGATCCATCACTTCGCATCGTTGCAGACGCACGCGGCCTTGCCGAGGGCGAACGAGTCACCATCATAGAGGCGCCGTAGTATGACGAAGTTCTGGACGTTTTTCCTCGACAAGCATCACTTCACGATCCTGTTGTCTGTCGTACTCCTGCTTGCAGGGGTGTACGCCGTTATCATCATTCCGAAGGAATCTTCGCCTGAGGTGCAGATCCCGGTCGGCATCGTCACGACCATACTCCCAGGCGCAGGCGCAGAAGACGTCGAGCGCCTCATCACCGACAAGATAGAAGACAAGGTCATCGGCCTTGAACGCGTTTCCAAAGTTACCTCTTCGTCTGGCGGAGGGGTTTCAAACGTCACGGTCGAGTTCGATGCTTCAGCAAACATCGAACGTTCCATCCAGCTTCTGAAAGACGAAGTTGATAAGGTCCGCCCCGAACTTCCTGCAGACGCCGAAGACCCTACCGTCACTGACGTTAACTTCGCCGACCAGCCGATCATGATCGCATCGGTGTCTGGCGACCTTGCTCCGGAAGAACTCACTGCCCTTGGAGATGAGATTCAAAACGAGATCGAGCGCATTGCGGGCGTCTCAAGTGTTTCGATCTCAGGGGTGAGAGCCCGCGAAGTGCAGGTGATCGTTTCTGAAGCACGCCTTCGCCAGCAGGGACTCACCCTTTCAGACATAACGACAGCGCTTCGCCTTTCAGGGATCGGCGCTCCTGCAGGGTCCATCACGGTCGACAACATCGCGTACGCGGTCCGGCTTGAAGCAGGAATCACGAGCCCGGATGACGTTGCCGGCGTTGCCCTTCGGGGAGCTGGCGGCGCACCTATTTATATTCGAGACGTCGCAGAGGTCGTGAACGGGCTCGAGGACCCGCGCACGTTCTCACGCGTATCAGTTGAAGGAAATCCGTCAGAGCCTGCACTTACCTTCTCGGTCTTCAAGAGCCGCGGAGGCAACATCGTTTCCATAGGATCAGAAATCAAAAAGAAGATTGCAGAGCTTGAAGAGACGACCTTGGCTGGAACGCGGACTGTTATTTCGTATGACGCGGCAGATGATGTGAACCATGACCTGACCGAGCTCACGCGCGTCGGGCTTGAGACGACCGCGCTCGTTATGCTCATGCTCCTCCTTACTCTTGGCTGGAGAGAATCTCTTGCAGCAGCGCTTGCCATCCCGCTCTCGTTCTTGATCGCCTTCATCGGCATCGCGGCGTCCGGGAACACGATCAACTTCATCTCCTTGTTCTCGCTCATCCTTGCGATCGGTATCTTGGTCGACTCGGGGATTGTGGTTGTCGAGGCAATACACACGCGTCTCGTGAAATACGGGGACAAGCGCGAAGCTGCGGTCGCCGCGATCCAGGAATACGCCTGGCCGCTTATCGCAGGCACGATGACCACCGTTGCGGTATTCGTACCTTTGTTCTTCCTCTCAGGCATCTTGGGCAAATTCGTCGCCTCTATTCCTTACACCGTTATCTTCGTACTCATTGCTTCGATTATTGTGGCGCTTGGTCTCGTTCCTTTGTACGCCCTCTACATCATCCGCCCGACCTTGAGCCGCATCGAACGTATCCAGGAGGACTATAACGAGAAGGCGCAGGAGTGGTACAAGAAGTTCCTTCGCGGCATCCTCGGAGACCGAAAGAAGGAGAACCGTTTCCTCTGGGGCATCATCGGATTGTTCGTTCTCGTCTTGATCCTCCCGATGGTCGGAGCAGTGAAGGTCATCTTCTTCCCTCCGGAAAACAGCGATCTCGCGTACATCGAAGTGGAGAAGCCTCAGGGGACGACGCTCGCCCAGACGGACCTTTCGGTTCGCGAAGTAGAGGAGCTCTTGTATGCGGACGGACGCATCGCGTCTTTCGTGTCTGAAGTAGGATCTGGCAGCTTTTTTAGCGGAACGGGAGGCTCAGGCGCAAACGTCGCCAACATCACACTGAACCTCGATAAGGATCGTAAGGAGACGAGCGCCGTGGTTGTTTCTGAGCTTCGCGAGCGCGTGAAAGAAGTCACCTCTGCACGCGTAAAGATCGAAGAGCCTGCAGGCGGTCCTCCAACGGGCGCCGCGGTCCTCGTGACCTTTACCGGAGACGACTTGTCCGCTCTTTCACAGACGACGGAGCGCGCCGCGCGCATCCTTGCTGATATGCCAGGAACGGTGAACGTGACGACATCAACGCGTAACGATAGCCCTGAGTTTGTGGTCCGCCTTGATACGGCAAAAGCCGCAGCAGCCGGTGTCTCTCCTGCCGTAGTCTCTGCGACCCTTCGCGCTGCCCTCTTTGGAAGCGAAGCAGCGACCATCCGGGCAAACGGAGAAGAGATCGAAGTGCGCACCAAGCTTGATCTGAACCCGAACTATCAGAGCCCTGAAGAGACGAATCACACGACCATCGACGCAGTGCGCTCGCTCGGGATCCCGAGCGCTACTGGCTATATCCCCCTCTCCTCGATCGCAAGCATCGAGTACGAGCAGGCGGAAAGCGTGATACGGCACGAAGACGGCACGCGCGTCGCAACCGTAGAAGCAGGCGCCGTCCCGACCGCAAACCCGCTGCAATTGGTTTCCGACTTCAACAAGCGCATGAGCGAAGAGCCGCTCGCCCCTGGCGTCGAGATGAAGATCGGCGGCGAGACCGAAGACGTGAACCAGTCGTTTGCAGAAATGGGTGTCGCTTTCTTGGCCGGCATCGCGCTCATGCTCGCCATCCTCGTGCTCGAGTTCAACTCCTTCCGCCTCTCCCTCTACCTTCTTTCCGTGGTGCCGCTCTCCCTTATTGGAGCCTTGATTGGGCTCATGGTAACGGGCGCCCCTCTTTCCTTCCCATCGATGCTCGGCATCATAGCGCTCGCGGGCGTCATCATTAACCACGCCATAATTCTCATGGACTCGATCGGGCGCATCGGGCGAGAGCACCCGGGACGCACATTGACTGACGTTGTGGTTGAAGCTGCGGCTTCCCGCTTCCGCCCGATCATCCTCACGACCATCGTGACGGTCGTCGGTATGATTCCGCTTTCTCTTGCCTCGGCGCTCTGGGGACCACTCGCGTTCACCATCATGTTCGGTCTTGCGTTCTCAACCGTTCTCACGCTCGTACTCATCCCCGTCCTCTACCATCGCTGGCCAGGCAAGTCAGTACGTGCGCGCTTCGCTAAGGAGCCGACAGAAACCGTATAGACAAGTCCCGTCTAGCGAAGCTCCGTAGTAAGATACGAAAATGCGCCTAGCGTCATACGAAGAGCTCTTAGAGAGATCGCTGCCCGTAGACCACAAATGGTCTACGGGTCTCGCCTCTCCTGGCTTTGACCCAAGAGCAAATGAGCCGCTCCTATTTTCTATACCTGCCAATCACCCTCGCTACAGCACATTGCCTCACTATAAATTAGTAGTTCAAGGTCTTAGCCAGTTCTCTTTTAAAAGCAGTGACCTCTTGCTCATAGATAAAGCGGTGGAGCCATACCTAGCAACGTATAAAGATAAGGTTGGGCGCTTCCTGGTCTTCAACCCCATAGAGGGTGAGCTGAAGACCTTGGACTATCTAGATGATCTTGCTAATAAGCTGACATCTGAAAATCAGCGTATCGTTGCCGTTGGAGGAGGGATCATTCTCAATTGTGCCGCGTATATCGCAGAGAAGCTGTCTTTGGATCTTGTGCTTGTACCAACGACAGTCCTTTCCATGTCTGATACAGCGGTTGGAGGCAAGGTACGCGTCAATAAGATTGAGAACGGAAGCTATGTAAAACACGCATACAAGAGCTTCTACGAACCGTCATTAGTTATCATTGATCCGGACTTCCTTTCTTACCTCTCAACAGACCAGATTCAGATAGGTTTAGCCGAAATCATAAAGCATGCTATTTATCAGTCTCCTGGACTTACCTCGTATCTACTCTCTGACAGGTTTAATCCTTTTAAAGACATGGATAGTCTTCTCCTGGCCATACTTTGGACCGTTGAACTAAAGCGTGTTTCTTTGGAAGGCGACCCGAACGAGGAAGCTGGAGGTCAGATGATCCTTCGAGCCGCCCATAATCTCTCAGACAAACTCGAGGAACAGAGTAAGTTCAGCTTAAGCCATGGCGAGGCAGTATTACGAGCAATGTCTATTGATGTTCGAGGTAACCCGACTCGTGAGTCTGTATTGAAGGAAGTCTATTCAAAGATTGGTATAGCTATCGAGGATTTAGACTAGAATTCCAATCGTCCTAGACCATTCTTGCTATTTCTGTCTTCCCTTTGGCTTCGCAGATCTCAGCTGGGATTACTAAGAAGCCAAGAGCGGTGCGGAATCGAAGACGCTACTGAAGTCGAGCGTCGTGTATGAGGGTCCGCCGCAGGAAGCGCACATGCAGAACTCGTTTCCGGTTGTGTGTTGTGGTGCTTTCATAGCTGAAAGCATACACAAAGGCGCCTGAAGAATACGTGAATAGAAAAAGACGCGAGAGTTCTCGCGCCTTTTTCTTTCCCCTTATAGGGGTCTACATCTCGTCCGTTCGTTCCGTGTCCTCTCCTCCGCTTGTCGTGCCGGCCGTTCCGCCGTCATCGCCCGTCGTATTCGGATCGCGTTCGCTGTCGCCGTTATCCCGGCGAGTTCCGTCATAAAGCATAAAGATGGGCAGTGTGAGTTCCGGATAAAATCGACCTCTAGACGCAAACCATACGAAAGCCTTGATGAGGTGAGGATTAAGATATGACCGCTTTGTTACAATAGCTCTCCATGCCGCGAGCTAAAGACCAAGGAACTCTCTTTGATATCGGGACGACGCTCCCGAACGGCTTCGTGTATCGCCCGCAATTCCTTACCGAGGCCGAAGAGCGCGAGCTCATTGGCTACTTTGAAGATCTTCCTCTCGAGCATCCGCTGACCGAGGAATACGCCGCTAAGCGGCGCGTCATGAACTTCGGCTGGAGCTATGACTTTGAGAAAGAGAAGCTTATGAAAGGCCCGCCGCTTCCGATCTTTCTGCGTCCCATCCAGCGCAAGGTCGCCAAGTGGCTCGATCTTCCCGTTACGCGGGTGGTCGAGGCTCTGGTGACCGAATACTCGCCCGGGAGCGCGATCGGGTGGCACCGAGACAACGAGACCTTCGATACGGTCATCGGCATCTCGCTTGGAAGCTGGTGCAAGATGCGTCTTCGGCCCATCAACTCCCGTATGCGAGGAGCCAAGAGAAGCACTAAGGACATCATCGCGATTCCGCTTGAGCCCCGGAGCGCGTACATCATGCAAAGCGAAAGCCGCTGGAACTTCCAGCATTCAATCCCGGCCGTTGAAGGCCTTCGCTATTCAATTACCTTTCGCACGCTGCCTGCAGGAATGGAGACGCCTAAGCGAAACTTCCGAGTATCGCGCCCATAACAAGGAACGACACCAAGTAGTACGCCGCGTTCAAGGCCCACAGCTTCCAAGACCTTCCTTCCCACAAATACGATCCCGCAGTGAGAGGAACGGCAAACCCGAGCCAGTACCAGAATGCTCCCATCATAGAGCTTCCGACTCCTGACATGCCAAGGTAGGCGTTGCCAAAGACAAGACCGTGCGCAAGCACGTATGCCGTCAAGAATGACATGACGATAATACCGATGAACGCTCCTGTGCGGCTCATCTTCATGGCCTTCATGCTCTCAGCAGTGAATCCCATAAGATTCATCCACGCCTTACCGAACAAAGGCCCATACCAGAGCACCCCGATGATAACCGCAGCTACGACCGCAAGCAGAACCGCTACATAGTTGATAGGTACTTCCATAGGGAAATGATTAGTTTGTTATGCGTATAAGTCTAGCACCGCTTATATGAGCTCCAGGGTATCCACCTGGAGAATGCCTTCTATGTCATAGCGCTGCCAGGCGTCAGAGCTCAGTGCTTCCACTGGCACATACACGCCCTGCACGCGTATGCGAGTTCCGGTCTGGAGCGTATCGGCAAGCGAAGGCGCGAGCGCGGTCAAGCTAAGGCCGTGGTGATCGCCGTCATCGGTTTGGATGCCAAACGCGCATTCAAGCGTCTGCGGTCCGCTCGTATCTCTATGCGGAAGGCACTCATACGTTCCGTCGAAGCTCCGGGGTCCCGGGATAAGCGCAGCCTTTTCTTCTTCCGGAAGCAGTTCCGTTCCCTCTCTTCCAAAGAGCATGCTCGCACCAAGGCCGATAAGGATAAGAAGGAGAACGCCAAGAAGAAGCTTCTGAAGGCCTGTCAGGTTGTTGAAGTGCATATCCTCTAAGGATACTCCTCTCTCGTGAAGATTGGCTGAGCCCTAGGGAACAAGGTCAAGCGAGCTCAGGATCTTTACGTACACGGCTCGTATCTCATCCTCTGGAGCGATATACGTCACTGAGACAACGACGATCGATCCATTGTGGAGGAATGCTGTCGTGTCGCCCTCATAGAGGCCTGACCAGTGGTAGGAGACGGCGTCTGCCCCGTCGACCGTTCGCTCGACCAGAGCGCTGCTGCCAAGATTGCGGTTCGATTCGCTCGTGGTGAGCCATTGCTCCAAGGTCTGATTGGTCGTGTTCTCGTAGATGTCGATTGCGACTGCTGGAGGCCCTTCGGAGTTTTCCCGAGGCTGCGCATCGCTTTCGTGGATGAGCGTGATGGCGTAGTGGGCGCGCTCGGCGTTTCCGACTTCGCGCTCCGTGAGGATGTAGGTCTGCGGATACTCGAATGAGATTCCCTGCGTGCCGTTTGCGTAGAAGTTAACCCCCAGCGGAGCTCCCTGCTGCTGCCACGGCATCATCCCTGCGTAGAAGAAATAGCCGGCGATGATAAGCGCGAGTACGACGACGATTGCTGTTATGACTGTTTTCATATGATTAGAAAGTTACGAGCGTTCGGAAGTTACCGCGAAGACCCGGGTCTTCCGCGCTTCCCTCATCCAAGTCTCCCTGCTTCACTACATAATTGTTTCCTTCCTTGAAGATGCCGAACTCAACTCCGCCTCCTGCAAACCAGCAGATGGCGCCGGATAGTTCTCCATCAACCAAGGTCCAGGACGATCCTTCGATGGTAGAGCACGATCCCTGATGCACGCCAAGATCGCGGGTCGTTCCCGCAAACGTAACTGACACCTGCGTCATAGGGGCGCCTGTCTGCGCATCCTCGCCCTTGTCGATAAAGGTCCACTTCGGCGCGATCATTTTCTCCGAGGTCGTGTCCTGCGTCGTTTCGGTTGGCGTCTCCGTTGTCGGCGCAACGGCTTCTTTCTTGCCTACGTAATAGGCTCCTCCAATGAGGACGACGACAAGCACGATTCCCAAGATCCAAGCCATAGTATTGTTTTGCATAGGTTCATCGTACCACCTGTTTTCTCGGGGAGAAGATACGCTGGTGCATAGAAAAACCGCTCAAAAGAGCGGCTTTTCTTTGTCTGCGCTATTGAATTACCGCAGCACTTGTCTTCGTTGAGGCTTGCGCATGCGCCCGTGCGATCGCTTCAAGCACCCGTGCCCGTGCAGCTGCGTCTGCAGAGAGGCCGAAGTCTCCCTGCAAGGTCGTTGACCCTCCAAGCGAGGAATCAACCGAGCTTCCAATGCGTCCGGTGCCAGTCACAAACAAGTTCCACCACGGCATCCGGGTCTGCACCGTTGCTCGTCCATCACTGCCTTCCATGACAGAAGTCGTTGACTTAATGCTGACGGGAAAGAGTCCGAGCAGATGTCCTTTGTGCCAGTACTCGACTGTAACCTCTTCCTCAGAGTCGAGGTTCACTGCTGCGACATTCTTGTCTTCAAGACGCATGTTCTCTCGGAAGAGCTCGAGGTCTGCGTCAGTTGTCACCTGCGCTGACGTAAGGACAGGAATGCCAAGCGCATTCACGCGAAGCGAGCCGTCTGTGCCTGCGTTCGTTTCGTTCGTGTCGCTTGTGTCTTCTGCTTCCGTTCCGGTAGCAGCGTCGCCAGAAACACTGGCATCGAGGTCAATGGTTGCACCTCCGCCTGTTCCCTGTACTTCAAGTGCTGCACTTCCTCTGGTGTCGTTAGCTTCGGCGGCGAGGCTTGCTCCTGCTGGAAGAACAAGCGCAACCACCGTAAGCGCCGTAAGGATCTTACGTAGAGTCATAAATAGTAGAGGTGTTAATTAGCTAGGCCCCCGCATCCGACACGCTGTCGGATCGGTACGGAGAAAATAGTACCTACCCTCCGATGAAGGAGAGGTGAATAGCACAAAAGCCCCTTACGGGGCCTTTATGCTTCGCGAAGAGTGACTACTCTCCTCGCTTGAAGATCTTTCCATCGAGCGCCCACTTCCCTGGACCAGTGATCATGAGGGAGATAGAAGCGGCAAGGATGAGAAGGATGTACTCGTAGCCTCCTCCTGAGATGAAGAAGCCGTTTCCAAGGTGAACGGTCACCAAAGCGACGACTGCGACAACAGCGAGGATCTTAGCTACCCAGTGCGTGAATACGCCGAGGATAAGGAGGATACCGCCGAGAAGTTCAGCAACGATGAGGACGACTGCGAAGAACGGTGCGGCTGGGAATCCGATCCCATCCAAGAATCCTGCAGTTCCTGCGATGCCCATTTCCGTGAGTTTCTGATAACCGTGAAGAGCGAAAATAATACCTGTGACAAGGCGAAGCACGAGCGGAGCAAAACCTGCCCACTTGCTCGAGCACTGGCAATCAAGAATGTTGTTCATGGATAACAATAAGGTTTATAACGTACCCCTTCAGTATACTCCTCGGGTAGTAGCTGCAAGCTGTTGATACAAGGGACTACGCAGACTGCTGCAAAGCAGCCATAACGCGCTTTGCGGCGGCTCCCAGGGTCGGCTCCCGATGCGTTTCCAGATAGAGCTTGCCGTCTATGAAAAAAGTAAAGCCATAGAGTCTGGCGCTTGAATCTACTTCCAAGATCTTTCGCACTTCAAGCGGGCGACCGGCGAGAATGACCTGGAGCTGGTCTATAGGAATAAGTCCCTGCGAGCTATGCGTGATCGGGAAGAGTTCGATCTTCTCTCCATACTTCTTCGTGAGCGCTTCTTCAGAAGGAGGTGCGCCTGCAGTAAAAGCTTCTGCTCCAGATGCGTCTGCCATATTATTTCTTATGACTTACAACCTCGGACCCGAACAGGGCTTCCTGCAAACTCTTGCCGACAACCACGAGCATGATGCCAAAGAGCGCGAGGCCCGCGAGCATCGTGCCTGATGCGATCACTTTTCCAAGCGCAGTGACTGGTACCGCGTCTCCATACCCTACCGAGGTGATAGTCACGATCGCCCACCACATGCCGTCAGGAATAGTGGCGAAGTGGCTTCCGGGAAGCATGCCTTCAGCAAAGTGCATGAGGGTCGCCGAGAATACGACGACAAGCATGAGCGCAAAGAGATAAATCTCTATGTTGATCCAATGGACATTGCTTGCAATGCGAGTGATCCGCTCGCGGTCCTGTTTCCGTGGAGCAAGGAAGCGTACCAATCGCGCGGTGCGAAGCAATCGCAAGATGCGAAGGAGGCGGAACACCCATAGGAGATGGAGCTCGGTCGTCGCGCCAAGCAGGAAGAGGCTCGGTAGAAGCGCGATGGCGTCCAAAAGACCAAGCGGGCTAAATATGTATTTGAGCCTATTGGGTGCGGTATAGATGCGCAGTATGTATTCGACCGTAAAGAAGACTAGGAAGAAGATTTCTATCGTGACGAAGACGCCTTGGTAGCGAGAAAAGAGCTCAGGAACCGTCTCCAAAATGACAGTCGTGACGGAAGCGAGGATGACAAGCGCAACCAGGTCGTTAACAACGTAGAAGACCTTCGCCTTCTCGTTTTGGAAAGCGTTATGCAAAAGACCGCGGCGCAGGCTCATAGAGGTAATGGTAGCCCGAAGAAAAGGAGAAAGGAGCGTTATTCACCTCCGTGCTTATTGAGGCTTGGGATGCGAGGGATGATGACTGCCGCAATGCCTCCGATGATCGCTATTGTGTAGAACTCGTAGCCGATTGCCATACCAACCGCAGCTGAAAACCAAAGACTTGCCGCGGTCGTGAGGTTACGGACCGTAACGCCATCCTTCAAGATGAGGCCGGCGCCAAGGAAGCCGATACCAACGACGATCTGGGAAGCGATGCGGGAGGTTGAGAGCGGGTCAACGATATTGGAGATAAGCGTAAAGAGCATCGCTCCTGCGATAACGAGTATGTGCGTTGAGATGCCGGCATCCTTGCCGCGCGTCTCGCGCTCAGCGCCGATCACAAGCCCGAGCACCAAGGCAAGCACGAGGCTAAACGTGAACTGCATCTCAAGCGGGCCAAACACGAGTAGGTCGGGGGTCATGCGCACTAGGATAGCACGGGGTCAGCGCCTCGGTTCGAAGGTTTCCACTGATGCTGCGATATCGCGCACGAGGTCTGGGTTCGGGTTCTCGAAGAAGGAGTAGAGAGGCTCATACACGAACAGCGCCGCATACTCAGAGCCCATCGCGTGATTGCTTATGTCAAAGACAAACACGGGGCCGAACCTTCCTTCGACCGATGTGCCGTCTCGCAGGTTGGTACGGACCAAGGTTAGATAGAGCTCTTCTCCTTTTAGACCGCTTTCGGTCGTGAAGGAGTTGCGCTCCATGATGTCCGTGCAGCTCATCGATTCGCCCGGCCCGTCTGCGGCGCAGAAGGTCTGTGCCCGAGAGAGCGCGAACGCATCGAAGCTTTCGAACGTCGTGTCCGTTCCGTTCTCGCTCACGATAAGGTCAACTGCAGACTCGAACCCATCCTCGGTCGGTGTCCCGACTGAAAGATACTCAGAGCCGTGGTCATACATTGAATAGCCGGAAGAATGCGAGAAGCGGTAGCCGTAGGGCTCATTCTCCACTGTTTCGATGGGCACTTCAGGCGCTACTTCTGCTCCCTTCTCCATGAGGAACCAGAAGAATAAGAGGAAGAGTCCAAGAATGATAAACCCGATGATGCGTCCTGAGTTCATTGTGGCTTAGAGGGCTTCGGTCGCCGCGATATGCGCTCGCGTTTCTGGACCGAAGTTTCCGTTTGAAGGAGTGATGCTATTTGCGCTCTGGTACTCCATGAGGGCTTTCTGCGTGATCGCACCGAAGTAGCCGGTTGCGGTAGCCTTCTTAAGGTCTTCTGCTGCAAGGCCGACGCTCTTCTTGATGAGGTAGTCCTGGAGCCACACGACTGCGCTTCCGCGAGAACCGAGCACGAGGTCAGTCGTTGGCATCTGTCCTGCAGGAGCAGGAATCGTTTCTGAGGCTGACGAGCTTGCGGTTGGGGGCTTAGGCACTTCGGTCTTCAGAATGCGTGCGCGGGTCGTTGCGCCGTAGTAGCCGGTTGCAGGCGTGATGCCAGCTGATTTCTGGTATTCGATAAGCGCCTGCTGCGTGATGGGGCCGAAGTAGCCGGTTGCGCCAGCGTTTGCAAGCGCACGGGCGCTCACCCCTGCGTTGTTTGAGATCAGGAAGCTTTGGAGCGCGGTGACTTTCGCGCCCTGTGAACCGAGCGTAAGATCGTCTCCGGCTGCTGCCGTGACAACAATCCCTGCTGAACTTCCAAGCGCGTCTTCAATCTCTTCCGGAAGTTCGATAGAGGCGTTACGCGCTGCTACGAAATCGTTTCGGTACTGGGCGACTAGGAACTCCGCGAATTCCTCTTCGTCATCGACGTCTTTGAGAATGTCTTCGAGATACTCCATCTTGTCTTCAAGCGAGAAGACGCGAGAGAGGCGTGGGTACGGGTCGGTCGGATCGCGATCATCATCGCGAATCTCAAGGTGGAGATGCGCTGGTCCTCCGGAAGCGTTTCCGGTGTTACCGACGTAGCCGATGATGTCTCCTACTTTGAGCACGTCCCCGTCATCGATGTCTGCAATCTCATCAAGGTGCATGTAGACGAAGGTTTCCTCGCCCGGGTTTGCGGTCGTGACATAGTTTCCTGCGCTTGATCCCTTGCTCGTCCGGAGCACGACTGCTTCAGTCGGGGAGACGATGGGCGTGCCTTCGGCGGCCATGATGTCGAAGCCCTCGTGCGAGCGACTTCCTCCGTCTCGAGGATCTCCGAAGTTCGGGAAGAGGTCTCGTACCTCGACGCCAAAGAGTATCGGGATCGGTATATTGTCGACCGCGTCCTCATCAAGGTCGTTTATCTTATTTCGCATCGCGCTTGAAGTGCGGCGGGACTCCGAATAGCGCTCTTCGTTGTCTTCGTCCCCGTCATCTGAGTCTCCTTCCTCAGAATCTTCCCACTGCTCACGCCACTGCTCCCATGCGTCGCGATCATAGGAACGGTTCCTCGACTGAGCGTTAGTAGCAGCTGGAAGCGAAAGAATAAAGAAGACAGCGATGAAGGCGATGACGCCCAAGCGATGGAATATGTTCATAGAGTAAGTATGGCAAGAATATAGCAACTTTGCATGAAGCCTTGATGAACTAGTTCGAATTGCATCTAGCTCGTTTCAAGGTCATTATGAGGGGACTAAGTTCTGATACTTTCATGTCCCACGATATAAAAGGAACGATTCGTCGCCATCCCCTTCTCATTCTCCTGCTGGTAGCCCTGATACCGGTAGCGGCGTTTGCCATTATGGAGAACGCTCCTAAGAAAGAAGTGATCGTGCCAGAAACCCAAGAGGTTCTGGATGAACGACGCGCTTCAGGAGATTTGCTCCCTGATCTTGTTCCCCTTCCGCCCCAAGATGTCGTTGTCCAGGAATCTGCCGGCCGAACTTATCTTCTTTTCAGTACCGTCTATTACAACCAAGGCGACGGAGTCATGGAGCTTCGCGCAGACGAAGCTACCGCAGGAATCCGCGAAGACATCGAGCGTGACGTGTTCCAGCGCATCTACCGAAACGATGACGCGTACCGAGACAGGATCGTCGGGAACTTCCTTTGGCACCAAGAGCATCTCCATTACCATTACAGCGATTTCGTAGAGTACTCGCTCTCGACCGAAGGAGATGAGAGCGAGAAGCGAACCTGGAGCGAGAAGGCGACGTTCTGCCTCCGCGACATCAGCCGGGTCGCGCTCGATCTTCCTAACCGCTCAGAAGACGCGCTCTACAAGGTGTGCTGGAAAGAGCTCCAAGGAGTCTCGATCGGCTGGGGTGACACCTACTTCTACGACTACCCGGACCAGGATTTGGATATCACTGATCTTCCGACCGGAGAATACCGCCTGACCTTCAACGTGAACCCGCTTCTTCGCCTTGAGGAACTGCGCTATGACAACAATGTGGCGAGCGCGCTCCTCTATATCGACCAGGAAGCAGGAACAGTAGAGACCGTGAGCACCATCCCTGACGTGCTGCCTGAGATAGAGCATGTGTACCCGGAACAGGTGTTTGATTGACGAAATCCCTCTTTTACGTTAGTATCCGTAGGTCAATCGCAGAGCTGTATACAAGAAGCGAGTCGGGTTTCGATGGTCAGCCTCCTGCACTTGATGTTTATCAGGTGTATCGACACATACGACTCTCATGCAGCAAGGAACAATTGCGGGCCTGACTGAAAAAGGCTTCGGCTTCATCAAGCGAGACGGAGTGGAAAAAGATCTCTTCTTCCACCTCAACGAACTCGTGAACGTGAAGTTCGAAGAACTTCAGATGGGCGACTCGGTGACTTTCGAAGTTGAGGAGGGCCCGAAAGGACCCAAGGCAGTTCGCGTCAGCCGCGTCTAACCGACAATCGAAAGCGCCCGAAAGGGCGCTTTCGGCACCTGGTACGTCACACAAACTCTCTTTTCCATGCACAACAAAGGCGTTATCGCTGAACTCGGCGACCGATCATCAGGTTTCATCAAGCGCGTAGGTCTCAAGGACCGACTGTTTTTCCATGCAGATGCCGTCGTCGGAGTCGACTTCAAGGAACTCAAGGTAGGCGACAAAGTCACCTTCACTGTGATCCCGAGCAAGAAGGGCCCGTACGCAGGCAACGTGAAGCGAGCCTAAGCTCCTTCAACAAACGACTTCAGTCCTTTGAGGACCCCCTTCCAGTTCTCCGCTGAGTGATCAGCGCGTTCTTGCGTGTCCACGTTCGACTGATCGATCGTTACTTTCGTACCCTCTGGAACGTCCTCCAGGGTGTAGCAAAGGAGCTGGTAGTTTTCAGGGATATCCTCGTCTCCGCTTAAGTTGCTCCAGTAGTCATACGACATGCTCTCGGGCGGGTTGAAGGTGAGCACTGTTCCCTTATCCTCGTATTTCTTCCCTTCCCACTCGCCCCTGAAATACACCGGGCTTCCTGGCTCCCAGGTAGTGACGAGATCTGTCCCGAAGAAGTACTCCTTTACCTGCTCAGGCTTGGTAAGGGCGTCCCAAACCTTCTCCTTGGGGGCGTTGATAATGGTTGATGCAGTTGCTGAATGTGACATATCTTAAATTGTACCAAGGGCCCGTATGCGCTTTTTATGAAGCGTGGAGATCGCTATACAACAAACCCGGCAGAAGCCGGGTTTGTGCGTCAGATGCCTTTTAGAGAGCTTTGGCTATTTATGCCAGAAGCTGAAGGAGTTAGAGACCTTGTCGCCCCATTTCTTCCATGAACCCCACGCATTTCCTTGTGGCTTGTCATCCTCATCGTCTTCAGACCAGTTCTTCAAGACGCTTGCATCGACAGCGAAGGAGCCGTCATTGGAATCAAGCGATCCGCTGAAGCTGATCTCGTCGCCAACGGTTACGTCAGCGAAGGACGAGTTAGATCCGGACTTGGTAAGGATATCCGTATCGCTATCCGTTTGGACGCGCCAGGATATATCCGTGTCGCCCCAGGCAGTTCGTGCGGTCACGACGCCTCCTGAGACCTTTTCCACTTCCGCACCTCGCACGAGCACGTTGCCGTTAGTTCCAATTGATACTGAGAGCCCGTTATCAAGCTTCATTGCCTTAGACCCATTGTCTGCAGCAGCTTGAGATGGGAGGGATGCTGCAGCGGCGGCAAGTACCGCGGCGGCCATAATGATCGAGAATCCTGTGAGAACCTGCGTGTTCTTATAAGTCATAGTTTTTGTTATGAGCTGATAAGAAAATGAAAAACGCCCGTTTCTTGCTTGAAGACACGGGTGTTTTTCACGCTATGAAGGATACAAAAAGGGTCGTGAAAATTGCGTGAGATCAATAACTTATACTGTTGTATGAAGTGTTTAAAGCGACGTGTCTCAATACCTGAGAAGATTAAAATATGGCTTCTGCAGTTATAACTCTCATTGAATCTTTGAGTTTAGATACTCTCTCAAAGTTTTACCTCCCTTTTTCAGTTTCCATTCTATAGGTCCCGGTGAAGATCGAGCTTGTATAACGGCTGATGCAGCGCTTGAGCTGTCAAAAACGTAATCATCAGAAAAGATAAGAATGTCACCTTGAGGTACCAAGCGATTGATTTTTATTAACTCATTTTTTAGTTTTTTATATGGATGGCTTTGAAAAGAAGGTGTTTCTTCTGCTGACGCTTTTGACCCTTTTAAAACACGCATTTTTCCATCTTCGAGTAAATATGCTTCCGCAACAATATTCACTCCTTTCTTGCACGTAAAAACTGGACTCTCTACCGTATTCTTACCAGGTGATTTTTCGTTTTGAACAAAGATATCATAACCAAGCAAGGGCATAATTGTTGCAAGATTCATATAAAACAGTTCGAGACCACTTAAGTCTTCCTTAGGCGTTGTAGGTAGAGAGGGACTATTACCATTCTTAAGATTACATTTGCCAATCTGCTTTAGACGCTCGATACAAACACTCTCAAGATACTGAATTCCCGTTTTTGTAAGTGATTTATCTTGACTGACAAATACTACAACGTCTTGCCACCACTCTTTCTTGTAGTCATGGTGTTTAATTCTTTCTTTAAACCCATCTGCTTCTCCAACATATACATCAAGCAACCCTCCGTCATCTGGAATGCCTATAAGAAAATATATACATGCGCCCGACTCAACTTCAGGCAAAGCGATTATCTCTTTTAATGCGTTTCGAGGACCGCAAACTGCTTTACCACTCCACTGATCGATACGGGCCTCTCGAACTCCTTTTGGAAGTCCTGTAACGAGATATATAGTTATCTTTTTACCGATATTGTGCATAGCTCTTACGTGTTTTTATCTTTTGTTTTTGTTTGCTACGTGATACTGACTTTGATACTCTCGGCTTAAGAAGGAGGATAAGCTCCTCAGAGGTCACTCGAGATCTTTTAACCTCGTTGTTTTTTAGTTTAAGTTTATTATTTCCACCTAAAGTGCTGAACTTACCCTTCACTACATGATGGTGTGTTCTGCTCTTTTTATCTATTGTGAAATACTTTTTTGCACTGTCTGCAATCACCTTTCCGGATAAACCGTTACTGCAATCGCCCTTAGGGAAAGTAAAAATTACGACAACTTCTCTCTCTGATAACTTTTTTAGAAGAATATCGAGAGCTTCGACAGATTGACCAACATTACTAAAAGACGACTGAGGGCGCTCTGACAATACAGGATAACGCCCTACCCCTTCTACCTTTCCGCATTTGCCACGCGCGATGGTCTCTAATACATGATAAAAACGACTATATTGTACCCCTGAATAAGGAGGGTCAATTATTACCAGATCTCCTTTTTGCATTTTTTGTGTGAGCTTCTCAGCGCTTCCAACATATGCAGCACCATTTGTTTTGGCATGTAGCGGTGCGATCTCAGTCAAAGCATTTAAACAAGACTTGAGCACATCCATGTTCCAAGAGATCTTTATAAACTTAGAAGCACCTTCAGTAGGTTGAAAAGGCTGGGCTGTATGTCCCGGAGCTGCAGCACATCTTGAAGCTGCAGTTATCAGGGCAGCTAAACAGACATTCCGGTCAGTGGTCTTCTCAGGCAAACACTTAATAAGATAATCAATAATAAGCGCTTGCTTAGGACTGAAGTAATGACCACCGTAAGCACCCCATACAGGTCCAATCTTTGAAGGAATCTCACATAGTTGGCGAGATTTTTTTACCCACTCTTCTACATTTTGGGAATAATTAATGTCGTTCTTCTTTGCTTGCAGAAAAAGCTTAGATCTCGACAGTTGTTCTTCCGCCTTAAGTAACCAACTAGTCTGTAACATAGGCACATCAACTGGCTTTGTACGTTCAATAACAGCCCTTGCGAGTACAATTGCATACTGCTGAAGATCGCCGGCAATTATCTCCTTATCAGAATTCTTTGCTGCAAATTGAATTACTGATCCTGCTCCACAAAATGGATCTATCACCCTGTTAGCATGAGGTAACTGATCTCGTATCAAAGTACCAAGACCGTTATTTAACATATAACGTTTTGAGCCCATGTATTTCATAGGCAAAATCGGGCTAAACCAATACGCTCACACCCAGACAAGGTCAGTACTTCATTTGCGAGTTCAGAACGCCATTTATAATGATTATTAATTGAGGGTGCTTTAACGTTGAGGTCATGCAAAGCTTCTTCAACTTCGTTCCACATATCTGTAATAGGGTTTGGAGCACCTGACTCCCACAAGCCCGAGTTCTCACCAACAAAATCTGACCAAAACTTCAAATCATCCTTATCGAACTTAGCCTTTGCTATAAGAGAAGCTGATGCCCCAGTGGCAAGACGTAGCAGAATTGTGGCACGACATAGCATTTGCGAGTGATAATCGACATCTTCGGGTGAACCTTTCTTACGTGCTTCAGTTAAGATGATTGAATCTACGGATGAAGTTGTACGTTCAAAAAAGTCGACTAGATTACCTAATTCTGGTTGCAAGATACCTAAGTCACTTAAAACCTTTTCTCTATCAGCTCGAGTCGGAGTCGTTCCTCTCATACGCGAATATTCATCCCAACTAACTCTCATTAGCTGCAAATCCAGGCTGAAACCACCGACGCTATCAGGTGAACACATTCTCCAGATCGCATCCACAAGTTCAATCGAGTCACTTACAACTGAAGCGTTTCGATAATTTAAGTCACGGTCTAGAATTGTTGGTCTATAACTTGCTCTGTTTCGAGCATCTTGATCTTTCTTAAATTTATTTAAGTCATATCCCCAATGATCAAGCCAGTCTTGAGCCAGCCAACTAACTTTTGTTGGTGAAATTTCCTTAAACCATTCCTCAAGAGAGATACCTCTGGGTCGAATTATCTTCTCAAGCAGAGCTCCGGAACTCTTTGATTTTGCCCATGATCTAAACTGCGAACCTGCAAAATCATGCGTGGAACTCTTTTTCGGGGCTGTCACAGACGAAGTTCTCCGATCCGCATTCTTTATTGCAAAATGCTTGTTATCAAAAACTCCAATACCTTCACTGGCCATCAGTGACATGACAGCTCGAAGCTGCGCATAATAAGCAAAATGCTTACATGCCTCAATATCTCCAATTGAGTGACTTGCGATTGCTTTCCCTAAAAAACCCCACCCATCTATTGCGTGGACAGGCGCAGAAGCAGCTATATATTCAGCAAGATGCTTCTCGACTATATCGTTTGTAATTACTTTCGTTCTAGAGTCTTGCTTATAGTCCTTTCGAATACGATCAACACATTTGATCGCATATCGATTCCCTCGCGCAAGCCAGCGATCATCATCAAGATAAGCCTTCAGTCTATTGAAGGTTGCCTGGGTCGCTTCCCTTGAATATGCATTCGAAGGAAAGGTGTTATTTGATTTTTTTGGTGTCTTCCTTGGCATATCCTAGAGCTTGATAGATCTCCTTTGCAGAGTCACCAAAATGAGCATCATTGATAAGATGCTTAAGAAGTTGCCTGCGAAATTCCTTATACCCACTACCACCTCTATAAGAAAGTTTCTGCGTCCGTTCATTTTCCGTTAAGCCCACAGCTGCAGATGTTCTCCAGTCAAAAGTTGCTATCGCTTTAGCGAGACGAGATACGTATTCTGATAACTTTTTTTGTTTTTTTGTAAGTGAACTGAGCGCTTCGGTAACGCTACCCTCGGCATCAAATTCCCACTCCTGTAGGTTAAGCTTGTCTTTCTCCAGAAAGAGGAGGTCATTGCTAATATTTAGAACCACGGAGACACCTTGGTCATTAGTCAACAACGAATACGGCCCGAATAAAGCAACATCTCCATCAATCCCTCGCTTGTATTCTTGTTTCTTTTTATCACGAAGCTCCTTTACCCATCTTTCTTTGGAATTTTCAACGGCCTCACTTATCTCATTCCATAAATGGATCAACAACGCTCCTTGCTGAGCGCGATTCCAAGGAATTGCAATTTTGTCTTTTCCAACCGGCGCACCAAACAATCCTCCAATTTTATTTTTCTTTCCTCCCTCAAATGATTTGATAAAAGTTTTAGTAAGAGCTCGAATCCACGCAGCCTGAGTAACTGAAGGGCCGCCACTTTCTCCCAACATATTAATTCTTCGATACCATGCACTCTTCTCTTCTGACCAAAGCATTTCAACAAGTTCCTGTGCCCTAACTTCTCTGTAAACTTTATGCCCTTCAAACTGCTCCAACCATTCCTCTGTACGCAGTAATGGATAAAGATCGTAAGCTAAACTTGGGTTGATTCGTTTTGGCTTAATGTTGATCGTCCAAAATAGATATGCCTGCCAACTAATATCCAGTCCATAAAATGCAACTACTGGTAATTCGTAATCACCGGATATCTCGTCATCGTCAAAAGCCAACAAGCGATGTTGCCCATCAATAATCTCGATGGGGCGTTCCTGTTTTACTTTCCATGTTTCAGAATTTGTAAATGATTTTGGAAGCTCTATTTGAGTATTTTTTTGTGTGTCACTTATGATTTTGATCAAATCTTCAGCTGCAACTTTTTTCCCATTGCGTGAATCGTCCTTTGTAAGAATGTTTACCACAATTGCTGTAGGTAGCCATCCCGGTTTCTGTAAATGATCAAAACGCCCTTCCTTTCTCTGATCGTCTGTTAAGTCAGACCAAGGGTATCCATATTTAACGTACTTACCGATATTCTCGGATCGCTTTGGCTCATGGGTTCTTTGCAGACCAGTACGCGTTTGCGTATCTCGCCTATAAACACCTGAAAGAGCTCTGAGTTGCTTTGCTGACAGCGAAAAAACATAGAAACAGTTCTCCGGCTTCCTTCTGTGTTGTCCGATATCCCACTTAATACCGTCCCACTTCTTTAGCCACTGATTCACCCTAAGTGCAGGGACTTTGAGTGTCTTCTTGTTGTCTTTTTTACTCATAAAATTGTTAGGCTACTGAATATAACCTTCCAGTAATTCTATCACAATAAAGATCCCATATAAATGGATCTCTATTGACCCATAGCGTTAAGAGCACCTATCTTCGTAGTTTGTGTAGATAGAACGAAACGACCCGTCTAGGTCATTAGACGGGTCGTTTCGGACTGTTACCTGTCTAGGTCACCAGACAGGGTATTCATGACTGCTGCGAGACTAGGATTCGAACCTAGATAAACGGATTCAGAGTCCGTTGTCCTACCATTAGACGATCTCGCAAAGACACAAAGGCCAGTGTGGCCAGTGGTTTCCTGACAATACCGTAGTCAAGCCGATTCTTCAATCGATATTCATGAAATATTCAATATCTAGGCCCTCTTTTATGATAATATGAAGAAGCTTCATGAAGCGTTCATGGTACATCTGTGAGAGTAGCCCTATCGCCCTGGCGATACTTACCCGCCACTAACAAGGATCCATGCGAATACTTCTCGTTGAAGACGAACCGAAGCTTGCGAACATCGTGTCCAAGGGCCTCACCTCCAAGGGGTACGCCGTAGACACGCTTGGGGACGGCCAGGAGGCCCTCACGAGGATCCTGGTCCACGCAGGCGACTACGACCTCATCATCCTCGACCTCATGCTCCCTTCCAAGACGGGCAATGAGATCTGCAAAGAAGCCCGGGAACAGGGGGTGACCACTCCTATTCTCGTCCTAACAGCGAGAAACGAAACCGAACATAAGGTAGAACTTCTTCTTGCTGGGGCTGACGACTACATGGTGAAGCCGTTTTCCTTCGATGAGCTCATCGCTCGCATCCAGGCTATACTGCGCCGACCATCGGAAGCGCTGCCGACAGTCCTCAAGGCTGACGACATCGAACTTGATCCGGTGCAGCACAAGGTGACCAAGGACGGCAAGGAAGTGGCCCTCACCCTCAAAGAGTTCAGGCTCCTGGAATACTTCATGCGCCACCCAAACGAAGTCATAAATCGCGAGGATTTCATCGCGCATCTATGGGACTTCAATTACGAAGCCTTCAGCAACGTCGTCGATGTCCACATCAAAAACCTCAGACAAAAGCTCGATCAGAAGAACGCTCCAAGCATATTTGAAACCATTCGCGGAATCGGTTACCGCCTTCGCACGTAGGTACCGCAGGGACATCTTCTATCGAACCGGCTGGAACGTCGTCCTCTTACAGGTCGGCTTCGCCGTCGTGGTGCTCGGCATCATGCTCTTCGCGCTATCTATGATGTATGACGAGGTCGTCACGGGCCTCATCAGCAGCATCACCGACAGCATCGCCAAGAGTATCGTCTCAGGAACCGCCCCGAACCTCGATAGCACCATGATCGCGTACAACCTCGAGTACGAGAAGCAGCGTGCCATGGTGCTTGCAGGCTCAGGCGTCTTAGCGGTAGCTGCAACGTTTGGCTACCTCATCACGAGGATCGCTCTCGTCCCCGCTGGAAACGCCCTCAAGAGCCAGAAGCAGTTTGTCGGGAACGTAGCCCACGAGCTTCGCACTCCCCTTTCAATCATCAAGACCAATACCGAGGTCGCACTTTTCAATGAGCGCCTTGATACGGATACCCAGGAGACGCTTCGAAGCAATATCGAAGAGCTCGACCGTATCTCAGACATCATCAACAACCTCCTTTCAATGAACGCCTTGCTTCGTCCGGAGAAGATGGAATTCTCTAACGTCGACATGAGCCCTATATTGGAGCGTGTCGCAAGCTCTCTTGAAGACCTCGCTGAGCATAAGCGTATAAGCATTGTAGTAAGCAAGAACGATTACTGCTTCGTTTGGGGGAACGCCTCAGCGATCGAACAGATCGTCTCCAACGTCGTCAAGAATGCCATTAACTACTCTCTCGTGGGCGGGACCGTCCAGATCTCAACCGAACCCAACTACCGCGGACAGATGGACATTATCGTCGAGGACTCAGGCGTCGGTATCGGCGAGAAGGACCTGGACCGGATCTTCGAGCCCTTTTATCGAGGCGACCAGTCGAGAAACCGTGCCAGCGGAGGCTCGGGGCTCGGGCTTGCGATCGTGAGCGAGCTCGTCAAGATTCATAAAGGAAGCATCTCCATTAAAAGTGATTTGGGCAAAGGGACTATCGTCACCATCACCCTTCCCTGCAGAAAGAACCGCAAAGAGAAAGAAGCGGGATCGGGCCCAGGAGAGATAGCAATCGACTTCTCAAAGTAGAACTTCATCGACACCTCACTGGGTGCATGGTGCAATAGTACGTACGCGTACCTGCCGTACGCCTTTTTGTTCTTTGTTGCGGTCCGTGTGCCTTGCGCAGGTGTACGGGATCCGCACGGGGCGCAATGTTGCGCTCTTAATCCACTAGCCCAAGGCCCGTACGAAAGTGCGGGTTTTGGCTATTTGCCTGAACGCTCTTTCGCTGCTTTGAGGAACTGCGTGAACAACGGATGCGGAGTAAGTGGGCGCGCTATGAGCTCTGGATGGAACTGGGTTCCAAGAAAGAATGGGTGCACGTCTTTGGGAAGCTCAGCGATTTCCATGAGAACGCCGTCTGGAGAGGTTCCAGAGAAGGTCATTCCTCCTTTGGCGATCTGCTCCACATACTCGGGATTGATCTCGTAGCGGTGGCGGTGGCGCTCTTCTACCTTGTCCTTGCCATACGCTTCCCGAGCGATGGTCCCTTTCTTGATCTCCGCGGTATATGACCCAAGGCGCATGGTGCCGCCGTAGTTACTCTGGGCGATCACGTCTTTCTGTTCAGGCATCACATCAACGATCGGATGCTCGGTTGCAGGATTAATCTCAACCGTGTGGGCATTTGTGAGGCCGAGCACGTTACGGCAGAACTCAATGACTGCAAGCTGCATGCCGTAGCAGAGCCCGAAGTATGGAATCTTCTTCTCTCTCGCGTATTGGATAACGCGTATCTTGCCCTCAATGCCGGTTTCGCCAAACCCTCCCGGCACGATGATTCCATCGAACTGGTCGAGCTCCTTCAAGCGTTCGCCGTCCCAGCCCTGCATTGTCCCGTCGTGGGCTTTCGAATCTTTCGAATTCAACCAGGTAATGTTCGCCTTTACTCCTATCTCAGCGGCTGAGAACTTGATAGCTTCTATGACTGAAAGATACGCGTCTGAAAGGACGAAGTCACCCGTATCGAAATACTTCCCTACGATACCAATCGACACCGTCGGCTCCTTGATCTTCGTGCGCTTCACGAACGCTTCCCAGTCAGAAAGATTTGCTCGCTTTGACGTGGAAAGAGAGAGTGCATCAAGCAGAAGGTCTCCGAGGTTATCCTTCTCAAAGTTAAGCGGCACGTCATAGATTGATTCAACGTCAGGAGCGGAGATGATTCGCTCAGGAAGCACCGAGCACGAGATAGCAAGCTTCTCCTTGCGCTTGTCATCGAGGGGCATGTTCGCGCGAGCGACGATGAAGTCTGCCTGGACGCCATAGCTTGAGAGCTCGCGGATAGCATGCTGGGTCGGTCGCGTCTTCATCTCTCCGATAGTCGAGGGAACCGGAAGATAGGACACCAGCACGAAAAGAACGTCTCCCGGATGCTTTGCCTTCAAAACGCGAGCAGCGTCTATAAAGAGAGCGTTCTGGAAATCCCCTACGGTTCCTCCAACTTCGATAACCGAGATCTGGCTTCCGTTATGCGCAGCTGCGGATTCGATTCTTCGAAGAATTTCATCGCGGACATGCGGGACCGCCTCGACGCACTTGCCTCCGTATTCAAGCGCTCGCTCGCGAGCGATCACCGACTGATACACCATGCCGGAGGTCATGTAGTCTTGCGCCTCAAGGTCGCGCCCAAGGAATCGCTCGTAGTTGCCCATATCTTGATCGGTCTCAAGCCCCGAGTTAAGCACGAACACTTCACCGTGCTCTGTCGGATTCATCGTGCCCGCATCAACGTTCAAGTACGGATCAATCTTTGCAAGATTCACTTCAAACCCGCGTCTATTCAAAATAAGGCCGATCGAAGATGTGGCGATCCCTTTCCCGACACCCGACATTACTCCGCCGATGACGAATATGTATTTGTGTCCTTTGATGGCCATATTAGATCTTGAGATACCGACGGACGGCGAAGAAGCTTGCGAGTCCTCCAAGCAACACACCTGCTCCTACAAGCGTCAGGAAGAAGAGCGGGAAGTTTGCAGTGTAGTACGTGAAGACGTTGAATCCGCCAAGCCATGATGCTGTCGCAGATCCTGCGTACCAGGAGATCGGATAGAGGGCGACCAGGACGATGACGGCTGCGATAACGCCTGCCATGATGCCCGTCACGATGAACGGACCGCGAATGAAGAAGTTCGAGGCTCCCATGAGGCGCATGACCCCGATCTCGTCTCGAGTCGTGTAGATGGCAAGACGAACGGTAGCAAAGGTGATGACCGCTGAGGCAAGCGCAAAGAGTATGACGATGAGGGCGCCTGCGGCTTCCGTTGCCCGGATAGCGCCTGTGAGGCGGTCAATCACGAGCTTATTCTGGAAATAGTTCACGCGGTCGATGATCGATGTGCCATCTCCTGAGAGCGCAGGCTCATCCTCAAGGAACGTAACGATGCGCTCGTACTGGGAAGGATCCTTGGCCTTAACAGCAAGGGAGGCCCCAAGGGGGTTATCACCAAGCTCTTCGAGGGCCTGGAGGGTGAGCTGATCGCCAGCATGGCGCTCGCGGAACTCCTCGAGTGCTTGTTCGCGAGAGGTATAGGTAACGCGCTCGACTTCAGGAAGCTCAGTCAAATCCTTCTGGAGCGCGACGATGTCGCTTTCTGCAGCGCTTGTAGCAAAGTAGATGTTGACGTCGACTTTATCCTTGATTTCGTTCAGCGTGTAGGTCAAAAGAGCAGACAAGAATACCAAGAGGCCGATGATGCCCAAGGTAACGGTCATGATGAGCACGGTCGCAAACGAAACCGCACCGCTTCTCGCGAAGCTTCTCGCTCCGTTAATTGCAATTCGCTTGAGGGTCATCCAGTTCATAGTTATAGGCTATAGCGGCCGTTAGCGTCGTCTCGCACCACGCGTCCCTTGTCCATCGTGATGACGCGCTTGCCGACAGAATCAACGACGCCCTTATTGTGCGTCGTGATGATGACGGTCGTGCCGAGCTCGTTAATCTTCTTCAAGATTTCAATGACGTCATAAGTGTTAACCGGATCCAAGTTTCCGGTCGGCTCATCCGCGACGATAACGTCCGGCTGGTTGATGATCGCGCGGCCGATCGCAACGCGCTGCTGCTCCCCTCCGGAGAGCTGGTTAGGGAAATGATTCGCCTTATCTCCAAGGTCAACGAGATCAAGAATGTAGGGAACGTCTGACGCGATCTCATCGTCTGCGCGTCCTGCGGCTTCCATCGCAAACGCGATGTTCTCGTAGGCAGTTCGGTGCGGGATCAAGCGGAAATCCTGGAAGACGGTGCCGATCTTGCGGCGATAGTGGTGGAGGGAGTTCTTCGGAAGCGTATGTATGTCGGTCGATTCAAAAAAGACAGAGCCTGTAGTTGGATGATCCTCAACGAGAAGCATCTTGAGGAGCGTTGTCTTGCCTGCGCCCGAGTGTCCGACAATGGAGACGAATTCTTTTGGAGAGATGGAGAGCGTTATCTCATCAAGAGCGGGAGTACCGTCGCGGTACGTCTTCGTCACATTGTCGAAATAAATCATGTCCGGTGCATTATACCCCACCCGCGGAAGCTGCGTCTATAAAATCATCAAGCTCACCAGCTAATACCGCATCCGGATTCCCCGATTCGTGCCCTGAGGCGTGGTCTTTCACCATCTTATAGGGGTGGAGGACGTAGGAACGGCGCTGGCTGCCCCATTCGTTCGCCGTCGTCTTAGAAAGCGTGCGTCCTGCGGTCTCCGCTTCACGCTCTTCCTCCTGAAGCTTGTAGAGCTTTGCCTTCACGAGCTCCATGGCCTTCTCTCGGTTAGCCAGTTGGCTCCGCTCGCTTGAGACGTGAGCGCTTATCCCCGTCGGGGTGTGCACGATGCGTACTGCGGTCTCTCGTTTGTTTACGTTCTGTCCGCCTGCCCCTCCTGAGCGCGCGAACTGGATGTCGAGGTCATCGGCCTTAAGCTCGATCTTATCTTTAGGAGCTTCCGTCGGATGCACCTCGACCATCGCAAAGGACGTCTGACGCTTATCGTTTGCATTAAAAGGAGAGATGCGGACAAGGCGATGCACGCCCGCCTCATGCTTCAGACGGCCGTATACGCCAGAACCTTTGATCTCAAGCAGAACGCTTCGATATCCGCCCTGCGAGTTCTCGTTCTCATCTAGTAAGCGTACGCCCCATCCTTTTATCTTCGCGTACCCTTCGTACATGCGTTTTAGCATCGCGGCAAAATCTTCCGCGTCGTCTCCGCCAGCTCCCGCAAGAACTGCAAGCGTCGCGTCCCCGTCTTGAAGCGGGTCTCCCGTGCCTCCGTCTTTCAACGCCTGGTACTCGCGCACGATTTTCTGCGCAGCGTCTTTGTCCGCCCAGAAATCGGGCTCCATCATCATCACTTCAATCTCAAGAATGCGGGGATTAACTGTTTCGTCGGCCATAGAAAACAATCCTAGTGCTTGGTTACATCAAGGTTTCGAGCGATTTGCTCAAGCTCCTCCTTCAACTTCTTTATCCCTTCTTTGCTTTCCTTAAGCACCTCGCGACGGCGCGCGATCTCTTTCCGCTTGGCGGCAATATGCTCTTCCATGCTCTTCTTAAACTTTTCTTTCCCCTCCGGCACGCCTGCCCATGAATCATAAAGGCGCTTTGTCTCGCTCTCATCGATTGCAACCTGCTCTTCCTGCGACGCAATACTCTGCTCTTGGTGCTGATCCTCCTGCTCGAGATCTTCAAGAATGCGCCGTATCCTATCGATTCGCTCCCAATCTTCTAGGGGTTTTGGTGGAGGGGGAGGTCCATTACGTCCGTTATTGCCTGCCATTCCCCTATATTAACGTATGTTGCTAACTCTCGGGAGCCATCGACGGGATTGAACCGATGTCTATTTTGTTGCGATAACGTTTCTGTCGTACCCGCCCGGAGTTGGCTCAGTTTCTATAGCGGTGAATCCAACCTCTCGTAATAGCTCCTCAAGCTCGTCTGCCATGAGCATGTAGCTATAGAATGTCCGCGTATATTCTCTACCGTTAGTAGTGAAGACTGAGTGCCAGGTTTTCTTCTTCTGTTCATAGTCAAACTCAAGCTTCCAGACAAGCTGAACGGTCTGGCCTCCTATCGCTTGGGTGCCTAGATCGACGATCTTTCCCTCTACCCGATCATCGGTAAAGGCGTACTCACCAAGGCCTATTACGGCTTTGCCCCCAGGTTCGAGCATGTCGTAGAAACCCTGAAGGGATTTACGTATCTCTTCCCGAGTCTGAGGCAGATTTATTTCTCCTTCACTTCCCCATGAGTTTGCATACGTTATCGAACTATCAAGACACAGGACAATCGGAAACGTTCCATCTATTTTTTCTGGGAGCTCTGCCCAACGAGCGTGATGGATGGGTATCGCAACATCGCTCTCTCTCAATCGCTTTTCAAATACCCGGAGAAGCGATTCGTCGCCGTCACTGCAGGTGATATTGAAACCATGCTGAGCCAGTTCAATAGCTGGATACCCAATGCCACAGGAAGCATCAAGGACCCTAGCTGGCTGTAGTTTATCGAGATACGCAATAAGGCTTCCCAGATAGTCTGAGTTGAAGAACTTCTCGTGATAGAACTTCTGGACCAAGTACCAATAGGTACCGAAGTCCTTGCTCTCAATCGCAGAAAGATCTGTTTCTACAGAAGACGGCATTTCAGGGCGAGTCATGAGATTTAGGTTATTTGGTTATATTTCAAACCTCGAAGGACAAAGTTCATCTCGACCTCCTCGCAGGCGAAGTATCCTTTGGCAAATTCGGCGATTTCATCTGTCGAGAACTCCCTACATGAGTAAACGTCGACTGATATGAAGTTTTTCGGGATAAGTGTGTGTATCTGAATACCGCTTTCTATGAGCGGAACCCATCCGGAGAGACCTGCTTTATCTGGATACTTCTGTTCGTCGCTTCTGAATATGAAAGGCGGTGACTGTTTATGCATGCCAAGCTTCTCTACAAGATCAACAAGGAAGCGATAACAGAGATCAAGATCATCACAGGCGCCTTCTTGGCACCCGTATAGGTCAAGGGTAAGTAAGTAACCGAACGGGTCGCCTGTCGATGTCGGTGTTGAATGTGTCATATGTAGCGAGGGCAAAATATCATAGAAAATCCAGTAAAGTCAACATATTTATGATGACACCTCCCCTTATGACAGCTTTGTCATATTGACACTGGTTTATGCGAACGCTATCATATACCTGATGACAGCCTTATATCAGAACTTGCAAAAGGTCGGGCTTACTCCCAACCAGTCAACGGTGTATCTGAAACTCTCGCGCGAAGGCGAGGCTAAAGCGGGAGAACTTATCAAAAGCACGGGACTTCACCGAAATCTTGTATACACGGCTCTTTCGGAACTTGTTGATAAGAAGCTTATATCCGTATCCCAAATAAAAGGGGTTGCCGTATACCGAGCGCTCCCACCCATTCAGCTCTTAAGTGCGATCCATGAGAAGGAGGCCGTCGCAAAAGACGCTATCAGAGAACTCTCTTCCCTTTCAAAAGGCAGTGCCCAAGGGATTGTCGTGTACGAAGGAATAGATGAGATACGACAACACGAGCGCAGAACGTACGGAAATGCGAAAGTCGGTAGCACCCTTCGCTTTCTTGGTGTGTCCCCGCAGTGGTACGACATTATGGGTCCCGGGGTAGTTGAAGAACTCGCAGATCTGCAAAAGCAAAAGAAACTCCATTTGAAGCATATCGTTCCTGACGTTATGGCTAAAGACCGAACGTACGCCAAGACAACGAAGGGCTTAACTGAGTTCAAACAGAATCCACTTATCACAAGCGACACGAGTTGCACGGCGATTATGGATGATCGCATCGCTATTCGCTCGTATATCGGGTCGTATTTTGTCGTTGAGATAATCAACTCCGAGATCGCAAAGAATTACCAACGATATTTCGACTTTCTCTGGAGACAAAAAGGATCGAAGTGAGTTTGGAGCCATCGGCCGGGATTGAACCGGCGACCTTCTCGTTACGAGTGAGATGCTCTACCAACTGAGCTACGATGGCGCACAGACACGGGTGACCATGTCCTGGAGCCGATGGGCGGAATTGAACCGCCGACCTACTCCTTACCATGGAGTTGCTCTACCCCTGAGCTACATCGGCTAGATGCGAACTTGGGAATCCTAACCAATTTACGGGGTTATTTCAATCTTTTGCTCGGTCGGATAACAGGCCCTCTCTCTTATGAAGCTGGTATGATGTGGGCATATGCATGACCTATTTCGAAGAGTAGCTCACTGGACGAGCGGCGTTACCGGATCCCCGTGGGCGTTTGTCGTCGCCTTTTCACTCATTGTGCTCTGGGCAGTCTTGGGACCCGTGTTCCATTTCTCTACCACCTGGCAGCTCATGGTGAACACAGGTACGACAATCCTTACCTTCCTCATGGTGTTCCTCATTCAGAACACCCAGAACCGCGATGCGCATGCCGTGCACCTCAAGCTCGACGAGCTCATCAAGGCTATCGACTCAGCGCGAAACCAGCTCATCGATATCGAGGACGGCAGCGACGAGGTCATCGATACGTTTGAACGCGAGTTCGATGCTATCCGCAAAGAAGGTAGCGGCCAGTAGCACGCAGAAGTAGCGGAAGTCAGGTGCTAGAATAAGGAGAGTCATGACTGTTGCAAGCGTCCTTCGCAGGAACATTTTCATACTTTCCTTTCTCTACAGCCTTCAGTACGGGCTCATTATCTTCCTGAACTCATCCTATCTGGATGAGCTTGGGTTTACCGACCAGGGCGTCGGCATGATCTCAGCCTTGGGCTACGCTGTCGCGCTTGCTCTCATGCTCCTTGTCCCGTTCGCGCTTCGCATGTTCGGAGACCGGCACCTGCTTGTCATGGGCTTCGTTGCTGCAGGAGCGCTCTTTTTTGCAGTAGCAGTGAGTACTATCCCACTGGTCTCCGCGTTATTGCTTTCAGCGGCGATCGGGCTTTCGGTGAGCCTCTACGTGCTAATCGATATCTTCCTTGCAACCGTTTCAGGCGACATCCATAAGACGGGCGGGCGTCGCGGCATGTACGTGACGCTCGTCAACGGAGGACTGGCAGCGGCGCAGATCCTTCTGATCGTGCTTCTTGCAAATGGCGCGTTCTCATTCGTGTATCTGGTTGGCTCCCTGATGCTCTTCGCGCTTGCGATCATTTCTGGAAGGCTTCTTCGAGAGTTCCAGGACGCAGAGTACGAGCGCCCCGACTGGCCCGCAGTCTTCCGAAAGGTCTCTGCTTCTAAGGATCTCCAGAGCATCTTTTGCGTGCAGTTCCTGCTGCAGATCTTTTATTCGGTCATGGTCGTGTATGTCCCTCTCTATCTCCACGAGTACATCGGCATGCCGCTTGAGCATATGGCGATCGTCTTTGCGGTGATGCTCATCCCTTTCCTCGTGCTTGAGATTCCTGTGGGTCGCCTTGAGGACTCTGCCTGGGGCGAACAGGAGGTGCTGCTTACAGGCTTCGTGCTCTCTGCAATTGCAGTAGCGGCACTTGCTCTTATTACCGCTACGAGCGTCTGGGTATGGGCACTCGCACTCTTTGGTACACGCGTCGGGGCCGCGCTCCTTGATATCGGGAGCGAAGCGTATTTCTTCAAGCACGTGCACGGCGGAGACTCGGGCGAAGTGAGCGCGTACCGGATGCTCCGGCCTATCGCCTACATCATCGGTCCCCTGCTCGGCGTCCTCTTCCTGTTCGCGTTCCCGCTTCAGTACCTTTTTATCGCGCTTGGCGTCGTGATGCTTCTCGGGCTTTTGCCTTCTCTTTGGCTCAAGGATACGCGCTAGCTGCTAGCGACGTCTAAGTACTCGCGCAGCTTCGCGCTGAACTCCTTTACGAACGGAACTTTCCCGTTTATCCCGTCCTCAGCAAGATTCGGCCAGTCTTTGTACTTGGTCATGAAGAGAGTAAAAACCTGCTCGCGCATGTACTTCTTAACCCTGTCGGTCATGCCTTTGGTCTCTTCTTCTGTCATAACGCGCTCCCCGAACGCGCGATAGAGAGCCTCGACGGAGGCTTTGAGTCGGTCAATGTCCGGGGATTCGATTATGGTGCTATTCATCGCGTTCCAGAGGCCTCGTGCGGCTATCTGGATGTTGGTCATATTGTTGACCATGAGGCGGTTCTCTTCGCTTAGCACCTTCATGACGTCAGCGCCGTATTCGGCAATGGATGCGGGATCGTTGCGCCAATCACGCCGTCCAGGCTCGCCCTCGTCTTCCACTCGATGATGGTTCGTGCCGAACTTATCGGTCCACATAGGCATCGCGAGATATATCTCGCATTCATCGATGAGCATCTGCATTCGTTCCGGCACTCCAAGCGGAATGACGTCGAACTTGGAGATATTCACTTTACGGAACAAACGCGGCTCTCCAGGCTCCTCAACATGTCCCTTGATAAACGTAAACGCCTTTTCGAAGCGCGTATGAAATGCCGGCGCTGTGTTTTTGCTTCGAAGCGCAGCAAAGCTCTCATTCGGAGGCATGGTGGTGGCAGTATACCAAGTTCTACTGATGGGAAAACACCTTACCTAGGCGCGTTAATTTCTACGCAGGTTAGAATAGATGACACATGGATTCTCTCTACCTATTTCTCTTCACGAAGATCGCGAGCACCGAAGGCTTTCTGGTCGCTGTAGCGCTCATTGTTATATGGCTTATATCGAAACGAAATCCGCTACGGGCGTTTTGCTTCGCAATGAGCGCACTCGGTCTCATGCTCTCGACGCAAATTCTGAAGGAAACCCTCCGTATCCCTCGTCCAAACGACGCGCTTATTGAAGCCGCCGGCTATGCGTTCCCGAGCGGACATGCATCCGGATCTGTATTCCTTGCGCTTGCGCTTTGCTACCTCGCACGGAATATGCAGAAACCCCTACGGCATGTAATCTATGGCGCCTGCGCGATTGCAGCGATTGCCATCTGTTTGAGTCGTATCGATCTTGGCGTCCATACGCCACTTCAGGTAGCCGCAGGCTGCCTTCTTGGCGTGGTCTTGGCAATCGTGTTTATTCTCGTGAGTAACCGCACCTCATCCTAATCTTTATAGGGTCTCAAACTGAGCGACCCGGTTTTCAGGGTATGTCTTGTTCGGCGCGTCGTAGAACTTAAGTCTTGCGTCTTTGGTAATGTCAAAGACCCTGTCTCCGTCATCCGCGTAGAGAAAAGCGAAATAGATTGAGTTTGCCTCAAGAGAAGCATTAAGCGGCACGTCCTTATGAAGGCCATTAGCAAGATACGAACTTACGCCTAACACTTCTTCAGGAGAATCCCGAACTACGCGATGCACGACAATAAAACCGGGACTCTCCAGATACGCTTGGTCCGCCTTTACGCTTGATGCTGACTGAGGCGATATGACGAGACCATTATGGAACTCGTTTGGCCACTGCGGAACGAATTGAGGGTGAGGGTAGGGAATATATTCATGCGTCCACGTCTCTTCAGGCACTTCTCCGCTCTTTACGCTCGTAAGATACCAGATACCGAGCACGACAACGGCAATAAGAACCAAAGCAAAAAAGAGGCTTCGACGGTTGGTGGTCATGCTTGAGAGTATATAACGCACAAAGCCACCCTTTCAGATGGCCTTGTACTTTGCGCGAGCTAGTGGACGTTGTTGGAATTAAGATTTAGAGCTGTAAAGCACGGAGACACTTATCTCTAGAGTCTCTAATTGTGAAATTTACTAGTCGTGAGTAAGAGATTGAGTCTCTGTTATCTTCTTGACGCTATTTAAAATTCTTAGTATCTCTTCGTCGGTATAGTCCTTATGCGAATTAATCGTTATCTGAAGCGTCGTGGCCGCATCATCTATGTTTGGAAACTGATATTGTGCATTCAAGCCACGTCGATACTCGCCATAACGATAGTACGTAACTCCCTGAGTATTTACTTCCTTCACATAGGATTGACACATAACGCAACTTTCCTGAGTTGTATAGTCGCTCGTATCATTTCTCTCAAGATATAGGGCAATAAAGGTGTTGTACTCGGAATCTGTAGTTCCTACAGGAGCCCTGAAAGTTACCGCTGAATCCTGAACTTCAATTGAGGTTTGAAAGGGATAGCTTTCAAGGGCAGCTTCGTAGGCCTCCCTTACAGGCACTGCAATACTAAAGCCTGCAGAATGTGCTATTGAGTATGGCTCTCCATTTGCCGAGACATGTGTGGTCGTTGTTGCAGTTACTATGGACGAATACGTAACCCACACACGCCCATCTTCAGTATTTGTTGGTATAGATACCTCCTCCGTGGTGCGCGAAGTGAGGATAAAGTAGGTTCCAATACATCCAACAAAAAAAGTGAGTAGCAGTGCTACGAAGATACTGATTCGCATCATTACAGAGCTTCGAGGCGCGAAGACAGTTTCTGGAGGCATGTGAAAAGTATACACGCACAAAGCCACCCTTTCGGGTGGCTTTGTGCTTTGCGCGGTCGACGAGACTTGAACTCGCAACCTCCCGCGTGACAGGCGGGTGCTCTAACCAGTTGAGCTACGACCGCAAACGTTTCGAACAAAGAGCACTTTAGCCGTTTTTTCCCCGTACGGCAAGCTTCGTGAAGACGTCCCGGAATGCAACCAGGGCCCAGATGCCCTCAAGGATGAGGAACGGGATGGACTCAAGCAGAAGGGCGTACCAGACCAAGAGAGCCGCCCCGACGAGGTTCAGGAGGTCATAGGCGAAGGTCTCAGCCCTGAGCTTCCCTGTCTCGTTCGCGATAAACGCGATAAGGAGAATCCCCGCCCCAAGGACACCTATAAAGGTGGTTGCATCCATACGAGCGAGTATAACAGTGTGCTGGTGGCAGGACTTGCACCTGCGACCTTAGGTTTATGAGTCCTATGCTCTAACTACCTGAGCTACACCAGCAGTGAGAACACCTTACTATTTCTTAGCCTCTCCTTCAACCGCTCCTCGGGAAGCAAGCCATTCCTCCGCTTTGGTGAGGTCATCGGGATCGGTCACCTGGAACCAGCCGGTTGCGATAACTGCAGTAAAAGGGACGGAACCGCTCTTAGAAGCCGCGAGCACGCTTTGCGGCAATCCGTACTCATCGCTTCCTGCGCTCTTTGGCACAAGAGGATAGTCGAACACGCTCATATCAAGCGCGAAGAGGTTCGTGCTTATAAAGCCCGGAGCGCCTCCGTGATTGCCTTCCTGTATGTCCGCGATAGTCCCATCTGCGTTAGTGATGATGCAGCCGCCGCTTGAAAGGGATTCGCGCTCCTCGACGCCGATCACCCAGCCTGGAGTTGCGATGCATTTGTCGATGTCTTCTCGGGAATACAGGTCATCCCCCATCATGACGAGGAAACGACCCTTCAATAGTGGACGTGCTTTCCAGAGCGCACCTCCGGTCCCGTCCAAGGTCTCCTGCTCGACGTAGCGGATAGCAGTCCCGTTCAAGCTATCACCGAAGTACTCACGGATCTTATCCCCTTGGTAGCCGATTACCATAATGACCTCACTTACCTCAGGCGGAAGCTCGTTGAACTTGCGCTCAAGGAGGGTTTTGCCAGCGACAAGGAGCATGGGCTTTGGAAGCTCCACGGTGAGGTCCTTCATGCGCGTTCCGCGTCCTGCGGCGAGAATAACTACCTGCATAATCTTGGGTACTATACGGCAAAACCAATCTAATTCCAGAGCGCGAGCATGCTACAGTAGCGATCATGACAGAGGATTTTCAGTCGCATGAGGACCTGGTGCGAGAGCTCATGGACCCGAAGCTCCGCGAGGAGTACGCAAAGCCCTACGACCACTACAAGGTAGGCGTCGTTCCGGCCGTACTTGGCTGGATACTGATGACTTTCGGGAACCTTCTCTTCGGACGCCGGCCTTCGTATGGAAAATTCAAGGCGCTAGAGGTAGTCGCTCGTATTCCGTACCAGTCATGGGAGGTGGCAAGCTACACCCTTCTCTCCGCATTCCATGGGGATGAGGACCACGCGATGCGTCTTACGAAGACAACCGCATTCACGCGCGCAGCCCAGGACAACGAGACCATGCACGTCGTCTTGATGTCGCACCTTGCAAAGAAGCATGGTCGCGTCGGGTTCGTGAAATACACGCTCGTACCGCTCTTGTTCGCGCTCATCTACTTTTGGATTATCTACTTCCTCTATATGCTCTCGCATCGGGCATCGCTCGAACTGAATTACCTGTTCGAGCGCCATGCGTTCAAGCAGTACCAGGAGTTCATAAACCGGAATGAGGAGCACCTGAAGAAAAACCCCGTCGTCTCCGACTTCCTCGCCTTTTACGGACGAGAGGTGAAAAGCGAATACGAATTCTTTGAAACAGTTCGTAACGACGAACTGATTCACCGCAACCGCTCGATCCGAGAGATCGAGACGTTCAGAAGGCGTTAGCGGTATCGGGCAGGCAGCTCGAAGCTAGCCTTTTATGCCCATGTAAAGCTCGATGAAATTGGTTGACCGCTTTTCTTCGAATACTCCGCTAACGCCATACCCGAACTTTCGTTTCAACAGAGCAAGGAGATCGTCCGCTCGGATCCCTTTCTTAGACGAATACGAATCATCGCTGTCCGGATTGTGGTTGAGATACTCAATCTTCACTCCTTGTGGTGCGCTCACGGTCTGACGTCCACTATATTCAACAACGATAATCTTTGTGAGAGGCAGATCATCTGGATTCTCGACGACCCACTTAACCGGACGCGATGCAGAAAGCACCAGCGGCTGCGGCAGGGTTCGATCGTTTCCTTCCAAGCGCACTACGATAGTCCCGTCCGATGAAGAGCTCTCATAGACGCTTACGATGACCGGGCTCCCGGCTGCTTCCCTTGCTTCCGAGTACGCGCTGACGACCAAGGTTTCCTTGCTGAGGGTCACGCTCTTCCTTCCGACTGCGTCATAGTACGAGAGGGTAATGTCGTATTTGCCGTTTGCAAGCGACGTGCCGACACGGTGCGTCCACACCCCGTTAATGACTTGGATGTCGCCGCTTCCGTACACCTTGTCACCCTTCCCGATCGAGAAGCCGACTGTCGTCACTCCCTTGGCTGCGCCGGAAATAACGGGATTCTCAACGTAGGCGGTAAGGGACGAGTTACTAAAAGATCCTGACGGCTTCGTTGTCGTAACAGGACTTACAGGAAGCGGGCTACTTGTCCCCCCGGTTCCCGTCACCGTCACGTGTACGAAGCATAGTGCTTGGAGCGTATCGCCCTGAGCAGTGACGTGATACTGATGGACGCCAGGCTCGGTCTCGATCAAAGACGTGCTTCCCTTCTTCGATTCCTCCTTGCCTTCCCAGAATACGAACTTCGCTCCCTTGCTTGACCAGGAGAGCTTGAACCGCTCGCCGCTTTGGACCTGATAGGAGCTGGAGGTGAATGTGCAGGTAGGGCTCTTTTTTACGTTACGGGCGTCTTGGAAGTTCTTACTCACTGCAAGGATCGGCCACGATGCGCCAGCTGGCATGGCCTGTACCTTAAACAGGCTTCCTGAGCCGTCATTCCAATCGTCATCGATGGTAAAAGAAAATGAACCGCTTCCGCCTGCGCGAACGTAGATCGTGTCGGAGCCTGTAACTTGCTTCCCGCTGTAGAAATCAATCAATAGGATCTGGGAATTAGCTGGGAGGTTCTGATAGCGGCCCACCACTTTGTTATCGGCTACTGTCTCGACTTGGACCTCTGGAGTCAGATTACGTAAAGGAGTGACGCTCGTTGTCGTCGGTATGGACGCACCGCATGTGCGCTGCATCGTGGCGCGAGTGAGCGGACCGACCGCGCCGTAGCCTGTTGTGTTTGCAGCACCTGAGTTTGCGATCCCGTATTTTGTTTGGAAACGCTTAAGAGCCGACTCGGTAATTGCATCAAACGTGCCGGAAATGAGTACGCTTGATCCGCTCTCGTGCTGAACCAAGAATCGCTGCAGACGCGAAACTTGCCCACCAGTTGTCGCGTCGGTGCTCCCCTTTGAGAGATTGATCGTAGGAGCCTGACACGCAGTTCCTACTTGGGCGTATGCTCCGCCTAGAGGCATAGCAAACAGCGCTATCGCAGCAACCAAACTCAGCTGTTTTGTGATTGTGTGCATAGTAGTGATGCTTAGGCGTTTCGTACGCTAAATCGTGTTGCGGGGGCGGGAATCGAACCCGCGTCCCGAGGTTATGAGCCTCGTGAGGTACCTCTCCTCTACCCCGCTATTGCCGATACTATAACGGATTTCGAGCCCAAAGCAAGCTAGATTTCTCCGAATTCCTTGAATACCGCCTCGTAGCGCTTGATAGTTCGGTATGCCAGGTGGTCAGTAAGCGGGTACGCGATTCCTTCATGCGCGATGGAGTTGCGGACCTTGTGCGCTTCCCATGCTTCCGGAAGCGTCTTGAATTTCTCCTGGCTTACTTTCTTCAGGCGTTCAGCGGTCGTCTCTCCTTCATACCCGCGCTCGACGAGCATGTCCTCGAGCATAATATCCGCTTCCATGATGGCTTCGCGCCAATCGCGCGCATGAGCGCTCTCGATAAGCGTCTGGATATGCGCCCAGCGCGAATGATCTTTCGCGTGCTCGGCTTCTACCGGATCGAGATTGGAAAGGTTGTCATGATGCTCCTGTTCCCGTATCTGATACATGCGCATGCTTGCGTACGCGAGGATGCCAAGCGCAGCGAGTGAGAACACGAAGGAGACGGCACCAAGCACGGTCCATGCGTGCAAGAACCAGAGCCATACTGATGAGAACTCAAAAGACGGGAGCGTGGTCCCGCCCGGCCTGCTCTCATAGAGAAGGCGAAAAAAGTACTCGAGATTGAGAAAATGAATGGGACCGGTAGTTCCTTCCTCCATTCCTCTGATTATAGCGTCTCTCCGGTAATAAGTGCGCCTATCGTAAACAGGATATCGTCAGCTCCAAGAGGTGCGGTAAGGTGGATTCCCGTTGGGAGCGAGACATCCTCGCGAGAGACAGACCCCATAGGTACTGAGATTGCTGGCATGCCGGTCAGGTTTGCGGTAACAGTGAATACGTCCTCAAGATACATGGAGACAGGATCACTCTTCTCCCCGAAGCGGAAGGCCGGCGAAGGAGTCGTTGGGAACGCGACGATATCGCATGTGGAAAACGCGGCATCATACTCAGCCCGTAGCAGCGTCCTTGAAGCATCTGCCTTGCGGTAGTACGCATCGATATAGCCTGATGAGAGCACGAAGGTGCCAAGAAGGATGCGGCGCTTGGTCTCAGGGCCAAAGCCCTCCGTTCGGGTCGCTACATAGTCCCCCAAGAGTGTGTCTCCGCGCTTTGCAAGGCCATAGCGAATGCCGTCAAAGCGAGCGAGGTTGGTGGACGCTTCTGCAGGCATGATGACGTAGTAGGCGGCAAGCGCGTACGGGCTTGTTGGAAGTGATACGTCCACTATCTCGCATCCTTGCAAGCGAAGCGCTTCAAGCGTCTCGTCAAAGCGCGCGCGTACGTCTTCGTCGATCCCCTCGTTAAGCAAATGGAACGGCACGCCAATCCGAAATGTTTTTGGTGTTGCTTTGGACGGATAGGTTTCTTTGCTGATGCTTGTCGCATCAAGGGAGTCGTGCCCGCGAAGGACATCGAAGATCGCCTTTGCATCGACAACTGATTTTGCAAGCGGCCCTGCCTGATCAAGCGAGGAGCCAAGGGCGATAAGTCCGTGCCGAGACACAGTTCCGTATGTTGGCTTCATGCCAACAAGCCCGCAATGCGCAGCAGGCTGGCGAATTGAGCCTCCCGTGTCTGTACCTAGTGCCGCAAGACCTAAGTGCGCTGCAGCTGCTGACGAAGAGCCGCCGGAAGAGCCGCCGGGCACTCGAGTTATGTCATAAGGATTTCGTGCAGGACCGAAGGCGGAGTTTTCTGTCGAGCTGCCCATCGCAAACTCGTCCATGTTGGTTCGGCCGACAAACAGGGCGCCTGCTTCTTTAAGTTTCTTAGTAACGGTCGCGTCATAGGCTGCTTGGTGCGTTGAAAGAATCTTTGAGGCAGCGCTCGCGATCTTCCCTTCGATAAGGATGTTGTCCTTCATCGCAATCGGGATTCCGCACAGCAACGAAGGATCTCCTGCGTCGATGCGCTTTTGTGCCGCTTCGATCGCATCTTCGTCTGCAGCAAAGAGTTCGAGAAATGCGTTTAGCTCCGCATTTCGCTCGTTCGCGGCAGTAGCGCATGCGTCCCAAAGCTCTCGCACGGACAATTCTCCCGCACGCAGCGCGCGCGCAGCCTCCGTTATGGTGAGCTCATTGGGCTTAGTCATGGGAAATGATCTTCTTTACGACCAGATAATCCCCATCGCGCTCTGGGAACTGCTCCGTTATCGCTTTCGTGTGTATGCCGGTCTCGTCCGGCTCACCGTCTTCTCGAAAGACGTTACGTACGGGAGGACGTACTCCTTTGGCCGTATCTGGGATAGAAAGCTCGTTTATCTGACCAATATAGGAGAGGATTCCATCGAACTCCTTAGAAAAGCGCTCTGCTTCGCTCTCCGCTATAGAGAGGCGCGCAAGCGCCGCTAGCTTCTGTACGTCGTCTGAGGATGCCATGGTCGAAACTGTATCACAGCCCAAGGAGCTTCTTGAACTCCCGCTCCCCCAGGACCTCGATCCCAAGCTCTTCTGCTTTCGCGAGCTTTGAGCCAGGGTTCTCCCCTGCAAGCACAAAGGTCGTCTTCTTGGAGACCATGCCAGCGACCGTGCCTCCCGCTTTTTTAACCATGGCTGAAGCCTCCTCGCGAGAAAGAGTCGGCAACGTGCCGGTGACTACGACTGTTTGCCCATCGAGCGCGCCTCCCTTCCTCGGGTCCTCGACTCGCTCGACCTTGAGGTGCTCTGCAAGACGCTTCACGAGGGCCTTATTCGAGGTATTCCTAAACCATCGCACGACCGCTTTCGCGACCGTCTCTCCGATTCCTTTGATCTTCAGAAGATCTTCCTCGTCCGCTTGAGAGAGAGTCATGAGCGAATTGAATTTCCTTGCAAGCAAGAGCGCGGTCTCAGCGCCCACGTGATCGATCGAGAGCCCGACCAAGAACCGGTCAAGCGACACCGAGCGAGCAGCATCGATTGCTTTGAGCAGATTGTCTGCAGACTTGTCCTTGATGCCTGGAAGGCCTAAGAGCTCGTCTCGCGTAAGTTCGAAGATGTCAGCGAAGTCTGCGACAAGCTCGTGCTCCATCAGAAGCGTAACGGTCTTCTCTCCGAATCCGTCGATATCAAGGGCGCTCTTGCCGACAAAGTGCGCGAGCCGCAGCGCCTGTTCCGCATAGGATCCGCGCACTGCGCATCGATGCGCAGCTTCTCCAGGAATGCGCTCAGTCTTCCCGTCTCCTCCGCACAAGTTGGAGTGCGTCGGGAAAGACCACGCCTTTTCTTTTCCGCTTCTAAGGTCTTTCAACACTTCTACGATTTCTGGGATGATGTCGCCCGCCTTCTGCAAGATGACCGTATCGCCAATGCGAATGTCCTTGGCTTTTATAAAGTCCTCGTTATGCAAAGTGGCGCGCGCGACCGTTGAGCCTGCGACTGATACCGGGACAAGATGCGCAACAGGCGTCAGCTTGCCCGTGCGTCCGATCTGCAGCCCGATGTCTTCGATGATCGTTGTCACTTGCTCTGCAGCAAACTTGAGCGCTATCGCGTAGCGCGGGCTTTTGCCCGTGTAGCCCAGCGCTTCCTGCTGGCTACGCTTCTCGACTTTGACCACTACCCCATCGATGAGATAGTCCTTTCCTTCGCGCTTCTCCCCATGCCAATCCTGCCAGAACGCGAGCATCTCTTCGACGTTCTTCACTGTTTTGGAGTGCGGATTCACCGGAAGACCGAGCTTCTTCAGATATGCCAGTTCCTCGCTCTGGGTCTCTGGCATTGGGGCTCCCTCGAGACTCCCGATGTCGTAGAGGAACGCGCCAAGAGGACGAGCAGCAGCGACGGCCGGATCAAGCTGGCGCACCGATCCGGCAGCGACGTTACGAGGATTTGCGAAAAGCGCAGCTCCTTCCTTGAGGCGCCGTTCGTTCAGTTTTAGAAATCCGGCACGGCTCATGTAAATCTCTCCCTCGACGACCAGATCGACTGACCGAGTAAGGCGCTCCGGTATGTCATGGATGGTGCGCACCGTATGCGTCACATCTTCCCCGATCACCCCATCGCCTCGCGTTGCCGCAAGCACGAGCTCTCCTTTCTTGTACGTAAGGACGATATGCAGGCCGTCGATCTTGAGCTCGCAGACATAGTCGGGCTTTTTGGCGTCTCCTGCTTTTTCGAGCTGCTTGCGAACCCGTTCATCGAACGCGCGGATATCTCCTTCATCAAAGGCGTCATCCAAAGACCACTGGCGTAGCGCGTGCTTGGTCTTTGTGAGTTCGGGAAGGGCTTTCCCTGCAACGCGCTGCGTTGGGGAATCGTTACTGAGAAGCTCGGGATATTGCGCCTCAAGCTCAGAGAGCTCTCGCTTCAATGAGTCGAGGGCTTCTGGAGAAATGGGAGACTCGTCCCGCTCGTGATAGGCCGCGCGATATTCGCGTATGAGGGCGCGGAGCTTTTTCGCACGCTCCTGTATATCCTGCGGAAGGCTCATGTGCCTCCAGTATACCAAGCGAGGTATTAGTACGTGACCTTGAGTCCGCGCTCGATACGGCGCTCGTTCGCTACGTTGCAGGTATTGAAGCCTGTTGCGTAGATGCCGGTCGTCGCGTCGCTGTCCTTGGTGATGATGACTTCTCCTGCCGTTCCTCCGGTCGCACATGGGACGGTAAAGCGGCGCTCCCTGGTTCCCGATCCGCTCGTAAAGGAGACAGGAATATTAGAGACGCCGTTGCAGGAAATATTAGGACTTGAGGTCTTGGCATAGCCGAATGTATCAAGCTGGTCATGCTGATCGTAGTAGAGGGCGCACTCGAGCACGCTATCAGCGTTATAAAAAGCGATCTGCGACTGCCTGGCGCTAGACGAGAGGATCACCTGCTTCAACGCAATATCAAGAAGCGCCATACCGATGGAAAGGGACACCGACGCCAAGACGACGGCGATGAGGAGGGTGAACCCGCGTTGTGGAAGTGTGTGAATCATAGCCAATCTCGAAGGGTATCAGTTACCGTGACCGTGTACGCTTTCCCAGACGTTGACCAGTGCACCTCGACGACCACGCGCACCTCAGTATCGCTCAGGCGGAACAACTGCACCACGCGCTTGAACTGACGGGAAGAAACCGTTCCGTCGTTTTGCTGGTTATAGAGATCGTTTGCAGAAATGTAGAGGCAGCGGGCGCCGGCATTGCAGTTTCCAGGGGTGATAGACGTGTACTCGACGATCGCAGCTGGAGTGTCACCCAAGTTCGGATCGACCGTGCAGTAGCGTGTAGGAGCGTTTCCATAGCAGAGCTTAGAAGAAAGACCGCTCATCCATGTGCTAGCGCCTCCTTCAAGGTAGTTGTTATCACGAATACTTCGTATGTATTCAAGGCCCTCCTGCGCGAGCGCGGAAGCGATGAGCTGATCGCGCGCGACATAGGAGCCGCCAAGTGCGCTTCGGACCGCGACGAAGGGACCTGCAAGCGAGAGCGCAAGGATACTGATCGCGACCATGGTCTCGATCAAGGTAAATCCTCGTGTGTGGTTTAGGTTTTTCATAGGTCAATGAATCGCTGGGTCGCCCCTCCCTGAATAGTAAAGGAGACGTTCTGCCCGTTGCTGGTCGGTATATTCCCGCGGATGGTCATAGTGACCTGCGGCTGGATGGTCCGCTCGTCTCCTGTCTTGCCCACCCCTCGTACGTAGAAACAGAATTTCTCCACGGAGATGCGCGGATCTGTGAGCGCTGACTGCGCTCCTGCAACTCGTGCCATGATCTGTCCTCCTGAAAGCTCGTAGTCGACCTGGCGTCCCTGCGCATCAGTAAAGCGAAGCGAACGGCTTGTCGAGCAGGTGCCCGTGCAGTTGGTGCCTGTCTTATTGCAGCGATAGTCCGTGCCCGTTCGAATCTCACGCGACATGGCATCAACGGCAAACGATAGGTTCGTGACAACGTCTGTTGTCGCACGCGCCTGCCGATCGAGGCTGATCAAGGTCAGATACGCTCCCGTTGCCGCGAGCATAATGACGCTGAAAATGCCCACCGAGACGATCATCTCGAGCAAGGTATATCCGCGCATGGAAGAGGTTGTTCTCATAGGCAGTCGTCTCCGGTTACCGATACCTGGCCTATGCTTGAGACGCAGATGGCGCGCATGTTCCCGTCTTCAGGTTCCTTTATATAGATCTCCGCGCTTGTGAGCGCGACCCAGCCGCTTGAGCGCTTGCCGTTAATGATGGTTTCCGTGTTCGAGCGAAGGAACGAGATATCGAGCTCTGACAGAACGCTCCCTGAACATATCGTATCGCCCGTCGTAGCGGCTTTCCCGCAGAAGTGATCGATCTTGAACCCTCTGCCGAAGTTATAGGTTCGCACAATGCCATCGACCGATGCTCCGATCGAATCATAGAGGCAGTTGCCTGGCTTGTGATCGGGAGCGCCAACGGTACCAACTGCAGTAGCGCAGTTGCTTGGTATTCCTTGCGTCGCCCGCGTGTCGGCAAAAAGGATGTATGAGCCTGGAGTTGCGGTGGAGAGATGGACGCCATAGCCTGGGTTCTGCACGTTCTGGCCTTGCAGGGTGAACTTGCGGCTTGAAAGACCAAGCGACTGCATTTCGCGTATTGAAAGGGCGACCGTATATGCCGTGTTGGTGAGCATGAGCGACTTGTTGAATGTCGACTGCCCTACTAAAGCAATGGTCGTCACGATCCCGATAATGACCAACACGACGAGCATCTCGACCAAGGTGAAGCCACGCATGGCGGGAGTCAGAGTGCGCTTACGGCGAGAAAGGGGCTCCATGTAGTGAAATAGGCGAGAAGATAGCCGACGGCGAGAAACGGCACGAACGGCACCTCAATCCCCATTTTAGGCCCTCCGCGCCTCAACACCAACACCGCTATGCCGATAACCGCTCCGATCCAAAATGAAAACAGAAGTCCTGAAAACGCGTAGGGCGCTACTAGCAAGGACAAGGAGAGCGCGACAGGCGCGTCTCCAAGCCCCATCGCCCTTCCTGACGACAAAGCGTAAAGAAGGAAAAAGGCAAAACCAATCGCACCTGCAGTAAGAAGCGCGCCGCCAAACTCCTGGATGCTTCCCGCAGAAAGAAGCGCGAAGGCGGCTGAGAAGCTAAAGAGAAAGAGGGACGCGACTGCAGGGACAACGGTGTGCTTGAGGTCGTACGCGACGATGAACGCGAGCACAGCAAGCGAGAGAAGGAAGAAGACAAGCTCAAGGGATATACCAAGCGACAGGTACGAAAGGGCGAACAACAGGGCAAGGCAGGCTTCAAAGACAATATGGCGCGCGCCGATTCGAGCACCGCAGGTTCTGCACTTCCCTTGCTCAAAAAGCCACGAAAGAATCGGAACGAGATCGCGAGGAGAGAGCGGTCGTGCGCACGAGTCGCATCGCGAGCGCCCTGTCTGCCAGGATTGCCCTGTGTGCACGCGCTCGACCATCACGCCGACGAAGCTCGCAATGATAGCGCCAAAACAAGCGAAGGCGATTGTAACAATCGTTACCATGCAGACATGATACACGGGGAAACGAAAGAACCCGCCGTGGGGCGGGTTCTTTGCGTGCACAAGGAGAGAATATTACGGGCAAGCAGTTGCGTCTGCATCAACTGTTGCTGCGACGATCTTGGCCTGACCGGTGCTGTCGACGCAGAATGACTGGGTCGTTGAAGCAGTGAGGTCGTGCTGGATTGCGTATGCAGTGTCAGTTGAGTTACAAGCGATGCCGCCTGAGATTGACTGCAAGTCGTTGACGATCTGGTTGATGTTCGGGTTGACTTCAGCGAACATTCCCTCGTCGCAAGTGTCTGCAGCAGGGCCGTAGCTGTTACTCTCGTTGTCGTAGTAGATCTCGGCGTTAACTGCAACCGAACGCATCTCGCTCTGGATCTTAGCGTCCGTTCCCTTGGAACGTGCTGTATTCAAAGAAGCGAGAACGACGGATGAGAGAATACCGATAATGGCGATCACAACGAGAAGCTCGATCAACGTGAAGCCTCGCGCGTGTCCTAGTTTTGAAAGTACGGATTTCATAATGTGTAGTAGCGCGGCTAATGGATAATGCGCTCTCTGTATTGTACGAGAAAGGAGCCAAAGCGGGGCGCCTCGTGTGGATAACCTATGAAATGGAGCCGGCGAGGTTGTAGATCGGAATCAGCACCGCAGCAAGCAATGTTCCGACACCAAGACCCAAGAACACGATCATGAGCGGCTCGATGAGGTCGACAAGCGTGTCGACGGCAGTCGTAACTTCGCGCTGATAGAACTTCGCAAGCGTCGTGAGGATGTTACCGAGTTCTCCGGTCTCTTCTCCCACCTTAATCATGGCGATCATGATGCCTGGAATCTCCTGATGCTTCCCGAGCGCGTCTGAAATGGAGAGGCCTCCCTTCACGTCCTCCCCTACTTCTTTGAGAATGAGCTCATAGGTAGCGCTTCCAACGACCGTCGCAGTAATCTCGACCGCTTCAACGACCGGCACGCCTGACGCAAGCATCGTCGCAAGGTTATCTGAGATACGGGAGAGGTAGAGCTTCTCATAGAGCTCTCCAAGGTACGGGACGCCAAGCTTCAAGCTGTCGAAGAAGAGCTTGCCGGCAGTCGTCTTTAGGGAACGGTACGCAAACACCCCTCCGATCACAAGCGCGATCAGGAAGAATCCTCCGTAGTTAACGAGGAAGTTCGAGAGCCCGATGACGATGCGGGTATAGAGAGGAATCTCCTGGCCTGATTCGATAAGGATCTTGCTGATGCTTGGAATCACCAACGTGAGCATCAGCGTCATAACGACGATGAACGTCACGACGACGAAGGCAGGATAGATGAGCGCGTTCTGCGCCTTGTTCACCACTTCGTACGTGCGATCAAGATAATCGGCAAGGTATGTAAAAGTCTCTGAGAGTTTTCCGGCCTCTTCGCCTGAACGAACCATGTTCACGTAGAAGTTGCTGAACGCTTTTGGATGACGCGCGAGCGCCTTTGAGATCGGACTTCCTCCCTGGAGATCGTCTGCTACTTGCGTGAGAATCTCTGCCAGATACTTGTTATCGACTTCAGAGGCGAGCAAGCGGAAGATGCGGAGCGCTGACACCTGGGCCTGGAACAAGGTCGCGACCTGGCGCGAGAGGATGACGACTTCTTTGTTTGAAACGCTATTGAAGAATCCTATGTCAATTGAAAGGATTGACTTCTTGTTAGACGGCTCGATCGCGGAAACGACGAGGCCTCGGCGCTGGAGAGTTGAGACGGCGACGTCCATCGAAAGCGCTTCGACGCTTCCCGACTTCTCATGCCCGTCCGTGTCGAGTGCTCGGTAGGAAAACAACATATAGGTAGATTATCGCATGCTTCCAAAGCTCTGCAGGAGTCAGGCGGGGATTGTCTTAGTCAGACCAGACCGCAAGCTGGTTGCCCTCAGGGTCGGTGAAATGAAACCGACGTCCCCCGGGAAACGGAAAGATGGGCTTTACGATCGTTCCTCCATGTTGAATGACTGCCGTTTCTGATGCTTCAAGGTTGCTTGAGTATATGATCACGAGCGGATTCCCCTCAGCACTCGGCGTTCCCTTGAAAAAGCCTCCTTCCAGGGAGCCATCAGTAAACGCAACATAGTCAGGACCATAGCTCGTGAAGCTCCAGCCGAATACCGCTTCGTAGAACTTCTGTACAGAAGGAAGATCCTTTGCCTGAAACTCTATGTAGTTAATATTGTGATGCGTGTTCATGACTTTTCGTACGTTCCCTTAAGAAGCGGATAGAACAAATCGTCTTCGGGGCGGATAAGAAGCTCCGTCGAGCGGTCTTTGTCTGTGAACTCGATATGCGGGATGTCGCGGACAATACATAGAGGAGTAGATTCGTTTGTCTCCCCCATCGAGAACGCGGCGCCAACCGCGATAGCATCTACGACATTCAGGTAGGTGTAATTAAATGAGCGACCAAACAAATCAGGGACGCCGATTTCGCTTTTTACAGGCGCGAATCCTGCGTGCCCGATCGAGATGCCAATTACACCCTGCCGATACGGAAGACCAGTGGAGTCAGTTATGACGATCCCAAGTTCCTTGAGACCGTACTTCTGGCAAAGGTATTGCCGGATGCCTGCTGCGGATTTGTTCGGCTCTTTCGGAAGAAGAATGAGGTGTTCGCCAGCATTACTCTCATCGATGCCGCCTGCAAAACCCGCCATATGATGCTGAACGGTGAGATCCCAACCGTTTGGCGTTGAAGTAGGAATGATGTGATCACTCTCTTCTTCTACGAGCCGTTTCTTCGTCTCGGGATCGGTTTCCGCAACGCAGCGGCCTTCGTGTATGGCAACTGCCTTAGACGCTATCGCAAGCACATCTCGCTCTTGGAGGGGCGGAAGCGACATGTCGAGAACCTCAAGGAGATCGTCCTTGGGCGGCATCAGGGTACGGGTACGAATCGGAGTGAATTCCATACTAGAACTATAGCAAGAGCTAGGGTCGCTTTATTGAACGCGAGGGTTGGCCAGCCCTTCAATAACCATTGCCCCAGGTAAAGACGCTAGAAATGATCCAGGGACGGCTAGCTTTGAAGTGCGGATACCGCTTCCAATGACTACATAGGCTGACTCAGCAACGGCCTTATCAATCAGTATTGGCCATGAGGCAGGAAGGCCGATTGGTGTAATAGCGCCGAACTCCATGCCGCTTTCGCTTACAGCCTTCTCCATTTGAGCAAACGAGGCTTTCTTCACATCGAGTGCTTTGCAGACAGCGCCGTTTATATCCGCTCGGGTGCTTGCAAGTAAGATTACTGCCGCCATCTTGCGCTCTTCGCCTCGCTTCCCTTCGACAATCACGCAGTTAGCGGATTGCTCTGCGGTAACACCATACTGTTCACAAAAAGCAGCAGTGTCAGATAACGTAGGATCTATTTCAGCCACTCCGACTGTTGCCGTATCTGGTAACTGACTAATAGCTGCTGCAACAGGTGCAGCGACCATGTTTACGTTTTCTTGTATTGGGAGAAATTCAAGTGACCCAAGTTTGGTAGTCATACGGGCTACTGAAGCTTCTTCTTTAAAACCTCAATGAGTTCAGGAAATTCTGTTTTTGGCTTGGCATCGTGTCCGAAGTGTCCTTGATCAGCATATTCGTAGTATTCGCTCTGAAGATTCTCATGAATATGTCGCGGCTCTTCAATCGGGATGAAAGGATCGTCAGTGGACGCAAACTGAATGATCCACTGCTGGTTTCCCTTAATTGCATCCCATTTCCATGGGTCGTCATAGTAGTGGCTTTGTTTCTCCGAATCGTAACCAAGGTCGGTGTGGCATGCTCCCACAAGGACAGAGCCGAGTATCTTGTTATCTTCCGCATAACGCATCGCAGCGAGTGCGCCTGAAGAATGTCCGATGATGATCGTGTCTTCACCTGCGCCAAGTTCTTGTATGAACGGGAGCCAGAACTCTCTTCGAGCTAGTTCGGGATCTGGGAACTGTTTATTGATGACTTCGATTCCGAGCTTAGGGAGCTCTCGCTCCAAGTACGGAAGCCAGTGATCTTGAGGGGTTCCGCCTCCATTCCCAGGAATAAGAATTGCTTTCATACAGCTTACTGCTACTCTCCCGCTCCTCTGATCGCTGCGTCTGCTGCAACCTCAACGCTCCAAACAAAGTCACAGAGATACGGAGGTTTGCACGGGCCTGTGTAGAGGCCAGCAATGGTCGCTTCGGTTACCGTGTCGACGTCTTTCGTGACGATAGGCTTATTCTCACGCATTGCCTGCGTGCCGTTTTGGCCCTGCATGAGTTGCCAGACCTTGATGCGATACGTAACAGGTTCCTGCGGCTTGGGTACCAGAGGCGTCCATCGGAACGTGACTGACTGTTCGGTATCCAATTTGAATTCCTTCTGATCTTCCAAGAGAACTTTAGCTTTGACTGCTGACTGCGCCGTTACTGTCGCACCTGCCTTCACTTCTTCCTTAGGATTCTGTTCTGTCGAGCCAGACGACTGCTTGTCGTCTTGCATATTTACGGTCGAATCAATCATGTTTTCAAATTGCGCCTGAGTCGGCTTATCTCCTGCTTGGAAATATTCCTTTAGCACGCTGCGATTCACGACTGCATAGGTGCCGCCTCCGATAAGTGCTATCGCCAGAACAATAACGAGTGGCGCGATGCCTTTCATGCGGGTTCTTGTGTGTGTCATACGGATAGTATTACACGCCCATCGGCCGGTCTGGATAGCAACTGCGTAACTATGTGCGGAACACGTCGAGGTTCGTAATATGCGCCTCAGGATCCAGGATCGAGTTCCATGCCCCCTCGAATTCCGGGACAAAATGCATATGCAGGTGCTGGGTGTTCTTCTTTGACGTCCAGTACCGTGACCTCCAGAACATGAGCAGCTGAATGCCGAATTTTGAGTCCTCACTCACTAGTTTCTTTTCCTGGTATTTTTCTTCTATCTCTTTCGTGATAGCAGAGAACTCAGTCACTTCCTCCGGAGTAAGCTCATGGAAGCGCAGGATATGCCGCTTGGGAACGAGTGCGGTGTGATACTTCCAATACGGAAGGTCAACGAATATCCACGTCCAATGCTTGTAGTCGGAGGAAATGACTAGTTCGGGATTGAGCTCGCAGAATACGCACGCATCCTCTTTGGCGCTAAGCTGCCTCATTTCTTTTTCGTAGTCTGCTCTCGATCGTAGGCCAGCCATATTTCGTTATGGCAAAGTATATACCTGTCTTTGACCGTCTAGAGTAGTAAAAGAGTTCTTAACCTAAGCGCCAAATGGTGGAATCTGTTCCCAGAAATTAAAAATTAGTTTTTGAAACGCTGGTTTGCGTTTCATTATTACCCTGTAGATAGACAAAATAATGGCTGCGAAAAGTACTATCAGGCCATAGAAAAGGTTCGGATCTAACACAAACAAGATAATGCCTACCGGTATAACAATTATTGAAATGTAAAAGATGCACGCTGCTACAAGCAAAAGAAAACTAATGAAATATTTCTTCATGCTGTTAGGCTCATTCTAACCCTAGAGATACCGCTCGAAGGTCTTGCGATCAAATGCGCGCTCATACGCGTCTTCTACCGTCACTTCCCCGCGTCGCACAAGTTCAGCGAGCGAGCGGTCCATGTCCACCATGCCTTCCTGAGAAGAAGTCTGCACAACGGTTCCAATCTCGTGGGTGCGTCCTTCACGAATAAGGTTTGCAACGGCACTATTGTTTATCAAAAGCTCGTAGGCTGGGACAAGTCCTCCGGAGATGCGAGGCACCAGACGCTGCGAGAAGATGCCGGCGAGAGATCCTGCGAGCTGCACGCGCACCTGCGACTGCTGGTTTGACGGGAACATGTCGATGATGCGGTCGATGGTCTGCGCTGCGTTGTTGGTGTGAAGCGTCGAGAGCACCAAGTGGCCGGTCTCAGCGGCGGTCACAGCTGAAGAGATGGTCTCGTAGTTTCGCATCTCGCCCACCATGATGACGTCCACGTCTTCGCGGAATGCCGCTTGAAGGGCCTGATGGAAGTCTGGAGTATCGATATGCACTTCGCGCTGATGGATCAACGATTTCTTCTGTGTGAACAAATACTCGACCGGGTCTTCGATAGTGACGATGTGCTCAGCGCGTGTCTCGTTGATGCGGTCGACGATAGCGGCAAGGGTCGTTGATTTTCCTTGTCCCACAGGACCCACGACGAGGAAGAATCCCTGCTGGCGCTGGGAGAACACTTCGAGAATTGGGGGGAGCCCAAGATCCGTGAGCGTGCGGATCTCATTAGGGATGAGGCGCATCGCAACGGCAACAAAGCCCGCGGTTCGGAACCCGTTAACGCGGAAACGTCCTTTGCCTTCGTGCGCGTATGAAAAGTCGACCGACTGCTCGGTCTCGAATGTTGCTGCGCGCTCGTCAGGCATAAGCGCACGCAGCATCGCTTCAGTGTCTTCCCCGGTAAGCACACCCTGGTGCACCAGCGGGACAAGAGATCCTGCAACGCGGATGATCGGGCTTGAGCCTGCAGACAAGTGCAGGTCTGATCCGCCTTCGGCAACGACCAGGTCAAGGAGGGTTTTTACTTTTCCGAGGGCTTCTGCGCTCATACTGGTTTTTCGATTATCGCCATAGTCTCTGAGAACACTTCAGAAGGAATAGCGGAGGCCTTGATGATGTACCCTGCGGCCTTCAGCTCCTTCGCCTTCTCAAGGTCGGTGTCCATTCCCTGATTCGAAAGGATGATGAATTTAGTCGTGGGCGCCAGGTTCTCCTTACGAACGACTTCGAGCATTTCAAAGCCCGTCATCGACGGCATCACAACGTCAAGAAGCATCGCGTCGGGAGCAGGACCCTTGCGAAGGACGGCAAGCGCCTCGTCCGGACTCTGGAAAGCGGTCACGTCGTGCCCTGCGTTCTTGAACTTGATAGCGTACATGTCGAGGAGGAAGCGGTCGTCGTCAACCAGGTAGATGCGGTGGGTTGCCATATAGAAAGTATTATACCGGTTGTTCCTCTTCCGCGAGGAGCTCTCCGCCCAAGGTGTTCACTTCCTCAAACGGGATCTCGCCTCGTAACGCCTTCATGATAGCATCCTCGCGCATCGTGATCATTCCCTGCGCGCGAGCCATCTCATACACCTTTTCCTCCACAGGATTGGTGAGCACGACGTGCTCAAGATCCTTGTTCATACGAAGGATCTCAAAGACGGCAGTGCGTCCCCGGGTACCGTTCGGGCAATCCGGCGTCGGCTTTGCCTGGTAGATTTCCTTGAAAGGAGGCACGCGCTTGCGGGCTTCTGCAGGAAGGTCCGCAAACTGCCGCTCGAACATGGCATTGATACTCTCAGATACGGGAATGGCTTCCCCTGCCCCAGGGCAGAACTTGCGCACCAGGCGCTGGCCCATGGCCGCGATCAAGGTCGGAGCGATCAGGTACGGATCGACGCCCATGTCGATCAAGCGAGGTATTACTCCTACAGACGTGTTGGTGTGGATGGTTGAGAACACGAGGTGACCGGTCAAGGCTGCTTGAATGGCAAGCTGCGCCGTTTCCTTATCGCGGATCTCGCCGATCATGATGACGTCCGGGTCCTGGCGCAAAATGGAACGGAGTCCCGAGGCAAAGGTATACCCAATCTCAGGATGCACCTGCGACTGCGCTACTTCTGCAATTTCATACTCGACCGGGTCTTCGATAGAGACCACGTTCCTGGTCTCGCGATCAAGCTCGGAAAGCATGGCGAACAAGGTCGTTGATTTACCGGAGCCTGTCGGTCCTGAGATGAGCACGATGCCGTAGGGCGCTCGTATGATCTCGCGAACGACCGCAAGGTCTTCCGCGCTGAGGCCCACCGTTTCCAAGGTAGCGACAGACTTCGAGCGGTCCAAGATACGCATCACTACCTTCTCGCCTCGGGAAGTCGGGAATGTCGATACGCGGAAATCGATCTGCTTGCCTTCAACGGTCGCGGAGAAGCGTCCGTCTTGCGGCTTTCGTTTCTCATCAAGGCGCATCTGACAGAGAATCTTGATACGCGCGACAACTGCCTGGTGCACTTTGGCAGGAAGCTCAAGGGAGGTATGGAGGTCTCCGTCCATGCGGAAGCGCACGCGTGTCTTTTCGGGAGTCGGCTCGACATGGATGTCGGACGCACCTCCTTCAACCGCATAGCGGAGCATCGTGGCGACAATTTTGGTGACCGGCGCATCTGCCTTGATCGTGTCCGCGGTAAGCTCCTTTTCCTGCTTCTTATTCTTAGCGGTAAGCTCGGTTGCAAGCGAGTCATCAAGCTCGGACAACGCTTCCCCCACTTCCCCCGACAGGTTTTTGTATTCTTCGAGCACACGCTTGAAATCTGCTTCGCTTATCAAAAAGAGTTTGTACGGCATTCCTGCACGGCTTGAAATAAACTGGAGCGCGTCCATCGCTTCCAGGTTGTCAGGATCGGTAATCCCAACTTCAAGCGCTCCGTCTGCCGTTCCGATAGGCGCGAGCTTGTAGTGGCGGGCGGATTCCTCGGGAACGTACTCAAGCGCGGTGTGATCCAAGGATCCCCCGGGGAGTTCTCTGGCAGGGATGCCGTAGTGATCGCTTGCGGCTTTCAGGATGTCGGTAATAGACATGCCGCGCTTAATGAGCGCGGCTTCCACGGACCCTTCTTCAGCTCGTGCCTCGCGTTCGATCTGCTCGACGTCCTCTGCCTGGACGAGTCCGCTTTTAATGAGAATCGGGAGTACGTTCATACGCTTCGATTAGTATCGCACGCAGATGAGAAACCTCCGATGGAGGTTATCCAGAGGACTAGAGTCCGCCAAGAGGAGCGAACGGGTCGACGCGACCAGCAGACTCGGGAACGATGGCGGTGCTGATGTCTTGGAGGGCCATGAAGCGGGGATCGGCAAGCACGCTCGCATCAAAATCAACCGGCTCGATCTCGGCGGTGAGGTTCAAGAAATTCGTCTCGGCCTGGCTTGCTGGGGCGTTCTCAATCTGGACGGCGTCTTCAGTAGAGCCGCGCCCAAAAAGCATGTAAAGGGCCGCTGCGGCAACGAGGATGCCGAGGACGACGAGGATGATGTTGTTTCGTGAGGCAGTCATAGGATTATCGTAGCCAGTAAATGCGGAAGACCATCGAGAAGGTGTAGACGCCCGTCTGCGAATCCCGAATATCAAGGGCAACCAGGTCAAGCGGGCGCAGGCTCCATTCCGTTCCTTTCATGAACGTCTTGAAAGCGCCGTATGTTCCTGTCGCAGACACGGAAAGATCGAGGGAGGAGACCGGGCTCTCAGCGCCTAGCGAGAGCTCGTCTGATTCTTCCTCGTCGAGAGTGCTTGCGGTCACGTCGAAGTTCGAGAGCTGGAGGCCGGAACGGTCTGCAAGCGCATCGAGGTCGAGAATGAGCTGCACGTTATCAACGCCGTCGGGAAGGAATGAGTCGAGGCGTGCAAGCCCGTCATCAGGAAGAGCTTCTCGGGCAAGCAAGAGTTCCTGCTCGCGCTCGGTGAAGCGCTCCGCAGCTCGCAATGCTCCGTTATAGCTTTGTATTTCCGTATCAAGTGCGGCGATCTTCCCGGCATAGGTCGGGTTTATGTACCCGAAGAAGAGTCCTAGGGAAGCGAGTATGAGAATGATTGGGATTACGCGTGAGGTCATAGGGTTACTTCAGGTGGCAGGTCCGCCGAAGGTTGTGCGGCTGGCGGAGCTGTTGGAGTTGTTCGTGGCGCTACTGGTGCGGTTGAGGTTGCTCGCGTAGAGGTTGCGGTACTGGTTGCTGTAGTTGTCGCTGGCGTAGAGGTTGCTGGTACTAGCGGAGCAGCCGGCGCGAGAGGCGCGCCTTCCATCGAAAGAGTGATGAGGCGAGGATCAAGATCGGCAGAGAGACCGAACGCAACCGTATTGTTCTGGTTCACGGTGATGCCTGAGAAGATCGCGCTCTTGATTCTCTTTTCAGACGCAAGCGCAGAGGACTGCGCGGCAAGCGCATTGAACGTGCGCGCAATTCCGGTCATCTGGATCTGCGCTGAGCGATCCTCGAGAAGCTCGAACGAGAGCTGATTGAAACGGACGGTAGAAAGCGTGAGGGACTCAAGGAGATCAAAGAACTGAGAAGCAGCAACATGCGAATCCAAGATCTCCTGTGCGCTTGCGAAGCGGTCGCGAGTGCGGATGAATTCTTCGACGCTTGCTGAACTGATGACCTGTTCTGCAGCCGTTACTTCAGCAGCCTTCTGGTTTCGAACACCGATAAGGTAACGCTCGTATGCAAAGACGCCTACTGATCCCAACACGGCTGCGCCAAGGAGAATGACGGAGAGCACCATAAAGACGTTCCCTCCGCTACGCGAAGAGCCGCCAGAGCTACGCACTGGCTGCTTAGGAACGAACGATGTAGGGATGGTCGGAGTCGGGTCCACGATAGGATTCATTATAGGCTCTTAGTGCAAGGATTTCTGTGCTTTATGCACATATCCTGCTAGCCAAGCTCTTCGAGCTTGCGAAGGGCAAGTCCGACCGCTACCGCAAACTCAGGACCAATCTCAGATAAGACGGGGCGCATGAAGGCCGGAGCTGAGGTTTTGCCGAAGGGATCTGCCACTCGCACCTCAAGCGAGAAGATGGGCTCTGCGTATTTGGCGAGCTCCTTGGTCACTCCCCCGCCGCCAGTCAACACGAGCGATGAGACTGCTTTCTGGCTTACCGTCTCGTACTTTGACAGGACGCGCTTCGCTTCGCTGAAGATGCGCGAGAAGACGATCTCGATCGCTTCTTTGCCATACGGCGAGTCGCCGTTCCCAAACCCGTGCTGCTTTTTCAAAAGCTCAGCCTGCGCAACGGGAAACCCGTGCGCCGTCGCGATCGTTCGCGTCACATCCTGTCCGCCTTGTCGTATGACATGCGAGAGCGCGACGACTCCTCGCTCGACCACGTACACTTTCGTCGCTGATGCGCCGATGTCAATCACGAGCACCGGCTTGATAGGCTCATCAACGACGGAACGGATAGTGCTGAAGATCTCGATCTCATAAAAAGTCGCGTTGACGTCTGACGCCTGCACCACCTGCTGCAAGAGTGTGAGCTCGTCGTTATGTACGGCAACCAATAGCACCTTCACCTTCGAAGGAAGCTCAGCGTTTTCAGGAAGCATGTCAGGCACGATGAACCAATCAAGCTGCACTTCTGAGATCGGCACGGGAATATACTTGCGTGCTTCGAGTGATATGACGGTCTTTTGCTCTTCAGGGTTCTGACGGCGCGGAAGTTCAACCAGCGTGAGGAGGGAGCGAGAGAACGGGATTGAGATGCCAGCGTCTTTCGTGGTCACATTCGCCTCTCGAAGGAGATCTTTCAGAGCTTCTGCGATCTTTTCGGCCGGGAGATTGGTTGCCTGCCCGACTTCGGCGCCAGCAGCAGGTCCAAGGGCGATTTCCCCATACGTTTCAAGTATCGCCGTGCCTCCTTCGCGGCGAAGCTGGACCACTTTCAACGACGACGAACCGACATCGATGCCGATAACGCTCTTACTTGTCTTCTTTCCGAACATGCCGGAGAGGAACCCCATATAGAAAGAGTGTAGCATAAGGGCATGAACGCTCTCTCGTTTATTTTGGACGCCATTCTTCCTCCGCGCCGCTCGAAGCGCGAAATTGACGGCATGCATGCTGAAGATCTTGGCGCACTGCTTGCTCCGACCACGCTTCCCTCGCATCCCTTCCCGACCATCATACTTTTTTCATACAACGACACGCTTGTGCGCTCCCTTATCCGAGAAGCGAAGTTCCATGGGAACACAAAGGCACAGGCTCTCCTTGGAAACGCACTTGCCGACTTCCTACTCGAGTACCTGAGCGAGGAACCGTCAGGCGAAACCGTACTCCTGGTGCCAGTTCCGCTCTCCAAAGAGCGCTTGGAGGAACGCGGATACAACCAAGTGGAGCGTATCTGTAGCGAAGCACTTCAACAGTTACCCTTACTTTCCCTACGCACAGACATCCTTATGCGTACACGACATACCGAAGCGCAGTCTGCGCTCACGGGATCGTTGCGGCGGAAAAACCTTTCGGGAGCGTATAGCGCGCAGGCAGTCGACGGGGCGCATACCTATATAGTGGTGGACGACGTGACGACAACGGGCACTACCCTTGCCGCGGCAGTCGACGCACTCGTGCAGGCAGGCGCGAGACGTATCATCCCGCTTGCATTGGCGCATTAGGGCGAAAATGATAACTTGGTACTCACAAGGAGACGTGGCTGAGTGGTCGAAAGTACCTCACTGCTAACGAGGCAGGGCTGAAAGGCCCTCGAGGGTTCGAATCCCTCCGTCTCCGCCTTACGTTGTTACCAACCGAGGAGTCCCTGGAGCCACATTAGCGGGCTAGTGGTGCTCTCAATCGCGGTGATTGCTGCGCTGCCAGTCTTCTGCTTCACGTCCTCTTCCTCATCCGGTATTTTCTTCTCCGGCATAGAAGATGAAGGAACAGCAGAACCACCACCGCCTACGGAGGAGCCGGTGCTTTTTATCGGCGAGCTAGCGGGTCGAGTTGGATTGGGCTTTGGCACGGTCTGTGCGGGAGTCCGGCCATCTTTAGTTTCAACACCGCTTCGTACATTGCTCTCCTTGATCGTGTTGTTAACACGATCCTGCTTCAAGTCGGTTGCGCGATCGTATGCCCGTTGAACGCGATAGTTCTGGAACATGGTCCACACGCGGTCAATAAACATTCCCGTGAGGGACGTATGCGTGATGAGCTGCCACAAGCGGTTGAGCGGGTGATTCTGGTCTGCTGCGAGAGTCTGCTCAATCTGGTCTACCTTTTCCTGCTGGGCAGGAGTGAGAGAGCTCCCTGTCTGCGCGGATACGGGCATGCCCGTAAGGAGCACAGCAGCGAGGAGAAACGAAGTGACGATCTTTTGCATACGGTAATGGCTATAAGTACAGGGGAAGTATAGCTATGCCTGCGCATAACGCCACGCCTTCCTGGGTATTACGTGTATGCCTTCCGCAAGGAACAGGCGGATTGTGTCATCTCTAGCGCTAAGCGCGTATACTTTAGCGCAGGAAGACTCCTTTATTGTGGACCCACGCACCCCGCTCTCAGTTCGCTTAAAGATACTCGGCGCAGTCGTCGTGAGCGTCGTCACGCTCTCCATCGTCATCTTCGCCATCTCGCGAGAAGTGTTGTTCGAAAGTTATTTGGAAATCGAGCGGGAGGAAGTCGCGAAGGACGTCGGGCGCGCAACAGATGCCATACAGGAATTCTCACGGCAGCAGCTCATCAAGCTCTCCGACTGGGCGGCATGGGACGAGGCGTACGAGTACGCACGTGATCGGGATCCGGCATGGGCCGCTGAGACCATCTACCCTACCGGTCTTGCGAACCTCGACATCAACAGCATGCTGTTCACGGATACGGAAGGTGAAGTCGTCTTGCTCTTGGCAGTTGATATCGAAGAGCGCGTCGAGGTTCCTGCAGACGACCTGCGAGCTTATTTTGAAGCGCACCCCGAACTCACGAGATTCGAGACACTCGACGCGAAGATGCAAGGCATTGCGATGCTTCCGCAAGGTCCCCTGATCGTCGTCTCCCTTCCCCTAAAGACAAGCGAAGGCCTTGGCCCTTCGACAGGTGCCTTGACCTTCAGCCGGTACCTGGACGAGAGGAAGATAGCGGAGCTAAGCGACATAACGCATCTTTCGATAAGCGTGTATCCCTATGGCGGCGAGAATCCCGAAGAGATACGCCAGGCAGAAGCTGAGCTTCGCACGGGCGTTGAGTACGTGGTGACGCCTCTCTCACGAGAAACCATCGCCGGATACACGCTTCTGAAGGGCCTGTATGGAGAGCCTATCCTCGTACTTAAAGTTGAGACAGCGCGCCCCATCTATGCGCAGGGCTTCCTGTCCTTCTATGTCTTCATGGCGATCAGCGCCGTCGCGCTTATCTTGTTTGGCGTTGGCATCTTGTGGCTGCTTGATGTGCTCGTGATTTCTAGATTCGTACGGCTCACCAAGGAAGTGGAGAATATCAATACGGCGCAGAGCCTCTCGGTGCGGGTCCAAGGAGGCGTGCAAGACGAGATCGGGAAGCTTGCAGGCAAGATAAACCAGATGCTTACCTGGCTTTCCGTATCTCGAAATGAAATCACTGCCGGCAAGGAGCGGGCCGAAGAGATGGTGCGCATTCGAACGCAGGAACTTCGAGACGAGAAGGCGCGATTGCTTGCTTCCATCAACAGCCTTTCGTTCGGATTCGTGATCGCAAGCCCACGTAACGACGTCATCGTCCATAACCCAGCCCTGACTCGCATATTGAATCTCTCAGCTGCCCCTGTGTCCGTCGCAGATATCGCACGCGTGATTCCTGCCGTTGACGTGACTGCCTTAGGCCAGGCATCCATTTCCGGGAAGACGGCCAGCGAGAAAGATAACGTTGCGTACGGCACGAAGATCCTGAAGATAGTATCCGTACCCATTCTCCCTGACACCGGGGACGTAATCGGGTACGTGCTCATCGTCGAGGATATTACCGAAGCCAAGATCGCCGAGCGAAGCCGCGAGGAATTCTTCACGATCGCCTCCCATGAGCTTCGCACTCCCCTTACCGCAATACGCTGGAACACCGAGCTTCTCTTGAAGACGTATAAGGACCAGCTGCCAACGTCAGAGGCGCGCACCATGCTCGAAGACATCGGCTCCTCGAGCGAGCGGCTGATCAGCATCGTCAACGACTTCTTGGAAGCTTCGAGCTTTGAGCAAGGAAAGATAGAGATGGGACATGCGGCCTTCGATATCCGCACTCCGATCAATGAAGCGCTCCGCGACCTTGGCGGACTCGCGACCCAGAAAGGGCTCTCCCTTACGTTCGTTGAGCCGAGTGAGCCCATCCAGGTTACGGGAGACAGGGTGCGCATCGAGCAGGTGCTCACGAACCTCGTTGGAAACGCGATCAAGTTCACAGAGACGGGCGGCATAACGGTCATGCTTGTTGTCGAGGACAGGATGGTCCGGGTGCGCGTTACCGATACGGGCCTTGGCGTTGCAGAGCGCAACCAGTCGCTTCTCTTCAGGAAGTTCCAGCAAGCCGGGGACGATCTTCTCTCGCGCCATGGTTCGGAAAGCACCGGCCTTGGCCTCTATATCTCGAAGCTCATCGTCGTTGCTATGGGAGGAGAGATCGGTCTTGAGGCAAGCGAACCCGGGAAAGGAAGCACGTTCTACTTCACGATCCCCAAGGCCTGAACCTTCGTTCATCATACGCACACGCAAGAACCTCTAGCGTGCACGTATGAGCGAATGGAATGTCACTCCCAAAGAAGCAGTCGAGATACAAAAGCGGCTGAAGGACCAGGTGCGCCTTACCCCGCTTGAGAAAGCCCCGAGCATCATCGGCGGCTGCGACGTTTCCATGAACATGTTCGCCAAGGAGGGGTTCGCAGGTTTTGTAACGCTCTCGTACCCTGCGCTCGAGCCTCTCGGGGAATCTGTCGTCAAAGGCGACATCCCCTTCCCCTACATCCCCGGACTTCTTTCGTTTCGCGAGATTCCCATGCTGCTTCGCGCGTGGGAGCTGCTTCCCCAGAAGCCGGACGTGCTTGTGGTCGATGGCGTCGGGATCGCGCATCCGCGCCGGCTGGGGATCGCATCACACCTCGGAATCGTGCTGAACATCCCAACCATCGGTTGCGCTAAGAGCGTATTGGTAGGCATGTATGACGAACCAGAACAAGAACCAGGATCAACAACCATGCTTCGCGACCGCCTTACCGACGAAGTCATGGGTGTCGCGCTTCGAACCAAGCGGAACGTGAAGCCCGTGTTCGTGTCTCCCGGCCATAAGATAACGCTTGAGGAGTCGCTCGATATCGTTCGTTCCTGCGTCCGAAAGCACCGCATTCCCGAGCCGACACGACTTGCGCATAACGCGGTGAATTCGCACCGCGTGCGGGGTTGATGGTTCCTAGGTAATCGCGGCGGCGATTGTCTGCACTACTTTCTTATCAAACACGTCGGGAATGATGCAATCCTTTGTAGGTGTCGTAACCAGGGAAGCGAGCGCATCAGCGGCTTTCAGCTTCATGTCGTCAGTGATGCGGCGCACGCGCTTGTCTAACGCTCCGCGAAACACGCCTGGGAACACGAGCGCGTTATTGATCTGGTTGGGGAAATCAGAGCGCCCTGTTGCGACCACTTCTGCTCCGGCGGCCTTCGCCTCGTCCGGCATGATCTCAGGAACGGGATTAGCGAGTGCGAACACGATTGAGCGCGCGGCCATTGTCTCCACCAGCTCTTTCGAGAGGCTGCCTGCTCCCGAGAGTCCGATAACTGCGTCCGCACCTTTAAGCGCGTCACTAAGCTCACCGGTAACGCCACGTGGGTTCGTAGCGCTTGCAAGCGCGCGCTTATGATTATTCAAATCTGCTCGGTCCTCGTATATGGCGCCGGTGCGATCAACGACAACGACGTCCTTGATGCCGTGTGCCACTAGAAGATGCGCCGTTGCTGCTCCTGCAGCTCCCGCTCCCGCGATGACAACCTTCAGGGCAGTGAGTTCTTTCTGAACTACTTTTGCTGCGTTTATAAGACCAGCGAGCACGACGATCGCCGTTCCGTGCTGGTCGTCATGCATGACGGGAATATCAAGCTTTTCGATAAGGCGGCGTTCGATCTCAAAGCACTCGGGCGCCTTGATGTCTTCAAGGTTGATCCCGCCAAACGAAGGAGCGATCGCAAGTACTATCTCGATGATCTTCTCAGGGTCCTGCGTATCAAGCACAAGCGGCCAGGCATCGATGCCCGCGAACTCCTTGAAGATGAGCGCCTTTCCTTCCATCACTGGAAGCGCGCCATACGGACCGATGTTCCCAAGGCCAAGGACCGCAGAGCCGTCTGACACGACCGCCACGCTGTTTGCTTTCACGGAAAGTTCGCGCGCGTCTTCCGGATGCTTTGCCAGATGCGTTGAGACCGTGCCAACGCCAGGAGTGTAATAGAGGGAAAGGTCTTCTTTCTTAGAAAGCGTGACCTTTGCCTTCGTCTCGATTCGTCCGCCTACTTGTCTGTATGCGGCGAGGATGTCATCAGAGTTCATAAGTGGACATACTACCAGGGGTCGCACAAACCCGCGAAGAACAGTGTCTTCGCGGGTTTGTTAGAGAGGTCTTTAGCGACCGAACAATGCTTCGATCTGCTTCTTGATCTCAGCAAGCTGTCCTTCTATGGCGCTTAGGGCAGACGCCTCGAGCTGGCCTCGGTCAAAGCGCTCATTGACCCTGAGCGTCACGCTCTTGGATGCCGTTGGTCCGTTCGTACCGTTCACGCAGCTCAACGTATACGTTGTCTCCGCGTACGGATATACCGACATGCTGTCGCTTGTGCCGACGTTCCAGCTCAAGCCGTCACTTGAGTTTACGGTGCAGCTCGTAGCATTCGTGCTCGTCCAGCTCAGCGTTGCTGCTTGACCTGCCTGAACTATGCGCGGCATGCCAGTGAAGGTTACGGTTGGAGTCGTCGCTGCAGTTGGAGGACGCGGTGTCTCGCCGCCAACGACTTTCACCGTAAGATCTTTGCCATCAGCTGATTCTTGGGTGTATCCGTCAGGTGCGAGTCTCGAGCAGTATAGGTTGTACGTCGTGGATACGTTTGGATACACGTTATAGCTTCCCTGCGTCGCGAGCGAAGCAATGTAGCGCGCCTGGCTCGATGGGCTCACAACCCGCAGGTCACAGCTTTGCGCATGCTGAGAGTTCCATTGGAGCATGACCGACTGGCTCGGGCTCGTGGCTTGTGCCGAGGTGAAGCTCAATACTTTCACCGGACGCGGTGTCTCGGTTTCTACATGGACCGTGGTAGAGCAGTTGCTCTTCCCATTCCCACTTACCGAGCCGAAGGCCGTAAAGCTGTAGGTTGTCGTGGTAGTCGGTCGAACCGTCATGCTGCCACTGGTGTCGACCTTGTCGCCCGACCACGAGGACATGGACGAAGCGTACTGGCTGGTCCACGTAAGGACGACTGATTCCTTAGGATTCACGCGACTCTTGCTTGCTGTTACCGAGCAGGAGGTAAGTCCCTCGTTTCGCACGCGCTCGACAGTCACGTCCTGGATGGAAGAGTATTCATGGTCAGAGCTCTCAGCATGTACGTCATAAGTCCCATTGCGGGTGTAGGTGTGCGAGACCGTGTCGGTCAATGTGGTGCCGCAGCCAATAAGGCTTCGCTCTGCAACCAAGCGGTCAGTAGTGCCGTCGTCCCAATCAATGGTGCCAAACGGGACCGGGCCGCAGCTGAACTTCTTCATCTTCACGGTGACCTCGGAACGAACGGTAAGAGGCGCAACGCCTTCGATAGGCGTCACTTTCATGGTGAGGTCTTCGAAGTTGCTGTTGTTGTTATCGTCTCCCTGCTCAAGCATTCCAACTGCGCGGTCGATGAGCTCCTGCGCCTCGTCGATAAGATCGTACACTTCTCCGTAATCCTCATCCTTCATAGCGTCCTCGGCATCTTCAATGAGGTCTGCCGCATCATTGAGCGTTTCTCGCGCGTCATCGACGTCTCCTCCGTCATCTTCGACTTCATCAAGGAGATCCCACGCGTCATCAAGGTCGTCCTGTGCTTCCTCGATTGCGTCCTGGAGCGCTGAGCTTCCGACGGTGACTACCTCGCGGTCTAGCAATTTATATCCCTTCTTGTCATAGAGGGTTGCCGTGTAGGTGCCCGGCTCATCATAGGTATGCACCGTGTGCTGCACGTACGAATTGCAGGCATCTGCTGGGAACTGCAGCATCTGCGGTTCTTCGCCTCCTGGCTTGTCCTCGTCCCCGAAGTACAGGTAGTAGGTACCGCCGTCGCAGCTCCTCTTCTGGTTCATTGTGTACGTGAACTCGACGGTAAGAGGATCGGAATCAATGTTCCAATAGAATGGTGTGTCATCGGTGGTCTCCGGTACCTGCTGAAGCGCGGCGATTTGCGCCAAGAGCTGGTCGATTATTGCTTGCAGCTGCGCGATGGTCTGAGTCTGGGCTTGCGACGCTGACGGGAACGCAAACACGACGACTGCGAGGGCACCGACGAGCCAGGTACGTAGATTCATGAGAAATGACTGTATAAGGTAAATAAGTCTGACGGACTCAGAGTACCTTGAAATTGTTCCCGCGGGAACGAGTGTGGGGATAGCTAGGCCGGAACCTCGTCTCCTGCGACACGAACGCGAACGCCACATCTCTGGAACGGGCCGATGCCGGCGAACTTGAACTTGTAGATTGTGGTTTCGGTTGGCGCGACGATCATGCTTCCTGACGGAGGGACTTCCGTGTTTGAGCCTAGGTAAAAGCCGAGGATAGGATAGCGGGCTACCCATGAGATGGTTACTTTCTCTCCCGGCTGCACGAACTTAGAACTTGCCGTGACTTCGCAGGAAACCGGCTGGCGGTTCTGTTCGGTAATGGGAGCTCGAACGAAGGTCTGCGCTCCCCCTGTTACCGCTGCCTGGGACGAGAACGGAAGAACGAAGGAAAGGAAGAGTGCGAAAACGAGTGCGCGTGTTGTCATATGCTCCTTAGTATCTCGCATTCAAGGTTGAAATTCAACTAATACCCATGCGACTGGAGCGCCGCTTTGGTCTTCGGACCGATCGAGCCGGTCTGCTCGAGGCCTTTGCTTGCCTGGAAGGCTTTGAGCGCGGAAATGGTGCATTCCCCTACATATCCTGATATCGGGCAGCCGATCAACAAAGAACCTGCTGGCGGATAGAACCCAAGCTTATGAAGCGCGACCTGGAGCGCGTACCCCTGCGTGCTTGAAGTTCCGACTTTGATTGGTCCGACGGTCCATGCGTACGGGAGCACTCGCGTATCGCTTCCTACGACAGGCGCGCCAAGAAACTGCCGTATACCTTGATACGTCTGATGAGCGAAGTCTTTGATAACTGCCTCGCGTGCCTCCGGATACGTGATCTTTGATTCGTATATATAGGAGTACTCGATAAGCACGCTCGCGTACTCGGCGGTGTTATACGCGCCAAGCGCGATCAAGTCTTGATCAGGGACGACGCCGTAATTCTCGATCGGAAGGGTCGAGGTCGCGTTGAAGTGGTTCAACTGTGACGCAATCGACTCGCCAAGCGCCTTGGACGCCGCTCCGTTTCCGTATTGCTCGTCTGGCACATACACGGCAAACCCGGAATGGAGTCCCGGAGCTTGGAGCCCGTGGCCGAGGTTGTCGTTCAAGTGCACATGGACCGCGATGTCGTAGTCATTTTCGTTTGCCCATCGGTTGATGCCGTAGAGACGATACGCAACATCAGTTGCTGCCGCGTTGTGATCAACTTCAAATTCGCGCTGCTCAAGGTCTCCGCGATTGATCATTCGCTCCATCACGCGCTTCTTGTCTTTCACGAACTTCTGGATGTCCTTCCACTCCTCTTCGAAGTATTCACTGAGTTCCGGACTCCATGCCCCTGTCGTTCGCGCGACAGATACCTCAAGGCGAGGATCGGCTCGAAGCGCTAGCGCAAGTTCGTTGCTGATCTGGACCGCGATGTCGCGCTCAAGCAAGTCGCGATAGACCGTCCCGCCATAGCCTGGCTCATGTCCTGGCATCACGAGCACCTTTATTGTCTCGCCCGCCTGGTAATGGGCGCGCATGTCTTCTGCAGTTACCGTTACCGGAAACGCTTTCGCGCTTTCTGCGGCAAGGCTAACAAGCGGAAGAGTCACAAGTAACACTGAGAGCGCAATGGCGTACTGCTTCATATATTTCTAGTATGCCATGGAAGAGCATGAAGAACGAAAGAAGCAGAAACGCTATACTCTACGCATGCGTCCAGAAGACCCTATCGCAACGCACTTCACGAGGCTGAAGCCCGAGCAGAAAGCGGCGCTCACCCGCCTTGGCGTCAAAACGATCCGGGATCTTCTTTATCATTTCCCCACCCGCTACGAATCAAGCGAAGGAGTGCGCACCATCGGCAACTTGGTCGTCGGCGAGACGATCACGTTGTACGGAACCTTGAAGGGAGCGAAAGCCAAGAAGACCTGGAAGACTCGTACTCCGTCTGCAGAAGCCTATCTTGAAGACGGAAGCGGACGAGTGAAGATCATGTGGTTCCGCCAACCATATATGGCGAAGGTCGCTGACCAAGGAGGACTGGTGAAAATTACTGGAAAAGTCTCAGGCACCGCCGATAAGCCCTACGTCGCGAACCCCTCGGTCGAGAAAGCGGAAGCTTTGCCTCAGGTCTCTCATGACTCCCTGTTTGGCGGAGAGCCGACCTTGTTTGCGGTCTACCCTGAAACCAAAGGCGTCTCGACGCTCTGGTTCCGGCAAGCGATCTCGCGCGCAATCCAAGCGGGCGTGCACGAGAAGCTTGAGGACGTGATCCCGGAAGACCTCCGCGCAAAGTATTCCCTCCCGAAGTGCTCAAGCGGCCTCGTATTCATACACGCGCCTAAGAAAGCCACAGACGCAGAAGCTGCCAGGAAGCGCTTCGCATTTGAGGAAGTATTCGTGATGCAGGTGGCCGTACAAAAGTCGCGTGCCGAAAGCAGGAGGAAGGACGCTCCCGCGCTCACCGTCGCGCACAGCATCGTTAACGACTTCATCGCATCCTTCCCGTTTACTCCGACAAAAGCGCAGAAGGATTCCATCGACACCATCCTCGAGGACTTCGGGAAGCCGCATCCGATGATGCGACTTTTAGAGGGAGACGTAGGAAGCGGAAAGACTGCCGTTGCCGCAGCAACCGCATACGCCGTCGCACACGCACGAGAACTCGGTGGAGCAGCGCGGCACCTCCAGGTCGCGTACATGTGCCCGACTGAGATCCTCGCCAAGCAGCATTTCGCGTCCTTCGTGGAGTTCTTCCGCGATCACCACATGCCTATCGCTCTTATCACCGGCAAGGAGTGCTATAAGTTCCCATCCAAAGTCCGCAAGGAGCTTGCAACCAGGATCTCTCGCGCGCAGCTTGCTAAGTGGGTTGCCGCAGGTGAGATACCGCTTGTGATCGGTACGCACGCGCTCATCCAGAAGGGCGTGCAGTTCAAGAACCTCGCCTACGCCATCATCGACGAGCAGCACCGCTTCGGAAAAGTGCAGCGCAAGACGCTCGCCCGAAAGGACGGCAAAGAGCCGCATCTCCTTTCCATGACCGCTACCCCTATCCCCCGCACGCTCGCCTTGACCGTGTACGGAGATCTTGATATCAGCGTGCTTGATGAGATGCCTGCAGGACGAAAGCCTGTGATCACAGAAGTCGTGACCGAAGCGACGCGCGAAAAAGCGTATGAGCGCATGCATAAGGAGCTTCAAGCTGGGCACCAGGCCTATGTCATCTGCCCGCGCATCGATGAGCCGGACCCAACCAAGCAGTTCGCGCTTCTTTCAAAGTCCGTGAAGCTTGAAGCAGCGCGCCTCAAGAAGGGCGAGTTCAAGGACTACGAGGTCGAAGTGCTTCACAGCAAGATGACCCCGGCAGAGAAAGAAGAGACCATGGGCCGCTTCTCCCGAAACGAGACGCAGATACTGGTCGCGACCTCAGTGGTCGAGGTGGGCGTGAACGTGCAGAACGCGACCGTGATCTTGATAGAAGGAGCCGAGCGCTTCGGACTCGCGCAGCTGCACCAGCTTCGCGGACGCGTCATCCGCTCGACGCATCAGCCGTATTGCTTCTTATTGTCTGAGAGCAAGACCGAAGGAACCATCGGCCGCCTGAAAGCGCTCAAGAGCGCGTCAAACGGATTCGAGCTTGCCGAACACGACCTTGCGCTTCGAGGCGCAGGAGAACTCTATGGCGCTCGCCAATGGGGCGTCTCTGACATTGCGATGGAAGCCATCAAGAATATGAAAATGGTTGAGGCGGCACGAGAGGCTGCAAAGGAAATCGTCGAGATGGATCCTACGCTCAGTGCGCATATGGGAATAAAAACGCGCGTCGCGCGAATCGCCGAGCACCTCTACGGAGAATAGCTACGAGATAACGTGGCCTGCGCGAAGGTCAACGACCTCGTCGCTCTCATCCACGATCTCTCCGACAAGCTGCTCCAACACGTCCTCAAAGGTGACGATGCCAACCGGCTTCCCCGTCACGCCCTGCACTACCGACATATGGCTTCGGCTTGAAAGGAACTGGGCGAGAAGATAATCCACGCGCTTGGTGTGTGGCACCACAAGTAATGGCAGCATAAAACTCTCGACGCGCTCGCTTCCCCGGTCATTTGCAAGCGCGATCAACAGATCCTTGGTCTGGCAGACCCCGACCACTGCTCCTGCCTCGCTTAGAACCGGATACCGCGAGTACGGCTTATTGGATAGAACAGGCGAGAGTTCTTCGATCGTCTTATTCGCTACTAAGGTATCGGTCACCTTCCAAGGGGTCATGATGTCGCGCGCGGTCATGTCGTTAAGCGTGAACACCCGGCGGATGAGCTCTCCTTCGCTGTGCCCGATCGAACCTTCGCGGCTTCCGATCTCGCTCAGTATCTTGAGCTCCTCTTCAGAGACGATCTTTCGGGAGTGGTCAGTGAAATGGTCCGTCGACTTCTCGATCACCCAGATGAGAGGACTGATGACCTTGGTAAGCACTAACAGAGTGGGCGCAGCAAAGAGCGCGATCGATTCTGAGAACCTCTCGCCGAGCACTTTCGGGAAGATCTCTCCAAAAATAATGATGAGCACGGTGACGATCGCGGTGATAATCCCAAGCGCTGAATCTCCGAATGCTTCTGTCGCGATATGGCCGATCAAGAGACTCCCGACGATGGTCGTCACGTTCGTGCCTATCACAAGCGTCGTGACCGGACGGCTCATGCGCTCGCGTATCGCAAGAAGCGCGGTGGATCCCAAGCGTCCTTGGCGCTTCAGGACCTGGACCCTTGGATAGGAGGTGCAGAAGATGGCAGCTTCGATGCAGGAGAAGAGGGCGGCAACCGCAACGACAATGGCGATAGTACCTATAAGGAGGGTCATGGGGTGCCCAGGATTATACCGCACGGAAACTTCATGAGAAGAAAGGCACTATAGTTGCACCAATATCAGTGTCGCCCCATACTCCAATGACTTATGTGGAAAAACATCTTTAAAGCAATCATTATCATCTTCGCCATTATCGGCTTCGTACTCGTTGCAGGCTATGGCGCCGTCCGTTTAGGACTCACCAAAGAAGGCGGCATCATCGATATGCAGCGGGAAGGCTTCCTAAAGGGAAATGCAGACGTGCCTTGGTCAGACACCGAGGAATGGCAAGTGCTAGATGAAGCCATCCGCCGCGACGAAGCGGTTATCAAGCGCGCAGCAGAGGATTCCGGAGTCCATCCGCGCCTCATCGTCGCGAACCTCATTACCGAGCAGCTCCGTCTTTTCTTTACCGAGCGCGAAGCGTACAAGCAGTTCTTCTATCCACTGAAGATCCTCGGCCCTCAGTCCAAGTTCTCGTGGGGCGTCATGGGAATGAAGGAGGAAACGGCGATACAGGTTGAGGCGAACCTCAGGAACCCCACTTCCCCGTTTTACCTAGGTGCTGCGTATGAGCATCTGCTTGATATGCCGGAGCTTGTTGACGTCCCGAGCGAGCGGTTCGCGCGCATGACCGACCAGCACAATCACTACTGGAGTTACCTGTATGCCGGTCTCTACATGAAGCAGATACAAAAGCAGTGGGAGCGCGCTGGCTTCCCGATTGCAAACAACGTTGCCGTGCAGTCCACTCTCTATAACATCGGCTTCCAGAACTCAGAACCAAAATCGAATCCCCAGGCAGGCGGCGCCGAAATAGAAATAGAAGGAACGGTGTATAGCTTCGGAGGACTTGCGGCGAACTTCTACGAGTCCGATCTCCTCCTTGATATCTTTCCGCGGTAAGCCAAGTGCGCTAAAGTGCGCATATACCACCCTTAGCTCAGTTGGTTAGAGCACAGAGCTTATACCTCTGCGGTCCTTGGTTCGAATCCAAGAGGGTGGACTAGTCCGTGATCACCTTTCCTTCCTGATACTCCTCTTTCTTCTTGGGGGTGATGCCGTTTGCGATCAAGAGCTTCTCGAATTCTTCTCGTTCGATCGTCTCCACTTCAACGAGCTTGTTAGCGATCGCATCGAGCGCCTTGCGGTTATCAATGAGAGCTTTCTTTGCTTTCTCACGCGCTTCTTCGATGATGCGCGATACTTCTGCATCTATCTTGCTTGCGATGTCCTGCGAGTATTTCTCTCCTCCTTCAAGGCCTCGGTCTGAGGCGAATGCGATTGGGCCGAGCTTCTCGCTCATGCCGTAGCGGGCGACCATGTCTCGCGCAAGCGCGGTAAGCACTGCAAGGTCGTTAGAAGGACCGGTCGTGATATCGCCGAAGATCATCTCTTCTGCGACGTAGCCTCCGAGGGTGGTTGCGATGTCATCGAGGAACTCGTTTCTCGACTGCATGCGGCGATCTTCAAACGGAAGATGGAGCGTGTACCCGCCTGCGCGTCCACGGCTGATGATAGAAATCTTATGCACCGGGTCTGCGTTCGGAAGCACGCTTGAGACAAGCGCGTGTCCTGCCTCGTGATACGCAGTGATCTTCTTCTCCTTCATTGAAAGGAGATGGCTCTTTCGTTCAGGACCGAGCATCACCTTCTCGATCGAGCGGATGAGGTCGAACTGCGTGATCTCCTTGCGGCTTTCGCGGGCGGCGAGGATCGCTCCTTCGTTCATGAGGGAGTAGAGCTCTGCGCCGGAGAATCCAGGCGTGCGCTCTGCGATCACTTCAAGCTTCACGTCAGGGCCAAGCGGCTTCTTGCGAGCATGAATCTTCAAAATCTCTTCGCGATCCTTGCGATCAGGAAGGTCGATGGTAACGCGTCGGTCGAATCGTCCTGGGCGAACGAGCGCAGGGTCAAGGACGTCAGGGCGGTTGGTCGCTGCCATGACGATCACCTTCTCGGTTGGCTCGAAGCCGTCCATCTCAACCAATATCTGGTTCAAGGTCTGCTCGCGCTCATCGTTCCCGCCGCCGATGCCTGCTCCGCGGACACGTCCTACTGCGTCGATCTCATCTACGAAAATAATTGCCGGAGCTGCGCGCTTTGCCATCGAGAAGAGGTCACGGACGCGGGATGCGCCGACACCTACAAACATCTCGACGAACTCAGACCCTGAGATGGTGAAGAACGGAACGCCTGCTTCTCCAGCGACAGCGCGCGCAAGCAAGGTCTTGCCCGTTCCTGCGGCTCCCATGAGGAGGATGCCTTTCGGGATACGCGCTCCTATATCAAGGAACTTCTTCGGGCTCTTCAAGAAATCAACGATCTCAGCGAGTTCTTCCTTCGCTTCCTTTGCGCCAGCGACGTCCGCGAACGTAACGCGTAGGTTGGTGTCGGCCGGATCGATCATGCGCGCCTTGGATTGTCCGAACGTAAAGGCTTGCATACCTGCTCCCTTCACCTGGCGTGCGAGGAACCAGAAAAGGACGACGAGGAAGAGGATCGGGAGAAGAATAGGAACCAGGGTTGAGAACCAGAATCGGAATCCTGACTCTCCTTCTATAGAGATGGAGACGGTTGAGAGCTGCTCAGGCGTTGCGCCATATGCTGCGAGCGTATCGGGAAGTCCCTGGTCGGGATCTTTCATGGAGGTCTTCTCCACGCCGTCTGCGTACGTGAGCTTCAGGTCATTTCCCGAGACCACGATTGCTGTTATCGCTCCTTCGCGCACATCAGCTGCGACCTGGGAAAGCGCCACCTTCTCAGTCTCCTTAGTGCCGTCAGAAATAAGGGTGTAGAGGCTCGTGAGAACAAGGAGAATCAATATGACCGAGAGCAAGTTGCTCCCGAATCCTCCTCCCATGCCAAACAAACCTGCCGGACCCTTCTTAGGAATCCCCGGCTTTCGTCCCTTTTTTGCCGAAGGGCGAACCTCCGGTCCTTTTTTTAGTTGTGGAGCCATGCGTATCCGACACTATACAATACCGATGCAGTATACGAAAATGAAAACCATGGCCGATTCAGGGATTCTCATCGAGAACAAGAAGGCGAAGATGCGCTACACCCTGGTGGAGGCGTTTTCAGCTGGCATAGAACTTTCCGGAAGCGAGACCAAATCGCTTCGCGGCAAGCACGGGTCCTTGGACGGGTCGCGCATCATTGTGCGCGGAGGAGAAGCATATCTGGTCGGGATGACCATCCCTCCTTACCAAGGAGGAGCTAACGCGCCTAAGGCGTATGACCCTGAGCATCCTCGTCGGCTTCTTCTGAAGAAGGACGAGATCGCGCAGATAGCAGAAGCGGAAACGAAGAAGGGCTTGACAAGTGTGCCTTTTGAGGTATATAATAATAGGTACATCAAGGTGCGCATCGGTATCGTGCGCGGCAAGGGAAAGACAGATCGAAGGGAGGAACTGAAGAAGAAAGACGCCGATCGAGATATCGAGCGAGTGATGAAACGGAAGTAGCCAGGAAGTCCCGGAAAGCGCGTTTTGGTATAATGCCTTTTCCGGGGGTGACCGGCTTTGACGGTCTGCTCTTTGAAAGACGTGCGACGCGATGGAAGTCTGCTGACCATCTAAATCTCGCAGGCACTCAAACTTGCCAAGAATTCTCTTGCAAGCGCATCTGTCTCTCCGTACTTCGGTATGAAGGACTTTGCGTTCGCTTACCGCGTAGCCTAACGGCCCTCGCCTAAGCGACGTTCGCATCTTCCGGTTCTCATAGCGGAGGGTACGGGCGGAATAACCTATGAGATCGATACGCGCCCTCCCGAGCGCAGTACCTAAACAAGGGATCAGGCAGGAGTGGTTTCGTTTCAGTTCCTCGCACCCTGCTCTAGTACCTAACTGAGACTACGCGTCGTAGAGTCGCTTTCATTGACGGATTCGGACGCGAGTTCGACTCTCGCCACCTCCACAATTAAGAAAACATCCGCAATCTTCGTGCGGATGTTTTCGTTGTGGGGAGTGAACTAATTACCCCACGCAGCGTTGAACGCCGCTTCTGCATCTGCATCTGTTGCTCCTGGATTCTCTGCCTTGTATCGCTCCATCCAGAGCGAAATTTGCGCCATGTCAGACTTAAATGCCGCATCTACTTCCTCATCGGTGGCATCAGGATTATTAGCTCTATAGTCCTGTTCCCATTCACCAATACGCTCCAGACCTGCTCCCCATTCTTCAAACTGGTCCGCGAACACAACGTACCGTGCGAGTAATGCAAGTGCGATAACGATAAGCACACCTAACAGAATTTTGTGTGATGTTTTCATAGAACCAGTATATGGCGAGATAAATTGTAAACCTATGAAGATTCCTGTTCCTACTGTAGAAAGTATAAGGATCTGCTTTGCATGAGCGAAGTTCTAACCTCATGAGGCTACTTCCACAGAATATAGAACAATAGAAAACAGCCCGCTTAGACGGGCTGTTTTCTTATAGAGATAACTGACTAGGGCCTTTCGGAGATTTCTTTAACCTTTGCAAGACCCTTCGGCCATGTTTCTGCAAAGAAATCGGCAAACTCCTCAGCAACATCTATATCTACAGTTACTTCGGTAACACCATCCTTCTCAGTAAAGGTGTAGTTTTCGTATGCAGGAGCAAACTTTTTCGCCTCTTCGCTTGTCGTATCTTCGACACCGTTTTTCATAATGCCGAGATGCTCGATAGACACGAACTCATACAGTCTGTTCTCCTTGATGCGGGAAACCATGCCTCCGTCCTTCCCGGTCTCAGGATCTGGTCCAATGAAGAGAATCTTGGAACCCTGATCCCAGCTACCTTCAAAACGTCCTCCTTCATTAAAAGCCCTGGTCCATTCCCGATACGTGTCCTGGTCGAGCATGGTGTCCCAGACCTTCTCTTTCGGTGCGTTGATTTGGATTGAATAGTGTTGTGTTGTCATGCGTCTATTATATCGGCTGCAGAGACTATCTGCCATCCATCCCGTTCAACTACTTGATTACGAATGTTCTCTTTTCTTTGAGAGGCCGCGGAGCATCCATCCCGGCCTTATCCGCAGAAGAGAACACCTCATATGAAAACGAATTGAGAGTAATCCATTCGTACGCGCCATACGGATCGGCACCGTATCCGTTGATCGCCTTGGTGAACGACTCGCCTGGTCCTGCCTTCACCGTAGCGATAACCCTGTTACTGAGGACATCGATGACCTGAAGCTCCGCTCCTTCTTGGGCAAATTTAATCATCCTTGAGTTGTCTGGCGACGGAAGTTCTCCCCCAGTCATGGTGCCCACTCGCCCATGTTCGGTAAAGGTCTTCTCTGAGACGTCGTATGCGTAGAGAGTGCAGCAAGAGCTGCTTCCTATTGCTGCCTTAAAGATAAGCGTGTCGGATTGTGCCGGGAAGAAAAACTTCTCAATGGTGTACCCGTCTATCCCGGTTGTCTGCTGGAAGAGATCAGTGATGTCATCAACGATAAGCGCAGTGAGCCCCTGCTCGTCTATTCCCCATAACCGTATATGGCAGTCGTATCCAGATTCGCAATCGCCTCGAATTTCTTCGGTGTCGTACCTGACGATTGGTCCGGTCACGAGACCCTCATTCGATCCGCTCTGTTCTTCGCCGCCTTCTTCAACAATAGTGGTTTCGCGCGGAGACATGAACATCATCCAGAGCGCGGTTACAACGCCCACGATTACGACGACGCCGATCCCCCACACAATCCAAGGCTTGGTGCTCATAGCAGAATCATACTATGGCAAAGCTCCTCAGACGGACTAGCTCTTTGCAGCGTTCCATAACACCTCAAACAGAGCTCGCTGGCTTGCTGCCGCTGCATCGTTCTTTACACGTACTGCCAGTACCTCAGGTTCATAGATATTGAATGTGACACTATCTGGTCGAATGACGACGTTAACGATATTTCCGATGTTGGGGATGATCCTGGATTCGTTCTCAATGACGCTCTCTTTCTTATTGTGTGCCACATCCTCCTCGGTTCCTATGTATCGAAGCTTGATTTGCTTCTCTTTGCGAAGCGCTTCCCACTCCTCAAGCCGGTCCTCGAACAAGTGCACCCAGTTCATTCCTGCGCCGCCGACGACATCCAGGTAGCTCCCTTTCTCCGACTCTCGGAGCATTGCAAACTCACTTTCGATGACGGCCGCGCTTCCTCGCAGGACGTCGACAACGCCTGCTGGAGAACGGTCATATAAACGCATAAGGTTTTGCACCCCATCAAGCACGTCTATTCGTTTCTTCTCTGCTTCCTGGGCAAGACGGTCAGGACTAGCGGCAAGATAGCGTATCTTGCGTTTTTCTCCGGTAGCGGCAATCAAGCCTCGCTCCTGCAGTTCACTGAGGGCATCGTATACGTACTGCCGATGTATCCCCGTCCTAGTGATGATGTTCTTTGGTGCCAATCCGGTCCCTGCCTCTAGGAGGGTGACATATACCGTGGCCGCTTTGGCTGAGAGCCCCGTCTTTAAGGCGCTTTTTAGATGATTTGATCCAGTTTCAGTCATATATTTATGACTATCTTATCCAAGGATGGCTTATTGTCAACGTTATTTGTCATATCTAAGCAGTTAAAAGTATACGACTCTACATTGACGTGGCCTATATCCAGGAGATACTGGGTGGACATTATAAAAATTCGATTTCTAATAACATGAATAAAACATCTTGGATGCTTCTGGTTGCTGTGCTTGTAATAGGTGGCGCCTGGTTCTTGCTTGGCAACCGCCCTGCGGCCCCCTCTTCTGAGAACCCTATCAAGATAGGTGCCGTGCTTTCTCTGACGGGCATCGCGGCAAGTTATGGAGAGCCCGCACGTAACGCCATGCAGATCGCCGTTGACGAGATAAATGCCGAAGGCGGAATCGATGGGCGATTAGTTACGCTCGTCGTCGAGGATGATCAGACTAAGCCTGAAGTTGCGATCTCCGCGTTCAGGAAGCTAACAAGCGTAGACGAGGTCGAAGGAGTAGTGGGCGGGAACTTTGATTTCGTGACCATTCCCCTCTTCCCTGTCGCTGACGCTGAGAAGGTCGCATTTATATCGCCATCTAATTTGCGAGTGCCCGGCGGCCTTGAACCTTCCGGCAACAGTTTTGTGCTCATGCCCGACTTCAATAAAGTAATCCTCGAGCTGAAGGACTACGTGGCCCAGAGCGACGTGCAAAAACTTGCCGTCGTGCACTTCAAGTCCACCTTCGGCCAGCAGATCGCCACGACGCTTTCTGCAGTCATGACCGATCTTGGCCGCGGTCCCATCATCGACGAGGCGTACACCACCATCGGAAGCAACGACTTCAGGACAACCATCAGCAAGCTCAAACAAGGTGGGGTTGATGCGGTATTCCTAGACATGGTTGATGTGGACCCGGTCAATTTCCTCACGCGCGCACGCGAGTTTAACTACCATCCGACCGTCATCAGCTATTACGGGATCATCGACTCGTTCTCTGCTCCTACTGCAGACAAGAGCCTTATAGAAGGAGTAATAGTGCTTGACTGGGAGCTAAGCTCGGACCGCTTCTCCAAGCTCTATGAAAAGCGATATGGCGTCCTGCCGACGCACACGGCAGAGAAGAGTTACGAGAGCATCTATGTCATGGCACAGGCTATTGCGGCGACAACGGCACGAGCAGAGGTTGCACCGTATCTTGCGTCACACTCGTTTGTCACGCCAAGCAGCACGATAACGTTCAACGAAGATCACGCGGTCGACACTACTCCTGTGAGAATAGGCATCGTACAAAATGGAAAGCTGGTCCCACTAAGCTCTAGGTAATTTCTCACCGCTTCGTCTTGTACGTAATCACTCTATAGAGGTAATACAAAACGATAAGACCAAGCACAATCGTCGAGACCGGATCAAGATATGCTTCCACCTGCGCATAGTTGCTTTGGAGCACATAGCCAAGCGCGGCCAGGATAAGGATCCACGGGATGCTTCCGAGCGTTGAATAGAAAAGAAACGGGAGCAGCGGCATACCTGCGATTCCTGCAGGAATAGAAATTAGGGTGCGCACGCCAGGAATAAGGCGCCCGAAGAAAACAGCTGCAGCGCCATACTTCGTGAACCACACCTGCGCCGTATCTACCTCTTGAGGAGAGAGGGTCGTGATGCGCCCATACTTCTCGCAAAACCATTTTATCCTCTCCAGTCCCACTGCGCGCCCGACTGCGTACCAAAACAAACATCCAACTAGCGTACCAAGGGTACTCACCAAGATGACGAGTGTGATATCTAGCCGTCCTTCAGCCGCAAGAAACCCCGCAAGCGGAATAATGGCCTCAGAAGGGATGGGTGGGAAGATATTTTCTAGGATCATCAAAAAGAAGATGCCGATATAGCCTCCTCCTTCGACAACGCCTAAAACCCAAGCAAACATCTAGGGAGTATAGCAGTGTGCAGTTAACCCCATCCAATCTTCATGAACGCTTCACGGTATGGGGGTACAATGAATCCCGTTCCATTACTCACTGACTCTCACTATGGATAACAACACCAAAGGATGGAAAGTCGCAGCTATCGTTCTTGGCATTGTCGTCATCATTCTTCTTGGAATGATGTGGCACGGCTGGAACAAGGATCAGCGCGATATTGATAACGTAGTCCAGGAAGGCTACGAAGACATTACTGACATTCGTGCGCGCATCGCAGCAGAGTGTAACGGCCCAGAAGGGGTTGATGCAGAAAACTGCCAGCGCGTATTGAGCGAACTCGCAGACACTCTTGAAGACTTCCAAACAGAAGTCCAAGGAGCTGATCTCGAAGGCGAAAGCGGCATCGAAGGAACGCCTGAACCTCAGTAAGAGTTCTCTATAGCAAAGACCGGCTCCACAAGGGGCCGGTTTTTGTATACAAGCCGGATGCTATAGTTCGCGCATGCACGAGCTCTCAGACTCAGCGATCCGCAAGCTTTTGATCGCGCTTGCCATCTACATCACGTCGCTTATCGCGGCGAACACGCTTGGCGCGTTCAAGATCATGCCGTTTCTCTTTGACTCGCATCTCTCGATCGGAGTGTTCATGTTCCCCGTGGTCTTTCTTATGACCGACATCATCGGCGAGGTGTATGGAAAGAAAGTGGCGAAGTTCTTCGTGCTTGCCGGCATTGTCTCGACCGCGCTTTTCATTCTCTATAACGTCATCTCGATCGTGACCCCTTGGTCAAGCGAAGGGTTGTGGGCCAAGGAAAGCTACGAGCAGATCTTCGGGCTCTCGCTCCGGATTTCAATCGCATCTCTCGTTGCGTTTGCAGTCGCCGAGTACCAAGACGTGATCTCATTCTTCTTTTTCAAGAAGCGCTTTGCAAGCGAAGGCTTCTGGCTTCGCTCAACACTCTCAAACCTCTGGTCGCAGGGACTCGATACCGTCCTCTTTATGGTGATCGCCTTCTATGGCGTGTATGAGACTCCAGTACTCCTCTCGCTCATCCTTACCTGGTGGCTCTACAAAGTCTTGATGGGCCTTCTCTACACCCCGCTTGCGTATGTCGGGATTAGGCTTCTTCGGGAGAAGAAGTAGCGCCTCCCTTCTTCCAAGGCGCGCGCCCTAAGAAAGGAGCGAAGATATCCTCGTCTATCGAAAACTCGAATGAGTTAGCGTCCGCCTTTCGCGCGACGCTCTTTTCAGAAATATACGGAACTCCTCGAAGGCGAACCAAGGGCGTTCCTTCGTTTGCTTCGCCCATCATGAATACTGCGGCAGCCGCAAGCGAGTCCGGGACATTAGTCTGGCTCCCGCTTGTCGGAAACCCGAGCAGGTCTTCGCGGCTTCGATTGTCATAGAGCGGCTCGAACCCGGCCCATGCGACAGCCATCCCCACGACACCTCGTCGCAAGAAGACACTCCTTGAATCTGTGATGACGAGATAGAGGTGCTCGCGCTTATATGTTTCCTTGAACCACTGCAGCAGGTCCTGCGCGCTTTTCTTCGGGTCCTTAGGCCAGAGCACGTAGTGCCCGCCAAAGGGATCGGTGCCTGCGTTTGGAATCAGTATCCCGTTCGTAATCGTATGCATGACAAACCCGCCCGGCGTCTCTGAGCGCTCCAGGTATTCTTCCGCTTCCTGGGTTATAAGCGAATCAGGATGCACGCCCTCAGAAGGCACGCATCTGCCTTCCATGATGCCCACTACTTTGGAGGAAAGTGCGATGACATCATGCTCTTCGAGGGTGAGCGAAGAGGCTTGTATCTTTCCCAGAAGGTCGTCCTTGGGCGGCACGAGGGTCGCGACCTGGAACGGAGTTATTTCCATCCACTCGATACTACCCCAAGAACCCCCAAGCGAAAGCGTTGTCGCGAGAGTGTCTGCGTGCTACAGTCCACTAATCCGTGATAGTCAACTCCGACAAGACCCGCATCAACCGCGAAATACGCGCCAAAGAACTCCGCGTCATAGGCGCGCAAGGTGAGAACCTGGGCGTCCTCACGCTTGAGGCGGCCCTCAAGGCAGCCGAGGAGGCCAATTTGGACCTGATCGAGATATCGCCAAATGCGGTCCCTCCCGTTGCTAAAGTGGCTGATTATGGTAAATTCGAATACGAGCGTAGCAAGAAGGAACGGGCTGCCCGGGCGAAAGCCAAGGTATCTGAGACCAAGGAGGTCCAGATAAAGGTCGGTACGGGGGAGAACGATATGCGCCTCAAGGCCAAGAAGGCAGCCGAGTGGCTTGCCGAAGGGCATCGAGTGCGTGCAGAGCTCTTCCTCAAAGGCCGGTACAAGGGGATGGAGGAAGCCTTCCTCAAAGCCCGGCTCGAGAAGTTCCTGCTGCTCATACCGTACGCCTACCGCATCGCAGAGCCGGTAACGCGATCCCCCAAGGGATTCGCCGGCATTGTCGAACGGGATCCTGCGGCTTCCAAAAAACCCAAAGAAACAAATGAAAACGAATAAGTCATACACCAAGCGGATCAAGGTGACGAAGAACGGCAAGCTCATCACCCGCAAGTCCGGTCAGAACCATTTCAACGCAAAAGAGCGCGGAAGGACGAAGGGTGCCAAAAAACAAGGCGTCGCCCTCGTTCTCACCAACCGCGCAAAGCGCCGTTACCTTCCAGGTGCTTAATATTAGCCACGTAGTCCATTTTCTATGCCACGAGTAAAAGGAGGAATGATGTCCCTGAAGCGCCGCCGCTCAGTATTGAAGCGCGCCAAGGGATACCGCCACGAGCGCTCTAAGAAGGAACGCCGCGCCAAGGAATCCTTGGTCCATGCTGGAAAGCAGGCGTTTGCCCACCGCAAGGACAAGAAGAACGACTTCCGTTCTCTCTGGATCGTCCGCTTGAACGCAGCGCTTCGCGAGAACGGCCAGACCTCATACAGCACGTTCATCAACAAGCTGAAGAAAGGAGGAATCGAGCTCGACCGAAAGGTCCTCTCCACGCTTGCAAGCGAGCATCCGGAAGCCTTCGACCGAGTTTTGAAGAAGGTAGGATAAGCAAAAAGGCCCTTCGGGGCCTTTTTCTTATAGAGCTTTGACTGTTCCGTCGTCCCCTATCTGAAACTGCTGTCCTTTTGTCGGGACGATGGCTGGTACCCCGAGGAAGTCATGGATGCGCTGGGCCAAGAAGCGCGCAGCAGAAGGTTCTCCAAGACCAACGATGAAGGTCTTTGCGTTTGGAAGGCACGACTCGGCATATGCCAGGAGCCCGTCTCGGTCTGCGTGCGCGGACCAGCCAAGCAGGGTTTCTACCTTTCCTTTCACTTTCACATCGCGCTTTGCGATACGCACTTTGGTCGACCCGTCCTGCAAGAGTCGTCCTGGAGAACCAGGTGCCTGGTACCCGATGATAAGGAGTGTTGTCTTCGGGTCTGGCAGGTAGCGCGCCTCGTGCCGGCCGATCCTTCCGCCATGGCTCATTCCTGCTCCGGCGATGATGATCTTTGGGTTTGGCGTCTGCTCGATTGATTCGGATTCTTCGCGCGAGCGAGTCAAGGAAAGGAATGGGAAGTTGAAGAGATCTCCCTCCTTAGCAAGCTCATCTTTGGTGCTTTTCTTGAAATACTCTTTCCCCCACTTCTTATAGATATCAGTGACCATGATCGCAAGCGGAGAATCAAGGAACACGGGAACCGGTGGTAAGGACTTTTCTGCAAAGAAGTTAGAGAGCTCGTAGAGCATGAGCTGCGTGCGTTCCATCGAGAAGGCAGGGACGAGGATCGCCCCGCCTCGCGCTATCGCCCGCTTCATGGTCTCGCGGAGCCCTTCGACGCGCGTATCTTTCTCCGTGTTCTGCCGGTTGCCGTATACGCTTTCGATCAGGATAACGCTCGCGTCCAGTATCGGTTCGGCATCAGGAAGAAGAGGCGATGGCGAGTTCCCGAGGTCACTCGTGATCGCAAGGCTGGCTCCTGACTCTTCCTTAATGCGTACGCTCGCAGAGCCAAGGATATGGCCGGTTTCTCGAAGATAGATGGAGAGCCCCGGCGCGACCTCTTTCTCCGTATGGTACGAAAGGGTCTCTATGCGGGCTAAGAGCGCCTCGACGTCAGCAAGCTCATACAGCGGGTCTATCCCGCGCTCGCTCGCCGTCTGTGCGAGGATCTTTGCGCTATCCCGGAGAATCGCTTCGGCAAGGTCCCTGGTAGGAGGCGTCATGTAGACCTTTCCCGTAAATCCTTCCTTGAAGAGGCGCGGAGCGCGCCCGACGTGATCGAGATGCGCGTGCGTTATGACAAGCGCGTCTACCGTAGAGGGGTCATAAGGAAACCCATCTCCCACACAGTTTTCGCAGATATCTTTCCCTTGCTCGATGCCGCAATCAACGAGGATCTTTCCGCGAGCACCTTCAACAAGGAAGTTTGATCCGGTGACCGCTTCTGCCCCGCCGTAGCAACTTAGCGTGAGCGCCATATGGTTTTACGCGCTACAACATATGCCGCAACCGAGCCGATAGCATCCATCAGAAAATCAATCGTCGTATCAAGGAAGTAGTTTTCCTTCCGCGGGAGACCGAAGATGTACTCGAATACCTCCCATCCGACATACGCGAGTACTGCAAGGAAAAGAAACGCGCGTGGTCGGAAATCTTTCAGGAACGCTATGAGAAATGTTGCGATGGCCACGCCGCCAAGCAAGTGCATGCCAACGTCAAACCAGGGGTACTCCCAATACAGGAAGTTATCGATGGCGTAAAAATGGAGAGCTGAGAGGGCGGCACTTAGAATAAGGGCTGCCAGGAGCCAATAGGGACGCATATAGGCACGATTTTACCATGGGTGTATACTCGCTCACATGAGCAACCAATCATCTGCAGAGTTAGACAGACAGGGCAAGGATAATAAGAAGGCCGGTCTTGCGCTGGCACTTGAGCGCGCACAACAAAGCCTAAAGCAGGTGCAGGAAGATCGCGCCAAGTCAGGACGAGGCGAGGTTAAGGGGACAGCAGAAGTGCAGTTAGAGCAGCAGGTCGCTGATCTTGAAGCTCAGCTTGCAAAAGATTAAGAGTCGACACGTTTGATACAAAACACCCGCCGGAAGGCGGGTGTTTTGTTGGAACCACTCCTATGCTGCAACTCTTTGATACCAGGTGGGTGTCCGCAGCGCACGATTCGGAGCATGAAATGTTCAACCTTCGCGCGTAATATGAGACTCCCTGAGTTGGAGCAAGTTGCGTTTTAAGGAATGGCTCCACGTATAAGTATACGCCCGTGGCGTGAAGAGTCTGTGGATAGCCAATCTACCAAGTAATCTCCTTATTCACTTTGGCATCGAGCTCGTAGATAAAGTCCCGCATTTCCTGGGGTCCCATGGCCGAGAGCCCTAGTTTTTGGGCCTCCTCTATGAGGTGCAGCTCAACGTCCTTCGCTTGCGCAGGGTCCCCTGTCTCTTGTTCGGCCTCGAAATATCGCATGCCTTCAGGGACATCTACCACTGACCACTCGATCCCGGAGTAGCGGAATACTTTCTTCTTGCGGTGCATCCAGATGCCGTCCCGGTAGCCAAGCGCTGCTACTGCCTCCTTCGCGCTCTCAAGGTCAGAGCAGCCAAGCGGTAACGACATTTCTTTGCGGGCAACGTTATGCTCGCCTGACTTATGCTTCACCATGATCTCGCAGCTTCCGTTGGTATTTCGAAGCCGCACATCAACGTCGCGTGCTGTTGGATCCTCCGAGTAGCCCGGATACCCACGAAGAAGAATCATCTCCCTATCCTGGAACTCCACTAACTCACCCTCCTTCTCGAGAAGGGCGGTTAGTTCATCAAACTGCTTATCGTTGAGGCGGCCGCGTATTTCAACTTCGATCATACGCGGTGGTGCCTATTCCCCGTGTCGCTTGTACTCGTGGATAGGAGCTTTTCCAAACCAATACTCGATCTCGTGCTCAGCTTCCTCGGGGGTCTCGGATGCGTGGATGAGGTTTGCGACTGCGCGCTTCTCGGCGTTAGCCAAGGCTGGAGAGTCGTTGGAGAAGTCTCCGCGGATGGTGCCCATGTCAGCCTGATACGGCATCGTCGGACCGCAGATCTTGCGGACCATATCAACCGCGTGAATGCCCTGCACGACCATCTTCACCAAGGGTGCTGAGGTCATGTAGTCCAAGACCCATCCTCGTACATGAGGGCCAATCTTGTCAGCATCGGTCGTTCCGAAGTCCTCCATAGGGTCATAGCCGTACTTCTCGTACGTCTGGAGAGTCTTCGAGCCAAGGCGGGTGATCCACTCTTCGCTCTTTGGGTAGTGGTTGTCGATCTGCTCGGTCGTCGGCTGGAACATGTCGAGAGCGACGATCTTTAGATCACGCTGCTCGAAGCGCTTGATAATCTCTCCGACGAGTCCTTTCTTGACCCCGTCAGGCTTCACCATTACGAACGTCTTCTCGTCTTTTGGGTTTCGTGCCATGTATTTAGTAAAAAATCGCCAACGGCGCTTATATAAGAGAACTATAGCAGAAAAGGTCCGGGGAGACTAGCGCTCGGCGAGTTCCGCTAAGGCATCGCGGGCGACCGGGAGTTCGAACCACCCCTTCCCGCCGTTGAAATGATCCCCATCTTTTACGATAACGATCCTTGATCCAAGCTGATCGCGAAAGTCAGTACTATTATCGAGCGGGACCCACTCGTCGTTATCCGAAAATATTGCGATGCTGCGAGGCGCAACACTCCGAATTTTCGCGAAATCCGGCGTCGTGGAGAGCCATGCCGTAATTACCTCTTGCTCCTGCGGGTCATTCATATTAGTGAGCCGCCTAAAGAAGCCTGCAACATACACCACGCCCCCAACCAGAGTTCCGAGAGGCAACGTCTCAAGGTATCGAGCAATCGTAGGGCAACCTAAACTATGACCAATGAAATAGGTTTCTGCATCCGGCGTGCCAATGGCTTCAGCAAGCGCGGGGACCCATAGTTCTTTTCTAGGGTCTTTGGTGATAGGCAACTCGGGAACGACAACAGCAAAACCTCTCTCCTCAAGTTCCTTCTTCATCCAGGGATACCATGCATCATTAGGAGTCTGGCCCCAACCGTGAACGATGACCACCCTTTTCATATGCCTTACGCCACTTCGCTCGCCCGACGCGTTACGACCAAGGTCTCATCCTTCTCAACAAGGATCGTATGCTCGAAGTGGGCGCTTCGCGAGCCGTCCTTGGTGCGGTACGTATACCCGTCTGACGCGAGAATGACTGACCCCTTGCCTGCGTTTGCGATAGGCTCGAGCGCGAGCACCATACCCTCCTCGATCTCAGGACCTGTGCCTGGATGCCCTACATTCGAGATCCAGGGCTCCTCATGGACTGCACCCCCTACTCCGTGCCCACCGAGCACCTTCACGACGGAGAACCCGGTTCCCTTGAACGCAGCCTCGGTTGCATGCGATATGTCCCCGATACGGTTTCCAGGGCGCGCAGCAGCGATCGCTGCCTCAAGCGCGTTTTGCGTAGCCTCCATGAGCTTGTACGAAACAGCATCCGTCTTCCCGACAGCAACGGTGAGCGCAGAATCTGTGACAAAGCCCTTGTGGATGAGCCCGAGATCAAGCGCGACGATATCTCCCTCCTTGAGAATCTTTGGCGACTCGGTTGGAATGCCGTGCACGACCTCGTCGTTTACGGACACACAGAGCGTTGCCGGATACGCGCGCGAAGCGCTGTCAGGGATATAGTGAAGAAACGCAGGCTGGTCCCCTCCGTCGCGAATAAGTTTCTCTGCAAGCTGATCGAGTTCTTTTGTTGAGACACCAGGCACGACAATGGCCGCGACCTTTTCTAAGACATCCCCCAGACGCTTCCCCGCCTCAATGATTCCTTCTCGTTCTTCGGCCGTTCGTACGATCATGCGAAGTTAAGCTTGGAAACAATATCGTTATGAATGGTCTCGATATCCGGCTCTCCATCAACATCAACCAAGATTCCTTGCTCCTTGAAAAACGCGAGCGCAGGCTCGGTGTTTGCCTGGTACTCGGCAAAGCGGGCACGCACTTTCTCTTCTGTGCCGCTATCAGGGCGCGGATCATTCTTCGCGCGATCAAGCTGCCGGCGCATGGTCTCGTCTTCAGAGACGGCCAAATGAACGACGACGACGCGCCTGCCGAGCCAGGTAAGGATCTTGTACATAAGTTCTGCCTGCGGGCGCGAGCGGCCGAACCCTTCGAGGATGACTCCTTCCTCAGGCGGCAGATTCAATACGCCATTAGTAAAGAGGTAATCGGCAAACCAGTCAGGCAAAAGCTGTCCCTGGTCGTATGACTCGCGTACGCGGTCTGAAAGCGGACCTTCCCCGTTTCGCATCTCACGGAACTGGTTCCCCGAAGAGAAGATCTTCCAGTTAAGGCGCTTGGAGAGCATCTCGGCTTGGGTACCCTTGCCTGAGCCAGGACGTCCGATGAAGAGGATGGTGTTTGCTTCTTCCATAACGACTAGTTTAGCGTATTTCTCGCTTACGCGCAGAGCTGAATAACGACCTTGGCAAAGGCCTGCTTTGCCTCCTCGAGCTTCCCGTTCGGATTCTTGATAACGAAGGATGCCTGCTCCTTAAAGGTCAGTTCGTCGTCATAGCGCTTGCGCCGCTTCTCAAGCTCAGCGTCAGTAATGGGGGCGCGTGCACGAACCCGCTCCTCAAGTTCTTCCCATGAGCCCGCGTCGATAAAGATGCCAACAGCATCCTCAGGGAAGAGGTCTAGCACTTGGCGAGCGCCCTGCACCTCAATCTCAAGCATTACTGACTTGCCCTCTTCAAGCGCCGGCATGACCTCAGACACGAGTGTTCCGTAGTAGTTGCCTCCGTACTGCGCCCATTCAAGAAGCTCACCCGCTTCGATCCTTCGCTTAAACTCAGTTTCGGTAAGAAAGTGATAATTCACTCCATCGACTTCCGTAGGCCGAGGAGCACGCGTTGTAGCAGAAACCGGAAACACGAGGTTCGGAAATGTTTCAAGCGCATGCTGCACAAGCGTTCCCTTGCCGCTTCCGGTTGGGCCGACAACTATGATGAGTTTTCCCCGCGTCATGGCGTCAATGTATCACGGCCCCCTATGGCCTTTAAATTAATACTCGCGAAGCGAAGCCTGCGCATCGATCTTGCGGATGAGGTCGAGGAGCACGGTAACCGCGATCAAGAGCGCCGTACCGCCGATAAGAATGGCGGTGATGCCGGTCAATCCCTGGATGATGAACGGAACGACGGCAATAAGACCCAAGAAGAAGGAACCTGGAAGCGTGATGCGGTTCACGACGTTCCCAATGTATGACTCGGTCTCGCGGCCAGGACGAACGCCAGGCACGAAGGCTCCTGACTTCTGGAGGTTGTCTGAGACCTTCTTTGGTTCGAAGGTGATCGACGTATAGAAATAGGTGAACATGACGACCAAGACGAAGTAGAGAGCGCCATAGGCCCATGGGTTAGCCGCAAAGGCGGTGTACGCGAGCGAAGCTGCTTCGATGCCCGGGACGCCGATTGCGCCAAGCGCGGTCAAGATGACCTGCGGAAGAAGAAGCAAGGAAAGCGCGAAGATGATCGGCATTACACCTGCCTGGAGGATGCGGATTGGAAGGTAGGTCGCTGCCCCCTGCTGGATAGCTGCCCCTCGTACCTGGCGAGCATACGCGATCGGGATCGAGCGTTCAGCGTCAGAGACGGTGACCACCGCAAAGATCGCGACCAGGGCGATGATCAAGAAGCCGAGGTAGGCCGGGATGTTTGCGACTGACGCAGTGAACAAGATCTGAGAAACGCCTGCAGGAATACCGGCGACGATACCCGCGAAGATGATCAAGGAAACACCGTTTCCAATACCAAACTCAGTGATGAGTTCACCAAGCCACATGAGGAGCATCGAGCCTGCAGCGATCAAGAAGACGTTCACGGCAAAGGCAAACGGAGCAAGCGCTACGATAATGCCCTGAGACTCAAGGAGAGAGAGGAAGGCAACGCCCTGCAAAATCGCAAGCGGAATGGTGAGCATGCGGCTCCAAGCGATGAACTTCGTGCGTCCTGCCTCGCCCTCTTCGCTGTACATGCGCTTTACTCCCGGGAAGATAACGGTAGCAAGCTGCATCATTATGGACGCAGTGATGTAGGGACCGACGCCGAGCATCACCAAGGAGAGGGTCGCGAACCCGCCTCCTGAGAATATGGAAAGGAGCCCGAAGAACTGGTTGTTTGCGAAAAACTGCGCAAGGCGCTCAGGGTCAACGCCCGGGATTGGAATAGCTGCGAGAAGGCGGAAGACCGCGAAGGCCGCAAGGACAAAGAGAATGCGCATCCGGAGCACCGGATCCCCGAAGATGACTTTCAGTTTGTGTACAGCGGCATTCATTGTTATGCGACAGAGCCGCCAGCTTTTTCAATTGCTGCCTTTGCGCTTTCTGAGTAGGTGCAGTCAGAGATGGCGAGGTTCTTGGTAAGCTCTCCTGTGCCGAGAATCTTTACGAGCGGCATGCGTCCTGCGCGTGCGCTCACAAGTCCCTTCTTCACGAGGATGGCTGGAGTAACGAGGTCGCCTGCTGCAAACATAGTCTCAAGTGTAGCAAGGTTTACCGGGATAACCGTTCGGCGACCCGAGTGCACGCCGCGAGCGCGGTTCTTGCCGTGTCCGCGAAGCTTAGGAATCTTCTTGATGAGGTCGCGAATTTCCGGGCGGATCTTGTGACCGGCTCGGGCCTTCTGACCCTTGGTACCGCGACCGGAGGTCTTACCTCGCTTACCACCGCGTCCGACGCGAGGCGTCTTCTTCGAGGGGTGCTTGGCTTTGAGTGTGTGGGACTGCATAAAAAGTTAGGCGGCTTTAGGGGCGCGTGAGCGAACCAGCTTGAGGGCTTCGACGGTTGCGCGTGCGATCGTGAGCTTGTTCTTAGAGCGGGAAAGGATCTTAGCAATCACGTTTCCAACGCCAGCAAGCTCAAGTACGGTACGCATTGCAGATCCTGCAACAAGTCCGCGGCCTGGAGATGGCATGATCGTGATAACTGAAGATGCGTATTCTGCAGACACTTCGTGCGCGATTGATTTGTCCTTAGTAAGAGGGACGGTGATGAGATGCTTCTTGGCGTCTCGGGTTGCCTTCTCGATAGCGAGGGCCGTATCTGCTCCCTTGCCGATACCAACACCGACGCGGCCTTTGCGGTCTCCGATGACCATAGTGACGCTGAATGAGAAGCGGCGTCCTCCGGCCATAACACGGGCCACGCGGCGAACTTCAACGGTGACCTGGTCGAACTCGCTTCGCTCTCGTGGAGCGCGATCACGGGGGCGTCCTCCGCCACGGCCCTGGGGTCCACCGCGTCCGCGCTGGGGCGCACGCCCGCGAGCAGGTGCTGGGGCAGCTGCTTCTGGAGCAGGCACGGCTGCAACCACCGCTTCGACGGGTGCGTCTTGTACTTTGGTATCGGTAGTCATCGTGTCAGCCATAATTAAAAAGTAAGTCCTCCCTCGCGCGCAGCATCAGCGAGTCCCTTGATTTGGGCAGCGTACGCGTAGCCTCCGCGGTCAAACACGACCTTGTCGACCTTGAGTGCCGTTGCGCGCTCTGCAATCGCCTTGCCGATAGCGGCAGCCTGCTTCCCGAGCGCTCCTGGGAATTCGCGGCCATGTGCCTGCGCAAGCGTCTTGCCGGCATCGTCATCAATAAGCTGTACTGAAATGAATCGGTTCGAGCGATACACCGCAAGGCGTGGGCGCTCTGCCGTTCCTGAAATCTTTCCGCGCACGCGCTTGTGGCGCTGGATGCGGGAAGCCTGTTTTGGATTTGTTGCCATAAAAGATTAGACGGCTTTCTTGCCCTGCTTGCGCAAGATTACCTCGTCATCGTACTTGATGCCCTTACCAAGGTAGGGCTCGGGGGGCTTCACGCCGCGCACCTCGGCAGCAAACTGCCCGACACGCTGCTTGTCTGAGCCCTCGACCACAATCACGTTCTTGGTAACGGTTGCCGTAAGGCCTTCGGGAACCGTGAGCGTGACTGGGTGCGAGAACCCGACAGCGAAGACCAGGTCCTTTCCCTTCTGCTCTACCTTGTAACCAACGCCGTTCAAGATAAGCGTCTTCTTGAACGGAGTCTCAACGCCCTGGATCATGGCGCGAAGGTGGGCAGCAAACGTTCCTGTAAGCGCCTTTGCGAGCTTTGAGGAGTTCTTCGGCTTGATAACAACGCCTTCAGGCTCAACGGTGATGAGGACCGACGAGTGAACGCTTCGAGACAAGGTCTCCTTCGACCCTTTGACGGTCAACGTGCCGTCAGCTGAGATCACTTCGACCTTAGCGGGAACGGGAATTGGTTTTTTTGCGAGGCGAGACATAGAAGTATTACCAAATCTCAAAGAGGGTCTCTCCGCCTGCGCGTACCTTGCGTGCCTCTGAGTCAGACAAGACGCCCTTCGGGGTCGAGAGGATGCGTGCGCCTGCTCCGTTCTTTACCTGGTGCGCTTCGTGCGCATGGGCATAGAGACGACGTCCGGGCTTACTGACACGCTTCACTCCCTTGATCTTGTGGCGGCCGCGCTCGTCATACGAAAGAGTGACGATAAGTTCGCGTTCGTCCTTTTTAACGCCTTCCACAAATCCAAGCTGCTGGAGCTTCTTTGCAATCGCTTCGAGGTGCGCAGAATACGGAGCCTTCGCTTCCGTCTTTCCGATTGCTCCCGCATTCTTCAAGCGGATTATAAAATCACCGACACGATCGCTTACCATACAAAAATTACCAAGAGGCTTTCTTAACGCCCGGGATCTTTCCTTCGCGAGCGAGCTCGCGGAACTGGATACGAGAAAGTCCGAATGCGCGCAGGTACCCTCGTCCTCGGCCGGAGATGGAGCAGCGGTTCTTTATACGGACTGGAGAAGCATTGCGAGGAAGCTTCTGGAGGCCTTCATAGTCGCCAGCCGCCTTAAGCTCAGCACGCTTTACAGCATACTTAGCCACGAGTTTCTCTCGTTTGCGATTTCGGGCGAGTTGTGAGGTCTTAGCCATAATAAAAAAGCCGCTTTGGGCGTGAGGTCATAGTACCAGCACCTATATATGCCGTCAAATAGGGGCTCCCTCCCCTAAAAACCAACCGCCTCGCAGGGGGAAATGCCATCTCTGGCACCATCCCTGCAAGGCGGTTAAAGGCTTTAAAGTGTAGTTTACGCAACGGCCTGCGAGCGTAGAAACCTCCGCAGGATGAGGGCAATCGTGAATATCTGGAGACAAACGAACGTCACAGGCGTCACCGCCTCGGTTATCGTCCAAGCTCTGATAGCAAGGACGCCGAACGCACCTCCTCCCAAAGATAAGCACCAAGGAAGAAGCGGCTCGCGTCTGGGGTCTTTCCACATATTCATCCACATCGGGTAGCTCCCGACAGTGATCGCGATCAGATTGACGACAATGGCAACGTCGGGATTCCGAAGAAGAGCCCAAAGCGCAATCGCGACAACAACGCCAGAGAGACACACGGTATCGGTGCGTGTCCACCCGAGCGCACTGCCTTTTCGCCAAGACACGATAATCACAGCTGTAACACCTAGTACATACGCAATCATCTGGCCAGGAACCGCTCCGCTCGTCAACATCGCCAAAAGCAAGGCGATGTCTATCAAGAGGAATGAAATCCAAGCCGATAGAGTTGGTTGTGCTTTCCCTTGCAGGATCGCTCGTATGTATAAGACGTACACCGTGGCTGAAACTAAGAACGCTAGGATCGAGTAAATGGAGTGTGAGTCCATCTCCCCACCTTTCTCTTCAGCCAGAGGAACAACCCTCTGGCGCTACAGTACAGGTGGAATATTACGATTGTCAAAACGCGCCCTGAAGGCGCGTTTTGGTACGTACCCCTTAGAGAGGCTCTATTTCTTAAACGGAATGCCGAGGTGGCGGAAGAACGCGAGCGCTTCTGCCTTTGACTTAGCGGAAGTCACAATCGTGATCGCAAGCCCAAACACATCCTTCAAATCCTCGTCTGAGGTCTCTGGGAAGATGGTGTTCTCCTTGATGCCGATCGTGATGTTGCCCATCTCATCGACTCCGGTCTCGCTGATGCCGCGGAAGTCGCGAGTACGAGGAAGCGCGATATGGATGAGCTTGTCGAGGAAGTCGAACATGCGAGCACCGCGAAGCGTTACCTGGAATCCGACGATATCTCCTTCGCGCATCTTGAACTGTGCGATTGAGGTCTTGGATGGTCGTGGAGACGCCTTTTGTCCGGTGATGAGCGCGAGCTTCTCAGCGACGAGTTCGTTTCGCTTCTTGTCCTTTGCCTTTCCGGTTCCGGAAGAGATGACAATCTTCTCGATGCGCGGGGCGCGCATGCGGTTCTTGTATCCTTGGTCTGCCGAAAGGGCTTCGAAGGCGGTCTGCTGTTTTTGTTTTGAAAGCATCATAGGAAATTACTTGAGGGTCGACGTGCTCTTCTTCGTGACGCGAACGCGCTTGCCGTCCTTACCGACTGAGCGTCCGACGCGGGTCGGCTTCTTGCTCTCAGGATCGAGGAGCATGACGTTTGAAGCGTGGATGGATGCTGGGCGCTCGACGATGCGGCCTGACTGCCCGCGGCCGGTCTTGCGGACCGAGCGCTTGATCATGGCAACGCCGTCGATGACGACGCGGTTCTCACTCTTGATAACGCGGACGATCTCTCCCTGCTTGCCCTTGTCCTTGCCGCTCACGACAACAACGGTGTCGCCTTTCTTGATTTTCATCTTCGCAACCTTCTGGAGCGAGATGCGCTGCATGCGCTTCTTGCGGGAGGCGTATGACTTCTGCTTGGTGTCGGTGAATTTTTTCATATTAGACGATCTCAGGGGCTAGCGACGCAACGTTCTGCCAGCCGCGCTCCGTGAGCTCGCGAGCGACAGGACCGAAGACGCGGTTACCGCGAGGTCCCATCTCCTTACCCTGCTTCTCGATGATGACAACGGCGTTGTCGTCAAAGGAGATGTACGAGCCGTTAGCGCGTCGGAATGCTTTCTTGGTGCGCACAATGACTGCCTTCACCACATCCTTCTTCTTGGTTGCCTTGCGGGGTTCTGCCGTCTGGATTGAGATAACAACGACGTCTCCAAGGCCCGCGTAGCGTCGCTTTGAACCACCAAGCACCTTGAACACGCGTCCTATCTTGGCGCCTGAGTTATCTGCAACAGTGACGATTGAGCGGTCGTGAATCATAAATTATTTGGAGATCTTGAAGCGCTTCATCTTAGAGATGGGGCGGCAGCCGACGATCGTTACCTTGTCGCCAACCTGCACCGTGTTCCCTTCGTCATGGACGAGATACTTCTTGGTGCGTACCTGGTACTTCTTGTACTTGGCATGCTTCACGTAGCGGGAAACCGCGACGGTAGCCGTGTCCTTCATCGCCGTTTTAACGACGACGCCCTTGAATGTCTGTGGTGTAAGTTTTGGTTCCATATAAATGTTTTATGCGCGCGTGAGTGCGGAAAGTTGCGTCATGATGCGAGCGATATCCTTGCGGACCTTAGCTGGCGCATTGCTGTCCTTGGGACGAGAACCGGCAGCCTCAAAGCGAAGCTTACGGAGTTCCTCGCGCTTTTCGGAGAGAAGCTTTACGAGCTCTTCCTTGGACTTGTCGGTGAATGTTGTTTTCTTGGTAGCCATAGGATTATCGGGTGACGACGGTGGTCTTCACGGGAAGCTTGGCACCTGCGCGGCGCATAGCGTCGCGAGCGGCTGCGTCAGCAACGCCATCAAGCTCGAAGAGGACGCGTCCTGGGCGCACTTCAAAGACGAAGTGGTCAGGGTCTCCCTTTCCCTTACCCATCTTAAGACCAGCTGCCTTCTGGGTGATCGGTCGGTCAGGGAAGATGCGGATCCAGAGCTTGCCTCCTTTTCCGGTAACGCGCGTCAATACCTTTCGAGCTGCCTCGATCTGGTTTGAGGTCACGCGATGCGCGGTCGTTGCCTTCATGCCGTGTGAACCGAACGAAACGGTCGTGCCGCGAGTCTCAGGACGCGCGAGCTTCTCCGGGCTCTTTCGTCCGGTCTGCCACTTTCGGTGCTTTACTTTTTTAGGAAACAACATAATTAGGTGGTTTGACGTGCGGCAGGAGCGGCAGCGCGACCTGGAGACTGCTCGCCGAAGGTGTCGCCCAAGTAGATCCATACCTTGATGCCGATCTGGCCGTAGGGAAGGTGTGCCTCCTGGTGCGAGTAGTTGATGTTTGCGCGGAAGGTCTGAAGCGGAATGCGTCCCTTCTTGATCTGCTCGGTACGGCTCATGTCTGCCCCGCCAAGGCGTCCGGAGATGACGATGCGAACACCGATGACTTCGCGAACGGCCATGACCTTCTCGACGGTTCCCTTCAAGACGCGGCGGAATGGAAGGCGCTTCTCGAGTCCTTCTGAAACCATGAATGCAACGACAGCGGCGTTGGTTTCCGGCTGGCGGATCTCCATGATGTCGAGCTTCACCTGGCGGTTGTGGGTAGGCGCTACCCTGCGGATAACGTCAGTGAGTTCCTTGCGGAGCTTCGTTGCGTTTTCTCCTGAGCGGCCGATGACGAGTCCTGGGCGCGCGGTGTGGATGAGGACACGGACCTCGTTTGCCGAACGCTCGATCTCGATCTCAGCGACGTGCATGCTGCGGAGCTTCTTAGCAAGATAGGTGCGGACCGTCTGGTCCACGATGATGTTCTCGCGGTAGTCCTTCTTGGACGCAGCGAACCAGCGGCTCTTCCAATCACGGATGATACCAAGGCGGTGTGCGTAGGGATGTACGGTGTGAGTCATATGAAAATTATTTCTTCGGGGCTGCTACGGCCAGCTCGACTTTCACCTGGCTCTTGCGGTGGCGGATGGGTGCGGCACGTCCCATGGCGCGGGGCATGTACTTAACGAGCATTCCGGCGGTATCGACGGTGATGTTCTTAACGACGAGATCTTCTGGCTTTTCTCCCTTCTGCTTTGCGTTTGCAACGGCTGACTCGATGAGCTTCTTGATAGGAAGCGATGCGCGCTTTGGAAGAAAGGTAAGAGCTGCAAGGGCGTCCTGAACGCGCTTGCCTTTGACAAGGTTGGTGACGAGGCGCACTTTGCGCGGCGTCTGGTTATGGCTTGTAAGTTCAGCTTTCATATTTTATTTCTTGGCCTTTGGCGCTGCCGCAGGTTCCTTGGTGGCTTTTGCTGCCGCTATCTCAGACTCCTTCTTCTTCTGCTCAAGTTCCTTCTGCATCTTTCCTCCGTGACGGATGAATTTCTTCGTTGCAGAGAATTCGCCAAGGCGGTGCCCGACCATGTCCTCAGTAATGAGGACTTCGATGAAGGCTTTGCCGTTATGGACGCCGAACGTGAACCCGATGAACTCCGGAGGAATCTGGGAACGACGTGCCCACGTCTTAATAACCCCAGCAGAAGCTGGTTTCTTGTCTTTGACCTTCTTGAGGAGTTTGACGTCCACGTAAGGGCCTTTCTTGAGTGAGCGAGACATGACAATTAAAAGCCCGCGCTAGGCGCGAGATAGGTGAAATCTATAGTAAATAGGCCGGAGTGTCAAACGAAGAGCTTTTTCCCATAGCTTCACAGGAGTCTTAGGGTAAGGCGGGGTATCATAGGGCGTATGACTAAGAACCCCGCGAAGCTCCTTATCCCGCTTTTGATACTTATTCTTGCAGGCCTTGCCTTTTGGTTCGTGCTCTCTCGCCCTGCAGGAACGCCCACCATCTCCCCAGGAGAGGAGGTGCAGGCGACTGAGTTTGTAACCGAGTCGGGAACCTACTACGACATAGACGCGAAGTATCCAGGGAAGACGATCCTCCTTGGAAGCGCAAACGCAGCAGCGATCGGCATCATGCGCACGTTTATTGAAACCGAAATCATAAGCTTCAAAGAAAACAGCAGATTGAATTCTCTTACGCCAGAAGATATCGAGATGTGGGGACTTGGCGAGGAACGTAAGTTCGCGTACGCAAGCGAGTACCATGTGTACACCTCGCCCCGCACCGTTTCCTATGTCTTCGACGTGTTCGTCGATACCTTGGGCGCACATCCAAACGGCTACCATCGCTCGTTCACCTTTGATCGGGAAACTGGATTCGAACTTTCGATTGCTGACCTATTTGCCGACGACGCAGCGTACCTCGGCGCTCTCTCTGACATCGCTCGAAGGGACCTTCCAGGCATCATCGCCGCAAAGGGCGGCACGAGTGTCGAGGAGGCTGATACGGCCTATATAGAGACTGGTACGGAGCCTGCTGTCGAGAATTTCCAGACCTTTTACCTTGAAGGAAGTACGCTCGTAATTGTGTTCTCCCCGTACCAGGTGGGTCCGTGGGTCATCGGCACGCAAGAGCTTTCCATTCCTCGCACCGAGCTCTCGCACATCTTGAAAGCGGAGTATCGATAAAAAGATTCGCCCGCGTTTGACGGCGGGCGAAAGTTGCTACAGGCGGCGGCGAGTGAGCTACGCGGTCACGACTCGTGTCAGCACCAGTTCTTCTCCAGTTTTCTGATCCTCCACCCAGGCGATGAGCTTCTTCGCTCCCGCGTCGGTCATGTGGAAGTAGGATCCGAAAGGAAGGTGTCGGGCGAACGAGAACGTCTCGTTGCCCTTGTCTTCCTCGTAGAGGAGCTTCGTTGGTGCGCACTCGAAGATAAGTTCCCCGAGCACGAAGACGTCGATTCCGTTTTGCTTCTCGATCTTGACGGTTTGCATTGGATGTTACTCCCTCTTCCGTTGACCCTGTGAAAAGAGTATAGACAGAGAGCACGAATAAAAGCAAAACAGCGCCGTGGTGGCGCTGTTTTACAAAAGAGTTCTTTCTTACTTGCCCTTCTTTCCGACCTTGCGGCGAGACACGATGAATACGTTCGAGTATTTCTTCGGCGTGCGGGTCTTCTGTCCCTTGCCGGTTGGCTTGCCCCACATCGATTTTGCGCGTCGGAGACCGCGGCCCTGGCGTCCTTCTCCACCGCCGTGTGGGTGGTCGACTGGGTTCATGGCAGTACCACGAACGGTTGGGCGAATACCCATCCAGCGAGAGCGTCCTGCCTTACCGAACTTCACGAGGCGGCTGTTCTCGTTGCCCACAGCACCAACTGAAGCCCATGAGGTTGCAGGAACCTTTCGGATCTCGCTTGAAGGAAGCTTCAGCTGCGCGAATCCTGCGTCATGCGCGACGATCTCGACGTAGTTTCCAGCTGAGCGCGCGAGGCGGCTGCCGCCGTTAGGCTTTAGCTCGACGTTGTAGACGAAGGTGCCAGACGGAATCTTAGAGAGCGGGAGGCGGTTACCTACCTTGATTGGCGCGTCTTCTGAGACGATGAACGAATCGCCGACCTTGAGGTCCTTAGGAGCAAGGACATAGCGGCGCTCGCCGTCTGCGTAGAGTGCAAGCGCGATAAAGCCTGTTCGGTACGGATCGTATTCGATGGTCTCGACTTTAGCCGGGATGTTCTTCTTGTCGTAGGTGAAGTCGACGTTGCGAAGGCGCTTCTTATGACCTCCTCCCTGGTGGCGGGTGGTGATGCGTCCGAACGCGTTGCGTCCTGACTGGCTCTTCTTGAACTTCAAGAGCTGCTTATGGGGCTTATCGCCCGAGAGAAGCTCCCGGTACGGAAGCGTGCTCATGTTGCGACGACTCTTGGTTGTTGGTTTGTAGGTTTTCATACGGTTTATGCAAACTGGATGGTGTCACCCTTCTTGAGGTGCACGTACGCCTTATGGCGAGCAGCTCGGCGTCCGAATCCGCGCTTGGAGCGCATCGGCTTTCGCTTGCCTGGGAGGTTCACGACTGAGATCTTCTTTGGGGTCACCTTGTAGATCTTCTCGACTGCCTGCGCGATGTCCTTCTTGGTAGCCTCAGGCGGGACCGCAAAGACATAGATGCCTTTCTCAGTTCCGATAAGGGCCTTCTCAGAAAGCCACGGAGCTTTCAACACGTTCTCGAGGCGGCCGCTTACGTCGCGGATCTCTTTGGACGCCTTTGCAGGAGCCTTCGCCTTCGCGCTCTTGGTTGTCTTCTTTGTTGTTTTGAAAAGTGCCATACGTTATTTGGTGAGGCGTGCTGCGAGTGTCTTGAAGGCAGCTGCAGGTTCCGTGATCACAAGGTACTTCTTCGAAACCAGGTCTACTGAGTTCAAGTTTCGTACTTCCTGCGTCTCGATGTTGCCCATGTTGCGAAGGGACTTCTCAGCAATCGTATCCTTGGTAGCGAATGCGATGATCGCTGCGTTGGTGCGCTTGGTCATAAGCGTGTCTGCGCCTGCTCCCTTAGCGATTGCAACGAGCGCTGCCCGTGCGTCCTTGGTCTTTGGAGAGCCGAATGAAAGCTTGTCGACGAAAATGACCTCACCGTCGCGGTACTTGCGAGAAAGAAGCGACATGAACGCAGCTGCGCGCATCTTGCGGTTGATCTTCACCGAGTAATCGCGCTCCGCGCGAGGTCCGTGGGTCGTTCCGCCGCCTACCCAGATCGGTGAGCGGTTAGATCCGTGACGGGCGCGTCCCGTTCCCTTTTGCTTCCATGGCTTCTTACCTCCTCCGGAGACTTCGCCGCGGAACTTGGTGTTAGCGACCGTTGGGCGCGCGTTTGCCTGCATGCCGATAACGACCTGGTGCACAAGGTCTGCGTTCCACTTTGCGCCAAAGAGTTCTGCTGGGAGCACGATCGTTCCTGCAGCAGCTCCCTGCGCGTTGTACATGACTGCCTCGCCCTTGCCTGCCTCGATGACAGGATCTACCTTAGCGGCGCGCGACACGCGCGGAGTTACGACTCGCTTCTTAGGAGCGGCCTTCTTCTTTGCTGGAGCTTTTTTGGTAGTTGCCATACGAAAATTATACGGAGGTTATTTCGACCAAGGATCCCTTGGCTCCGGGAATTGCTCCCGAGATGATCATCTCGCCGCTCTTTGGGTTTATGTGAAGAACCTTGAGGTTCTCGACCGTGACGCGATCACCGCCCATGCGTCCTGCCATGCGCATACCCTTGGCAACGCGACCTCCGGCGCGACCTCCGCCGCCGATCGATCCCGCCTCGCGCTCTGAGTGCTTCTGACCGTGCGAGCGGCGTCCTCCATGGAAGCCGTGGCGCTTCACCACACCCTGGAAGCCCTTACCCTTTGAGGTTCCCGCAACGCGAACAGCGTCGCCTGGAGCAAATGCCTCGAGCGTAATCTCAGTTCCAACGGTGAACTCTCCTGGGTTCTCTACTTCAAATTCCTTGAGTACTTTAAATGCTTTCCCGTGCTGCGGCTTTGCGAGGCGCTTCAGGGTCTGTGTATCAAATCCAACCTGAACGGCTGCATAGCCATCCTTGGTGTCCTTGCTCTTGACCTGCGTGACGGTGATCGGACCTGCCTTGAGGACAGTTCCGGCATGCACAACACCCTGATCGTCGAAGATCTGGGTCATGCGGTCTTTGCGGGCCAGGATGAATTTCATGTAAAAATAAATCGCGCCTAATAGCGCGTTCTTCCCCGAAGGGCTTCCCGGCCATTGGTCCGGGTTTCCCCGTACGTAGCGACTTAGGGAGAATACAGGAGGGTGCCTTTTTATGCAAGAAATAGCAAAACCGCCCCTTTCGAGGCGGTTATTGCTTTGGCTTTCTGTCTTACACCATCTTCACGTCGATCGTCACTCCCGAGGGAAGGTTGAGGTTCGTGAGAGCCTCGATGACCTTCGGATTCGGAGAGAGGATGTCGATCACACGCTTGTGGATGCGCATCTCAAACTGCTCTCGTGCGTCCTTGTGGACGAAGGTCGAGCGGTTGACGGTCCAGCGCTTCATTTCAGTTGGAAGCGGAACCGGACCCACGATCTTCGCTTCGAAGCGATTCGCCGTGTCCATGATCTGCTTCACTGAAAGGTCGAGAATCTTGTGCTCGTACGCTTTCACCTTGATGCGAAGCTTCGCGTCAGCTGCAGGAGCTGCGGCTTTCTTAGCCTTGGGTGTTTTTGCCGCAGTTGCCATATGCTTACGCGCTTATCTTCGTTACAACGCCTGCTCCCACTGTCTTGCCTCCTTCGCGAACTGCGAAGCGGGTCTGATCCTCAAGCGCGATAGGCGCTGTGAGCTTGACCTTGAAGGTGACGGTGTCGCCTGGCATAACCATTTCCTTTCCGTCTGGAAGGGTCACTTCACCGGTCACGTCCGTTGTGCGGACGTAGAACTGCGGCTTGTAGCCCGAGAAGAACGGAGTGTGGCGTCCGCCTTCGTCCTTTGAAAGGACGTAGACTTCTGCTTCAAAGTCAGTGTGCGGCGTAACGGTTCCGCTCTTGGCAAGAACCTGTCCGCGGTGCACATCTTCCTTCTTCGTTCCGCGAAGAAGGATACCAGCGTTGTCGCCAGCCTGACCTTCGGAGAGCTGCTTGTTGAACATCTCGATACCGGTGATGGTCGTCTTGGTCGTTGGCTGCATGCCGACGATCTCAACTTCCTCGCCGACTTTGACGATACCGCGCTCGATGCGTCCGGTAACGACAGTTCCGCGTCCTTCAATCGAGAAGATGTCCTCGATAGGCATAAGGAACGGCTTGTCGACTTCGCGGTTAGGCTGTGGGAAATAGGAATCCATCGTGTCGACGAGTTCCTTAACCTTCAGCGCCCACTCATCGTTTGCATCCGTTGCCTCAAGCGCCTTCAAGCCTGATCCCTTGATAACTGGGGTATCAGCACCAAAGCCCTGCTTCACAAGGAGTTCCTTGATCTCCTCTTCGACGAGATCAACCATGTCCTTGTCATCAACCATGTCCACCTTGTTTAGGAAGACGATAAGTCGGGGAACACCAACCTGCTTGGCAAGAAGAATGTGCTCGCGGGTCTGCGGCATTGCGCCGTCGGTTGCGGCAACCACGAGGACTGCGCCGTCCATCTGGGCGGCTCCCGTGATCATGTTCTTGATGTAGTCAGCGTGGCCAGGAGCGTCGATGTGGGCGTAGTGCCTGTTCGGGCTCTCGTACTCTGAGTGGTGAAGAGCAATCGTGATTCCACGAGCCTTCTCTTCAGGAGCGTTGTCGATGTTCTCGACTTTCTCGGCGCGGGCCTTGTAGCCTGCTCCTGCGTTCAAGTTAAGAACGTTCAATATTGCTGCAGTGAGGGTGGTCTTACCATGGTCAACGTGACCGATGGTTCCCACGTTCATGTGCGGCTTGCTGCGATCGAATGAATCTGCCATACGTTTTTAAATTACTGGTAGCTAAGTTGTTAACTTCGCCGCCGCGCCTGCCTGCTTCGCACAAGCGAAAGGCAGGCGACCAAGGCGTGAGACGGACTGACCCGCGCAACGCCTTTCACCTGTTTCCGTATGGGAACATTGAAAAGAGCGCCGTACTCGCGTTACTAGCTAAAGTAGCGCGCGCTTGAGCAAAGGTCAACCCTGGGGCTCTTGTGGAGCGTTCTTGGAGAGCCGTTCCCGGACCAGGTCTGCGGCAAGCTGCTCCTCGATGGTCTTCCGGATGCCGGCAAGGGCCTCAAGCGCTTTTATGGATTCGCTCTTAAATTCGGTTTCCGCATCAATCCCATCGGCATGACTTCGGAGCGCTTCTTCAAAAAAGAAGAGCCCTATCTCACCTTTGACCTCTTCTGGGAACTCGTTTACATGAGCGACAAGAAAGGCACGAAGCTCTTGTTCATCTCCTTTTTCATAGAGATCGAGAAGCGACGTGTAGAGCGCGGTGGTGTTCATAGGCTAGGTGAGTTTCTTGGTATCAAGTTTCGATCCGATGCCAACGCCAGGAGCGGCAAACAAAAGAGATGAGACGAAGCCGAAAATAGGAAGGTCGTTTGCTGATTGTCGTTTATATTCGTGAGCAAGACGTTCTTTCTCTTCTGATTTGAATCTGTTTTTCAGCTTCTCGCGCGGCGTCTCGTCTTCTGCAAGGCGGGCCTGGCCCACGAAAGTATCAAAACGCGTATTCCATTCCGGGTCAGAAGGGATGTGATTCTCAAATGCGCGATAGAACTCACGGCGCTCACGCGGCGTTAGTTCAACATGATGCTCTTTTTCCGTCTGGCCAAGGTGGAGCTTCTGTACTACTTCTCGAATAGCAGGAGTGCCGTCCATAACCAACTGAAGCGTCGTGCCGACCTGCTCCATCTGGTCATCAAGCCTGCCTTTTGCTTCTCTTGCTTCTTCAATACGCTCTTTGAGTTCTTCTGCCTTACTTCGGGACGAACGCTCCTCAGACGCTTCGGCAGCCTCTTCGAATTTGGCGAGCATATCTCTGGCTTCCGTAAGGTACCCATCAAGATCGGTGAGCCTTTCTTCCAATATCGACTGACGGGCTTCGGCAACGGCCAGATGTCGGTGTGCATCATGCTCGGGATCTGCCGCATACGCGCTCGCTTCTCGCTGAAGCGCTGGAAGATCGCGGAGAATATCGTCAAGATCCCGCTGTGCGCGATCTTGTGCACGTTCAGTTTGGCTAATGTAATCTTCTGCCTTCTCCACTTTTTTCTCGTTTTTCTTATGCTGCCAGTCGTGATAGAGCTGGATAAAGCCGAAGATCCCTTTTGAGGTGCGCACTTGTTTCTGGAGTAGTTCTAGCTCCTCGTCAGACGGAGCGCTATCAATCGCTTCAACTAGCTCGTGGTAACGCTTGTCGGATATTTTATATGTCTTAAATGTCTCATTTGCGTGCTCTTCGTCTCCTCGGAATTGCTTGGTTTCCTTGTAGAGAGCCGCTTTTTCAAGGTCGTTTGAAAACGACTCGAAGCGAGTCGGGTTTGAGACGGCCATCTCGATCATCTGGTCTTTAACTACCTTTGCCAACGTCTCGGGGTTCATTGTGTCAACCAGGTTCTTGAAATTGAAACTGTTTTTGTTAATCCCAGCAGTGATGACCTTCTGTATGACTTCGACAGAGATAAGGCCTTTGATGTATTCGGCGTGATGCACCGCTTCGAGAAACTCGACGCGCGCGCCTGCGATCATTCCGAGTTCTCGTTCCTTGATTTCCTCATCAATCTCCACCCCATGCTTTTCTTTCAAAAACTTTTTGAAAAGGGCGCCGTGTTCTCCTTTTATGATGTCCTGCACGTCGGGCTCTCCTGGGCGCCGTGCCATGACTTCAAAGCGACGATAGTTCCTTCCCGCTGCGCGTATAGCTTCAGGGGTTTCTGCTGCAGGCGTTTCAGCTTCAAGACGGGCCTTTTTCTCCGCAATCTTTGCGCTCGATTCAAAAATACCCCCGAGAGTAGCTCTAGCCATAGTGGTAATGTGGATTATCACACATACTATGCCTATTTGGCAAGGGGGTCCGTAGCCTGGGAGGTGGGTATAACTGGACCCCATTCATCATTCGCTTCTTTCTCGTAGGGTATAGTAAAAAATGGAAGCACAACCTCGCTTCTGCAGAAGAAGGACCTTGGTCATGGACCAGGTGATCCAAACGATCGGACCATTCATCGGTACCGCTTTCATGTTCCTCGTCTTTGGTGCTATGGCGTTTTTACCGCTGTTCATCAAGGACTACGACGTGAGAGCCGCCCATGGGTGACTCCGAACTAAGCTGCTCTGCAAATGCGAAAACACCCCGAACGGAAAGGACGGGGTGTTTTCAATTTCAACCTTCTTTCTTATTTTCGCGCTGCGATGATTTCCTGCGCAACGTTGGTTGGAACCACTTCATAGTGGTCGAATTCCATGGTCATGCTTCCGCGTCCTTCAGTCATAGAGCGAAGGGTTGTGGTAAACCCGAACATTTCTGAGAGCGGCACCTTGGCGTGAATAGCCTTGTTCATGCCGCGATCCTCCATACCTTCGATCGCTCCGCGCTTTGCGGAGAGAGAGCCTGTGATGTCACCCATGAACTGCTCAGGAACGACTACTTCGACGCTCATGATCGGCTCAAGGATAACCGGCTTTGCCTTCAGAGCTGCTTCCTGGAAGGCCATGGACGCTGCGATCTTGAAGGCGATTTCTGAGGAGTCCACATCGTGGAAGGAACCGTCATAGAGGTCAACGGAGACATCCACCATCGGATAGCCGGCGAGCGTGCCGCGGGTCATTGCCTCGCGAATACCCTTCTCGATCGGGTTGATGAATTCTCCCGGAATCGCGCCTCCTTTGATGTTGTTGATGAACTCGAAATGGTCCTCACGCGTGACGTTCTTTGGGATCTTCGCCTCAGGATCAAGCGGCTCAAGGTGCTTCATCTTGATCTTCACGTGGCCGTACTGACCCTTACCTCCCGTCTGCTTGATGTACTTTCCTTCAGCGTCAGCAGAACCCATGATCGTCTCGCGGTAGGCCACCTGGGGGCGTCCGACGTTAGCAGTGACGCTAAACTCGCGCTTCATGCGGTCAACGAGAATCTCGAGGTGAAGCTCGCCCATGCCTGAGATGATGGTCTCGGCAGTCTCCTCGTCAGAAGAGATCTTGAAGGTTGGATCTTCGTCAGACAATTTCTTAAGCGCGATACCCATCTTCTCCTGGTCGGCCTTCGTTGCAGGCTCGATGCGAAGCGACACCACTGGCTCTGGGAATTTGATCTGCTCGAGGATGATCGGATTGTTCTCATCGCAGAGCGTGTGAGACGTCTTCGTATCCTTAAGACCTACAAACGATGCGATTTCTCCGGTAAACACCTGCTGCACTTCTTCGCGCTTATCAGCCTGCAATCGCACGATGCGACCAACACGCTCCTTAGTTCCCGTGTTTGCGTTATAGATATAGGAACCAGCGGACACGGTTCCCGCGTACACGCGGAAGAAGGTAAGGGCTCCCACGAATGGGTCGGTCTGGAGCTTGAAGGCAAGCGCGGTAAACGGCTCAGAGTCGTCTGCCTTTCGAGTAATCTCCTCGCCTGTCTTTGGGTTGATACCTTTTACATCTGCCAAATCAACTGGAGATGGGAGGTAATCGACGACAGCGTCGAGAACGAGCTGCACGCCCTTATTCTTAAGAGCTGAACCCGTGTAGACCGGGAAGATCTCGTTATTGATGACGGCCTTGCGGAGCGTCTTCTTGAGTTCCTCGACTGATGGCTCATTGCCCTCGAAGAAAGCTGCCATCTGTGCTTCATCATGCTCGACGATGCGCTCGATCAATTCTGCGCGGAACTTTTTAGCTTCTTCAAGAAGTTCTGCAGGAATTTCTCCTTCGGTTACGATCTCTCCCATGCTGCCGCTGAAGCTAAATGCCTTCATGGTGAGGAGGTCGACGACGCCTTCGAAGTTTCCTTCAGCACCAATCGGGATCTGCATGCGGACCGCCTTCTTTGAGAGTCGGTCGAGGATCGAAGCATATGAGTCTTCGAACGATGCGCCGGTGCGATCGAGCTTGTTGATGAAGCAGACGCGCGGAACCTTCGCTTCGTCAGCGTAACGCCAGTTGGTTTCTGACTGAGGCTCAACGCCGGCAACGCCGTCAAAGACGACGATGGCGCCGTCCAAGACACGCATAGAGCGCTTCACTTCTGCAGTGAAGTCGATGTGGCCCGGGGTGTCGATAACGTTGAAGCGGTACTTCTTAGCGGTGTCCTTTTTATCCGGCTCATTCGTTCGCGTCCAGAAGCAGGTAATAGCGGCTGCGGTAATCGTGATGCCGCGCTCGCGCTCCTGTTCCATCCAGTCGGTCGTAGTCTCGCCTTCGTGCACTTCTCCGATCTTGTGCTGTGAGCCCGTGTAGAAAAGCACGCGTTCAGACGTGGTGGTCTTCCCAGCGTCAACGTGGGCGACGATACCGAAGTTGCGGACTTTCTCGAGTGGATAATCGCGATTCATAGAGTAGATGTGTAAATAAAAAGGCGCCGAGGCGTTAACTACAAGATACTGATTCGGGAGCTAAAAAGCAACTTCAGGAGCGGTTGTGCTACCCTGAAGCGACTATGGGAGAAGGCATACCAAAGGCGTCCGAGATTCTTCAGGGTCTATCATTTAAACGGGTCCGGGACGGATCGGAATCGAAAGGCATACCGCTGACCTTCGATATATTTACCGGCATTGATTCCGCGTCTACCCTTGCGTGGGACGAAAACGGCACGGAATGGGAGGCTGAGGGAGACCTCGAGCCGATCCTTACCCAAAAAGGCTTCTCGCTCGCTCCTCCTCTTATTAGTGACGAGGATCCGAACGAAGCAGCGAATGACAACTAAAAACCGCCCGAAGGCGGTTTTTGTTTTACCAGGCGAAGTGGGCGAACGCCTTGTTGGCTTCTGCCATGCGGTGCATGTCGTCTTTCTTCTTGATTGCTTCTCCTTCGTTCTTAGCAGCCATCAAAATCTCAGCGGCAAGCTTCTCGTGCATCGGCTTTCCTTTCTTTGCGCGTGCTGCGTTGATGAGCCAGCGGTACGCAAGCGATACGCGGCGCTGCTGGGGCACTTCGCGAGGAACCTGGTAGTTTGCGCCTCCGACACGTCGTGAGCGGACTTCCATGAGCGGAGACACGTTGCGGATTGCAGTCTCAAAGGTCTCAAGCGGATCAACGCCATCTGCTTTTATCTTGTTGAGCGCAGCGTAGACGACACGGCGAGCCGTATCCTTCTTGCCCGAGAGCATGACGGTATTAATAAAGCGCGTGATCGCTTCTGATTTGTATTCAGCGTCTGGAACGCGAGGATGCTTGTTCTTGATGGGGCGTCGCATGGTCTATGAAAATTATGCCTTTGGCTTCTTAGCTCCGTAACGGGATCGTCCGCGGCGGCGCTTCTCGATGCCGGCGGTATCAAGGCGTCCACGAACGATGGTGTACTGGACACCGATGTCCTTCACACGGCCACCGCGAAGCATGACCACGGAGTGCTCCTGGAGGTTGTGCCCTTCTCCTGGGATGTAGGCTGTCACTTCCATGCCGTTAGTAAGGCGTACGCGAGCGATCTTACGGATAGCAGAGTTCGGCTTGCGAGGGGTCTTCGTGGTCACTTTTGTGCAGACACCGCGCTTGAACGGAGCTGGATAGAACGTAGGGCGGTTTTCAAGATGGTTGAACCCACGACCAAGTGCCACGACCTTTGATTTTCGTGGTTTGTCCTTGCGGCGCTTCTTTGCAAGCTGGTTGATGGTTGCCATTTGTAGATAAAATCCCGCCCTAGCGGGATTGAAGACACTATATAGGAGGCCCTTTCGGAATGCAAACAGAGCCAACCTACAGCGCTTCCTTCACTTTCTCGAACCAGAGCTTGTACCCTTCGGAGGAAGGATGGAGCCCGTCTTCAGAGAGGTAGTAGCCGGGATTTTTAAGAAACGGGTCGGTTTCGGGAGATTCGTACAGGTTTACATAGGTTACGCCCCAAGCGTGAGCGACGCGCTCGAATTCCTTGTGATAGCGCTTGTTGACCCAGGTATGGAAGGGGCGCACGGGCGGCGGGAAGATGGTCGCGCCTCCTGCATTTCCCGCAGACATAAGGATTCTCTTGTCGGCTTTCGGAAGGTCGGCAAGTACGTCTCCGAGCACGCGCCCGGCCCAACGCACATCATCGAAGGCGAGTATGTTATTGCCGCCTGCCTGTATAAGGATGGTGTCGTAGCGTGCGAGTTTCGCTTGTGCGATTTGTTTCGGAAGATCTTCAACGCCCGCACCGGTCACCGAAAGGTTCTCGACATGCGTTGCGCCAAGGTAGTGGGCAAGCAATGCGGGAACCGTGTCTTCTGGCTTATCTGCTCCGACTCCGACTCCCGTTGAATCCCCGATGACAAGCAAGGTCGCTCGATGATCCTCTGTTTCGTTCTTAAACGGAACCGTGTCTTCCATGATTGCCTTTGACGCCCGGGCTTTCATAAAGGTATTGGCTGACCAATACGTCACGACGCCCAAAAGCGCTACTACGATGACGATCTCGGCGAGCTGAAGTAAGGAGAGACCCATTCCCCTAATTATAGCTGAAGTCGCTTGATTTGAGACAATAACGAAAACACTGGCAGTTACTTACTCTGGTACATACTGTGCAAACTCACCTTTATATAAGGTCCTTACTTCCATAGATGACTCTGCTAGGTTGTTGCCGTCCACATCAAAAGACACCAAGCCGTTTGCACCTTTATATCCTTCCGTCGCAGCAAGAGTCTCATTTACACACGACTGGTCGTTGATGCCACATGTATCTAATGCTCCGACAAGAAGTGTCAGGGCATCGTATCCAGCTCCGATATACATGGGCAAGAATAAGGAAGCGTCTTTATCTTCCAATCTAAACTTTTCAGCAAACGCAACTACGGAATCTAGATTGGAAACTGAGGGATATGAATAGAAGACTTTTTCTTCTGTCTGTTGACTAGCTATTGCCGCTTCAGGTACTTGGATACTGGATACAGCAAAGATAGGTTTGTTGAGGTCAAGTTCGCTCGCCTGCTTTAGGAACACTGCGTATTCGGGACCAAAAGCAGCAGCAACAACAGCCTGGCTTTCATCGTTCTTGAACTTGAGTATCTGCGTACGTAAGTCAACGCTACCTCGAGCGTGCTTCTCTACGGAGATAAGTTTAAGGTTGTGCTGCTCAGCATACTGTTTTATCGCCAAGTCATTTTCTTTACCGTACTCGTCATCCGAATACAAAACAGATAAGACTGTATAGCCTTCCGCTGCAGCAAATTCGACAATTTTTTGTGCAACAGACCACGCAGAAGGGAGAACATTGAATGTGTGTGCACTTGTTTTTGGCGCAGTATCCAGTGCCAACCCGGTCGTAATGAGAACGGTCTCCTCCCTTTCAGCAACTTCAAGCACTGGTACTCGGGCTGCGCCACAAAGGGGGCCAATAAAATAAACAATGTTCTGTGTGCGTAGCTTGTTATAGGCATCGACACTAGATTTGCCGTTACACTTATCGTCTTCAATCACTAGTTCTACTCTCTTTCCGTTTATGCCTCCTTTAGCATTAATCTCCTCTTGTGCGAACGTGACGCCGTCAATCATCCATTCCCCAAGGCTTGCTCCAGGCCCGGTAAGAGGTGCAATGACGCCAATTTGAATAATTCCCTTTTCTTGGGATTGTGGTGCGAGCACAAGGATGAGAAGCGCTGCAAAAGCGATCAGCCCGGCCCCCGCTATGGCTTTGTGGTTCATAGGTCATCATTCTTAAGAAAAAATCATCAAGTGTCTATAGGTTCTATTGACAGCTTGACAGTTCAGTGAAAAAGTAAGCAATAAGGCCCTATAAACCATCTCTCATGATTGACACCTTGATTCAGCTTGGGCTTTCCCCTATCGAAGCGGAGGTATATGAAACGATAACTGAGGTTGGGCCCTGTTTTGTGGCTCCTATCGTCCACAAAACAAAAAAGCACCGGCAAGTTATCTACAACGCTCTTGAGAGCCTCGAGAGCAAGAAACTTATCGTTGTACTGAAACGAAATGGGAAAAACCTCTACAGCATTTCAGATCCGCAACGTTTTTTGAGCGATTTAAAACAAAAAGAGGTTCTGGCAATTGAATTGGTTGAACAAATTCAACGTCGAGAACAAGACGACAAGGAACGAGTTGAACTCTTCAGTGGCAATGAAAGTTACATGCAAGGTATTGCTGACTTTAGACTTCGCGCTATCGAAGCGGGCGAGTATATTTCTATTCGCGGAGAATGTAAGGGATGGTTTGAGAGTATGAAAACAAACTTTGGAGCACACGTTGCTGAAGTGCGTAAACTCAAACGGATGGGGATTGATACGCAGATACTTTTTTTTGAAAACGAACGTGATAAAGCAATAGAATTCATTGGCCCCTATTTAAAAAATCCGTATTCATGCAAAGTTGCTGATGACGCGTACAAGCTTCCGCATACCGCGTGGCTTGCAGGAGACCATGTGTACATCGTTACGCCGGCCGTGGATCCATTGGTTGTTCACATAAAGAGCAAGACTCTTGCGGAACAGTACCGCGAATACTTTTGGAACGTGTGGGGGAAAGCTGAATTTCTGAAACTGAGCTAAGCCTATTCACCAGGGCACGGCGCAAACTCGCAGTTAGGACCGACACGCCCTACCCCGGTTCCGTCCGGGCAGATCTTTGCATCCATGGTGCAAAAGACGGGTTCAGGTTTAACGGCGCCAGGATTTCTTGGCACAACAGGAGTCACGGGTGTTTCTTCCTCTGGTGTAGTTTCTTCTACATCTTGCACGAAGTGTTTTCCGTCGGGCGTGTTGCACTGCTCGGGATAGCTTTCCATTATTGGATATCCTGCTGCTTTGCATTCTTCAAAGGAAGAAATGTACGTAGGCTCTCCTTTCTCAATACCATTGCCAAAGCCAAAGAAGTAGCCAATCGCGACGCCCAGGATGAGTGTCGTAACAAATAGAAGTAGTACGTTTCGTAGCATAGTTAGAATTCTTTAGTTGCCCCGGCTGGCATATCAATAAAAGAGATTCCGGCTGATTCAAGGCTTCCTCCGATGACTCGGGGAACGAGTCCGCCTCGGAATTCCTCGATGTACATGGCGTCATGTATCGGGAACACGACCCTTGGCTTCAGAGATTTCGCGTAATCGATCGCGTCTGAGAAGCGCATCCACGGACCTCCGCACGGAAGCGCGAGGATCTCTATCTGTCCCGGAGGAACGTCATGCAGCGCATCTCCCGGCGCAAACAATTTTCCCGCGATCAGATACCCGGTGTTCTGGCACGGGGACGCGTCTCCGTAAATGATGGCGTGATCGGTCCCGCAGCTCTCCACTGACACTCCCTGCACGTCGATTGTTTCGCCGGCTTTGATTTCCGTGTAGGCGATTCCAGCTTCTTCTAGTTTCGATCCGAGGCCTTTATGCGTAATGACTTGCGCCTCTGGGTTTCGCCCAAGGATTGCTTTGACTTGTTCCACATCGCTATGGTCTGGATGTTCGTGCGTGATGAGCACCGCGCTCACCCCGGTAGCGTCAGGAGTAGTATTCCAGATCCCTGGGTCCGTGATGATCCGTACCCCATTCTCTTCGATCAGGAGGCAGGAGTGGCCGTACTTGGTTATTTTCATAGTTATAACTATACCAAGTTATACTAGGTCGCATGATGCCCGGGGAACGCCAACCTACACAAGACGCCCGTCAATCTAAAGCGGCAGAAGCATATGACGATACGCGCACACTTCATCAAGTGAGCATTGCCCTAGAAAAAGCTATCGCAACCGTAACGGGAGAAGAAGTGCCTGTAGGAAGATATGGACGAGGAAGGCTTGATGTAATTACTAAGAATCTGGAGCAAGAAGAGCCTTTCACGAGAACGAAGAAGTGGCTTGAGTGGCTCTACCCGCCAGAGAGCCAAAAGCGGATAGTAGAACGAGCCGTAAGGGAATGGTCGAACAACATACGAGGAAAAGGCCCACCGTATGCGCCGAAGGTTCAGCGCGAATGGATTGCAGAAGCACTCCGGCTTCTCGAGGAAACGCCAAAAGGTCCTCAACCACGAGGACCTTCTGGGAGTCTGGCGCGAGTAAGTCAGAAACGAATCGTGGATCCAACTCCTCCCCAAGAGGACTAGCTAGAACCAGCCGTACGCGGTTCCTGCCAAGTAAAGACCGGCGATGACGGCGATGCCTCCGTCGATCATGTACCACTTGCGTGCGTTCAATTTCTTGATCAGTCTTCCAAGCGTAGCTTCAGGAGCGAAGAGATAGAACAGTCCTTTTAGAAACGCGAGCCATCCAAAGAGCGAGACGAGTCCGGTAAAGAACGTGGACCAGTCGTTATGGATGTTAATAAGGAAGAGACCGAAGAGAAGCGAGACGATACCGGTGAGAAGCTGGGCGAAGCGCTCTTCAACCAAAGCCGCGACCGCGAGCATGATGTGCCTGCGGTTCATGATGATCGCGACACCGGTAATCAAGGCATAGAGGCCGAACACCTTAGCGAGCAAGAAAGTAAGTTCCATAGAAAGAGGTTAAGGGGTAACCCCTTAAGTGTACCAATATATAGAGCCCCCAAATGAGGCGTGTGGATTAGGCTCCGATCAGGAATCCGAACACCCACAGGACGAACTTGTAGAACGGTGTCGCAAGCACGTAGCTGAACACCAGGAGGAAGATGACGAGCGTGAAGATCCCCCCGCCCCACATGCGCTCTTCAAGGTGACGCATCGAGATCGCGTAACGATACGGGAGTATGCCGCGAAGCACCGTGAACCCATCAAGAGGCGGAAATGGAATCAGGTTGAAAAGACCGAGGAATAAGTTCACCAAGGACACCGTCGCAAGCACGCCGCCAAATGTTTCCTCCCCTGCTCCAAAGGCAAGACGTGCGAGAAAGGCGAAGACAACGGCGATGAGGATGTTTGTCGCAACGCCAGCGATACCGACGATCGCTTCTCCCCAACGCTTATTTCGCAGGTTATGCGGGTTATAGGGAACGGGCTTTGCCCATCCGAAGAGCATGCCGGCGTTAGTAAGGACCATGACGGCCGGGATGAGGATGGATCCGATCGGATCTATATGAGGAACGGGGTTCAAGGTGAGGCGACCCGCCAGTTTTGCGGTCGGATCTCCGAGAGCCTCAGCGGCATAGCCGTGAGCCACCTCGTGCACGATGATCGAGAGAATGAGGACTACTATCGTGAAAAGCATCGATTCCATATAGGTTTGCCTAAACGCTAGCCTCTATGCTAGCATGCGGGAACTATGGCACGCGAATGCGAGATCACTGGAAAAAGCACGCAGATTGGCGGTCGGTACTCTAACCGCACGCGCGCAACCCAGTTCAACCCAACAGGAAAGGTCCGCCGCAAGGCAAACCTCCAGAAGCGACGCGTCTTCGTCCCTGAACTCAATAAGATGGTTCTTGTGGACATTTCTATCGCAGGACTACGCCACATCAAGAAGAACGGCGCTTTCAAGACTCTCAAGAAGGCCGGAATACTCAAATAGAAAGCTTCCATAAAAACCGCCTCGTATCCACGGGGCGGTTTTTATTTTCTCCGTACGCTCTTCCCGTCACTCACGAAGGTCACCGTCCCTTCCCCAAGCGTTGCTTCCATAGACGCTCCCGATGCTTGGATGTTTTCGAGCACTTCTGCATGCGGATGCCCGTATGAGTTATCTTTGCCGGCAGATATGACGACCACTGACGGATCAACAGCAGAAAGCCACGCTTCGCTCGTCGAAGTTCGGGATCCATGGTGCCCCGCTTTTAGAATATTGCTCTTAAGTTCCTCTCCGTCGAGAAGCGTTAGCCAGTTCTCGATTGAAGAGGGCGCGTCTCCAGTAAGGAGGAACGACGTTTCGCCATACACCAGTCGAGCGATGACCGACCCGGTGTTGGTTTCAAGTCCGGATACATTCCGATCTGGAAACAACACATCCATATGAGCACCTCCGCCAAGGTTGATTCGCATACCGCGCCGCGCGAGCATTGTCGTTACGCCTTTTTCTTCTAAAACGGATGCAGCAAACGCTTTGGTTGGCGAGGTGTCGCTTGAAACGCCCGGCTCAAGAACGTAGCTCACCTGATAGCGGTCCAGCACGCTTGGCAGAGCGCCTATATGATCGGCGTCCGGATGCGTTGCAACGACAAGGTCGATTGTTCGATCGAACGGTCCGAGGCGCTTCGGGAGTTCTCGAACGACAGAACGGTCGCGCCCGCCATCGATCAAGACGTCAGTGCCTGTTGGGCTTTCGATTAAAATCGCGTCGCCTTGCCCCACATCAAGGAACGAAACAGTAAGTATGTGTGACGGACGCAAAAGCACGAGAGTGAAGATAAGGACATTGATCCCTACCAGGGCAAAGAGAAAACCATACTTGAGCTGTCGGCGATCTATGGCCACGTTTTCACCAGCATATCACCGAGGCCGAGGTATATACTTCACGTATATGACCTACACCGCCCAAACGTTCGCCCTTCCAGAACTCAAAGGACTCTCCCAAAAGCAGATCGACGTGCACCTCGGTCTCTACCAGGGCTACGTGAAGCACGTGAACCTCATAAGCGAGAAGATCAAAGCCCTCAAGGAACAAGGAGCTGAAGACAACGCATTCGTTATAAACGAGCTTCGCCGCCGCTATAACTTCGAGTTCGACGGCATGCGCATGCACGAGTACTACTTCGAGCAGCTTGAAGGAGGTCCTTCAGTTGCAAGCCCAGAGGGAAATCTCCGAAAGGTCGCAGCAGAAAAATACGGGAGCTTTGATGACTTTATCGCGCATATAAAGGAAGTAGCCGGAATGCGCGGCATTGGATGGGTAGTGGTGTACTGGGATCCTCGAGGAAGCGTGCTGCAGACGGTATTTGTTGCAGACCATGAGCTCGGGCAGCTATCGGGCCTCCCTGTCCTTATGGCAGTCGACCTTTGGGAGCACGCCTACATGGTTGACTACGTGCCTGCAGAAAAGAAAAACTACGTCGATGCTTTTCTCGATAACGTTAACTGGGCAGTGGTTGAGAAACGGTTCGCTGACGCGTCATAGGAGCGCCACACCAGGTATATAAGGCCTGCGTACGCGAGAATCGTAAAGATAAACGGGAAGGCAGGGATTGAGAGCGCAGCAAGCGGAAGAGCCGCGGAGATTTCAACGATGCTGATGATGTAGGAAAGGAGGAGATACGCAGGCAATCCTATAAGCGTTGCCAGCGCAGGCACAATAAAGCCGCCAAGCCCAGCAACCGCTGACGCGAGCATCGCGATTGGGACAATGGGAAGAACGATAAGATTTACGGGGAGCGCAACGAGCGAGAAGAGCCCGTTTTGATAGATAAGCAGCGGCAACACGCTTATCTGAGCAGCGATGGTTGCTGAAGCGATTTCCCGAAGGAAAGCACTTTTCACAAAATGGAGCCAGCGCTCCACGATCGGCGCACCGAAGATGAGGCCCAAGGTCGCTATAAACGAAAGTTGGAACCCAGGGTCATACGCAAGCGAATACGGGCTTGCGAGCACCATGACGACTCCCGCCAGGAGAAGCGCGCGAAACGCGTCATACGTTCTTCCCGTTGCGCGCCCAAAGACTGCAATGCCCGCCATAAGACCTGCGCGGACGGACGCCGCACCTGCTCCAGCTGCAAGAACGAACGCAGCGATAGTCGCGACGCCAAACCACGCAGCCGTTCGCTTCGGCAAAAATCCCAAGAGGCGGAGCACGAACTCCGCGACGATCATGACGTTGTATCCGGAGAGTACGACGATATGCACGAGCCCTGAGACGATAAAGCTGTCGAGAAGGTCTTCGCCCAATCCCTGCTTCCCGCCAAGAATAAGACCGGATGCTAAAGAGGCGTGCGGCTCGGGAAGAGCATGGCCCAGCATTTCAATGCCTATATTTTTAAAGTCAGCTAACGGACCGAAGACATGTGCTACGAACCCCTCGCGCGGCGCGATCACCTCAAGCGATGCATTTTGGAGAACCGCAAAGACGGAATCCTTAGCGAGGAATTTGTCGTAGGAGAATTGTCTTCCCATATCCGTTTCAAATGCTTCAGGCAAAGTAAACTCTCCGCGAGCTACTACTCGCTCGCCATAGCGAACCGATGGATACAATGGCGCTACGGCAAGTACGCGCGTTTGTACTCCATCCTTTTCTACTTCAACCGTTATCCGCTGGCTGGTCTCGCGAATGTCAGGATCTGCTACGACGACTCCCTCAATCTCTACTTCAGTCCCTACCAGCGGGACGAACTCATCTGGAAGCGCTTCTGCCACAAATTGCATTCGCATCGCTCCGATGGAAGCGGTAAGCAACAAAACACATACAAAAATAAGTACTGCCTGCTTTCGCAAACGCCAGAGACCGAAGAACACAACCGCAAGAAACGCAAAGAAAAATACGAGACTAACGCTGCCCAAGTACGAGGCCATAAGAACACCGAGCGCAAAGCCGATAACACCGACTAAGAGCAGTTTGTCCGTCATGGGTTATTTCTTGCGATCCATCGCGAGGTTCGCCAGCTCGTCTGCATCCGTATTCTTCTCTCGCGGCACATGCACGAACGATATCTGTGAGAAATTGCGCGCGATGAGGTTTTTCGCCTCGAAGTTTCGAGGTATCAGATTCGGATGCTTCACCTTATAGGCACCCTTCATCTGCTCGATAACGAGCTTGCTATCCATACGCACCTCAACGGAAGCACTCTTGAAATATCCTTCTGGGAAGGCCGCAAGCAACGCTTTGAGGCCGCGGATGATTGCTTCGTATTCGGCGACATTATTTGTCGTCTCGCCAAGATAGTCGGAGACTTCAGCTACCCGTTTTCCAATCGCATCAAATACGACGGCTCCAGCGCCTGAAGGTCCTGGGTTTCCTCTGGAACCGCCGTCCGCATAGAGCGTAAATTGCATTTATAGAATGTAGCACGGTCCTTCTAGCGGACAGCGACGAGCCGGAGGCGCACCGGGCGTCCTCGTGAGAACTGATCCCGCTCAAGACTTGCGAGTATGCTCACTTCTTTGCCTGGTGCGAGCTCGCTTGATCCTTTCCCGAGCTGGCGCTTTGCGTAGAACGAAATGGCTTCGACTGAACCTACGGTGAGCTTCAGGTGCTCTTCGGATTTCCCGAACCACGTGACTTTAGAAAGCGAGACACCCTGGAAGGCGAAGATCGGCTTTTGATTTCCCATGCCAAAGGGCGCGAGCTTCAAGAGCTTATCGAGAAGCTCTCCCGTTGCTTCCTGCATGGATAGCGACGCGTCCGCCATCGCAAGCACAGCAGCTTCTCCCGAACTTGGAAGCGCCGCATAGGATTTACATAGTCGCTCTTCGAGAAAGAAAACAGCGTCGTCTTTGACGGTGAAACCGCCGGCTGGCCCGTGCCCACCATGTCCTTCAAACACATCCTGCGTACCGGCCATAATCTCAACTACCGAAACACCAGGACGGCCTGCGCGGCACGATCCCTTCAACGTCTTCCCTCCTTCTCGTCCCCACAAGAAGACGGGGCGTCCGTATTCTTCAGAGATGGTGTTTGCTACAAGTCCCAACAGTCCTGGACGCCAGTCAGGATCCCCAAGCGCGATCACGTCTGGAATTTCTGTCGTCGTGAGTTTCCGTTCTGCCAAGCGCTCATGCACTGCACGCGTGATCGCTGCTGCCTGTGCTCGCCGCGCACGATTGGCTTTCTCTAGTTCTTTTGCAAGCGCGTCTGCCCGAGCTTCGTCTGTTGTCGTGAAAAGCTCAAATGCATCACGTGGATTCCCCATGCGGCTTGCAGCATTCACTCGCGGAGCGATCATGAAACCGACATCGTCTTCAGTAATAAAGCGCTGATTGACGCGCGCAGCTTTGCAAAGGGCTTGGAGTCCGAGTCGCGGAGATTTGCGCATGACGAGGAGCCCGTACTTTGCGATGACGCGGTTCTCTCCGACAAGCGGGACCATGTCGGCAATAGTCGCGAGCCCTGCCATATCCAAAAGCCACTTCTCCCAGCCGATCTGTATGTTTTCTCGTCCGACAAATCCGTGCGCGAGCACCCCGCACGCAAGCTTCCAGGCAAGTCCTGCTCCGCAGAAATCCCGAAACGGATACGTCTCACCCTCTTGCTTCGGGTCGATGACGGCGAATGCAGGCGGAAGCACTTCCGCAGGGAGGTGATGGTCGGTCAAGATGACGTCGATTCCTAACTCTTGCGCACGTTTGATGGGCTCGACGTCAGTAATCCCGCAATCAACCGTGATCATCAAGGTCGTTCCCTCTTTCGCGAGCTTCTCGACGCCAAGCGTGTTCACGCCGAACCCTTCCTCATGGCGATGCGGGATGTAGTTAGTGAAATTCGCTCCGGCTTTCTTCAGAAAGTCGTGGAGTATGGTTCCGCCCGGGATACCGTCGCAGTCATAATCGCTCCAGACGGTAATTCGCTCTCCCGTTTCTATCGCCTTTGCAATCCTTCCGGCTGCTTTTGGCATATTAAGTATCTGCAGCGGATCTCCTATGTGCTCGTCGTATGAAGGAAAGAGGAAAGCATCGGCATCTTCCTTAGTTTTGATTCCTCGGCGCGAAAGGAGCGCCGCGATAAGGTCATCGTGCTCGAGAAGCTCGTCGCGAATAGCAGCATCAATGGGGTCGTGGAGCGAGAACATGGCTCCTTATGCTGCTCCTCGAATCTTTTTCGCAATTTTCGCAAGCACCTCATCGTCTGCCCGCTCGAAGTCATGGGAAGATACGTATCCTTCGTAGGAGGTGAAATACTTCCCTACCGATGAGCGATGCTGTTTCCAGGTGTCGGAGGCGGTGCCATGGAGAGGAACGAGCTTCGCGTGCAAATGGTCAACGCCAAAGCCTTCGAAGATGAGCGCGGTGCGTCCGACTTCCGGGAATGCCGCATCTATCTTCTTTGCTACCTTGCGGGCGGCCTTGATGAGGTCGGACGTGACCCCTTCCTCCACTTCGGCGAAGTAGCTTCCCTGATGCTCTTTCGGAATAACCACTGAAAACCCTTCGGTGTTCGGAAATATGGATAGGAATGCCAGATGCTTGTCGTCTTCCCATATCGTGTGAGCAGGAGCGGTGCCTTGGACTATCTGGCAAAAGATACAATCACCTTTCATTCCTCTATTCTACCGAAGTGCTTGGAGTCCGGGAAGCGTCCCGTACGCAAGGTAATCAAGCATGGCGCCTCCTCCCGTTGAAATAAAGGAGAATTCAGCGCGAACACCGAGTTCTTCGATCGCTTCGACCGTATCTCCGCCACCAATGATTGAGTGTGTTTTAGACGCTGCGACCGCACGGATAAGGGTGCGGGTAGAGTCGACAAACCCGTGCTCGAAGAGACCAAGCGGGCCGTTCCAGAGCACCATCTTTGATTTGGTTACCAGTTGTACGAGTTCTTCGGCGGTCTGTGGGCCTGCATCAAGTACTGCTTCGTTCTCAGGAATATCAGAGACCGAGACAACATGTCCTTCCTTGCGGTCTGTATTAGGTGGAGCGACAATAACGTCCGAAGGAGTGACGAGTCGCTTGTTTTTCAGAAGCTCACGAATGCCGGTCTGTCCTTCGTCTGAGACCAGGGACGCTCCAACTGAAAAACCTTTTGCTTTTAGGAAGTCGTTTGCCAGCGCTCCGCCCACAAACACACGGTCATAGGTTTTAAGGAGCACTTTCAGAACGGGCTCTTTGGTAGAGAACTTCGCGCCTCCGATGATGGCAACCGCAGGATGTTTCGGCTTTAAGGCTTTTGATAGCTCATATACTTCAGCTTCAACCGTGAAGCCTGCATACGACGGCAGAAGTTCAGGAACTCCGACAATAGACGCGTGCTTTCGGTGGCAGGTATCGAAAGAATCTTGTACGAATACGTCCGCAAGCATTGAAAGTTCTTTCGCTAGTTCAGGATCATTCTTCTCTTCGCCTACATTGCGGCGGAGATTCTCGAGCATGAGCACGTGTCCTGGCATGAGGTCGCGCACTGCTTGGCGGGCCTGCGGACCTGTTGAAACCGGACAGAAAGAAAGGTTAGGCACCCACTCGCGCATCGCCTTATACATGGGCTCCAGAGTCTCTGTTCCCTTACCGGTTATATGGCTTATCAAGATGACGCGGGCGTGGCGCTCCTGAAGGTAGGCGATCGTTGGAAGCGCGGCCTTGAGGCGAAAGGTGTTTTCGACCTTTCCGTTCTCGACGGGCACATTCAAGGAAGTGCGGACAAGCACTGAAACATTTTCTAGAACCTTGATGTCTTGTATTGTCCTCACGTCAAAGTCTTCACGAACGCAGAGAACATCGCAGGATCTGCGCTTGCGTGTCCCACCAGAAATCCGTCGACACCGCTCCCGCCTGCAAGGCCTCGGATATTTTCCGGCTCAACGGATGCTCCGTACAAAATCTTTATGCCGGTCTTGCTAATACCAAGCTCGCTCAACACTTTGCGTATATAAAGAACCATCTCAGCAACGTCTGCTGAGTTAAGCGCGTCTGCTGCCGTCTTTCCGATAGCGAAGATGGGTTCGTACGCGATGATGATGCCAAGGCGTTCTTTGGGAGAGAGGCCAGAGAATACGGAAACGATCTGGTTTCGAAGGAATGCGAGATAGCGAGCGTCCGGATCACGCTCACGCTCTCCGATACAAAGGATAGGCGTTATGCCGTTAGCAAGAGCTCGACGGACTTTCTCGGTAATGAGCTCATCGCTCTCTCCTCGTCGTCGACGTTCTGAGTGGCCGATGATGACGTACTTAACGCCCATGCTCTTCAAAATAGGAGCTGTTACTTCCCCCGTGACTGTTGCTGCAGTTGCCTCTGATACGTCTTGAGCCGCAAACATGATCTTAGTGCGGTTGTTGAGCGCCAAGAGTCCTAGATACGGGGTGGGAGGAGCGAGCACGATCTTCACGCGCTTCACTGTTGAAAGGCGCTTAGCAGCGGCAAAGAGCTTTTTCGCCTTTTCCTTAGAGTCTACGTACGCTTTCCAGTTGGCGACAATTAACATCTGCCAATGATAGCACTTAGAGCGCAGCCCCGGTGAAGACCTTTTCGAGCGTACCTTTGGATACTAGTTCCTGCGGAGAGCCGTGAGCGACTACCTTCCCTTTATCGAGGATGTAGCCACGGGTGGCGATAGTAAGGAGAGATTTGATGTTGTGCTCGACGACCATGATCGAGGTTTTCCGCTTTTCGTTAATATCTTTCACGAACGCGAAGATCTCGGTAACGAACTTCGGAGAAAGACCGAGGGAAGGCTCATCGAGAAGAAGGACTTTAGGATCGGTCATAAGGCCGCGGGAGATAGCGAGCATCTGCTGCTGTCCTCCAGAAAGTGTTCCTGATTTCGCATGTCGCTTCTCCTTCAACACCGGGAAGAGTTCGTAAAGTTCTTGTATTCGTTCTTTGATTAAGCGAGCATTCCCTACTTTGAATCCGCCGATCTCGAGGTTCTCTTCGACGGTAAGATCGGCAAACACACGGCGTCCCTGAGGAACAAAAGCTATGCCGCGGTCTACTACTTCATGAGGAACAGGAGTGAATGCATGTCCTTCCCAAAGCACTGCCCCTGCTTTTATCGGAGCAAGACCGAAGAGCGCTTTAAGGATCGTTGATTTGCCTGCGCCATTTGGTCCCATGAGCGCGACAATCTCTCCTTCGTCCAAAGTGACTGACGCGCCATCAAGTGCCTTCACGCCTCCGTAGTGGACGTGAATATCGTTGAGTTTGAGTAGAGTTTCTTTAGACACAGAAATATTGTACCTCAAGGAAATAACCTTTTATGGTTTCTCGCTAGCCTCCCACATGAGCTTGAACCAGATACGAAACATCTCGGCAATGGGTTCATTGATAAGAACGGTTGAAGTGACGTTTTCTTGTATTTGCCCCACCTTGATAGCCGACTGCATAACAACTTGATTACCGAAGACCGTCACTGCTCCAGCTGAAGACAGTCCTTTCGGCAAAAAGCGGTGTGTGCTGTTGAGGAGCGAAAGAATCGGATGATTCTTTTCTTGAATCTCGGGATCATAGAGGACATGTATCTCTATACCCTGCTTCTTTGCCTCTTTAAGAAAGTCCTCTCGAAAGCCATCAAGTTTGGGATCAGCCCAAGCCCCTTTCCCTCCAATGATATATACATCCTCGTTAATCCGAAGAATATCGCGCATAAAATTCTTCCAACCCTCAATACCTTTGTATAAGTAAACATCTTCTTCGTGCGCAACACCATTGTAGAGCTTTTCTAAATTCGGCATGATCGACATGAGCGCCGATTCTTTTTCCTTGAGGAGGTCTAGAAGCTTGTGCGGACCCACAGCTTTATATTGATTCTCGTTCTTCTGGAATATTTCAAAGACGAGCCCTTTTTCTACAAGACGATTCATGGAGTCGTATACGTTTCTCCTGTTTATCTTCGATTTGGTAGCAATGAATCCTACCGATGACTCTCCTTCCTCAAGGAGAGTTTCATAAATCTTGGACTCATTCTTCGATAAGTCTAGTTTCGAGAGGATTTCACTATACATAGAGTTTATATGGTGTTTCTTATGTTGGTGGTGTGTGCCACCACGCGGTGATATTGGCCACTCGTAGTATACATCCTAACCTCTGCACGTTGTCAATAACTTGCAGAAACCATGAATAAGAGCCATCTGGTAGTCGGTGCGGTTGTGATTATCCTTGCCGCCGTGATCCTTGGTTTTCAGCTTTCCCAAGGGCCAAAGAAGGAAGGGCTGCGTGTTGGTGTTTTGATTCCCCTGTCAGGCAACTTTGCCGTGCTGGGAGAACGAGTACGCAATGGCTTTGAACTTGCAAAAGAAGACTTGGCTGCTCGGGGCTCTATAGTCGAGGTCATCTACGAAGATGCGTGCCAACCTAAAGATGCCCTTTCTGCAATTACGAAACTTATCGAAAGTGACCGCATCACTCTACTAGGCGGGTCATTTTGCGTAGCAGGCTTTGTACCAGTCATTGATCTCCTAGAAAAGCATCAGCTAATCGGTGTAAACCTGGCTCCCAATCCGGATTCAGTTCTTGGTCATACATACGTAGTCTCGACCAACACATCCATCAAACTCAAAGCAACTGAACTTGGAACGTTTGCTGCAAATACACTGCGCGCAAAGACAGCAGCAATCCTCTACTACAACACCCCGCTTGGCGAAGACTACCGCAAGCACTTCTCGACGGCATTCGAAGAGCGCGGCGGTGAAGTCCTGCTTGAACAAGTCACGCTCATAGACGCGTCAGACTTTCGGACTGAGCTTACAAAAATTAAGGAAAAGAACCCAGATGTCATATTCGTTGTGCAACTAGCGAAACCTCTGGGCAATCTTCTAAAACAAGCAGACGAGCTTGGAATAGAGGCTCGTATACTAGGGAACTCCCAGAACGAGGATCCTAGTGTCATTGAAATTGCAGGAGCTTCCGCAGAGGGGTTTTACATCTCTTCTGACGAACCGCTTCCTCCAAGTGAGGATGTGCTCGACTTTAATCGTCGCTACAAAGAACGATTTGGCCAAGAAGCCGACGTCTTTGCTCGAAACGCCTATGACGGACTCATGCTTGAGTCGGCTGCCTATGACCGCTGCGCAGATGAAACCGACTGCATGCTTGAATTCTTTCACTCAGTAAAAAACTATGATGGCGTCAGTGGCTCCATAAGTATCGAGACAGACGGAACAGCCTATAAACCAACCTCATTCAAGGTAATCCGAAACGGAGCCTTCGTATCTATCGACAGATAGCCTACACGCCCAAGTACGCCTCAATAACTGCCTTATTGGAAAGCGCTTCTTCTGCGGTTCCGTGCGCGAGAAGTTTTCCTGCATCCATGACGATAACGTAGTCGCAGAGTTCCCGAATAAGCGCCATGTCGTGTTCGATAAGCACGATGGTTTTCCCTTCGCTTCGGAGATCTCGCATGATGCTTGAGACAAGCTTCACCATCTCAGGGAACAGTCCTGCGTATGGTTCGTCAAAAAGAATAGTGTTTGTGCCAGTTGCAAGCGCGCGAGCAATCTCAAGAAGCTTTCTTTGTCCGTATGAAAGTTCTGAGGCGTTTGCCTCTCGCTTATCCCAGAGCCCTACACGCTCAAGTACTTCTTGTGCTTTCTTTGCGTGTTCTCCATTAGCGCGCTCAAACAAAGAGCCTAGGATGTTGCGACGCGTGAGTGCGATAAGCACGTTATCAAGCACGCTTACCTGCTCAAACACCCGTACGTTTTGGAAGGTGCGCGTGAGGCCAAGTGAAAACACCTCATGCGATTTTATCTTTGAGCGTTCCTTGCCTTCGATAACAACGACACCTCCATCTATAGGATAGATTCCTGTGAGAACGTTCGTAAGCGTCGTTTTACCTGATCCATTTGGACCAATGACACCCGTAATCTTTCCCTTTGGAATGGAGACAGAAAGACCGTTAACAGCTTTCACGCCGCCGAATACTTTTGCGAGGTCTTTGGTCTCGAGTGTGTTCACTCGAATAGTGTAGCGTATTTTAATTGAAAACCACCTCCGGTTTCCCATCTCGTATAACCTTAATAACAAAGCCTAAATCTGAGTTTCCTTGCTGATCAATAGAGAATGTCCCCATAAGTCCTTTGCGGTTCTGTACTTCACCCAGAAGCCAGTCGTGCACTTTTATGCTGTCATCTCCCACAGCCTTAAGGGCGTCAGCAACCATCATGACCGAGTCATATGTAGATGCTGAGTGAAAAGGAATAAAGGGTTGAGAACCATATGCTATTTCGTATCTCTCAAAGAACGCTTTTGTTTCTCCTGCGTCTGCTCCATACGCAGGGTCAGCAAAATAAATTCCCTCAAACGATCCAACTATTTCTTTGGCGCTCGTATTTGCTACAAAGTTAAAGTCTGAGAAGAGGGGTGCTTCTATACCCGCTTCTCGAGATTGTTTTACGAAGTTTGCCCCGCCCACTCCCGTTTGAGAGACGATAAGAATGGCTTCAGGGTTTTGCGTTTTCACTTTCGCAATAATAGTTCTGAAGTCGGTCGTCCCTGGCTGAAACTCCTCAGATGCAACAACTACTGCTCCTTGGTCTTTAATCGCTTCTTCGAAACTCTTCTTGATGTCGAGAGTGTATTCAGTAACTTCAGCTACAACTGCAACGTTCTTGTACCCGAGCTTCACTGCTGCTTCTGCAAGCTGCTTACCAGCAAGGAGGTCACCATTTGCAACGCGGAAGATATATTCGCCAGCAGAGTCCACATTTGCTCCGCCTGTAACGGGGGTCATATAAATAACCTTGTGCTCATTTGCCAATGGAGCTGCAGCAAGCGTACCGTTACTGGATGTACCGCCAATAATATATTTAACGCCGTCAACGTTAATAAGTTTTTGTGCTGCCGCAAGACCGGTCTTACTATCAAGGCCTGCATCCTGAACTACAAGCTCCAGTGGCCTTCCATTAATACCTCCTTTGACGTTAACTTCAGCAACAGCCAATTCTGCTGTTTTTACAATATTGTCCCCCAGTGCAGCGTAGTCTCCGCTCAGCATGGTTGAGATTCCAATTTTTATCGGTTCTCCGGAAGCAGGCTTAGGGCCTGAAATGCTAAAGATAGTAATGATCCCAAGGAGGACAGCTGCCGCTCCAATCCAGAATATGTTTTTCATTGCCCTTGACTTTATTCCAAATACGTCCTGATGTAAATGTGTCGTCGACAACTCGACAACTGAGGCATATAGTATCTACATGCTTAAACAGACATTTGAGGAACTAGGCCTTTCTGAGGCAAGTCATCAGGTGTTCGCCTCCCTACTGGAATATGGGCCTTCATCGGCCAAACAAATTGCGGAACGTTTAGAGATAAATAGACAATCCACCTACGACTATCTCAAGGCGTTAATAAACCGGGGACTGGTTGTCGAACGATTTGAAGGAACAAAGAACCTTTATCAGGTAGACGATCCTAAGCAACTCACCCGCCTTCTTAATGACAAGATTGAACACTTGGCAGAAGAGCGAGATCGGGTCGCGCTTGAAATCCCTGCCTTGATGCAGCAGTTCGAATCCGTTGATCCCAAATTCAAGTTCTATTCGGGAAAGGAAGGTGTAAAGCAAGCACTGAATCAGATTGTTTATTCCGGCGACACCGATAGTATCGCTATGTGGTCCATCGAAGACGTGGTTAATCTTCTTGGCGCAGAGAATATGGTCGACATCGTTGAGAAGCGAATAAAGAATAAAATATATGTACGGGGTATATGGTCGTACACTGACGATTTAGATAATTTAAACCGACAGTTCAATCCGAAAGTTGGTAATGAGTCGATGCGGGAAGTCCGTATGGCCCCCAAGAACATGAAGACGCTTAGTATGGGGTATTGGCTCTCTGGCCACACCGCAGCCTTTATTTCCTCCAAACGCGAAGCATACGGGTTCGTAGTTCGAAGTAAGGACTTTGCGGACTTTCTACGGTCCCAGTTTGAGTTAGTGTGGGATGTATCAACATTAATCGTGAAAGATTAATCTTTTAGTGGATCTTTTTAATTTCGTACCGTGCCTCAAGCAGGTCTCCGTCTTGATCGAATTCAATCATGGGGAACGCAACTCCTGCGTATGACGTTTCTTGAAGGGCATCTCGAATCCCTTCTCGATCCAGAGAGCCAGCGCGCTCAATTGCCTGAGCGATAACCATGACCGAGTCGTACCCCAGTGGCGCAGTCACTCGACTCCCGTCGCGCCCTACCTCTTTCGCTACACGCGCTTGGAAGTCTCCTGGGTTTGTGATGATCGCAGCTGAGAATAGAACGCCAGTTGCGCCAGGAGCCTCCTGAACTTCAGCACTTTCAAATACGTCTCCTCCGACAACGGGGATCTTGAACCCAAGCTCCTTCATCTGTCGAAGTGCGATAACCCCGTTTGGTGCGTAGAGCGGCGCAAAGAGAATGTCTGCGCCTGAATTCTGTATCAAGTTCAACTGAGTCTTAAGATCCCGAGTGTCTTCAAGCACCCCTTCCTCAAACACTACTTCGCCCCCAAGCTCTTTAAACCGTTCGACAAACACTTCGGTAATGCCCTGACCCCATACGTTTTTGACGTAGAGAACAGCTACTTTCCGTTCCTTTCGCTCGTTGAAGATGTAATCAGCGACAAACCTCCCCTGAAACGCATCTGAAGGATAGATACGGAAAATATACTCTCCTATCTTCGCAAGAGGAGGAGCGGATGCCCAACGAATGACAACCGGAGTTTGCTTTTCTTCTGCTATAGGAAGCGCCGCAGAGCCTGAGGCTCCACAATCAGGGCCGGAGATAGCGACTACTTTATCTACGTTAATAAGTTTACTAATCGCCGTTGCTCCGTCAGCAGAGCATTTGTCGTCTTCAACGATAAGCTCAACCTCTTTCCCAAGAAGACCTCCTTTATCATTTATCTCCTTTACGGCGAGCATGGCGCCCGCAAGACTTGATTCACCAATGCTCGCCATCGATCCGGTAAGTGGACCAATGAACCCAATCTTCACGGTATCACTAGAGCTTGAAGAGCCTTGGGAAAGCACATACGCACCACCAAGAACAACCAGAACTGCCGCAACCAGAGTTACTAACTGTCGTACGTTTTGCATATGTGTGCCGTTATTTGGTACGGCAGCACTCTACGATGTAGTTGACAAAAGTAAACAGTTAATCAACTATTATACTATTCTAAACGAAACGTTTACTCCCTATGATTCCTAACCCCTACGAACAAAAACCCTCCCCTGAAGGGATAGTGCTTGATATTTTGTCCCGTAAACCGGGCATAACAAGCAAGGAGGCTTTTGAGTTCTTTCTCAGCAAATACCCTTCTGGCATGACTCTTCAAGGGTTCTATAAGATCCTGCGCCAGCTTCTTGCAGACCGCGTGATAGTTAAAAACAACGGCACGCTTTCTCTTTACAGTGCCTGGGTACAGAACCTCATAAAATTCACGGATCGAGTAAAGCAAACGCATCTTTCAAACGAAATCACCAAGGCAACTATCATTCTTGAGGAGGGCGAAACCAAAGCCTATGTATTTGATCGTGTGACAGAGATGGATACGTTCTGGGACCACGCACTCCTGACAATCTCATACTATTATCGAGACAACGACCACAAGGACAAGAATGCATATAGCAAGAATTACTATTCTTGGATTCAAGTGCTTCGCTCTGACGGTTCAGTTGAGCTTGCGCATGGGTTTGAGCCCATGAATATCGACTGGTATATGGCGAGCGGCTCACACACCCTTCTCAATCGCCTGGTACCCCAGCTTCATAACGCCTCCAATTTTCACTTCAAACTCTACAGCAAGCTTTCAGGTTACGGCGCTCCGAGCGATAACTTCCACGTAACCGTTATTGGAGACTTTGTCTTCGAAACTAAAGTGCCTAACTTTATTTTCCAAGATATAAAGGCAATGTTCGAGGGGGTAAAGAACCTTACTGAGTTTAATGCCAGAGAAATGCAAAGCATTGTGAATCAAACAGGCAAAACAACACTTACGATAACTCGCAATGTTAAGCGCGCTGAGGCTATACGAAAAGAGATCAAAACACTAGTGACAAACTAAAGCTTGTACTTACCAACCAGTCCCTGCGGCCGATACAGCATAAGAAGGACGAGCATGAGGCCGTAGATCACTTGGCGCATCTGGGCTGCGATGTCTGGCGTAAAGCCAACGAAGCGAAGCGCTTCCGGAAGGAGGATGAGCACGAGAGCGCCAAGGATAGCTCCACGAAGCGTACCGAGTCCGCCAAGGATAATAAGGGAGAGCATGAAGATCGACTCAACGATCGTGAACGAGCTTGGATCAATGAACGTTATATAGGAAGCGAAGAGTCCGCCTGCAACTGACGCCATCGCGGCGCTCACGACAAAGATCGCAAGCTTGAACCATGAGGTGCGGTACCCGAATACTGAAAGCGCCTGTTCGTCCTCGCGTATCGCCTGGAGCGCGCGCCCGAAAGAAGACTCCGTTATGAATTTCCCGATCCCATAAATAATGAGGAGAAATACGAGAGCAAGAATAAGGAAGGCGATGTTCTCTGAAAAAACAAAACCAAAGAGCTGTGGCCGATCGATTCCCGGGATACCTAGCGGACCCCGTGTTACCTCCTGCCAGTTAAGGAATATCGAGAATACGATGACGTTGAAGCCTAGGGAGCCAAGCGCGTAGTAATCATCACGGAACTTCGAGAGCACCAGACCAATCAAGAAGGCCGCTGCCGCGCTTATGAGTATTCCCATGAGAAGCGCTGGGAAAAATCCAAACCCGGTATTGGAAAGAGTGAGCGCAACTACGTATGCCCCGATACCGTAGAAAGCGGCATGGGCAACGGAGAGAAGGCCGGTGTATCCGACAAGAAGCTGGAGAGATACAGCCAATATTGCGAAGATCGAGAACAGGATCGCCAGGTGAATAAGATATTCCATAAATTATGTTTTCTTCTTACCCAAGATTCCTTGCGGGCGTACAAGCAAGAAGATGATCAGAATCGCAAAAGCGATCGCGTCCTTCCACTCTCCGCTGATGTACCAAATACCGAAGTTCTCGGCAAAGCCAAGAAGGAAGGCTCCCAGGAATCCGCCATACACGCTTCCAATGCCGCCAACAATTGCAGCGATAACTCCCTTCAATAGAAGTACGAAGCCCATGCGAGGCTCGATGCCCGTATCCATGCCAGCGAATACGCCAGCAAGTCCTGCGATCGCAGATCCTACGATAAAAACGATGCCGATGATCTTGTTCGTATTAATTCCAACAATCTTTGCGACCTCTTCATCATCAGAGACGGCTCGTACCGCCTTTCCAAAGGAAGTACGCGTGAGCACGAGCCAGAGAAGAATTAGGATTGCTACGGCTGAAGCAAGGATGACTACCTGCACATACGTCATCACGCCTGTTCCAAGGTGGACGACGCCTGGCGTTCCGGTAAGCGAGGAAAGCGTTCGGAATTGGCTCGTGAAGAGAATGGCAATAATGGCCTCAACTGCGGTAAAGGCTCCTAAGGAAGCAACGAGGAGAACGAGGTTTGATGCCTTTCGTTTTCGAAGCGGGCGGAAGATAAAGAACTCGAATCCATATCCGATTGCCGCAGCAGCAATCACTGCCCCAGCTACCGCAACTGAAACCGGAGCTCCAAGCGTCGTTCCAAGGAAGAAGGCGGTATATCCGCCTACAGCGGCCAAGACGCCGTGCGAGAGATTGAAGAACTTGGTCGCGCCGAAGATGAGATTGAAGCTCATCGCGACAAGCGCGTAGAGAGAGCCTGCGATGAGGCTGTTGACGATAAGCTGCGGGACGATGTCCATGTTTTCCCTAGTATAAACGAAAACCGCCCGTATAGACGGGCGGTAAACGTTGGTAGCGACCTATTCAGAAACGGGGACAAATTGCCCATCTTTCCATTCCTGGATGAGCGTATCGAACCCGGCAATGCGATCCGTAAAACCCTGGAATCCTACGCCTGCATTCGCGGGGGACTGTTTCAACTTCTCTCGTACACAGGCTGTCTCTTTTTTACACTCGCTAAGAGCCTCGCCAAGTTGCGTGATATGAAGATACGCGAGAGCAGCCGCATTTTGGTCTACAAGCTTCTCATCGACCGCAACCGTATTCAGTCTTGCAAGTAGGTCAGGAGACACTGTCGGAAGCCCAAAGACTACAGCCCCCTCTAGCACGTCTTCGAACTCCTCAGCGACACCAGGAGTCATGGTCTCAGCAAGGCCGACGAACGGCTGCGACATCCCAAGCTCGCGCATATTTCGTAGCGATGCCAACGTCTCGGCCTGAAACGCAGCGTGGAAGATGACCTGGACTCCGGAGGCTTCAAGCTTTGCAAGAGGGGTCCGGAAGTCAACTATTCCAGTGTTGTAGTTTTCGACCACAACGTTATCGCCAAACACGTTTCGTATTCCTTTCAAGCACAGGTCTCCGTGTTCGAGGTTCATTTTCAGAACCCCAACTTTCGTGTGGCCACGACCTTGCAGGACGTTCGCCACTTGCTCGCAGCTTTCTTCGTAATCTAAGTACGTTTTGAAGAAGTTTTCGCTTAGAGCAAGTGGGGAAACCGGAGTCGCGTTGCAGATCTGGATAAGATCTTTATCTTGAAGGAACGAGCTTACTGCGATGACGGCCGGATTGAACTCGGTATACATGGCATCAATGCCATCTATATTCACGAGCTTCTGTGCACCGCTTAGGGCAAGCTTCGGATCAAGCTCCCCATCTTCAACAATCACCCGGACCGGAATCCCTTTCTCTTGGAGTTCCTGCTCTGCGAGCCTGATTCCAACGAGAGAAGATTCTCCCCAATAGGCAGCCCCTCCGGTGAGAGGAGTTACCACTCCAATCTTGATTTCTGACTCAGAATCAGCTTCCTTGTCTGACGTGCCGATAAGCAGGGCGACTGCCACAATCGCCAGCAAACCGAAAATAACCTTTGTTTTCATACGTTTTACTGGCAGGGGTTTAGTAACTGCCAATGCCGGGGAAGCGTAAGTTATTACTCATGAGTGGCATATATGGCCATATGGTGATAATCTACACCTCAATGTTTACTGACGTTCTCACCCAGCTCAACTTCTCCAAAAACGAGGCACGAATCTACGAATCCCTTCTCTCTGAAGGAGAGATGTCGGTAAGTAAGATTGCGGTCCATTCAGGGGTAAACCGCAGAAACGTTTATGACTCTCTGAATCGCCTTATAGAGAAGGGTGTGGTTTTTGAAATACTTCAGACGGGTGAGAACCGTTACCAGGCGGTTGATCCCAAGAAACTGATGGAGCTCATCAAAGAGAAGGAGACTGCTCTTGAGAAGATCATGCCTGACCTTGAGGCAAAGTACCGTGTGATAAACAAAACAGATGCGACATATGTGTATCGCGGACTTGAAGGTTGGAAGAATTACATGCGCGAGATTTTGCGCGCAGGTGAAGACGTCCACACCCTTGGAGCCAAGGGCGCATGGGGAGATAAACGAATTGCGTCCTTCTATGATCAATTTGTAAAAGAAGTTCGACGGAAGAACATAACTTTCTACGCCATCTTCGACCACGAGGCCAGAGCCGCAGTTCCCTCCGTACTCGATATGTCTGACAATAAGTTCTTCCCATCTTCTCGATCAACTAACTCTGCCGTTGAGATTCTCAAAGACCGCATTATTATCTTCTCCAATATCGAACCGGGCGTAATAGATGAATCTGCAACCTATACGGTCATTGTGAACCAAAACATCGCTGACAGTTTCCGAACATGGTTCAAGGTGATTTGGGAAACACTTCCTTCGGAAAAAAAGAGTGTCTCTAAATAAGAAAACCGCCCGCATATGCGGGCGGTTTCGGAATTCACTTTTACTCAACCTCCGTCGGTTTCCCGTTGCTAATTATCTTTACTGAAGGCTGTGAGATGAACTGTCCCTCTGGACTAACAGAAAGAGGACCAAATGCGCCTGAATATCCTTTTACTTTTCCAAGAGCAACAGCAATGTCAGTCCCGGTTGGGCGATTATCTTTACCTGCTTCCTCCGTAGCGAGCACTATTAGATTAAGCGCGTCATAGATGTTGGCAGCAGTAGGACCGACGGCGGCATTGTATTTTGCACGATACTTATCGCTGAATCCCCCAGTGACAACGGCGGAATCAATAAACCAGTGCCCTTCAAACACTTCTGGTGTTGCACTAAGTCCAAACGATTCAATTGAGGTTAGTGGTTTGGTTATGCCAAGCTCTTTCATTTGCTTTGCGAGGATTTCGACTTCAGGACTAAACGCTCCAAGAAGATAGACGTCTGGGTTGGTGCGCTGTGAGTTTACGATGACTGTTTTAAAGTCAGTCTCACCCGTGTTAAAGAGTTGATCGCTTACTATCGTAATTCCAGCTTTAGACGCCTTTGCCTTGAAGTCATCTGTTATCGCTTGAAAGCCTTGGTGATTGACACCCATAACTGCAACCTGGGTTAGACCACGCTCCTTAAGTTCAGTAAGCATGGTGTCTACTTCTTCTTGAGGTCGAGTCCAATGGATGAAGTTGTATTCCCCATCCGAAACAACAGGATCAGACGCAAGACCAATATGGGGGATTTTATTCTTCTCAACAATGGGGGCTACCACGTTGCCTGGGCCGGAACCAACACTGACAACCGCATCTACTCTATCAACACTGATTAGCTTATTGAGTGCACTTGCTGTTTTTCTTGCATCGAATGAGTCATCTTCGATTACAAGTTCATAGTTATAGCTGAATCCTGTGTTTGCATTGATTTCCTCAATAGCGAGAGAGGCAGCCCGTTGTCCCGCCTCTCCGAAGTGAGCAAGATCCCCGGTTAGAGGAAGAATAAGGCCGATTTTAACGGTTTCAGATTGTTCTGATCCATCCTTTTCGTTAAGAACGAACCAGCCGCCCACAACCACGACAATCAAGACCCCTATAACAAGCAGTGTGTTTGTTTTCATATACCGGACATTTACACATATGTGTCAAATGGTGTACGCGTTTGCTACCTTCAAATAACACAAATATGCTTAATGTAGGCTCTCTTTTAAGCTTGATATTAATTTTGTTCGTATGAAGTGACAAATAATGATACACTTCTCTAAACGTTATGGAACTTGCTAAACGGATTGTAGCCAACCTCCAGGAAACCGGGCTTTCACAGAAAGCGTCAATAATTTATTCCTACCTTCTAGAGATGGGAGGGGCATATCCCTCTGATATAGCTACTGAGACACGTGTTAATCGAAGTACGGTCTACAAGATCCTTACAGACCTAAGTGTAAAAGGGCTCGTAAACGAGATTGAACGCGGAAAGAAGATTTATTATCAGATTGATAACCCTAAAAAACTTCTCCGTCTTGCAGAGCGAAATGCGGCAAACGCAAATGATGCGGTGGAGCAAGTACAGAGTCTGTTACCTGAACTCCAAGGATACTTTGCCGACCACACTAATAAACCGCGGTTGCTATATTTTGAAGGAGCAGAGGGGGTACTATCGGTTTACGACGATTTAGTCGCAGGTGATAAGCCTTACGAATTACTTAGTATCGCTAACTCAGCAAACATTCTCGAATTTCTTGATGAGAAATACTATCGGAAATTTCGCAAACGTAAGGTTGAGATAGGAATAACGGTTCGTGGGATACTTCCCGCAACGGAAGAATCGCGGGTAGTTGTTGAAGATGTGCATTCGGATGTTCCTTCACGTTTTAAACCTAAAGTACGTTATCTCCCGCCAAAAGATTTTCCGCTTGAGGGAGAGATTATTATCTATGGCGACAGCAAGATGCTTATTACAAATCTTAATCCTCGCCACCCTTCGGGGTTTATCATCGAAGACAAGTCCTTGCATCGTATGATGCGAATCATCTTTGATCTTGCATGGAAGGGAGCCCAAGAACTTGGGACCGAAAACTACAAAGCAAAACCGGCCGCACAGTAGCGGCCGGTTTTGCTATTTCTCCTTTTATTTAACGATTTCGGATTCAGTCCCACGAACGATTTTCACATCGTATGCTGCTTCCCTAAGATCGCCATTAGCATCAAAGCTAATCATTGGAAATGAAATTCCTTCCGTGTAGCTGAGTGCTTTTAGGCCTGCAATTATGCTTTCTGGCTTTGTACTTCCGCGCTCGTCGATAACCTTCGCGAGTATTTTAAGCGCATCGTAACCAAGAGGGGTGACGATGTTTATAATCGCGTCGTCTCCTGATACCGCCTTAACCTTTGCCTGGAAGTCATCCGGGTTACCCACGGCGCCAGTGATATACATGACACCGTCAGCAAAACCCGAAGTCAAGAATTCTTCAGATTCAAAGGCATCACCACCGATCACAGGGGCGGTAATTTCAAGCTCTTTCATCTGCTTCATAGCGATCGTAGCAAGTGCAGGGAACGCAGGCATGTAGATCATGTCTGGATTGGCTGCTTTAACTTTCGCGAGAATAGACTTAACGTCCTTTGAACCTTGAGCTGCCCCTTCGATAAACACGATGGTGCCACCGAGTTCCTTGAAGCGCTTAGTGAAGACTTCCTGGATGCCCTTGCCCCAGTCGTTGTTTTCATACATGACAGCAACGTTTCTTTTCTCGAGAGTGTTGTATACGTACTCTGCAACGAACTGTCCCTGAAGAGCGTCTGACGCATATCCGCTGAAAACAGAGTCGTCCCCTCCAGCAAGACCCGGAGCCGAAGCGCCAATCATAATACTTGGAACCCCTGCCTCACGTGCGATAGGGTTAGCTGGTCCTGCAGCCGGAGAACACACTGGCCCAATAATGGCGACCACCTTGTCTACGTTGATAAGTTTCTGATATGCACTAACGCTCGCAGAACTACATTTATCGTCTTCAATAATTAGTTCAACGGAACGCCCATCAATACCGCCAGCATCATTTATTTCTTTTAAAGCCAACATCAGACCAGCACGTCCAGCCTCTCCATAACTCGCCGCTTCGCCCGTAAGCGGAACCGAAACACCAATCTTAATTGGGCCCGTTTCTGATGTGCCCTGGTTACCTTCTTTTAACAGAAGCCAACCGCCGATAATCACAACAACAAGTACAACTGCCGAGATCAGCCAATTTTTGTTCATATTATCCGACAAAATTATAAATGCGCACTTGGACGAAAGTATGTTCCCTACTTGTTCTTTGTCAAGCAGAAGGGTATTATTGTTGATAAATTCCGACAACAGTTATTATGACTCGAGAGAAAATTGATCAGACACTTGTTGAGACCCTGAAGGATAGCGGGCTTTCCGATACTGAGATTAAAGTTTTTGTGTTTCTTTTAAGACAAAGTTCCGGCCTCCGTGCAACCGACATCGCAAAACGTACTCACTTCAACCGCACAACGCTTTACGGAATCTTAAAGTCACTTATTGAGAAAGGTCTCGTGACTTCTTCCGAAGAACGCGGAGTGCTCCTTTTTCAATCTATACAACCACACCTTTTGGTTGACTATCTTGAACGTGCGCAAGAACGACTTCTCCGAAACATCAAGCGCGTCTCAGAAGTAGTACCTGAGATTGCTCGTCTCCGGAATACAGAAGAACGTTATCGACCTCACTTTGAATTCTTTGACGGTGCTGAGGGTATCAAACAAGCGTACGAAGATCTGGTACACGACAACAAAGAAAAAGTTGTTTATGGTTTCACTGGTATCCACGCAATCTACAACCTCATGGGGATGGACTGGATTGATTACATTTTAAAGAAACGCCCTGCCGCAGGGATAAAATGGCTCGCACTTGCAGTTGATAGTCCTAAGTCACGCGAGATGACTAAATTTGATGACCAGCAATTGCGTGTAACTAAATTCTTGCCAAAAGAATTCGATTTTGATATCGAGCTCGCAGCTTACGACGATAAAGCTCTTATTATTTCGTTCGCTGAAGACCATCCGTGGGCGATGATTGTAACTGACAAGAAAATCGCAGAGACAATTAAGGCTCTCTTCCGTTATATCGACAGTACACTTCCGGAAAACAAAGGAGAGGGAAAACTAACCTATCCATAGTGTTGTAAGATTGCGTATATGATATTGCTCGCCGTATCCATATTCCTAGGACTCTTAAGCGTAGTAAACAAGGTTCTCTTGTTCCTTGGGAAAAAATCTGGATGGGCATCTGGAATGGCAATTGGGTTGCTTAGTGGTTTTTACTTTTGGGCAATTGACCTGAAGATCTTGGCCATTGCTGAATTAGGCTTCTTCATCGTTATGCTCTATGGCTATGTTCGCCACGTGAATCCATCGAAAGAAAGAATGCTACATATCAATCTTGTAATGAGCGCACTCACAGTTTTGCTCTGCTACTTCTTCTTTACTGGATATCTCACGTTCATCGAAGCAATTTCGTCCCTTTCTTTTATTTGGGGTGGCTACTTGCTTAGCACAACGCACAAGACGTACGGTTGGCTACTATTTACCATTGCACACGTCGCAACCTCTTACGCTTCTTTCTTCCACGATCAATACATATTCGCAGGATTACAAATCCTCTCTGCGTTGGTTTGTGTATATGCAATCTTTGTTCTACCGACACAAAAAACGGCTGCTTCATAAAGTTGCTATTCCTCCTTCCAATCCACGAACTGGTAATCGGTTGAAACTACCGGCGTAAACGGCGGCGGATCACTTGCGATACGTCGGTCATAGGAATCGATGCGCGACTGATAGCCTGCATTTGAGGTACAGGTCGGGGAATTCAAGCACCACTTAGTTCCCGTGCGTCTGTTTGAAACGGTCGTCCCGAGGATCGTGAGCGTTCCTTTGGGCTCATACGTGCCTGGCATGCCGTAATAGTTTCTGCCAAACGCTCCGCCCTGCGCGATGAAGATGCCGTTCAACGTCATGTTGGTCGGGGAGTTAGGGACGATGAGGATGTTGTTTTCTGCGATGAGCGTGAAGCCGTCCGTACCATCGGTCGCCCCATAACGGATGTTGTTTGAAAGATAGGCGTTAGGCGCAATGTTTGCGTTCACGATGTTAGCCGCAACCAGAGTCACCTTCGAGGGAATCGTGCCCTCCACCCATACGTTGTCTTCGACGAAGATAAGGCCACAGGTCGCAGAAATAGTGCGTGTCTGGTACGAGTCATCGTCAGCGATGAGCGCCCAGTCGACAGTGCCAGACTGTGTATTAATGGGCGTTACCGTCTGGCTGGTCAGATCATCAACGCGATAAATAGTTACGGTCCCGTTTGCGTTAAACACGAGCCGATACCCGCGCCAGTACTGCTCGTTAGTGGTATTCGTTCCTGAACTGAAGCGCGGCAAATAGATTCCGCTTGCATTAGCGAGCGTCTTTAGCGTGCCAAAGTCAGCACTGATGCCGCCGAAGTTCACCTGCGGAACCGGATAGTCCCACAAATCTTGATTTGGCCCGTTCCCAACGACGCCGTGCGCATTCGCCTGAGTAGGAGAGCAGCCGTAATCGCTATTGCAGTTCCAAGAGGAAAGAGAACTTGTCACTGAAGAGTTTGCAGTGCCGTCCATGCGCACACCCCCGTTTGAGTGATACGGACCTAAGATCACGCGGTCAGCTCCAGCCCATACCGAGTCATTCAAGATGTAGGAGTATGTGCCAACTGATGGCCGAGCGTAGCGCGCGCGAAGCGTGCGTGTAACGCCTGGCGCGTCTGCCGGAGTCCCCGTCGACTGTATATCAACTGAAGTGAGCTGCCCGCAGGCAAGGTTGCCATTGATCGTGAGCGTCGCGGTCCCTGCGAGCCCTGCTTGCGGATCAGAGTACGAGACCACATACGGACCGGGCTGCCCTGTTCCGTTTCGCATGTCATTAGGGTAGTGAGACAAGAACCAGCGGTAGTACTCTAAGCCGGCTTCTGCGAGCGAGAACGCTTCGGTCGATTCCTCAGTCTGCGTCTGGAGCCTGTTCTCAGAGAGAACGAAGAGCGAGAGGCCGCCAAACACGGTCATGAACACTGCGCCAAACACGAGTGCCAGGATCATGAGGTAGCCGCGCGGTGGGAGACGTTTCATATTAGTTGTCGCGAAGGTTACGAAGCGTCGCGCTTCCGGTGAGCGTGAGGACGTTAGGCGCCCGGTTGGGGTTCAGGTCGATCATAAGCGTCGCTGTTACTGATGATACCTGAGAAATGTCAGGGGAAGTCGTCGCAAGCGCTACGCCCGATGAGTTGAAGTACCGGAACAAGGGAGTCGTGGTGCCGTTACGCACGTTAGCGACAATCGTAGTCGTCGCTCCTGCTTGCCCCGCGTAGGACGGAGGATTGCCGGCCGAGTTTGTCACCACGCGGTAGAGCACATTGTCCTGGATGAAGATGCGTACGCGCTCCATGCCGCCGTCTGAGTCAACGTCAGAATAGAACGTAACGGTCGAGGTTGCCGCTGCGGTAATCGGATACGCTCCGTCATCTGAATAGGACGCTTCCCGGAGGTTCTGGAGCGCTGTCGTGAGGCCGCGCCGAGCGCTATCGACAGAGACCGCTGACTCGAACACGTATGCGTTCCCGCGGTAAAAGACCTGGATCGCAGAGAGGAGCGCTCCGGTGACGAGCGCCGTCAGCGCTACCACGACCATGCTCTCGACTAAGGTGAAGCCCCTCATGGCGTAGTGAAGATAATGGATGCATCTACTTCAGAGGCTGGCAGGAGCTCATAAGGCGCTTCTGGAGTCGCCGTCTGTATCGTGCGGCCTGGCACGAGAAGCTGGTAGGAATCCCATTCAAGCGAGAGCTCACGTACTCCTGTCTCGTCGGTTGTGGTTGCGACCACTGTCTTATATATAGGAGCGCCCGTTCCCGTCGAGCCTATGGTCTTCCCTCCGGTAAGCGTGAATGAAACGTTCGGAAGTGGAGTAGGACCATAGGTGTAACCAAGACCCCAATCCAAAACCGCAGGGGTCGCAAGCGGGTTAGTGGTCGAAAGCGATGCCTGCAAGGAGAGTGCAGGATAGGTCGTTGTCGAAATTGCTGAAAGATTGATAACGCCAGTGAAACCCGTGCTATTGCCTGCGAGCACCGCATCCGGAAGGAGATTTCCGTTGCCATCTGCCACGTGGATCCTCGCCGTGGTGCCAGCTGGCGTCGAGCGTGTTGAGCTTGCATTCACCCAGGTCGCAAGATAAGCGGGAGCAGCCGTTGTTGAGAGCGCGCTTCCGTTAAGGGCGTACGCTGCCGGCTCGCCCGACTGCGTTAGCGCAAGCTGGCTTCCAGAAACCGTTACGCTTTGGAGCGAATCAATCTTTGTGGCATCTGCAAAGGAATCGGTGAATGCTCCCGGAACGATAGGAGCGAAGGTGCGCACAAGTAAGGTTGCGAGGCGATCAATGGCAAATGTTCCTGTCGTCGTCTGGGAGGCTGCGACAGTCAGATACCCTGGCGTCGGGTTCTGGTTTGTCGTATCTCTCAGATACGTCTGCGCGGAAGAATATCCGTCCTTCGAGACCAAGATGCGGTATTGGGTTGAGGTTGGCGCTCCGCCAAGCAAAACCGTGCCGTCGATATTGGAGAACGCCGAGAGATCGATCGCGGGCGTGGTCGACGAGTTTTGTATGCGAACGGTTGCGCCAGGGACCGCAACGCCAAGCGCATCGACCGTGCGGATCTGCAGGGTTCCTCCCCCGGTCGTCGTCTCGATGCCAGGAGGCGACGCGGTTGAAAGCAAAGTGACTTCTCGCGAGAATCCGTTTAGATAGTAGGAAACGTTTATTCTGACCGCCTTATAGTCGGTGGTGATGTGGTTCACGTCGGCTGCCCCGCTTCCATCTTTGGGGCTGTCGACATAGGAAACAAAGGTACGAAGTACGAAATCGGTTCCTGCCTGCTGGACGCTCGTCACCTGCGGGATGATGCCGGCCGGGATACCACCCACGGTCCCGACTGAAGCGTAGGAAAGGGATCGCACGTACTCAAGCTGCGAGCTTGCGATTGCGGTTGCTGCAGCTTTCGCGCGCACGAGTCCCGCGATCTCAAGAGACGCGCGCAATATACCAAAGAGACCGACGAAAATAATAAGGACGAGCGCCGAGCCAACGACAACATCGACTAGTGAGACTCCTCGCAAGGAACGCATGCAACCATTCTACCAGCCACGCACCTGCGTACCTGCTTAGATGTGGGAGGAGAGCGAGTAGATCGGAGAGATCATCGAAACAGCAAATACGCCTACGGCCCCACCGATAACGAGCATCAAAATAGGTTCGATGATGGTCGAGAGGTCTTTGGTTCCCTCTTCCACATCGTTTTCATAGTATTCGGCAACCTGCGAAAGCATCTCCGCGACGCGCCCGGTCTCTTCTCCAACGGCAATCATGTCGCCAACGAGAACCGGATACAGTTTTGTCTTTTCCATAAAGGGAGCAGAGAGCGGCTCTCCCTTCTTGACGCGCACGCCAGCTTCTCGAACCACCTTTCCAAAAGGATTGTCTCCAACCACTTCCTCGGCAATGGCAATCGCGGAGAGCATCTCAACGCCTGATGAGAGGAGCGAGGAAAGAGCACGAGCGACGCGCGCGCTCATGGTTTCTCGAACCAAGTTCCCGATAACGGGCATGCGAAGCGCCGCCATCAAGACAAGGTTTGCGCCAATTTTCGATCGAAGGAAAAAGAAGAGAACTGCGGTCACCGCAATCAAGATACCAAAGACGAATATCACGTTGTTTGCCATGAAGTCCGAGGTCCCAATAATCGCCCGAGTTGCGGCCGGGAGCTCAACGCCAAGCGCCTTGAAGGTCGCCGAGAGCGTCGGGACCACGTAGATCATCATGAGAATACCGATGATGACGATCGCGAACATGATGATCGACGGATAGATCATCGCGCTGCGTATCTTCTTGGAGAGCGTGTGTGCCCGCTCCATCTGCTTGGCGACCACTTTAAGCGAATCAGCGAGCGTGCCGGATTCTTCTCCGGACTTGGTCATCGCTATGAAAATATTCGAGAAGACGCCCCGGTGCCGTGCAAGCGCCTCATGGAACGCGGTTCCCTTGCGCACTTCGCTCTCAAGGTCGATGACGATCTTCTTGAGCCCCTTCTTGGAGGACTGCCGCTCGATGACGGAAAGCGCACGAGAAAGAGTGAGGCCTGCCGTAAGCATGGCTGCAAGGTTCTTAGTGAACGTGATCTTGTCCTCGGTCTTGATGCCACTTGTGATGTTCACTGAAAGAAAAGCGGGCATCGCAAGTCCCTTGCCTCCCTCCTCAAGAGCAAGCACTGTTGCTCCTTCCTTTTCCATATCGGCATAGACCGCAAAACGAGACGCCGCCTCAACGACGCGCTTCTCATCGCTGCCGTCTTCTTTCTTGAGTGTGACGCGGAATTTCACTAACAAAATCTTAGCATGCAAATAGCGAAGGCCTGCACGCTCCTCGACCGAAGTCGATTCGCGCACAGGCCCTGCCGACGATTATTCGCCGTCACTCGGCGCCGGGTTCACCTTGCATTCCATGCGTTGCTGTCCGCGCCAAGACGACATCGGTTCGAAGTGAAAGCCCGCCGGGCAGGTCGCGAAGAGAACACCGTTGTTCCACTTCACGACCGCCGGCGAAGTCTCTTCTTCGAACCGATACGTCCCAGCAACCAGCGGATCAGGCTCTTCAGCCTGACCTTGACCACATGCAGCAAGACTAATAGCGGCGAGAGTGACGAGAATCAATGAACGGAAAGCCATGACAGCCCCCTAAAACACCGCGTCGGTGCGGCGAATAAATAATAAGCTAAATCACAGAAAAGTCAATGCTACTCTGAAACGGCACGGAGCACTTCTTCAAGCGAGGTGACTCCCTTGGCGCTCTTATAGATTCCGTCCTCGAGCATGGTGAGCATGCCTTCCTTTCGTGCCTGCGCTTCGATAGCGTCTGCGGTTCCTCCCTTAATAATAGTTTCCTTGATCGCTGAGGAAACCGGGAGCACTTCATGGATGCCGATACGGCTCTTGTATCCGTCCTCATCCCCTTCCACTTTCGGATGATGGAACGGCACTGATTCGATCTTCCCGCCTGACTTAACGAGCTTCTCGTCGATAAGCGCTTTGAGCGCTGCATCAAAATGGTCTTCGCCTGCAATCTTTTCCTTGGCGGCCTTGGTGAGTGTGTACTCCTCTTTATTGTCTGAGAGACGTCGCACCAGGCGCTGTCCTACGATGACGCGAAGCGTGGAAACGAGAAGGAACGGCTCGACGCCCATGTCGATAAGGCGAGGAATGGCGCCTGAAGCTGAGTTGGTGTGAATGGTCGAGAGCACGAGGTGGCCAGTAAGCGCCGCGTTGATAGCAAGCGAGGCTGTTTCTCCGTCGCGAATCTCTCCCACCATGATGATGTCCGGGTCCTGGCGAACTAACGAGCGAAGGCCGTTTGCAAAAGTGAAGCCGATCACAGGATTCACCTGCGTTTGGTTGACGCGCTTCATCTGGTATTCGATCGGATCTTCGATCGTCGAGATGTTCACGTCAGGCGTATTCAAAATATCGAGAATCGTATAGAGGGTCGTCGTCTTTCCGGAACCCGTAGGGCCTGAGATGAGGATGATGCCTGTCGTTGCCTTCGTCGCCTTATGCAGATGTTCGAGCCCGTCGCCATGGAAGCCAAGTGCTTCGAGCGTGAAGCCTTCTCCTGTTTCTCGGAGCAAGCGCATGACGATCTTCTCGCCAAAGTAGGTTGGAAGAAGCGAAACGCGAAACGACACTTTGTCGGTTTCCGTTTCCATCTTGAAGCGGCCGTCCTGAGGAAGGCGCTTCTCATCAAGCTTCAGGTTCGCAAGCACCTTGATGCGAGCAGTAAGCCCAGGAGCCGCGAGCTTGGGAAGGGTCATCGCGTCGTGCAAGATGCCGTCGATGCGGTAGCGCACCAAGGTCTCATGCTCCATCGGCTCCACATGAATATCAGACGCGCCTTGGGTAATCGCGTGCTTCAAAAGAGTGTCGACGATGCGCACGATCGGCAGGTCCTCCGCCATCTTCTTAAGCTCGTCGTGCGAAGCGTCGTCTCCTGGCGCACCTTCTTTCACGAGACTAATCTTCCCCGCTTCCGTTGCGATTAAGTCGCCGAACTCTTCCTTGAGTGATTTTTGATATTGCAGGAGCGCGTTCTTGATCGAGTCTTCGTCTGTAAGGCGCGGCAGAATCTTGAGACGCGTTTTCTTCGCGACCGAGTCGATTGCAGGAAGGTCTTCCGTATCAAGCATCGCGACCTCGAGCGATCCCTCATCTTTGCGAAACGCGATGATGTTGTGCGTGCGCGCGATCGGCTCAGGAATCAGTACGAGCACATCAAGCGGCACCTTCTTGTCTTTGAGGTTCACGAACGGGATCCCGAGCACGTACGCCTTGATGCGGCGGAGTGCGTCGGAAGTGAGAGATCCGTTAGAAACCAAGATATCGCCCACCGATTGTTTGCGCTTCTCGCCCTCCTCCGTTGCGGCCTCGACATCCTTGCGGGAGACGAGCCCCGAGTCGAGGATAAATTCCTTCAATTCTTTCTCAGAGACCTGCATGCTCGCTAAAGTATAGCGTGCTCATGCATAAATAGTGCTCTATGCGTGGAAAAGAAAAGCGCCCCGGGTGTATCGCTACAGCCGGGGACACTTCGCTCTATTTTCAGTCACAGCTTCCTGACTTACAGGTCCGAATCGTGCCCGTATCGCGGCCCCTTTGGTTGGGCGTCGTCTTGGACTTGAGCCGGTTCAGGTGCTGCTTCCGCTTCTTGAGCTGGGCCACTGCAAGCGAGCAAGCTCGCGCACAGCAGCAGAGCAGTGAGGAGTCTATTCATGGTTGGCCCCCTCCAAGGCCGTTTCTTCATACAACACCGCCAGTACGAGATTCGCAAGCAGTGAGTCATTTGACATCGGCTACTTGTTGTCGCATGGTGCTGCATAAGGGACCTGAAAGGAGGCCCGAAACGATGGCTAACCCCATCCCTGTTCCGCGTATTTTCAAAGTATTTGGCTCCCTCGTCCTTGCAGGTGGCGCGGTGCTCCTGGTCGCACTTTTCGGCCAGTACCTCAACAACTCGCCTTTGGGTGAGTCGGGGTTCGAGTACCGCATCGCAGTTCTGCTCGGCGTCCTCGCCTTCGTCCTGGTGGCTGTCTTCACGATTATGAAATCGTGGGGCTGGGTCACCGCCATGGGCGTCGCGCTAATCGCCCTGGTTTGCATGGGCGGGGCCATCCTCACGGCGTAAGCCAAAGAAACGAAAAGAAATGGAACGGGTAGAGCGTGGCTTAGGCTGCGCTCTGCTTGTATCTAGGCCATCTTCATTGACACTTCGTCCTTATATAGTAAGCTTTCCCTACCCGAGATGTCCGCCCCCGCGGGCATTTCTTTTTAGCGAGACATACATATTCCATATGCTAGACCTTAAAACAATCCAATCAGTTCTCGGCGAGTTCGAAGAACGAGGCATTACCAAAGAGACCATGATCGACGCCATTGAGGCGGCGATGGCAACCGCGTACAAGAAAGAGTACGGCAAGCGCGGGCAGGTCGTTCGCGCCAAGCTTGATATGGGCACCGGCACCATTTCCTTCGAGCAGGTAAAGACCGTCGTCGACGAGACCATGGTGCGCTTTGTTGAGGACGAGGAAATTGAAGAGTCTGCTCACCCGCACCGCGAAGAGGAAACTCCTGAGGGAGAACTCCCCCGCTATGACGCTGAGAAGCACATCCTCCTTGAGGACGCGCGCCGCATCAAGCGAGACGCAGAGCTTGGAAGCGAACTCGTCTTCCCGCTTGAGCCGCAGGATGATTTCGGCCGCATTGCAGCACAGACCGCGAAGCAGGTCGTTATCCAGAAGATCCGCGAGGCGGAAAAGCTTTCTATTTTGGATGAATTCGGTACCAAGCGCGGAGAGATCGTCTCCGGTATCGTCCAGCGCGCAGAGCGAGGATCGCTCTACGTTGACCTTGGACGCGCAACAGGCGTGATTCCTTACGAGGAACAGATTCCTGGAGAGCGCTTCCGACCAGGAGAGCGCATCCGCGCATACCTAGGCGCAGTGGATGAAGGATTCCGTGGCGTCTATCTTCGCCTCTCACGCGCAAACCCGAAGTTCGTCGTGAAATTGTTTGAGATGGAAGCACCTGAACTTGCTTCAGGAGCGCTTGAAGTCAAGAACATCGCGCGAGAGCCTGGAAGCCGCACGAAGATCGCGATCGCTTCCCTTGAGCCGCATGTAGATCCAGTCGGTTCCCTTGTCGGCCAGCGCGGCGTACGCGTCTCGACCGTCATGAGCGAGATCGGCGGAGAGCGCATCGACATCATCGAGTGGTCTGAAGACCAGAGCGCCTTTGTTAAAGAATCCCTTTCGCCTGCAACGGTGATCGACGTCGTGCTTGATGAGGCAGAGCGCCGTGCAACGGTGACCGTCTCTGAAGATCAGCAGTCATTGGCGATTGGCCGCGGAGGACAGAACGTCCGCCTTGCCGCAAAGCTTACCGGCTGGAACATCGACATCATGTCCCTAGGAGGCGAGAAGACGGAAGCTGCCGCAACCGGAGCCCCAGACGAGACCGCAGGAGACAGCGCTGCCCCTGAGGCAGGAGTTGCTCCAACTGAGACTCCGTCTGAGATCGTGGAGGAGGTGAAAGAAGCACCGACGACTCTCTCTGCAGAAGAGGAGACGACGCGCACTGACGAGAACGAGCCAGTTGTTGATTCCAAAGAATCACGCGACGAGGCATAGTATCCTTACACCAGCATGAAACTCTACGACATTGCTCCCGGTACGCGCGATGAGATCAACGTCATCGTCGAAGTCCCGAAGGGCTCATCAAACAAGTACGAAATCGATAAGGAGACCGGATTGATCGCGCTTGATCGCGCCAACTACTCAGCTGCCGCATACCCATGCGAGTACGGCTTCGTGCCGCAGACCCATTGGGATGATGGAGACGCGATCGATGTCTTGGTGCTTGCGACCTTCCCTATCCTTCCCGGTATCCTCGTCAAAGTGCGTCCTGTCGCGCTCATGGAAATGATCGACACGGGAGAGAATGATTTCAAGATCATCGGTGTCCCGGTGAACGACAAGCGTTGGGATGATGTGCAGGATATTAGCGACATCAACAAGCACACCTTGAAAGAGATCCAGCATTTCTTCGAGACGTACAAGCACCTGAAAGGAAAAGGAAACGAAGTCGTGATCCAAGCATTCAAAGGAAAGAAGGAAGCACAGGAAGCATTCGATCGCGCACGAACGCTCTACGACGAGAAGCAGGCAGGCGCATAAGCGGCATGGATCGGATCAAGTACCAGGGAAAGATACTTGAGATTGTAGAGTTCGACGTCACTCAAGCTGGCAAGCAGATGGTATTTGAGTGCGCGCGCCGGAGCCCTGGCGTGCGTCTCATTATCCCGAAGGGAGACACTATTCTTCTTTCCAAAGAAGAGCGACACGAAGTAGGCGGCTATGACTACCGACTGCCCGGAGGCAAAGTCTTTGACACTCTGACTGAATACACCACTGCGCTTGCCGGAGGACTCGATGTACAAGCAGAAGCGAAAGAGGCTGGGAAACGAGAGGCGCGTGAAGAGATTGGCATCGATGCGAAAGAGCTTTCGTTCTTCCATAGGTCGGTCTGCGGCACCACCGTGGTCTGGGATTTGTTTTACTTTGTAGTAGACGCGTTTGAAGAGACCGCTCAAGAACTTGGGGAGGGGGAGGATATAAGTGTGGAAGCCTTTGACCGAGCGACGGTAGAGAAGATGTGTCTCGACGGCTCTATCCAGGAAGAACGCAGCGCGCTAGTACTCTTGAAGTACCTCGCTTCCACGGACAAGAGCTCATAGACGCTCATACGCCCTTCATCTAAGACGTGAAAGGATGCTCGGAGCGTGACAGACACGGCGCTTATCTAGTAATCTATAGGGATCATGGAACCAACCACACCGAGCGAAAGTCAGGCACCAGCACCTGCACCAAAAGCAAAGACATCGATGGGCGGCGTGCTTGGTATTTTGCTCATCCTCATCCTGATTGTCGTAGGAGCCTTCTACGTATGGGGGGAGCGCATTTCGCAAAACGGAGATCTCACTTCAGAAGAGCAAGAGATACTTGATACGCAAGAATAGCAGCGACAATACATAGATGAAACGCCCGCACACGTTGCGGGCGTTTTGCTTGACCCTTCGTGTCTTCTACCTTAGTCTCAACACGCCACAGGCAACCACAGGAGCCAAACACATGGCACGTTCAGGACAGATGGTCATTCTCGGCAAAGACGGAAAGGCCACCCGGGTCTCGTTTTACCCTGGGCACTCGAAGAAACGCCTCGCGGCGGAGCTTGCAGACGAGGAAATCGACTTCATCGATATCATCCCGGCCTCGAAACTTATCGAGACCATGGATGAAGATGAGATTGAATCGCTCATAAAGCTCATCGAGGCGCTCAACATAAACGGCGGCGACCATGGCATCGGCGAATTGGTTGAGGAGGCGCTCGCGTTCTTCTACAACCAGGGCCGGTCCGAGAAACGAGGACCTGACGAAGCCTAGACGGCGTGAGGCGGCGATGGACTTTCATGTCCTCGCCGCCTCGCTTCTTTTACTCCTCTCCCCTTTTTTGATACGATGACTAGACTATGGAAATGAAATACCCCCGTTCCTCGATGCTTATCCCGATGGTTATTGAGAAGTCGCAGTTTGGCGAGCGCGCATACGATATCTACTCCCGCCTCCTTCGCGAGCGCATCGTCTTCCTTGGCGGAGGAATTGATGACGATGTTGCTAACCTCATCATCGCGCAGCTTCTCTTCCTTGAAGCGGAAGATCCTAAGAAGGATATTTCTCTCTATGTGAACTCCCCGGGAGGATCAGTGACCGCAGGACTCGCGATTCTGGATGCGATGAACCACATCAAACCTGATGTCTCGACGGTGTGTGTCGGTATGGCAGCGTCAGCCGCAGCAGTCATCCTTGCTGCAGGAGAGAAAGGCAAGCGCTATGCGCTTCCTAACTCCGAAGTGATGATCCACCAGCCATGGGGCGGTGCTCAGGGCCAGGCAACTGATATCGAGATCACGGCAAAGCACATCATCGCTACCAGAGAGCGCCTCAATAAAATCCTCGCGAAATCAACCGGCCAGCCGCTTGCAAAGATCGAGAAGGATGTCGAGCGCGATTACTTCATGACCGCAGACGAAGCGAAGAAGTACGGAGTCATCGATACCGTTTACAAAGCAAAGTAAGAAAGCAGCCAAAGAAGCGACACGGACTCCTTGAGTGGAGTCCGTTTGCGTTACGCCGTGCCGGCAGGAAATACGAGACTACGAAGAGTAGAAAACGTCAATATGCTATACTCACGCAATCAGCACCGATTCTTGTCCTTACGGCTGCATTTCCGCTGATATTCAATAGATTTTCGTTAGTTTTAAAAACGTGCGCGTGTAAGTAGGGTATCCAGGTTATGTCTATAAAACTCGTATTGATACTGCTCGCGGTGTCCGGCCTTGCCGGCATCGCCCTTGGCTACGTACTTCGCTGGCTCATCTCCCTTTCCCAGCGGGGGTCTTTGGATTTGGAAGTGAAGCAGAAGTTGCTTGAGGCTCGTGAAAAGGCCGACATGATCGTGAAGGAGGCAGAGGCGCGCGCAGAAACGGTTGAAGAAGACCGCCTTGCCCCGCTTGGCGAGCGCGAAGAGCGCCTTGAGAAGACGGAAGACCGCCTTGCTAAACGCGAGGAGTTTCTTGATGACCGCGAACGAAACCTCGCAGAAGAAGGAGAGCGCGTGCGCACCCGGGAGAACGAAGCGCAGAATTTGAAAAAGGATGCTGAGAACGTTTTGAAAGAACGCCGTGCTGAACTTGCTCGCATCTCGCACCTTTCAGAGGACGAGGCCAAGAAGCGCCTGATGAAAGAAGTAGAGGAGGCGACCGAGGAAGCTATCCTTACGCGCCTTCAGAAACTTGAGGCACATGGCGAAGAACGCCTGCAGGAAAAAGCGCGCACAATGCTTACAACGGTGATTCATCGCCTTGGAAACGCTGTGAACGCGGAAGTGATGTCGCTTTCGATAAGCATTCCTTCGGAAGAGATCAAAGGTAAGGTGATCGGCAAGGAAGGCCGTAATATCAAGGCGTTTGAGCGCGCGACCGGGGTCGATGTCATCATCGATGACGCGCCTGAGAAGATCACGCTCTCTTCCTTTGATCCGCTTCGCCGCCACATCGCGAAGATCGCGCTTGAGCGATTGATCCAGGACGGAAGAATCCAGCCAGCAAAGATCGAAGAGGCAGTCGAGAAAGCGAAGAAGGAAGTAGACGAGACGGTGAAGAAGCGCGGAGAGCAGGCAGCCTATGAGATCGGGCTAGTGGGCCTTGATCCGCGCCTCATCTCCCTGCTTGGACGCCTCCACTTCCGCACAAGCTATGGCCAGAACGTGCTCCAGCATTCAATCGAGATGGCGCATCTTGCTGGCATGCTCGCAGACGAGCTTGGCGCAGACGCTGCCGTGGCTCGCGCAGGAGCGCTCTTGCATGACATCGGAAAAGCGATCGATCACGAGGTGCAGGGCACCCACGTCGAGATCGGCCGCCGCGTGCTGGAGAAGTTCGGCGTCGATAAGCGCATCATCCAGGCGATGCAGTCGCATCACGAGGAGCATCCGTATGAAACTCCTGAATCCGTCATCGTACAGGTGGCAGACGCAATTTCTGCAGGGCGCCCTGGAGCGCGTCGGGACACCGTCGAGCGTTACCTCGAGCGCCTTGGGGACCTTGAGCGCATTGCTAGCGGCTTCCCTGGCGTAGAGAAGGTATATGCCATCTCCGCAGGACGCGAGATCCGCATCTTCGTGAATCCGGGCAAGGTCTCAGACCTCGCAATGCACAAGATGGCGCGAGATATCGCAAAGCGCGTGCAGGAAGAGCTCAAATATCCGGGCGAGATCAAAGTGAACGTCATTCGGGAGAACCGCGTCGTTGAGTTTGCTCGCTAGAGCGTGGATTAGGAGATATACAGAGCAAAAGGCAACCCCTATTGCACAAAATGGCGCATTTCCTATACTTTTTAGGTATCCCCTGCCGTTCGTATCTTGGCCGAGGGATTATCAACTAACTACACACCATGAACAAAGCAGACATCGTATCCAAAGTTCAGGATGTTCTCGGCAGCACGAAGGCGGACGCAGAACGCGCTGTTGAGACCTTTATTGACTCGATCATCACCGGCTTGAAGTCAGGCGATGAGGTTTCAGTCGCAGGTCTTGGGATCTTCGTTGCAAAGGCTCGCCCAGCTCGAACTGGACGAAACCCTCGCACTGGAGAGACCATCCGCATTGCTGCAACTCGCACACCTAAGTTCCGCGCAGCAAAGGCACTCAAGGACGCAGTTAAGTAAAGAACGCTACGTTCAGGAAAAGCCGCCCTACGGGGCGGTTTTTTCTTTATGGGACCAGAGGCCAGAGGTTTCGGAAGACTTCGCGCTGGTCGTGCGCCAAAAGCTTTGAGTGTATCTCCACGAGATAAAACGGGCGTGTACGGGTATTGATCATCACCACGTAATCCCCGATAGCCCAGGTGGTTGAAAGAAAGTTCACTGCTTCCCCCCAGAATTTTATATGCCTGCGAGACGCGTACTTAGGACCAAACTTAACTTCGACAGGAGCCCGGTTGCTTAACAGCTTAAGGTCTATTCCTTCTTGCCACTTGTCCCAATACCAACTGATCCACTCCCCGTAGTGCTCCACAAAGGTGTGGTCTTGGAATCCCCACCACGTCGTTTCTTTGCTTTCGAGAATATTCTTGTCCCATACGAATGCCTGTTGGCGTAGGAAATCCATAATCTTTGTCTCCTCAATAAAACGGACCGTCGGTACCTCATACGAAGGACTCGCTGCGATCGTAGAAAGTTCCTTTGCAAGGCCCTTCAACAGCTCTTCGCGTTCCGCAACTCGTTTTTTGTCTGCGCGTGTAAGAGCAAGCACCTCCGCAGGGCTCGCTACGCTAAAGAGTCGGGGGCGCTTCGTTGCGTCCTCGCTTAGAAGCCCTTTTTCAACGAGCCCTCGCGCGAGACTGTAGGCCGTTGTTCGTTTGATACCTGCGCTTTTGCCAAACACAGGAGGCGTTGAAGGTCCTATTTTAATGATGCTGTTGTAGATCCGGATCTCGCTTGGAGAAAGACCCAGAGAGCTAAGCAAGGAATCTTTCATACGTATAAGTCTATATGTTGTCAACCTTTTGTCAACATATGTTCGACAAATATTGACCATAGGTAGGCACTACACAATAATTCCCCCCAGAGTCAAGTTATGACTTATAAGAATTATTTACCTAGCAACTATCCATGAACAAGAAATTTATCCTTGGTGCCATTGTTCTCCTGGTGCTCATCGTGCTTGTTGGAGTAGGAGTAACGAAAGGCAACACCTCTAATGAAGGCTCTATCCCCATTGGCGGCATCATGATCCTTTCAGGCGAAGGAGCCACCTGGGGCGAAGCGTCTCGAAACGGCATGGAGCTTGCCATTAAAGAAGTGAACGCGCGCGGAGGAGTTAACGGAAAGCAGCTCCGCGGCATCTATGAGGACGATGCGGGGGACTCTCAGAAGTCCATCAGTGCCTTCAAGAAGCTCACTACTGCTGACGGGGCCAAGTTCATCGTCGGCCTTAACTGGTCGAATACCGGCCTTGCTGTCGCTCCCGTTGCTGCGGCCGCTAAGGTGGTCGTGATCTCTCCTTCTCTTGGCGCTCCTGCGTTCAACGAAAGCAGCGAGTACCTCTTCAACACCTGGCAGCATGACGAGATCCTTTCTGCTGACCTCGCAGACATCGTGTATGAGCGAGGACATCGAAAGGTTGCGCTCTTTGGAGCAAATGACGTATGGGTGACGCTCCAGACAGCTGCGTTCAAGAAGCGCTTCGAACAGCTTGGAGGAACGGTCGCACATATCTACGAGCCAATTCTCGGAACCTCTGACGAACGTACAGAGATCCAGAAGGTGCTTATCGACAAGTCAGTCGACGCGGTTGTTATGACGACCGACGGGACTGGCCTTACGGTTGTGACTGCTCGCCAGCTTAAGGAGTTCGGATCAACGCTCCCACTCTTCAACATTACCGTCGACAAGGGCATCATTACGCAATGCGGTGACAGCTGTAACGGAATGATCTTCCCAACCTCTCTCACGCCCACGTCTGACTTTGAAGCAAAGTACCAAGCAGCGTACAACCGCGATGTTGAGATTGGTGCTGACTCAGCCTACGACGCAATCATGATGATCGCAGAAGCAATGGAAGAGACCGGTTCCGAAGATCCCGAAGTCGTTAAGGACTATCTTGCAAAGATAGAGGTCTATACCGGCGCTTCCGGCACACTCACCTCAGACGGCAAGCGGGCATTCACGAAGCCATACGTTCTGAAACAAGTGATCGACGGCCTTCCAATCACAATTAAAAACTAACTAGTGTGCTGTACGTGAAAGCCTCCCTTGTGGGAGGCTTTTACTTTATTTGAAATACTTCTTGTTCTTCAGCTTCTCGGGCATATAGCTCTCCGTGTCATAGCGCTTGTAGCCTTTGCCGTGCCCGAGCTCTTTCATGAGCTTGGTTGGAGCGTTACGGATGTTCATAGGAACCGGAAGATTCCCGAATTTCGCTATGTCTGCTTGCGCTTCGCGAAGCGCTTCGTACGCGCTCTTTTCTTTCTTGCAGTTAGCAAGGTAGGCAACTCCGTGCGCGAGGTTGATGGCGCACTCAGGGTAGCCGATCGTCTCGCAGGCGCGAAACACGGCATTAGCAACGACAAGCGCCGTCGGCTGAGCAAGACCAATGTCCTCTGAAGCGAAGATGACCATTCGTCGGGCGATGAAGAGAGGATCCTCTCCTGCCTCCACCATGCGCGCAAGATAATAGACGGCCGCATCAGGCTGCGAAGCCCGCATGCTCTTAATGAACGCGCTTATGGTGTCGTAGTGCTCGTCTCCCTTCTTGTCGTAGCGAAGATGCGGGGACTCAAGCGCGCTCGCTAAGGTGGCTGGCGTCACTTCCCCATACAAGGACTCTGCTCCTTCGAGCATAGTAAGCGCACGTCTAGCGTCTCCGTTTGCGTAGCCCAAGAGCCAATCGAACGCTTCTTTGCCTACCTTGAGCTTCGAGCGCTTCACGATCTTCTTCAAAGCCTCTTCAGACAAGGGCTCGAGCACGAACACGCGGCAACGAGAAAGGAGCGCGGGAATAACTTCGAAGGAAGGATTCTCGGTCGTCGCCCCGATCAAGGTCAGCTCTCCGCTTTCAACAAACGGAAGGAGGAAATCCTGTTGGCTTTTGTTGAAGCGGTGGATTTCATCAAGAAAGAGCACCTTCGGCTTCCCGAACGGAAGCTTTCCGGAAGAAGCGCCTCCGTCGACGATCCGGCGGATGTCGTCCTTGCCTGCAGACACCGCTGAAAGCTCATACAGCTCCGCGTCAAGGGCTTTGGCGTAGATGCGGGCGATCGTCGTCTTCCCGGTTCCCGGAGGGCCCCACAGAAGAAACGAGAAGCGGTGCTTCTTCTCGATAGCAACGCGAAGCGGCTTCCCTTCAGCGACCAGGTGTTCTTGCCCTACTACCTCTGCGATAGTCTTGGGGCGTAGGCGTGCTGCGAGCGGTTCCATCCCTCCATAGTACCTTTTGAGAAAGTTCTCTGCATGAAGAAAGCCGCCCCGTGAAGGGCGGCTTTCTTTGCACGTATGAGCGGTCTGCTTAGTCGACCAAGTTCATTGCCTCGTCGGCAAGGTCTTCAGCTTCCTCGGCTAGCTCAACTGCGTCATCATAGTTCTCGTCGTCGTAGGCATCTTCTGCCTCGGCGAGAACATCTTCTGCTTCCTCGAGAAGGTCCTCGGCTTCCTCGATGTCGTCGTTTGACGCATCAGAGTCGTCGACTGCTTCCCATGCATCATCGATGGCGTTCTCAGCATCGTCGAGAGCGTCTTCTGCGTCGCCCTCGTCGGCGTCATCGTTACTGCCACTTCCTCCTTCTGCAATATCCTGCGCTTCTTCTGCGAGCTCGAGAGCTTCGTCAGCGCGGTCCATTGCGGAATCGTACTTCTCGTCGTCAAACTCTTCCTGAGCGACGTCGAGCTTGTCTTCTGCTTCGTCAACAAGGTCCTGAGCTTCTTCCTTGGTGCCGATAGATTCATCTGAGTCGTCGATCGCCTGCTGCGCATCGTCAATAGCTTCGTCAGCATTGTCGATTGCATCCTGGGCGTCTTCCTCGTCAGAGCTGTCGTCATCATCGTCCTCGTTGCCGTTTGCAATGTCGCTTGCCTCTTCAGCAAGGTCCTGTGCTTCTTCGGCCTGCTCGATTGCCTCATCAAACTCTTCGTCATCAAGGGCTTCGTTAGCGTCATCAAGGGCTGCTTCCGCATCCTCGAGGAGCTCCTCAGCGTCACTGATGTCGCCGTTTGACTGGGTAGAGTCGTCGATGTCCTCCTGAGCGTCTTCGATGGCGTTCTCAGCGTCTTCGATGGCGTCTTCAGCATCCTGTTCATCGCCATTGTTGTCGTCATCATCGTTGTCGTCATCATCTGAGTTGTCAGTGATGTCCTTCGCGTCAGATTCAGCATCCTGTGCAAGGCTGATCGCTTCTGAGTAGTCGCGGTCAAGGAATGCTACGAATGCATCCAAGAGGGTGTCGCCGACATCCTCGCTTGCGTTGTCATCCTCATCAACTGCGTCCTGGTATGCAGACACCGCTTCAAGAAGAGCGATGCGTGCCCGGGTCTCATCTGTTGATGGAGTTGACGGAGGAGGCGTGGTTCCGCCAGAAGCAATCGACGCATACTTTGCGCGCGAGAGCATTCCGAAGTAGCCGCTTGCAGGCGTTACCTGGTTTGCAGACTGCCAACGCATGACTGCGTCTTTGGTAAGTCCTCCGAAGAGGGTCGTCTCCTGTCCTGGAGATCCTACTCCCGTGCTTGCGACCAAGAAACCAGTAGAGTTCAGATAGATCTGAAGGCACTTCACATCATCTCCTGAGGTTCCTACCTGCATGTCGCGAGTGAATCCGCAGTCAGCGGCGCGTGCCGGAAGTGCCGGCATCATCGCAAATACTGAGAGCGAAAGCGCGGCTGCCGTTACAAAGGCAGCTACGTTTCTGTATAAAGTGTTAGTACGCATAGTTCATATTTTGGGTTAGCTATTGAGACGGTCTTTCGCACAGTGCCTCTAACATAACCAAGAATATCATGCGGAATTGATGAAGACGGCACGAACGATCAATTATCCCCAGCAGATTCCCGCGCAAAGGTCCTAAGCATTACAATCAATTGCATGACTGAACAAAAACCCGCATCGCTTTGGTGGATCGCCTTCTTCGTATCCGTTTCAGTATCCATTCTAACGACCATCATAATCATCGCCCTGGTCTTTCTCGTGGGCATGGTGAGCCCTGACTTTTATATCGATCAATGGGCAATGACGACTACCGGCCTCATCGTTATGAACATCCTGACGTTCGTAGTGATGTGGATCAGCATCATGCATCAGGCCCGCTATGCGAGTAAGCGCTACCTCATCACCGACTATAGGAAGGCGGTTCTCTACACCACGATCGGGTTCGTCCTCCTTACGATTCTTGGCTTTGTCCTAGACTTCTGGCAGGGATACGAGCTGTTTTGGGAAGACTACGCTCTAGCGGTTCTAGGAATTGTTATTGCCTATATCGCAACCAGGCAGTATTTGCGCCCGTAGCGCTGGTTTCCTCGGTACAAAATAACCACCCTTTAGGTGGTTATTTTATTTACGCTCAAGTCTAAGCGGCTATACGCCCTGCCCGGTATTGGCACGCGCTCGGTTGATGAGCTCATCGCGAAGCACTTCTGCATCAGCTTTTGAAAGTCCCATCAATCGCCCTTCAGAGCCTACGCCCATTGCGCCATACCGGCCCATAGAAGCGCTTGCTCCTGCGGTCTGGATATGGAGGTCAGAGAGACCAAGAATGCGGGCGATGATGCCGCGGTAGATATCCACGTTCTGGATGCGCGTGTACGGGATAGTCACATATCGCTTCCAGATGACGCCTGACTCCTTACGGAACCCCGCGTCGGTAATCTCGTAGCGATAGAAGTGGTAAGTCAGCTTCGCCCATACAAAGGCGAGGACCGCGGCAACAATAAGAATTCCTACTACGTATAGACCAATGTTGCTGAGTGCTGCTGACCACGTGTTCTCATCCTCCGCGTTGAACATGAACCAGAAGAACGCGATTAGAATTATCGTGTACGCGAACTGGAAGAACGAACCAAGGAAAAAGAGCCAGACGGCTTTTGGATCAAGTTGTTTCATATACGAGCCATTCTAGCAGAAATGCTTGAGTGATATTAGCTTCTAGGGCTTCTTCTTTTCAGATCTCATACCTTCTCTGCACTCAGTGGCCCATGCTCGGCCCGCGTCCCCACCCCACAGCTGCCAGGCGATATACCCGTTTGAGGGCCTGGAAGGATCAAAGAAGTATTTTCCCTTCTTATCAACCTCATGTCGTGCGAAGTACGAATACATGCGCAGGATGAGCGACGCCGGAACCGGCTCTCGGCGTACAAGGAATGCGGCCACTGATTGGCCCACCACCGTTCCGCCCCGTCGCCACTTTCTACGTAATTGCAGCCCTTCTGCAGCTGCCTGCGCGACCTCCTGAGGCGGTATGAGATTCATGGCTACGAGTATACCGAAGGTTACTCCTGCTATAGTCGATTCATGGAACCGCCGGCATTCCCTATGCGTATTAATAAGTATCTTGCCCAGAAAGGTCTTGCGACCCGCCGTGGCGCAGACACTCTTATACAGGAAGGCAAAATAACTATTAACGGACGCAAAGCGCTCCTTGGCGACAAAGTAGAGGAGCGTGACCTGGTCGAAGTCCGAGCCTCACACAAGCAGAAAGCGTACTCCTACTATGCGTACCACAAGCCCCGGGGGATCATGACGCACTCAGCCCAAGACGGAGAAGACGATATCAACGGCATCACGATAGAGGTTCCTGAACTACGCGGGACCTTCCCTATCGGGAGACTAGATAAAGACTCAAGCGGGCTCATGCTCCTTACCAATGACGGCCGCGTCACTGACCGCATGCTCAATCCTGTTCACGAGCACGAGAAGGAGTACGTAGTGCGTACCAAGCAGCCACTTCGCAGCAGTTTCAAGGAATACATGGAGGCAGGCGTTGATATCGAAGGCTACCGCACCAAGCCATGTACCGTAAAAATCCTTGGAGGCAAGACGTTTCGTATTACGCTCACCGAAGGTAAGAAGCATCAGATCCGCCGCATGGTGTCTGCCATGCATAACGAGGTGGACACGCTTGAACGTGTGCGTGTTTTGAATATCGCCCTTGATTCCCTTTCTTCAGGTGCGTTCCGAAAGATCGAAGGAGCGGAACTGAAGACATTTCTCAAAACTATTGGTCTGTAGCAGCCGGATATAAGCTATATACTTAGCTCATGAAATCCTTGCTCAAAGATCCAGTAGCCGTTATAGGAACCATTTTGGCAGTAGTAGTGCTACTAGGCGCTTTCTACGTCTCGTATGTAAGCGGGACTAGAACAGAGACTCACATCGATGATCAGGCGCTGGAGCAAGAACTAGCCATTTCAACAGATACCTGGAGAGCCAGGATGGAACGGGGCTGGCCCGCAGATGACGGATGTGACATTCGTACGGCTTCCGTAGAGTTGGCACCTTTTTCTCCATACGCTCAAACAATTACATTTGAGTATACGCACTGCGATTCGTATGCGTTGAGTTTCCGAAACACCGGTTCGCAAATTGTCCCGATTACTGGAGGAGAGTACGCATTGGATGACGTGAGCGGTAACGATATAGAGGGAAGACCTATTGTGGATTACTGGATCTTAGAGGAAGGACAAGACACCAAAAAGTTTATTGCTTCTTTGGTGAGCGCGCTTCCTCATCCCCTAGCAAGAGCTAACTGCAAAGTAAAAGACTATATTGCGGAAGATGGTGGTGTAGTAGGAATTCAGATTCCTGGTGAAACATTATTTGCCGTTTATCCTACTGAAGCATTTTATGAGCAAGATCCAGAAGCTGCGTATCAGCTTTGTAGTCCGCTTCGAAATATGCATGCCATTCAATTTTTCAAAAGGGTAGAGAATGTGCTTCTGTTGGTACATGTAGGTCACGATACTCCTCAATTCAATCCTACGAGTTTCGAAGTTCATTAGTGTGCCCCACCTCAGTCTCGAACTAGGTAGAGCGAGGCACATGAAGGATACTTTGTCGGTCTAGCTATTTAATTCCGTAGAAGTCGTAGAAATCCTGTATGATGCCGTGAGCAGTACGTGGCGGCATGGAAGTTGCATCAACAAGCTTATCTAACGGAACTTGTTTCGCTTTTTCTAAGAAGTCATCCGCAAGTTCTTGTTTAAACCCGTATTCACCTGGAGCTTTGTCATGCCCGCCAAGAAATTGACCCCATACGTCTGTTTGGCCTTTCCATAACTCAGGATTGTAATCGATGTTCCCTACTTCATACGTAGGTGGGTAGAGGCGTCGATACGCTTCCAGATTATAGAGATTGGATCTACCGCTCACGTATTTGGCATCTGGATATTTAGCCTTAATGTCACGGAACATGTCTGTAAGTTCTGCCTTGCGACGATCGAGTCTCTCCTTGCTCAAGGGTCCTTTTGATACATCCTTACCATCTTCGAACTCTTCTTCAGCTTCAGCATTAAAGAAGTGCAGTGCGATGGTTTTTGTCGCATCGTCGTAGCGATAGTAAGAACAACCGAAACGAGCTTCTTTCTCGTCATGATACTTAAGACCCTTCTTGTCGTAGCTTTCGCGGCGCTTCAATACTTCTGCATATCCTACCTCAGTAAGATTCTCATCTGTAAGACCAGGTATAAGTGTGTTGTCTTCCCCTTCCGTGTGAATCGCTTTATTAAGCAGAGGAGCGTATGTCTCCACAGCTTCAATAACAGAAACGCCTTCGCGTTCTGCCATGATTTTTGCAAACCTGAACTGCGTATCGAAAAGTCCTTTAGGATATACAAACTGGTGATTCTCCTTCCAATAGTCCGGAGTTTTTACGCCTTCAGAAGGGCTCCCCAGCGGAGTCTGTGGAAAGGGTTCGATCATGAAGCAAGTATAGCTTCGTTCATAAACTCAGAGAAGCCGGTTACTTACAAAGCACCTCAGTCTCTTGAACTAGCACTAGTGGGTGCGGGATAGGAGAATCGAACTCCTGCTCTCAGTTTGGAAAACTGATGTTCTACCATTAAACTAATCCCGCAATAGGGCGAGAATACCATACCACTGTATTTTTGCCTGCTTTGGCGTAGCATACCAATAATGCTCCAGCACATCGTCTCAATCGTAGCCGCGGGCGCCCTTACCTTCTGGGCGACCGTGGTTACCCAGTACCACCAGTTCTCAGGACCTCCTCCTGAGATCGAGATTCCGCCGGTAGAAGTGGCGGAAGTGGTTCCAGCGATAGACCCAGGACCCTCCCCGTTTGAAATACTGATCGATGAGCTTGCCGAAGCTGCAAGCTCAACTGCAACGGTCACTCCCGCAGTTCCCCAAACACCTAAGCCGGTTCCAACGACAACCCCGACGGTTCCCTTCACCCCGCTCCCGGTTCCTACTCCCCCGCAAATAGTCGCGCCGGTAACGCCAACAGCGCCCGTAGCGCCGGTTGTCCCCAACGTTGATGTAAAGCTCACGACTGAAGCTCTTCTTAAGGGTGCGGTCGTAAATATCATCTGCGTCCAAGGAGGAGGCCTTCGCGGAAGCTCGGGCTCTGGAGTGGTGGTGGACTCAAAAGGAATCATCATGACCGTCGCACACGTCGCGCAAGGCTTCCTTCTGACCGACTACCCGCAAGAGAATGCCGGCCACTGCTATATCCGGACCGGAAGCCCAGCCAAAAATGCCTACACTGCCGAACTTATCTACATCTCCTCTGACTGGATAAAGGACAACCCCGGTACTTTCCTTTCGACTCGTCCCACCGGCACCGGCCAGGATGACTTTGCTTTCGTGGCGGTCACCGGAAGCCTGACAGGGTCTTCTGTTCCCTCTTCTTTCATCCATATCCCGCTTGCCTCCTCGGCGACAGATATAGAGATAGGAGACCAGGTAGGCATTGGCTCCTATGCCGCTGAGTTCCTGACGAGCTCCCAGGTACGCTCATCCCTCTATCCGACAATAAGCTTCGCCCCCGTAAACGACGTATATACCTTCGGCGGGAACCGCACCGATATCTTCTCGGTCAAGGCGGGCCCTGCAGCCCAGGAAGGATCCTCCGGAGGCGCTGTCATAAACGAGAACCGACGCCTTATCGGACTTATCTCGACCCGAAGCGTGAAACCGGATCTTTCCCTTCGCGAACTGCAGGCACTCACCATGGATCATGTGCGCCGCAGCTTCCGCGCTGACATGAACAGCGACCTTGATGCCTATCTCAAGGGAAACACACCAACACTCGTCGCGAACTTCCGCGGCCGCGCATCAGATCTTCTCGATATCCTCGAAGAAGCGATTGCAGAGGCGGAATAAAGCGAAAGTTTGTGCTAGGATGCCCTGAAGCGGGCCGTAGTATACCGGTAGTACATCTGCTTTGGGAGCAGAGAGACCGAGTTCGATTCTCGGCGGCCCGACCAATTGAGAGTGTCTTTTCGTGAAAAACAAATGAGTGCTCCGACCTTGAAGAGTACGGCCTGTTATATGGGTATTTCTCGGACTAACGGAAATTGACCGAGAGTGACTTTTGTCTTTTATCCCCACTGCCAACACCTTTATACACAGGTCCTAATGAACGGAAAAACGGCCCTTATGGGGCCGCTTTCCTGACTGGTGCGGATAGGGAGAATCGAACTCCCGACTGGTCCTTGGCAAGGACCCGTTTTACCACTAAACCATATCCGCGCGAACTCTATGGTCGCACACTCTTTTCGTTTCTTCAATTCGCTTGTGCTCCCGCCAGGACTCGAACCTGGAACGACTGTTCCGAAGACAGTAATGATATCCGTTTCACCACAGGAGCGTACTGAAATACTACGCGAACCCTAGGAGATTGGCTACCTGCATACTAGTATTTTACCTATGAGCTTTTCCGTTCCCCAAGAAGTGACCGTAGTTGCAGCGAGTCTTCGAAGCGAAGGGTTCGAGGCATATCTTGTCGGCGGATGCGTTCGAGATATCCTCCTTGGCAGGAAACCAAAGGACTGGGACGTCACGACTAACGCAAAACCAGCTGATATCCAGCGCGTATTCCCTGACTCTTTTTATGAAAATGACTTCGGCACTGTCGGGGTAAAGACTGGGTCAGAGGACCCAACCGTCGCGATCGTTGAGGTAACTCCCTATCGAACTGAGACCGGGTATTCCGACAAGCGTCGTCCTGACGCCGTTTCCTTTGGAGAGAGTTTGGAAGAAGATCTGGCACGCCGTGACTTTACGATTAACGCAATCGCCCTTGATGATTCTAAAGGACAACTCGTAGATCCTTATAAAGGACAAAAGGACATTGAGCTTCGGGTGCTTCGAACCGTCGGTGTCCCTGAGGAGAGGTTCGAGGAAGATGCTCTTCGCCTCATGCGGGCTGTCCGCTTGGTCGCAGAGCTCAATTTTGCCCTAGATACGGATACAGCGGCTGCAATACAGCAAAAAGGCCATAATTTGACCCACGTTTCACGTGAAAGAATCCGGGATGAGTTCTCCAGGATCCTCCAGTCTGAACAGCCGATGATGGCCCTTACCCTTTCCCAGCAACTAGGCATCCTTGAGTACATCGCCCCTGACCTTACGCGAGGCATCGGGATAGATCAGAACCAGGCACATAGCTATGACGTATTCGGACATCTTATGCGTTCCATGCAGCACGCAGCCGATAAGGAATGGGATTTTGATATACGCCTCGCTGCCCTGTTCCACGACGTCTCTAAACCTGAAACCAGACGCTGGTCTGAAGAGAAGAAGGACTGGACGTTCCATGGCCATGAGGTCGTCGGAGCCCGTGTAGCCGAAAAAGCCCTTAAAGACCTGAGGTTTTCACGTGAAACGATAGATAAGGTAGTAAAGCTTGTCCGCTGGCATATGTTCTTCTCTGACCCGGATCAGATAACTTTGTCTGCTGTTCGAAGGATCATACGAAACGTAGGAGAAGAGAATATATGGGATCTATTGAACCTCCGCATTTGCGACCGTATAGGGACGGGGCGTCCTAAAGAGCAGCCTTTCCGTTTCCGCAAGTACAAGGCAATGGTTGAGGAAGCGCTTAGGGACCCGATATCAGTCAGCATGCTTAAGACTGACGGCACCAGGCTTATGGAGGTCTTTCACGTGAAACCAGGTCCAAGCATAGGCTTCGTACTAAACGCCCTCCTTGAAGAGGTCCTTGAAGACCCGAAGAAGAATACCGAGAAATACCTAGACGAAAGAACTCAGGCACTGCTTACCCTTCCGGAAGGAGAACTTAAGACTCTAGGGGAGTCAGGCAAGAAGAAGCGAGAAGACGCAGAGGAGGCAGAATTACAGAAGATTCTTGAAAAGCACCACGTTTGCTAGGGGGTTTCGTGTGAAACGTCCATTTATACGTTGTATAATATAGGTTTTTCGTCTATTTCAGGTATAAAAAAGCCGCCTTGCTTAGTTGGAAACCAAATAGTGAGCGGGCAAATGATTGGGTAGTTTCCAGGAGTGGGCAGCTTGGCGGCTTTTATTGTTTTCTGCGCCGTCTCGCATGCAATTTCCGCTTCCAGAATATTTCAGGGGATACGCCCCGGTTACGTTGAAGGGAAAAGCTTAGCGTTAGACGCGATGATGAAAGAGCTCTCAAAGAACTGTGCCGTAACCACGGACAGCTCCTAAGAGTTCTGCCGCCGCGGGTCTAGGATCTATCATACGTTATAAAGGACAAACAACCTACGCTGTCTGTGGATAATGTCCTATATGTCCTTTATAAGGTTATGGAGACAGGGCAGTGGTCAGAGCCGAATATGTCTGGATGTATCTCAGCTTTCTTAACCTTTGATGCTAGTTTTTCGGATACGAAAATGTAATCAATACGCCAGCCAACGTTTCGTTCTCGCGCCTGTGCAAAATGACTCCACCAACTATAGTGGCCGTTACCTTGAGTAAAGATGCGGAAGGTATCAACAAATCCAGCCTCTATCATGCCCTGTATTCCTTCCCGCTCTTCGTTAGTAAAGCCTTTAACTCCCACGTTTTGCTTGGGGCGGGCAAGGTCATCTGGGGTATGGGCGACGTTCAAATCCCCGCAGAAGATAACCGGTTTTTCTTCCTCGAGGCGTTTCATGTACTCAAGAAAAGCAGGGTCCCATTGCTTGTGCCGAAGGGGAAGACGAGAGAGATCGTCCTTAGCGTTAGGGGTATAGACGGAGACTACGTAGAACTGTTCAAGGTCAGCAGCGATGACCCGGCCCTCCTTATTAGGGTCTCCGTACCCGTCCCTCGAGAGCCCGTATTTATCGGCTATGTCCGTAGGAAGGCCAAAAATAACGTTATTTGGGACGGTCTTGGTGAAAATGGCCGTTCCGCTATATCCCTTCTTATCTGCCGAGCACCAGTATTCCTCGTAGCCTGGGAGGTCGATTTCAGACTGATGCTGCTGAGCCTTGGTTTCCTGGAGGCAGAGAACATCAGGCTTCACCTGTTTCATAAAGGGCAAGAACAGCTCCTTTCGGTGCACTGCCCGGATGCCGTTTACGTTCCACGAAACTATCTTCATGCGAAATGTACCTTCATTGTGAGCATTCTATCAGTGTGCAACATGAGTATTGCCTGAAGACGAAGAATGTGTCCTTCTATTGACATACCTCCTGGTAGGGATAGAGTACTCATAAGCTCGTACCTTGTGCGGAAGAGAGAACGATCTCCGACCATAGGTTCCTAAGCCTTCGTCGGGGCACCTCCTTTTTTCTCCATAAGCTCTACGCGCGGGCAAAATGCGGCGTGGAAGTCTCTTTAATAAAATGTGCACAAAGCAGCGCGTAACAGCACTGCGGTAATTCCTCTTAAACATGAATATTATTTCTTTCTGGTCACGCGCTACAGCAAGGCGCAGTGTTGCTCTATTACTTGCGATTTCGCTCGTAGGAGGATACTTCACCAACGTGACCCCAGTGCAGGCCCAAGAAGCGCCTGAGCAGTGCGTCATCGTAAGTGACGACACAACACTAGAGGACGGCCAGCCAGCTGACGAACTCACCTTCGTCCATCCGAACTGGAACCATGATCTTGAGCCAGCTGCTGCTTGGATCTGGGGCGACAACCCGGTCGTCGATTCGTCAGTCGATGAAACGCAAGTTTTCACAAAAACGTTCTCTCTTCAAGAATTGCCCGCATCTGCAACACTCACGCTCGCATCTGATAACGGATACTTGGTTAAGGTAAACACCGTTCAGCAGGGAACTAACGAACTTGCTAACCCAGGGAATACCTTCAACCCAACCACCACCATCCCGGTTACTGGTCTTATTGCAGGAACCAACACGCTTGAGATTACCGTCTTCAACAAAGGAGGAGACGCCAACCCGCAAAACAACCCAGCAGGCCTTATTTTCCGCCTCACGGTAGACGGTAGCAACTGCGGCGAGCCGCCAGTGGTAGACACTGACCCCGTAAACACCTGTATCGTTCCAGAGGCATCTGACGAAACAGTTGTTATCGGCGTAACTCCAGAAGCAGAAGAGACGCTTCAGGAACTCCTTGATGGTGAGTACGGAGCTAACGCTCCTGATGCAGCGACCGAACAGGAAAACTTCCAGTCATGGAGCGGCACGGGAAACTCTGTCGACTTCACTGTCGAAAACCTCAGCCAGGATTCCAACTCCGCACATACTCACGTGTTTGGTTACTACCTTAACGGTGGAAGCTTCACGCCGGTCTTCCGCGAAGGAACCGTCGGAGCTCCGTATGCCGCTGTTCCCGAACTTTCAGTTGGAAACTCAGCATCGTTCTCAACAGCAGTGGTTAACGACATCGTCTTCGCTATCGCTGACTGGGACGGATCGGTATACACCTACTTCGCAACGGACGACTCGATGAACTTCGGTGGGGAAGCGCATGCGCTCTCATACAACATCGCCGACAACGAGTACGCCATCGCATTCGAAGACCTCGTATTTGCCGCAGGAGACGAAGACTACAACGACGTTGTGGTCTCGCTCCATGTCGACAGCTGTGAAGGAACTGCCGTTTGCGAAACCGGCGAAGAACTCCTTGCTAACGGCGACTTCGAAAACGTAGACGTCACCGCAGGCGCACAGTGGGACATCTTCCAGTCCGGCACCATCGATTGGATTGCGCAGTGGCTTGGCGTACCGGCTCTCGGACGTCCTGACGTTGCGAATCTTGAAGTGCAGGAGTCTGGCCTAAACGGCTGGACCGCTTCAACGCTTAACGGAGCAACCGGAGACCAGTGGACCGAACTTGATACTGACTGGGGCGGACCTACGAGTGGACAATCTGGTGAAGCAAGCCAGATCGCTATCTCACAGACCGTTCCAACCGTTCCTGGCGAGTCATACACGCTCACCTTCGACTTCTCACCACGCCCAGGAACAGCAGCGGGGGAGAACAAGGTAGAGGTGCTCGCAAACGATGACGTCATTGGCACGGTAGGCCCCTTGGCTGCTACCGGCGCACAGACCGAGTGGACTGCGCACACCTACAGCTTTATTGCAGACTCCTACGCAACGGAAATCACCTTCCGCGATGCAGGATCAACGAATGACTCCTTTGGAACCTTCGTCGACAACGCAAGCTTGTCATGCGAAGCGCCTCCAGAAACCGCAACGCTTGTTGCAACGAAGATCGTCTGCCCCACAGAAGAAATGCTTCCAAACTGGGGAGCAGGAGGCGTCGTATCTGAAATCACCGCCGACACCGCAGCTGACTTCCTCGAGGAAAACGAGAGCTGCTACCTTGCACCTAACTGGGATTTCCAGTGGGCAACAGACGCAACAGGGGATCCAGAGGATAACGGTTCCACGCCGCTTGAAGCTCCGTGGGCAACCTTCACCACTGATGAAACAGGAACGGTTTCTACCGAAGTTCCCGTAGACGCAAACATCCGCGTCCGCGAAGTATTGAAGGAAGGCTACATCCCGTTCACGGGACAGGTTACCGATCAGCCAGTATCTGCTGAGTTCTACTGCTCGACTGACGTCCTTCATTACGACAACTGGGTATGGATTGATGGAACAGAAGACGAGACCTACTACTGTGTGGCATTTAACGCACCGATTGATGAGGGTGGTGCCTGCGACGTCAGCGCATCGAACATTCTTCTCTCAAGCGACAGCGAAGAGGGAGAACTCCTCACTGAAGATGAGGACGGTCCTGCTTCAATCGTCGGAGAATTCCTCCACACTTCTTGGGTAGACGCAGTAGATGCGCTCTGGATCTGGAAGGATGCAGGAACCTCAAACGAGGACGCTGCAGACGGAACGACCGAAACCTTCACCCGCACCTTCGAGATCATCGGCACGCCGCTTGATTCAACGCTCGAGCTCGCCGCTGACAACAGCTACGTCGTCAAAGTGAACAACCAGACGGTCTGTGACGACGATGGGGAATTCAACTACGGAGACACCACCGACTGTGCTGTTCCGGCTTCCGTCCTTATAAACGGAACCAACACGATTACCTTCGAGGTGACGAACATGGACCATGAAACGGAGAACACGCCGGAAACCAACCCAGCGGGTCTTCTCTACAAGCTCACGGTCAATGAAAACGAGTGCGTCATGCCGCCGGCACAATTCTCAACAGTCACCATGTGTAAGGTGAACGAGAACGAGGAGCCACTCTCAGGCTGGACGCTCACGCTTGCAGGCACTCACATCGAGGACCTTGTGGTTCCTTCGACTAACGTCGCTGGAATAGACACCGTCAACTCGCTTGAAGGAGGGATGTCCTACATCGCTTCAGCGCTTGGCACCTGGACCAACCAGTGGGGAGCAAACATCGTAGACGCCGAGTACTCGACGACCGACGGATGGACGACCTGGATGGACGGTTACACGACCTACCAGACCGATATCCTCGAACTGCAGATCAACGAGGCGTTCGATCCTAATAGTGATTGGAGCCCGTACTCACCAGCTCATGCGTACGCCCAGTCATTCACGCAAGCAGCGGATGGCACGGCTAACTTCCGCGTCTTCGACGGATCGGGAACGACCGCAAACGAAAGCTGGTATGCAGACAACAGTGGAACACTTGCCGTAAGCCTCTCTGAAGGATACGCAGGTGTCACAGGCCAAAACGGCTGCGTCACGTTCACCGACGTACCGTACGGCGCGTACACCGCAGGCGAGCTCGCGCAGTCAGGCTGGAACTACGTCTCAACGAGCGACGGAGACAACGAGCTTGAAGGCGAGACCGTGAACGTCAACAGCGCAAGCGAGACCTTCACCATCATGAACAATGATGTGGAAGGAAACGATGACGTTGGAACGCTCATCATAGAGAAGACCATCATGAACGAGGATGACGGGGTATTCACCTTCGACATCTTCGGCACCAATGCGTCTCAGGACGTGCAGATCGCAACCGAAGAAGGTAACGGAAGCTCTACGATCAGCCTCCCGGTTGGAACCTACGCTGTCACTGAGGATGCCCAGGACGGATGGGTCATGACCAACGTCTCGTGCGAACAGCAGGACAACGAAGAAGATGTCCCGATGCCAAACAATGCAGTGGTCATTGAGGACGGAGAAACAGTCATCTGTACCTTCACGAACGTGATGACGGACGAAGAAGAGATCCCAGTTACGGTGACCCCGTCAAACATGCAGGGCTGGTACTTCTTCCCTGAAGGAACATTCGGCGGACAGACCGGCCAGATGGTAACGGGTCCTGGATCCGCACCTATCGGAGACGGAAGCGCAGAACTCGCAGTGACGACAAACACGGAAGGAGAAGTGCTCGGCATGTTTGACCTTGCTGGCACACGCTTCGACGACATCGTCTCGCTTGGCTACAGCACGTATCGAGCAACTGCAGGTGTCGCGCTTCCAGCGCTTCAGTTTGAGTTTGATCCGAACCTGACCGACGCTGTCACGACTTACTCAGGACGCTTGGTCTACGAACCATATCTCTCACAAGTCGTTTCAAGCGGCGTATGGCAGACGTGGAACCCGATGAACAACAACCCGGCCGGCAACTGGTGGTTTAGCGACACAACAGTCGCTACAGCTTCTGGCTGCACAATGGCACTGCCATGTACCTGGGCAGAAGTGCAGAGCATCTATCCTGATGGAGGAATCCGCGATGCAGGAATCTTCACTGGCGCAACGCTCTTCAAGGTTGGAAGCGGAGGCGGCGTGTATACAGGAAATGTTGATAAGTTTGTCATCGGCATCCAGAACGGATACACGACCACAACGACTACCTACGACTTCGAACCCAATGAAACAACTCCTCCTGGTGATGGAGAAGACGGCGACGGAGAGGGAGATGGGGAAGGAGATGGCGACGGTAACGGTGGAGGTGGCGGAGGCCCAAACGCAAACATGGTCAACAATCCTTCAGATGATGAAGGAGATGGGGACGGCATGGGCGGAGGAGACGGAGAACTGCCAGCTGACGACGAAGATGGCGTAGGAGGCGGAGCTGCCTTTGGAGCCTTTGCTGCCGGAGGCGGAGCAGGAGGTGATGGAGGAGGCATTGGAGAAGGAGATGGGGGTGCCGGAGAGGAAGACGGCGGCACCGCCATCGAGGACGAGGAGCTTGATTCGCTTCTAGCGAGCGCCTTCGCAGCCTTCGGAGACGGCCCAATGGCCTGGTACATGCTCCTCCTGCTCCTCCTTCTCATGGGAGTGAGCTACGGAGTATGGTTCGCCTTCAAGAAGAAAAAGGGAGAAGCATAGAGGACCCATCGCGTGCTACGATGCGCGCATGATTGATATGAAGAAAGCTGATGCGAGCGCCTTTACGGCGCTCGTTTCAGAACTAGCCGAGAAGAATTACGCGGAAGTAGAATTCTCCGTTACGCGCGCAGATCTCGTTGAGGGGGCAGAGAAGTTCTTCGAGTACCTAAGCGCAACGCCTCTGGAAGAGCGTCTTGCCTTTCACTTGAATGACCGACCAGGAGGCCGGCAAGGAGTCGGGTACATGCGCAAAGTGGGCGCAGAGGATGAAGTCGGGCGTACGGATCTCAAGGAGTACTTCCACTATCATCCGAAACTTCTCACTATCTTCGCCGGTAACCCCGTGCTCGAGCGAGCTGAAACGAAAGCATTCCTTTCCGTTGCTGACCGCATCTACCAGGAAGCCTTGCTTCGAAGTAAAGAGTTGTATCGGGTGATGTCAGTTGAGTTTCCCGATCTCTATTCGCAGTTCATCAAAGAAGGGGAGGAGCACATTGAGTATTCCGCGCTTCGCTTCCTGAAATACGAGGCGGCAGGCAAAGGGAAATTCCTCGCTCGCGCCCACTATGACCGCGGGGCAACAACGCTCGCGATCGCAGAGAGCGCGCCCGGGCTTCGGATCGGAAAGAACAACGAGACCTTGAAGGAAGTAGTGCATAAAGATAACGTCGCTCTCTTCATGCCAGCGTTCCAGCTGCCAGCCATCACTGATATGCGCTTCCGTCCGGCTTGGCATGACGTTGTGCAGTCCTCAGAGGACGTCTACCGAGACAATGCGGCCCGATGGGCCATCGTGTTCTTTGCAGATACCGCAGACGTACCGGTGCCAACGAAAGAGGAGAGCCATACGCCGTTAGTGTAATAGAATATATATATGAAAATTGCGATCCTTAACGACTCATTCTTTAACGAAACTCATTTAAAGGAACTCCGCGAGCTTGGAGAGGTCGCGGTATTTGATGGTACATCTAATACGAAAGAGGCGATCGAGAGAACTGGTGATGCGGACATCGTACTAGGCGATGGTTTTATTGCAGATTTTAATAAAGAGTATTTTGATTCCGTACCGAATTTAAAACTCCTTGCTCTGAATACCACCGCATTCGCAATGGTGGATTTCGAAGCCGCACGTAACCGAGGAATAAAAGTTGCAAACTGTCCCGGCTTCTCAAAACGTTCTGTGGCCGAAATGGCTATTGCACTCATCTTTGCCACCGTACGGCGTATTCCTTATGGAGATAAGAAATATAGAAGTGGTTCTATGGACCAAGACCCCAGCACCCCTGAAGGACGGGAATTAATTGGCTACGATCTGTATGGGAAAACGCTTGGAATTATCGGGGTTGGACGAATAGGATCCGAAATCGCGCGCATAGGAAAGGGAATAGGTATGAATGTTATTGGGTGGAATAGAAGTGGGCGGGACGATATCAACCTTGTTGAACTCGATGAACTGGTTTCAACTGCGGACGTAATCGCTGTCTCGCTTTTGTATTCTGAAGAGACGAAAGGAATTCTCTCAAAAGAGTTGTTGTTGAAACTGAAACCGAACGCAGTACTTGTAAACATTGCAAAGCGGGACTGCATAGATATGGATACTTTGTATGAACTGTTATCAGAAAGGAAGATAAAAGGCGCTGGATTTGATTGGGCCCAATGTAGCGAAAATGATCCTCTACTTTTGCTTGATAACGTAGTCTTTACTCCTCACGTGGCTTCTTATACTGCCGAGTCTTTCTTTGAGAACCTTCCTAATATGATTGTAGAAAACGTTCGATCGTTTATCGCTAAGAACCCTCAAAATATTGTTAATCCTTAGCGGCTCTTGCCGTGAAACTTCTTGTGTATCTCTCGTAGGTGCGCATCCGTGACGTGCGTATAGATCTGCGTCGTATTGATTGATGCGTGTCCAAGCAAGGCCTGTACGCTTCGGATATCTGCACCGTTACTTAGAAGGTCGGTAGCAAACGAGTGACGAAGCACGTGCGGGGTCACCTTCTTCGTGATGCCGGCCTTCACTGCGTATTTCTTTATGATGTTTTGCACCGAGCGAGGCGTGAGTCGCTTAGCAGCAGACTTTGCCTGCTTATCGTCTGCAACGATGTTCACGAAGAGCGCCTCTTCCATATCTTTACGCGCTTTGAGATAGGAAACTATCGCGGCTTTTGCAGAAGGGGAGAGGAACACGACACGCACCTTGTCTCCTTTACCGCGCACGGAGAGCTCATCTCTCGAAAGGTCGATATCAGAATTCAATGAACATAGTTCTGAAACGCGAAGACCGGTAGAAAAGAGAAGCTCGAGTATCGCCTTGTCGCGAGAAGAACGTTGGCTCGTTCCTTCGCTTGCGCCAATCAAGCGATTCAATTCAGCGGACGTGATGAGATCCAAGGAGCGCTCAGGAAGCTTTGCGAGCTCAATGCGCTCCGGAGAGACGCAGGGGACGTCGCGCTTTCGGAGGAACTTCAAGTACGCACGGATGGCGATGAGGTAGTAGTTCTGGGTCCTGCGCTTCATCGCGCCTGAAGTGCCCGGCTGGCGGTTCAGCCAAAGCCTGAACTCGCGAATCTTCTCCTCGGTGATGTCGCTCACATCCTTCACCTTGGCCCAGTCAAAGAAGCGGGTGAGATAGTGGTCATAATTCTCGATCGTTTTGACCGCCCGGCCGCGTTCAATCTCGATATATTCAAGAAACTGGCGCTTCATTGAGATTGCATCCATTGCTCTCCAGTATACCGCGAGGACTTCGCACAATATTCGTGCAATCAGAGGATGACGTATACTGAGTAGGCTGAATCGGTACCTAGAAGAGGAGCTAACCGCTATGACTGCGCCCGTTCTCAGCCCTTGTCCTTTTAAAGCTCCGCCTGGAAGGTTCTCTGTCTTCCGATCGCACGATGACGGAAGATGGTGCCAGGGGTATGGGTGGACCTACGACCTTCTACCCGAAGCCCATGCCGCTGCAGAACTTCTGAATCGAACAGTCCCCGCCAAGTCCCGTTACTACGTCTTCAACGACGCGGGGGAACTCCTGATCGATACGGAAGAAGCTGTGTAGGCACCCTAACCGCTCCAGAGCACGATGCCGAAAGCCCGTCCCGAACTTTACCTGGGGCGGGTTTCTTTACGAACCACACAATACTTGCGCTTTTTATCAAGGTGTGGTACAGTCCTCCAATCATGCTAACAAAGCGCGTAAAGACGGCCGTTGTCAAAGACGTAGCCCGACACGACACTGACACCGGTTCTCCGGACGTCCAGGTCGCTATTTTGTCCCGTCAGATCGACGAACTCACCAAGCATCTCAAGAAGAACGTGAAGGACTTCCACTCACGCCGAGGCCTGCTTCAGATGGTCGCTGATCGACGCTCACACCTTCGCTATCTTGAACGAAACGACAAGCGCCGCTACAACGCGGTCATCAAGAAGCTCGGGCTTAAGAAATAGGCACAATCCGGGGACAGCCCGGATTTGTCTTTACGTAAGGTGGTAGCATGAATTGTGGGCGATTTGCTCGCTTTTAATAAGTTTAGACCTTCATTTATATGCCAGTCATTAAGCACAAAGCCCAGCGTGTGGGTGTTTTCATAGACACGCAGAACCTTTATCACAGCGCGAAGCACCTCTACAAAGCAAGGGTGAACTTCGCAAACGTCCTTGCGGAAGCCGTTGGCGACCGCATCCTCGTGCGAGCCATCGCCTACGTCATCAAGACGGAGAGCGGGGACGAGACCGGATTCTTCGATGCCCTCACCAAGATCGGGATCGAGACCAAGGTCAAAGACCTCCAGATCTTCGCAGACGGGGCCAAGAAGGCCGACTGGGACGTCGGGCTCGCTATTGATGCTGTGAAGCTTGCTCCTAAGCTCGACACCATCATCATCGCCTCAGGCGACGGCGACTTCGTTCCCTTGATCGAATACCTAGACATGAACGAAGGCTGCCAGGTTGAAGTCATCTCGTTCGGGAAGTCATCGTCTGCAAAACTCAAAGAAGCGGCGCACGCCTTCACCGACATGTGCGACGACCCGAAGCGCTTCCTCATCGGATCGCGCGGATAAGAGGCAGGGTGTTGGTATAATCGGTTGTAGTGGCCGACGAACCTCAATCATCAAACGATCAGGCAACTCCTGACGTTCCCGTTTCAACTATTCGCACGTACGCACAGGACGTCGCGGGACTAACTGGCAAACCGCTTGCGCCAAACACCCAGAACACTCCCGCTCCTGCGCCTCCGTCTCGCACCTTCCCGCAAAAGCCGGTCCGGACCGCGCCGCCCATAGCCGTTACCCCGAACGCTCCAACTACAAACGAGTCGAGAGACGCAGTGCTTGCGCGCCTCAAAGCAAAGGCTTTAGCGTCCTCTGTTTCCGTGATGCCTACTCCGCCCTCAGAAGAGAGGAACGAAGCGCGTGATGCGCTTCTTGCAAAGCTCAAGAGCAAAGTCACCGTACCTCCTCCAGCCCCTCTTCCGCCCGCTCCAATACCTGGCATTCCCGCCGTTTCCAAAACCTCTCCCATACATACGTATAAGAGCGACTTCGCAGACCGAACCCGAAGCGAGAAAGCGACGCCGCTTTCGGTTCTTGCAGCAGAGCAAGACGCGCTTGGCATGCGCACGCCGCAGGCATTTGCTCCGCGCAAAAAGAACTGGCTCGCCTACTTTGGCGGAGCGCTTCTCATCCTTGCAGGATTGGGAAGTGTTTTATTTGCATATCATTTCATCATGAACCGTCCTGCGGTTCCCGCAGACCTCTTTGTCCCATCCCTCGTCTTTGCCGACGAGCGCGTACGCCTTGAAGGAGAAGGGGCTGACTTGCAGCGGGCCGTTGCAAACCTCAATCAAATCGAGCTTCGCGAAGGCGGAGTCGTCATTGCATACCTTACGTACGCGACGACCACGCCCGAAGGAGAAGTGACTGAAGAAATCTCAAGCGGCGGAGCACTAGTAACAGCGCTCGGACTTCCAGCGCCTGATATTCTTCTTCGAAACACCGGAGAGCAGAGCACCGTGGGCGTCGTGAAAGCAAACAATGAGGCATCTCCGTTCCTCATTCTTCGGGTTGCCTCGTTCGAACGGACCTTTGCCGGGATGCTCGTCTGGGAGAAGGACATGCAGCAGGACCTTTCGATCTTCTACCCTCCGTACCCTGTGACCGCAGTTCCTGCCGCAACGACGACAGCAACCACAAGCGCTACAACCACAGCCACCACGACGGCTACGACGACCCCGGTAATGACAACCGCGCCTGCAGAGCCCTATTTCATAGACGACACGCTCCTCAACCACGATGTGCGCGTCCTCAAGGACATCGAAGGACGCACTGTCTTGCTCTATGGTTACCGCGATAAGGAAACCTTGGTCATCGTCCGCAACGAAGCTGCCTTCGAAGAGATCCTGCAGCGCCTGTCTGCGACCCGTGCGCAATAGGCGCCCTAATGCTAAAGTTGCGTACATGAAAAACACCGACGCATATAAGGCGACACTTGAAGAAGAGAAGGCTAATCTCGAAACGCAGCTGCAGTCAGTCGGGCGCAAAAACCCGTCTAACCCAGCTGACTGGGAAGCGGTCCCAGCTGCAACCGGCCAGGAACCTGATCCTAATGACGCTGCTGATCTTATCGAGGGATTTGAATCAAATACCGCGATCCTAAAAGAGCTCGAGGCCCGTTATAACGACGTGCTCGGAGCGCTTACCCGCATCGAAGCAGGAACGTATGGCGTCTGCGAAGTCTCGGGCGAAGAGATCGAGGCAGAGCGCCTTGCTGCAGACCCTGCAGCTCGCACCTGCAAGGCTCACTTAAACGGCTAATTACTTTCTATGGCAACAACTCCATTTACTATTTCCGAGTGCCTCGCATTCGGATGGCGCACCTTTAAGTCCCGCCCTTGGTTCTTCGCCGGAACGATCGTCGTCTACGCCATCGCGCAGATCATCATCGCCGGCATCCAGGAGTCGCTTGGATTCCCTGGATTCCTGCTCTCAATCATCATCTCGACCTTGTTCTACATCGGCTTTGTGACCCTCTACCTCAAAGCGCATGACGCACCAGCAACCGTTAACTTGAACAGCCTTTGGAACCCAAAGCCGTTCTGGAATTATCTTGGCGTTTCGATTCTCGTAGGCCTCATCGTGATCGTCGGTCTCATCCTCCTGATCGTCCCAGGGATTATCCTCGGCATCATGTTCTCGCTTGCAGGCTACCTCACGATTGAAAAGGGATTGAATCCGATCGCTGCGATGAAAGAGAGCGCACGGCTTACTCGCGGACATCGCGTGAAGCTCTTCTTGCTCGGCCTTTCGATCGTCGGTCTCACGATCCTCGCCATGATTCCGCTCTTCCTCGGACTCTTCATCATGGCGCCAATTGCGATGCTCGCCGGCATACACGCCTACCGAGCGCTCCTAAACGCACCAACAGTTTCTCCTGCAGCGTCTTAGTAAATCTACGACCTAAATTAGAGATGGCCGCGACTTCTTTACGGAGTCGCGGCCATCTTGCTGACATAGGGCTTACCCAAAAAGCCCGTACTTGCTTCCGATCATCAGCATTAGGCCAATGGTGATGACAAGTGCACTTTTCAGTCCGTGCCTACCGGGGACTACCAAGTTGGAAAGGGCAGCACCCCCAATCAAGGCGGCTCCTAAAAACGTCAGGTCCATAATCGTTCTCCTAGAAAGTGGACAGCTAGGTTGTAGCACAGGGAATTGCCGTTTTTTAATTTCTAGCGTTTTTTTCTGCTTTAGTAAAAAAGCTTTTTCCTAGCTTGGCTCGTATCTCATGAGCTTTTCGCGAGTTTCTGGAAATCCGAAGTCGGCTACGGCTTCGGACAGAAAGTAGTCTATGAAGTTCGGCCATTGTCTCGGGGCTGATTTTTGTAGTAGAGGAATAAATCTCTTCAACCTTTTTTGCAACTGACTCGTCTAAAAACACCTCTGTTACGTAATCACCAATAACTACCACGTAGTATGTATTTTGCTTAAAAAGGGGACGTATATGGTATTGCAGCATTTCGCTGCGAAATTCTTTGCGCGTCTCTTGATCAAGCCAAGTATTTCCTCCCACAGTGATAAGAAACTGCCGCCCGGTTTCCGTGATTTGCTTCAGAAGCTTTAGCTCTGTTTCCTTACGCGCAATGTAAAACCAGTAATGCGGATCGTATGCGTATACGGCATGAGAGGTTGGCAGATTCCGTATTAGTGTATTTTGTAAATTGCCCCAGAAAATATCCAGGTGTCGGGTGTTCTGAAAGGAGTACGAAACGCTTTCACGGTCACCGAGAGAAAGCACGTCGACCGCATCGCCATATTCTCGACTGATTCCAGCAAACATATTTTGCATGTCCCACACCCAGCTTGTATTGAGCGCTACGGTTTTTTTATAAACCACCACTGTTTCTTCCTTCTTGAGCTTCCGAAGAGCTGCGTAGAAGCCTTGCTTTGTGATATTTCCTTTCCGGTTACGAATCTCTGCAATAAGTTCTTCAGTCGACTTTTGGCCTGCCTGAAGATAAAAGATGATCCATTCTTCAATAGTCTGGGGCGCAAGAAGGCTCATAAAATGGGTTTGTTGTCTCAAAAGTAAAATAACATTTTACCAAAACTATGTAAATACAACTTAATTTTCACATGTCAACTAATTAAAGTATGGTCTTGCTATGCAAAAGCTGGTTATTGTTTCCGGAGCAACTGGCACCTTTGGCCGGGCATATCTTGAGTATTTCAAAGGCCAACCCAATACAAGATGCGTAAGCATCACACGGACGCTTTTTGGTGAGCATGGCATCCAAAACATTCTGACGGACTTGCTTGATGCAGAGTCAGTCGCTGATCATATTTCTAACCTTAGTCTCGCTGACATATCTGAGGTTGTGCTTGTGCATCCGGTGGGGAAGTTTAAGTTTGAAAAGGATGGGCTGCCTGACGGCGATTGTGACGGTGATGGAATTGACGACGAGGTATATAACTCAAATGTTTTAACGTTTCAAAATATTGCGACTCCTCTTCTGAAGAGAATCGAAGCTGAAGGTCGACCGGTACCTGTGCTTTTTTGTGCTTTTGGTTCCATAAGTGACAAATACAAAATAAAGTTCTGGAACTCTTATACCGAATCAAAGAATATTCTACGTAAATGGCTTGGTGAACTGGTATGTAACAACCCAGGTAAGGTGCGGGGTCTTTTTATTAACGTAAGCACAACAAACACAACCAACGAAAACATTCTGCGACCATTTGCCGACAAAGAGAAGTGGCTTTCACCTGAAGAAGTCGTCGAGCGTTCAGTACCGTTTATTGAAAGCGCACACGAGTGGAAGGAAGTTGAGGTCTATAAACCAGCGTCTGGATTTGGACCGGAATACTATCTCGATACTAAGCGAGTACTAGAAAAGTGGAATACGGAAATGGGTAGGAAACTGCGCTGAAGACTCTAGCGAGCGAGAGGGTTTGCGGCACCGCGAACTTCAAAGTGGAGATGGTATCCGGTGGAGCGTCCGGTGTTTCCGATACCGCCGATATGCTCGCCCTTACCAACTGCCGCACCGACCGACGTAGTGACTGAGGAGAGGTGGGCGTAGAGCGTCTGCACGTTGTTCTTGTGCGCGACAATGACACAGACTCCGTATCCGCTGCCGCATGAACCGTTACCTGCAGCGATTACCTTTCCTTCAGAGGCTGCGTACACTGGCGTACCTTCCTTCACGCCAGCGAGGTCGATACCGTTGTGTCCGTGCAAACCTTGAGAAACCTGGGCTCCTGGCACTGGGTTAGCCCAATCGCCGAGGGAAGCGGAAGACGCCGGCTTCTTTGTCGCAACTGCGCTTGAAGAGCCAGAAGACTTTGCTGGAGCTTTTTCTTTCTCTGGTGCGAAGTCGACACCGGGCACGATAACTTCTGTTCCTGCAGCAAGTACTTCGCCGGGACCAAAACCGTTAAAGCGGGCAACTTCCTCGACGTCGACGTCGTAGAGCTTGGCAACGTCTTCGAGGGTTCCGCTGTTCTTAATGGTGTAGCGAACTCCAGAAACTGGGAGAATAAGGAGCTCGTCTCCTGAGTGAATATCCTGGGCGCTCTTCAATCCGTTCACCGCAAGGATGGTGTTGGTGGAGACGCCGAACATATCTGCGATATCTGAAAGAGCGTCTCCTTCTCGAACGACGTATATGGAAATGGCCCCGCTTGATTTGGCGCTCTCCTTATATACGACTGCGGTGCCCTCGGGTCCTCCGTTAGAGACCAGGGCTGATCCTTCAGAGAGGGCGAGTTCGCCTCCTCCCTTGCTTGGGTTAGGGTCTGAGTTCACTGCCGCCTGGAGAAGGGGGAGGGAGGTGTCATGCAAAGCGAGCGGTTCAGCCGCTTTAGCACCAGTAAAGAAGTTCCAAAAAGCCGCCGCAGATAGCGGAAAGGCGCTCATTAAAAAGGTGGCTCCTCCTACCGCAAGGGTGGTCGCAGCGAAGGCCCAGTATGCATTCCGAGTTCGCACTTGTGGACGGGAATCGGAAGGATTATGTGAGGACAATATAAGGCGAGAGAGGGATGTTTCAGGCGTGCTTCCGAATACAAAAAGGGCCTATATAGGCCATTTCTTGAGTGGTTCCGTATCTACCGACCTTCGGATTATACCCGGGTGAGCTGGGGGGTCAATGAGTCTAATATGAAGACGGGGATAGCGTATATTCATGTGATTTTAACTAGATTTTAGGCCGTTTTGAGCCTCTCGCGGTATAGTGCAAAAGTGAATTACCTCGATGGACTAAACGACAGGCAAAAGGAGGCGGTACTGCTGACCGAGGGGCCGGTATCGGTGCTCGCAGGGGCGGGTTCCGGGAAAACTCGGGTGCTCACCACTCGGATCTACCACCTCATCCGGCAGGGGATCGCGCCCCAGAATATCCTGGCTGTTACCTTCACCAACAAGGCAGCGAGGGAGATGCGGGAGCGGCTTTCAGTGCGCCTTGGCGAGACGGTAGCCGTCTGGAAGAAGGGCTCCACTCCGTTTGTCGCCACCTTCCACGGACTTGGCAGGGAACTATTAGAGGAGTACGGATCTGCGCTTGGCATCCCGCGGCACTTCGTCATCTTCGACCGCGACGACTCGGAACGCACCGTAAAGCAGGCCTTGAAAGAGATGAGCGTCGACCCGAAGGAGGTTCCGCCACGTTCGATCCTTGCGCACATCAGCCGAGCAAAGAGTGAAGGACACACAGCGCAGTCCTTTAAAGAAAAGAACGGGCGCGAAAGTTTTCGCATGCGCCTTGCAGGAGATGTCTGGCTTCGCTATGACGAGGCACTCAAGAAGGAGCATGCGCTTGATTTTGATGACCTCATCTCGCTTCCCGTAAAGCTCTTGTCTGAGCATGAGGACGTGCGCAAGCTCGTGCAGGAGCGATTCCGCTACGTGCACATCGATGAGTACCAAGACACGAACGAACTCCAAGGAACGCTCGCTAGGCTTCTTGCAGGAGACGCGCGAAATTTGTTTGTGGTCGGTGATATTGATCAAACCATTTACACGTGGCGCGGAGCAACCATCGAGAATCTTCTTTCGTTCGAAGAGACTTACAAAGACGCAAAGACGATAGTGCTCGAGCACAACTACCGCTCGACAAGCACCATCGTCGAGGCTGCCAATCAGATCATCGAGAAGAACCAGAATCGAAAAGAGAAACGCTCGGTTACCGATAACGCGGCTGGCAAAGCAATTCAGGTGCACGCAGCGCACACGGCAGAAAGCGAAGCGCGCTTCATTGCGCTTGAAGCGAAGCGCCTGCTTCGAGAAGGCATCCCGCTCAAAGAGATGGCAGTGTTGTATCGCACGAACTTCCAGTCACGCGGACTCGAGGAAGCGTTTCTTCGCGAAGCAGTTCCGTACCGGCTTATCGGCACGCAGTACCTTGACCGAAAAGAAGTGAAGGATGTTTTGTCGTGGGTGCGCCTTGCGCTTGATCCTTCCAGAGAAGCGGATCGCATGCGCGCAGTGCAGGCTCCCTCTCGCGGCATCGGAAAAGTAACGCTTGGGAAACTTGTAGCAGGGCAGCGAGACGCATTGAAGCCTGGCGAGCGAAGCAAGGTCGAAGCGTTCGAGCGCGTGCTTGCTGACCTGCATGAGGCAGGGAAGACCCTTCCTCCGTCAGCGTTCGTCCGCCTCGTCATCGAATCAAGCGGTATGGCAGAAGCGCTTTCTAAAGGTGCAGATGATGACCTTGAGCGGCTTGAAAACGCACGCGAGCTTGCAACGCTTGCGAGCCGTCATGATGAGACGCCGGGATTCGAAGGTATCTCAGCGTTCCTTGCAGACGCAGCGCTTGCAGGAGATCAGGACGAATTGGATCGCCCGTCAGCTAAGCGCGGCAAGAACGAGGAGGGTGTTTCGCTTATGACCGTGCATGCGGCAAAAGGGCTTGAGTTTGATGTTGTCTTTGTCACCGGGCTTGAAGAAGGCCTCTTCCCGCATGAGGGAATGAACGAGGAAGAACGAGACGAGGAAGAGGAACGGCGCCTGTTCTACGTTGCAATGACGCGCGCCAGGAGCAGGCTCTATCTCACCCTTGCGCGCGTCCGAAGAATCTACGGTACCGATTATCTGCAGGAGCCTTCATCCTTCTTGCACGATATAGATGCCTCTCTTGTTGAGTATGTGGAGTCTGCCGAATTTGAAGAGGACATCATAGAGGCATGAGTAAGGTAGGCTAGATACATGCTTGCGGCATTCTTTCGTTCACGATTTGGGCTTACGTTTTTTACGATCATTCTTGCGGTCTGTGGTTCGCTCCCGCTTGTCTTCGGGCTTCCACGCGAGTCTATAGCCGCAACAGCAGCGCTTGCTGGTACCGCTGTTCTTTTGTTTGCCGCCTTGCCCCTTACGATCATCAAGTACGTCTACAAGGAAGAAGCGTCTGCATACGGTTGGCGCCTGCCAGAAAACAACAAGAAGGCGCTTCTAGCAACGCTTCTTGTTCTTCTGCCGCACCTGCTGCTTGCGTTCTATCTTTCACACAACACTTCCTTCCAAGAGTTCTACGACGGGAAGAACACAACGGTTTTGTATTTCCTTATCATTGCTGTAGTGCTGCCTGCGTTTTATTTTGTTGCGGAAGAGTTTTTGTTCCGTGGGTTTCTCTTGTTCACGCTCTGGAACAAATATCGCTACGCGGGAGTAGCGCTCAACATTGCATTGTTTGCACTGCTCCACATTTCAAAGCCGCCTCTTGAGATCGGGTTTGCAGTTGTGAGCGGCGCACTTCTTTGCTGGCTTGCGCTCACTACCAAATCATTCGTGCCCGCTGCAGTCGTACACTTTGCGACAGCGCTCATGCTAAACGCGCTTATCGCCTTTGCCTGATATGGAACCGGAACAACATCGTCCTAAGAAATCGCTCGGGCAAAACTTCCTGATGCACCAAGCAACGGCAGATCGCATTGCTGACGTTGGCGTGCATGCGCCAACAGATGTCGTGCTTGAGATCGGGCCGGGAACGGGAATGCTCACGCGTGCGCTTCTTCAGCGCGCAAGCAAAGTCTATGCCGTTGAAGCAGACTCAACGCTTGTCGGGAAACTGACGGAGACGTTCGCTGCAGAAATCGAAGAGGGGAGACTGGTGCTCACTTCGGGAGACGTGCGCACCTTTGATGCTTCCTCTATTACAGGAGCGTATCGCTTGGTGGCAAACATCCCGTACTACATAACCGGCGAGATCATCCGGCAATTCCTTACCGAAGATCATAAGCCTTCCTCCATGACCCTCCTTGTCCAGAAAGAGGTCGCGGTACGCATCGCGCGAGCCAAGAAAGAAAGCATTCTTTCTCTTTCCGTGAAGGCGTACGGCACTCCTTCCTATGCGTTCACCGTTCCTAAGGGCGCTTTTTGGCCTGCCCCTTCGGTAGATTCGGCCGTTCTCTCCATTACAGAGATAAGTAAGGCTTCGTTTCAGTCAGATACGCACGAAAAGCGCTTTTTTGAAGTAGTGCGGGCCGGATTTGCGCATAAGCGTAAGCTTCTGGCGCGGAACCTGGAGGCGGTCGCCTCTCCAAAAAGCATCCATGGGGTGTTTGAGTCGTTGAATCTCTCTCTCAAAGCGCGAGCGGAAGACCTCTCGCTTGCTAATTGGCTTTCACTTGGAAAAGAGCTGAAAACGTAGTGCACATATAAGGTATTGGCTCTGGACTCCGTGGTAGTATATGTTCTGAATGCTATGAATGCTTCAAACCGGGTATTCTTCATCGTCGCTTCAGTCCTCCTTTCTCTAGGCTTTGTTGGAGCGGCATACTTTTTGTCAGGCAATGGGCTCGCGCGAGTGAACGCCGAGTCAACTGAGGAGCTTCTCCGCGAATACGCAGCAAAAGATAGCGACTCGGACGGCCTTCCTGACTGGCAAGAAACCCTCTACGGCTCAGATCCTGAAAACGCACACTCCATCGATCCGAACCTGACTGACCGCCAAGCGGTTGATCAGGGACTCGTCGAGCCGAAGTTCCGATCCGAAGAACTCGCCGTTGAAGATATTCCTGATATTGCAGGAGCTACAAGCGTTGCTCCAGACACACTTACCGACCGATTCGCTCGAAGTTTCTTCGAAGACTACATGCTCGGACTCCACGGCTCTTCCCCAACGGCCGAGGCAGTTAGCGCTTTTGCAGAGAAGACCGTTGCAGAGTTAAGCTCCGAAGCAGCCTCAGTAACGGCATTCTCGATACGTGACGTAAATATCGGGACCCAGGGAGGACCTGACGCGCTTCGCGCGTATGCAACTGCAGCTGAGACCGCTATTCTTTCTAATAGCTCACGAGCTGCAAAGGACGAGATTTCCTACTTCCAAGACGTCGTCACAAAAAATGACACGAGTGCAGCGAAACGACTCGAGACAATCGCCGGAGCGTATGAGCGGACCGTTGCAGCGCTTATGCGCATCTCCGTCCCGCCAGAAGTAGCAGCTTCGCACGTGAGGATGGTAAATGTCGTCAAACGCATCGGTATCGCGGTTTCCGACATGGCAGCATTCCAAAAGGATCCTCTTCGCACGATGGTGGGGCTCGGAAGTTACAACCAGGCAACAAACGACTTCACAGTCGCACTTACTGAGACAGGAAAAGTGTTTGATCGAGCAGGGGCGGTGATTCAGAAAGGTGAGCCCGGCTTTTACTTTTATGCAACGCTCATTCTTGGAACGGCTGAAGCGAACCGCCTCAACTCACTATGAACAACAAACCTAAGCGCTTTGTTGCCGGCCTTCTCATACTGCTGATGCTCGTGCCTGTCTCAGTCACGGCGTTCCCGCGTCCGGCGCACGCGGTTCTTGGTTTCGCAGACTTCGTGCTCGACATCCCCAATACTTTCCAGAACATTATTCAGAATATCTCCAGCGCGGCATCAGCTGCATCAAACTCGATAACTGCGGGAGCAACCCTCGAGTCTGCTTTTGCAGACGGATCCATAGTCGCCAAAGAGTATGGACTCGACATGGTGGTCAACATTGTCATTGACGCGGCGATCGACTCCATCATGCAGAGCATCATCAACTGGGCCAACAACGGGTTTGAAGGCTCTCCTGCCTTCGTAACCAACTTCCGCGAACACATGCGGAACCTCGGTGACGTTGTTGCAAACAATTTCGTAAATGAGCTTCTTGCGGGCAACATCGTTGAGTTTGAGTCACCATTTCTAGACAGCATCGCAGGCAGCATTGAGGAAAACTATCTCCGCCTCACTGAGTTTGGCGCCTACGTCACGAACAACCCATACACCCTGAACCGCTACAGCGCTAACGACCGCGCATTCTCGCAAGGCGACTTCTCGCAAGGAGGATTCCAGGCATGGACAGCCGCTTGGTCTAACTGCAACAACAACGTTTTCTGTGCATACAGCGCAGCGAGAAACGAGCTTTCGATTCGAATTGGACGCGCCGAAACAAATCGCGTGAACGAGCTTGGGTGGGGAGACGGCTTCCGCTCGAATTGTGCTCCCGCCGAGACGACTACAACGACCACAACGTCGAGCACAACTGCGACAACGACAGAAGGAGGCGGGGAAACATCGCTCCAGACAACAAACGCAGAACAGGGGCCTGACTGCCGAACGCAGACGCCTAACTCTCTTTCAAACGACATCACCAAGCGCGTCATGTCCCTTGGTCTTGACCGCTATGTCCAAGCTGACGAATTGAACGAGGTGGTGAGTGCAGTTATCGGAGGTCTTGTAAACCGAGTATTGACCGAAGGGTTCAGCAACGTTGGCTCCGCCGAAAGCAGGGCCCGGGCCACAGGAAGCGCGGGTAGCGGAGGAGGCGCGGCGAATGTTATTCCGACACTTCTCAAGAACCTGCAAGACATGAGGGAGAAAGTTGTGGGATACCAGGAAGATTGGGAGAAGATCCAAAGCGTCGCGGAACCCGCTCTTGCCCGTTGCTCGACAAGCCCGGTTGTTATGAATGCTGCCGAAGACGCAGAGGAGGCGCTTGAGAAAGCAGAGACGAGCCTCGAGAAAATAGACGAGCTCATCGCGAAGTTCGAGACCGCAAGTGCTTCCACATCGATTACAGGCGCAGAGCTCTCGGCGCTCTCCGACGAATACAATGCCCTGTCGATACTGCTTCCGTCAGGGGCAGAAATCGCACGGGCGGAGCGTGACAGCACCGAAAGCGCAAGCGACGCAGATGCAATCAGGGAAGGCATCCCGGTCTCTCTCTACAGTCAACTAAAGAATGTCTCGCAAGGAGGCGCCTGCCCAGTAGCTGGCAGCTAACATCGCCATGCTAAATCTCCGCACCATCCCCGGCGAGTTGGCGAAGCTGGTTCGCCGCCCTTCGCCTCTTTTTCTGCGGAGCGCATTCGTTTTTGTGCTCGTCTTTGTAGGCACCCTGGTTTTACACTCGAGCGCACAGGCTGCTGTTTGTTGGGATGATCCGGGAGCCTGTCTTGCAAGCGGCACAGGGAAGGTCATAGCAAGCATATTACTTTTCTGCCTTAGCATCCTCGCGTGGCTCCTCGGTATCGTGGGTCAACTCTTTAACTGGGCGATGCTCGTAACCGTATTCCAATTCGCTTACTACTTCGGAAACTCAAGCGGATTGTTGCTCGCATGGGGCATACTTCGCGATTTTGCAAACATCGCGCTTCTCTTTGGATTCATCTTCATGGGCATCGCCGTCATACTCGACCTGCATAGCTATCCGTGGAAGAAGACGCTGCCGACCCTGATCATCTACGCTGTGCTGTTGAACTTCAGCCTCTTTGCAGCAGAAGCGATTATCGATACCTCAAACGCCGTCAGCTCAGTGTTCTACCAGCAGGCAACCGGCGAAAACTGTCGATCAATTGAGGACCCAGACGCGTGCGCAAGCGTCGGCCTTGCCGGCAAAGGCATGGAAATAACAGGTGTTGCTTCTATTTTGAGTGGCGATATCACGCAGGAAGCCCTCTGGGATAATCCTGATGGCGTGAAGGCGGCGACGGTAATGGTCGGATTGTTCTTCTTTGTTCTTATAACCCTGTTCGTCTTCTTGGTGGGTTCAATCATGCTCATCTCTCGAGCAGTCACCTTGATGCTCCTCATGGTTACTTCGCCGATTGGGTTTGCAGGACTTGCGATTCCTCCGCTGCAAAAGTTTGCAAACGATTGGTGGGATAAACTTATACAGAACGTCTTGTTTGCTCCAGTGTTTGTGCTCCTCATGCTAATCGGTTTCAAGATTCTTGAAGGATTGCGGGGGAGCTTCGTAGCCGAAGGGACAGGGCTTGTCGAAGTATTGCTTGAAAGCGATCTCAACACCGGAGGTGTGTTCGTATTGTTCGCACTTGCAATTGGATTTATGTACGCAGCTCTTACAGCAGCAAAAAACTTCAGTATCGCAGGGGCAAATACGATCGTTGGGTCAGCAGAGAAGGCAATCAACGGAACAGTTGGGTTCATGGGCGGCATGGCAGGAGGAGCCACGTTTGGTGTAGCAGCTGGACTTGGCCGCTTTGCCATTGGCCGCCCCGCACACGCTCTTTCCCAAACTGTTCGCAGGAATTTGCCTGGTCCTATTGGAAACATTATTGCTATGCCGCTTGATAAAGCTGCTTCCTCGAGCTGGGACGGCCGAGGTACGGGCTTTACTGGCAAGGCACTCGGCGAGCCGACCAAGGCACAGAGAGGTGGTGCTCGGGGTGTTGTTAAGGAACGCGAGAAACGAAAGAAAGAGTTTGATCACTCTATTGAAGAGCGTGAGCCTACTGCTGCGCAAAACAAACAGATTGACGAGATCTATGAGCGCATTACTAACGCAAAAGAACGCCTTGTGGCAGCTGAAAAGGCTGGAGACCACGCCGGAGCTGATGCCGCAAGGAAAGAACTTGATGCAACGAAGAAAGAGGATGGAGCTTCAGGCCTTCTCGAGGAGCTCAAGGAGGTTAAGGATGCTATCCATGAGCAGACCGAGCTGGATCGCTACCGCAATGCTCGCAACCTCATGAAGACCGCAGAGATTCCAATATTCTCTCTGTTCATAGACAAGACCGCCTTCCGAAACGCAGCACGTTCGATACGAAAGGACATCGTCAAATCTCCTCGTCAGAAGTTTATGGAGCATATGGAGAAGATCGCAAACAAGGATGATGATGACGATCATGGACATAAGCCTGCTGCAGCACCACATGCGCCACCGCCACCGCCACCTTCTGGTAGTGGAGCAGGTTCGCCACCTCCACCGCCGGCAGGAACCCACTAACCTATGAACGACACAGAAATCCAAAAAGCATTAAGTGACGCATACGACGTGGCAACGCCACAAGTTCAAGAGTATGTACGCTCGAAGAAGCTCCAGGGAGTCGTGGGAAAGCTCCAGTTGAAATTGAAGCTGGACGACTCCGTCACTGACCAAGTGGGCTACGAGTTGCTGATGATGCTCCTTGGCATGTCTGAGCCGGAAGAGCTGATAACCAACCTTGGGGCTATAGATGGACTGAATGAACCGGCGATAACTGAAATTGCCTCAGCCGTCACAACGGAAATCTTCCCTCAGTTCCCAAGCCCTGCACCAGAACCGGAAGAAGCGAAGGCTGTGGTGCCGATAAAAAAGGTAACTCCTCCTGCAGGAGCAGTTGTGAAAAAGCCGACATTGCGACCGTCAATGCTCCCATCAGTAAAAGAAGGGGCTTTGACGCGTATCCTTCCAGCTCTTCCTCCTACGCCAACAGTACGAACCATGCGAAGCGATGTTGAATCAGCAAAAATAACGAAGCCGGTCCCGCCGCCTCAGGCAAAGCCCGTACTCCCAACGATCACTAAACCTCCCGTCCCAGCAGTTTTGACTTTTACTCCCGCTAAACCAGCTGCTCCTGTCGTTCCAAGTATTACTACTGCTCCGAAGCCCACTGTTCCTGTGCAGCCGACTACCCCTAAGCCCGCAGCCTCTGCTTCTGAGAGCCAGAAGCTTGATGACTCACTGAAACAATACGGAGTTGATCCATATCGCGAGGTACCTGAATAAAAGTTGAGAACGGCGCCTTGTTTGGGCGCCGTTCTTCTCTTAAAGAGCTTGCTCGATTTCTCTCATAAGAAGGTACTGGTAGGTAACCCCTGTATACCTTCTCGACTGCTCTTCTTCTGTCCTTCTCACCCAAACAATCTGCCATCCCTCAGCGCCTAAGACATTTAGGTCTTGAAGTAAGTCTTTTGAGAATTTAGGGTCAGGGATCGAACCGCTTTTCGCGAAGTCCCGATATTCGAACTTCCTCATCTCGTTCCTCCTCGGTTGGATAGAGACGTAACCCTTATACAGCGAGAAGTTGTCTGAGTCAAAACACATAAGCCACATATTGGAACTGGTATACTAGTGAGTAATGGATTACCAGGTTCCCCAGTTCATTGAGGTTGAAGATAAGATTTTCGGGCCACTGACCCTAAAACAGTTCGTATATGTCGCGGGAGGAATCGGTCTCTGCGCCATTCTCATCTTCACGCTTCCTCTTATGGTGGGGATTATCCTTTCGATCCCTGTCGTAGCCTTTGCCGGAGCCCTCGCGTTCTACAAGATGAACGGGAAGCCCTTCATCGAGATCCTTGAAGCAGGCTTTAATTACTATCTTGGCCGTCGCCTTTATCTTTGGAAGAAGGACCAGGAAGCCGAAGTGCAGGAGATGGCCGCGATAGCGGCCGCCCCTGCGCCCCCTGTTATTCTTCCTCAAGAAGGGCTTACGCGCCGAAAGCTTGAAGACCTTGCTCTCTCGCTTGATATCAAGCGTGTTCCTGACGAAACCATCTAGTTATGCCAGAAAGCAAACCAACACAGATGTTTGTCCCGGTGAAAGAAGTCCGGGATGGAGTTATTGTCTTAAAGCAGGGAGGGTATCGCGGTGTCCTCATGTGCTCTTCGATCAACTTCGCATTGAAGTCAGAAGACGAGCAGCGGGCGGTCATCGGCGGCTTCCAAACGTTTTTGAATACGCTCGATTTCTCCGTCGAGATCGTCGTGCACTCTCGCAAAATGGACATTCGTCCGTACCTGAATCTTCTTGAAGAGCGCATGCCCCTTCAAGCGACCGAGCTCATGCGCATCCAGCTTCGCGAGTACATCCAGTTCATCAAGAACTTCATCGAGGGAAGCGAGATCATGACGAAGCTCTTCTACATCGTGGTTCCGTATGAGCCCGCAGCAGTAGGACGAGCAACAAGCTCAATTCCATTTCTTGGAGGAAAGAAACAGGCGGCAGGAGCAGCTCCAGCTGATTTCGATGCTGACCGCGCGCAGCTAAGTCAGCGCATGGCACTTGTGACGGGCAGTCTGACGGGCAGCGGTCTTCGAGTCGTCCCGCTTGGCACTGAAGAAATCATTGAGCTTCTCTACCGATCCTTTAACCTAGGCGAACTTGAGACGCCTATTCGCCTCAAAAATTAATATGGCACTTCTCGACTTTCTAAACCGCAAGCATAAGAAGGAGGACGCTCCGATGCCAACGTTGCCGGCAAACCTCTATAACCAAAGCACCTTGAGCTTTGCTGACACGATCGCACCCGCTGCGCTCAAGGTGTCTCCTCGGGATATCCAGATAGGGGAGAAACTAGCCCGTACTTTCTACACTATTTCGTACCCTCGCTTCCTCTCTGAAAGCTGGTTTGCGCCGGTCGTTAACATGGCCCGCGTCTTTGACGTCGGTATTTTCATCCATCCGATTGAGACGGGAGCCGCCCTCAAGAACTTCCAGCGCAAGGTCGCCGAAGTGCAAAGCCAGATCTCAGAGCGCGCTGACAAGGGACTCGTGCGCGATCCGATGCTCGACATTGCGTACCAGGACCTTGAGAAGCTTCGTGACGAACTTCAGCAAGCGTCTGAGCGTTTGTTTGACCTTGGCGTCTACCTCACCGTCTATGGAGACTCAAAAGAAGAGCTCGACAAAATCGAAGGCGACATTCGAGGCATCCTCGACTCCCGCCTGATCTACACGAAGCCGGCACTCTTCCAGCAGGAGCAAGGCTTCCGCTCCACCTTGCCGCTCGCACTCGATGAGCTTGGCGTCACCTCGAAGATGAACTCATCTCCGCTCTCATCAATCTTCCCGTTCGTTTCGTTCGATCTCACGAGCGACCGCGGCATCCTCTACGGCATCAACCGCCACAATGCATCATTGATTCTCTTTGACCGCTTCTCGCTCGAAAACTACAACTCCGTCGTCTTTGCCAAGTCAGGTTCTGGTAAATCCTATGCGGTGAAGCTTGAAGTGCTGCGCTCTCTCATGTGGGGAACCGATGTTCTCATCATCGACCCAGAGCGAGAATACGAATACCTTGCAGAAGCAACTGGGGGACGCATGTTCAACATCTCGCTTTCAAGCGAGCACCATATCAATCCGTTTGATCTCCCTGCTGTTAAAGAGGACGAGAGCCCGTCTGACGTGCTTCGCTCAAACATCATTAACCTCGTGGGTCTCTTTCGCATTATGCTCGGGGGACTCACTCCTGAGGAGGACGCCATTGTCGACCGAGCAATCACCGAGACCTACGCCCTGAAAGACATTAGCGGGGAAGCAGACTTCACGGGCGTCGAGCCACCGCTTCTCTCTGACTTTGAAAACGTTCTTTCGGGCATGGAGGGCTCCACCTCTCTTGTGCAGCGACTTTCCAAGTACACCAAAGGAACTTGGTCTGGATTTATTAACCAGCCGACGAACGTCGACATCACCAAACAGCTAGTGGTGTTCTCCGTGCGCGACATGGAAGACGAGCTGAAGCCAGTCGCCATGTACATCGTGACGCACTTCATTTGGAACGCCGTTCGCCGCGAGCTTAAGAAACGAATCCTCGTTATCGACGAGGCCTGGTGGATGATGAAATCCGAAGACACGGCTTCCTTTTTGTACTCGCTCGCCAAACGAGGGCGTAAATACTACCTCGGAGTCTCGACCATCACCCAGGACGTCGAGGACTTCCTCCGCTCTCCGTACGGAAAGCCGATTCTCACCAACTCTTCCATACAGCTTCTCCTGAAGCAGTCACCGACTACCATCGACATGCTGAAAGACGTCTTCAACCTGACAGACGAAGAGAAGTACCTTCTCCTCGAGTCTGGAGTGGGGGAGGGCCTCTTCTTTGCGGGCCTCAAGCACGTGGCGATCAAGATCGTCGCTTCCTACACCGAAGACCAGATCATTACCTCGGACCCGTCGCAGCTTCTTTCTATAAAGCGCGAGAAGCAGCGCCTTGAGATGGAGAAAGAATCCTAATCTATGCCAACTCCCGCGGCTCTCCTTGGCACCTTGACCCGCTCGCAGGGAGCAGGAGCCCAAGTGCGGATCAGCAACACGCATGCATCGGCCCTCATAGGAGTAGCTCTTTTTTTCGATGCGGTTCAATTCATGGCCGTTCCAATGTTTGTGCTCCCGGGGATTGGAGGTGGCCTTGCTATCATCATCCCGTTTATCATTACGTGCTCTGCCTTCATAGTCCTTGGCTTTTGGTTTGCGCTCAAGAGAGTGAACTTCCTTACCGGTGAGCAAAAGTACCTCAAGCTCATCGCTGCGTTCGGTTCACTGGTGATCGATATCATGCCAATCATAAGCGCCTTGCCGGCGATAACCATGGGGACCGTCGTTGTAATTATCGGGACGCGGATAGAAGACACGGTCGGAAAGAAAAAGGAACTCGATCAGATGATCAGGCAACGAAGCAGGAATGAGGCACGGGTAGGCAGAATACAGAACCCGGCCGTCCAACAACAGGCACAGCAGCGCTTGGCTGCGCGCCAGCGGGCAGACAGCAACAGAATGGCCGCGCAGTTTACCCAAGGAAAGAGAAACGTCGGTGATCGGGTTTCCGAAAGAAGCATCCCTGACTTGCAGACCGGTCTTGGGGTTGAGGTCGACTCAGCCCTCGCAAGAGACCGGAGCGGGCCGCGAGGACGGCTGCCAACCTATAACTCGTGGAGTGAGGACCAGAAGCGCCGGTATCGGATCGCCATGCAGCGCAAACAAACGCGCGCACGCTTCGCACGAGAGGCCCAAGAAGAGTTTGAGGCTCAGGAGGGCTAGAAGATACCCAGGTACCAAGAGCATTTTTGCGTAAGAAGACGCTATACTATACGCATGCGTTTGTTCGCTCTTTTGCTTATTACAGCGCTCGCTATCCCGTTTGGGACGGGAGCGCAAAGCATTATGCCGGGGGCAGGAGGTGAAGACCTCACTATTACGTTAAGCCCTATGTATCCGCGTCCCTACGACACGGTTACCATCAGTGTTTCGAGTAACTTAGTGAATCTTGCGGCAAGCGATTTGGATATTGCAGTCAACGGCACCGTAATAAATGAGGGGAATCGGTCAGTCACCGCGCGTATGGGAAGGCCAGGCACCAGGACCACCATCCGTGCAACCGCTGTCTCAGGAACAACAACCTATCAACGACAAATCACCGTTATCCCGGCGGATGTCGCACTCATTCTCGAGCCTGTCTCGACAAGCCATCCGTTTTACCAAGGAGCGAGCCTCGTCTCCTCTGAAGGACGCGTTCGCATCATTGCCCTTCCTGACCTGCGGACATCGGCAGGAACACGGATCGCAGCGAGTGAGCTTTCCTATACCTGGCGCATCGGCGAGCAGATTCTTGCCGCACAGTCTGGGATCGGAAAAAGCGTGTTTGTCGCAACAGCCCCTGTCCGTTATCGAGACGCTAATGTCTCGGTCACGGTGACAACGAGAGACCAATCACTCACGGCCCGAGCATCAATTGCCGTATCTCCGGTTGACCCAATCGTACGTATCTACCGTACTGACCCTTTGTCAGGCCCCATCTTCACGAAGGCGCTCACGGGTACCTATGCACTCTCTCAGGCAGAAGAAACGCTTCGCGCGGTAGCGTATTATTTCAAGGCGCCGCCTGCTCTTGCGTGGTCGCTTAACGGCAACTTGAGTGGCGGGGAAGATCGCCTGACGGTCCGCTCAAGCGGCGGGAGCGGAACCGGAGTCGTCTCGCTCACCGCAACGGATGAGAAGGCACAGGCCCGCACTAACATCACGCTGCAGTTCCAAGCTCCAGAGCGTAACGGCATTTTCGGACTATGAAAACACTTCTCTCACTTACGCTTCTCGGTTTTATCCTGATAGCGTTGCCATCTTTTGTTGCGGCGCAGTCTTCCACGACCACGGCAACAACAACCTCGACAAGTACGGCAACGACCACTCCTCAACCAAGCGGAGCAAGTCAGGGTGGCGAAGACATCGGCTTTATCCCGCTCACCAGCATCCCTGGGTTTGCGGACGTGACTGGCGCAAACGGTATCTCAGGATTTTTGAATAGTCTTTATCGCATCTGCATCGGAGCTGCTGCTGCGCTTGCGGTCATCCAGATTACGCGTGCTGGCATCTTGTTCATGACAAACACGGGAAGTTACTCTAGCAACGAAAAGGCGAAGAACCTGATCCGCTACTCACTACTAGGCCTTCTCCTCGTGCTCTCTCCGACGATCGTGTTCGGGCTTATCGACCCGAGAATTCTTGATCTTGACCTTGATACCTCCCGCCTTGAAACGGGCAGCCTTGGACCTACCGATCCGATTGGTAACGGGTCACAGCAAACGGTCTCTTGCGATATGGATTTTGCCTGGGTTGGCGGCGGCACGAACCAATATGCCGCCTTTGACGAGTTGGCCGTAAGCGGGGAGGTGGCGGACGGAAGAGTATGCTGCACACAGTACGGCGGAACGTCTGCCACCATCGAGACCGGTGCCACGGCAGAATCTCAAGAGGTGTGCAATCTTGCTAATCTTATAAACCAAGACCGCTGGGTAATAAACGTGCAGGCCAAGGCAACGTTGTTCGTTGAAAACAACAACGGAATTACTACCGAAGACGACGACCGCTCCATACAGATCTATAGCGTTGGCGCTAACCCGAGAAACTTCGGGATCATCAACCGAGACGACGTCGCCGCACACGGGTTCCCTACAAACAGCTGCGGTAATGTGGCATCAAGTCCAGCAACGCTATTCAGCCACATACAAGCCAATCCAAACGTCGGTCAAATAGAGCTGCAGACGATCGGCGGAGCAAACGACCTGGTCGCATCGGAAGTCAAAAGCATCGAACAGATCACTGATATAAACTGCACCAAGGTAAACTACAGACAAGACTAACGCATGAAACGAAACCTCATCATCGCTGGTGTTGCTCTCGGAGTTCTTATCCTGGGCGTCCTTATCTACTTTCTGTTTTTTGCCGGCAAAGACTCTGGCATTGTCGTTGGAGACCCGGCTGATTTTGGCACTGCAGGGCAGTATCCCGGAGGGGAAGTGCCTGACGTAGGAGTTACGTTAAATAATGTTGGAAATGAGATTGCTCCTCGACTCGTGAAGGTAACCGACGGCCCGGTCGCGTTTGGTTCAGTCGCACGTTTTATCCAAGAAACCACTCCCGGTACTGCAGAGGTTGCCACAACAACACGCACCGATACTGAACTGCGCTACATAGAGCGCCCAAGCGGCAACGCATACGCCTACCGTGCTGATGCCCGCACTCTCACCCGCCTTACCAACCGAACGCTTCCAGGAGTAGAGGAAGCTATCTGGACCCCAAGCGGGGAACAGGTGTACGTGCGTTTTCTCGTTCGTGAGGAGGGAAGTACCGAGTCCATTGAAACCTATGCCCTCCCGACAGGAAACGAAGTTGGGTACTTTCTTGAGGCAGGCCTCTCTTCTGTTGTCACCAATGGACAGAACGTTCTGACGTTAAAGCCAAGTGCGAATGGGTCTGTAGGAACTCTTGCAAGTGCTGACGGCTCGAATCCTCGCACTCTTTTCTCTTCGGTTCTCTCCGCGCTTCGCATTTACCCAGCAGGAACTCTATACGCCGCACATACAAAAGCTTCAGCACTCCTTGATGGTTATGGGTTTTTGATCGGCGGCACGTCCGGCTCATTCGAGCGCATCCTCGGCCCGTCTCGAGGCCTCACGCTTCTTCCAAGTCCTTCAGGAGCAAAGGTGCTTTATGGTTCGGTTTCCGGCTCACGACTTGAAACGTCGCTGCTTGATGTTGCAACCCGCGACGTCATCGCGCTTCCAGTTGGTGCGCTTCCCGAAAAGTGCGTATGGACTGCTGACGAAACGGCAGTGTACTGCGCCGTGCCGCGCTCACTTTCCGGAATTATTCCTGATGACTGGTATCAGGGGGCTGTTTCATTCTCTGATCGTCTATGGCGTATCAACCTCAACGACCGTTTGGCGACCTTGGTATTTGATCCGGCGCTTATGGCAAATGTTGAGATCGACGGAGTGAGCCTTACAATCGATCCTCGATCCGATTTCCTCTTTTTCACCAACCGCAAAGACGGCTCGCTCTGGGCGTACGATCTCTAAGCTAGTTTCGAAGGAACGGGAAGAGCATCACTTACGTGAGGAGGTGGGATGCTGGGCATTGTTTTTCGGACCAAGAACTCCTGAGCAAGCATGAAGAGGTTGCTGGCTGCAAAGTAGAGCGCGAGAGCGCCTGAGGCATAGGCAAAGAGCGCGATCAGGAGAGGGAACACGTAGCGTGCCTGAAGCGCCATGGCGCGGCCAAACTCCTGCTGCATTGAAGGGTTTGGTTCAGTGCTCTTAGGAGGCACAGGGATTGCGTACCAGGCCTGGGCAAGCTGAGTAAGCCCGGCAACGACCGCAAGCACGATGCTTGAGCCTGCCACCGAGAAAATACCAAGGAAGAGAGGTGAGACGTGGTCAGGGGAAGGAACGAAAGAATAGAGGAGCGCCGGATCGATGCCCTTGGCGACAGCCATACACACGAAATAGAGCCCGAGCACGATCGGAATCTGGACAAAGAGCATGAGGATGCTCGAGAACGGCTTCACCTTGTGCTTTTTATAGAGCGCGAACATTTCTTTCGCCTGTGCTTCGCGATCGTCTTTCAATCGTTCGCGAAGATCCTTGAGTTCAGGTTCGAGGAGGCGCATGGCGCGCTGCGTCTGTATCGCGGAAATAGAAACGGGTACCAAAATAAGCTTCACGATAACGGTTGCGATGATTACCGCGATACCAAGATCGCCTCCGGGAATCACGTCCGCGACAAATACGAGGAGGTTATAGATCGGAACGTAGATAATGTTGTGAAAGAGATCAGTCATAGCGTCTTATGCTACCGGCATTGCGCGCGAAAGCAAGCTTGCGAGTTCCTCTTTGAGCGCCTTGAAGGGAAGGGAGGGCGCTCCTTGCCGTGCGTATACGATGAGCGAACGCTCATGCGAGCACCAGGGACGCATGACCGCAAGCATTCGGCGCCTTAAGACATGGCGGTCAACTGAGCGGCGGGCGGTTTTCTTGGACACAACAACAGCACATCCTCCTGGGCGAGAGGAGAATGTGACAGAAAAGTGCTCACTTATGAGGCGGTGCCCAGTGACCCCTGAAAACGCGGCACGAGAGAGGCGGTGCCGGCGGGGCAACATGTCCTAGACGGAAACGGTAAGCTTTGCGCGTCCTTTACGGCGGCGGCGGGCGACAACCTTCTTTCCGGAGGCGCTTTTGGTGCGAGAGAGGAACCCGTGGGTCTTCGCGCGCTTACGTTTCTTGGGCTGGTAGGTTCGTTTCGGCATAGAAAAGTGGCAATTGCGTTATGCACACAATGTTAACAGGTTCTCCACTTAGGGGCAAGAAAAGCGCCGGCTTCCCGAGAAGGGGAACCCGCGTATAATACGCCAACGATGAATCGCTCAGATCCGCATGAACTTTGGGAATACATCCTGAGCCAAGTGGAACTTTCGATATCTCCCGCAAACTTTAATACCTGGTTCCGCGAAAGCTTCATTGTGAAGGTGGAGGACGGCATTGTGTACGTAGGCGTACCAAGTCAATTCTTCCGTGACTGGTATTTGAAGAAATTCAACGCGCTTTTGCTTAAGATTCTCCGTTCCGTATCCTACGAATACCGGAATATCGAGTACTTGATCGTCAAAGATGCCCGTAAGATCAAGGAACCAAAGCGCGAACGGCAAAATCCCGAGCTTCCGCTCGATGAGTTCTACATCAACAAGAGCGACAACCTTAATCCTCGCTATACGTTCGACACCTTCGTGATCGGATCCTTCAACGAGCTCGCGTATACCGCGGCCCAGGCAGCCATTCAGCGCCCCGGCATCACCTACAACCCCCTCTTTATCTACGGAGACACGGGGAGAGGGAAGACGCACTTGATCCAGGCCATTGGGAACCAGTTCAAGAAGCTCTACCCGAACCGAAAAGTCTATTACCTAACCTCCGAGAAGTTCGCGGTCGAGTACACCGACTCAATCCAGCAGGGAAACGGCAATCGCTTCAAGGAAAAGTACCGCCAGTACGACCTCATCATCATGGATGACGTCCAATTTCTTGCTAAAAAGGAGAAAACTCAAGAAGAGCTCTTCCATTTGTTCAATGCGCTCCACGATAACAACAAGCAGATCATCTTCTCCTCAGATAGGGCACCCCATTCCATCCCTGATATCGCTGACCGGGTACGCGGACGCCTCTCAAGCGGCATGACTATCGACATCGGAGAGCCTGATCCTGAGTCCCGGATGGCCATCGTACGCAAGAAGGCAGCCCTCCATGGAGTGACGCTCTCTGACGAGGTGGTCGAGTACGTCGCAATGTCGGTCCCAGGCTCAATCAGGGAGCTTGAGGGGGTGATTAACAGCCTTGTCTGCCACGCGCAGGTAAAAGGCGTTGCCCCTGATATTGCAGAGGTACGCCAGTCGCTCCGCTCGTTCTCGCGTCCAACCAAAACCGTGTCGGTAAAGCACGTGGTTTCAAAGGTTGCTGAGTTTTACGGCATTGATGAGGAGAGCATCTACGAGAAGACACGCAGAAGGGAGGTGGTGCGCCCGCGCCAGGTCATCATGTACATCCTTCGCGAAGACTTCAGCGTTTCGTATCCGACCATTGGATCGAAGCTTGGAGGACGCGATCACACGACCGTTATTCACTCGTGTGAAAAAGTGAAGCGAGAGATTATTGACGACGCTGAGCTTGCAAAAGAGATCCAAGATATTCGAGGCCTGTTGGTATAGTAGTGGAAAAGCTATGGAAAACTATCTCAAAACATCTGGTACAGCGCGGGGAGAAGTGGGAAGTTACCAACAGCAAAATTCGTCGCTTTCGCTTTTTGGTTTTGTTGTAAGAACTTTTCAACAGCTTCTTAAAACCGTAGGTACTGTTTCGCCCTTTAGCTACGCACTACAAAGCACTTGTCCCCGTATCCACAGGAGTAATAATAATCTTATATGAATATAACAATAGAGAAGAAGGTGTTCATAGACGCAGTCTCGTTGGTCGCACGATTCGCGGAGCGTCGTACGGCAACACTTCCAGTTCTTGCAGGAGTCGCACTTGTCGCAGGTGATGACGGAATTCGATTCCGTGCGACCAACCTCGAAACTGGTATCGACTTGAAGGTCGACGGCAGCGTTAATTCTCCTGGGGTTATGGCGCTCCCTGCGAACATTCTTCGTGATGTCGCTTCTTCGCTTTCAGGGACTGGCAGCCTGACGATCGAACACGCAGGCGACACAGCGGTCATCACTGCAGGAAAGGCGAAGAGCACGGTGAAGACGCTTGCGTATGATGATTTTCCTTCGCTCCCGCTTCCGGAGGACAAGAAAACCGAGTTCACGCTTCCTGGAGCAACGCTTAAAAGCCTTGTTAACTTCGTTGCGGCCTGCGCGTCTCCTTCGACTGTTCGTCCTGAGCTTGCCAGCGTTTTGATTTCAGCTGAGGGCGGCGTGGTGAAAGCTGTCGCGACTGATTCGTTTCGTCTTGCTGAAAAGAAAGAATCAGTTTCAGGAACGTTGAAACCGTTTACGATTTTGATACCGGCGAAAAACGCAATCGACATCATGCAGACGGTTCCAGACCAAGAGATTACCGTTCGTGCAGACGAGCACCAATGTGCCTTTATTTGGGCCTCAGGCACCGCTGTGACGCGTTTGGTCGCGATGGCCTACCCAGACTATGCGCAGATCATCCCGAAGGCGTTTTCAGCCGAAGCAACGCTTCTTCGAAAGGACTTTGAGGGAGGGCTGAAGCGCGTCTCGGTGTTCTCTGATGCGTTCCAGAAGGTGCGCCTCGGCTTTGATCCTAAAGGCAAAAGCATAACTCTCTCGTCTAAGAATGCGGACGTCGGAGACTCAAACGAGGGCCTACCTTCAGCGGTTTCTGGCGAAGCGGTTGAGCTTTCGTTCAACCACCGCTACCTTGGCACCCCGCTTCCGCTCATAACCGCAGAAAGTATCACTCTTTCGGCAAGCGGAATCGGACGACCGCTCATCATCAAGGGGGCGGGTGATACGTCGTTTCTCTACCTCGTGATGCCGATGAACCAGTAGGAATTCGATTTTCATTAACGTAACGCCGCAAAACCTGTATGGATATTAAAAATAAAGTTGTAGTGATAACGGGCTCATCGAGTGGCATTGGGAAAGCCACCGCCCTCCGCTTTGCACAGGAGGGGGCTAAAGTTGTTGTTAACTATCATGTGAACAAAGAAGGCGGAGAAGAAACCGTTAAAGAAATAAAAGATGCAGGACACGAAGCTTTGCTAGTAAAAGCAGACGTTTCAAATCCTCAAGAAGTAGAACAGTTGTTCAAAACAGCGGTAGATACGTTTGGAACAGTAGATATTTTAATTAACAACACCGGCATCTCCGAAGAGAAACCTTTCCTTGAAATGACGTTTGAAGACATAAGCAAAACAATCAACACAGACTTAGTAAGCGCGATGCTCTGTTCGCAGGCCGCCCTAAAAATAATGCAAGAAAGAGGAGCGGGTAAGATCTTGAGCACGAGTTCAATCCGTGGCGCAGAACACGGAGGGAGGGCTGTTATTTATGCTGCTGCCAAGGCAGGGATAAATAGCTTTACTAAGACGCTCGCTAAACAAGTAGCGCCGAACATCCAAGTAAATGCAGTCGGTCCAGGGTTCGTAAAAACAAGGGGCTACGACAAGCGTTCGGCTGAGCAGATCAAAGAGTTTCTTGACGGAACACTTCTCAAGCGCTGGGTAACTCTGGATGAGATTGCTGACACGTTCATATTTCTTGCCAAAAACGACGCAATGACCGGACAAGTAATCTATGTAGACGCCGGCTTCTTGTTGAAGTAATAAACGAGGGGATACCCGATACCAACCCAATCACTTTCATGAAAAAACGCTCACCGATCGCAACACTAAGTTACTTTGCAAAAAACCTGGCTACGGTACTAGCTCTCGTTCTTGTCTGGAGAGGTGTGTGGTACGTACTCGACGAGATCGATTTGTTTGTTTTTAGCGGTTCGCACATGTGGACGGCAATAGGCGGTATTGCGGTCGGACTCGTTCTTTTGTACTTGCCTGACAACGATCTGAAAGAAATTGGGAAGCTGTAGAAAGTGCACGAGGCGTCGCGACAGACAAACTAGTTCTCCTCCTCTTCTTCGTTATTTTCTTCTTCCTCTTGCTCCTCAGAGTCTTCAGATTCTGTGTCTTGAGCGGTAAGGGAGTATTCCCAATACGGGTACTGCTGATCGCCGCGAGAGGAACCTCCGCCTAGCGGATTGTCCTTATCTACCCAATGGAGAAGTTCATGCATGCCGCTAATAGAGCCCTGGAGAACTGCAGGGGCGTTTTCCGGAACAGGGCGACGCTCGCCAAAGAACTCTTGGGGGAACTCCTGGAGTGCGACCTCCATAAACTGGTGCCACATAGGAGCGACGATGTAGCCGGCGATCTCTTTGACCATGGGGCTGTTGTCGTTGTTTCCGGCCCATACGCCAACGGCAAGTGAGGGAGTGTATCCAATCGTCCACGCATCGCGATAGTCGTTTGTGGTACCGGTCTTTGCGGCAACGTCGTATCCCTCGAAGTGGAATGGGTTATTAGGAGGATATTCAGGGAAGCGCGCCTCGTTACTTGAGAGCATGTAAGAAATATCGTTTGCTACCCCCGGATCAAGAACCTGCTCAGGATGCGCTTCAAACTCCTCAAGCACCTTCCCATCGTGATCGGTCACTTTAAGGATACCTACCGGGGCGTTTCGCACGCCGCCGTTAGCAAAGACGCTGTAGGCGCTCGTAAGCTCAAGAAGGCGTATTTCGCCGGCACCAAGCGCAAGGGAGAGTCCGTACTGCTTGGCTTCACCCAGTGTCGTAATGCCCATCTTGGTTGCAAGATCGATGACGTTATCGATCCCGGCAAGGTACATCACTTTGACGGCGGGGATGTTGATCGACTGGGCGATGGCGGTCGTGAAGTTCATCGGTCCGCGGAACTTATCGTCGTAGTTGGAAGGCGCGTAGCACGGGTACGTACTATTAAAGACATCAGAAGGGGCGCAGGCGGTCGAGAACTGCGTTGGCACGTCAAAGATAACCGTCTGTGGCGTATAGCCCTTGGCAAGCGCTGCCGCGTACGTGAAGGGCTTGAAAGAGGAGCCTGGCTGACGGAAGGCGATGGTTGCGTTATAGCTTCCGTCGATCGACTCGTCGAAGTAGTCGCGCGAACCGACCATGGTAAGGATCTGCCCGGTCTTCGGATCGATCGCAATCAACGCAGCGTTCGAGGCGTTGAAGCGCGTTTGGTTTTCAAGCGCGTACGGCTCTACCACTGCTTCAGCTGAGCGCTGCAGATCAACATCAAGCGTGGTCACCACATCAAGTCCCTGAGTGACAACTGTAGGACCGTACTTTTCCTCAAGATACTGTTCGATAAAGAAGACGAAGTGCGGAGCGATGATCGAGTTGTTTTTCTGCGGGCTAAACACGATCTCTTCACCAACTGCCGCGTCATGCTCCTCTTGAGTTATGTAGTTCAATTTCAGCATGCGCTCGAGCACGAAATTCTTACGGTTCTCAAGCGCTTCCCGATTGTTTCCGTATGGAGAGAAATAAGTTGGCGCCTGAGGGAGAGCAGCAAGATACACCGCCTCTCCGAGCGAAACCTCCTTTGCCGACTTTCCGAAGAAAGCACGTGTTGCAGCCTCGATTCCATAGAGCGTTCCGCCGTACGGGGTGTTATTGAAATAGAGAGTAAGAATCTCGTCCTTGGTGTAGCGCTGCTCGAGCTTCAACGCCAAGACCCATTCGTGCATCTTTCGGATGATGCTTTTCTCGGTCGTGAGCAAGGTGTTCTTGACGACCTGTTGGGTGATGGTCGAGCCGCCCTGTGCATACGAAGCCGACATCACGTTTACATACACGGAGCGGAGAATGGCCGGGATGCTGATGCCGTTATGCGAATAGAAGCCCGAGTCCTCAATAGCAAGTGTCGCCTTCTGGATGTTAGGTGAAATGTCTTCAAGCGGAACGATGTTTCGCGTTACATCGGGATTCAGGTCATGGAGCACCGTGTCTCCGGTTCGGTCCAGGATGCGCGTCGATTCGCTGATCTTTCTCGTTGAAAGGGTATCGAGATCAGGAACGGGCGAGAGCGCGACAACAATAAGACCGATTGCGAGCACAACAAGAACCCCACCCGCAAGAATGGAGAGCGTCCTCACGAGCGGGGAGGGGTTGTGAAGGAGCTTGTAGATGAAACTTTTCTTCCGAGGCATTTCAAAAATCGTATCACAGATAACGAAAAACGGCCCCCGAAGGGGCCGCTTATCGTGATGATTACATCATGTCCTTTTCTTCACCGGTTTCTTCAACGTCAACAGTGTCGTCTTCGACCGGCATGCCGTCGTCAACAAGTCCACCATCGTCATTCATCGGCTCATCAATCATGAAGATGCGAGTTAGTTTTTTCATGCTCCCGTTAGTTTCGGAAGACCACCATATATGTACCAGACCAGGCCTCCTTTGCAAGGAGCCCAACCTACGCTTGTGGATACCGGCTTGAAAGGGCGGCAATCCCAACCGCAATGGCGTCCAATTCGTCATCCAGCCGCTTCTTGGGAGGGAGCTCTATAAGTCGGGGGATCATGGACGCGACAGCACGCTTATCCGCCCGCCCGTCTCCCGTGACTGCGAGCTTTATGGTTCCTGGAGAGAATTCGCGGATCGGAAGACCTTCATCTCCTGCGGCTGAAAGAGCAGCGCCTCTCGCTTCGGCGACTCCAAGCGCTGTTGTCTTGTTAGCGCCAAAGAACAAAGTTTCAAGCGCGAACTGATCCGGCTCGTATTTTTCAATTGCATCCACGATTGCTTTTCGAACATGCGACAGGCGCATCTCCTTAGATCCTTTTGGGGGAGTGATCGTATCGCTCCACACGTGCGTTGGCTTGCTTGGGTCTCCCTCAATGACGGCGATGCCAAGCCGGTCGTAGCCCGGATCAATCGCCAGTATTCTCATAACCTTCGGCGTTAGTGAATATTTCCTGCACGTCTTCCTGCTCATCAAGAATAGTAAGCAGCTCATTGAGCTTCTCTTCGTCCTCGCCCCCTATTGGCATCTTCGGATCGTTCGCTCCGTATCGGCCATCGGGTGTTTTGGTGAATGCCCAAGCTGCACTCCCCGGCACGCCAAGCTCGTACCCGTTCTTTGAAAGGAGATGCTTCATCTCTTGCGTCGTGCGATTGCGGCTATCGGTGACGGCTACAGCGATGACTGCGACGCCTGCCGGCCCATAAAACTCATACGCTACCTGATCAAGCTCACCCGAGTCTTTTGAAGCGCCTTTGGCAACTGCGCGCTCGATATTATCTTTGGGCATGTTTGCTGCCTTAGCGCGGCCAATAACAGCAACAAGGCCCGGCGAGCTGAGGTTCCCGCCCGCCCGCTTTGACTCAAGAGCGATTTCTCGCGCAAAGCGTGAGAACACGCGGGAGCGAGCGGCATCGGTGACCGCTTTCGCTCGCTTAATCTGCGCCCATTTAGAATGACCTGCCATGTAGGCTAACTATAACAAAAAACAATCGTGAGGCTTCCATTAGTTTGCAATGTCTGATACTGAGTCCCACATGACATCAAACATTTGCTGAAGAACCTGGAGTGTCACTTTGTTTTCAATGACGATGCCAACGATTGGATCGTCGAAGTTGTGTATCAATACACTTTTCGGAGTAATGGTCATATTCCCGAAGAACTTTGTTTCTTTGGGTAACATACGAACTCGAATTTTATGCTCCTGTTCTAGTTTCTTGTGTTCGAGTGCCCACGGATTGTCTGCGTAAAGCACCCGTACGTCAGGGCGCTCCTTAGCACGCATTTGTATAAACTTAAAAAACCAGTCCTTGCCAAGAACATCAAACACCGCTGGACCTTCTGAAAGCACAGCATAGTTGTCATGTGGCCGCAGATTACTGAGCAAATCCATATATACATTCCTTATTGCCTCTTTTCCTTCGTAGTAGCCAATTACGCCACCGGTTTCTTTTTGGTTGTAGAGCGACAGAAGGTCCGGCAGGTTCTTTTCAAATTGTCGCTTCCGCAACTCGATAACGTTTTCGAGTTTTTCAGGACTTTCAGCACGGAAGAGTTGTTTGAATCCACGTAACTCAACAGCGACAAGCCCCTTCTCTTTAAGCGACTCAATTACAGAGTAGACGGTCGTTCGTTTTACAGCCGAAGCCTTAGCTAAGGCCGAGACAGGGGAGGATCCAAGTGCAATTGCAGCCAAGTAGACCTTAGCCTCGTTTGAGGATAGACCTATTTCCTTTAGATTTTCCTCCACAAGTTCTTTTCTCATATTTTTGTCTAGTATTTCGACAACAAATATATCTTATATAATCTATGTATTTTTGCAAAAACGAGTAAGCCTGTCGACATATTTGACTGTATAAGTATAACTATGTCAACATTCTCACCATGAAAAACAAACCATGGGTACTCACGGCTGTGTCAGTGGTTATTCTTATTACTGTTGGGGTCTGGTTTAAGACGAGCCAGTTAGAGAACAGCGTCAAGATAGGTGGGGCCTATAACCTCACGGGAGTGACAGCAGTTATGGGCGAATTACAGCGAAACGGGTCGGCGCTTGCTATCGAAGAAATAAATAGAAACGGGGGGATTAATGGAAAAAGAATTGAGTTAATTACTGAAGATACTGCGAGTAGCGCGACACAAGCACTAAGTGCCTACCAAGCCCTTAAGTTTCAAGATGTAAAATATGTTGTTGCCGAAACCAGTGCGGTGGTCGGATCTATTCGCCAAGCGGTGGTGGATGATCACAATCTAATTATTACTCCAGGCTCCGTTACTCCATCGTATTTTGATAACAACGAACTTTCTTGCCGGTTGGCACTGACGGCCCGAAGTTTCGGGATTGGATTTACTGAGCTCTTGAACGACCTTGGATACAAGCGGGCGATCACCCTTTTGCCGGATAACGAGTATGGAAGAGGTGTGGCTGAAGAATTTAAAAAAGCATACGAAGAAGCAGGTGGCCGTATTGTTTTTTCCGAGTTTTATCCGGCGACTGCTGATGCTGGAGATTACCGGACCAATCTCGCGAAGATAAGATCGCAACAAGCAGATGCAGATGTAATTGTGTATGTTCAAACAACAAATCCAGTACAGGTAATGCTAAGACAGTTTAAAGAGGTGGGAGTTACAACCCCTGTCGTTAGCGATATCTATACTATTAATAATCCTGGTCTTCAGGATCGTAGTCTCGCAGACGGAATTCGTTATGTTGACTACGAGTACATTGCGACACCTTCTGAGGATGATACTGCGGCAACAAAGAACTTTAAAAGCAGATACAAAGCCCGATATGGCACCGACCCTGTCTATCTAGCGGCGGCCCATTACGATGCCATCAAGATATTGGCTGAGGCGATAGCTAAAGTAGGAGATGACCCTCAGCTGGTTGCTAACTACATCAGCAGTTTACAAAACTACGATGCTGTAACCGGCACGCTGAACTTCGACGCAGACTGCGAAGTAGACCGCTCTATGGTGTTCCGGGAAGTTGTAGACGGGGGTATAAAAGATTTGATGAAATAAATTCGATAATCAATAGAACGTCTTAGTATTTTTCAGAGTTCTTCCAAAGAAGTTCAAAAGAATCCAAATAAGCCTGAGCAACGGTTTGGTTCTTTATTTGGATGATGGTGAGATGTGGCGTGTAGAGCTCAATAGACACCATGTCTTTGGTTATACGCGTATAGGTAGGGGAGGACAGTCCCTTCGAAAGAGTACGAAGCTCAGTATTCTTTTCCGAAGCAAACTTCTTTTTAAACTCAGACGAGTAGGAAGCGGGTGCCAGGAGTCTTTTCTTCACATGCTTCTTCTCGAGAAGCGCTATATAGGAGGAATACCACCCGTCCGTTGCGTCATAGAAGTCGGTGTCTTTCGCGCCTCCTATAATGCATATTTCCTTATTTTTCTGCTTAGAGGCGGACTCGATCAAGGTCTCAAGATTTATACGAAACCCGTCGTTGCCGACAAGAGTACGAACGCTTATGGCTTCAGGGGCATTCTTCTGGAGCGTCCGAAGTTGCGGGACGATTGTTTCTGCAAGTTCCTGCAATTTCTTCGTCTGTTCAATAAGTACGGCAGGGCTTTCCGCGTGAAAGATGCGTACTCGGTTTTGATGAGTAACCGTAATGAGGCCTCGCTTCAACAAATCGTCGAGTGCGTTATAGACGAGCATTCTGTGAAGACCGGTCGCTTTTATGAGCGGCTGTGCCTTTGCCGAGCCGCTTTTCAGAAGGGCAAGGTACACCAGGGCGCTGTTTTTTTGCAGGCCGAGCTTTATGAGATAGTCCTCGATTTTCATAAGAGATGTTTCAAGTCTACCGCGTGTCTTGACAGTGACTTGTGGCCATTATACATTAGGGTCCAATAGTCATCAAGTATTGATGACTAATAACCCAAGACCCCATGAGCAAGATAAACGTTGCTGTCATAGGTGTAGGAAGCTTTACCAAGGCCCTCGTAGAGGGGGTCTCGTTCTATACCAAAAACCCTCAAGAAGAGGTGGGTTTACTCCATGCGACGATTGGTCCCTACAAGGTTGGTGATATCAACTTCGTGTGCGCCTTTGATGTTGATGAGAGGAAAGTAGGACAGAAACTCCACGAAGCCATAGCTATGGGGGCAAATATCTCCAAGGAGATCACAATCCCTATCGAATACGATGCTCTCGTATATCGCGGCCCAACTCTCGACGGGCTTATTGATGAGGTAAAAGAAGATCTTGTGCACGAAAGCTCAACGGAGCCAGTGGATGTCGCCAAGATTCTTAAAGAGACCAAAACTGACATTGTTCTTAATCTCGTTCCGTCTGGTAGCGACGAAGCCACATACTTTTATGCAGAAGAGGCACTCAAGGCAGGCTGCAGCTTTATAAATTGCATCCCGACTCCGCTTGCAACAAAGAAGGAATGGCGGGAGAAATTCGAATCGAAAGGGTTGGTGGTTCTTGGTGATGACACCAAAAGCCAGCTGGGAGCAACAATGCTCAACAGATTCCTTTTGCAGCTTCTCCAGATGCGGGGAATTAAAGTTACGAAAACACACCAGGAGAATCGGGGAGGAAATGCCGATCACTTCAATCTCAAATATCGCTTTGAACATAAAGAGAAGTCGAAAAGCTCGGCACTGGCGCAATTCCTTAACAAAGACGATGCTCAGCCTACCGTCAGCTTCATCTACACCGGCGAACCTTCAGGCCACAAGCTCGTTAACCTCACGATAGAAGGGGAGATCTTCGGTCGTACGCCAATCTTCATTACTTCAGTGATTGAAGACGAGATCAGCATTAACGGTGCAGGCACGGTGGTAGACGCCATTCGAGTTGCGCAGTTTCTCGTTGATACCGGAAGACAAAGTAAAGCCCAGCAGGTGTGTCCTTTCCTTATGAAAACCCCGCCTGAATTTATGACCGACGAAGAAGCACGGCAAGCCTTCGATAACGTGCTTGTACAATAAAGCTATGACGTTTCGATATAACCCGCTCCAGCGAGAATTAAAGAGACTCTACAGAATCATTTCACCGGTGCCGCGATCTCCGTGGACCGCAGGTCACGTAGACAATATCTGTGCCGTGAATCTCGTCCCTCCCGAGAAGCTCATCTCCTTTTTTACCGAATGCGTCCGGAAGCTAAAAGAGTTAAAAGGTGAGGATATAGGCGATTATTTGGAGTTCGGGATATTCAACGGCAACTCGATTGGAAGTATGTATCTTGCTCTTCAAGCAACAGAATCCAAACAAGTGCGTCTATTTGGATTTGATTCCTTTGAGGGTTTACCGGCTGGAGCTGAAAACGAAGACGACGGTGTTTGGAAGAAGGGATTCTACTCCTGCTCGTTTGACCAAATGAAAGAATGTCTACGACAGCGAGAAGTAAATCCAGATCAAATTACCTGGGTGAATGGTTGGTATGAAAAGACGCTAACCCCCGCAGCGGCAGAGAAGTATGGAATCAAAAAGCTCGGGATTGTCTTTATAGATTGCGACACGTATAGCTCGTCGAAAACAGTACTCCAATTCATTGAGCCGCTTATCACTGAGCCGGTTATCTTGTGCTTTGACGACTGGAAACTAAACGACCTAGATATAAAAGGCATGGGCGAGTACCAATCATTCAACGAGTTCCTTGAAAACAACCCCCGTCTAAAGGCAACTCCTCTTGAGTCGTATAACAGGAAGTCGAGAACGTTCCTTGTAGAGCCAAAGTAACCAGAGACGTTGCTATACTGGTTGCATTATCAGAGTCACGTTGTAATACATGGAAAAGAAAGGCGCTACCGTTGACGCATACATCAAAGGTTTTCCAGCGAAGGTTTCTACGAGACTTAAGGCGATCCGGAAAGTAATCCGTACGGCTGCCCCTAAAGCAGAGGAAAAAATCAGCTACAACATTCCGGCATACAAGCTGAACGGCGTCCTCATATACTTCGCGGCGTTCCCGCGCCACATCGGAATCTACCCGTTCCCCTCAACGGTAAAGGCGTTTCAGAAAGCTGCAGCCGGATATAAGACAGGGAAGGGGTCAATTCAGTTCCCGTTAGACAAGCCGCTCCCGCTTCCTTTAATACGAAAGATCGTGGCGCATGCGGTCAAAGAAAACCGCAAGAAGAAAGCAAAATCAAAGGCCAAAACGTACTAGGCCTGTTCGCTACGAGCTAAATGCGCTAGGGTAGTGTAAATGGCCAAAGCGTCCAAGCAAAAACCAGAGTCGACGGGACCGCGAGAAGCGGTCCTGCGCTTTGAAGAAGTATCCTTTAGTTACGGGCATAATCACCCGATTCTTGATGCTGTGGACTTCTCCTTGAAGCGCGGAATGAAGGTGACGGTGATGGGCCAGAACGGGGCAGGCAAGTCGACCATCTTTAAGATCATTGCGGGGACCCTTACCCCCGACGATGGAAAAATCCTTAAGTCACAGAATCTCACTGTTGCTATGGCTCACCAGGCGATCACTGTCGCCGAGCGTGAGCTAACGATACGCGCCTTCTTCGAGGGCTGCTTTACCCAAAAGGTGTACGACATCGATCCGAAGATCGACGCAGCACTTGAGATCGTGAACCTGCACGCTCCTAAAGACCGCCTCATCAAGTCTTTTTCTGGCGGGCAGCAGGCGCGTCTGTTGCTAGCGTCCGCGCTCATACAAGACCCCGACCTTCTCTTGCTTGACGAGCCGACCAACAATCTCGATACCGCAGGCATTGAGCACCTTACTGACTTTTTGAAAAACTACGAGAAGACCTGTCTCGTCATTTCTCACGATGCCGATTTCTTGAACTCGTTTTCAGACGGGGTGCTTTATCTTGATGTGCATTCGCGCAAGGTAGAGCAGTACGCTGGCAACTATTACGATCTCCTAAAAGAGATCTCTGCTCGTATCGAACGAGAGAACCGCAAGAACGCGCAGCTCGCAAAGAAGATCCAGGAAAACAAGGACAAGGCAAACTTCTTCGCGCAAAAGGGAGGCAAGATGCGCTTGGTCGCAAAGAAAATGCGTGAAGAGATCGAAGAGATGGAAGAGGAGAAGGTGGATGTGCGCAAGGAAGATAAGACGATCCGACCGTTCACCATTCCCGTGCAGGAGGATGCTACAGGTGTCATCCTCGCCATCACCTCGCTTACGACGATGAACCCAAAGACGCATGCTCCTAGAAAGAAGACGGCAGACATCTCGCTTCGCAAGGGGCACCATCTTCTCTTGAAGGGTCCAAACGGCATCGGCAAATCCACATTGCTTGAATCGATCGCACACAAGACAGCTGAGGGGGCGAAGTTCGGGGACGATATTCGGGTCGGCTACTACCGTCAGGATTTCTCGACATTGAACTTTGATGACACGGTGTACAAATCGCTCATGAACGTGATGGAAAAGAACGATGAGGAACGAATGCGCGCAACGGCCGCAGGATTCTTGCTCTCAGCAGAGACAATGCAAAAGAAGATTGGCGTTCTATCTGAAGGGCAGAAGGGACTAGTAGCGTTCGCGCGCCTGGTACTTGAGCGTCCAGGACTCCTTATTCTTGATGAGCCGACCAACCACATCAACTTCAGGCACTTGCCGGTTATCGCAAAAGCGCTCGATAGCTATGAAGGCGCGATGGTCTTGGTCTCGCACGTTCCAGAGTTTGTCGCCCAGATACGCATCGATGAGGTCCTGGACCTTGAGAAATAGCCGCTATGGAAAAGATCACCGAATCCTATGACGTTGTAGTAGTTGGAGGAGGAGCCGCCGGCATGATGGCAGCAGGACGCGCAGCAGAGCAAGGGAAGCGCGTTCTCCTGCTTGAGAAGAATAAGCGCCTTGGCGAGAAGCTTCGTATCTCAGGCGGAGGACGCTGCAACGTAACGAATGCAGAACTAGACGAAAAGGTCCTACTCAAGCACTTTGGCGATGCGGAGCAGTTTCTCTATTCTGCCTTCTCGCAGTTCGGAGTGAAAGACACGTTCGCGTTTTTCGAGAGTCGAGGGCTTCCGCTAAAAGTTGAAGCGAGAAACCGCGCGTTTCCGGAAACCGAAGACGCGGAAGACGTATGCAAAGTACTGAAGGAGTACCTGACCCGTAAGAAGGTGCAGGTGCGAACGGGCGTACGCGTCACGGAAATCCAAGAGAAGCGCGGCCGCATCCAGACGATCGTCGCAGGTGGCGCCCGCTATCACACGAGCGCCTGCATCCTTGCGACGGGCGGCCTCTCGCATCCAGAAACCGGGTCGACCGGAGATGGTTTCTCATTTCTTGAGAAGCTGGGTCACACGGTCGTCGCGCCAACGCCAACCATTGTTCCGATTAAAACAAAGGAAGCATGGGCGCGCTCGCTATCGGGCACAACGCTGAAAGACATGAAGATCACCTTTTTTGTAGACGGTACACGGAAGTTTTCTTTGAAAGGAGAAGTGTTGTTCACGCATTTTGGAATCTCAGGACCGTTGATACTAAACGCTGCAGGGAAAGTTGCAGACTTGCTATACGAGGGAGAGGTAACGGCGCGCATCGATGCACGTCCGGACAGGGACCTCGGCATCTTGGACCGCGACATCATGGCTGTGTTTGATGCAAACAAGAACAAGCTTCTGAAAAACGTATGGAAAGAGATTGCTCCTGCAGGAATGGCAGACGCACTCAAAGATCTGTTAACTGATGTAGATTTCGAAACGAAAGTGCACAGCGTCTCTAAAGCCGATCGACGAAAGATGGCGGAGCTTTTGAAAGCGCTTCCGCTCACGGTATCGGGGCTCATGGGAATGGAGCGAGCAGTGGTTGCAGACGGCGGCGTGCCGCTGACTGAAATCAACATGCGCACCATGCAATCAAGGCGCTTCAAGAACCTGTTTGTGACAGGCGACCTGCTCCACATCACGCGCCCGTCAGGCGGATACTCCCTACAGCTCTGTTGGACGACCGGCTTTGTCGCAGGCTCAAACGCTGCCCAAGACTAGCCTTCCAAGTACGCCTTTCCTTTCTGGGTGAGCATACGTCCGCGAGGCGATCGCTCGATAAACCCAAGCCGAAGCAGGTACGGTTCGTACACGTTCTCGACGGTATCCGGATCCTCATGGAGCGCAGAGGCAAGCGCGCGGATACCCGCAGGGCCACCCTTGAAGCTGTTATCCAAGGTCTCAAGGTAGCGGCGGTCGTCCTTGGTAAGCCCTAAGGGATCAATGCCAAAGAGTTGGCAGGCAAGATCGCATACCTCAGGCGTAATATCCTTTTCGTGCACTTCTGAGTAGTCCCGGATGCGCTTCAGAAGCGCGTTTGCAACGCGCGGGGTTGCGCGGCTTCGCCCGGCGATCATCTCAACGACTGAAGAGGGCACAGAAAGATTCAGAACCGTTGCAGATCGAGCGATGATCGAGCGCATGTCTTCGTTTTCATAGAAATCGAGCTGGTAGGTTCCGCCGCCAAAGCGCGAACGAAGCGGACTTGAGATTTGTGCGACTCTCGTTGTCGCTCCGACAAGCGTGAATGGAGGAAGCGCGAGCTCAACGGTTCGTGCGGATGGTCCTTTGCCAAGCACGATGTCGAGAGATCCAGATTCAAGAGCAGGGTAGAGAAGTTCTTCGATCTTTGTGCCAAGCCGATGGATTTCGTCGATGAATAAAACGGTCCCTGGCTCAAGATTGGTAAGAATGGCTGCAAGATCAGCGGCGCGCTCGATAGCAACGCCTGACGTCGACTTCATCGGAGCACCAAGTGTCTTTGCAACCAGGTGGGCGAGTGTCGTTTTTCCAACTCCCGGCGGGCCATAAAAGAGAATGTGCTCGGGCATGCCGCCGCGTTTGCGTGCTGCATCAAGCGCAACGCGTATGTTCGCTTTGACGTGACCTTGTCCAACGTATTCGTCCCATACACCCGGTCGCAAAGCGCTATCGAGCGTCTGTTCGCGCGTCAGATCCTTTATCTTGGCTTCATCGGGGGTACTTGACATACAAATTGTCTATGCTAGCATTCTATCACACGAGCGCTGCCGCTCGTTTTCTTTTACAAAAACATCCTGCATAGAACCCTCTAGGCAAGGCTTGACGGCTCAGGGCGACTCCCCAAGGATCTTCTGGTGCCGCGCTTCGGCGCGGAGTGCTGGTGGACTCCTCAGGCGTTTCGTTCAGCCTGGAGGGTTGTGTGCGGGATGTTTTCTTTTCTCAGGTTCCAAGAACCTACATGCGTGGAAGCTCGACAACGCGCTGCAATTCTTCAAAAGTCGTGACGCCTGCAAGCACCTTAAGGATGCCGTCTTGGGTCATAGTCAAAAATCCTTGTCGAAGGACGTTATGCGCGATATCTGATTCGCTTGGATTGTCTCGCAAGAAAATACCCAGCTCCTCGTCCATGAAGATAGCCTCATAGACGCCCGTACGCCCTTTATATCCAGTGTTTCCTTGATCATCTCCTACTGCGTCGTACACGGTGTCGAGTGAGGCCGGGAGGAGTGACTTGTCGGTCACCGTCGAGAGTATCTGCTCCATCATCTTCTTTTCCGCGTCTGTCGAAGGACGCGCTTTTCTCGTTTCTGGGTTCAAGGTTCGAAGCAGGCGCTGCGCCATAGCAACCGTGATTGCCGAAGCGAATACTTTCGGGTCTACGCCAAGGTCAACAAGGCGAGGGAACGTACCTGCAGCGTTGTTGGTGTGGAGCGTCGAGAACACGAAGTGTCCGGTCAAGGCTGCCTGCATCGCAGTCTCTGCAACTTCTGCATCGCGGATTTCTCCCACAAGAATAACGTCGGGGTCTTGGCGCAAAATAGAACGAAGACCAGACGCGAACGTGTAGTCCTTGCCTTCCGTTTGCGTCTGCACGATTCCGGGAAGGTGGTACTCGATCGGATCTTCGATGGTCACGATCTTAATGTCTGGCGTATGGATTTCTCGCAAGAAGGTATACAGAGTCGTCGTCTTACCCGATCCTGTTGGTCCCGTGGTGAGAAGCATTCCGTTTGGTCGGCGCATCTCGGTCTGGAGCCGCGCAAGGAGTTTCGAATGAATACCCATGCCAGAAGAGGTGCGATTCAATGCGTTCGGGTCAAGAATACGAAGTACGATCGACTCTCCATAACCTCCTGGGATGATCGAAGTACGAACTTCGACTTCTGTTCCGCTTACCGCGATCGTGAAGCGCCCGTCCTGCGCTCGGTTCTCGACGTTCAGCTTCAACCCCGAGAGAAGCTTCACTCTCGAGTTAATGAGCCGATACGTTTTGTGATCGAACGTGAATGCATCCGTCAAAATGCCATCGAGACGAAGACGCAGGCGAACATCATTCTCTTCAGGCTCCATGTGGATGTCGGAAGCTTTCATGGAAAGCGCCGCCATCACAACCTCTTCGAAGATGCGCGAGGTCTTCGCCCCTTTTTTCTGGGCAAGCGTTTCCGTTAAGTGCGTAGCAAGTCCTGCAACTGACGTGAGTTTTGCTGAAAGGTCGAGAAACTCAGGACTTGAAACATCGAACACGCCCGCAGTCGAGACGCTCGCGTAGGAAAGGTCGGCGTAGCGCCCGAGAGCCCGATCAAGGCCTTGCTTCGAGACGAGAAACTTCTCGATCGTAAAGCCACGGCTCTCAAGCTCGGCAATAACCCCTTGAAGCGCGACGTTATCAGGGTGATGGACTGCAAGTGAGAGGCGCTTGGAGACGCGGGCGAAAGCGACTGCTTCTGCTTCGCGGGCCTTAATCTCAGGGATAAGGCGAAGAGCGTCGGCGTTCACGGGAACGACGGAGAAATCGGTATATTGGAGGCCGTGCTTTCCCGCGAGAATCTTTGCAAGGTCTTCCTGTTCCTTGTCTCGGATTACGTTCAGTTTTGCGTCCTCGGCTTCAGTATCAAAGTGCGGGTGGTCCGCCATAGGTGTCATCATAACCTACTTGGTAGAATAGAAATATGGAGCACCGGGTAGAAAACCTCGAAGACCTTCAAGCGCAAGCAGCAGCGCTTGTCGCACGCCTTACGCCGAAGACAAACGGCGCGACCCTGGTCGTACTTTCAGGAGATCTTGGGGCAGGGAAGACGACGTTCGTGCAGGCGGTGGCGCGCGCGCTTGGGGTTACTGAAGACGTCACCAGCCCAACCTTCGTACTGCAGAAAATCTACCCGCTTACCGGGTCTCCCTTCAAGCGCCTCATTCATATGGATGCATACCGTCTTGAGGAAAGCGGAGCACTTATTCCCCTTGGCTTTGACGAGACTCTCGAAGACCCGCACACTCTCATAATGCTTGAGTGGCCAGAAAACGTAGCAGACGCACTTCCTGCTCCTGATGTGAGTATTGCTCTTGAAGCGCTTCCAGACGGAACGCGCGCACTTACCTATGCCTAAGAGTGCTCGCCCCAAGCGTTTAGTTTTACTCGATTCGCACGCGATCATTCACCGCGCGTATCACGCGCTCCCGGACTTCACATCCCCGAAAGGGGAGCCGACTGGCGCGCTCTACGGACTTTCCTCGATGCTCTTGCGGATTGTGAATGATCTTGAGCCTGACTACATCGCTGCTTGCTACGATCTCCCAAAGCCAACGGTCCGTCACGAAGCGTACGCAGAATATAAGGCAACGAGACAGAAGACAGACGACGCGCTTATTTCGCAGATCATCCGTTCGCGCGACGTGTTCAAAGCATTTTGTATTCCTATCTATGAGCGTGAAGGGTTTGAGGCGGACGATATTCTCGGCACGCTTGCAAAAGTATTAGAGAAAGATAAGGACGTCGAAGTCATCATCGCCTCAGGTGATATGGATACGCTGCAGCTTGTCGACGGCGAGCGGGTAAAGGTATACACCTTAAAGCGCGGACTGAACGAAACCATTCTCTACGACCAGAAAGCGGTCGAAGAGCGCTTCGGATTTGCTCCGAACCTCATACCCGATTGGAAAGGGCTTCGCGGTGATCCGTCAGACAACATCAAGGGTGTCCCGGGAATCGGCGAGAAGACCGCAACCGACTTGGTCGTGAATTTTGGCACTCTTGAAAACTTATTTGCGACCCTTAAGAAAGACGAAGGGAAGCTGCTTGCTGCGGGGATCAAGCAGCGCATGATCGATCTGCTTAAGAAACACGAAGAAGACGCGATCTTCTCGAAGATGCTGGCGACCATACGCACCGATGCGAAGGTTGCATTCCGACTTTCTGACACGCAGACCGCAAACGACGATCGGCTTCCTAAGATCTTGGCCATCTTTGATGAGCTTGGATTCCGATCACTACGACCAAGGGCGCAGGCTGTTCTGGGCGGAGGGGGAGAGGAAGTCTCAGAAGAGGACACCTCTGCAGAAGAAGAGGAAGTGGTTCCTGATCGGGAGTTTCGAGAAGCGCAGGTAATGCTCTGGCTGCTGCACTCTGAATTCACGAACTCCTCGCTCGATGACATTCTCGCGTACACCGAGACAAGAAGCTTCGCAGACGCGTACGCGTCTCTTGAAAAGAGTATTGCAGCGGCGGGGCGCCCGGCAGAGGTATACGAGCAAATCGAAAAGCCCTTAGTGCCGGTCATCCAGAAGATGGAGGAGCACGGTGTCTTGATCGACAAAGAAAAGCTAGGAGAGCTTGCTGCGCGCTATCGCACCGAGCTTGAGGCAATCGAGAAGCGCATCTACGAGGCAGCCGGACATGAGTTTAATGTGGGTTCTCCCCAGCAGCTTGGCGTCGTGCTCTTTGATGAGCTCGGGTTGCAGGTCAAAGGGCAGAAGAAGACCGCGGGCGGCCAGCGCTCCACCAGAGAATCAGAGCTTGAGAAGATAAAAGACCTCCACCCGGTAGTTGAGGACATTTTGGAATACCGTGAAGTGCAAAAGCTTCTCTCAACGTATGTGGAAAGCATCCCTCCGCTTCTTGATGCTGAAGGTCGCCTGCATGCTTCGTTTGTACAGACCGGGACGACGACCGGACGCATGGCGTCTCAGAATCCTAACTTGCAAAACATCCCCATTCGCACTGAGCGCGGGAAGGTAATTCGAAACGCGTTTATCGCTCCGAAAGGATTTGTTATCGCAGCGCTCGACTACTCGCAGATCGAGCTTCGGCTCGCCGCAATCCTCTCAGGAGACGAGAAGCTCTGTGAGATTTTCCGCAACGGGCGCGACGTGCACCGCGAAGTTGCGGCGCAGGTGTTTGGCGTTTCAGGAGACAAGGTAGATGCGGAGATGCGCCGAAAAGCCAAAGCAATCAATTTCGGCATTCTCTACGGCATGGGCGTGAACTCGCTTCGCTCCCAGCTCAAAACGACAACAGCAGAAGCGCACCAGTTCTATGACGATTATTTCAGTACGTTTAAGACGCTCGCGGAGTATCTTGAGAAGACGAAAGGGTTTGCGAGAAAGCACGGGTACACCGAAACGATGTTCGGGCGACGCCGACAGTTTCCTGAGATGAAATCCCCGCTTCCGTATGTACGTGCACAGGCTGAACGGATGGCGATCAACGCACCGATCCAAGGAACGCAGTCTGACGTCATCAAGCGGGCGATGGTTGAGATTGATGCCATGCTCGAGAAAGAAGGAAGCGAAGACGCGCACCTTCTTCTCCAGGTGCACGACGAACTCGTGTTTGAAATAAGAGAGACACGAGCGAACGAACTGATCGGCAAGATCAAAACCATCATGGAGTCCGTTATTCCCCCGAAGGAAGCGCACAATGTTCCCGTGACTGCAGAGGCTCGAACGGGGCCAAGCTGGGGCGAGATGCAGGCTTTTTAGGTACAATACGGAGGTGATATATCTCTTCCACGGATCAGATAGCAATAAGGCTCGAGCGAAAGCCTTTCAGTGGGTAGCCGCTGCTCGCGCAAAGCGGCCGGACGCTCCGTATCTCCGGCTTACGGTAGACGCGGTTACTGATGAATCACTTGCGGAAGCTGTTAGTACGCAAGGACTCTTTTTTGCAAAAACGCTGGTCCTTCTTGATGATCCGTTTTCAACCGCAGACTCCTCTGAGATTGTCTTGAAAAACCTTGAACATCTCGCAGAGTCCCAGAACCCGATTGCCATACTTGCTCCGAAGCTCCTTGCTTCGCGCGTAAAGAAGATAGAAGCGCTTGCCGATAAAACCTTTTCATTTGAAGCGCGCGCGGCTGCTTCCCGCGGCTTTAACGGGGCACTTATCGGTGCCCTTGGCGCAAGAGAATCTGCGGCGCTCTGGAAAGAGATCGTTAAGGCGCTCCGCGAGGGAGACGCACCTGAAGCGGTGCATGGTCTCCTACATTGGAAGGCCCGCGACATGATGCAGAAAGGGAATCCCAAGTGGGGCAAAGACGGCGCACGCAAACTTTCGCGAGAGCTGATAGAGCTTCTTTCGGATTCGAGAAGCGGGGATCTGCCGCTCGCTCAAGCGCTTGAGCGATTCGCTCTGTCTATTCGTTAGTCCGCCCGCCAGGGCTCGAACCTGGGACCGTCTCCTTAAAAGGGAGCTGCTCTACCAACTGAGCTACGGGCGGATATGCAAAAACTACCACTTACGCACGCGCTTTTCTAGTACGAGAGCGCGTCAACCGTCTTTCCTTGAGCATCGATCAAGAGAATGGTCTCGTGCTCACGCTTCCACAACTCGTTCCCGCTTCCAAGAAACAGTCGCCACGTATCTCCGTAAAAGCCCGCTTCCATGTGATGCCTAGCGGCGCAGCCGTCGTAGGTGAGCCCCTGCTCGACGAAATCTTCGCAGGAATCTGAAAGCTCGCTTGGGACGCGAGTTCTCGTCGCACATTGCGGCACGCTGCGCACGTAAAACTCGCATTCGCTGTCATCTCCTCCGGCTCGCGAGTATTCCTGGTATCCAGTAGGACAATAGAGATTGAGAGAGGGAGCGAAATCCTGATGCTCTTCAAAGTATCCCGAGCAGATATTCTCTTTGAATGAGATGCCAACGGGAGAACGCCCGCTCACGATGATTGCCTGCTCGCCGGGCATAAGCGTCACGGGCGCAGACTGGTTCACGCGTCCTGGGTTTGGAAGCAGGACCGCAGCAGGAAGGGCGATCTCCATGCCACTTTCCGAGCTTCTCAATTTCCATCCAGCCAACGACACGCCTTCGCTTGCGCTAAAGCCAAGCTGGATAGATACGTGTTCCTGTCGCGGGTCTTGCGTGGTCGTACCGCTTATATTTCGTGAGAAGGTTACGGCTCCTGTATGCGTTGAGTCGCCGGTAACGGTGGTGCCAATGGGCGAGAAAGAATTCGGATCGCCATAGGCGTCTGCGGTCGTTCCGGTTGTCGTGATTGGGTTCAAGTAAGGACCTTGGAAGGAAATCGGGTTGTTGGGGCCTCCTGCGCTCACCCACACGGCAAAGATAACGAGGAGAATGCCGATGAAAAAGAGAAAGTCGGTTCCTCCAGATCCTCTGCTTGGTGTCATGGCCCTATGATATCAGCTTTTCAAGCTCCTCTCGTACTACCCGCGCATCGCTCCAAGGAGTCTTCGCTCCATTGGCGCCCATGATAAACGGATCGGTTCCTTTGCCGGTCACAAGCACGGCGTCTCCAGGGCGTGCACGCGAAAGCGCTTCCCGGATGGCGTCGCGCCGGTCCATGATGAGCGTTGGCGAACGCTTCATTCCTTGTTTCATTGCTTCCATAATCGCTTCCGGGTCTTCGTCGTACGGGTCTTCATTCGTCAAAATCACTTCGTCGCAGGCCTCGTCCGCAATGCGCCCCATCTCAGGCCGCTTCCATGCGTCGCGCCCACCGCCGGTGTTTCCTAGTACGCAGATCTTTCGAACAGACGGATACGCGTCATAGAAAGCCTGCAGCGAGTCTGTCGTGTGTGCGTAATCGACAACGGCAAGGAATTTCTGCCCTGCTTCAATTCGCTCAGCGCGCCCTGGGATTCGTGACAGCGCTTGTAGAGCGTCAGCGCACGCCTCAAGAGAGATGCCAAAAGAGCGCGCTGCGTACGTTGCCGCAAGAGCGTTTCGAACGCTGAACTCGCCGGGATGAGGAACTTGAAACGGTACGCCCTCAACTGTAAATGACATTCCTGTACCTTCGGGGTGAATATCTTTTGCATCAGCAAGCGAGAAGGGAAGACGCTTCTCAACAGGGAGCTCAAGGAAGCGTCTGCCATACTCGTCATCTGCGTTTGCGATGATCGCCCGAGGACGCTTAGAGGAACGAGCAAGCGCCTTTCCGATACGCATCTTCGCCTCAAAGTATTTTTCCATACCGCCATGAGACTCAAGGTGCTCTTTCTGCAGGTTCGTGAACACGAGCGCATCCAGGGAGAGGAAGAGATGGCGGTACTGCACGGCTGCTTCGGAAGTCACCTCTATAAGCGCAAAAGAGCATTTGGCTTTCACCGCGTCTCGGAGAAATGTCTGCACGAACCCGCGCCCCGGGAGCGTCATCTTGTAGAGGTTGGCGCGCGACTCTTTTCCCACTTGAAAGCGAATGGTGCTTGAAACGGCGATGGTGTGCCCAGCGTCCTCCAGTATCTTCGCGAGCATTTCAGTAACGGAAGACTTGCCTTTAGTTCCCGTGATCGCAATCACGGTCAGTTTGTTTGCGGGGAAGCCGTAACTAAGGGCAAAGAGAAAGGAAAGCGCGACGTGATAGGGAATCACGAGCTTCCGATACAGACCGTTCGGGACGATGAAAAGAATGATGCGCTTTAGAAACTCCATGGACCTAGGCGCCTGCGGAAAGCGCCGCCTTTAAGCGAGCCTCCTTTCCTTCAATAGAGGAGGGGATGCTCGCAAGCGCTTTGCGAGCTTCGCGCTCGGTGTAGCCAAGCGCGACGAGGGTATCAAATACTTCCGCATCTGCTCCTGGGCCGCTTCCTTCGCCCCCTCCCACACGCTCTCCGATTTCAATCATGAGTTTCTCAGCAGCTTTCTTGCTCATCCCTGCGACTTTCGTTAGGTAGGAGAGATCTCGCTTAGCGATCGCTGTCTGCAGACTTTCACGAGGCGCGCGGCGAAGGAGCGCAAGCGCGGTCTTTGGTCCGACCCCAGATACCGAGAGAGTAAGTTCGAAAAAGCGCAGGTCCTCAGGATCGGCAAAGCCATAGAGATCCACCCCATCTTGCTTTACGGCAAGATACGTCTTCAAGGAAACGGCGTCGCCGGTGGAGAAGGCGTCGGGAGAGGCCACGTGCACGAGGACACCCCAGCCGGAGACGTCGACCACCACCCCTGATGGCTCAAGCGATAGGACGGTGCCGCGGATCTCCCTAATCATGTCGATATCTTAGCACTTGGGGCCGCTGCTCTTGCGAAAGAGCCTTTGGTAGCGTACTCTAGCGCTCACATGGCAATCACCAAATCAGCGAAGAAGGCGCATCGCGCATCCCTTCGAAAACGCGTTTTCAACGTTCGCCGCAAGCGCGTCCTCTTGAGCACCACGAAGGATCTTCGTAAGGTCGCAGTAAGCGGAGCAAACAGCGTGGAGGCGCTCGCAAAGGCCTACAAGGCAATTGATAAAGCCGCAAAGAAGGGCGTTATCAAGAAGAACACGGCAGCGAGAAGGAAGTCACGACTCGCAAAAGCGGTCGCTCGCGGATCCGCAAAGTAAACAAACAACCGGCCTTGCGCCGGTTTTTTGTTTAGAACCTAGAAGAGCGACTGGTATAACTCGAGGCGGGTTTTATAAAACCTCTCGAGTATCGATTCGTGGACAGGGAAGTGCTTTGTGAGCCAGGCGTGGCCGTTGTCTCCTGAGTCAAAGAGAATGTGCTGAGCGAGGTAGTACTTGTAGAATCCGTATCCAAGAGCGTCCCAGTCATGTGACGTTAGGATTTTCTCAAAGATAGTAGTCAGCTCCTCCTCACGCGAGAAGATCGTCATTGCTCGCTCTGCGTCAGACAAGGAAGAGACGTCTGCTAGGTATTTCTTCATCGCCTCAACCAAGGCGGGAGTGCTCGCAGTTAAGCCGTGCTTAGTTACAAAGTAATCGAGGAACTCCCAGTGGGCGCCCTTTTGGGTATAGTCCTCAAACGCCATATTGTCTGTTTGAAGTTCTCCTTCCATCATTTCATCGAGACAAGCATCATTGGGGTATACCTGCTTAGCGAGTCGTAGGCTCGCAGAAAACTCCCGGGCTGTGCAAAGGGACAGAAGGATAATGTCAGTAGGGGACACTTTCGCCCAGTCGAGATCCGCTATCTGTTGAACTAGGTGTTTGTAATTCATGACCGCTACTTTGTACTATTTTGTACTACATGTCAAGTAAAAAACCTATATTATACAACGTATAATAGACATTATATAAATACAAAATAGTGTAGTTTTGACTATAAAGCCTATAAAACATATAATTAACGGTGTCCTAAAATTTAATACATATGATTGAAGATGGATTGCGGAAGCTTGGGTTCACCGGTAACGAGGTAAAGATTTACCTGTGTTTACTGCGACTGGGGAAGGCAAAGGCGGGTGACCTTATAAAAGAAACTGGCCTACAACGAAGTGTCGTCTATAACGGACTTGAAGAGCTTCTTTCACGAGAGCTGATCACTAAAACAGTAAATAAGGGGATCGCGGTCTATCTTTTAAACGACCCAGAGGCGCTTACTCAAGAAGAAGAGCGCCGCATGCTTCTTGCTAAAAAGGTCTCCGAGCAATTAAAAGAGAAACAACAAATTCGAGATCGAGAAGTGGCGGTATACGAGGGGGATGACATCGTAAAGCGCGTTGCAGACAAAAGTCTCGAAGCCCCAAAGGGATCAATCGTCTATTTTCTCGGTCCATCTAAGTTTGGCGTCCAGGCAAACCTGGAACGATACTGGCAGCGTTATCACACGCTTCGCGCGCAAAAGGGAATTGAGTGCCGACTCCTTTACGATAAGACAACGTCCCCGGAAATAGTTGCGGAACGGAACGCTTCTCCACTTTGCGAAGCGCGATATCTTCCGTTTGAAACACATATACCTATGTCGTTTATTGTGACCGATAGCCTTGTTGGAATGTTGGTGCCCTCAGAGAATCCTCCACTCGCGTTTCTCATCAAAAGCGTGACGACTGCCGACGCTCTCAAAAACTATTTCCAGTATCTCTGGAAACAAAGTTCACAAACGTAGATTGTTAGTGCTCCCGGCAGGAATCGAACCTGCATTTCCTCCTTCGGAGGGAGATGTCCTATCCATTGAACGACGAGAGCGTCGGACGACTATAGCATCCTAGGAAATGTTCTTCTCGAAGTCCTTATCCTGGACCTTGTACTTGAGATTTTTGTAGATATACGAGACGGCGGAGTTCAGTATCCAGGTAAGAGCAAGCAGGAGAACGAAGTAGATAAGACCAAGCGACGTGAACTTAGGGAGCTCGTCGTTGCTCAGGTAACCGAAGATTCCTGAGACAACGCCGATTGTCGTGATGAGCTGGAGAGAGGAGATAGTGTTTTTCGTGCTCTTGGCCTGGAGTTCGGTAAACATATCAATGGCCGAAGAAAGGTAGTTCTTGGTCATGCTCCAGAGATGCTGGATATATTGGTGGGTATCAAGCAGCGTCTCGAACTTGAATTGGAACAAAGGCTGCAAATAGGTATCGATCTTCTCAATGTCGGTGAGCTTCTGGCGGGTCTGTACGTAGGCTGGCATCTGATCGATGCGCCCACCGATCAGGTTCACCGTCTTTTGGTAGTCAGCGAGCTCGTTTCGGAGCTTGTCGACTTCGGTACCGCGTATTTCGCCGCGTTCTTTGATGGCCTGGATCTTTCCCCAGATTGCGCGGTGAATGGCCAGATAGCGGTAGAGCTGGGACTTAAACTCGCGGAAGAAGATTTGGGACTCGATGACTTCGCGCGCGAGCTTCTCATCGTCTAGGTTGTTGATCACAATCAGTCCTGATGCGCGGTACACCTCAACGCTCTCGGTCGTGAGCACCGAGTAGATGGTTTCAGACGCTTCTTTGAAGAGCGCTTCTATTTCTTCGCGTGACCCCTCTCGCACTGTGAGGATGTAGGGAAGAATGGTCTCAATGTTCGCAAGTTCCTTGGGAACTGGTGCCCCTTTGCTGAAGATATAACCCAGTCCTTTCGAAAGCTTATCGTCGTAGTAGTGCTTGATGAGCGCGAAGTCTTCCTTCATCGTCCCGAATTTCTTTTCAAGAATAATGAGCCCGTCCTCGTAGACGCGGTAGTTAATGCCAAGCGATGTTTCCGCTTCAAGATATTCAAGCGGACCGCTTTGGCGCTTCACGCTTGAAAGAGCGAGTGCGTCGTGGCGGGTCTGGAGCTCGTCTTCAGGGAACGCAAGGCGCGAGTGCGCGCGGCTCAAAAAGTCCCAGATCTCAGTCAGGTGGAGCGTCGTTCGCTGAAACCAGCCGCCGATGTAAAGCTTCTCGATAATCACTGCCTGTATGATACCAGGCCCTCGCGCACGATTTGGTGCTCCCGGTAGGAATCGAACCTACATTACATCCTCCGCAAGGATGCGTCCTATCCATTGAACGACGGGAGCGTTCGTTGACTCTATCGTCCCTCTTGCTGGTTCGCAAGTTCCTAGAGCTTGAAGAGCTCGACCACACGGTCGATCACCGAGTGCTCGTGCCCTCCTTCAGGAAGGTGCAAGGAAATGTAGTCGTACACATCGACTGGGTCGTGGCCCACGATCGGGATAAGCAAATGAGGGGCGAGGAAGTGTTTGGTCTTTATTGAAAGGGAAGGAGGGAGGGTCTCATCCGCATACTCGAGGACAGAGAAGTGGAGCATGTTTGCGTACGGGTAGAGGTTATCGTCGATGACGACGCCTTCCTCGTAGACGGCAAAACGGTGGACTCGGGGGCTTTTAGCCGCGGCAAGCGCGATCGTTGCGGTTGCTGCGATGATGACGAGCGCCAGAAGCACGTTTCCAAAGAGAATAGAGGCGATAGCGCCCGCGGTCGCAATGATACCGAGCGCCCAATACCAATCGGCGCTCTTTTCCTCAAAGCGATATTCGCGTCCTTCCCATTCGAAGATCGGGGACTCAGGCATACCGCTACCATAATAGCATCGACCCACGCCCGTGATACGCTTGTCGCAATGAAACGACCAGCAGCAGAAGCAGCGCCAAAAGGTAATAAGGTTGATCAGATCGATGCAGTGACGAGTGTTATGCGTGCATTTGATGTTGCAAAGGATATCGACGACTTTGGTTCAGACGTAACTGTCCGTGGAGTGGCTGTTCGCGGCCGCGAACTTCTAGCGCTTCTTAAAGTGCCCTCTAACCGGAAAGACAAAAAAGTCGACCAGGCGCTCCGGCTTGCCTTTGGGGCCTGGGCCAAAAACGTCGATGATATTGAGAAGTTGAAGCGTACTGCTCCGGTCGAATTGGTCGGGGTCGACCAGAGTGTCTTTGACGAGATCAACGCTATTCGAGAAGGGATGCGCCGGGAATTCAACTCCTAGGGTCTCGCTGCCCTCAATAGGTTTAGTACACTGTACGTATATGAATATGAAATACGCGCTCATCCTTGTGCTTATCGTCGTCGCAGGCGGCGCCTATTACTGGTATGCGTCTACGCAACAAGCACCGATCGCTCCTGAGGTCTCTGCCCCGCAGGAAGAATCTGAAGTAAACGAAGACGCAGACGTAGCGACGAGCACGGCTACCTTTACGGGGACTCTCGAGGAGGTGCACGAAGGCTGCTACTATGACGCCGAATGCTATATAGTCGTTGACGGCAAGCACGTGACCGTCATCAGGGGCTGGAGCCGAGAGATCGTGGGCTCAGTGCGTGGTGTTGAGTCGTTCGGGGACCTGAATGCGCATATAGGCAAAGAGCTCACGGTATACGCTGCCCGTAACGGGAACGACTACACGCTCTACGGAAGCGGGGACTATTACGTAGAAGTGCTAAAGCGATAGGGAACGGTAAACGGATGTGCGGAGGAGGTGAGATTCGAACTCACGGTCCCTTGCGAGACTCCTGTTTTCAAGACAGGTGCGATAGACCACTCTGCCACTCCTCCGTGGGCTTACTTCTTTTTTGACGACCCCTTAGGGGCGCCAGACGGCATTCTAACGAGATCGGGGATAGAGAACAAGGAAGTGGCTCCAGGAGCGTTACGGTCCTTGCGGAAGCGGAGCAGATAGATGATCTCAAGAATGCCGACCGTGTTCACGACCAGGAAGACGACAAACCATATCTTCTGGCGGTTTCGAGCCGCGTACCAAAGCGCGAGCGCCTTCCATAGGAGGGTCCAGACCGCGAGGAGGATGAAAAGGATAGACAAAGCGACTGCGCCAAAACCAAGCGAAGAAGCTATAGGTCCGAAAAACGAATCCTGCATGAACGGGCTCATTACGGAGAAATATACCATATATGGTGTCTGCGGCCGGAGAGGTGGAAATGCTAGGATACACGCATGCGATACCTCGGAATAGATTTCGGCACTAAGCGCGTGGGCATTGCGCTCTCTGATGAGGTGGGGACTATGGGATTTCCGCACGCAGTTCTTCCAAACGACCCGAAGCTCCTCGGCCAGGTGCGCGAGATAGCGGCTAAAGAAAACATAAGTGCCATTGTCGTTGGCGAATCTCTAAACTACTTGGGAAATGAAAACCCCGTCGCAAAACTCGCCAAAGAATTTGCAGACGCGCTCTCCACCGAGAGCGGGCTCCCGGTCTTCTTCGAGCCGGAGGCCCTTTCAACACAGGAGGCGCGGCGCGCCATGGACGGCCTGCACCCGGACGCCGTTTCCAATACGGCCCGCAAAGTTCCTAAGGGAGGGAAGGGGCGCGGTGCGGTGGATGCGTCCGCAGCCGCCCTCATACTTACCAGCTATCTCTCTCGCTCCCATGATTAGCATCGAAGAGTTCGGTGCTGTTGAAGTGAAGGTGGGGACCGTCCTTTCGGCTGAAGCGGTGCCTGATACCGATAAGCTGCTCCGTCTTATGGTTGACCTCGGCGAGAGCGAGCCGCGCCAGATCGTCTCTGGAATAGCAGCCTATGTGGCTGATCCTTCGGACCTTGTCGGACGCCAGCTTTCATTTGTGACGAACCTTGCTCCGCGCACCATCCGCGGCCTTGAATCAAACGGGATGCTTTTTGCGGTTGGAAAAGATGAAACATTTGCATTCATGACTCCTGATCGGCCTGTTCCTCCGGGTACGAGTGCTCATTAACGCTCTCAGACGCGCGAAGAAGCGTTATACTATAGGTACATGCAGCATGCGCTGTCGCAGTTCCTTCGCGCGGAGTTCCGCCCGCCCAACTATCTTGCGCTCCCAACCGCAGGCGTAGACATCTCTGCAAGCGGTATTAAGGTTGTGTGTCTCACTGAGCGCGCACACGGGCTTGAGCTCTATGCCGCAAGCGACGTAGAGCTTCCATCAGGCGTCATTTCAGGTGGGGAGATCGCTGACCGCCCCAAAGTCGTCGCCGCGCTACGCGAGCTCTCCAAGCGACACCACTTTAAGCGTGCCAATATCGCCCTTCCAGAAGCACGTGGCTATCTGTTTGAGGCGCTCGTTCCTGATGCTCCAAGAGGGGAGCAGCGGACAGCGATCGAGCCGCACCTTGAAGAGTACGTGCCGCTTCCATCCAATGACGTCTCGTTCGATTTCGCACCGCTTTCGAGTGAAGGAGGGCAGGTGCGCGCCGTTGGTGTCGGGTACGCGCACCGTGTCGTCGAGGAATCGGTTCGCGCGCTTGAGGAAGCAGGAATCGAAGTGCGCTCGGCCGAGAGCGAGACCTTCGCGCTCCCACGCGCGATCCTGCCGTCTGGAAGCAAGGAAACAGTACTCATCGTTGATATCGGAAAATCAACGACCAAGTTGCTTGTTGCAAGCGGCCGCTTGCCGCGCTTCGTGACGACTCTTGATATTGGAGGACACGCACTCACGCTTGCGATCGGGAAGTACTTTGGCGCAACTGAAGAGGAGGCACGCAAGATAAAGATCGAGCATGGCATCGCGTCTGATGCCGGGAACGAAGATTATCTTGCAGCGATGCTCTCGACCGTGTCAGTCATCCGCGATGAGATCGTACGCCGCTTCCAGTACTGGCAGTCGCATACAGATGCATCGCATGACCCTATCTCCCGCGTGCTTCTGGTAGGCGGCAACTCAAGCGTGCGCGGAATCTCCGAGTATCTTGCAGACTCGCTCAAAGTCCCTGTGTCCCAGGGAAATGTGTTTCAAAACCTTGCACCCGAACACGTGGGGCACGCTCCGCTTGATCCGACTGCGGCGCTAGCCTATGGAACCGCAATCGGTCTTGCTCTTCGCGACTATGAACACTAATCTCACCAACCTCCTTTCGTTCGAGCGCATCCGTGCCTTTCGCAGGGATTATTTCCTGCGCCTGCTTACCGTGCTTGCCTGCATCGCGATAGTGATCATTCTCGCGCAGGCAGCGCTTCTTATTCCTACGTATCTGTACGCAAACGAGCAGGCCACCCTCCACCGTTCGCATCTCTCTGAGATCGAACGTGCTAACGCATCTGAAGAAGAACGCAGCGTTACCGAACGCCTTACCTCACTTACTAATGACGCAGAACGCGCGCTCGGTTTGGTGAGCGCTTCCGGAGCAAGCGCCTCGCTTCGAAGCGTGCTCGCGCTTCCGCGCCCAGGAATCATCGTCAACCGTTTTGCCATTGCCTCGCCAAGCGCGACTGAGACGACTGGTCGCATCAGCGTGTCAGGAATCGCAACGACGCGCGATGCGCTTCGCGAATACCACCTTGCTCTCAGCTCGCTATCGTTTGTCGCGTCTGCTGATCTCCCGCTTGGTTCCTACGCAAAGGAAAGCGAAATACCATTTACCATTACGCTCCAGAGCGCACAAACGCCATGAAACGCTCCTCTTTCATTCATCTCGGACTCGTCGTCTTGATCGCTATCATGGTGAGTCTTGCGTATGCCTGGTGGCATCAAGAAGTGCTGCGGGTCGCGAGCGAAGCGGCTGACCTTGCCGTACAAGCAGCGGAACGGGGTAACGTGCAGACGCGAAGCTCGCGAAACGAAGTCGCATCGCTTGCCGAAGGCGAAGCCTATGTCGGCGCACACCTGCTCCCGCTTGGAGAGATCGTTCCGTTTCTTGAAGGGCTTGAGGCGACGGGACGGGAGTTTGGCGCACTCGTTGCAGTTGCGTCGGTGTCAGACGCTGCTGGGGAAGGGCAGATCAGCATCGCGCTTTCTATTGAAGGATCTTTTGATTCAGTTATGCGCACGGTGGGGACGATTGAATACGGGCCCTATGCAAGCGCGATTGATACGCTCACGCTCGACACGCTCGATGGAACACTGTGGTCTGCAACACTCACGCTCTTGGTCGCATCAAAGACTGCCGAACAAACGCCATGAACCTAAAAAGCATCACGTCTATTGTTCCGAAGATTATCCATAGCGTCCGCTATGGCGAGCAGTTGCGCCCCAGACGCGACTGGCTCGTGCTTACTGTTCTATGCGTCGCGGGTCTTATCGCAAGCGTCGTCTCAAGCACCTTCTTTTTCATGGATATCGTGAACCGCGAGCCTGCAGTCACGGGCTCGAGGGATTCCTCAGTCGATACGAGCGTGCTTGAGGAGACGCGAGCCGCGTTCTCGGAGCGAGAACAGGAAGCGCTCCGGTATCGAAGTGAGTACCGCTTCATTGACCCGTCGCATTAAGGTCGGTACTGTTTCTAAAGCCCCCATAGCTTAATGGATAAAGCTGCGGACTTCTAAGCCGTCGATCTAGGTTCGATTCCTGGTGGGGGCACACGACTTATATGCCTAGGTGGCGGAACTGGTATACGCGTACGCCTCAGAAGCGTATCCCGCAAGGGTTGGAGGTTCGAATCCTCTCCTAGGCACTACTGTTCGTTCTCGACTTCGTTTTCAAAGATATCGAGTTTTTGGTCTAAATCGAGAAGGGTATTTACCTCTTCGGAAAGAGCCAGATCGAGACGCTCAAACATACTCTTGAGGTTGGCGAGATCTGTATCCGAAAGAAGAGACGTTGGGTCAAGCGCTTCAAGAGATTCAATCTCGGGCGCGTCCTTATACCCCGACAGATCCTCGTCTGAAGCAAACATCTGAAGAAACTCTCCGGCAGTCATGATTAATCTGTTTCTTCAAGCACCGCGTTCGATCCTTTCGTTGACTGAGGAATCCCCAGATCTTCGTCTATCTGTTCGAGCATGGCGCGGATCCGTTCGGGGGAGAGGGGTCGGTAGCGGCTACCAACTTTGAAAGTTTCATCCATCTCAGCATGGGGAGCCATGATGTATTCCAGACGGTCTCGAAGGGAAGGAGAGAGCACGAGTGCTTCAATTTCTTTTTCAATGTCAAAGATAAGAGGACGGCGTCCAAGCTCCGTCACATCGGCGACCTCTTGAAGCTTGGCGTGTATCTTTCGTTTATCTGCAAATAGTTCAGTAAGAGGGAGAAGTCTTTCAAGACGTCCCTTGAGAAGCCTGGCATGCGTTGCCTCCGTTTCTCCCCTTCGGTTTTCTGGGTCGCGCCCAGCAGAAAGCTCGTCAACTCGTATTTCGGCTTCCTCAAGCTTTCGTTGCGCGCGGATACGTTTCAGTATGATTGTATGGAGTTGATGTCGTAGGCGTTCGATATGATCAAGCGCCGCTTCGCGCTTCCACACTCGGCCACTCGCCTCATACGCCAACCGCTCTTGTTTTGTAAGCCGTTCTTGGAGCTTATTAATTTCGATAACTTCCAGGTTTACCGCGACCAAAAGGTTGTTAATGGCGGTGAGCACCTTCTGAAGGTATTCGAGCATCTTCGTTCGTGTTTTGTAATCGATTGACGCAGCGTCGATATCGATTGCGCCGTAGTCTCCAATCGATTTTTCGACCTGGTCTTTGACCGAAAACAGTTCAGCATGCAAATCGTCAAAGTCGTGGAAGTTGCTGCGGATGGTGATAGGTGGATTAACCACATCTTCCTCAAGAAGGGTTTGAAGTTCGCCTATCTTATTTCCTACGTATTGATCAAACAAATCTGTCCTTGATGTAAGCTCATCCAAAGCTGCAGTTGCAGCCTCCGCCCGCTCGTTAATTTCTGCCGTCTTAGTCTTGGATCCTGCTCTAACTTTAATAAGTCTGTTGATTCTCCATCGTTCGTACTCGCTTGTGGCACGGTCTCGAAGTCGCTTGGTTGCGTTCACTAGGTTTGGAGGGCCGACGTTTACCATTTGACGTCCGGCAGCGAAGAAGTCTTCGCTTTCAAGAAGCATGCCGCGAACAACGTCATACGGCCGTAAAACCCAGCGGCGAGTGAATCGATTTCGTGCTTTTTCGTAGATTTTCTCTTTAACAGCCTGAGCGTCTTCGCTAAAAGCTTCCCAGTCTTTGCCGTACTGCTCTCCGACCGCATTCCAGTCAATTCCTTCTTCTTTCCACAGATCGAGCAGGCCCGCTCCCGTGGTACGGATCTTTTTCTCCTTGGCTGGTTTTGGTGTTCCTTCGGGCTTGTTCATATACTCGTTAGTATATCAATGAAGTGAATGTGAAGGTGGTGCGCGCTGAGGGACTTGAACCCCCGACCTTCTCAGTGTAAATGAGTTGCTCTACCAACTGAGCTAAGCGCGCTTACAGAGCTACCATAACTGAAATAGTGTATTTTTGAAAGATGGAGCGTCTTGAAGCGATCGTATACGGACGGGTACAGGGTGTTATGTACCGCGATTTCACCTGCCGAAAGGCGAGGGGCCTGCGCCTTACGGGTGCTGTGCAAAATCTCCCGGACGGCACGGTGAGAGTGGTCGCAGAAGGGAAGCGGGGAGATCTCGAACAGCTCCTTTCGCGCCTTAATCACGGGCCCTTGTTTGCGAACGTTGAGCGCGTTGATTCTACCTGGAGCAAAGCGACCGGAGACCTCGGTTCCTTTGCCATTTGCTATAAGTGACATAGGGTAGCTCTATGGACCTCCCGATCATCTACGAAGACGACCAGCTCGTCGCAGTGAACAAGCCCTCCGGCGTCATGACGCACGGGGATGGGCGAACCAAGGAAGAAACGGCAAGCGACTGGTTTGCAAAAAAATATCCGGACAGCAAGGACGTTGGAGAGACGCAGCGGCTTCCAGACGGAAGCGAGCTTGCGCGCCCAGGCATCGTGCACCGGCTTGATCGGGAAACCTCAGGCGTCCTTGTCTTTGCGAAAACTGCTGAAGCGCATGCGTTTTTGAAAGAAGCTTTCCATAACCGACAGGCAAAGAAAACGTATCTCGCGTTTGTATACGGCGTTCCGAAAGAGAAGAAGGGAACGATTGATTTTTCGATCGGGCGGTCGCGCCAGGATTTTCGCCTCCGTTCCGCGCAACCGAAAGCAAAAGGGATACTTCGCGACGCGATCACGCGCTATGAGGTCATCGCAGACGACGGCAAGCACTCGCTATTGAAAGTGATGCCAGAGACCGGCCGTACCCACCAGATCCGCGTGCACCTGAAAGCGATACACCATCCCGTCGTCTGCGACCCTCTGTATGCTCCAAAGCGCGACTGCACCCTCGGGTTTAAGCGGCTTGGCCTTCATGCGTATCGCCTGGAGCTCCCGCTCCCATCAGGCAAAACGCTCGCCCTTGAGGCTCCCGTTCCTGAGGATTTGCTGCAGGGACTAAGCTCATTCCCGGGTAAAGAAGCGCTTATTGCCTCGACATAAGAGGCGTGTTAGAGTTCCCCCACGTTATGGAAGTCATCACTCCCGTTAAGGTAGAGGAGCGCCAAAAGATCGGTATAAAGCCCGGGGATACTGTCCGTGTCCACCAGAAGATCGTTGAAAAGGGAAAGACCCGCACGCAGGTCTTCGAAGGACTTGTCCTTGCAACCAAGCACGGCTCTGAGGCAGGTGCTACGTTCACGGTCCGTGCGACCCTCTCTGGCATTGGCGTTGAACGTATCTTCCCCCTCTATGCTCCGTTCATCGAGAAGATTGAGATCGTAAAGCGCTCGAAAGTCCGCCGCGCAAAGCTCTACTTCATCCGCGATAAGGTTGCCCGCGAGGTACGCCGCCAGCTCCGCAACATGCGCATGATGAACGTCTCAACCGACGACTTTGCCGAAAAGGAAGTGCCTGCAGAGGCTCCTGAGGAAGTCGTCGCAGAAGAAGTCGTTGAAACTCCGGTAGTAGCAGAAGAGGCAGCAGCTCCTGCAGAGGAGACCGAAGAAGTGAAGGCTGCCTAGTTTGTAAAACGCTCGATCGGTCGGTATAGTACGCACACACCTGCCCAGGTGTTGAAATTGGTAGACAAGCTACCTTGAGGTGGTAGTGCCGAAAGGCATGGAGGTTCGAGTCCTCTCCTGGGCACCATTTGGCGAAAGAAAATAAGAGGACCCCACGCGACATCACGAAGCGTAGGGCCCAATAGTTATTGCCTGTTCAGGCTAGTGCCAACTGCTTACCACATAGTTGGTCTCCCTTCATAAGGCTGGTCTGTAAGGTAGACGCAAAACCCCTCCGTAAGGAGGGGGTTGGCTTTATGCGTGGTTCAGGCATCAAGACAATCCTCTCCTTAGGAGGGGATGGTCCAGGCCCACATGCCAAAACGCGCGGCAGAAATGGAAGCGGTGGCGTTTCGATTCATTAGTACTACCCTAGCAATTCCAGTAGAGTCGTCAAGCCACAGCGAATAGCCCAAAACTGCTATAGTTTGCGTATGACGAGCAGCATTCAAGACAAGATAGCCCTCTTCGAGCGTGTATTGGCTGAAGTCCCCGAACTTCGCTATGCAGGCGATCCCATCCTTCGAACGCCAGCAAAAAGCGTGGCCTTGGAAGAAGGTCTTTTGATAGGGAAGCGGCTGGAAGAGGTACTGCTTCGCTTCCGTGCGATTACTGGCGTTGGACGAGGGCTTGCAGCTCCGCAAATTGGAGAAGGTGCTTCTGTTTTTATTACGTACGTAGATGACACGGTTGAGACATTCATCAATCCCCGCATCGTTTCGACATCTGACACGAACAATATGTACAAAGAGCTTTGCATGAGCGTTGGCATTCTTGCAGCTGAAGTTGAGCGGGCAGAGGAAATACAGATGGAGTGGACGGACGCTGAAGGGAACTCGCGCTCTGGGACTTTCAGTGGTTTTCTTGCGCGCCTCTATCAGCACGAGGAAGCCCATTTGCAGGGTCGTTTGAATATAGACGAGGCTACGCCAGGGGGAATTGAGTTTGCCACCTTTGACCCGCTCCAGGAAAAATTGCGACCGGTGAAATAAAAGAAGCCCACGCAACGACTAACGAAGTCGCGTGGGCTTCTGGCTCATTGAGCTTGGCGGTTTAGCTTAGTGCATTGTCGCCTCCACTTTCGGGCCTTCCGTTTTATGGATTAACGAATTGAACCCCTCGTCACTTGCGTGAGGAGGGGGCTATCTTCATGACACTCATCAAGACAATCCTCTCCGCGCGCGTGACGCCGGATGGTGCAGTTTATGCATCATCATTTTGTAACCGCCTTCTCCTTCCTGGAGCCACTTCGATACGCGAGCAACGGTCGTTGAGCTAAAGCCCGTTTTCTTCTCGATCTCGGTGTAGGGAACGTGCTTTGAAAGGAGCTCTGCCGTCTGGAAGCGCTTAGCGAACTCCGTGATCTCGCCTTCGGTCATAAGGTCGCGCAAAAAGCGTCGAACCTCATCCGGAGTTTCAAGGGCGAGCAGGGACTCGATAAGGCGGCGGTTTTCTTTCAAGGTCCAATTCATCAAGAGGCACTTTACTAGGGTAAAGTGAGCGTGTCAAGCTGTCTTCCGGACCCTCTGTATTCGTGATATAACCACAACACATGGCGGCCTTAGCTCAGCTGGTAGAGCTCCGGTTTGTGGTACCGGCGGTCGTGGGTTCGAGCCCCACAGGTCGCCCCATATGAAATCATTCATAGAAGAGTTCCGAACATTCGCGCTTCGCGGCAACGCGCTAGATCTTGCCGTGGGCGTTGTCATAGGTGCCGCCTTCAACAGCATCGTCACTTCGCTTGTCACGAACGTACTCACTCCTCCCTTGGGGCTCATGATCGGGGGCGTTAATTTCAGTGAGCTTGTCATACCTATCGGCGGAACAGCGAGCATCCAGTACGGGCTCTTCGTGCAGGCGATCGTGAGCTTCGTCATCACCGCGTTCGCTCTCTTCCTCCTCATCAAGCTCATCAATAAGTTCCTTCGCAAAGCTAATACCGAGCCGCAGGCGCCCGCCCCTAAGTCCCCAGAGCTTCTGGTGCTTGAGGAGATCCGGGACGAGCTGAAGAAATAACGAGGTATACTTTTCTCTATGAAAACACTTGCCGCAGGCGTCGTCCTTATTCTCTTGCTCGGGTTCGCCGGATTCTTTTATCGAAACGTTGCGGAGCAGACCGCTACTCCCCAGATGGCCTGCACGCTTGAGGCGAAGATCTGCCCAGACGGCTCCTCCGTCGGGCGCACAGGTCCTTCGTGCGAGTTTGCTGCCTGCCCGCTTCCTGGCGTTGAACTGCAAGATGCAGGCCTGGCGTTCGTTATCCCAGCTGACTACGCTCCAGACAACGCTGCTCCTGGCGCAGACCTAGCTACCCTCGCTTCGTTCGTAAAGCCTTCGCTTACCGGAGGCGTGCCCCACGTGATTAGCGTTAGCCGCTACCAGATTCCGGAAGGGGAGACGGCAGAGGATGTCATGCTCGCACATACTCGCTACCAGCCAGCTGATATGCAGGCGGAAGACTTTGAACGCTTCGAGACCGTTCTCATTAACGGAAAGGAATTTAAAGGCACCGTCATCGAGCGTTTTGAAGCGCAGATCCAGAGCGCGTACTACCTTGCACGCGGAGCAGACGTCCTTCGTTTTGATGTTATCGAGCACGACGTCGTTGATTGGATGGAGCCAGCGCTTGAAGTCAGCAAGCTTCCCGAGCACGCGGCTTTCCTGAAGATGCTCGGAACGATCGAGCTTCGCTAGTTACTCAAGCACAAGAAGTGCGACCATCACGAGAAGCCCAACGCCAAGGGCAAGAAGCTGAAGCGCCGAGTGGCGGACACGCGTCGTTTTATGCAGTTCAGGCACCAGGTCGGCAAGTGCGATGTAGATAAAGTTTCCAGCTGCGAATGCCGCGATAAGCGGGATGAGCATCTCGTGTATTCCGGCGAGCATGAAGGCAAGCCCGAGCCCTACGAAAGCAGTGAGTCCCGATAGGAAGTTCACGAAGAGCGCCTTTGCGCGCGAGTAGCCTGCGTGCAGCAAGAGTCCGAAGTCGCCGATTTCCTGCGGGATCTCATGGAGCGCGATTGCAAGCGTGGTTGCGATACCGACTTCGGTCGAGACCATGAATGCGGCCCCGATAGCCATACCGTCGATAAGATTGTGCATGCCGTCAGAGACAAGCACGAGGTGTCCGACCGGATGGATCTGCGCGTGTTCGGGAGAGAACTCCTCATCGCCGTGGCTGTGGTGCCAGTGGAGGAATTTCTCAAGCACGAAGAAGCTGAAGATTCCCGCAAGGATAAGAAGCGACACCAGAAGAGGATTGCCGGTCTCCTCAAACGCTTCTGGGATGAGGTGGATGAATGCGTCTCCAAGCAGGGCGCCTGCTGCAAGCGAGATGAGGAGGAAAAGTATCCGGCGAAGCAAGTTCTCCTTGAGAGAAAGGGTTGCGATACCGATAAGCGATACGAGGCTTATGGCAAGAACGGCGAGGGCGCCTGCTGCAAAGGGAGTCATGCAAGCGAGTATAGCGCACTGAAGAAATATTGGTTTTTGGCTCCTGCACGGCCAAAAAAGGCCATATGATATACTTTTTCTACATTACTTAATCACCTTTATATCTATGAATGAGACTTGGCAGGAAACAATCGTGCGTATCAGCAAGCCAGTGCGCTACAGCGCAGCAGCGGCGCTCTCGCTTCTCGCACTCTTCCTCTTGGTGCAGACCTTGGACGCATTGACGGACTTCGGACGCTCTGACAATCCGTACATGAACACGATTACGGTTGAAGGAACCGGCAAGGCCGCTTCAATCCCGAATCTTGCTGTCGTCTCGTTCTCAGTGACTGAGCGCGGAACAACTGTTGCTGAAGCTCAGACCAAGGCAACGGGCAAGACCGACGCAGCGCTCGCTGCAGTTGAAGGAATGGGCATTGAAGAAAAGGACGTGAAGACGACTGCATACAACGTGTATCCGCAGTACGAGAACATCCAGCCCTGCTACGGCATGGTCTGCCCTGAGATCGCTCGCAACCCGCGCATCATCGGCTACGAAGTCTCGCAGACGGTAGAGGTAAAGGTCCGCGACACCGCGAAGGCAGGAGACGTGCTTCAGGCACTCGGTACGTTGAATGTGCAGAACATCTCAGGACCGAACTTCACGGTTGATGAGGATGACGCTATTCGAAACGCCGCTCGCGAAGAGGCAATCGAACAGGCTAAAGCAAAGGCAAAGGTGCTCGCCGACGAGCTTGGCGTTCGACTTGGAAAGGTCATCTCGTTCTACGAGAACAACCAGTACCCGTATTACGAAGAGGGCTTCAACGGGGCTAAGGGAGGTATGGCGATGGACGCTATGGCGCAATCAGCTCCTCGTCTTCCAGCAGGAGAGCAGGAGACCGAGATCTCTGTCTCGATCACCTACGAGATCCGCTAAGGATCTAGGCGCTAAACGGGCGGGTCTTTTGGCCCGCCCGTTTTCGTTTGTGGAAAACTCTACGTGCCGTATCATATGACTTTGGAGCAGTTCTCGCTTCGCTTTTGTGGGGGATCCCATGGATCACCTTATGAAAATCGGTCACACGTATCGACTCGTTCCTATCTCTAGCGGTTACGCGATACATCACGAAGACGGCAACGGCAGCCCGCTTCAGGTTCCTCCTTTCCAGGGGGAACTCCGGATAAAACTCTGGGGACTACCCGACGCAATTACCAAGCGTTGGGGTCTTGAAACGGAAGCAGTCGAAGCCGCCTTAATTCGAGAGCCACCCGAGAAATTTCTTCGGATCCGGCTCCCGAACGGGAAGCTCCCGCTTCTGGAACTATTCGCCGACCCGCACGTTAAGATCGAGCTTATGTGAGACCAAGGAGTTTGGCGCAGTCCCCTAAGACTGCGCCGCTTCATTTGACTACCAGGGCCGAAAGGGTATACTTTTGACATCAGCGCCCAAGGGGCGTTTTTAAATATGAAATCATTCATTAACTACCTCAAGAACGTCCGCGTAGAGTTGCAGCACGTCGTCTGGCCGACCCGCAAGACGGCCTTGATTCACACAGGACTCGTGATTCTCTTGTCTGCGTTTGCAGCGCTCTATATCGGCGTCTTGGACTACCTCCTTACCAGCGGCGTGGGCCTCATCATTGGCCAGTAATTTCTTTCCTATGGAACTTACAAGCAAACCGCAGTGGAGCGACGATGCCGCATCAAGCGAGCCTCGCTGGTACACCATCCATACCTACGCAGGCTACGAGAACGCTGTTGAGCGAAACTTGAAGCAGCGCATCGAATCTCTTGGCATGGAGCACAAGATCTTCGACGTTGTCGTGCCAACTGAAAAGAAGGTCCGCGTCAAAGCAGGGAAGCGCGTTGTCGAAGAAGAGAAGATCTACCCAGGCTACATCCTGGTCCGCATGATCGTGGACGAGGATTCTTGGTTTGTCGTTCGAAACACGCCTCGCGTGACGGGCTTCGTGGGTTCAGGAACCACTCCTGTTCCTATGGAAGATTCGGAAGTAGCTTCCCTTATGAAGCGCATGGGTGCGGAAGCTCCCAAGCACCGCATCGACCTCATGAAAGACGACCCGGTCGTCATTAATGATGGCCCCTTCAAGGACCTTGAAGGCAAGATCGGGGAGATTGATGAGGAGCGCGGAAAGGTCAAAGTCCTCGTGTCCATGTTCGGGCGCGAGACCCCCGTCGAACTCGACTTTTTGCAAATCCGTAAGCTCTAGCGTAGAGTCCTTAACACATACATATGGCTAAAGTAGTAAAGAAAATCAAACTTCAGATTCCCGCAGGTAAGGCAACCCCGGCGCCGCCAGTCGGTACCGTGCTCGGCCCCGCAGGCGTTAACATCGGCGACTTCGTGAACAAGTTCAACGAAGCTACCCGCGACAAGATGGGGGACATCATCCCGGTGGACCTTACCGTCTACGATGACCGCACCTTCAGCTTCGTCTTGAAGACTCCTCCTGCTTCTCGCCTTATTTTGAAGATCCTCGGACTTGATAAGGGCTCACAAAAGCCAGGCTCAAAGAAAGCAGCAACGCTCTCTAAGGCGCAGGTCCGCCAGGTAAGCGAACAGAAGATGCCGGACCTTTCCGCAAGCTCTCCTGAAGCTGCCGACCGCATCATCGAAGGAACGGCTCGCTCGATGGGAATCGACGTTAAGTAGCATTCGGCCCTCTGGCCGGTTAGACTTTCTATAGTGAAAGATTTCCTCGGAATGAACGAGGTAGTCGTCCGGTATACCAACTGGCAGCTGCTTCGCGACGTAGCGACATTCATCCGGCCGTACCGCTGGCGTTTTTGGTTTGCCTCACTATGTCGTCTTGTCGGCGACCTCGTGTGGCTCTACCCGCCTTTTGCGCTTGCGGCGATCATCGCCTTCCTGGCCGAGTATGAGCCGGGCATGTCTGCCCAGCCTCTTATCACTATCGTGCTCTTGTGGGCAGCAGCAATGGTCATTCGCTCCGTGGCTCAGTTCACTGCTAAGTACATCGGATACCAGATTGGGGAAAAGATAGCGATTGAGTCGTCCTTAAAGACGCTCCGCCACCTGTTCCTTCTTGATATGCGCTGGCATGAGAAGGAGAACTCAGGCAATAAGATAAAGCGCATTCAAAACGCGAGCGCTGGCCTCGACCGCGTCGTTCGCATTTGGTTTAACAACCTCATTGAAATCGCCGTCAACTTCGTCGGTATCTTTATCATCCTTTCGCAGATCGATACTCTAGTTCTTGGCCTTCTTTTCGTGCTTATGGTTCTTTACTTCGTTATCTCATACGTGCTGACACGCAGGGCAAGCGCAGCCATCTATATCGTGAACGCCCAGGAGGAAGTGGTAAGCGGCCTCCTGTTCGAGGCTATTAACAACATACGAAGCGTGAAAGTCATGGCGATGGCCGGGGCGCTTTTCAAGATCGTACAGGCCAGCACCGAGGACCTGTTCGGGAAGATCCGGACCCGCGTCTCTCGGTACCAGACGCGGAACTCGGTGCTTATGTTCTGGGGACACGGATCAAGGCTGATTATTTTCAGCGTCATCATCTACGGGATCTTAAACGGGCGCTATGAGCTCGCCTTCCTGGTTCTTTTTAACGGCTATTACAGCAACATTTGGGATTCGATTGATGAGCTCTCTAACGCGATACAGGAGTTTACGACCGCCAAATACAGCATCTCGCGGATGCAGGATGTCTTGGACGAACCTGTCGAGATAGGACGTGAAGAAGGTAAAGTCGCGCTTGCGCCTGACTGGAAGCGCATAACGTTCAAAGACGTTTCGTTCTCATACGGAGATAACGAAGTGTTGCAGAACCTTTCTTTTGAAGTGAAGCGCGGGGAGAAGGTCGGTATCGTCGGGCTCTCGGGCGCAGGGAAGTCGACCGTCTTTAAACTACTTCTCAAGGAACGGGAAGAATTCACGGGCGACGTTCTTTTTGACGACGTATCGCTCAAAGATATCCGTGCAAGCGACTACTTCACTCAGGTGTCAGTCGTTATGCAGGATACTGAGGTATTCAATCTCTCGTTGAAAGACAACATCACCATCACCAATCCAGATCAAGAAGTGAATCAGCCTCTTCTTGAACAGGCCATGGTGACGGCCCACGTTACAGATTTTCTTTCGAAGCTCCCACAAGGGCTTGATACTCTCATCGGGGAGAAGGGGGTAAAGCTGTCAGGAGGAGAGCGCCAGCGCCTTGGCATCGCTCGCGCGATATTCAAGCAACCTGAGCTTCTCCTTATGGATGAGGCGACATCGCATCTGGATCTTGAATCAGAGGAGAAAATTCGCGATTCACTCCATACCTTCTTTGAAAAGGTTACTGCGATCGTGATTGCGCATCGCCTGACGACCATCCGTGCGATGGACCGTATCCTCGTGCTTGAAGGAGGGAAGCTTATCGAGCAAGGAAGCTTTGACGAGCTCTACGCGAAGAAAGGTCGCTTCTATGAGCTTTGGGAGAAACAGAAACTCTAGGCCTACTTTTCAAGTGTGATGTATTTAAACTTCGTGCCCTCGTGCTCGTGCTCTTCCTGCTCGATTATTTTCGTGAACTGCGCATAGTCAGGGAAACGAACGTCTCCCTCGGTATCATCATCGACAAGCGTTAGATAGAGCCGCTCCGCATGCGGGAGGCCTTCGGTGTATATCTCACCACCACCGATTATAAAAATCTCATCGTTTCCTTTGGCGGCCTTGGCTTTCTCGATCGCTTCTTCCATGGAAGGGACGAGGATTGCGCCAAGCGCCTGATAGTCTGCTTGGCGGGTTATGACGATGTTGGGTCGGTCGGGAAGGGGACGACGTCCAGGCGGTAGCGACTCCCAGGTCTTTCGTCCCATGATGATCGGGTGGCCCTTGGTTATCTCGCGAAAGCGCTCAAGGTCCTTCGGGATCTTGAACAGAAGGTCGTTATCTTTGCCAAGCGCCCGGGTCCGTTCGCCAATGGCGGCGATCATGTTAATGCGGTTCATGGTTCTACTCAGCGTAATCTGCATTCTCTCCGTTTGTAACGATGCGCATGTCCCAGAGGAAGCCGCCTTCAAGGTCGCCGTTCTCATCAAATGAGATCGTGGAGACTGAAACCCCGTTTTCATAGGTTAGCTTATCGAGGTAATCGCGTACGGCGTCTTTGTCGGTTCCGACCGCGTCAAACGCCTGCGCAAAGATCATCACGGCGTCATAGGAGAATCCAGACACTTCGCTTGCGGCACGACCCGTCTCTTCGACCACTCGGTCCGTGAAGTCTTGAGGAGCCTTTGAGATAGGAAGGGTGAACAGGACACCTTCTGCTTCGGGAACATCGTAGATTTCATCAGTTGCAAACAGGTCGGTTCCGACAAGCGGCACGTTCACATTCGCTTCTTTTAATTGCTTGATTGCTGCGGCTCCTGTTTGCGGGAAGAGGGCAAGATATACCGCTTCTGGATTGGTATCTTTTATCTTTGCGACTGATCCGCGCACTTCAGTCGCTTCCTGAAGCGAGCCCTCAATGATCGTTATTGTTCCTCCGAGCGCTTCGAAGTCGTGGACGAACTTATCTTTAAGCTCGATGCCCCAGTCGCTGTTGACGTAAAGAACTGCGACATTTTTCTTCTGGAGCGTGTTGAAAATAAACTCTGCAGAAAAACCAGCTTGAGACGCGTCTGACGGATAGTTGCGGAAGATGTAGTCACCTACGCGCGTGAGAGAAGGGGCGGACGCACCGATGATGACCGGGACACCAGCCTCCTGTGCGATCGGAAGACCAGCACCTGCCGTTGGGGAGCACAGCGGCCCAACGATCGCATCAACCTGATCCACGCTAATGAATTTGTTGAATATTGTTGCGCCGGTAGCGGTAACGCAGCGACTGTCCTCGATAACAAGTTCGACCAGGCGTCCGTCGATACCCCCTCGCTCGTTTATGTCCTTAACGGCAAGCTCTGCACCTCCGGCCCACGCCTCACCGAATCCCGCCGCTTCTCCTGTCATGGGAGAAGAGAGCCCGAGCTTAATGGATCCCTTGTCAGACGCCTGGTTATTGTTGGCATACAGGCCAAGGGCAATAAGGATAATAACGAGCCCGGCAGTAATAAGAAGCTGTGTTCGGTTCATGAGGAAATGATAGCAGTTTTGAGCTAGTGGAACAGGAGCGCCAGTGCAAGCGAAATCGTGAGAAAGGCAACGCTCGCCGGATATAAAAGCCGCGGGGCAACGGTGATGCCGGTCAGCTTAGAGGAGTAGTAACTAAGAAACGAAGAGTCGTAGTTGATCGCAGGATCCGTCTTCTTTCGAAAGAAGAATTCGAAGCGGCTGAGGAAACAATGCCCAAGAGCAATTTGGGATACCAGTGTCGCTGCAAGGATTCCTATATATAAAGGATAGAGGGACGGGAATGCCCAGCCGAAAAGAATGACGAAGACAACAGCGAGATGGATGAGAAGCACAATCTCTGCAATGATTCGAAAGACGAGCTTCATATCGTAATGATACGTGAAATGCGATTTGATTCTTTTTGCACAACGCATACGACATCCATCGCCTGATCCCACGCCTCACGCCGTAGTGGTTCTTGTGAAAGCTGCTCTTCAAAGCAAACACCCACCCGAAGCCACTCTCGGGGAACAAAGGTAAGAAACCGATCATACCAACCGCCACCTTGCCCGTGTCGCGTTCCCGTTACGTCGAACCGGCGTCCTGGTATGAACATGAACGCGGGATCAGTCCCTATGCGTTCGAGCGCTCGGCTTGCTTCTGTCTTTGGATCCAGGGAAGCTCGCGGGGCGATCTCGTATATAAGAGCGTCTTTAGGAAGGGATATAAGGTCAAAGATAGCCACTTCAGTCTGTAGTGGCACATACGTAACAAAGGCTCGGTACGAAGCTATAAGAGCCGACAGTTCCTCAGAGCCGTCAACGTTCTTGCTTTCCCTCATGTGGCATATAATAACCGGCATGTCAGTTATCGGTATTAAAGAGGTGGTCCGAAGAATCCAGGAAGAGGATTTGATCACTGGTCTTGCCGGACGCGACCTTTCAAACCCTGAGGGAACAGGAATTGATCTTCGCCTTGCAAGCGCACACAAGATTACAGAGGGAGGAGCCTTCATCGAGGCTGATGGAGCTGCGGGCCTTGGAAAGCGTAAAGGTGTTACGACCGAAGAGGTGTGCAAGCTCAAAGAAGGAGACGTGCAAGATGAACTTTCAATAGGGCCCGGAGAATATTATTTGGTGCAGACAGCAGAGACGATCAAGACGCCGCTCGATCTTATGCCGGTCGTCTTCCCGCGCTCCAGCCTGTTCCGCGGTGGACTTCTACTGCTTGCGACAAAAACAGACCCCGGCTACGAAGGCCCTCTTACGTTTGGGCTTACAAACCTCAGCCCTTTTCCCGTGAAGCTCCAGATGGGTGCGCGTATCTGCAACATCGTCTTTATGAAAATAGAAGGAGAGGTCATTGGATATCGGGGACAGCATCAGGGGGGTCGTGTATCCTTTGGCGAAGAGACCCAAGTATAAACACCTATGTTTCTCTCTGACATCGACATCAAGAAAGGCGTAAAAAACGGCAGCATCGTCATTAAGCCGTTCAAGGAGAAACAGCTCCAGATGGCAAGCTATGACGTTACTCTCGGTAACGAGTTTCAGGTGACTGATCGTCACTCAACCACGGCAATCGATCCTGCAAATAAGCTATTCCCCAAGACGCGCACGATCAAGGTGAAAGATGGAGAAGCATTCATCCTTCATCCAGGCGAGAGCGTTCTTGGAAAGCAGAAGGAATTCATTGGTGTTGACCACGAGCATCTTATTTTGCTTTCAGGAAAGTCTTCGCTCGCTCGTGCAGGACTCGTCGTCCATAACACCGCAATGCTCTTCAACCCGGGCCATCATTTCTTTCCTACGTTTGAGCTCGTGAACACCAATAACGTTCCTTTGATTCTTCGTCCCGGTATGGAAGTCGCGCAGCTCATGTTCGCTCGCCTCACGTCAAAGACCTCCAAGGGGTATGAGACCCATGGCCGCTACGATAAGAAGAATTCAACTCACTTTGTTCCAAAGAGAAAGCCGGCCGCAAAGAAGAAAAAGAAATAACCATGAATGATCGCCACCCCGAGCATCAGTATCTCGATCTCGTTCGTGAGCTTCTTGAAAAGGGAGACGAGCAGGTTGATAAAGGAACGGGTGTAAAAACGTACAGTGTCTTTGGGCGGCAGATCCGTTTTAATCTTGCCGAAGGGTTCCCGCTCCTTACGACGAAGAAGATGTTCTGGAAGGGAATCATCCAAGAGCTCTATTGGTTCATTTCAGGAAACACGAATGTCGCTTATCTTACTCGCGAAGGCGTGCACATTTGGGACGATTACCCATACAAGATTTATGTAGAGAATGCGAAGAAGAATGGCCTGCTTGAGCTTGGGCGTGAAGCCTTTATCGAGAAGCTCAAGACAGACGATGCGTTTGCCGAGGCCCACGGCCATCTGCCGCATATCTATAGCGAGCATTGGCGTAAATGGCAGGCAAGTGACGGCCGTACTATTGACCAGCTTGGCTGGGCCATTGAAGAGCTCCGCAAAGATCCTGACGCTCACAATACGCTCGTCACTTCTTGGAATCCGGAATATCTCTACAACATGGCAGCACCGGGGAAGGGAGTACGATTCCCGATCTGCCACAACATGTATCAGTTGAATATTAAGGATGAAAAGGTGTGCCTGCAGCTCTACCAGCGTACGGCGGATGTATTTCTTGGCGTACCGTTTAATATCGCAAGCTACGCCCTTCTGACGATGATCATTGCTAAGATCCTTGGGCGAGAACCGGGCGACTACGTGCACACGTTCGGCGACCTTCATGTCTATGAAAACCATAAAGACCAAGCTCTCGAACAGATTGCTCGCGATCCAATGCCGTTTCCCCGCGTAAAGATTAGTGACGCGGTTACCTCACTCGATGCGTTCCGTCCTGAACATATAGAGCTTCTCGATTACGAATCCCATGGACCAATCAGGGCACCGCTTACTGTCGCTGGCGGATATAACGAGACGCTTCACGCGCCCACCTCATGATCGGGACACTCATCGTCATAGATGGCATCGACGGGTCAGGAAAAGCGACCCAGGCCAGGCTCTTGCATGAGCGGCTTGCCAAAGAGGGTATTGCAGCAGAGAAGATCGATTTCCCTCGTTATAACTCGCAGGTGTACGGCGAATTTCTTGGCGAATGCATCGCCGGTAAGCACGGAGACTTCCAGCACCTGGACCCAAAGATCATCTCGACCTTGTTCGCGCTTGATCGCTTCGAAGCACTGGATCAGATCCATGAATGGTTTGCACAAGGGAAGATCGTGATTGCTGATCGCTTCACAAGCTCGAATCAAATACACCAGGGAGGAAAGATTGTGGACGTCGAGAAGCGCACGAAGTTTCTCGCATGGGTGGACCGCGTCGAGCACGAGGTGTTCGGACTCCCGCGCCCAGGCGCCGTCATTTACCTTCGCGTTCCAGTCGACACGAGCATGGAGCTCCTTTCTAAAGAGCGCGAAGTTAAGAACCAGGCGCTGGAAGAAGCTGGCGCGGACCTTCTTGAGAAAGACAAGATGTATCTTGAGCGCAGTTTAGAATCTGCAGAGCAGCTTTCCAAGAACCCTGACTGGCACGCGATCGAATGTGTCGTTGATGGGCACATGCGCTCTCCTGAATCCATACACGAGGATGTGTATACGATTGTTTCAAAAATGCTTGCATAGCCATGGCAAACGGAGCCGAACTAGAAAGAGGGAAGCAAAAGATGGAGTCCGCGGCAGCCGTTGCCGTGCTCGCAAACTACGGGGCTCTCATTGAGAAGAATCCAATCGTCGTTGGCGTGTATAAAGCCCAGTTCCGGTTCGGCGAGGTTCTCGTAACCTTCGAGCTCGGCCTTCAAGACTACACGGGAGCCGATCTCGTCATAAGCCACATGACCACACTGCCAAAAGAGAAGGCCGAACAAGGCTTCGGGAGCCAGGCGCTCACACGGGTCCTTAACTGGGCGGCCGCCAACAACCTGAAAACCATCCGTGCCGTGCAAGTACAAGAGGAAAGTACGCTCTTTTGGGAAAGGAGCAGCTTTGTCCGGATGCCAGACCCCAACCCAACAAACGACTATATCTATACACATGCGGGCCAATAGGCACGCGGTATACTGGAAGGCAATGGTGTAAGTACTCCTCGCTCGGGCGCTTTTAGAAACGTAAGGCACAGAACCATGGCACACAGTTACGCTCATATAGAAAACGAGGATCCGGAGGTATTCAAGGCAATAGATGGAGAAGAGAAGCGCGAGCGCGAAGGCCTCGAGCTTATTCCGTCCGAAAACTACGTATCGCTTGCTGTTCGCGAAGCGATGGGAAGCGTACTCACGAACAAGTACTCAGAAGGATATCCAGGGAAGCGCTACTACGGCGGGCAGACTTACACGGATATCGTCGAAGACATTGCGCGCGACCGCGCTAAAGAATTATTCGGTGCCTCGTACGCAAACGTCCAACCACACGCGGGTGCCCCTGCAAACATCGGTATGTACTTCGCGCTTCTTGAGCCTGGAGACACAGTGCTTGGCATGGATCTCTCGCACGGCGGCCATCTCACGCATGGACACCCCGTCACGTATCTCACCAAGATCTTCAACTTCGTTCGATACAAGATGAAAGATGTAGAGACCGGCGAGATCGATTATGACGAAATGCTTACGGTCGCAAAGCGCGAGAAGCCGAAGATACTGCTTGCCGGTTATTCTGCGTACCCGCGCGAACTAGATTACGAAAAGTTTGTCGCGATAGCTCGCGAAGTTGGTGCGCTTGCCGTTATGGACGTAGCGCATATCGCAGGACTCATCGCAGGAAAGGCAGTCAAGAATCCTTTTGATTACGGATTCGATGTGATGACCACTACGACGCATAAGACGCTTCGCGGTCCTCGAGGCGGCATGATCCTAACGCGAGAAAGCGAAGAGATCGCCAAGAAGATCGATAAGTCGATGTTCCCTGGCCTGCAGGGAGGACCGCTTATGAACACGATCGCTGCAAAGGCAGTCTGCTTTGGGGAAGCACTTCGTCCCTCGTTTAAAACCTATGCCAAGCAGATTATTGAAAACGCGCAGGCTATGGCGGAAGTGTTCCAGAAAGACGGAGCACGTCTCATTACGGGCGGCACGAGTAATCACCTCATTCTTGCTGACGTGTGGAGTTCCTATCAGATCTCGGGCGGGGAAGCAGAGACATTGCTTGATGAGGCGGGCATCACTCTCAACAAGAATGCGATCGCAGATGATACACGTAAACCTATGGACCCGTCTGGCATTCGCTTTGGCACTCCCGCAATCACAACGCGCGGGTTCAAAGAGGCTGAGTGTGCTCGCGTCGCAGAGCTTATGATCGAGATATTGAAGAAACGAGACGCCGCAACCGTCGCTTCCGCGAAAGCCGAGATCAAAACACTTGCCGAGGCACACCCCGTCCCTGAAAGCTTCGACTAGGCTAATTTGCTAGAATAAGCCCCTATGGAAGAACGGATACGAAACGCCGTCCAAGAAGCCCTCGCTGAGAGCGGGGCTTCTGACGTTTCCTTTGCTGTTGAATGGCCGGGAGACCTCGCCCACGGGGACTTCGCCGTAAACGCTGCTATGGCTGCAGCCAAGAGCACCGGCCGCAATCCCAAGGAACTTGCTGCGGAACTTGCTCCTCGCATCGAAGAAAAGCTCAGCGATATCGTGTCTAAGGTTGAAATTGCAGGACCTGGGTTTATAAACCTGACGCTCACGCGCGAAGGAATCTCTCAAACCATTGCGAAAGTGGAGGAAGAGGGCGACATGTGGGGACGAGGGATAGGACACATTGGCGAGACGGTAATGATTGAGTACGCAACTCCCAATCCTTTCAAGGAGATGCACATTGGGCACCTCATGAGCAATGTCATAGGCGAATCTCTTTCGCGTCTTCTTGAAGCTTCTGGTGCCCGCGTTCTCAGGGACACGTTTGGCGGGGATGTAGGGCCGCACGTGGCAAAAGGGCTGTGGGCACTTAACAAGAAAGGCATTAAGGATATTGGAAACGCGCAGGAAATAGGAAGCGCGTATATCCAAGGCTCAAATGCGTACGAAGAAAGCGAAGAAGCAAAGGCAGAGATAGATGCACTGAATACAAGAATCTATGATCTTGTGGCGAGACAGCAGGAGCTGAACTCGCTTCCGATTGAAGACCAGGAACTTTTGAATATATGGCGACGCGGTCGAGAGATCTCCATGGAGGAATTCCATCGAATCTTTAAGATACTGGGCTCGAAGTTTGATTATGTGTTCTTCGATAGCGACACTACGGAAGGTGGCATGCGCATTGTGCGAGACGGTCTTGCAACCGGCGTTTTCGAAGAGAGCGACGGGGCGATTATCTACCGAGGCGAGAAGAAGGGACTACATACGCTCGTGTTCATCACGTCGCGCGGGACCCCGACCTATGAAACTAAAGATATCGGTCTCGCATTTTTACGAGAGGAGCGTCACTCAACTGACCGAGTCATCATCCTGACGGGTGTAGAACAAGTGGGGCATTTCAAAGTATTCCTTGCAGCGCTTGAGGATATTGCGCCTTTGCTTGCACGAAAAACAGAACACGTTGCGCACGGCCTTCTCCAGCTCACAACAGGGAAGATGTCTTCTCGAAAGGGGAACATCATCACTGGCGCAGGTTTGCTTGAAGACATGATTGCTCGCGCGCAGGAGAAGAACGAGGATCCGTTAATTGCCGAACAGGTCGCTGTGGGAGCTGTTAAATATATGATTTTACGCCAAGCAATCGGTGGCAATCCAATCTTCGATCCTGAAAAGTCGCTTTCCCTTGAAGGAGACTCGGGACCATATTTGCAGTATGCCCTGGTGCGCGCAGCAACCATTCTTGAGAAAGCAGGGAAGAAGGGGAGCGCAGAAAATGCACCCGCAGATCCGTATACGCTTGAGCGTCTTATCATCCGCTTCCCGAAACTCGCTGCTAAGGCAGAAGCTCTTCGTGCGCCGCACCTGCTCGTCCAGTACCTGACGCAGCTTGCTGGAGAATGGAACTCTTTTTACGCACAGGAACGCATCATTGATGGAGAGAACGAGGCATACAAGCTCATGCTCGCTGGCGCATTCGTTCAGACTATGAAAAACGGTCTTTGGCTCCTTGGTATTCCTGCTCCAGAGAAGATGTAGCGGCATTTGTACGGGCCGTTTTCATTTTCCGTCCGAGACGATAGGATAGGAGGACTATGGCCGAAACAGTTAAATCAGAGGCCGCGCTGCGCGAGGAGAAGATCCTCGCCTTTTGGAAGGAGAACTCTATCTTCGAGAAGTCGGTCGCTAAAGAATCTACCAAAGGAAACTTCGTCTTTTACGAAGGTCCGCCAACCGCAAACGGTCGTCCTGGCGTCCATCACCTGGAAGCCCGCTCCTTCAAGGATGCCATCCCACGCTACAAGACGATGCGGGGCTATCGCGTTCCGCGCCGAGGCGGGTGGGATACGCACGGGCTCCCAGTCGAGCTTGAGGTAGAGAAAGAGCTCGGGTTCTCAGGAAAGAAAGAAATAGAAACGTACGGCATCGCGGCATTCAACAAGAAGTGCCGAGAGAGCGTAATGCGCTACATCGATGAGTGGAGCAAGTTCACCGAGCGTATGGGGTATTGGGTTGATCAGAAGCGCCCGTATTTCACGTTCAACGTTCCTTATATGGAGTCCCTGTTTTCTATTTTAAAGAAGGTGGACACCGACGGCAGGCTCTACAAAGACTATAAAGTAGTCCCGTGGTGTACGCGCTGCGGCACGGCGCTTTCAAGCCATGAGCTTGCGCAAGGGTACGCAGACGTGAAGGACCTCTCGGTCACCGCCAAGTTCGAGCTTATCGATGAGCCTGGAACATACCTTCTTGCTTGGACTACAACGCCGTGGACACTGCCTGGGAACGTCGCGCTTGCCGTTGGAAAAGATATCGACTACGGCGTGTTTGAAAAAGATGGCGTACAAGTAATCGCTTCAGTCTCGCGCGCAGAAGCGCTCGGACTCGGAGCGCCTTCAAAGACGATGAAGGGAAGCGAGCTGCTTGGGAAGAAGTATCGTCCACTCTATGAATTCCTGCCGGCACTTGCAGGAGAGAGCGAAGCACCAAAACTCGAGAAGGCGTATCAGGTGTACGAAGCTGACTTCGTTACAACCGAAGACGGTACGGGACTGGTGCATACGGCGGTCATGTACGGACAAGACGACTTCGTACTTGGTACTACGATAGGGCTGCCCAAGGTGCACCTCGTCGCCCCGGATGGAACGTTCATCAAAGGGACAGGATTCCTTGAGGGACGATTTGTAAAAGAAGAAGAGCTTACTGTCGACATCATCAAGGATCTCGCGAAACGAGGGCTGCTTTTTTCGAAAGAGAAGTATGAGCATACGTATCCGTTTTGCTGGCGCTGCAAGACGCCCTTGATCTATTACGCCCGCGACTCGTGGTACATCCGCATGTCCGACCTTCGGGAAACGTTAGTTAAGGAAAACAATACGGTGCACTGGGAGCCTGAACACATCCGAGAAGGGCGCATGGGCGAGTGGCTGTCTGGCGCCAAGGACTGGGCGATTTCTCGAGAACGCTATTGGGGCACGCCGCTTCCTATATGGGAGAACATAGACGGCAGCGAGCGCGTTGTCATCGGGTCTATAGAAGAACTCAAGGAACGCACCGTTCGATCAGGCAATCGCTACTTCGTGATGCGGCATGGAGAAGCGGAGACGAACGTCGCGGGCGTTGCCTGCAATGACGACTCTATCCCAAGCGCGCTAACAGAATTTGGCCGCGCACAGTCGCTTCGCACTGGCTCACTGTTAAAAGGCGAAGGAGTGACGCGAATCGTACGGTCGCCATTACAGCGTTCCAAAGAAACAGCGGAGGCTGTTGCGCAGTCACTTGGGCTTCCAAGTTCTGCGATCACTACCGATGACCGGCTGCTTGAAATCCATTTCGGCGCCTTTAATGGCAAACCTATCGCTGAATACAACGAAACGTTCTCCTCAACTGAGGAAAAAATGCGCTCGCACCCAGAAGGAGGGGAGAGCTGGCCTGACGTACGACGAAGAACAGGCGAACTCCTGTATGAGCTTGAACAGACATACAAGAACGAGACGGTGCTCATGATTACGCACGGAGCACCCATGCGCATGCTCATCGCTGCTGCCGAAGGGCTGACGCTCCGGGAATTCCTTTTCAACTGGCAGGCAGCGCGCGATCCGCAAAACGGGGAAGTGCGAGAGATCTTCTTTGTCCCGCTTCCGCACAACGAGGAGTACGAACTTGACTTGCACCGGCCCTACATCGATGAAGTCACCCTCCAAGGCGCTTCAGGCGTTCCGTTGAAGCGAGTGAAGGAAGTCATGGACGTCTGGTTTGACTCAGGCGCGATGCCGTTTGCGCAGGACCACTATCCGTTTGAAAACAATGAGGAGCTCGAAGGGAAGGGCTATCCCGCCGACTTCATTTGCGAGGCGATCGACCAGACGCGCGGCTGGTTCTACACGCTCCTTGCGGTGGGTACGTTGATGGGACGCGGCGCTCCGTATAAGAACGTTATCTGCCTCGGGCACCTTCTTGATGAGAAGGGACAGAAGATGAGCAAGAGCAAAGGGAACGTGATTGATCCGTGGGAAGCCATGGACCGCTATGGCGTTGATGCGCTTCGCTTCTGGATGTACAGCGTCAACCAGCCAGGCGACAGCAAGAGCTTTGATGATAAGACCGTAAAGGAGGCCGCACGCGCTCTTTCCTGGCTTGATAACAGCGCACGCTTCTATGAGCTCTTCGCGACCAATAACCCAGCTGATCGCTCGCTCCAGACGATCGATCGGTGGATTGTGGCTCGCGCTAATGAGGTGGCGTACCGCGCAACTACCTCGCTTGATGGCTACAAGATATATGACGCTGTGCGCACGATCGCGGGGCTCTTTGAGGATCTTTCGCAATGGTATGTTCGACGCGTTCGAGATCGCGCACGCGAGGAAGACGGAGCGGCACTTGCAACACTGAAGGCAACCTTGAAAACAAGTGCGGTTCTCCTTGCTCCGTTCTCTCCATTCCTCGCCGAAGAGGTATTCCAGAGGGTCAAGGAAGGCAGTGATCCTGAAAGCGTGCATCTCATGAGCTGGCCGGAAGCCACCAAGCCTTCAGCTGAAGATGAGGAGCTGATCGCAGGCATGGAAAAAGTCCGCGCACTTGCCTCAGAGGCATTGAAGGTTCGCCAAGAAGCAAACATCAAAGTGCGCCAACCGCTCGCGTCGCTATCTGTTCCTGGAGAACTCCTTACAGAACTCGCTGACCTTCTGCGCGATGAAGTGAACGTAAAGGAGATAAAGACTGGAGCCGCCGCTCTTTCGCTTGATAGCGAGCTTACTCCACTGCTTATCAAGGAAGGAGACGAGCGCGAGCTTGCGCGCGCAGTTGCGGAAGCAAGAAAAACGCTCGGCTTCTCTCCAAAAGACAAGGCAACCATCGTCATGGGAGAGAAGGGAGCGCATAGCGTCGAGCTTTCAACAGGAACTGCCCGCTTTGACGTCACGATAGATGCGGCCTAAGTACCACACCAGAGCGATCGTGCTTGCAAGGTCACCGCAAGGAGAAGCGAACGCGAACCTGCTTCTTCTTACTGAGGAGTTCGGCCTCATCCGCGCACGAGCGCAGGGGATTAGAAACCCAGGAGCAAAGCTCGCTGGAGCACTCCAGACATTCTTTGAATGCGAAGTCGTGCTTATTCGCGGGAAAGATACGTGGCGCATTTCAGGAGCGACGCTTGAGCGCTCCTTTGCGAGCGAGCTTTCTGTTTCTGCGCGTCTTCGCGCAGGCAGGATCTCAAGCTTGCTTGCTCGCCTCATCCGCGGGGAATCGAGCGACCCGTCAGCCTTCCTTATATTCCAAGGTCTTTTGGATTCGCTTATCACTGCGACTGAGCCTGAAGGGGAAGTGGCGGAGTGTCTTGCTGCGCTTCGCATTTTGCGCGGGCTTGGGCTTGATGCGGGCGAGATTCCGGGAGAGGAGTCTTCCTATGACGAGGAGACGCTCAAGGAGGCGAGCGCGGCTCGCAAGGGACTTGTTATGCGGGTGAACCGCGGCATCAAAGCTTCAGGGCTCTAAGCTCTGCGTTATACTAGGGCCTATGAAAGAATCCGACTCGTCGGAGAGTCCGCTTGAGAGTCTGCGAAAGCGACTCTATGGAAGCGGCGCGCTCACTGATCGCCGAGAGCGTCAGGCTCCTTCGGCTAAGCCACAGGCTCCCGAGCACTGGCAGCAAGCCCCGCAGCTTCCTGAGCGCCCGAAGCGTCATATCTCAGGCTCGACACTTTTTTTGATAAGCGCCGTCGCCTTCTTTGCGATTGCCGGCATTGCTACCGCAGTCGTCCTCTTTCTTGGAGGCCGAAGCGTCTCGTCTGAAAACCTCGAGATACTTATTGAAGGACCGACATCTGTTGAAGGCGGGGATGCGGTCTCTTTGTTGGTCACCATACAAAACGACAATCCAGTCGCCGTCTCAGGAGCGGTACTCTCGGTTGATTTCCCAGAAGGAACGTATGCATCTGCGAGCCAGACCGATCCGCTTCGCCACTTGAGCGAGGAGGTGGGAGACATTCCTGCAGGCGCGAGCGTGCGAAAGACAATACGCGCATCCTTCTTCGGTTCGGAAGGGCAGAAGATCCTCGTGCCGATGACGGTTGAATACACCACCAGTGATTCGAATGCGACATTTGTTAAAAACAAGCAGTACGAGCTTGTCATCGGTACTGCTCCTGTCTCTCTTTCCGTATCGACGTTGTCTGAAGTCCCTTCAGGGCAGCCCTTCACGCTCTATGTCGCCGTTCGCTCGAACGCAGCAACGCCGCTTGAAAACGTAGCAGTTCGCGCCGAGTATCCGTTTGGCTTCCGACAGACGGCTGCTGCTCCAGAACCGGTAGCAGGATCCTTGTTTGCGCTCGGCCGGCTCTCGCCCGGAGAAGAAAAGGAAATACGCATCGCAGGTACGCTCTCAGGACTAAACGGAGAAGAGCGAAACTTCCGCTTTACCGCAGGCGCACTCGGTACCATCGAGCCGCCGGCGCTCAGCGTCTCGTATACGGAAGAGAATGCGGAAGTAGCGATTGCCCGGCCATTCCTTGATGTAGGACTTTCGATAAACCAGTCAGAAGAACCAGCGGTCGTTATTCCGTCTGGCTCAACCGCACAAGCGTCGCTCTCGTGGGAGAACATGATCCCAAGCAACATCCTTGATGCTTCGATCTCCGTGCTGTTGTCTGGCCCTGCGCTTAATACCTCAAGCGTTGAGGCCAACGGCGGCTTCTATCGCTCGTCGAGCCGTACGGTCGTCTTTAGCAAAGAGACGATGGGCACGCTCGCTGAACTAGCTCCTGGAGCTAAGGGAGCTGGTACGTTTACCTTCTCGACTCAGACAGGCTCAGCGCTCACCTCGCTTCGAAATCCTGCCATCACGCTTGAAGTGTCGGTTTCTGGTCGGCGCGTCGGGGCAGGGAACGTCGCGGAGACGATTACCTCGACCATAAATCGCACGGTTAAGGTTTCAACTGATCTTACGCTCGAATCGCGCGCGGTCCGCACGATCGGAGAGTTTAGTAATACCGGTCCATGGCCGCCGAAAGTGGATACCGAGAGCACGTACACCATTTTGCTCATGGCACGAAATACGGTGAACTCCGTTGCAAACGCAACGACGCGCATGACGCTTCCTCCGTACGTCCGCTTCACCGGAAAGATTAGCGCTGGAAGTGGCATTACCTACAGCGATACGAGCCGGCAGGTAACCTGGACCCCGGGAGATATGGCTGCAGGCACGTCTCGCGAAGCGGCATTCCAAGTCGCTCTCTTGCCAAGCGTCACGCAAAAGGGTACAAGTCCGGTACTGGTTTCGGAACAGACGATTACTGGTTTTGATCGATTTGCGCAACAGAACGTTACATCGACGCATTCTGTCTTGAACACGCAGATAACGACTGATCCGGCGTATGGACTCAATAAAGGAGCCGTTGAATAACATGAACACCACCCCAACCCTCGAAGATATTGTCGCGCTCGCCAAGCGTCGCGGCTTCGTGTATCCCGGCTCTGATATCTACGGGGGACTCGCAGGAATCTATGACTTTGGTCCTCGCGGCGTAGAGCTTCTGAATAATCTGAAGCGCGCGTGGTGGAAGTCGAATGTATACGACAAGGAAAACTCTTTTGGTCTGGACTCTGGGATGTTCAAGCACCCTAAGGTGTGGGAGGCGAGCGGCCATACGAGCGGGTTCTCTGATCCGCTAGCTGAATGCAGGAAATGCAATACGCGCATACGCGTAGACAAGGTGCTCGGTAGCATCGGTGTGTTTGCAGACGAGAAGATGACGGAAGAAGAGATCAATGCGCTTTTTGATGACGCGCGCACAAAGATTGCATGTGAGAAGTGCGGTGCCAAGGATTTCTCAAAGGTGCGCAAGTTCAACCTCTTGGTGAAATCCAACTTGGGCGACTTCACCTCAGAAGGCAACGACCCGGTCTACTTGCCCGGGGAAGCATGCCAGGGCATCTACCTCAATTTTAAGAATATCGTCGACACCATGTCGCCGAAGATGCCGTTCGGTATCGTGCAGATCGGCAAGGCGTTCCGCAACGAGATATCACCGCGCAACTTCCTGTTCCGTACGCGTGAGATGGAACAGGCAGATACGCAATTCTTCGTCCGTCCGAACGAGAACAAGGAAGCGTACGACCGCATCAAGCAGGAGCGCTGGGATTGGTACCTGTCGCTTGGTATCCGAGAGGAGAACTTGCGCTGGCATCAGCATGAGAACCTCGTCTTCTACGCCAAGGATGCGTGGGATATCGAGTACAACTTCCCGTCGCTTGGCTTCGATGAGCTTGAGGGCATCCACGATCGTACCGATTACGACCTTACGCAGCACATGGAATTCTCAGGACAAGATCTCCGCTATGTCGATCAAGAGACGGGAGAGAAATACATCCCGTGGATCCTCGAGACGTCTGTAGGAATGGGCCGCATGTTCATGGCAGTTCTCGCGGACGCCTACCGAGAAGACGAGCTCGGGGGAGAGAAGCGCGTGTATCTTGCCCTTGCCCCGCACCTTGCCCCGGTGCGCGCTGCGATCTTCCCGCTCCTTAAGAACAAGCCAGAGCTCGTCGCTAAGGCGCGTGAAGTATTCTCAATGCTGAAGCAATCAGGAGTCGTCGTCGCGTTCGATGATAACGGGAATATCGGGAAGCGTTATCGCCGCCAGGACGAGATTGGTACGCCCGCTTGCGTCACGATCGACTTCGAGACGCTCGAGAACGATACTGTCACGCTTCGAGACCGAGACACGGGAGAGCAGGAGCGTATTCCTGTTTCAGAGCTGCTTCTGCGCATTCGCTAACCGAAAGAGCCGATTTGTTACACTAGAGGGATGAAAAAGTTCCTCATCGGGTTAGGCGTTCTTATTGTTGTCCTCGTTGCTGCATTTTTTGCGATACAGGCGTATCTGAATAGTGAAAGGCAAGGAGTCGTTCCCGAGGCTGAGCCTCTCGCCGGATGGGCGCGTATGACAACCTCGCAAGGGATCGAGTTCATGTACCCGGAGTCTTTGCAGACCACCTATATCTCCGCACAGGAGTGGCCGCCGCGTATTGAAGAAGTTGCACATGAGTATTCCTGTACTGAAGGAACAATCACCGCAACTGACGGTCCGCTCACGCGAGTTGAGCGAAAGGCTATCAATGGGCGCGAGTATTGCGTTGGCGTCTCGAGCGAGGGAGCGGCAGGAAGTACGTACCGCACCTACGAGTACACGACCGTCGTTGACGACTCGACGGTGCGCCTGGTACTTACGCTCCGCTTCCCTCAGTGCCTGAACTACGACGATCCTAACCAAAGTGCCTGTGGGACAGAACAGGAGCGTTTTAACCTCGACAGCATCGTCGATCGGATCATTGAGACGGTCAGGCTGCCCTAAGAGGGCCATATGCTACTATCTACCCAATGGAAGGGGACAAGCATGCCATATCGATAACGTCGGGGAGCATCATCCGGGTGATCGTCATAGGAGCCGCAGCCTACGCGCTCTGGCAGCTTTCCACCCTAGTGCTCCTGCTTCTCTCGGCAATTGTCATTGCCTCTGCGGTTGAGCCTGGCGTTGAGTTCTTCACGAAGCGTAAGTTCCCGCGCGCCCTGGGCGTTGTCTTGGTATATGCGCTTTTGTTCGCGCTCATCGCCGCTCTCGTATGGTTTTTCATCCCGCCGATGCTTAACGAAGCCATCGCGATCCTCGCCGTGCTTCCGCAGTACGTGAGCCAGGTAGAAAACTTCAGCCTGCCATTCTTGCAAAGCGCTGGAGGCCCGAACCTCACGGAAACTATCTTGAACCTGCAGAACACCTTCGCTGACACGGGCGCCGGCGTTTTGCGCTTCATTGCATCCATCTTCGGCGGCGCGTTCTACTTCATGCTCACGATCGTCGTCTCGATCTACTTCTCGCTCCAAGAAACGGGAATCGATGACTTCTTGAAGATCGTTACGCCTGCTAAGCATCGGGACTACGTCATCTCGCTCTGGAAGCGCTCGCACAAGAAGATCGGCCTGTGGATGCAGGGGCAGCTTCTTCTATCGCTTATTATCACGGTGCTACTGTATCTAGGTCTTTCGCTTCTTGGCGTTCCCTATGCGCTCTTGCTTGCGATCTTCGCCGGAGTCCTTGAGCTCATCCCCGTGTTTGGTTCCTTGGTCGCTGCCGTTCCGGGAATTGGCGTCGCGCTGTTGACGGGAGATCTTACGCTCACCGTCATTGTCGCCGGCTTCTATCTCATCGTGAACCAGTTCCAGGCACACCTTATTTATCCGCTTGTGGTGCAGAAGATCGTTGGCGTTGCCCCTATCCTCGTCATCATCGCCCTTATTGCAGGCGGCCAGCTTGCTGGCTTCTTGGGCGTCCTTCTTTCTGTGCCTATCGCCGCTGCCGTGCAGGAGTTCGTGAAAGATCTCCAGAAACGTCGCGTCGAAGTCGCTTAATCCAATCTTTCGCATGGCGCGGTACATCACCACGACCCTCCCGTACGTAAACGCCGATCCCCATATCGGTAATGCGCTTGAATTCATTCAGGCGGATGCAGTGGCTCGTTCGCTTCGGCTTTCAGGAGAGGAGGTTTTCTTCAATACCGGGACCGATGAGCACGGACAAAAGATTCTGCAGGCTGCAGAGAAAGCTGGTCGGGAAGTGCATGAGTATACCGATCATTTCTCAAACGAGTTCAAGAAGCTCGGGGAAGCACTCGATCTTTCCTATGATGCATTCATTCGAACGACTAATCCCGAGCACTATGCCGCAGCGCAGGAAATGTGGCGCAGATGCGAGGCGAAAGGGGACATTTATAAAAAAACGTACACTGGTCTGTACTGCGTCGGCTGCGAGTTCTTCAAGACCGAAAAGGACCTTGATGAGAACGGGAAGTGCCCGATCCATCCTTCGCTTACCCCGGAGACTATCTCTGAGGAAAACTATTTCTTCCGCCTCTCTAACTATCAGAAGCAGCTTCTCGATTATCTGTCTCAAGACGGCGTCATCATCCCTGAATGGCGAAGGCTTGAAGCAGTAGCCTTTGTCGAGGGAGGACTTGAAGACTTCAGCATTTCACGAGAGAAAGCGCGTCTTAGCTGGGGTGTTCCGGTCCCTAATGACGACTCCCAGGTTATGTTTGTCTGGTTTGACGCGCTTACTAACTACATCTCAACTCTTGGCTGGCCCTCAGACGCCGAAGGGAAGTTTGAGAAGTTTTGGACTAATGGGCACGTGCTCCAGATGGCCGGCAAGGACCAGGTACGCTTCCAGTCCCTGATGTGGCAGGCGATGCTTTTCTCTGCAGACATTAAAAACAGCGACCAGGTCTGCTACCACGGGTTCATAAACTCTGGAGGGCAGCGCATGTCAAAGTCTTTAGGGAACGTAATCAACCCGTATGACCTTGTGAATAAGTACGGCACCGACGCGACGCGCTACCTTCTTTTGCGGCACGTGCACCCGTTCGAAGACTCGGACATTACATGGGAACGGCTTGATGAGTGGTATACCGCTAACCTCGTGAACGGGCTGGGTAACTTAGTCGCGCGCGTTATGAAGCTTGCCGAGGATAATTTGCCATCACCGATTGTCCTTACAAAGGAAGATATGACTCTTGAAGACGCGTTCGTTCAAAAGATTAATCTTTTCAAATTCAACGAAGCGGTTGATCTTATCTTCGAGCACATTGGCAAGGGAGACGAGTACATGACCGCTCATGAGCCGTATAAGAAAGTAAAGAACGAAGAGAGCAAGGCAGACGGCGTTGCTGACATCGAGAAACTCGTACATCACGTTGCGAAGGTTGCGACACACCTCTCTTCGATTATGCCAAAGACTGGCGAAGCGATTCTTGCCGCAGTGAAAGAGAACAAGAAGCCTGAGAATCTTTTCCCGCGCCTATCGTGAGGTACTTTGACGCGCACTGCCACGTCCAGTTCGATGCGTACGACCTAGACCGTGCAGAGGTGCTCGCGTCCATGGAAGAAGCGGAAGTGGGCGGGCTCATTGTCGGGACAGACGCAGCTTCCTCAAAAGCCGCTGTTGAGCTTGCTGACGGGAGTAATTTTTTCGCGTCCGTCGGGCTCCACCCAAACGATAAGCCAGCTGAAGGTTATGACGACGCCTACTATGAGGAGCTTGCTAGAGACCCGAACGTAGTTGCAATAGGGGAGTGTGGTCTTGATTACTACCGTCCGGAAGACCCGGAAGCCGAGAAAGCTCGCCAAAAGGACGTGTTCTCTCGCCACATCAAACTCGCTGCACAAACAGGGAAGACTCTGATGATTCACGCGCGTCCCTCGAAAGGGACGATGGATGCGTACGAAGACGCTCTTTCAATGCTTGAGGAAGCGAAACAGGGATACCCGGCGCTTAAGGGCAATATGCACTTTTACGTAGGAGACCTTGCGGTCACGAAGCGGTTCCTTGCGCTCGGGTTTACGTTTTCTTTCACGGCAGTTCTTACCTTTACGCACGATTACGATGAGGTCGTCCGGTTCATCCCGCTTGAAAACATCCTTTCTGAGACCGATTCTCCCTATGTTGCTCCTGCGCCAAATCGCGGGAAACGAAACGATCCGCTCGCGGTCCGGGAGGTGATTCGCGCTCTATCGACTATCCGGGGAGAGGATGAGGAGGCAGTCCGTGCGGCTGTTTTGGATAACGCCAGGCGGGTGTTTAAGCTCTAAAAGCCTTATGTTGCCCCTTGGGAGGGCCCATGATAGGATTCGCCAATCATGGCTAAGAAAGAAATCGAGAAGGACGAGCAGGAAATAGAGGCCGATCACGCCGAGCTTCGTGTCTACGAGCTTGGTTTTCACATTGACCCAGAGCTAGGAGCCGAGGACGCTAAGAAGGTGTACCAGGGACTCCGCTCCAAGATGGAGGCTGCGGGTTCTATCGTCGCAGAAGGGGAGCCACAGAAGATCCCGCTCGCCTACACTGTATCTCGAGGAGAGACCGGAGGCCGCCGCGACTTTGATTCAAGCTACTTCGCTTGGGTCGCCTATGAAGCAAATGGAACAGGACATGAGGGTGTTCTCACCGCAGCTCGCGCTGAGACCCGCGTCTTCCGCTTCCTCGACATCCGAACGGACAAGGAGGCAGCCCGCCACGCAGCCGAAATGCACGCCATCATGGCCCAGAACGCCGAGAAGACCGATGCAGGGGATGAGGTTTCAGACGTCGATATCGACGCAGCCCTCAAGGACGTCGCCATCTAGCCCATACGGTATACTGGAGGGTATACGAGCTTTAACGCACCACCAGGATGTACCTCAACAAAGTTCAGCTCTACGGTAACCTCACTCGCGATCCAGAGATGCGAGCGCTTCCGTCAGGCCAGCAGGTAGCGAACTTTTCAATAGCAACCAATCGCACCTACAAGGATAAGGACGGTCAGAAGAAGGAGCAGACGGAATTCCATAACGTTGTCGCCTTCGGCAAACTCGCCGATGTGATCGGGCAGTACATGAAAAAGGGACGACCGCTTTACATTGAAGGACGCATTCAGACGCGCTCATGGGAGGCAGATGGCAAGAAGAACTACCGCACGGAAATCGTAGTTGAGAACTTCCAGTTTGGCGCAGGCGGTGGAACTGGCGCTGGAGCAGGAGGAGGCGCATCTCGCGGAGACGATGCTGAACAGAAGGCCCCACAGGATGATGGCGGACAGATTCAGTACCCGGACGAGGAAATTAATCCGGAAGACATCCCGTTTTAAGCGTTTTTGACAAACACTGGGTACTCATATAGATTGGGACGACTATGGCATATCAATCAGAGCGCGAAGAAATAGAGCACAAGAAATTTGTCGACTACAAGGACATTGTGTACCTTCGCCAGTTCACGAACCCGCACGCAAAGATGCTTTCTCGCCGCCGCACCGGCACTCCAGCCGACAAGCAGCGCCAGATCACCCTTGCAATCAAGCGCGCCCGCTACATGGCACTCTTGCCGTATCTCGCAGCGTAACGATAAAAGAAAGAACCGCCTTAGGGCGGTTTTTCTTATATATAAAAAACACCCTCTGCGGAGAAACTCACCTTTGAGCTTCTCACGCAGATAGGGCGGACACGACTACAGGGACCCGGCGACGTTATCCCAAGAAGCCTTCATCTGGTGGGCGAAACCAGACATAGTCTCCGACCATGGCAACACTGCGCTTTGGTCGTCTGCGGAGCGTAGCACAAGGGCTACGCCTTTTCCATTCGCTCGACGTATTCTCCCGTTTCCGTATTGATCTTCAAAACGTCTCCCGGATTGATGAAAAGGGGAGTGAGAACCGTTGCACCTGATTCAAGAGTGACGATCTTATTGCCGCCAGTTGCCGTATCTCCTTTGACTGCAGGGGGAGCGTCCGTAACCTTAAGCTCGACTTTGATCGGGATATCAAGCGTCATCGGATTTTCGTTGTAGGTAAGGACTTCGACAGGGGAGTTCTGGATAAGCCACTGGATCTTGTCGTGAACGACGTCCTCAGGGAAGGAGAAGCGGTTCTTCGGGTTTCCTACTTCCGCAAACCAGGACTCACCGCGGTTGGTGTAGAGGTAAAGGGCTTCCATGGTCCCGATATCCGCTTCCGGAACGCTCTCGTTTTGGTGGAAGGAGATCTCAGTCACTTTGCCAGATACGAGGTGCTGGAGCTTGGTCTGGTTGACCGGCTTTCGCTGCTGCATGCGGAAGACGTGCGAAGACAACACCTTGTACGGCTCGTTGTTGTAGACGATCACTTTCTTCTGGACGATTTCGTTGTATGAGAGTATGGCCATGGCAATAAAAATTCCCCGAGCGGGGTGATGCAGGCATCATACCCGTCTTGGCAGTTGTTTTCAAGACGCCGTTGACAATCAGCCGTCCTCTTTCTATGGTGGTTGCTCGGCTGTTTCCAAGCAGCTCAACCTGTTACAAGGGGGTAACCAGCGGCTAATGAAAAACCTCTGGTGCGAATTCTGCCTAGAACACGTCTTCTTCCCGTGCGAAACGGAGGAGGAGTCGAAAGACCGGTGCTGGAACAAACGACCGCCTGAAGAGACGGTCATACCAACGGAGTCGCCCGTAGAAGAAACGGTGCGGCGATGAAGGTGTTGGTCCAGCCCCTAACTAAGACGCGCGCTCAAGAACAGAGCGCGCGTTTACTTTTATGCCTCTGCGAGCTTCTCGCGGATCTGCTTCAGAAGATCTGCAGCAATCGGCTTGTTGTCTCGAAGGAAGGTACGCGATGCGTCGTAGCCTCGGCCAAGAGAAACCTCTCCAAACTTGTAGGAAGAGCCTGACTTCTGGACAAGGTCATAGCGCTCGCCAAGTGCGATTAGTTCACCCTCGCGGCTGATGCCTTCGTTGTAGAGAAGATCGAACTCAGTTGTCTTGAAGGGAGCTGCAACCTTGTTCTTAACGACTTTGACGCGCACGCGTCCGCCCACAATCTCTTCTCCTTTCTTGATCTGCGCGATGCGGCGGATATCAAGACGGACTGAGGTGTAGAACTTCAAGGCTTTTCCGCCCGTAGTCGTCTCAGGGTTTCCGAACATGACGCCGATCTGCATGCGGATCTGGTTGATGAAGATGATGATGGTCTTCGATTTCGCGGTGATTGCCGTGAGTTTGCGAAGTGCTTGGGACATGAGGCGCGCCTGCTTACCCATCTGCGCAGAACCCATATCTCCTTCAATCTCATCCTTTGGAGTCAACGCTGCGACTGAGTCAACGACGATGATGTCGACTGAGTTTGCTCGAACGAGGGATTCGACAATCTCAAGCGCCTGTTCGCCAGTGTCTGGCTGGGAGATGAGAAGCTCCGGGAGCTTCACGCCGATGCGGCGTGCGTATTCAGGATCAAGCGCGTGCTCAGCGTCGACGAACGCGCAGATGCCTCCTTTCTTCTGCGCTTCTGCAATTGAGTGGAGCGCGAGTGTTGTCTTACCGGAAGACTCAGGTCCATAAATCTCGATGATGCGTCCGCGGGGAAGTCCTCCAACGCCAAGCGCGGCATCAAGCCCGATTGATCCCGTTGGGATAACAGGAATAGCGGCTACTTTTCCAGAGCCGTAGGTCATGATGGATTCCTCGCCGAACTTCGTGCGAATCTCCTTGAGCGCGAGCTCAACGGACTTCGCCCGCCCGTCTTTGGTGTCCGTATCTAGTTCTGATCGGGTTTCTTCGGTCTCAGCTTTCTTCGTCGTTTTCTTTTTCGTAGCCATACAGAAATTTCGTTTAATTATGGGACGAACACCGTCCTCCGTTCGGTCGTCATCCTTCCGAACCGGTCCTTTGCCGTCAAAGTAAGTATACCGCCTCCGGAAGGGAGGAGCAGTTCCTTCTCGAAGCGTCCTTCCTGGTCAATGAGAAGAGGAGCTCCATTCAAAGAAACCGACTCAGTATGGTGGGCCACTCCTGAAACGATGATGAACCCGTCTGGGGCGCTCGCATGGTCTGCAGGGGACTCAATGGAAAGGGAAGGCCCAGAAAGGAGAGGCCAGGCCTTTATGGCCCCGTACCCGAGCAAAACGACGAGGACGAGACCGACAGCGCTCCGTATGAGCATGGGCTAGTAGGGGCGCTCCTCGACGGCCTCAGGGGCTACAGGGATTGCTCCTCCTCCGCGCGAGAGGATGTCTCGAGGGCGAGAGCCATCTGCGCTTCCGATAACGCCCTTTTCCTCAAGGATATCCATAAGGCGAGCAGCGCGGGAGTAGCCGATGCGGAGCTTGCGCTGCAGGTACGAGGTTGAGGCACGTCCGGCTTCTTCAACCGCCGCCTTAGCATCTTGATAAAGGTCGTCATCTGAGTCGTCATCTTCCATCGACATGGAGATGGCAGTATTCGGTTCATGTCCGGTGCCGTTTTGGCCTGCCCCAAGATCAAGGGAGGCGAGAGAGCCGGCGTTCTTCTGCTTGATGAAACTCACCACTTTCTTTACTTCGTTCTCGTTAATGTAAGCAGTCTGCAATCGCACAGGCTTTTGCATGTCGCTTGAGAGGTAGAGCATGTCTCCGGCGCCAAGGAGGGATTCTGCGCCTCCGGTATCAAGAATGGTTCTCGAATCGATCTGGCTTGCAACCTGGAGCGCCATGCGCGTTGGCACGTTCGCTTTGATGAGGCCGGTGATCACGTTAACAGAAGGGCGCTGCGTTGAGAGGATGAGATGGATACCGACAGCGCGAGACATCTGCGCAAGGCGTACGATCCCAGCTTCAAGCTCGCGCGGGTAGCTCGACATGATATCGGCAAGCTCGTCGATAACGACGATGATGTAGGGCATCGGCTCAGGCATTTCGGCTGAGTTCTTTTTCTTTGCAGGCTCGACGACGGTGCGGTGATAGGAATCGATATCGCGCACCTGCTCGGTCTCAAGGATGTTGTAGCGGCGTTCCATCTCCTTTGCTGCCCACTTCAAGGCCATGATGCATTTCTTAGGGTCGGTGATGACGGGAGTAAGCAGGTGGGGGATACCGTTATAGAGGGTGAGCTCGACGCGCTTCGGGTCGACCATGATGAAGCGCAGCTGGTTAGGGCCGTTGCGGTAGAGCAAGGATGTGATGAGCGCGTGGATGGCAACTGACTTACCTGAGCCCGTAGCGCCTGCGACAAGGCCGTGAGGCATCTTCGCGATGTTCAGGTAGTGGGGAGTTCCGGTAATGTCGCGGCCAACAGCAGCCAGAAGAGGCTTATCGCTCTTGTTCCACTCAGGGGAAGAGAGGACGCCACCGAGGCCCACCATCGCCTTGGATGCGTTCGGGACTTCAATACCAACGAGCGATTTGCCAGGGATAGGTGCTTCGATGCGTACGGGATGCGCGGCAAGGGCAAGTTCAAGGTTGTTTTGGAGCGAGACGATCTTCGAGAGGCGTACGCCCTCTGCAGGCTTAAGTGCGTAGCGAGTGACGGTCGGGCCGATGGACACTTCGTCCATCTCAACTGAGATACCGAAGTTCTGGAAGGTGCGGCGGATAACGTTTGCGTTTGCCTTGATATCGCCGACGCCCGGCTTCCCGCGATCCTCTGCAAGTATGGAAAGGGGAGGGGGAGTGTATTCAGTATCGAATACAGGGATAGGTCCTACCGCCTGGTTTTTAGTTTCCTCGTTGAATACCTTAACGACCGGATCCGATTCGATATCCGCTTCCTTTATAGGAGCGGTTTCTTTCGTCTGAACGTCCTCGTCTTCGTACTCTTCCTCTTTCTCAGCTTTCACCGGAAGCTTAAGCGAACCGAGTGTGCTTCCAACGTTCTCCGCCATGCCGGAAATGCGCTTCAGCAGCGCGACAACGTCCGTTGCGATGATGAGCCCGACAATCGCTAATGCTGCAAGAAGGATTATTCCGCCGCCTACGCCAAACAAGTCGGTCGTGAGCCCGCCAAGAAAAAAGCCAAGCTGCCCGCCAAGGGTATCTGAGGCGATGCCGATAAGGGAAAGCATCGAGAGGAATATAAGGAGTGCCCCGGCGCCAACAAGCGGAGGAATGAGGGAGCGCTTCATGATCAGCATCACGCCTCCAAGGAGGAGCCCAAGGGGAATAAGAAAGGCGCCGATACCTGCCAGGTGATAGCTAAAGGAGAAAAGCGCGCCTCCTGCGAACCCGCCGCTTCCAAAGGACGCAAACAAGAGGATGAGTCCGAGAGCGATGATTCCTACAGCGATGGCCCAGCGGACGATATCCCCGTATTCACCGGTCTCTTTCTTCTTGCGCCGCTTCATAGATAGACGCATTTTATCACCACCACGCCTTGTTTCCTTATTTTCGAGCGATGCCTCGTAATATATTCATCGAAAATCCGGGCTTGGTTTAGCCTTTTTTGACACCCCTAAGTCGGAGAGTATACTTGTCCTTGACTCAACATCTGACCATGGACGACAAAGGACAAACCAGCCAAATCAAATCCGTCTCTCTTCGGAATAAGGCTGACGGGCTCAGCGGTTTTGTCCTTGATAAGTCCATATTTAACAAAGTATTTGAAAAGGACGTACGCCGCGTATACGTCTACAAGAAGTCAGAACGGATCGCAAAAGCCATCCACATGATCAGTCCGGCCTTCAAGGACTCCCGGCCAATGCGCGAACGCCTTCAAAGACTCGCGGTCGAGCTCATAGACGCGGCCTCACGTCCTATACCAGAATCGCGCGAAGCCCTGTCTCGAGAACTCCTGACCCTCCTTAGCATCCTCTCGATGGCCCGCTCAAGCCAGATGCTTTCCCACATGAATGCTGACCTGATCGGAAGGGAAGCGCAGGCGCTCCTCCAAGACATCTCAGGATACGAGGACCCCCGCGTCGCCTTTGAAGACGTCCCAACGCTCGCTTCTATTTCTAAAGCCGTTCCTCAAAAGGGAAGCCAGCCGCTTTCCCAGAAAGCCCAGGCGTCCTATCCCGATATCTCAGATAAAAGACATGATAAAGGACTTGCCCCTCAGATAAAGGACAACAGTTCCCGCCGCGAATCCATCCTCTCCGTCCTGAAATCAAAAGGCCCTTCCTATATAAAGGATATCTCTACGGTCATCCGCAACGTGAGCGAAAAGACAGTCCAGCGCGAACTCCAGACGCTCGTGTCTGAGGGTCTGGTCAGCAAGAAAGGGGAGCGTCGCTGGACCACATACTCCGTTATTTCTTAAGGACTTCGGCAATCTTCATCTTTGACGTGAAGAGCCTTTTAGGCTACTATCTGACTCGTGGGTGCTCTCTCTATTTAGCGGATCAAAACAGCAGGCCGGGCAACCGGTCAGTTTTCCGTTATATACGAAGGGTTATCCACACGGGCCAGTACACGTGTAAACACTTGGTTTCCCGTATACTGGTACCTAGGTCCAGTTTGGCCTTCCAAGGCTAGACTGGATTGACGGGGCTTGGCCCCAAAAGATTTTTGACATCTTTCATCGTGCGTTCATCCAGTCGCCCCTACAATAGGGGAAGACGTATTGAGCGTGCTGATGATCATAGTCACAATACAGAAACGGTTGCTTCATCCAGTTACGAAAGAAACTCTGAAACGACTAACCTAGCCAGCTAGCCGATGGGACGTGGGTCGAGACTACGCCCTGTCGGATAGACTGAAATGCGTATATCAGAATTGAGTCTTCACGGATTTGATTCTGGTGGTCATTACAAAACTTGAGAACGGACGCGCGTGCGGCGCACATTATTAGTAGTCGCACCGCACCTGCGTCTCTAAAAACAAATTAAAAACACATATGGTTGCAAACAATGCAATTGCTAAGATCGCGGCAGTAGTCGCTGGTCTTGGACTCGTTGCGATGTCGTTTGCGTACGCTGCTCCGGCACGTGCTGCAACAACGGCAGAACTCGAGGCCCAGATTCAGGCACTTATGGCGCAGCTCGCAGCACTCGGAGGTACTACCTCCGCTTCTACCACGTTCACGATGGATCTTACCCTCGGTTCAACAGGACCTCAGGTAACGGCTCTTCAGAACTGGCTTATCAGCAAAGGATTCGCTATTCCTGCAGGCGCAACTGGATACTTCGGTGCCCAGACGCAGTCAGCAGTAGCAGCATTCCAGGCAGCTAACGGAATTTCTCCAGCCGCAGGTTACTTTGGTCCGATGACTCGAACCAAGGTTAACGCTATGGCAGGTGGTTCAACTGGTGGAAGCACCGGTGGTTCAACTGGAGGAAGCACTGGCGGTTCAACTTCGTCTGACGAAGGCTACCTCGACGAGTTCGATGAGATTTCATCGATCAGCAGCGAGGAAGTTGGAGAAGATGAGGAAGACGTAGCAGTCCTCGGTGTAGAGATGGAAGCTGTTGACGCTGATCAGACGATCACGCGCGTAACAGTTGAAATCGACACTCCAGCAGGTTCAAGCCCTTCTGACGACCTCGAAGACTTCATCACTGAAGTCTCTGTATGGCTCGACGGCGAGGAACTCGACCGCATGGAAATCGAAGACGCAAGCCACGACCGCTCAGCAGATGAATACACCTTCCGCTTCACTGGCCTTGATGGCGAGATCAGCGAAGGTGATATGGCAGAGCTTACGGTCGCAGTTACTGGAGTCGGAAACCTCGACTCTGATGACGAAGGCGACGGATGGACCGTTACGATTCCTACTGATGGAATCCGCGCAGTCTCTCCAAACGGAGTTGATGACACCTACGATTCAGGTGCCTTCAACGAAACGTTCACACTCGAGACTTTTGCTTCGGCAAACGATGTTGAGTTGAACGCAACTCTTACGGACGAAAGCCCAGAAGAGACCGTTGCTATCGTTGAAGACGAAGACGAGGAAATCGTTCTTCTTGAGTGGGATTTCGAAGCTGATGGGGATTTGACCCTCAACGACCTCGAGATCGACCTCACTTCAGTCGGTGCTGATCCAAACGTTATCGCAAACGAACTCACTCTCGATTGGGGAGATGATTCACAGCGCGAGAACATTGGTGCTGGCGCAGGACCTATCGCGGTTGTCTTTGATGACCTCGAACTCGACTTCGAAGACGGTGACACGATGACCTTCCAGGTTATCGCAACCGTTAACGACTTCGGTGGCGCCTTCGGCGCAGGCGACACGCTTAAGGCTGATCTTGACACCTCTGAAACAGACGTAGAGGACGCATCCGGTGAAGAACTCACTGGTACCGACCTTTCCGGTTCTGCTAACGGTGAAGCTCAGCACTTCTTCGAGATTGCTCCAGAAATCGACCTAGAAAACGTCGAAATGAGCATTGTTGAGAAGGATAACGGCGATGCCGCAGCTGAATCAGCAACGGCCACCATCGAATTCGATCTTATCGCCCGCGGCGGAACTTTGTTCCTCAACGGTGATGATGAGACGACCGAGGCGGACGAAGCCTTCCGCGTGGACGCAACTGGTACCGACTCATCGGTTACGAGCTACACAGTGACCATCACTGGATACTCTGACGTCGATAACAGCGGTGCTAACGAGGAATACTTCACTGTTGACGAGGATCGAGAGGTCCACGTCCTCATTGAAGCTGTCGTTACCAAGGACGGTGCAGGAACAGCTCTCGTTGGCCTTGAGGTCATCGAAGTACAGTTCGGTACTGTTGCCACAGATGATGACACCCGCTCTGCGTTTGTCATGAGCTGGGCAGACCTTCTCGATGAACTCGAGACAGGCCGCTTGGCACTCACTGGTGCGTAATCTCTAGATCTAACGATCTAAAGGTCACAACCTACAAAAACCGCCCCTTAGGGGGCGGTTTTTGTTTACCCTGACAAGCAAAGTTATCCCCTATCTCGAAGAAGATGCGAGGAATAGGGGTTACACTAGGTACAAACGACGCTGTCGTTTACTAATTAATAAAATCATTACTATGTATCGACAACTCGCTCTTACGAGCCCTGTTCGGTTTCTTACGGCAGCAGTTCTTGCTGCAACATTAGTCGCAGTCCTTGTGGTCCCGAGCTTTGCTCAGGCTGCAACGCTTACCCTTACGGCTAGCGAGACGACCCCTAACTCAACCATAAAGTCTGTTCCGGCCATCACGACCGCCGGCGGCGTTACGGAAGTAAAGGCAACTCGAACCATCACCGTTGACACTGTTCCTGCGAACGCTGTCACGCTTACCATCGGTACTTGTGTCGTCACCTTCGGTACGGCAGCATCTCAGGAACTCAGCTGTAGCGACAACGTTGCAGCAGTGAACACCACTACGGATGCTACTGCCGCCGCTGTTGCTGCTCGCCTTCGTTCTTTGACAAACGTCTCTGACACCGGTCACGGAGCTCTTACAGTTGGAGGAAGTGGTTCAACAGCAAGCTTCACTACAACTGGTACTGAGTCAGCTGCAACCGTCATCACAGCGTCGCTCTCTTCTGGATCGTCAATCACACTTACGACTGTAAATACTACAGGTGTAATTCCAGTTGCAGCAACTGTAACGATTGTTATCACTGGTGCACTTCCAGCAGTTTCTGCTGACCAAACTCTCAACATCGATGCAGACCTCGGTGTCGCCCTTGGAGCATCGGCTTTGACTGCAGCAGAAGTTGCGGATGCAATTCGCACCCAGGTTACCGCTGACCCTCAGTATGCTGGCAAGAACTATGCCGTGACTGGAGCAGGCGCTAACATCATCTTCACCCGCGAATCTGCAGGTGCAGCTGGAAACGGAGCCATCACTATCACTGAAGGAGACTACGGTTCAAAAGCACAGGTAGTTACCTTCACGACAGCAGATACTTCTCCAAGTAAGGTGTTCACGATTACTATCAACGACAACGACTATAGCGTAGAAGACGTAGACTCAGCACAGGACATGGTTGAAAGCCTTGTTGAACTGCTTGCTGCTGAAACAGCTATAACCTGCACCGAAGATAACGTTGTGATTACCTGTACTGCAGATGTTGCAGGAACAGCTTTCACGTACGCAACCGCAGTTACTGACCGAGAGGACAGTGGCGGAGGAGGTGGTGGTGGAGGTGGTGGCTCGTCTAACAACAACGATGACGATGAAGACGAAGACGAAGATGAGGATTCAAACGATGACTCAAATTCTGATTCTGACACCGTAACGGTTGAAAGCATCCTCGCAAAGATCGCACAGATCCGCGCAGCTCTTGCTGAAATGAACGGTGGAACAACGACCGTCGCAGTTGAGGCAAGTGCAGACCTCGACCTTGAATCTGAAGGACCTCAGGTAGTCTCACTTCAGACTTGGTTGATTGCAAAGGGATACGCTATCCCAGCCGGTGCAACTGGATACTTCGGTGCCCAGACACAGGCAGCTCTTGCGGCATACCAGGCAGCTAACGGAATCACTCCAGCAGCTGGCTACTACGGCCCAAAGACGCGTGCGTTCATGCAGGCCAACCCGTAATAACGGATAATTGGTTTGTCGAGAAAGCCCCGCTCACGCGGGGTTTTCTCATGGTATGGTATTTGGAATGCACGAGTACCTTGTCGAGTTTCTGAAGTTTATGTGCGGCTTCACCATGTTTATCGGCGTATCGCTTGCAATTATTTACCTAGCTTCTGGCACTATCGTATGAAAAAGAACCGCATACTCATTATCGCCATCATCGTTGTGGTCATCGGTGGCCCGATGGGGTACTGGGCGTGGTATATGACGCAGCCAGGGAAGTATGACAATTTCGCAACCTGCATCGCAGAAAGCGGCGCGACATTCTATGGCACCTACTGGTGCCCGCATTGCCAGGAGCAGAAAGTGCGATTTGGGAAGTCAGAAGCACTTCTTCCATACGTCGAATGCTCGCTTCCAAATCGACAAGGCCAGACACAGGTTTGTACTGATGCCAATATCACCGGCTACCCAACCTGGGAATTCGCAGGCGGATCTCGAGTGAGCGGAACACAGGCATTCGAGACCCTAAGTGAGAAGACTGGCTGCGAACTTCCAAGCTAGAGACTTGCACATATCTTCCACCTGGCATACAGTAGCCCCTGTACGGACCGAAGACAGCAGGCACCCATAAGCCCTGCCGAGGAACGATTAAGGAAAGCCCCGCTTTCCGGTCGACAGTCTCCTCGCAACGGTCCCCATATGGGGACTTTTGCCGTTTCGTACGAACCAAACCTATGGCAATCACAAAAGCAAAAAAACTAGACATCACCGCAAAGATTGGGGAGTCGCTCAAGAACGCCGTTTCGGTGGTCTTTGTTCGATTCAACAAGATGACGGTTGCTGACACTACTGAGATGCGCCGATCCCTTAAGGGAGAGGGCGTCGGATACTACGTCGCGAAAAAGACGCTTTTGAAGCGTGTCTTGAACGATGCAGGATTCAAAGGAGAGCTGCCAAGCCTTGAAGGGGAGGTCGCCATCGCCTGGAGCGATACAGACGCAACAGCGGCTGCGCGCGGCATCTTCACTCACGGCAAGAAGCACAAGGGTCTTTCGATCCTCGGCGGCGTCTTCGAAGGGGCATTCATGGATGCATCCCACATGCAGGAGATCGCAACGATTCCAAGCATGCAGGTGCTTCGTGGCATGTTCGTGAACGTAATCAACAGCCCTATCCAGGGACTCGTGATCGCGCTCAGCAAGGTCAGCGAAAAGAAAGGTGCGTAATTAATCACATTGATTCTTATACCTATGGCAGATGACACAACCCAGGACGCAGCAGCAGTTGAAGAAACCGCCGCTCCGGCCCCTGAAGTGAAAGAAGCTCCTGCGGCAGCCCCTGAAGCTGAAGTAGAAGTCCCGGCGAAGTTCAAGAAGCTCGTCGAAGAAGTTGAGAACATGAGCGTTCTCGAGCTCAACGAGCTCGTGAAGGTTCTTGAGAAGAAGTTCGGCGTATCAGCAGCAGCCGTCGCAGTTGCAGGTCCTGCAGCTGGAGGAGCTGGCGCTGACGAAGGCAAGTCAACGGTTGACGTTGAGCTTACCGACGGAGGAGCAAACAAGATCTCGGTCATCAAGGCCGTGAAGGAGGCGCTCTCACTCGGACTCAAGGAAGCCAAAGACTTTGTCGATGGCGTACCGTCAGTCATCAAGGCTGGCATGAAGAAGGAGGAAGCAGAGGAATTGAAGAAGAAGATCGAAGAGGCAGGCGGCAAGGTTACCCTCAAATAACCAACCCCTCTCTAGACGGCAAAAGCCCCGAAAGGGGCTTTTGCCGTTTTGGCGTTCCAAGCCTATAATCCGGTGGTCATGGACCCACTCGCAAAACTCTTCGGCTCAGCCGCCCGCGTGAAGCTTCTCCGCCTCTTTCTCTTTAACGAGACAAATGTATATACCGCAGCTGACGCAGGTACTCGCGCGAAAGTCGCCAAAGACGCGACGCGACGCGAGCTCACGCTCCTTACTAATATCAAAGTGCTGAAGAAGAAAGCAGGGAAGGGAGGTACCGTCTTTTACTCAAACCCGAAGTTTGCGCACTACGAATCACTCCGCACGTTCCTTAGAACTTCGTCAGGGATTGATGACGCAGCAATCGGTACGAGTCTGAAAAAGGTAGGAAGCCTGCGCCTCATCCTGCTTTCAGGGATCTTTAGCGGTGTTCCAGAATCGAAGATCGACCTTTTGATCGTCGGTGACCGTCTTGATGAGCGGGCACTTGCCGGAGTGATACAAACGCTTGAAGCTGAGCTTGGACGCGAGCTTCGCTACGCCTCTTTCTCAACGGCAGACTTCCGGTATCGCGTCGGAGTCTATGATCGCCTCATCCGCGACGTCCTCGACTACCCGCACCGCCTTCTTCTCGACCGGATCGGGCTCTAAAACCCGAGGTTTCGGGTATCCACATGCGGGCTTCCGCTTCCTGGGGGCCTTGCTACACTTATAGATAAGCAGGTGGTCAGATGCCCCCCGCCCGTCATTACAAGGCTTAAAGATACTTAATCCATACCTATGTTTTTCACCACGTGGGCGGATGTCCTCACACAGTCCTTCCAGAATCTTTTCTACGGACTCGTGGCGTTCATCCCCAATTTAGTAGCCGCTATCATCATCTTCGTCATTGGCTGGCTCATCGGAGCAGGTCTCGGACGAGTGGTGGCGCAAGTTGTTAACTCTCTCCGCGTCGACCAAGCTCTTCGCGCTGCAGGAGTTGACCGAGTTGTCGAGCGCGCCGGATTCACTTTGAACTCTGGAGCATTCCTCGGCGTCTTGGTGAAGTGGTTCTTCATTATCGTCTTCCTCGTTGCAGCACTCGACGTGCTCCAGCTCACGGAAGTAACCATCTTCCTTCGCGCCGTCGTACTCGGCTACCTCCCTCAGGTCATCGTTGCTGTGTTGATCCTGTTGGTAGCCGCAGTCGTCGCAGAAGCGGCACAGCGCGTGGTCTCCGGAAGTGCAGCTGCAGCGAACCTTCGCTCAGCAAACTTCTTGGGCTCGGTCTCTCGCTGGGCAATCTGGGTATTCGCGATTCTCGCCGCACTCGACCAGCTCGGCGTGACTCCGTTTGTTCAGACCCTCTTCACGGGCGTCGTCGTAGCACTCGCTCTTGCATTCGGCCTTTCCTTCGGACTTGGCGGACAGGCAGCAGCAGCACGCTACATCGACAAGATGCGCGAGCAGATCAAGGACTAACCACCCTCCTTTGTTTTTTCGAAAGGCGCCCTTCGGGGCGCTTTTCGTTTTCATACGCTCCTGGTGTATAACATTCATATTCGTACCCGAACCGGACGGAATCCGGCGTCGCCAAACCAGGAGATTCTCCATGGCGGACGATGATGATGACGATAACGACGAGACCATCGAGGAAGAGATTAAGCGTCTCCAGGAGCTGTACCGAGAAACAGAGAGCGAAGAATCGCGCGATTATTACGCCCGTCGCCTCCGCTCTCTTGGGATAAACCCTGAAGAACCGCCTAAATAAGCCCCTCGAACCCCTTCGAATTGACCGCGGTGCCCCAAGCGCCGCGGTCTTTTCTTATCCCCAATGTCCCCAGAAGGGGGGCCGAAAGCCCGAGGGTTGACACCCCTAAAAACGAGGAATATACTCTCTTTTACGTGTATAAGAACTTGAAATTCCCCCGAAAACGAAGCGGTTAAGACTCGCGCGTATGCGCGAGACTTGAAACCGCCTCACTGGCGGTTTTCTCGTTTAAAGATGCACGCGCTCGTTGACATACGAATATGCATTAGGTAATTAACCTGCACGCGTTGTGAATGCGTGCAGGGGAAAGTGCAATTCACAAAGTTAATTGTGGTGTTCAGGTTTCCGCACAGGAAACACTGAAGGGTGCGCGGTGGATGCCTAGGCTTACAACAGCGATGAAGGACGCGATTAACCGGCGAAACGCTTCGGGGAGGTGGTTATTAACCTTTGATCCGGAGATATCCGAATGGGGAAACCCAGACCTTTATTGGTCTATCTCTTCCATTACAGGAAGGGGAGCGAACCTCGGGAAGTGAAACATCTCAGTACCGAGAGGAATAGAAAACAACAGCGAGTTGTGTTCTCTTCAAGCATTATGTTTGTTTGAAGGGAACACAACTCTCGCGATTTCCTTAGTAGCGGCGAGCGAAACGGAAACAGCCCAAACCGTAGGTCTTCGGACTTGCGGGGTAGTAAGACGGAAGCGCCGTACTTGTACGGCATAAGTTACAAAACGTTTCTATAGCGGAAGTTGCTGGAAAGCAACGCCCCAGAGGGTAATGGCCCCGTACGCGAAATAGAAATGACTTATGTGCTTCTGTTCTTGAGTAACTCGAGACACGAATAGCTCGGGCGAATCTGCCGGAACTAACCGGTAAGGCTAAATATGTTGTAAGACCGATAGTGAACTAGTACCGTGAGGGAAAGGTGAAAAGAACCCCGAGAGGGGAGTGAAATAGAACTGAAACCGCGCACTTACAAAGGGTTAGGGGGGGCTCCGGTCCTTCCTAGCGTGCCTATTGAAGAATGAGCCTGCGAGTGTATGTATGTCGCTTCGGCTAAATCCGTTACTGGATGGAGCCATAGGGAAACCGAGTGTGAATAGCGCGTCGGTGGTATACATACGACCCGAAGCCAAGTGAGCTTGCCATGAGCAGGGTGAACCCTACCGAGAGGTAGGGGGAGGCCCGAACCCGTAGGTCGTACAACGCCTTGGGATGACTTGTGGTAAGGAGTGAAAAGCTAATCGAACTTGGTAATAGCTGGTTCTCTCCGAAACAGCTTTTGGGCTGGCGTCGTGTGATCCTTCCGGGGGTAGAGCACTGGAAGGGATGAACAGGGAGAAATCTCGTCATTCCTATCAACCTCCGAATACCGGAAGTCTACAGCACGGCAGTTAGACTATGGGGGCGAAGCTCCATTGGTCAAAAAGGGAAGAGCCTAGATCGCCAGTTAAGGTCCCAAAATTGATGCTGAGTACAACTTAAGGAAGTGGAGATCCTTTGACAATGAGGATGTTGGCTTAGAAGCAGCCACCATTTAAAGAAAGCGTAACAGCTCACTCATCGAGGGTTTCTGCGCCGAAGATAATCGGGGTTAAGCATCATACCGAAACTGCGGGTTTGCATTCCATTCGTGGAATGTAAGCGGTAGGAGAGCGTTCTGTTCGCAATGAAGCCAAAGGGGTGACCCATGGTGGAGCGTACGGAAGTGAGAATGCAGGTACAAGTAACCACAATGCGGGTGAGAACCCCGCACGTCGAAAGAGCAAGGTTTCCGAAGCTATGGTGATCAACTTCGGGTTAGTCGGGCCTAAGGGGATGGTGAAAACCGCACCCGATGGACACAGGGTTAATATTCCCTGACCGATCATATGTGCGATGGAGTGACGGACGGCTGTATTTCTGGCCCCTTATTGGTTTGGGGTCCGTGAGTGAGGAGGTGTACTAGGTAAATCCGGTATGCATTAACTCCGAGCAGAGCGGCAATTTCCTTCTTCGGAGGGAGAGAGCAGGGGGAGCGCGGTTCCAAGAAAAACTTCTAAGCTTCAACATATGATTGACCGTACCGCAAACCGACACAGGTGCTCAGGTCGAGTAGACCAAGACGAACGAATGAGAGGTCCTCAAGGAACTCGGCAAAAAAGCGGCCGTACCTTCGGAATAAGGCCTGCCCTGTAGCAATACAGGGCCGCAGCGAAAGACTCCCTGGCAACTGTTTACCAAAAACACAGCTCCCTGCGAACTCGTAAGAGGATGTATAGGGGGTGACACCTGACCAATGCCGGAAGGTCAAGCACGGAAGGTCTCGTGACTTCGGTTATGAGGCTGGACCGTATAAGCCCCGGTGAATGTCGGCGATAACTATAATCGTCCTAAGGTGCTGCACTTAATCTTTGATTGAGTGCAGCAGGACTGGGACGGTTATAGGGTAAACAGAGTAAAAAATACGCCAAGCTACCTTGTTAGAGAGTAATCTCTTACATTGTCCATCAATAACTCCAAGAGGCCATACGTTATTCTCCTACGCAAGTAGGATGAAGATATGGTCCTTCGCGTGCTAAAAGGAAACGAAGAGCGTAATTCCTTGTCTGGTAAGTTCAGACGTGCACGAATGGTGTAATGACTGGGGAACTGTCTCGAGGACTCGTTCGGTGAAAATGCACTACCGGTGAAGATGCCGGTTACCTGTAGTTAGACGAAAAGACCCCAGGAGCTTTACTACAGCTTCGTATTGGGGCTGTGTGCTTCATGCGTAGAATAGGTGGGAGACTTTGAAGCATTCCTTTCGGGGAATGTGGAGTCGCCAGTGAAATACCACTCTTGAAGTGTGCAGTTCCTAACCGGAATGAGAACCATTCCGGCACAGTGCGTGGCGGGTAGTTTTAGTGGGGCGCTATCCTCCTAAAAAGTAACGGAGGAGTCTATTAAGGTCCTCTAGGCGCGAATGGAAACCGTGCCGATAGTGTAATGGCATAAGAGGGCTTAACTGAGAGGCGTGCTTGCCGATCAGATGCGAAAGCAGAGCATAGTGAACCGATGGTACGCGTTAGATGCGGCCAGAGATTAACGGATATAAGTTACCCTGGGGATAACAGGCTAGTTCCGCCCAAGCGTCCATAGCGACGGCGGAGTTCGGCACCTCGATGTCGGCTCACCTTAGCGCGGGGCTGGAGAAGGTCCCAAGCGTTTGGCTGTTCGCCAATTAAAAAGGTACGCGAGCTGGGTTCAGACCGTTGAGCACCTAACAGAAATGTTGGTTGCTCTCTGTCTGAATCCCATAGAGAATTGTTATCGAATCCACAATAAGGTCTTTTCGTCTTCAAATGAAATGTCTGGCACAGGTGTGTGTCCAGAATAAAGGAACCAATCAATATCACGGCGATCCTGTATGGGAACATACAGCGATACCACTGACTTATATCGGAGAAGCCCCACGCGGGTAACTCCGAGGGAAGCGCAAGCGCCCGTAGAGACTGAACGTCAGTCATCGAGAACCGATGAAGTAACAGTCCGATCCCTCGAGCAATTGAGGTATATAAAAAACGAAATGCGTGAGACAGGTTGGTCTCCTATCTACTACAGGCGTTGATTCTTGCGGAGGGTTGTCCCTAGTACGAGAGGACCGGGATGAACTGACCTCTGGTCTGCCTGCTGTTCCACCAGGAGCATCGCAGGGTAGCTATGTCGGGTTGCGATAACCGCTGAAAGCATATAAGCGGGAAGCGTGCTCCAAGATTAGGAATCGTTATGAGGCACCTTGAAGATTACGAGGTTGATAGGCATTAGGTGTACATACAGCAATGTATTGAGCCGAGATGTACTAATACGCCCAGTTTCTTGTGCGGAATTCTGTATATCACAATGACTTGTGGTTGCACTTTCAGTACCTAATGCATATTCGTGTGCACGCGAGAAAAACGCGCGCAGAATGTTGGTGGTTTAGCGGGAGGGGTACACCTGATCTCATTCCGAACTCAGCAGTTAAGCCTCCTAGCGGCGATGGTACTCGCAAGGGGAGAGTAGCTGACCGCCAACATTCTGCGCGTGTTTTTTGTTTACATGCTAGAGTCTCGCCATACCGTCGGTGACGCCAATACTTTACAGGGAGCAAAGAGACTCCTTAGTTGTCGACGGGGCAGAGACGAGGTCACTAGGACTCCATCAGTGTGGGAGACCGACCACCTCGTTTCGATAGCCCGCGTCCACAAGGCGCGGGCTCTTGCTATACTCTTTATATGTCCTGGGCAATACAGCGCCGTACGCTTATTATCTTCGCCATTGTATTAGTGGCGCTTGCAGTCATTGCGGTGACCGCGATTTCAATATTCTATGAAACCCCTTCATGCGCAGATGGGAAGGAAAACCAGGATGAGGAGGGAATAGACTGCGGAGGATCGTGCCAGCGGCTCTGCTCCGCGAGCGTCGTGCCACCAACAGTCTCTTTCGTTCGCACTCTTCCAGGCATTGATGGCCGAACCGATATCGTTGCATACGTTGAGAATCCTAATCCATCGGCTTCCGCCCTGCAGGCCCGCTACACGATCGAACTCTATCGCGAAGACCGGACGGTCATCGCCGCGCTTCAGGGAACGGTGGATTTGCCGCCTTCGTCGAGCGTGCCTATTTTCATACCAAACGCGTATTCAGGTGTTGAAGACGTTGCGCAGGCATTCGTTATGTTCGATCAGCTATCGCTCATGTTCAACCGCGATTCAGGAGGCTACATAGTGCCGACCGCAACTGACGTGCGTTCTGAGGTAACCGCATCGCCGCGCGTGACAGCAGTCATCAACAACCCTTCGGCAGAAACACTTCGCCTCGTGCCCGTTGTCGTGACTGTATTCAATGCAGAAGATATCGTGATCGCCGCGTCCCGTACCGTTATTGATGTATTGCCTCCGCAAGGGCAGGCAAACATCGTGGTTACCTGGACCGTACCATTTTCCGAGGCCCCATCTCGCATTGACGTTCGACCAGCAATCATCCCTCCACAGCCATGACCGAGCATGTGCGGACAGGAATCTTGCGGGCACTCTCTGACGGGTGGTCGCTTCTTTTTATTGCCGTTGCCCTCTCCCTCATTGGGATACTGACCATGCATCCGTTTGGCGAGGACGGGTCCCTCGCTCCTCGTCAGCTCATGTGGCTTGCTGTCGGCATTGTCGTTTACGCAATATGCGCGATCACCGACATGCATATCATCCGGCGTACGACGCTGCTCGTAAGCGGGTATGTGTTTGCGATCGTGCTGCTTGTCCTCCTACTTCTTATTGCTGACCCCGTGCAGGGCGCTAAGGCATGGTTTTCCTTCGGCGCAGTGTCATTCCAGCCGGCAGACCTTGCAAAGCTCGTGCTGATCGCGTTTCTTGCAAAGTACTTTTCGCGGCGCCACGTTGCGATCAAGCAAATAGGCCACGTCGTTCTCTCGGGCATCTACTCGGCTATTATCATCGGCCTCATCCTTATACAGCCTGACCTTGGAACTGCTGCAATCCTCTCCGTGGTCTGGCTTGGGATGGTGCTGGTATCAGGTATTTCAAAAAAGCATTTGGCGATTGTCTTTATTGCAGGAGCCATATGCGCCGTAGGACTATGGTTCTTCGGTCTCCAAGACTACCAGCGAACACGCATCATCGCGTTCATAAATCCCGCGGCCGACATACGAGGGGCCGGATATAACGCGTATCAAGCGGTTGTTGCCGCGGGCTCAGGGGAGTTTTTCGGCAAGGGCATCGGGTACGGCACGCAGTCAAAGCTCCGGTTCCTTCCTGAGTATGAGACGGACTTTATCTTTGCAGCATTCGCTGAAGAGTGGGGATTTGTAGGCGTGTCGCTCGTTCTTATTCTCTATGCATTACTTTTGTTCCAGCTCCTTGGTATTGCGCGCAAGTCTGCGACTAACTTCGATGCTCTCTTTACGATAGGGGTCGCCCTCTTGTTCCTTGCACACGTGTTCATTCACGGAGGAATTAACCTCGGACTCCTCCCGGTGACCGGAACCACTATTCCGTTCATGAGCTACGGCGGCTCGCACCTCGTGATGGAATTCGCTGCGCTTGGGATCGTAGTCTCGCTTGCTCGTCACGGGAGAAGTGCGCCACGCGAGGCGGTACGGCAGGAGTACTTTGGCTAGCGCGTATAGAGAGCTAGCGTGTCTGAAATCATCCGCTTCGCAGAGAAGTTGTCTTTAACGTGGGCACGTAAGTTTTTGGCAAGATCTGCTGCGTATGATGCGTCCTCGAGGATGCTGCGAAGCGCGCGGGCAAGAGCTGCAGGGTTTCTGCTTGGGACCAGAAGGCCGGTTTTCTTATGGAGGACGATTTCAGGAATACCTCCAACGCGCGTTCCGACGACCGGAAGCTCTGCGTGTCCGGCTTCTATAAGTACGTAGGCAAGAGCCTCGGTTTGGGAGGGAAGAATGAATGCGTCAAAAGCTTTCAGGTGAGCATTGGCGTTCTCAACAAAACCAAGGAGCACCACTCTCTCTGACAGATCCAGATACGTAACCAAAGCCTCAAGACGAAGTCGTTCTTTGCCTTCGCCGATGACGACAAGCGCGAGATTGGGATGCGTGGCTTTCAGGTCTGCGATAGCCTCGATAGCATCCTCGATACGCTTTGAAGGATGGAGTTCTGCGATGATGCCAACCCATGTCGTTGCTGAGAGGTGCGGGGCGAGCACGTTCCGGCTCTCTGCTCGTGTCTTAAGCATGGGCTCGTCAGCTCCGTTACGAATAACGATGAGCTTTTTCGAATAGAAGGGAAGCCAGCTCATGTCGCGGCATACCGCCTCTGAAACGCAGATCGTTACGTGCGAGAGATAGATAGTCGCAACGTAGGCAAGTCGGAACACTAGTTTCTGCCACCAGGGGCGCTCTTCGTTAAAGGCCCAGCCATGGCTCGTAAAGATAATGCGAGGAACATTCGTGAGACGCGCTGCGAGCATTGCGAGCCCCGCCTTTGAACCGTTTGCATGCACGACATCCGGACGAGAAAGCCTGAAGAGCTGTACCAGTTCCCAGAACGCGCGGAATTCGGAAGAAAACCCCATCTCATTTGAAAGACCGGGCACTTTTGCTGAAGCGATTCCTTCTTCTTCAAGTCTTGTTGCAAGCGTTCCGCCTTCGCCGTACGCGAGGGCAGCCTCATACCCTTGCGCTTTTGCAGCTCGGGCAAGGTCAAAGACGTAGCGCTGAGAGCCGCCCCAGGAAGCTTTCGTAATGACATAGAGAATGCGCCCTTGTATGGTGTCGCTCATGCGGGGAAGTTCGCTTCATGATATAACAAGTTTGACGCGAACTCCCATGACTTTCGGCAGAAACTATGCGCCCTCGCTCCTGTTTCTAGGCGACACGGCCATTTTCATAGCTTCCTTGTGGCTGACGCTATTTGTCCGCTATGCAGGTATCCCAACACAGTCGCTCCTTGGCGAGCACCTTCCGGCGTTCCTTATGCTCTTCGCGCTCTGGCTCCTGGTCTTTTACATGGCAGGGCTTTACAGCAAACGCGTTATTTTGTTCAAGATCGCTTTGTTTGGCGCTATCGTTCGAACGCAGATACTAAACATTGTGCTCGCAGCGCTCTTTTTCTTTTTTACGCCAGGAATTGGTATCGCGCCGAAAACTAACCTTTTGCTGTATCTGGTAATCTCTACCGGACTTATCGTGCTGTGGCGTCTGTACGTGTTTCCGCTTCTCACGAGCCCGATCTCGCGAGAGCGTGCTGCGATTATTGGTGAAGGTCCTGAGGTCGAAGAGCTCGTACAAGAGGTGAACGGGAACCCGCGCTACCATCTGACCTTTGCGGTTCGTGCGACTCCCGATGAGTTTAAGCGAAACCCAGACGTCTTTTCGAAGAGCTTGGCCGAAGAGTCGGTCGAGCTGTTGGTCGTGAATGCAGACGACGAGGCGCTCCGGCCTTCGCTTGCGCGCGTGTACGAGCTCTCATTCATTTCTCCGGGCTACCAGTTTGTCGACTTCCATCGATTCTACGAGGAGGTGTTTGATCGCGTGCCGCTTTCGCTGCTGCAGTACGACTGGTTCTTAAAGAACGTTTCCACGAACACGCCGGTCTTCTATCCCGTTCTTAAACGTTTGATTGATCTTCTTGGTGGCGTGCTGATGGGGATGGTAACAGTTGTTGTCACTCCTATCATCTTTATTCTCATGCGTCTTGAAGGACCGGGCCCTCTATTCATTCGGCAAGAACGCATCGGTCGCTACGGTGTTCAAGTATGTGCGTACAAATTCCGAAGCATGGGCAAGAACGATGCTGCTGGAGGCGCATGGAAAGGAGAGGACGAGAACCGGATCACTAAAGTTGGCGACTTCTTGCGTCGCACCTCTCTTGATGAGTTCCCGCAGTTCATAAACGTGATCAAGGGAGAGTTGTCGTTAATCGGACCGCGAAACGATATCCGCGGCTTAGGTACGCGTCTTGGCGAGGCCATCCCGTACTACAACCTACGCTACATCGTGACGCCGGGAATCACTGGATGGGCGCAGATCAACCAGCAGTATGAGCCGGGGAATATCAGTCCGCAGTCAATTGAAGAGACAAAGACAAGGCTCTCGTACGACTTCTACTACATCAAGAACCGCTCGCTTGCGCTTGACGTGGTGATCGCGCTTAAAACCGTGAAGCGAATGTTATTTCGCGTGAGTTCCTGGTAGGGTAATCCTATGCATACGGTGCTTATAACTGGCGCAGCCGGCTACGTTGGCGCGATGCTCGTCCGCGCATTTGCGGCTCGAGAGGATGTGGCCACCGTCGTCGGCCTCGATAAGGAGCCTCTTCCCAAGATTCTCTCTAACGAGCCAAAGCTCGTGTACCTTCAGATGAATACCGTTGATGAGTGGGAAGAGGAGGTTAAGAAACATTCTCCCGACATCGTCATCCATGCTGCTTGGCATATACGCGAGATATACGGAAATAGGAAACGTACCTATGCGTGGAATATCGAAGGATCAGAGAAAGTATTCGCGTTTGCGTTTCGAGAGCCCTCGGTAAAGCGATTAGTACATTTTTCAACCATCGCTTCGTATGGAGCGTTTGCAGATAACTCGCTGCAGCATCGGTACACGGAAGAGGAGCCGTTTCGAGAATCAGCGTATCTCTATGCAGAAGAGAAGCGGATTGCTGAAGAACGTCTGGAGACCCTGTACAAAGAAAACGCACGTAAAGATATGAGTGTCAGTGTTGTTCGTCCTGCAGCGATTACCGGCCCTTGCGGACGTTTCCTACGCATACGCTTAGGACTGCAGTCAACTCTCGCGGGACAAATGAAAGGATCTTGGATCTACAGCATTATCTCCGCCATGGTGCTTCTCGTTCCCGTAACTCCAAAATGGCTTCGGCAATTCGTCCACGAGGACGACGTGGTCGCTATTGTAGAGAGGCTTTCCTTCGGGGAAACGGCAGGTAGTTACGAAGTCTTTAACCTGTGTCCTCCCGGGGACCCAATTCGCGGTAAGGATATGGCAAAGGTGGTCGGAAAGTGGATGCTTCCGGTGCACCCTCGTATGGTGCAGCTAGGCTATTTTGCAGCCTGGCACCTTACTCAAGGGAAGGTGCCAACGGCGCCTGGCGCCTGGCGAAGTTACTCATATCCTATCGCGGTTGATGGCTCCAAGGTGACCCGAGCTCTTGGGTACGAGTACCGCTATACTGTCTTTGACGCTCTCTATTACACTGATGGCACCTATGAAGGACAGGTGCCCGTAGAACTTCGTCGCACCAAAGCATCATGATTGTTAACGGAAAACAGATTGCTTCTGACATCCTCGCGGAAGTCAAAGCAGGTCTTCAAGGACGCACGCCGGTCGTGCGCGCTATTGTCGTGCAGCCTACTGCTGCGACCGAGTCTTATCTTTCTATAAAGGAATCCCGAGCGCGAGAGGCGGGAATGGAATTGCAGGTCGTTCGTCTCCCAGATGATGCAGACGAAGCGAGTGTTATCGCTGCGGTCCAGGAGCCCGGAGCAGACGCTGTCATTGTGCAGCTTCCGCTTCCAGAGCATCTATATACCGAGACTGTTTTGAATGCCATCCCGTATGCGCAAGATGCTGACGTGTTGTCGAATGGTGCGTATGCACGTTTTGAAACGAATGAAGAGGGTGCGCTAGTCCCTCCAGTAGCCGGAGCGGTCTTAGAAATACTTACGCGCTCGCACGTAGATGTGCGTGGCAAGCAGGCGGTGGTCGTTGGGAGAGGTAAGCTTGTCGGGAAGCCAGTTGCAGTATTGCTTGAGCGCCTCGGCGCCCTCGTTACCGTTGTCGATCAGAGCACTAAGAACACGAAGGAGCTGTTGCGTGACGCTGACATTGTTGTCTCAGGTGCAGGCAAAGCGAATCTTATTGTCCCTGACGTGATTAAAGAAGGAGTTGTCCTTATTGATGCTGGAACAAGTGGGGCGTACGGCGGAGTCTTAGGCGATATTCATCCAGACTGCGCCTCGAAAGCCTCGGTGTATACGCCAGTTCCCGGGGGAGTGGGGCCTGTAGGCGTGGCGTGCCTCTTTAAGAATGCCGCCTTACTTAGCGAAGGACGGCAAGTTGCATAGGGCGCCAAAAAGGGTATACACTAGGCCATCATGCGTTTTCTCCCAACCCTCGCCATTCTCGTTGTTGCAGGCCTTCTTACCTGGTTTGTCGTTTCGACAAACGGCCCAACTGACGCGCACCGGGTCAAGCTCGGGCTTGATCTTGCAGGAGGTACGGAGCTTGTATATAAGGCAGACACTTCGGGCATTACAACCGATGAAAAAGGAGCACTCGATGCTCTTCGGGAAGTTGTTGATCGCCGGGTGAACTTGTTTGGTGTCGCTGAGCCGTTGGTACAGCTTGAAAAATCAAGCGCGGTTGCAGGCGAAGTAGAGAACCGTCTCATCGTCGAACTTCCAGGCGTTACTGATGTCGCTGCAGCAGTTGCGGCCCTTGGCGAGACGCCGGTGCTTGAGTTCAAGCTTGCTCGCGAGATCATGGTGAACGGAACGTCGACCGCGGCATTCGAGCCAACAGGACTCACGGGTCGCTACCTTAAGAATGCTGAACTGCAGTTTGGGAGCTCGACAGGACAGGGACTAGCAAACGATTCCATCATCGTTCTTAACTTCACGCCAGAAGGCGCCGAGTTGTTTGAAAAGATAACGACCGAGAACGTAGGGCAGGTGCTCGCCATCTTTCTCGATGGGGAAGTAATGTCGCTGCCGGTTATTCAGGAGGCAATCGCAGGAGGCACCGCAACTATTAACGGCGATTTCACACCAGCAGAAGCGCGCGATTTGGTACAGAACTTGAACTTCGGCGCCCTTCCGGTGCCTATCGAGCTTGTCTCAAGCTCAGCGGTCGGTCCGACTCTTGGTGCAAGCGCCTTTGCCGCAGGACTTGATGCAAGTATTTTGGGCTTCGCACTTGTCGCTCTGTTCATGATCTTCTGGTACCGCCTCCCGGGACTTGTCGCGACGATCGCGCTTGCCATATACGTCATCATCACGCTTGCGATTATCAAATTCATCCCGGTTACGCTAACCGCTTCGGGTATCGCTGCTCTCATCCTCTCGATCGGTATGGCAGTGGACGCTAACGTGCTCATCTTTGAACGCATGAAGGAGGAGCTTCGAGCAGGGAAGCCCGCTCGTGAAGCGGCAAAGATCGGCTTTGCCCGCGCTTGGCCTGCTATTCGCGATGGACACTTCACCATGATCATTTCCTCCGTGATCCTCTTTTGGATGGGCACATCGCTCGTCCAGGGCTTCGCGCTCGTGTTCGGGTTCGGCGTCATCGTCTCGCTTCTCTCTGCAGTGACCATTACGCAGACATTCTTGAATGTGATTCTTCCTACAGAGACCAAGGGGCCTTGGCGCTTCCTGCTCTCAAGCGGCCTTCACACAAAATAATATGTTGATCATCAAATATCGCGCATTCTTCTTCTGGCTCACGGGCCTCATCCTCGCGGGAGCGATCGGCTCGCTCTTGATCTTTGGCCTTCCTCTCTCTATTGATTTCACCGGAGGATCAATCGTTGAAGTGGCATACACAGCAGAGCGTCCGAGCGTCGACGTTCTCAAAGAGCGCGCAGGAGCCGCAGGATTTGGCGATGCGTCTATTCGTGAGAGCGGAGACAACGGCATTACCGTTCGTGCGCACACCCTTACTCCGGAAGAGCACAACACGCTTCTCGGGGCGCTCAGCAACAACGGGGAACAGGCGCTCACTGAACTTCGCTTCAACTCGATTGGCCCGTCGCTTGGATCCGAGCTTGCGATCAAGGCGCTCTATGCAATTGGCGCAGTCACGCTTGCGATCATGCTCTACATCGCTTTCGTGTTCCGCAAAGTTTCGCGCCCGGTTCCGTCCTGGGGTTACGGGCTTATCGTTGTGCTCATGCTTGCAATCGACATCATCGTCCCTGCAGGCTTCTTTGCGGCTTACGCACACTTCACTGGAGCCCAGGCAGACGCGCTCTTCGTCGTAGCGCTTCTTGCGCTCCTTGGTTACTGCGTGAACGACGTCATCGTTATTTTCGATCGCGTACGTGAACACTTGAAGTTGAACATCGAAAAGAATATCGAAGAGCCGTTTGAGACGACGGTAGGGAAGTCAATCGATGAGACCATGGGCCGCTCAATCAATACGTCGCTCACGGTTGCAATTGCGCTCGTCGTTATCTTCTTCGTTGGAGCCGAAGCTACCAAGAACTTTGCGCTCGTGATGCTCGTAGGAGTCATCATCGGTACTTTCTCTTCGATTGCGCGCTCCGCTCCGCTTCTCGTTCCGCTTGCTAACCACTTTGCTAAAAAATGATTCTCGGTATTGCAGGAACAATCGGTGCGGGGAAGGGAACAGTCGTTGACTATCTCGTTCAAAAATACGGATTTGCACATTACTCAAGCTCAGGGCTGTTGCGAGAGATTCTTGAGTCACGTGGAGAAACAGTTGACCGCGACGGCTATGCTCGCCTTGCGCGGGAGCTCCGTGCGGCCGATCCTGCTGGCGTCCCTCGTCTCACGTATGAGCGTCTTGTAAAAGACAGCCCAAAGAACGCGATACTAGAAGCAGTACATACTGTTGGAGAAGCAGATTTTATCCGTAGTATTGGAGGGAAAGTTCTTGGTGTTGATGCGGATGTTGCGACTCGTTATGAACGAATCACCAAGCGTGGTAGCGAGAAAGACTCAGTTACGTATGAGAAGTTTCTTGAACAGTCAAAACGTGAGGACGATGGCGGATCCGATATCTCAGGGCATAACATTCGAGGAGTTATCACCACAGCTGATTACGTCGTTCAAAATAACGGAACGCTGGAAGAACTCCATGCACAGATCGAAAACGCGTTAGCTACTCTCGCTGCGAAATAGTTTTACGAAATTACTGTTCCGACAAACGGCTTTCCGTCGATATAGTTTTCCAGTTCAGAGAGGTTCGCGCCGTTCATGATCGCAACTTCAAGGTTAAGCGAGTCTGCCTCCTTTGCGGCAACGGGGTCAAACGGGGAAGAGAGGCCCGGGTCCCAGTCTTTAGGGATAAGCTTTCTAAATTCGCTCCAGTTCGTCTTCTCGATTTTCGTTGCGCTTGAGTCTTTGCGTGGGTCAGCGGTATAGACGTAATCAATATTTGAAAGGTTTACGAGCTTTTTCGCACCAAGCTTCTTGGCGGCCATGACTGCACAATAGTCGGTGGATCTTCCAGGTTTCCAGCCAGCACCAATGATGACAGGATACTTCGCATTAACAGTACGGGTAGGGTTTTTCACGATCCGATCCTGCGCTTCTTCGTGAAGAATGGTGCGAAGCAGGTGCGCGTTAAGGCGCGTTGAATGGATACCAAGCCAGTCCGCATCTTCAGACGCTAAATCTCCGCGTGTTTCTTTCGCGGCATCTTGGTAGCGGCGAGCAAGTTTGCCGCCCCCTGCAATAATGTAGAAACCAAATCCTTCTTTAACCTTCCGTTTAATAAGTTCTCGGAAACGTGTCAAAAACGCGGTATCAATTTGATCGGGAACGATCAAAGATCCTCCAACGGACAGTACGATGTACTCGCGCTTTTGTAGCGTTAGGCGCATATAGGCCAAGGTTTGACGGCTCTCATTACTATACGCTCTTGAGGAGCTTGCGCAACTTTTCCTGTTACAAAAAAAGCGGGATTCCTTTCGGAATCCCACTCGAGTTTTCGCCGAAGCGAATGAATTACGTGCTGCGGTTTCGTTTTCGGAGCTCTTCTACCTCCCACCGCTTTCCGGCCACTTCGTTTCCTTTCTCAACGAAACGACAGCGGTCAGACAGCATATGGGTAATTGGCAAAAGCGGATCAGTAGGGCGGTTAGGCGCTACGCTCCAAGAATCCTCCATAGGTGCCGTCATCTCGGACTTCACCTGCAGGCGTTGCTTGCCCCGCAAAAACACATACCTCATTTCGACATCGTCGTACTCCACGACGTCTTTATTTCTCAGGTGCACTTCGGCACCCTTCACCAAGAGCAGGGGATACCGTTTGGATTTCGGCACCATTTTCGTCTCCAATTCTGACTATCTGCTTGGGATACCTTTATTCGTAACAGCTAGGAGGTAGGCCGTCAAATCACGGCTTGACGGCCCCCTGAGGGGAGGGTAGTATCTCTCTATAACTCCCTCTTCCATTAGGGAGGGGGAGTTTCGCTCGTTGAAAACTAAATAAGAGACCAAAAAAAAGTAAGGAAAGGAAGCAAGTGAATTCTTGTGTTCCGCCTATTCTTAATGAGAGTTTGATCCTAGCTCAGGATGAATGCTGGCGGCGTGGATAAGTCATGCAAGTCAAGGGGGCAGCAATGCAACCGGCAGACGAGGTAGTAACACGTACGAACGCACCCCAAAGTCTGGCACAGCTCGTCGAAAGACGGGGTAATTCCGGATGGTCCCGCAAGGGTAAAGATTTATCGCTTTGGGAGCGGCGTGCGCAATATCAGCTTGTTGGTGAGGTAATGGCTCACCAAGGCTACGACGTTTAGGGGCGCTGAGAGGCGGACCCCCACCGATGGGACTGAGAGACGGCCCATACTCCTACGGGAGGCCGCAGACGAGAATATTCGACAATGGGCGCAAGCCTGATCGAGCGACGCCGCGTGGTGGACGAAGTACTTCGGTACGTAAACACCTTTTATGTGGGACGAAGTTTATTGACGGTACCACATGAATAAGGGGCTCCTAACTCTGTGCCAGCAGGAGCGGTAATACAGAGGCCCCAAGCATTATCCGGAATCACTGGGCGTAAAGGGTGTCAAGGCGGTCATGTTAGTCGTTTGTAAAATCCGTGGGCTCAACCTACGGCTGGCAAGCGAAACGGCATGACTTGAGGTCGGCAGAGGTGCGTGGAACTCACGGTGTAGGGGTGAAATCCGTTGATATCGTGGGGAACACCAAAGGCGAAGGCAGCGCACTGGGCCGAATCTGACGCTCACACACGAAAGCCAGGGTAGCGAACGGGATTAGATACCCCGGTAGTCCTGGCCCTAAACGTTGCTCGCTCGTTCTACGGAGTATCGACCCTCTGTGGGACTAAGCTAACGCGGTAAGCGAGCCGCCTGGGTAGTACGATCGCAAGATTAAAACTCAAAGGAATAGACGGGGACTCGCACAAGGGGTGGATCATGTGGCTTAATTCGTCGACAAGCGAAGAACCTTACCAAGGCTAGAAACCAAACTGCACGCCTCCAGAAACGGAGGAAGCCTTCGAGGGTGTTTGGCAGGTGATGCATGGTCGTCGTCAGTTCGTGGCTTGAGCTGTTCCCTTCAGTGGGGTAACGAACGCAACCCTCGTTGTCTGTTATATATGTCAGGCGAGACTGCCCCCTCACGGGGGAGGAAGGTGAGGATGACGCCAGATCAGCATGTCCCTTGATGCCTTGGGCTGCACACGTGATACAATGGTCCGTACAGAAGGAAGCAATACCGCAAGGTGGAGCAAATCCCAAAAACGGACCCCAGTACGGATTGAGGTCTGCAACGACCTCATGAAGCCGGAATCCCTAGTAATCGTAGGTCAGCCATACTACGGTGAATACGTTCTCGAGTCTTGTACTCACCGCCCGTCAACTCAAGGAAGTTGGGAGTACCCGACACTCCGCTTTACGCGGGGCTACGGTAAACTCAATGACAGGGAGTAAGTCGTAACAAGGCACGGGTAGCGGAAGCTGCTCGTGGAACATATCCAATCGGAATCGATGTCTTCGAAAGAAGCATCTCGTCGATTACTTTCTTCGGAAAGTAGGGAGATAGTGGTTGTCCCTAAACACCACTCGGACGCCGGATAACGTATCCCGGTATCGGGCTTGGAGCGCTCAATTGACGCTCTAAGGACGATGAATAGGCGGAACACAAGAGGTTAGTTTGCATTCCTTTCCTCTACTTTTACAACGCACGAGGCCCCGAAAGGGGTCATTGTGCTACCTGCGTATTGGGGACTTGAACGCTTGCAAGCGCGAGTCGCGCGACACATCGTCTCCAGATGCGCGCCTTGTTTTTGTGGCGCCGCCACTTCTCCTCATTAGTAGATTGCCGGATCTGCCGGCTTCGTTTGGACTCCCGCGTTGTTCCGCGATGAACCATGCCTATACGCACTATAGCAGGGGGACTATCACCATAGATGGAAAGAGGTGGGGATTTCTGGTAGTATCGCCTCTAAGCGCGCGTAGCTCAGTTGGTAGAGCACTCGACTGATACTCGAGCGGTCGTAAGTTCGAATCTTACCGCGCGCACCACTTATATACAGGGAATACGGGACGCCTTCGCAAAGGGCGCTATACTGCCTGCATGAACAGAGATGCGATCATCATTGGCGTTGCGTGCCTCATTGCCATCTTGCTTGGCGGCTGGCTTTTCCTTTCAAACCCATCCGAAAAGCCTACGGGAGGAGAGGTGGAAATTACGGTGCTTGCCGAAGGCCAGAACTCAGGCTCCATCACAACGCAGAAGAATTTCCGGATCCAAAACGCAGAGAAGCTCGCTGAGCTTTGGCGCTTGGTCTACGGAGAGAGCGATGATCTAATCCCGGCCGTTAACTTCGAACGAAACGAAGTTCTTGCTGTCTTTGACGGAACCCATTCTTCGGGAGGGTACAGCATCGAAGTATCATCGGTTGTTGATGAAAACGGCATCGCACGCCGCGTTGCTGTTACAAGACGCACACCAGGAGAATCTTGCGTCACCACCCAAGCAATCACCAGTCCATTCCAGATTGTGGTCCTTCCTATATCCTCGCTTCCTATCGTTCGTACTGATGCTTCAATAATCGTCTCTTGCGACTAATTCTCGTTTTCACTTTGATGCGCTACGATGCGTCTCATGGACGCCTCGAACGCATTTGCCGGTAAACGCATAACACTCATGGGTCTTGGGCTCTTAGGCCGTGGGGTAGGGGATGCTCGCTACCTTGCCTCGTGCGGGGCTGAGCTCATTGTTACTGATCTAAAGTCAGAAGCAGATCTCGCTTCTTCTCTTGAAGCTCTTAAAGAGTTTCCAAATATTACTTATACGCTCGGAAGGCACGAGCTTGCAGATTTTCGTAACCGCGACTTGGTACTCATGGCGCAGAAAGCGCCAGCCGATTCTCCGTACATACAGGAAGCGAAAGCGCACGGAAGCCATATCACGATGTCCACGGCTCTTTTCGCAAAGCTTGCAGGCATCCCAATCGTTGGCGTCACGGGCACGCGAGGGAAATCAACAACAACGTACATGATCGCAAAGGTGCTGGAAGACGCTGGCAAGAAAGTGATTTTGGGCGGAAACATACGAGGCGTCTCAACGCTCGCACTCCTTCCCGATGTCACCCCCGACGCTATCGGCGTACTTGAACTTGATTCCTGGCAGCTGCAGGGATTCCGAGAAGAAAGCCTCAGCCCTAACGTTGGAGTGTTCACGACGTTCTACCCCGATCACATGGATTACTACCAAGGAGACTTGGATGCATATCTCAAAGACAAGGCGGAAATATTCTTGCATCAGAAAGAGGGGGACACTTTCGTGCTCGGGAGCCAGGCGAAGGACATTGTTTTGAAAAACTACCCACTTCCTCCAGTGACACCAGTCGTGACAGATATACGGGACGTCTCAGGGTGGAGCCTCAAGGTCCCGGGGACGCATAATCTTGAGAACGCAGCCTGCGCCCGTTGTGCCACGCTCTCGCTTGGCATTGAAGAGGAATCCATACGGCGATCTCTTGAATCGTTTTCTGCTGTTCCTGGAAGACTTGAGCTCGTGCGTGAGTTACGAGGCATTTCCATATACAACGATACAAATGCGACAACGCCCGAAGCAACGATTGCAGCGCTCCGCGCTCTATCGCCAGAAGGGAGAAACGTTGTCCTTATTATGGGAGGCTCGGATAAAGGACTTTCTATGTCCTCTCTTATTGATGAGATTTCGCTTCGCGCCAAGCGGGTCATTATGCTTACAGGAACAGGAACAAATACCGTTCTTCCGCTCCTTCCAGACGCGTCCGTATACGACGACCTTACAGCAGCAGTTGCAGAAGCAGTGCGCTATGCCAAAGAAGGGGATTCGGTTCTATTCTCGCCAGCATTCGCGTCGTTTGGCATGTTTAAAAATGAGTACGACCGTGGAGACCAATTTGTAGCGGCAGTGGAAGCGCTGACATGATCGGCATCTTCGATTCAGGATCAGGTGGACTCACAGTCTTGCGGCAGATTCGCAATCGACTCCCGTTACAGGACATTCTCTATTTTGGTGACCTTAAAAATGCACCCTACGGTCCTCGTTCCCGTGAAGAGCTCTCACACCTTACTCAGGCTTCTATACAACTGCTTACTGACAAAGGAGCGACGCATATCGTAAGCGCCTGCAACAGCGTATCGGCATCTCTTGCCGCTCCCTTTGACCAGGTGCTTGAAATGACGGGCCCAGCTGCGGCTTCGTTTCAGAACTCAAACGAGAGGATCCTCCTGTGTGCTACAAGCGCAACGGTGCAGTCTGGCATTTATCAGCGCGCCTTTGAGCGTATCGGCAAAAGCATTACAGCGCTTGAGATTCCTGAACTTGCAGGCGCCATAGAAGGAGGCGCGAGCGAAGATGCCCTCGAAAAGATAATCAAGGACGCGTTTATAGATATTCCTCTTCAAGACTTCGACGTACTTGTGCTTGCATGCACGCACTATCCGCTTGTTGCGCATCTGTTTACGAAAATGCTTAGTGACTCGGTTAGGCTCTTTGATCCTGCTGACGCCGTCGCCAAACAGGCAGAGATGCTATGGGGAGACGAGACTCCAAGTAGCGGAACGCTTCGGTTCCTTATAAGTAAAGATTCAGAAACTTTTCGCTCGTTTGTCTCGAAGCTCTTCCCGCATGACGCATACGCAATTGAAGTGATAGAGTAGCCACATGACGACCCCGCGCAAGGCGTATTTCATCGGTATCGGCGGCATTGGCATGAGCGCGCTTGCGCAGCTTTTTGCTGACCAAGGGGTCCAGGTTTCAGGCTCTGATAGGGAGGTGAGCCCTACGACCGTGCTGCTTGAGTCAAAAGGGATTCCCGTCACTATCGGGCAAAATGCGGAGAATGTTCGGCCTGACGCCGAGCTCGTAATCTATAGCGAGGCGGTATGGAAAGACAACCCTGAGCGCGCCCAGGCACTTGAGCTTGGGTTAGCGGAACGCTCGTATTTTCAGGCGCTCGGAGATGTGTCGAAAGAGAAAAGGACGATTGCTATTGCAGGAACGCACGGCAAGACAACGACAACCGGCATGCTCGCGAAAGTACTGAAAGACGCAGGGGCTTCTCCGTCGGCGATCGTTGGGTCCATCATGAAAGATTTTGGCTCAAACTATCTTCGTGGTGAGTCAGAGTGGTTTGTCGCCGAGGCGTGTGAATACAAACGGGATTTCTTGGAACTTTCGCCTGAGATCCTGGTCGTGACGAATATCGAGTTTGACCACACGGATTACTACAAGGACCTTGCTGACGTGCAAAGCGCGTTCCGGGAGCTCATGGAAAAGACAACCGGAGCCATCGTCACTGACGCGAAGCACCCCAATATCGCGCCTCTTTTAGAAGGGCTTACAGCGCAGATTGTTGATTACACCAAAGAGCCTGCATACGAGCCTACGCTTCCTGGCACATTCAACGTAATGAATGCGAAGGCTGCGGTAGCTGCAGCTCGAGTGGCAGTCCCTGCTCTTGCTGATCCTTCCGCAAGCATCGCTTCCTTTCAAGGAACGTGGCGCCGCTTTGAATACAAAGGGAAGACCAAGCGTGGAGCCGATGTGTATGACGACTATGCGCATCACCCGACCGCTGTCTCTAAAACACTTATAGAGCTCCGCAAGAAAACAACCGGAAAAGTATATGTTGCCTTCCACCCGCATCTATTTAGTCGAACGCGGGACCTGTTGCCAGCATTTGCAACGGCATTTACTGAAGCAGACCGCGTTCTCATTGCTCCCATCTACTCTGCACGCGAGATAGATGACGGCACCATTTCAAATACGTTACTTGCCGCGAAAATAGAGGAGAATGGGACAGATGCAAAAGCCGCAGACTTCACTGAGATCCGACGATATTTTGAAACAGAACCGGGGCCAGGTGATAGTGTCATGACTATGGGCGCCGGAGACATCTATAAGGTGGCTGACGAACTTATCGCATAAGTATGGGAACGCTCTCAGTCGTAGGAACGCCAATCGGAAATCTCGGAGACATGACGCTCCGTGCGATCGACGTACTTAAAAAAGCAGATGCGATAGCCTGCGAAGATACGCGCGTCACCAGCAAGCTTCTGACTCGCTACGAGATACAGAAGCCCCTTCTCGTCTTCCATGCCAGAAGCGGGCGCCTGGCAACCGAGCGTATCCTCGCGCTTCTGGCCGAAGATAAACACGTTGCGCTTGTCACTGACGCGGGAACCCCGGGCATTTCAGATCCTGGCAGCGCTCTGGTTTCTGAAGTTCGTGAGCGGTTGGGAAGTGACGTGCGCATCGAAAGCGTTCCTGGCGCCTCTGCTTTGACTGCCGCGTTGTCGATTGCAGGCGTACCCACCAATGAGTTCCTGTTTCTTGGCTTCCTCCCACATAAGAAGGGGCGGCAGACGTTGTTTAAGGAGATCGCTGAAGAAGAGCGGACCATCGTGTTCTATGAGTCTCCGCACCGGATCGAGAAGACACTTGAGTCTTTAAAGGGCGTCTTGGGGGAGGATCGCAAGGTAACCATTGCTCGAGAACTCACGAAAATCCATGAATCGCTCGTTTCAGGCTCAGCTTCCGAAGTGCGTGACTATTTCGTCTCCCATGAGTCTGAGGTGCGGGGAGAGTTTGTGGTGATCGTGTCTGCTTGCTAAAATCAATCTATGTCCCGCGAAAGCACACTCATCCTTTTTGGTGTCCTCGTAGCCCTCTCTCCGTTTATTGGTCTCCCCTATATCTGGCTCATGTGGATCCTGCCTATTCTTGGCATACTCGTGATTGTGCTTGGTGTCGCGCTTCGGGCAAAAAGATCCGCACCTCGCGAAGAACGGGTTTCTCACATTGATCATGAAAAAGAGCCAGCATAACTCTCAGCTGGTTCTTTTCTCGCTCGGAGCACTCATCCTCTTAGTTGCGCTTGGTGCGGTCGTGATTCCACAGGTCACCGCAACTACCTATTCACGAAGCGCTCCGGAGCCTGAAGAGAAAGAAGAAAAGGAGGAAGTAGCTACGCTTCCTGATGGGCATGTGCCAACACCGGAGGCAGTAAAAGGAATTTATATGAGTCAGTGCGCAGTCGGTTCTCCAAAGCTTCGCCAGACGATGGTCGACCTTGTCGACAGCACGGCACTAAACGCCATCATCATCGATATCAAGGATTACACCGGAACGATCGCTTTCAAGACTGAGGATCCTTCGCTTGCAAACGCGTCACTACAGACGTGCGGCGCAACTGATATGAAAGAATTTATCGCATCTCTCCACCAGAAGGGGATTTACGTTATCGGCCGCATCACGGTCTTCCAAGACCCGCACTACAGTTCTCTACACGCAGATCAGGCAGTCCAGAGCAAATCTCGCGGCGCTCCGTGGAAAGACAACAAAGGACTTAACTTCGTAGACGTCTCCTCTCGTCCGTTCTGGGATTACATCGTTACCATCTCCAAGGAGTCAGTCGCCATGGGATTCGACGAGCTTAACTACGACTATATCCGCTATCCCTCGGACGGCCCGATGAGCGATGCGGTATATCAAAACCCGAACAAGGCCGAGTCTCTGGAGCGATTCTTCAAGTATCTCCATCAAGAAGTCTCGCCTACAGGCGTCGCCACTTCTGCGGACCTGTTTGGCATGACGGCATCTAATACTGACGATCTTGGCATAGGTCAGGTGCTTGAGCGCGCGCTCCCATACTTTGACTACATCATGCCGATGGTGTACCCGTCTCATTATCCAGACGGATTTAACGGCTACGGAGATCCGAATGACTATCCGTACGAGATCATCAAATACGCGATGGATCGCGCTGTCGCCCGTACAATCGCAACCGATACCTCAGTGAAGACGCTAGATGGGACGCCGATCATGAAAACGGAAGTCATCCCTGCGACTGAAACAACCGCAACGACAACAAGGGAAGTGGCGACCGGGCGCTACACGAAGCCTGCCTTTGATAAGCAGAAGATTCGCCCATGGCTCCAAGATTTTGACTACGGCAAGGATTACCTTCCTTCAGACATACTTGCGCAGACCAAGGGAACGTATGACGCAGGACTCACTTCATGGATATTCTGGGACCCTGCAAACAGGTACGAGAGCTTGCGAGCCGTGATGGCCGAGTAAGAGAGGCGTTTACGGGCGAGTTATACTAATACGCAATGGATAACTCCGAGCGAGTAACCTATTTCGCCGCAACTGACTCGAGAGGAAAGCGAGTCCCGTTTGGCATCAAGAAGAAGGACCGAGCCAAGCACCTCTACGTGGTTGGCAAAACCGGCATGGGCAAATCGACCCTGCTTGAGAACATGGCGATCCAAGATATCCGGAACGGGGAAGGACTCGCATTTATCGATCCGCACGGAGGCACGGTCGACAAGCTCCTTGATTACGTGCCAGAGCATCGCATCAAGGACGTAGTTTACTTCGCTCCTTTTGATCTTGAGAATCCGATCGCGTTCAACGTGATGGAGGATGTTGGCTACGATAAGCGACACCTCGTCGTTTCGGGCCTCATGGCGGCCTTCAAGAAGATTTGGGTGGACGCCTGGTCTGCTCGCATGGAATACATTCTTTCAAATACACTGCTCGCGCTTCTTGAGTATCCGGATGCGACCCTTCTCTCAGTGAACCGAATGTATACCGATAAGGCCTATCGCAAGAAGGTGGTTGAGAACGTCAAAGATCCTGTGGTGAAGGATTTCTGGGTGAAGGAGTTTGCAACGTATACCGATCGCTACACGCAAGAGGCGACACCAGCTATTCAAAACAAGATCGGTCAGTTCACGAGCAATCCTCTCATTCGCAATATCGTTGGCCAGCCCAAATCCTCGTTTGATATCCGCACCTTGATGGATGATCGAAAGATCCTTCTCATGAATCTTTCAAAGGGACTGGTGGGAGAAACGAACATGCGCCTCCTCGGTTCCATGCTCACGACCCGCATCTTCCTTGCTGCCATGAGCCGCGCGGATGCGTCGGAGACCGCACTTGCACGTCTGCCTGATTTTTACTTTTTTGTGGATGAGTTCCAGAACTTTGCAAACGAAACGTTCTCGGAGATTCTTTCTGAGGCGCGTAAATACAAACTCGATCTCACGATTGCGCATCAGTACATCGAGCAGATGGAAGAAGAAGTGCGCGCGGCAGTCTTCGGGAACGTCGGTACGACCGTTACGTTTCGCGTGGGGCCCTTCGATGCTGAGATATTGGAGACTGTCTTTTCTCCTGAATTCACTGCAGAGGATCTAGTGAATCTCGGATTCGCACAGATTTACCTTTCACTCATGATCGATGGGATTGGATCGCGCCCGTTCTCAGCCGTCACCATTCCTCCTATAGAAGCTCCTCCTCGCTCGTACCGTAAGGAAGTCATAGAATCGTCCCGCACTACCTTTGCGGCACCGCGATCCTCGATCGAGGATGCTATCGTCACCGAGCTTACGACCGTCCATGAGGCAGAGAAGCAGGGCGGTGGAAAAGGAAAAAAGCAGGAACAGCGTCCGAATCCACCTAAAGCTCCGCAAGCTCAAGAAGGGGTTCTCAAGGAAACGCTTGCGACGGTCACGACTACTGTTGCTAAGGAGGGAGCTGACAAGCAAGAGCGCGAGCGAAACGCGCTTAAAGAGACCCTTGCTCGCGTGCTTGAGAAGGGAGGGGTTCCTCCTGCGGCTCCGGCCCCTTCCTCGTCCCCAACCCCGCCTGTGCCGCCTCCTATAAGCGGTAAGCGGGCCTTTGAGGTACCTGAGGAAGACTTGAAAGCGGTCTTCAAAGAGGACGTATAGGATTTTCTACTTGGGCATGAACCTCCTTCTTATTGCAAATGACCCCCAGGTATTCAACGAAGCAAGCGAGGTTCGGAGTCAGCTACGCACCTATGCAAGTGCTGTAGGAAACTTGCACGTTCTTTCTCGCTCAAAAGGATCTATGAATGTATCGCACGAGGGCCCGTTGATGCTACATCCGTATAAAGGTTCAAGACTCGCCATGTCACGCGCAGCGCGCGCCATCATTCAGGAATACGACATTCAGGTGGTCTCTGCAGAGGATCCCTTTGAATACGGCCTCATTGCGTTCAAGGCCGTTGAAGGAACAAAGGTAAAGCTACATATACAGGTACATACGGACTTTCTGTCTCCGTGGTTTATCAAAGGAGGAGGATTTCGTTCTCCTCGCGTTCGAGTGCCATTTCTAAATCACTGGCGCCGTCAACTTGCAGATAAAGTGCTTCCGGCAGCTCACGGTATACGTACGGTATCGAAACGCGTTCGCGATTCCCTAATGGCCTACTATGAGACCGCGATCGTATCGCCATCTGTTATCCCTATTCCTGTGGGAAATGTCGTTCCTCCAGCAATCGCTCTTCCAGAACACGGGTTTTCTTTTGCGCTCATCACCGCATCTGGTCTTGAGCCTGAGAAACGCATTGAAGATGTGCTGTATGCTCTTGCGCGTATCAGATTTGATTATCCAGCAGTGGGTCTGTTTATCGTTGGAACGGGAAGCGAAGAGGGAAGTCTGAAACGACTTGTGCGGAAACTCGGTCTTACCTCACGAGTTATTTTCATTAACGAGGAACGAGCAGATGTGTGGGGGCTTATGCAAAGCGCTCAGGCGTATATTCAATCAAGTGCGTATGAAGGCTATGGCCGCTCGCTGGTCCAGGCAGCGCTTGCGCGTCTTCCGATCATAACGACCGACGTCGGGATTGTCGGCGAAGTGTTCGCGGGGTATCACGACGTATTGTCTGCACCTATTGCAGATCCTGCTGCTCTTGCCGTTCATATTCGCGGGCTTGTAGATGACCACCAGGCACGCGCTCTTCTTTCAATTGAAGCCCAAAAGACGGCACGCGAACACGTTGAATCGGCAGGTAATATTTCGAGCCGCATTGCAGAAGACTTTGCGAAGGTTCTAGGGTAGCTGTAAGTCTTTGCGTGAAGGGCTATAGAGAAGAAAGGCGGACACAAGCACTAAGAGCCAGGCACTTATGATGCGCGCCCATACCGCGCCCCAGAGTCCGAAGAAGATCACTCCAAGCGAAAGCAGTACGATCTGAAGTACGGGAATGACCGTGTTGAATATATAGAGGGAACGTATCTGGCGCCCAGCGATAAGTGCGGTGCCAAACACGCTTCCCAGCACACTGATCATCGAAAGGGCGTAGAGCTGCGAGAAGGGGACTGCTCCTGCGTATGTCGGGAAGAGGACCTCAAAAATGAAAGGGGCAGTAAGCGAGTAGACCCCTCCGATAAGGGCAATACAAATCACTAGCCAGACTACTTGCGTAAAAGACACGGCGCTACGCGCTTCTTCACTCGTCTTTCCTGAAAGAACAGGCAAGAGGGAGGTTGGCAGGAATTTGAAGAACCCGACGAGGCGATCGGGAATGACGATGGCAAACGCATAGACTGCAAGCGAGGAAGCGCCAAGTATCTGGAAGATGAGAAGGCTGTCCACCAAAAGCGCGGCCGTGGTGGGAATGTTCATCACGGTCAGATGCTTTCCGTAGGGAAGAGACTCCTCGTCGATCAGGTCGTTTGGCGTGTGAGCACGGAGCGTTCCTCTATAGGCAAGGTAAAACGCAATTGTCTGGATCACAAAACTCGTAGCGATAAGGGCGAGCGCTCCGGGAACAAAGATAGCGCAGAGCATGAGCCCAGCGTAGAAGGGAACGTTAAAGAAGAGCGTGTAGAGAAAGAGGCGCCGGAAGTCTTTCTTGCCGGCAAGATAGGCCGTGTAGGTGTTAAGGGCATTAGTAAGAGGAACGAAAACGGCGATGAGCACGAATCCAAGCGCGAGCACTATGTCCCCGCTCATCGCGTAGTAGGCGGCGACAAGGAGAGAAACGAGAAGCGCGATACCGCCCCAGCGAAGCTGCATGCGTATCGAAGTACGAAACGTTCCTTCAAAACCGCGCGCGACTGCGCGGGTGACTGCATAGTTCATGCCAGTCAACGTAAGGGCGCCGATGAGCGCCGCGCCAGAGAGAAGGTATTGGTAGGTTCCGTAGACCTGCGGCGAGAGTGTGCGCGCAAAGACAATATAGAGAACGATTGAGAGAAGCGAGACCAGCGCTGTTCCGAGGTTTATCCAAAAGCCGCTCTCTGCGAGATAGACCATGTCGGTCTTGGTATAGCGCTCAGTGAAGCGCAAAAACGTGTAGAGTCGGTCCTTAAGGTGCCACATTGAGAGGTGTAGAACGTACTATATACTAGCAAGAACATGACTAAAATCGCGAAATGGACGGCAATCGGCGCACTGTTTGTTATCCCTTTTCTGCCGCTCTACGTCGCGGACGAACTCTTTTTCCCGTACATCACGGGTAAGGGGTTTGCGTTCCGCATTCTGGTTGAACTTGCTATCGGAGCATGGGTGTTCCTCATGTGTATTGACGCGCGGTATCGTCCCCGCTTCTCATACGCCATGCTCTTGTTTGGCGCCCTGACACTCTGGATGCTTATCGCAGATCTTCTTGGTGCGAACGCTCATAAAGCGATCTGGAGCAATTTCGAGCGCATGGATGGTTGGATTACACTCATTCATCTCTTTGGGTTCTCGCTTGTCGCAAGCTCGGTTCTTGCCGCTCATGACTTATGGCGGCGCTGGTGGCTCGCGTTTCTTGCAGGCTCTGCGCTCATCTGCGTGTACGGTCTTCTGCAGAAACTCGGCGTTCTTAATTTCCATCAGGATGGGCGCCTTGATGCTTCCTTCGGTAATGCCGCCTATCTTCCGGCGTACCTTCTCTTCTGCGTTGCTATCGCGCTTTGGCAGGCAGTCGTGCATAAGGGATGGCTTCGTTACGGATTGCTTGCGCTTGCGCTTCTGCAGGCGGTCGTTATCTTCTTCTCCGCAACGCGCGGCGCGTTCCTCGGGCTTATCGGCGCTGCCGCTGTTGGTGGGCTTCTCTGGCTCGTTGAGACCAAGGGGGTAGGACGCCGACCCGCGATAGCGGCGCTGGTTGCTGTTCTGGTAGTGGTCGGAGGGCTGTTCCTCATGCGCGATACGTCGTTTGTGCAGGAGAACCCGACAGTGTCGCGGATGGCTTCGATCTTCTCGGTCGAGTCGCTTGAGACTCGCTTCACCATATGGGGCATGGCGCTGAAGGGCGTTGCTGAGCGTCCTATCACTGGCTGGGGCCAGGAAGGATTCAACTATGTCTTTGCGAAGCACTATGACCCCACATTGTTTGCGCAAGAACCCTGGTTTGATCGGGCGCATAACATCTTCCTCGACTGGCTTATCGCAGGAGGCGTTCCGGCGTTGGCTCTCTTTCTTTCCGTCATCGCAGCCATCGTCATCATGCTCTACCGGAAGGCGTTCACTCCTCTTGAGCGGGTACTCCTTATAGCGGCGCTTGTCGCATACGGAATCCAAGGCCTCGTTGTCTTCGACAATCTCTTTACGTATGTTCCGCTTGTCGCGATTCTTGCATTCGTTCATTCGCGCGCATCTCGGCCGCTGATGACGCTTGAGCGTCTGCCAGTATTAAATTCGCATGCCAAGCGTATGGCGGCAGCTATAGTTGCGGCTGTGGTGACGCTACTCGTTGTCTGGTTTGTGAACGTGCCGAATATTCTTGCCGGCAATGACCTCATCAGGGCGTTGCAGGGAGGGCCAACAAACCCACAGAGCGCAGCGCTGTTTAGGCAGGCACTTGCTCGGGGCTCATTCGCAGAGCAAGAAATACGGGAGCACCTCGTTGTTTTCGCAGCAACAGCAGCGCAACAACGAGAGGTGACGGATGAAAGTAAGCGCGACATTCTCACACTCGCGTTTATGGAGATGGAAACACAGATAGCACTTTATCCTAACGATCCTCGCCTCCATCTGCATGCGGCGACCGGTTATTCTTCAGTTGGTGAATACGTTCGTGCGCTCGAGCACATTGATGCAGCGCTTGAGCTTTCGCCTCGTAAGCAAACCAGTTGGATTCAGCGCGGTGTGCTTTTGTGGCAGGGAGGAGATTTGCAAGGTGCTCGCGATTCGTTCCAACAGGCGTACGAGCTTGATTCTTCCTTCACCCCGGTTGCGGCCTATCTTGCAGCCGGAGAGATCATGATCGGAAACGGGCGTGCAGCTGAGACGCTTCTTCTTAATGCGTTTGGTACAACCACCGTCGACAGCGAGCCGATCCGTGCCGCGTATTACGAAACGAAACGTTACGATGAATTGATTCGCATCGAGCAACTGCGCGTCGCAAACGCGAAAGGAGCGCCTTCCGCTCGATTCGGACTTGCGCTTCTCTACGCAGCGATCGGGCGTATTGATGCGGCCGAGGCAGAGATCCGAGCGATTGTCCTTGCGCACCCGGGAGAGGCAGCAAACGCTGCGGCTCTTCTTGAGGAGATCCGTAACATTCAAAAATGAACGTTGAGGAACATGTCCCGCTAAAGACGCTTACGACACTTCGCGTTGGAGGAAACGCGCTCGTCGTTGCTTCGTGTGAGAGCATTGAAGAAGTGCGAGCCGCGCTTACGCTCTCGCGCGAACGCGGGCTGCCTCTGTATGTGCTTGGAGAAGGGAGCAACGTGCTTGCGAGCGACCAGGGATACGAAGGAATCATTCTCCGTATGAATATTCCTGGCCTCTCATTTGAAGAGGAGGGGAATCGCACGCTTGTGCGCTCGGGTGCCGGTGTTTCGTGGGACACGCTCGTGCATGAGGCGGCAGAGCGCGAGTTGTGGGGAGTTGAAAACCTAGCAGGCATTCCAGGGTTTGTCGGAGCAGCACCGGTTCAAAACATTGGTGCCTATGGTGCAGACCTAAAAGACACGCTTCTCCATGTTGATGCGCTTGACGCTCGAACAGGAGAAGTGCTCCGACTGTCGCGCGAAGAATGCATGCTCGAGTATCGTGACAGCAAATTCAAACGAGAACCGTTTCTTATCATTACTAGTGTCACGCTTTCGCTTTCCAAAGACCCGTCCCCTCGCATCGAGTATGGTGATCTTCTGAAAGCTAAAGAGCGAGGAGAAGACCTCTCGACTCCAAAAGCGATCGGGGCAGTCGTGCGGTCAATTCGAAGTGGGAAATTCCCAGACCGGTCACACTATGGAACGGCGGGATCATTCTTTAAGAATCCGGTGCTCACTCCAGAAGTGTACGAGAAGCTCGTCGCGCGCTTCGGACCGGTCCCGCAGTTTCCTAATCCCAAGGGAATAAAGATTCCTCTGGCGTTCGTGCTTGATAAAGTGCTCGGGCTCCGCGGCTATCGTAAGGGAAACGCATGGCTCTTTGGTGCACAGCCGCTGGTGCTTGTTATTGATCCTGAAGGAACGGCACAAGACATCGAATCGCTCGCGCAAGAGATAGAAGCACGCGTGAAAGAAGCAACCGGTATTGAAATTGAACGCGAAGTTCGCTCGTTGCCGCACCACTAAGTGTGTTTGTGATTCTTTTTTGTAAAACGCTTACAACGTAAGTTATCCACAGCTGCTGTTTTTTTCACACCAAAAAGTTTTAAGCGCGCAATAATATGCATAGAAACATTCGCGCGAAGAAAATGTTTGCACGAATGGGTCGACAATATCAGTCATCCTAACTATCACTACCATGGCTGCAAAAAAGCGAAAGGCAACGAAGAAGAAGGCCGCAAAGAAGACCACGAAGCGCCGAACGGCAAAGCGCAAGACTGCAAAGCGCAAATAGTCCTCTGAAAAACTCCCGAAAGGGAGTTTTTCAATTACAGCCTCGTATTTACGGGGCCTAGGGAGCGAGGTATAGTGCTCCTTATTATGGCAAGTCTCCTCGGGAAGATGTTCTCTAAAAACCAGTCTGAGACCTTTATTAAGGCCGCAGAGGCTGTCGTGGCAAAAGCCGGGGCACTGGAGGAGGGTATTGTCGGCCTGAGTCAGGAGGAGCTCCGTGCCCGTCTCAGAGAAGCGAAAGGTAAGATCCAGGGAGAACCCTCTGAAGACGACATTGCCCACGTATTCGCCCTGGTTCGGGAGGCGGCGAAGCGAACCTTGGGAGAGCGGCATTATGACGTTCAGTTGATCGGAGGACTTGCATTGTCTCGCGGGTTTATCGCAGAGATGCGAACCGGAGAAGGTAAGACCTTGGTAGCAACGCTTGCGGCGACACTTCGCGCGCTTGCAGGCAAAGGACTCCATATTGTGACCGTTAACGATTACTTGGCGCGACGTGACGGCGCGTGGATGGGACAGGTATATGACTACCTCGGACTCTCGGTAGGCGTGGTGACTTCGGGCGGCTCCTATATATATGATGCGTCGCATGTGCCAACCGATGAAGACCAGACACGCGACGAAGAAGGATCGTTCCGCGTCTTTTATGATTACCTGCGTCCTGTTTCAAAAAAAGAAGCGTATGAGGCAGATTTAACGTACGCGACCAACAACGAGCTTGGATTTGATTACCTTCGCGACAACACCGCATATGATGCGTCTCAGATAAACCAGCGCGGCCACTACTACGCCATCATCGACGAGATCGACTCGATTTTGATCGACGAAGCGCGTACACCGCTTATTATTTCTGGACCTGCGGCGGATGCAGAAGGCTTGTACGAGCGCTTTTCAGAGATCGTACAGAACTTCTCGGAAGGAGAAGATTATTCCGTTGATGAGAAACAGCGAGCGGTGCAGATAACGGAAGAGGGCATCACTAAGGCCGAACGGGCCCTGGGGATTGAGAACCTCTATACCGAAGGCGGGATGAAGTACGCTCATCACCTTGATACGGCAGTACGCGCAAAAGCCCTGTTTCGTAAGGATAAGGAATATGTCGTCAAAGATGGCGAAGTGATTATCGTGGATGAGTTCACCGGACGCCTGCAATCAGGGCGCCGCTGGTCAGAAGGACTTCATCAGGCTGTTGAGGCAAAAGAAGGCGTTCCCGTAAAAAAAGAAACACGAACGTACGCAAGCGTGACGTTCCAGAACTATTTCCGCATGTACGAAGGACTCGCCGGCATGACGGGTACGGGCCTTTCTTCAGAGGAGGAATTTTATACCGTCTACAAACTTGAAGTAATCGTTGTGCCGACAAACCGTCCGGTAGCGCGTATTGACCGCGACGATCTTATCTTCCAGACAAACCCAGGGAAGTACGCCGCGCTTGCGCGAGACGTGAAGGCGCTCCACGAAAAAGGACAGCCGGTGCTTATCGGTACTGTTTCAATCGAAGATAACGAGGTGGTCGGCAGGACGCTGACTGAGGCTGGGGTACCGCACGAGATGTTGAATGCTAAGAACCACGAACGCGAAGGAGAAATCATCGCGCAGGCTGGCCGAAAGGGCAGGATAACGGTTGCTACTAACCTGGCCGGTCGCGGCGTGGACATCAAGCTTGGCGGAGCGCCAGTCGACCCGAAAGAGCGCGAAGAGGTGGTCGCGCTTGGCGGACTTGCCGTTATAGGTACAGAACGGCACGAAGCGCGTCGTATCGACAACCAGCTCCGGGGGCGCTCAGGACGCCAGGGTGACCCAGGCGAAACTCGTTTCTACGTGTCGCTAGAGGACAAGCTTATGCGCGTCTTTGCTTCCGATATGGTCAAGAAGGTGATGGGCACTTTCCGCATACCGGAAGACGAGCCTATCGAGAACTCGATGATCACCAAGTCCCTGGAAACGGCGCAGAAGCGTATTGAAGGCTTCAACTTTGACTCACGAAAGCAGGTGCTGGCCTATGACGATGTTCTTAATACCCAGCGCCTCTCTATCTATGAACGCCGCCATAAGGCGCTCCTTGGCACCACAGAAGAGGTTGAAGAGGTCGTACGGCAGATGATTGCTGGGGATGAAGCTGCTGCTAAGGCACTTGAAGAGAAGCGTGTGGAGTTTGGTGAAGCGTTCCCGATCGTACTTCGCCGCCTGCTGCTTCAGGTGACTGACTCCTTCTGGCTTGAGCACCTTGAGACGATGGAATATTTGCGCCGATCTGTTTCTCTTCGAGCGTATGGACAGCGAGACCCTTTGATTGAGTATCGCCGTGAAGGATTGGTGCGCTTCCAGGCTCTTGAAGGCTCTATTGCCGAAGCGATACGAAATGCCTTGCCGCGTATTCGTCCCGCAGATGATGAGCGCATACGACGCGAAGAAGCGAAGGTACGGAATGCGCTTGCGGTTGCAGGTGGGGGAGAGGCAGAAGCAGCCGCTCCCATCGTTAAAGGTGAGACGCGAGGGAGAAACGATATTGTCACCGTAAAAAAGGGAGATGAGACGCGTGAGGTAAAATATAAGAAAGCAGAAACCATGCTCGCTGAGGGCTGGGAGATACTACCCTAATATGGCATTCGTCGATCAAATACAGGTACAAGCGCAGGCCGGGAAAGGAGGTTCCGGTGTTGTTCGCTGGCTTCATATAAAAGGAACAAATAAGGGAGGGCCTGCAGGAGGGGATGGGGGACGAGGCGGACACGTCGTCGTTGAGGGTGTGCGTGACCTTGGTGTCCTCGCAAGCTATCGTTTTATAAAGAAATTCCGCGCGCAAAACGGCGAATCCGGAGGAAATAATAATAAGCACGGAGGTGATGGTGCACCGGTCATTATCCGCATTCCTGTCGGGTCTCTCGTTGAGGTAAGTAATGGAGAGTCGTTTGAAGTACTGAAGGAAGGAGAACAAATAATCGTCTTTAAGGGCGGACCTGGCGGACACGGGAACGCGCACTTTAAAAGCTCCGTTAATCAGAACCCTCAAGATGCAACTGATGGGAGGCCTGGACAGGCTGGGGATATCAAAATAACCCTCAAATTGATCGCTGACGCAGGTCTCATTGGGTTTCCTAATGCGGGCAAATCATCTCTTTTGAACGCGCTTACGAGGGCAAAATCGAAGGTCGGGGCATATCCCTTCACGACCCTTGATCCTCATCTTGGGGACTTCTATGGCCACCTTCTTGCCGACATTCCAGGACTTATCGAAGGAGCCTCGGCCGGGAAGGGTCTCGGTTCAAAGTTCCTCCGCCACGTGGAGCGTACTGGTTTTCTCGTGCATCTTGTCTCGGCTGAACAAGAAGATCCCGCTGCGACCTACAGGGCCATCCGAGAAGAGCTTCGCGCCTTCGGTCATGGCTTGTTTGAGAAGCCCGAGCTTATCGTCTTGTCCAAGACCGATCTTATGTTGGACGAAGAGCGGGAAGCCAAGGTACAGCAACTGAGGGACGCGATAGGGGCAGGGGAGGTTATTGCTGTCTCGGTAGAGGATGTCGAACTCCTGAAGAACTTCTCAGATCGTCTTTCCCGCTTGCTTACCGAGAAGGCATCAGGCTAGGATAGGCGAATGAGCGCCCCATCCCCCTACCGGCCCACCATAGGCCTTGAGGTCCATGCCGAGCTTAAGACTCGGACGAAGATGTTTTGTACCTCTGCCAATAACCCGGATGAGGTTCGGCCAAACACCAACATCTGTCCTGTGTGCCTTGCGCACCCAGGAACACTGCCAGTCATAAACAAAGAAGCGGTACGTCACGTTCTTCGTGTTGGAACTGCTCTTGGCGGGACTATCGCCGACTACACTGAGTTTGATCGAAAGTCTTATTTCTATCCGGATATTCCGAAGGGATATCAGATCAGCCAATACGAGCACCCGCTTATTTCAGGAGGGAACCTGAATGGCATCTCGATTACTCGCGTGCATCTTGAAGAAGATACTGCGCGTTCAACACATCAGGGGGAGCGAAGCTTGGTTGATTTCAATCGTGCAGGCGTCCCGCTCATGGAACTTGTAACGGATCCAGTTATACCTGATGCCAAAATCGCAGGGGATTTTGCGCGTGAATTGCAGCTCTTGCTTCGGACGCTCGGAGCTTCGGACGCTAATCTTGAGAAGGGAGAAATGCGTATTGAGGCGAATGTCTCAGTATCAAAGACGGGAACGCCCTCTCCAAATTACGTAGAGATAAAGAATATCAACTCGTTTCGTTCGGTCGAACGTGCAATTGCACATGAGATCGAACGGCAGATAGAACTTATTGAAAAGGGAGAAGCGGTCGTGAAGGCAACACGAGGATGGGATGAGACAAAACAAGAAACCTTCCATCAAAGGTTTAAGGAGGGAAGCGCTGACTACCGATACTTCCCAGAACCAGATTTGCCAAAACTTATCTTGTCGGAGCTTCCAGAGTTCTCACCTGAAACTATACGTACGTCTTTGCCTGAACTTCCTACGGAGCGTCGGGCTCGCTACAGTGCACTTGGTATAAAAGCTGAGGACGTTGAGATTTTTATACAAGACGAGTTCCTCAGCTCTATGTTTGAAGGAGTGAGTGCGGAAGCGGCGGGTAACGCTGACTTGGCACGACTTGCCGCAAACTATCTTATTTCAGACGTAGTTCGTTTGATAAGAGGTTCAGAGACAGAAGGAGCAAAGGAAAATCTCTCTGTGGACTCTTTTCTTGATCTTATGAGGATGGTAAAGGAGTCTGATGTCTCGTCACGCGGAGCTAAAGATATTCTTGCGGAAATGTACCGAAGTGGGGGAGAGCCTCGTGCTGTTGCAGAGAAACATGGTCTGCTACAGGAAAAAAATACGGACGCCCTCAAGGGAATCGTCATTGGCGTTCTAGAAGCCAATCCAGCTGTTGCCGATGAGTATCGAGCCGGGAAAGAGGCAGTTCTTCAATTCCTCGTAGGACAGGGGATGAAGGCAAGCAAGGGAGCGGGGAATCCTGCGGTCATAAGAGAGCTTCTCATCGAAGAGCTCAAAAAATAGCGTCACGAGACGGTTTTAGGCCAAATATACACACATCTCTTTTATCCGAGATGGTATAGGGCTATACTGCGTGCATGGAAGAAGTCACTCTCGATGGGAAGATCTATATCTCGTCAAAGCGCGCAGCCCAAGTAACTGGGTATGCCAAGGATTACATAGGCCAGCTTTGCCGCGAAGGTAGAGTCGAAGCTAAGCTCGTTGGAAGAAGCTGGTATATATACGAACCTTCAATTAGGCGTCACCGGTTCAAAGAAGAAGCTCCCAGCGTGGCAGAGGAGGTCGAAGATGTTCAAGAAGTTGAACCAGTGTCCGAAGAAACTAACAACGAAGCCGTTTGGGAGCCAGCTACGTATGTGGCCGAGGATATATCGGCACTTCCAGAGATTAGTCCAAAGGAAGAGTCATTCGAGGTATCTGGAACAGACGAGATTGAAGAAACAATACCTACAAATATCTCGGAGCCCGAAAAGACTAACAGCCATAAGGTTTCTGAGATGCAGTCAGCTTGGCAAGAATGGTTCTCCTCTGAGCGAGCTGCCGGAACAACTGAAAGAGAAGAAGTGCCCACCGAAGAGGCTGCACAACCAGTCACGATCCATAAAACAGATGAGGAACCACAATATCGCCCGCAACCTCCAGTACTCTATGATATCCAGCCAAAGCGACAGTCGTATAGTCCTCTACCAGTAAGGACTGTCGTTAAAGGGAAGACTCAACAAGATCTTGCTAAGCCTAAGGGAAATCTAGCTGTAAATGCAGTTTTTGTAGCTATTATCCTTATAACGATAAGTTTTGCAGTCGCTGCTTCAGGATTTACTGAAAAGTTTATACAAAGTGGACCTTTAGAAGACTTCTTAATGATTCTCGGTGGAGCCAGTGTGATAGAAAAATAGTGTAAATAAAGTATTTCTCGTCTCGTTTGCTCAAGTAAGTATAGAAATTCATAAATGACGGTCCAAAAAGTCCTCTAAATGAGGATCTTTTTGTATTAATAAAATTATTCAATGCTAATGAAAGTAATAAACTCTTTTAATAGATAAGAAAAGATTGTATTCATTAGTTATTTCGTGCTTCTCTACTAAACGAGATATAAATTCCTTAATTATGAAGGAAATATTTTGCGAAGATCTGTTTTATGTTCTCCTTTTCTTGCGTTTTATTTATCGCTTACATCAAAAAAGAAATTAAATTTTTGTTTGATTGTAATTTTATTTTTCATGTCTCTTATCCACACATTTTTTTGTATCATATGTAGTTTTATCAAGTTAAACTCTACTTAGTTCGGTTATCCGACATGGATCCACTTCTCCAAAAAAATCTTCTAACAACTTCTGAAGCTTCAGCGCTTTCGGGGTACAACGCCGACTACATCGGACGGCTATGTCGGTCGGGTGAGATCGTTGGTAAGCGTCTTGGACGCTCATGGCTGGTTGAAGAGATGTCCTTGAAGAGGTTTATTAAAGAACAAGAGGCACAAAAAAGTCGCCGCGCAAAAAAACTCGCAGAACAGCGAGTTAACGAATATCGTTCTGCTCAATCAAAGACTGAAAGAAGCTTGCTGGGCATAGATAAATCGGCTGACCGTCTTTCGAAACAATGGGATGTTGAAGCAAAAATACCATCTCCACTTCCTATATATGAGACCCACGCCTTTATTAAGCGTGCCGGGGCTGTGCTGATGATGCTCGTTATATTGAATGTGGGACTCATGGCCGCGCAGGCAGGGGTACTTCCAGGTGTAGTCAAAGCTGCAGTAGCTGATATTACGGATGCCGGCGCATTGGCGGTTTCAGTCATGGATTCGATTTCTGAACCCCGATCTTTTGTTAACGACGATGTATTTCGTGCATACGAAAATATAGGCATTACCTTTATAGAAGGAACCGCAGTTTCTCTTGCAATGTATGAGAAGGGAATCTTTGCAGCGAGCAACGTATTAGTTTCCGGATTTGAATCATCGTTACCGAAGGATTCGAATGATGCTTCTCTCTGGAGCAACATCGCGCATGTTTCAAACGAATTTCTAGCTGAGTACCTTCTTATAGTCGAACGTTCAGGAGAATATGCACTTGCGCTTGGTGAACACGTGCGCGATGGGCAATTGTTTGGCGGTACTACAAAAGCCGTTGCTGGAGTTGGGAACGCATTCATTGAAACGTCGAACAATGTTATGGCTGCCCACGAATGGGCAATCTATACATGGGTAGATGCAAGTCTTGAAATTGCTCCCCGCGTTATTACTGCTGTACATGGCGTCGGTCTATATACAGGAACGTACGTAGCAAATATTCCATACGCTATTTCGGAAACTTACGACACGGCAGTATATGCAGTCGCTAATCCAACTGCGGATATTGCGCTTGCTCTGACCGGCGGCATATCGGAAACTCCTGCTCTAGCTCAGGCTGCACCTATTGAGACGTATAGAGAGGAGGAAGTAGCAGTTGCAGAAACAGAGCTGGTAGCAGCTCCAGTGAACTCTGGTGTTTTTGAAGTAGGACGTTCTGCAGCGCTCTATACGTACGTAACGATTAATAACTTCTTCGAGAACGCCGGGAATGCACTTGCGGCTCTCTTTAAGGCTCCCACGTCGATAGTCATTACTCAGATTCTTCCACCTACACTTCCGCCGCCAGTAGCCGTAGCGCCTCCAACTCCGGTCTCTTCTCCTTCGTATTCGATAGCATCAGGTACGACGGTACAAAACATCACCAACCAGTTTGTAACCAATGGCGTGAGCTATGAGTACCTGGAGCAACGGCTGCGCACATTCCGCACAAGCATGCTGGATCGACGCGGTGGACAATCAAGTAGTGGAGGATCAGGTGGCGTTACCTCAGTCGATGCCTCCGGTGGAACTACAGGTCTTTCGTTTGCTGGTGGCCCAATCACTTCAAGCGGAACGCTTACGCTTTCAGGAACACTCGAGATAGATAATGGAGGAACAGGACTTGCGACGCTTCCAGCGTACGGAGAACTTCTTATGGGAGATGGTCTTGGTGGGTACTCACTTGTTGCAACATCGTCGCTTGGTATTGGTGCAGGCGTTGGTGCTCCTGGAGGAGCAGACACGCATGTGCAGTACAACGACAGCGGTCTCTTTGCTGGAGAGGCAGGCTTTACGTATGACGACGCTGCCAACCGTCTTGCCGTTGTAAATGCATCGACGACGAACATCTCATCGACAAACGCCTTCTTCGATAACGTCACTATCACCGGACTCTCAGGCGTGCTTCGAGCAACGGCGGGTGTTGTTTCAACTGGACTCGTAAATCTTGCTACTGAAGTAACGGGAACGCTTGCAATAGGGAACGGCGGCACGGGAGCAACAACTTTGAATGACCTTATAACTCTTGCAACGCATACAACGGGCCCATTTGTTCGTACCATTACCGGGAACCCTCAGATAACAGTAGGTGGAGTAGGGGCCGAAGACGCCACCGCAACGCTTTCCATTACTGCCGACTCAATCGGCGATTCGCAGCTCGCTTTCGATACTGGGCAGAACCTCACTACTACGTCTGCTGTAACCTTTGCGACCGTAGATACCGGCCAGGGAGCCAATGAGTTGTTCGATATGAACCAAAATGTCCAAACGTCGGACGCGGTTACCTTTGCAACAGTCGACACGGGTCAAGGCGCCAACGAGCTCTTTGATATGGACCAGAACGTTCTTACCACGTCTTCGCCAACCTTTGCCGGAGCGACGCTTTCAAGCGGAACGACTGTGCTTGGGGTTCTTACAGGAACAATCGATGCTGGCGGAGCAACCTCATTCGAAGTTCCTAATGGAGCTGCGCCAACAGTTGATGTGTTTGGAGAGCTCGCCGGAGATAACAATCTCTGGGGAGCAGGCCGTGGGGCACCGCTCTTCTTTGATGGCACTGCGGCAACAGCGCTCGTTAACGTACTTGTGTCTGACACGCCTGCTAACGGACAAGTACCAACTTGGAACACTGGCGGAACCATCACCTGGGAAACAGTCAGTGGAGGCGGTGGTGGTGACATCACTTCAGTCGGGGATGTTGCATCAGGCGCCGCGTTCGATGGTACGCAAGGTACGACCTTCACCTTTAATAATGCAGGAGGCGACGGCACTCTTGATTACGACGGCACTGACTTCACCTTCAGCCATGGCATAACCGCCCTGACATTGGACACAGGCCAAGGTGCCAACGAACTGTATGACATGGACCAGAACGTCCTGACGTCATCTGCCGTTACCTTCGCAACCGTTGATACCGGCCAGGGAGCCAATGAGCTCTTTGATATGGACCAGAACGTACTGACCTCTTCATCCCCAACATTTGCAGGAGCAACGCTTTCAAGTGGCACTACGGCACTCGGGACTGTGTCAGGAACGATAGATGCTGGAGGTGCTACTTCGTTTGAAGTTCCGAATGGCGCAGCACCTACCGTAAACGCGTTCGGAGAATTGGCGGGAGATAATAATCTCTGGGGAGCTGGTCGAGGAGCACCGGTTTTCTTTGATGGCACTGACCCAACTGCGCTCGTAAACGTACTTGTCTCTGACGCACCGTCAAACGGTCAGGTCCCAACTTGGAACACCGGCGGCACTATTACATGGGAAACAGTTAGCGGAGGTGGGGGTGGAGACATCACTTCAGTAGGAGATGTTACTTCAGGTGCAGCCTTTGATGGCACGCAAGGTACGGTGCTTACCTTTAATGATGCTGGCGGCGACGGAACGTTCGACTACGACGGTACCTCATTTAACTTGAGCCATGCGCTCACAACGCCGTCACTCGACACCGGACAAGGCGCCAACGAATTGTATGACATGGACCAAAACGTTCTCACGACGTCCTCTCCAACGTTTGCAGCGCTAACACTCACAGCACCTCTTACTGTTGCAAACGGCGGAAGCGGCGCTGCAACTTTCACTGGAGGTCTATTGGTTGGTGATGGCACCAATCCGTTTATTACAAGAACGTTGACAGGTAATGCGCAGATTACCGTTACAAACGGTACGGGCGTTTCAGGAAACCCAACTCTCTCTATCACCGCAGACTCAATAGGGGATTCACAATTAGCGTTCAATACCGGTCAAAACTTGACCACTACCTCTGCAGTGACCTTTGCAACGGTCGACACTGGCCAAGGCGCCAACGAGCTCTACGACATGGATCAAAACGTGCTTACAACGTCGCCAGTAACCTTCGCGACTGTCGATACGGGCCAGGGAGCAAACGAATTGTTCGACATGGACCAGAATGTTCTCCAAGCCTCAACGCCTACCTTTGCCGGCGCAACGCTTTCAAGTGGCACTACGGCACTCGGCACCGTTACCGGAACGGTAGACGCTGGAGGGGCAACTTCATTTGAAATTCCAAACGGAGCCGCACCAACAGTTGATGCCTTCGGGGAATTAGCAGGAGATAACAATCTCTGGGGAGCTGGCCGCGGTGCACCGCTCTTCTTTGATGGCACAGATCCTACTGCGCTTGTGAACGTCCTCGTATCCGATACTCCATCCAACGGCCAGGTTCCGACTTGGAACACGGGCGGCACTATTACATGGGAAACCGTAAGTGCTGGAGCAGGGGACATCTCATCAGTCGGGGACGTTACGTCAGGAGCGGCCTTTGATGGCACACAAGGAACGATCCTCACCTTTAACGACGCTGGGGGTGACGGCACTTTTGATTACGATGGAACCTCATTCAACTTAAGTCATGCGCTTACGACCCCAACCCTAGATACTGGGCAGGGGGCCAATGAGCTCTATGACATGGATCAGAACGTGCTGACATCTTCAGGCGTGACCTTTGCAACAGTGGACACCGGGCAAGGTGCAAATGAACTTTTCGATATGGACCAGAATGTTCTCCAAGCCTCGACGCCTACCTTTGCCGGTGCAACGCTTTCAAGCGGGACGACCGCTCTTGGGGCTCTTTCAGGAACGATAGATGCGGGAGGCGCGACCTCCTTTGAAGTTCCAAATGGTGCGGCCCCAACGGTCGACGCATTCGGAGAAATCGCTGGAGATAATAACTTGTGGGATACCGGACGAGGCGCACCGCTCTTCTTTGACGGTACTGCTGCTACGGCACTCGTAAACGTACTTGTCTCTGATGCTCCGTCCAACGGACAGGTGCCGACGTGGAACACCGGCGGCACTATTACATGGGAGACGATCAGTGCCGGCGCGGGTGACATTACTTCAGTAGGGGACGTTACGTCAGGAGCGGCCTTTGATGGCACACAAGGAACTATTTTGACCTTTGATGACGCTGGAGGTGACGGGACCTTTGACTTTGACGGCACATCATTCAACTTGAGCCACGCACTCACAGCTCCAACTCTCGACACTGGCCAAGGCGCCAACGAGCTCTACGATATGGATCAAAACGTCCTAACTTCATCAGGAGTAACCTTCGCTACAGTTGATACGGGCCAAGGTGCAAATGAGTTGTTTGATATGGACCAGAACGTACTTCAGGCCTCTGCAGTAACGTTCGCAACCGTTGATACTGGCCAAGGCGCGAACGAGCTCTACGATATGGATCAGAACGTTCTTACGACCTCTTCGCCAACGTTTGCTGCGCTTACGCTCACCGCACCGCTCACCGTTGCAAACGGTGGAAGCGGCGCTGCAACTTTTACTGGAGGCCTTTTGGTCGGTAATGGTACCAACGCCTTTATTACTAGAACCTTAACGGGCAATGCGCAGATCACGGTCACAGATGGCAGTGGTGTTTCAGGAAACCCGACACTTTCTATCACCGCTGACTCAATCGGCGACACGCAGCTTGCTTTCAACACAGGTCAAAACCTCACGTCTGCTTCTGCAGTCACATTTGCAACAGTAGATACCGGTCAAGGCGCGAACGAACTTTACGACATGGATCAAAATGTTCAGACAACAGACAGTGTTACTTTTGCTAACGTTACGCTTTCAAACGCCGGAGCTCTCCGAACTGGAACGTCGGCGGCCGATACGCTGTTGTTGCAGGCACGAGACGTGGACGGTGCTGCATACACCACATTCGGAACCCTTACCGCAAACAACACACCAACCTTTGATCTTTCCGACGCAGTAACCAAAGCCGGAGGCTACATCTACCGTGGCGGCGGTACGGACGTCGCCATCGCTGATGGTGGTACCGGCGCTTCGTCTTTGAACGACCTCATAACACTTGCGACCCACACCACGGGCAATTTCGTTGCTACCATCACCGGTTCTGCCACCATCACCTCATCGGGCGCAACAACAGGTGAAAATATTGCTCATACATTATCTGTCACCGCCGACTCAATCGGCGATACGCAGCTTGCTTTCAACACAGGTCAAAACCTCACTACCGCCTCTGCTGTGACGTTCGCAACGGTTGATACCGGACAAGGAGCCAACGAACTCTTTGATATGGACCAGAATGTCCAGACAACGGACAGCGTCACCTTTGCTAACGTTACTCTTTCAAACGGAGGAGCTCTCCGCACGGGGACTACCGCCGCAAATACATTGCTGCTGCAGGCACGAGACGTAGACGGCGCTGCATATACAACGTTCGGAACGCTGACAGCGAACAACACACCAACGTTCGACCTCTCCGATGCAGTGACTAAGGCGGGAGGCTACATCTACCGTGGAGGCGGTACAGATGTTGCCGTCGCTGACGGAGGTACTGGCGCCTCATCTTTGAACGATCTCATTACACTTGGGACGCATACTACCGGTAACTACGTCGGAACCATCACCGGTTCTGCGACCATCACCTCATCGGGCGCAACAACAGGAGAAGGTATCGCCCATACTCTCTCTGTCACCGCCGACTCAATCGGCGATACGCAGCTTGCTTTCAACACAGGTCAAAACCTCACTACCGCCTCTGCTGTGACGTTCGCAACGGTAGATACCGGCCAAGGAGCCAACGAACTCTACGACATGAACCAAAACGTCCAAACATCAGACGCAGTGACGTTTGCGACAGTAAACACTGGTAACGGAGCATATGAACTCTTTGCTATGGATCAGAACGTTCTCACAAGCTCCTCGCCTTCCTTTGCAGGACTTACCTTATCTGGAAACCTTACGCTCTCTGGCACAGCAGCTAACATCTTGCTTGGGTCCAACTTCCTTTCAGGAGACGGCGGGGATGAGGGCATATCAGTGAACTCAACAGGTGTTGTAAACACAAGCGGCACCCTGACGGTTGGCGGTGGTACTGGAAAGATTACTGTCGGTACCATCGACCCGGTTTATACGATTGACGGCATCAGCTACGCAACGTACGTATCCGGTATGATCGGGCAGAAAGAAGAGGTGACAGGGTTTGCAGACATAACAACGCCAATGACTGCAGAAGATGGAACCCAAGGATACGCCTACACGATTGAGTTTGATGAGGAGGAGGCAGGTAGTGATCTGTGGCTCTTTGGCCAGGCAACAAATATCCGCAAGCATATTGACCAGGTTGCCGTACTGCTTTCTTCGGAAGGGGGAGCACGAGTCTGGTACAGCATCGATCGCGCAAATCGAAAGGTGTATCTGCTTTCTGATACTCCAACGCGCGTTTCGTTCCGTATGACAGCGCCGCGCTTCGATTCAGATGAATGGACCAACTACAACCATGACGGCATTATTGGCTTCACGCCTGGCATTGATACGCAGGAATATTTCTCTGGAACTCCGTTTATTTCATTCGATCCACTCACACTCCTTTCTGGAACGACGACTGTCGCAGTTCTTACAAACGAGCCGGAGGAAGGGGAAGAGGAGCGACCATGGTCAGGAGCACTTGCAACGGTAAGCGATGGGCTTAAGGATGCTCTTGCGTCGCTTACGGACGCAACGGTGAACGCGTTTGAAGGAGCACAATACTTTGCCGATGGTATCTTCAAGCGCATCTTTGCAGGTGAAATCCACACGGATGAACTCTGTATCTCTGATGAGAATGGGGAAACCTGTATCACAAAAGCACAGCTCGACGCTCTTCTTGCCGGAGCGGCAGCTTCCGGAAACGATTTCGGCGGCAACAACAATGGTGGTAACTCTGGAGGAGGTGGAGGTGCTGACGACGGAGGTGACACAGGTGATGATGCTGGAGGCGGTACTGGTGACGACGGTACGGAAGATGGTGACGGCACAGGCGGTGGCGATACCGGAGGAGAGGGTGATGCTGGCACCGGCGGAGATGATGCTGGAGGGGATGGATCAGGTGGAGACACTGGTAGTGATGGAGGAGGTGACACGGGTGGAGGCGCCGATGGCGATGGGTCGGGTAGTTCTGGCGGCGGAGAAGGAGGTGATTCAGGAGGAGACTCTGGTGGAGGCTCAGACGGCGGAGGAGATGGGGGTTCCGCAAGTGGTGGTGGAGGCGACGCAGGCGCCTAGAGTCTTGCGCTATCCACCGACTTTCGGTATCTAGGAACTCTTTTGTTATACTGAAAGAAATTAAACAACCATGACTCATCTCGTAAGCCGAACGACTACATTATTCTTTGCTGCATTTGCTCTAGCGGCGATGATGCTCGCTTCAAGCGCTCACGCTGCAGAGGACTCGTTCCTTACAACCAATCTTTCCTTAGGGGATGAGGGGGCAGAGGTGACGCTGCTTCAGGAATGGCTTTCAAAAGACGCAGACCTTTATCCTGAGCAGGTGGTGAACGGTACGTTTGGACCTGCGACAGAACGCGCTGTTAAGCGTTATCAAGAGAACACCGGCTTCGTGTCCGTCGATCCGTCTGGTGTTTCCATGTATGGGAAAGTGGGCCCAGTCACACGCGCTACGTTGAATGCAGAGTTCTCAAACAGGCAAGGAGGCATTGCTTCAGTAGAAGGTAATTACGACAGCATGCTCAAGTTCAACGGCGAGACTTTCATCCCGTTACAAGAGAAAACGTATAATTTGAATACGGGCATCCGCGCATCATTTAATGTATGGGTTGATCCTTCTGCTCCCGCCGACCACGCGACGGTGATTCTCGAAAACCCAAGCGGTTACAGCATCGGGTTTCAGGACATGGGACGTATCTTTGCAGCTACGCCATCAGGAAGGGCCGTCACCAGCGAGGCGCCTGTTATCGCAGACACCTGGCAGCACATTTCAGTCTTGTTCACACAGACCGATGCTGTCTTTCTTTATAACAACGAGGTCATTGAGATAGTGAAGATTATGCCGAACGAAGGTCCTTCGTTCTTCGAACGGTTGTTCAAAGGCATTTCAGGAACATTCCAAACGATCTTCCCGCCGGTTTCTTCGGTCGCAGATAACTCTGAAGCAGAGGCAGGGCAAGCTCCTGCCGTAGAATCGCAGCGTCCAGGAGTTGTAAAGCAGCTTGTATCGTTTGCTCGCGGATTGTTTGGACTGCCGCCTGTTGCCGAGCCGGTCGTTGTCGAAGACGTCGTAGAGCCTCCTCCCGTAGAGGTTGTAAGCGTGCCTCCGGTAGAACTGGTTCCAGCGAAACCTATTCCTCCAAAGACTGCCATCGTTCCAATCGCGCCAACCATTAAGATTCCGCCTGTCCTGCTGCTCCCAACGACAACGGCAACAAGCGTGCCCCTCCTGCCGGTCATCTCAACAACGTCAACGACAACTGCCTCAACAACGGCAACGACGACCGTTGTTGTTTCAACGTCAACGCCAGCTGCAAAGAAAGCGAAGAGTCTCTCAAAAGGTAAGACGCCAAAGGACTCAACGCCCCTCATTTCTCTTGAGGGAAGCTCGCGCATCTCAGTCGGACCAGGAAGCGTTTATACCGATCCAGGCGCCTCTGCGTACGACCTTGAGGATGGAGACCTCACGAGCCAGATTGTGGTTGGGGGAGACACCATCGATTACGATGAGCCAGATACGTACCGTATTACCTATAACGTGACTGACTCGTCAGGAAAAGAGGCAAAAGAAGTCGTCCGCTCGGTCACGATTCTCGGCATGCCTGACCTATCCGAAGAGGAACAAGAGCCGCGCTATGACCTTGCTCCAGCTGGCCAGCAAGTTTCGTACACCGTTTCAAGTGGAGAAGGTGCCGACCCGGCATTTATCTCGATAGATATAGATCCTCTGCATGTGTACGTGGGTGACACACAGACGTTCACCGTCAAAGTATCTTCTCCAAGCGGAGTCGCTTCAGTCACCACTGAAACGGAACTCGATTCAACCACGCATCGACTTGATTTGGTAAGCGAAGGGACAAGTGGAGACGTCACAACCTTTAGCGGATCATGGGTTGTCTATGACACGCACGTACGCGAATACCGAACACTCTTCACGGCAACCAATAACGACGGGGACGATAACTCAATGACGATGGCATGGTCAGATCCCTGCGCCGGAGTCACGCAAGGATCGAACTCATCGCTCTCGGCTGATTGCACCGTTACGAGTGTCTATGGTCTTGATGGAGGCAACGTCACTATTCCAACCGGCAGGACGCTCACTATCAATAGCGGCGGAACCTGGGCCTGGAATCCGGGAACAACTATCACCGTGGACGGGCAGATCGCGAAGGGGAGCGGTGGCCTTATTCGCAAGGGTTACCTCTTCTACGTAGGAGCTTCTAACGCAGCGGCTAATACAGCGACAATGGTATTTGATACGGCTTCAACACTTTCCGGGCACGTACGCGTCAACCAGTACACGCAAGCTTCCTACTACAGTCAGGCGTATTACGAAGCCTACTACGAGTCGTTCTACTGCTTTGCTCCTGAAACGCAGGTGCTTATGGCAAATGGAACAACAAAAGCGATTCAGGACGTACGTCTCGGGGATGTTGTGATGGGCCAGGACACGTACGGCAGACAGCGTCCAAACGTCGTCACTTATATCTATAGGCACGGTCCTGAGGAAAACGGAGACCAGGACTACCAGATGCTCAAGGTTAACGACATCAGCGTACGATCCGAACACCTCATGTTCACCACTGACGGCTGGATGATTGCGGGGGATCTTGCGGTCGGTGACGTGCTCGTAGGCGCAAGCGGCATGGTCCCTGTTACCTCAATTGAAGAAGGGTCAGCGGAGGCTACGGTCTATAACTTGACCACATATCCAAACCACACGTACTACGCAGGCGGCGTATTGGTGCATAACGCGAAGGGGGACATCCCATAGAGTTGGTACGCGGCAAAAAGTGCTTTTTCTGACTCCTGAATTATAATGAGTGCAATGCGCTCATTACTAGCTCTTTCTCTGATACTCACTGCGTTTTCTATCGCAGGATGCCTGGGCATGCCGCAGGCAGTGTCTGCCGCAACGATTGAGATTCAGATGACTGCAACAGGCTTTGCTCCTGCAAATGTCACGATTCAACAGGGCGATTCGATCACTTTCATAAACATGGATCGGCTGCCACACTGGCCTGCAAGCGATGTGCACCCGACCCATTCCTTATATCCTGGTTCCGACACGAGAAAGTGCGACACATTCCAAAAGCGGTTCTTATTTGATTCGTGCGGGAACGTTGATCCAGAGGGATCCTATACGTTTACCTTCCATACAAAAGGAAACTGGACCTTCCATGACCATCTGTTTCCTCAGTACATAGGCCAAGTGCGCGTACAGGCGGTCGAAGGATACGAAGCGCCGCAAGAATATATAACAGCGCTGCAATTCGCGAAGATCCCTGAACAGATCGCGAGCATTCCCGATTTCTTTTTGCGACAGATAGCTCGACTAGGTAACTGGCTTACGGGCAAGAAAAGCCCGGAGCCTCTCTACGGGCCGTATGGGGCAGGGGATCTGGTTACGTACAAAAACTACGAACTGGAAAGCGCGACGGCAACAACCGCTGACGATCTTGAGACGATGCGCATGATCAACCAGATCGGGCTTGCGCGCACTCTCGAAAAGATTGTTGAGGAGGCAAAGGGCCAACCCGATACGCTGTGCCACCTGCCGGCTCATGTCGTCGGACGCGCGGCGTTTGACCTTGTTGGTGTGAAGGTATTTGAAGGTTGCGACCTTTCTTGTCATTCCGGGTGTTATCACGGGGCACTTGAAAAACTTGCCGCTTCAAGTGATCCTCTTGAACTCTTCGATCAGGCACGCGCGCTCTGCAGTGCTCGCGAGACTGTGTTCGATCGGTATCAGTGCTTCCATGGAATCGGGCACGGCTTCATGCTCTTCTCGCACTACAAACTCGACGAAGCGTTAGATGCGTGCCGTACCCTTGGAACTAATCCGGCCCGGGATGCTTGTTATGGAGGAGTGTTCATGGAAAACCTTGCGGGTGATGGAAGTATTGTCGGTGCTACGGTACGACGCGTTTCAGATACTGATCTTCACTATCCGTGCAGTGCGCTTGGAAACGACCCTACAGCGCAGCAGTGGTGCTATGACTTACAGGGTGGCCGGTTCTTGTTTGTAAATCAAAACGACTTTGCTGCAGCAAGCAAAGAATGCCTCAATGCTCCAGCCTCAATGCAAGCGACCTGTTTCAAGAGCTTGGGACGCAGCTCTGCAAGCGGAAACCTCGACACTCCTCAAGTGACCGAGCAATTCTGCAGCACCGTACCGAGCGCCTATTACGATGAGTGTATTGTTGGGGGATCTAAGCTTGCGATTGATTTTCCAGGCCCAGATCCTGATGGGGGAGCGGTACGGTTCTGTAAAGGTCTCTCGAGCTCTGTTGCTAAGAAAGTCTGCTATGACCGCTATACGCAAAGCTTGAACGAGATGCTGAGCAGCCGTGAAGAGCGTCTTGCTGTCTGCGCTATGTTCGAGTCCCCCTACGATACGTCATGTAAAGCGGAACAGCAGTAGCGTCAGGAGGCCTTCTATAAGGCTTTTTGCTAAACCCTACGCCCGTCGATACAATTGATGCATGAGCTCTGTTTCTGCCTTTGTGCGTGCGCATCCATGGATTGTCGTGCTTCTTGTTCTTGTGTGTGTAACCGCGGCTTGGTTGTATACAACGGCACTTCAAGAATCTTCGTACCCAGAGGTCGAGGAACTTGCCGCAGGAAAAGAGTTGTCATTTCAGGAGTACTCTACGTATTTCCGTAAGCTCTCTGAAGACAAGGGCGCTCCGTATGCCTACGAAATCCTGCTTCGTGCAGAATTCCCGGTAGGTATCGATGTGCACCTACTCGGGCATGTGATTGGCGACATGCTCTATAAGCAGCAGGGTATTGCAGGGATTAATGTGTGTACGCAGGACTTTCGAAACGCCTGCTCCCATTCGGTTGTGATAGGCATATTGAATGATCATGGGGAAGGAGTGCTGCCTGAAATTGCAGCGACCTGCAAAGAGGCTCCAGGCGGTAAGGGCGCCTACACCATGTGCTTCCATGGACTTGGACACGGAGTACTTGCATATACGGGGTATAACCTCGAACGTGCCGTTCAGATGTGTAAGAGAACGGGTACACCTGAATACCAAGAGCGGGAATATATAGAGTGTGTCGGCGGGACTATCATGGAAATGATCGCTGGCGTGCATGATCCACTTGCCTGGCAAGAGCAAGTCGGAAACTACTTCAAAGACAATGACCCGTTGTATCCTTGCAGCGCCCCGTTTATGCCCGGGGAAGTGCGTCCCATTTGCTATGCGCAGTTAACGCCGCATTTATATACAGCAGCTGGAATTGATCTCGCGTCAATTGACACCAGCAAATATGAGAAGGCATTTTCCTTTTGTAACGCCCTGCCGCAAGGCTCTCAAGAACGAGAAAGCTGTTATGGGGGATTCGGCAAAGAATTTATCGTGTCTGCGCGCGAGCGCGATGTGCGAGACATAGGTTCGATGGAAGCTCCGGCGCTCGCACACGTGCGAGAGTGGTGTACCTATGCAAACGATGCTGACGGTGAGAAAGCCTGCAATGGCTCCGCGCTCGCCTCGCTGTTTTGGGGAGCTGAAAACAAGCCCGATGCTGCTTTTACTTTCTGTGCGATCGCCAGTGGCCAAGAGCAGCAAGAGTGTCATTCACAGCTTTCTGACCAGATATCTTTCTACTTAGGGGGAGAGTATCGAGGGCTGTTGTTATGTGATCGGCTTCCTACAGCGCTTCGCGAAAGCTGTAGGCTGCGTACGCTCTAAGGCCATGACACGATCTGCCGTTCAGCTTGGGAGCATTCTTGTAATCGTCATATTTTTGATTGCTTGGTATCTACCGCAAGACAAACAGCCTGTCTACAGAGCAACTCTTGATGACGTGCCTGCGTTTCGTGCAGAGATAGAGCAGAGTATCGCGTCGCTTGGGCCTACAAAAGCATATGCGGCCTTTAAGACTTCCTACCAGCAGGCCAAGCCAAGTGTGCGACACACGGCGGCGCATCTGTTTGGAGAGTCACTCTATAGTTCGCAGAAGCTTGAAGGGGTGCGTACCTGCGACGCGGAGATGAATTTTGGCTGCTACCACGGCTTCTTTACGAAAGCCGTTACCAACGAAGGGCTCGACGTTATTTCGCTTCTTGATAATGAGTGTGGAGCGACATCTCGCGCCTCTGCGTGCCAGCACGGAATAGGGCACGGCATACTTGAATACATCGGTCATACCCGTCTTACCGAAGCGCTTGCTGCTTGTGCGCACACCAACCAGCCAAACCCACTCGCTGGCTGCACGTCAGGCGTATTCATGGAGTACAACGTTCCTGCCGTTACGGACGAGCGTGGGGTAGCAAGTGTTGAGGCGCGTCCGCTTATCGATCCTGAAGACCCGTACGCCCCCTGCTTTTCTATCGATCCTGGTGTAGCAGCGTCTTGTTTCCATGAGCTTCCACAATGGTGGAAGCAGGTATATCACGGTGACTTTAAGCGGATGTCTGGTTTTTGCGCTCGCATACCCGATCTAACAGATAGAGAAGCGTGCTTCTCAGGGATTGGAAAGATCGTGGGGTCCTCAACTAATTACTCGGTCGAAGACACTAAAAAACTGTGCGCCACGCTAGGAGGAAGGGAAGAGGAGTCGACATGCCTTTTGGAAGCCGCGGGGTCGTTTGTTGCTGACGCGGGGGATTATAGCGGCGCAGCTCTCTTGTGTGCATCGGTATCGCCTGAGCGCCAAGGCAGCTGTCTCTACTAGTTATGTCTACCTTTTCGAGACGCTATCAGACATACATCCTCCTTTTTGCGGTAGTGCTTGGGGGTGGAGTGCTCTATTACGTTTCGCTGCAAAACGACACGATCTACAGTGATAGTGATCCGGCATACAATCGTGAGTTTTGGAACCAAAAGATAGAGCAGCAGGGGGGAGAACGTTCTTACGAACTATTCAAAGAGTACAACGCGAAGGCGCCGGAGGACCGTACGCATTTCGCCGCTCACGTGTTTGGGGAAGTGTTGTTTGGACACTTGGGCACTAATGGAATCATTGTCTGTGACTCGTCGTTTGGTTTTGGGTGCTATCACGGGTTTTCTGCACGTGCCATTTCAATCGGTGGCACAGAAACTATTCGGGAGCTCGATAGTATCTGCGTCGATATCTATGGTCCTCTTGGCACGGGATGCCAGCACGGAATAGGGCACGGCATACTTGAATACACGGGATACCAAGATATCGGGAAAGCCCTTGCGCTCTGTACACTGACGACCCAGCTTGTCCCGCTGCTTGGGTGCACCTCCGGAATCTTTATGGAGCTCAAGACGCCTTCGTCAGAAACTGAAAACCCGGAACGCCTTCAGGCGTTACAGCGGTTTGACCCTGCTCACCCCTATGACCCGTGTCCGAGCGTGCCAGGGGAGTACCAAGCTTCTTGTTACTATGAGATTGGTAAATGGTTCCGAACGCAGGCCACTATGGAATACCAACAGCTATGCGAAAATCTTTTAGGTAGTGCGCGGCATCATTGTTTCCTAGGAATCGGTTCAGCGTCTGTCTATAGCAAGAACTATTCAGTCGCAGAAACGCTTGCCGAATGTGCTCAGTTTGCGAACGATGACGAGTTTTCTTGCAAGGCAGGTGCATCCTGGGCATTCGTTTCGACACCGGAGTACAAGCAGGAAGCACGGCGCTTGTGTAGCTATTCAGACCCTGGGCGTACGAGCGAATGCCTTATGCGTGCTGACCTGACCCAGGGACTCGATCCGCATCTATATGAAATCTGACCTCATACGAATCATCATCGGCCTTCTCGCGATCGGACTCTTGTTCGCCGGAGCCTATGCGTGGGAACAGGGTTATTTGAGAACGTACTCGTCTCCGTTAGAAAAATATGCCTATCAGGTGATACGTCTCTGCTCTAAGGATTCTTATCCGCCGCGTTGCTATGACAAGGAAATCCCGCGCCTCATGGATCAGGGGCTCACGATGGAGGACGCGTTTCAGGTAACATCAATTATCCAGGAACAGGTCGGGGGTTATTTTTACTGCCACGTATTGGGGCATAATCTGTCTGCAAAAGAAACAGCGAAGGATCCAGCGACGTGGACTGATGTGGTTGCGCGCTGTCCGACAGGTATGTGTAGTAATGGATGCTTGCATGGAGCTGCACAAGAGCGCTTCCGCGAGGATGTCCTAAGCGACGCCCAGATCCAAGCACTTGTTCCTGAGCTCTCGCAAATCTGCGAACCAGGTACCGGTCGCGACTTTACAGGGCTCGAGAAGGCTAGTTGCTACCATTCGCTTGGCCACCTGACGATGTATATAAGCGGAGCGGACATCGATACCGCTACAGCAGTCTGCGATCAGATCGCGAGAAAAGGGAAGGAAGACCATACGCAGCTCTGCTACGAAGGAGCGTACATGCAGATCTTCCAGCCGCTTGAGCCTGAGGACTTTGCACTGGTTAAAGACATTCCCGCGACGACCCCTCCGCTTGCTGAAGAGTTTTGCGGAAGTTTCGAAGGCGAGCGTCGTGCCGCCTGTCATCGTGAGTCATGGCCCCTCTATCGCGAAGGACTCACACAGCCAGGAGGACTCGAAGCGTTTTGTTCGCTCGCATCCGAAGGATCCCGTAAGCGCTGCTACACGGCCCTGTTCTATGTGCTTGCTGCGCAAGTTAACTTTGACGAAGAGCAGATCGTGTCTTTATGCGCTGATCTTCCGAAGGAGCGTCATGCGCAATGCTTTGCAAACTCAGCTTCCCGATTTATGGAAACCGACTCTCGTCTCGTCCCTCGAGCAATTGGTGTCTGCGAGAGCGCCAAGAACTACGGCGTTGCAGACGCCTGCTACGACGAGCTCCTCTTCTACTCGTCGTATAACTTTCATAGAGGATCGGATGAGTTCAACGACCTATGTCGTGCGCTTCCAGAGCCCTGGAGCACCCGATGTGTTGAAGGAGGTTCTGGTGCCCGTTAGTGGGCAAAGCCAGCAAAGCGTTCGACCGGGGCGTAATTGTCCGTGAGAACGAGGCCGTCGTCTCGTATCTTGGCCTCGGTGAGTACAAGTCGTGGATAGGTAGGATTGGAAAAAGATTCGGGCAATGCATGTTTTTTAGACGCCACCAAGACGAGGTTCTGAGCCTGGGTAGGTGTGTCGAGTATTTTATAGAGAGAGACATGTGGAAATATTGTTCGCGCTGTTGCGACATAGGCAGCAGGGAATTGAGAAAGCTTTCCTTCATAGGAGCCAAGCGCGTTCACGATCATGAGCCCGTCGTCAGTGAGATGCTCCGACATTCGCTCGAACGTCTCTACGGTCGTCAGATGGAATGGCACAGTCAACGAGGAGCCAAAAGCATCCATGACAATAACGTCATAGGGTTCATGGTCTAGGTTCAAGAATATTCGGGCGTCTTCGTGGAGTATGGAAAGGGTGGGGAATTTCTTCTCATCGAATCCGAAATAGTCTCGCGCAACCTCCGTCATCGCCGGATCAATCTCTACAGCGTCCACGACCGCCTTCGGATATTGATGCAATAAATAGCGCGGGAACGAATAATTGCATCCGCCAAGCACGAGCGCCCGTTCGGGTCCCTCGGGCAGCTCTTGGCGGATGACCATGTCGTAGGCTTGCAGGTAAGAGAACACCAGTTGTGAATCGTCGGCATTGCCTTCCTCGTCGATAAACATTGCACATTGGATACCGGTTGGGCTGGTCGACATGGCGAGCGCCTCTTTGGTGAATCGAGTATCGTAGTGGGTAATGAAGATGCGGTTATAGGCTGTCGAGATATCAGCGACTACAGTGTCTACTTTCGTAGGGAATGTATTCAATAGAAGCGCGAGCGCTCCGACAGCAAGAACAAAACTTCCGAGTTTAAGCAGATGCGTGCTCAAGAGTAGGCAAGCCATAATAAAGAGCATCGCAGCAACGCCGAGCAAAATGACATCAACGCCAAAGTAGGAAACGAAAACCGCTCCCGTTGCGACCGCGCCGACAATCGACCCAATCGTGCCGACAGCATTAAGAGTCCCAACAACGCGCGCGCTATCTTCAAGTCGTGTCAGGAGGTTTTTCGCGATCATAGGCGAGAGCGCGGCCAAAATGATGACGGTCGGCATAAAGAGAACTGCTCCCACCAATAAAGCTCCAAAAGTCTCTGGGAGACCGGTCGCGCTAAACAGGGTAGGAATGAGGTCGCGCACGCTCCACGCGAGAAGGGCGGTAGCGGAAGCGGCGAGCAAGAAGGTGCCGATGGTCTTTTGCGAAGCGTCTTTGTCCGCAATCGAGCCTCCGTAGCGGTATCCGATCGCCATTCCTCCAAGCACGATCGAAATAAGGCCAGCCCAAACGCCTACCGAGGTGCCAAGATAAGGCGCCAAGAGACGTCCGCCGGCGATCTCAAATACGAGGATCGCTGCGTTTGTTAAGAAAGAAATCGCGTAGAAAGCTGTTGTTCCCATAAATGTTATTATACGGTGTATATGCTAAAGGGTTATATAGGTATCGGTGTGATCGGGGTACTTGTTATAGCGGCTCTGGTCTACCAGTACTCCTCATTGCCAGCAAAAGTCGACGGGACATTAGAACCGACAGCAACCGACGGAGACTACGTCATTACTCTCACTGAAGACGGATTTGTTCCTGATGAACTTACTCTTCGAGTCGGAGACACGGTTGTGTTCAATACGACAACCGGGAATATGTTTTGGCCCGCATCTAACCTGCATCCTTCGCATCTCATCTATCCCGAATTTGATCCGCAGGGACCGGTGCAGCCAGATGACACATGGGGCTTCACGTTTACGGAAGCAGGTGAGTGGAAATTCCATGACCATCTCGCCCCATACTTTACGGGCGTGCTGACTGTGACTGAATGATGAAACTCATTCTTGTATTTTCTATATTGTTTCTGCCGCTTGTCGTTGGGGCTCACGGAGCAGGCCCGTACTTTGAAACTGTGTCAGGAGAGTACATCGCTGATATCGGCTATAGCGTGCAGGCTCCTTCCGTTGGCGAGGCCGTTCTCTTCGATTTCCAGCTTCGCAACCTCGAGTCGCCCATTATCTCCGGATCAGACGCCGTCTTCTCGGACGTGTGGGTGAAGGTAGAGTCGGAAGAGGGGGTGGTCGTGCTTGCAACGGGCGTCCATAACGCCGAGTTTGGCGGACCGCGTCTTAGCTACATGTTCCCAAGCGAAGGGGTGTATACCATCTCTGCCCGCTATGAAAACGGCATGGAGTCTCTTGCCGAGGCCTCATTTCCGCTCACCGTAGTGCCTGCGAGCGCCGGGTCGCTGTTTGGGTCCTTCAAGCTGGAAGGAGCCTACGGCTTTGGAGCCATGGGGTTTTTGATAGGCTGCCTGGTTACCTTTCTCCTGATTCGCCGAAGACGCATGTAGTACAATGGCCCGTATGAGAAAACTTCGCGTAGCAATAAACGGGTTCGGGAGAATTGGCCGCGCATTCATGCGCCAGGCTTGGAATCAGGAGGATATGGAGGTGGTCGCCGCTAACGACCTTGGTTCGCATGAGAACCTCGCCTATCTTTTGAAATACGACAGTGCGTACGGACGCGCTCCGTTTGAGGTATCGAGCAAGGATGGCAATCTCCTCATAGACGGGAAGGAAGTGAAGTTCTTCTCCGAGAAAGATCCGGCCAATCTTCCCTGGAAGGAACTTGAGATCGATGTCGTTATCGAGTCTACCGGCTTTTTCACCGATTACGAGAAAGCTGCCGTGCATCTTGCTTCTGGCGCGCGCCGCGTTGTTATTTCGGCTCCCGCAAAAGGAACAGGCGGAGAGACGATTCTCCTTGGTATTAACGAAAACAAGTTTCCTACCTGCCAGATAAGTTCGAACGGCTCCTGCACGACAAATGCTGCAAGCCCGGTCGTCGCGATCATTGAAGAGACGCTTGATATCGAGAAAGCGCTTCTCGATACCATCCATAGCTACACGGCAAGCCAATCGCTCGTCGATGGCCCGAACGCAAAAGACTGGCGCGAGGGGCGTGCCGCGGCGCAAAACATCGTGCCTTCCTCAACGGGTGCTGCAACCTCAGTTACAAAAGCAGTGGAAGGCGTACCGTTTTTCGATGGCATCTCAGTACGCGTCCCATCGCTCGTTGGCTCCTATGTCGATCTTACGTTTGTGACGAAGAAGGATACGTCCAAAGAAGAGGTGAACGATATTCTCCGCAAAGCAGCCACGGAAGAGCGCTGGAAGGGAATCTTCACAACAAGCGACGAGCCTCTCGTCTCCTCCGATATTCGCGGCAACACGCACGCCTCGATCGCAGACCTTGAGATGACACGAGTGGTGGGCGGCAACCTCGTTAAGGTTCTGTCTTGGTATGACAACGAAGCGGGATACACACACACGTTGATCGAGCATGCTCGAAAAGCAGGCAATGCCTAAGATATACATCGCAGGAGATCACGCGGCTTTCGCCCTCAAAGGGGAGCTCATTCCTTATATAGCAGGGCTTGGCTACGAGGTTGAGGATTGTGGGGCGTTCACTCTTGATACCTCCGATGATTATCCTGATTACATACTCCCGTGCGCGAGAAAGGTAAGCGAAGACTCGGGAAGCATGGGAATCATCATCGGAGCATCCGGCCAAGGGGAAGCGATGGCCGCAAACACCGTTCCAGGGGCTCGTGCAGCCGTGTATTACGGAGAGCCTGCAAAGCCGCAGACAGATATGGACGGCAAGGAGCTCTCGATGATTGCTTCGGTACGAAACCACAACCACGCAAACATCCTGTCGCTTGGCGCCCGTTTTATTGCCCTCGATGAGGCCAAGCAGGCGATCAAAGCCTTCCTTGAGACCCCCGTTTCCACCGAGGAACGGCATTTACGCAGAGTCCAGAAATACTAAAACCCGCGTGCTATTGTTGGTATATGGCTAACGTTACCTTTGATGAGGAGACCAGCACCCAACCACGGGTCCAGCGAAGCTCGGAGCCTCGTGGGCTCTATAAGCTCGTGGTAAAGCTCGGTCTTGCAAAAGACGAACAGCAAGCAAACATCGCGCTCATTGTCATCGCGCTGCTTGCGATCGCTGTCGCTATCATCTATCCGATGCTCGTTCTCTAGCAATATGAGCATTCGCGCACACAAAGGATTCACCTTAATCGAACTTTTGGTAGTGGTTGCAATCATCGGGATGCTCTCTAGTATCATTCTTGCTTCAATGGCAAGCGCAAGAAACAAGGCAAGCGATTCCTCGATCAAGTCTAATCTCCGCACCACGATTGTGCAGGCGGCGCTCTATCAAAGCACTGCAGGCTCCTATGGTCCGAGCGTTTCAGCAGGGGAGTGCCCAACGTCCGGAACGAGCATGTTTTACACGGACGCGAATATCCGAAGGGCGATCGCTGAAGCAAAGTCGGCGGGAGCAGGCGCGACGCGCTGCGCGACAAACGGCACCAACTACGCAATCTCAGCCAAGCTCCGCTCAAGCGACAACCACTGGTGCGTTGATAGCCAAAGTGCTGTGCGCGAGATCTCAAACGCTTCTTGGGGAGGGGTGGCGTGCCCGTAACTTCGGCTTATGCACCCGAAGCAGTTGTCCCCCTGCTAAGGCGATATACTTACTTCTATGAGCGTCGTCGTACCTACCATACTGACCTCATCGCGCCAGGATCTTATAGAAAAGCTCGGGCGCGTTGAAGGCTTGGTCGACACTGTCCAAATTGATGCGGTTGATGGGCGGTTCGCTAGTCCTGCCACCTGGCCCTACACTCCTCCGAAAGATGATGCTCCCGAGCTTGCAGAACCAAACGGGTTGCTTGCGTTAGGTCGATTCCGGTACGAAGCCGATCTTATGGTCGCAGACCCTGAAGAGAGTATCGGCACTTGGATTGCTGCAGGAGCGACTCGGATTGTGGTGCATGTAGAAAGCACCGACTATCTTCCGCGCCTGATTGATGACCTTGCTCACCGCTTCGGGCACGATAAGGGATTTGCTCCTGATCTTCTTGCGCTCGGGCTTTCGATAGGGATCGAGACAGATACGGCGCTTCTCGAGCAGTATCTTGAGTCTGCGGATTTCGTGCAGTTCATGGGCATCAAGACGATCGGACGGCAGGGCGAGCCCTTTGACCGCAGGGTGCTCGAAAAGATCAAGGCATTTCGCGCCAAGCACCCAAGCGTACCTATACAAGTAGACGGGGGAGTATCGCTTGCCACAGCGCCTGACCTCCTTTCGCTTGGCGTTAACCGCCTTATCGTCGGCTCCGATCTGTGGAAAGCGGAAAACGTCGAAGAGGAGCTCCAGCGATTCCAAGAGCTGGTGGAGCGGTACGGCACGTACAGTTAATTACGCGAATCAATGATGGTTCGTACGCTATACTAGATTCGTGGCTTTGACAGATACAGAAGTACAGGCGATCGAAGCAAAAGCGCGCGACATTCGCGAGACGATCATCCAAATGCTCGTTGCGGCAAAAAGCGGGCACACCGCAGGCCCTCTTGGCATGGCTGACATCTTCGCCGCGTTCTATTTTCATATTCTCAAGCATGATCCTAAGAACCCTGATTGGGAGGAGCGGGATCGTCTGGTGCTAAGCAACGGGCACATCACCCCTGTGCGCTATGCGACCATGGCGCACGCAGGTTATTTCCCGGTCGAGGAGTGCCTCACGCTTCGAAAGTTTGGCACCCGGCTGCAAGGACATCCCGAGCGCACTAAGCTCCCGGGCGTCGAGACGACCTCAGGCCCGCTTGGCTCGGGGCTTTCCCAGGCTTCCGGCATGGCCTACGCACTTTCTATGGATGCTAAGAAGAACCGCGTCTACTGCCTCATGTCAGATGGGGAGCAGCAGGAAGGCAATACCTGGGAAGCGGTCTTGTTTGCCGGCAAATACAAGCTTTCTAATCTGACAGCGGTCATGGATCGCAACAATATCCAGATAGACGGGATGACCGAAGACATCATGCCGCTTGAGCCGCTTGCCGATAAGTACCGCGCATTCAATTGGCACGTGATCGAGGTGGACGGGCACAACATTGAAGAGTTTATAAACGCGATTGAGATGGCGAAGGCAATCCGCGAGAAGCCAACGCTTATTCTTGCGCATACTATCCCTGGGAAAGGGGTTCCTGGCATTGAGTTCGATTACCACTGGCATGGCAAGCCGCCTTCCAAAGAAGAAGCAGAGAAGTTCTTGAAGGAGATCCGCTCGATGGGCGGTAAAGTCCATGAAGAATATGCTTAACAAAAACGCCAACCTTGTTCCAAACGTCTTCGATGAGAAGATAGAGCGCAAATCTACCCGAGACGGCTTTGGCACGGGTACCGTTGAGGCAGGAAAGGAAAACAAGAATGTGGTTGTCTTGTCTGCAGACCTCAAAGAATCTACGCGTGCAGAGTGGTTTGAGAAAGAGTTTCCTGACCGCTTTATCGAAGTGGGAGTGGCCGAGCAAAATATGGCAACGGTCGCGGCGGGCATGGCGGCTGTCGGGAAGATCCCGTTCATCACGTCCTATGCAGCGTTTTCGCCAGGACGAAACTACGAGCAGATCCGCACCACGATCGCGCTCAATGAATTCCCGGTCAAGGTATGCGGCATGCATGCTGGGATCTCGGTTGGCCCGGACGGCGCAACGCACCAGATGCTTGAGGACGTCGGCATGATGCGCATGCTCCCGAATATGGTTGTGATAAACCCCGCAGACGCAGAAGAGGGAAGAAAGGCCACCATCGCTGCTGCAAAGCATCCGGGACCCGTGTATTTGCGATTCGGACGAGCGAACGTTCCTGTGTTTACAAGCAAAGATACGCCCTTTGAGATAGGGAAAGCAGTGACGCTGTGGGAGAGCGAGAAGCCTTCCGTTGCTCTTATTGGAAACGGCGCTGTCGTGTATAACGCGCTTCTTGCTGCACGCGCCCTTGAAGCTGAAGGAATCGGAACGCTCGTACTGAATGTCCCGACGGTCAAACCCCTTGATGAGGCGGCGGTCCTCGAGGCTGCTAAGCGCACGGGACGAGTGATCACAATCGAAGAACACCAGATTGCTGGAGGGTTTGGAAGCGCGGTCGCCGAGTTTTTATCAGGAGTGCACCCGGTACCGGTAACGCGTCTTGGTATGCACGACACGTTCGGACAGTCAGGGGAACCTGAAGAGCTGCTGTCCCATTACGGTCTTGATGCGCACGCTATCATGGAAGCGGTACGAAGATCGCTATGATAAAAAAAGTAAATGACAGTTCATTCGGACGAAAAGCGACATTCGTCCTTATTGTGCTCATTGGCTTTGCGGCCATCCTGATCGTTCTTCGTGCTGGCACCATAGCAAACACGTCGATTCAGGACGCAAAGAAGACCGATGATATCGAATACCAATTGCGACTCTTGCAAGAAAAGCAGAAGACTCCGCCTGCGCAACCATCTGCACGCTAGATCGTTGAGAGTTTGTACTCGGCTGGAGCGTGCTCAAGGAATCCTTCGAGGTTTTGTCGTGAGAGAAGTCCTCGCTGCGCCCCTATTTCCTGCACAACAGACATTGAATTGATGGGTCCCCACAAGAGAGCTTTTTCAAGCGGCTCGCCAAGCACGAGCGCCGCAGCAACGGTTGAGGCAAATGCGTCTCCTGCGCCAGTGCGCTCTACTGGTGCGCGAGGATCTGGGTACATGGGAACGAAGAACTGTCCGGTCTCGTTACGCGCGTAGGCGCCATTCCTGCCATCCGTTAGGATCACCGTCTTTGGTCCAAGCGCCGAAAGTCCCGCAAGAAGCTCATCAATATGAGTGCCTACCGGCAGCCCAAGAATGCGCTCTGCTTCTTCTTTATTGCAGATGACGAAGTTAGCCCGCTTGTAGAAATGGGAGAACGCCTGTGCGCCGCTTCGAATTTCAAATACGCCCGGCTGAAAGGCAAAGAAAATGTCGGGGTGTGACTCAAGGTACGCGACCATGTCGTCTCGGTACTGCACCGCCTTCTCATTTATGGACGAGAAATAAACGGCCTTAGGTTCGGGGAGATCCTTAGGGAAGACGTATGAGTACTCATTTTGCTTAACGAGGATCGTGCGCTCGCTTTCGTAGGAAAGGACGTAATGATAGTTGGTGGGAACCTTTGGATCTCGCTCGATGTGCTTGGTATCGATGCCTTCTGCAGCAAAGGTCTCTAGAATCTTGTCGCCCCGCTCATCCGCTCCTACATGCGAGACGAAGGCGGTCGAAAGCCCGAGGCGTGCTGCAGCAACAGCTGCGTTCGCTGCGTTTCCAACTCCATAAATGACCGTTGAGGATTCGAACGGGACCTTATCGCCAAAGCGCATGCAGATGGTGCAGGCCTCGTTATCGATCTCACAGTGCACTCGCGCGTCCTTGATCGTTATGAAATCGTCGACGACCGTGTCGCCAATCGCTAGAAAATCAACGCGTTCCATTTGAAAAAAGTGTACCACAAGGCCGTGCTACCATATTTTCAATGACTGATCTTTCGGCGATCGCGCACGCGCTTGTTGCGCCCGGGAAAGGCCTCTATGCCGCGGACGAGAGTCCGCCAAGCGCCGACAAGCGACTTCTAGAACACGGAGAGAACCCCGGTGCCTCAACGCGTTGGGCATTTCGCGATCTCTTCCTTGAGACTAAGGGAATCGAAGCATTCTTGTCAGGTGTCATCCTCCACGAAGAGACCCTGTTCCAGACCGCAGACAGTGATGTGTCCTTTTCGAGAGCTCTTCGCGATCGCGGCGTGATTCCGGGCATTAAAGTGGACGAGGGAACCGAGCCGTTTCCCGAAAGCCCTAACGAACTTATTACGAAAGGACTGATCGGGCTTCCGGAGCGCCTCGCGCTCTATCGCGACAAGCACGATGCGCAGTTCACGAAGTGGCGCACGGTCATCAAGATCGACGGCGATAAGCTTCCAAGCTCGCAGGCGATCGTAGAGAACGCGAAGCGCCTCGCTACGTATGCGCGAATGGTGCAAGAAGCGAACATGGTGCCTATCATCGAGCCTGAAGTATTGCTCGAAGGCTCGCACAGCAGGCTTCGCTCCAAAGAAGTGATCACCAAAACACTCGCTGCAGTCGTTGAAACGCTGAAAGACAATGCCGTTGACCTTTCGGCAGTCATCATCAAGTCGTCGATGGCGCTTTCAGGGAGTACGTCCGGCCGCATCGATACTCCTGAGGAAGTCGCTAAAGATACGGTCGACGCTCTTATGGCCGCTATCCCACGGGAAGTGCCAGGCATCGTCTTTTTGTCAGGCGGGCAGACTCCCAAGCAGGCGCTCGATAACCTTGCCGCCATTACCCGCTACGGAAGGAAAGTACAGGCTCCTTGGCCTCTTACATTCTCGTTCTCACGGGCCTTCCAGGATGACGCTCTCACCCTGTGGGCAGGCAAAGAGGAGAATGTAGGGGTCGCGAGGGAGTCATTCCTCGCACACCTGAAGGAAGCGGCCCAGGCGCTTGCCTAATAGCCTTGTTTCGGGCATACTGCGCCCTATTCCTATGACGATTAGTTTGACTGCAACCAAGCGGGAAGAAACCGGAAAGCGCGCAAAGCGCCTTTTGAATGACGGCAATGTTCCGGCAGTCGTCTATGGCCCTAAGCAGGAGGCTACCTCTATTACTCTTTCTGCACGTGAATTCGAGCGGGTCTTGAAGACAGCCGGTGAATCTTCGGTGATTGAGCTTGGAGGCCTTGGAGAAACGATGCAGGTATTGATCCACGACGTGGACCTTGATCCGGTTACTTCAGTGCCTCGCCACGTCGACTTCTATGCAATTGAGAAGGGAGCCAAGGTGGAAGTTGCTGTCGAGCTTACTTACGTTGGCGAATCGCCTGCGGTCAAACTTGGCGCTAACCTCGTTAAAGTGCTCCACGAGCTTGAGATCGAAGCGGCACCAGCAGACCTCCCTCATGGCATTGAAGTTGATATTTCAAAGCTTGCAAACATCGGCGACCAGATCCACGTATCCGATCTTATGATTCCGCCACGTGTCACTGTTAAGGCAGAGCCTGACCAGGTTGTTGCACTCGTGCAGGAAGTGAAGGTTGAGGAAGAGACACCAGTCGCAGCTCCTGACATGAGCGCCATTGAAGTGGAGCAGAAGGGCAAGACGGAAGAGGCAGGAGAGGAAGCTCCGAAAGAATAGCGTTTTTATGTGCGAGAGACACGAGCCGGCCAAGCGCCGGCTCGTGTCGTATCTAAGCCCTTTTGCGAGGTCTGTTATACTTGATCACAGTCCAATGGTACGCATCTACCAAGCCATCGCCGGCCTTCTTGTGTTCCTCGCTGTGTTTGCAGGAGCGAGTTTTGCTACGCCAGGCGCATCTCTTCACGCGCAGGAGCTTTCTGACAAGGAACGCGCCGCCCTCGAAGCCGAGTACGACAAGCTCCAGACCGAAATCGCATCATGGGAGAAGGTGCTTGCAGAGACACGAGCCAAGAAGGGAACCTTGCAGGGCGATGTCTCCGCGCTTAATGCGCAGATCAAGCAAGCAGAAGCGCAGATACGCGCGAAGAACATTGCTATCGGGAACATCACTTCTGAGATCCGAGAAAAGACCGAGCATATTGGTGAATTGGAATTCCGTATTGATCAGGGCAAGGAATCCCTCGCGTCTCTCCTTCGACGGCTGAACCAGGTCGATGATTTGTCGTTGGTCGAAGTTATGTTTGGCGCTGAAAGCGCGTTCGATCTTTTTGAAGACGTCGACCAGATGGCGTTTGTGCAAACGGGACTCCATGTTGAGTTTGCAGAGATCCGTGGAGTGAAGGCGGAGACGGAAGTCGAGCGCCAACAGCTTGCCGCTCGCCAAGACGCTGAGCTTGATGCGCGCTATGTGGTCGAGACCAAGAAAGACCAGGTGGCAAAAGACGAAGCGGAGAAGAAGCGACTCCTTTCTATAACTGCAAACGAAGAGCAGGCATACCAGACGGTGCTCGCAGAGCGCCAGGCGCAGGCAGCAGCGATCCGTGCGCGATTGTTCCCGCTTCGAGATACCGAAGGCATTCAGTTCGGGGACGCGGTTGAATACGCGAAGGCGGCATCTGCAAAGACAGGCGTTCGCGCTTCGATGATCCTTGCGATCTTGTCGCAAGAGTCAGCGCTCGGGACGAACGTTGGTAACTGCCTCGTCACTGACCTCACGACAGGCGATGGTAAAGGAAAGAATACCGGTACGCCGTTCTCAGGCGTCATGAAAGCTCCGCGCGATACCGTGCCGTTCGAGCGCATAACGAAGGCGCTCGGGAAAGATTGGTCCACAACGCCAATCTCATGTCCGCAGCCAGGAGGTTACGGAGGCGCAATGGGTCCGACGCAGTTCATTCCTTCAACGTGGGAATTGTTTGAGCCTCGCTTGAAGGTCGCGCTTGGTGTCCCGGCAACTAATCCTTGGAACGCCGGCCACGCAATCATGGCAACCGGCCTCTATCTTGCAGATGTGGGCGCTGCAGCAGGAACGTACACGGGAGAGTTGAATGCCGCCTGCCGCTACTACTCAGGAGGCGCATGCTCAGGAGGCGCGATCACGACGTATGGAAACTCGGTCATGGCTAAGGCTGCCAAGTTCCAGCAGGACATCGACTTCTTGAAGGACAACTAACGAGGAATATCGAGCACGAGGATATCAGTCGTATCCCATGCAGTTTCGCCCAGCATCTGGCCACGTGCACTTATGCCGTAGGCGGGGGATCCGTTTGCGCTCACGAGCATGGGCTGTCGGTTTCGAAGCGCATGCACTTTTGCGACTTGTTTCAATCTGTTATGCAGAAGCCGTGAGCCGTTGAACCAGGAATTGTTCGCAATATTGATAAGCACATCGGTTTCTTGCGTTGTTGCAAGCGTGCGATAGAGGCGTGGAGACAATAGTTCAGAGCACATGAGTGCACCAATGGTCATGTCATTAAAGGATGCAGCGGAGTACGTGGAGCCCCGGACTGCCGTCCCTTCGATGTAGAGGCTGTAGCCCTTGAGGTTGTCCTCTCCTGCAAGCGAGAGTGCGGCACGAAGCAGGGGCGGCAGGTATTCGCCGACAGGCACGAAGTATTTCTTATCTTGGCGTCCGACAATCCCATTCGCTGATGATTCATACAGAAGCTCAGCGCGCTCGTTGTTTTGTGCGTCTCGAACAACCGATGAACTAATAATGAGCCCCTCGCTGTTAGGGAAGAAGGAATGATAGAGTCCCTGCCGTTGCTTGTCAGAAAGAAACGGAGCAAGACCGAGCCCTTCAGGCGTTGCGATAACAGAAGGCTCGTTCAAAGCTGCAGCGCGAAGCATGGCGATCATGGTGAATGGATCGTTGAAGGGGCCTGGCGGGAAATAGGTTGCAAGGAGAGCGACCCGCATGGTTGAAGACGTGCTCGTCGCTGGAAGCGTAAGATGCGCCCCGACGATAAAGAGCAGGGAAGCGCATGCGCCAGCGAATAGAGGTTTGTAGGCTTTGCGTGCGTATAGCAGGAGCGCGAGCGTTGCTGCAAGAAGCCCCACGAGGGCATTCATGCCGATGCTTCCGAGCTGACCTACAGGAAGCAAAACAAAAGTCTCAGTAAGCGCGTAGCCAAGTCCTGCAACGGAGAAGTCGGGAGCAAACACGGATTCAGGTCCGAGGAAGAAAAGCGCAAAACACCACATGCGCAGTTCTTCGGCAGCAACAAACACGAAAGCGAGCGCGAAGGGCGCATACCAGGTGGTGTATGGAATCCTTCTAACGAGTGGGGCAATGAGAGCAAAGGGAAGCGCAAGGGAAAGGGTGGTGAGAGAAAACACAACGAAGACCACAAACCATTGCAGCGCGCCCTCCGGAACATTTATCCAGGAAAGGGGAATCACATCCCAAAACCACCAGACGCCGCCGGCACTAGTGATAAGCCCGAAGAGAAGTCCGCAAAGCGCGGAACTTTTCCAGGTAGAGGTAAAGCGTTTGATACCAAAGAAAAAGAGCGCAAGACCAACGATCGCAAGCGGCCAGGCGGCAACCACGGTCATACTAAGGAAAGCTAGGATACCGCCTATAAGAAGCGTAAGAGGTCCATGGAGTCGAGAAGGGAGCATGTGTTTTCGCTCAGTATACTAAGGAAGAAAGGCCAATCCACACTATGCACCCAGCTTTATAGGAGAGGTGAAGGTGCGGGTATACTCTATCTATATGACACGTACATCACTTTTCGCTCTTATTCTTTCTCTTGCGGTACTTGGCGGCGCTTCGCTTTCGAGTCCCACCCAAGCAGGCAGCAACTTCGGTCCCAATTCTCCAAGCCTCAATCTTGACCTTGCGGGTAACGTCGACCTTCAGGCGTCTCCTACTGAAGTAGCACCAGGAGGTTCAGTCGTGTTGAATTGGTATTCCTTTTTCGCAAACAACTGTGTCACTAACTTCCCCTACTCTCCAATTACAAATCCATACAACATGGACTATGACGGCGACGGAGTGATTGATGCTGATCCTACTTACTATCCTGCAGGACAAGGAACGGTGAATCCGATGGCGACGACTACGTACACCATTACCTGCGTTGACGAGTTCTCTCGATACGCCCCAACACTAAAGTATGTCACTGACAGCGTCACCATAGGAATGACCGTTCCAGTGGTAGTGGCAACCGACCTTACGACAGGATCAGCCTCTCCATCTACGGGCCTTGCAGGGCAGGCAGTCGCACTTTCTGCAACCGTGACAAACACGGGACAAGCAACGCCAGCCGGGTTCACTAACCTCTTCCAGCGAGCGACGAGCTCGGGAGGCGCGGGCGCAACCGATATCGGCACCTACGTACGTGCGACTTCGCTTGCAAGCGCGGGCACGTTTGCGGCAACTCTCTCACATACGTTCCCATCAGCAGGAGTGTGGTACGTGCGCGCGTGCGCCGACAAGAGTTCAGGAGCAAGCACCGGCTCGGTCACTGAAAGCGATGAAGCCAACAACTGTGGTGCATGGACTGCCGTAACGATCAGCACAGTTACCCAGTGCAACGATGGAATTAATAACGACAATACGGGAGGCACTGACTTTCCTGCAGATACCGACTGCACAAGCGCAAGCCATGATACCGAGTCGCCTGCCGTGACTGTAAACCTCACCGGAAACCCAACTACTGTTGTCACCGGAGGCACTTCGACGCTGACGTGGTCTTCGACAAACGCAACGACCTGCGTGAACGCGGCAGGAGAGGGAGTCGGAGGATTTTCGACCGGCGGCGCCCGAAACAGTTCTGACGTGACGAGCCCGCTTACAGCAAACGCAACTTACCAAATCCGCTGTACGGGTGCTGGAGGAACAGTAACCGACTCGGAACTCATTACTGTCAACACGCCGGTGGCACATATCGCGGTGAATCCTGATCGCGTCGCAAGTGGAAACTCAACGACGCTCTCCTTCAGCGCCACGGGAGTCACTGGCACCTGCATCGTTACGCGAGGAGTAGGCGGAACAACGATCTGGGGACCAACCGCAGGACCAACAATTGCAACCACAACTGCCTCAAGCGGTAACCTCACCAAGCAGACTACCTTTGAGATCTCTTGCGATAGCGGGGCAGCGAAGGACTCGGTCCTCGTGAACATCATCCCTGAGTTCGACGAGTTTTAGCCCTTATCCCCAGAGGGAAATCCGGCAGCCCATCGAGGCAGTAGGATGTAGGTATATGCCTACTACCCATACCCGTACTGTTTGGATCGTTGTCGGTGTCTTAGTGCTCATCGTGCTCGCTGTTGCGTTCTTGCCCGTGTTCTCTTCGGTTCGATCGGCCTTTGGCATTCTCTTTGCTCCTCAGGCTGTCCGAAACACGGCCTATATCGGGGTTGAAGGTAATGAGCGAGGTGTCATTTACTCGCTCGGCATGTTCAGCGTTGAACGTCAGGCGTTTGATGGGTACTCGGTCGCTGACTATGTGCGAGACGGGGTGCTTGGTGTCGCGATCTTGAGGGATGATAGTGGCTCATATGATGTCTACGATATTTCATCGGGTACTCCTGTTCGTTTGACGAGCGATGGGCGAGAGAAGACATCCCTCGACCTCTCAGCCGACGGTACGCAGGTTGCCTACGGAGTAAAAGCTCGCGCACTTCCATTGCCAGTGGGCGCCACTGAAGACGACATCGTGTATCAGCTTGAAGAATGGGATGTTGAGATTATTGATCTTCAAAGCAAGGTGATTTCCTACGTAGGTCCTGGGAACCATCCGCGCTTTTATCAAGAAGGACTCTTCTACCCAGCTCCCACAGGTCTCATCTACCGTATTCCTGGGGAAGACGGGTTTGATGAGCTAGACGAGGGAAGCGTTCTTGTTGACCTGATGGCCTACCGCATCACGCAGCTTGCTCTTTTCACTAACGACGGAGTCGCGGCGTTTCCAAGCGTCGCGCTTCCGGCATACGACGCGTTTAAGGTTGCAGCAGTGAGTCCCTCGCTTCTGCTTGAGCCACTTCCTGAGCACCCGATTCAGGTGCCTCGAGGAACAACAGATCTTCTCTCGTACGGAGGCGGATACTTTACGCTCACGCAGCTTCAAGACGGAAGGCGTGCTGTAGTACGCCTTGGTGAAGACTCTTTCCGACCGGTCTTTGTCTTCCCGGCAGGGTTTATTCCTGAGCTGTTCGTAAGCATCGATTAATCATGACAACGAAACTATCTATGAAAACCAAGCTCGCAACTCTTCTTCTCCCGATGCTTCTTTTGGTCGGAGGAGCGGTTCCTCCGCTTGTCGCATACGCACAGTGCGGCCCAGGCTCCATCGGCGGCTTTGGTGGGCCTACGCATATCGTGATCGACGGTTCAGGCGTCTATTACGGAGGATTTTCTGGGGGTCGCGGAAGCGAATGGTCGCAGTTCATCGAAGACATGCGAAATCAAGTGGATTACGAATACCACGGAAGTACGTTCTCGCTTCTTGATTTCCTCCTTATCCCTGTCGCGCAAGCACAGTGCGGCGGGAACCATCAGCCGCCAACAGGACCAGTAGCCGTGCTCACAGCAACGCCCGGTTCCGTCCTCCTTGGAAACTCATCGGTTCTTACCTGGGGTTCTCAAAACGCAGCTGCTTGCTACAGCCCTGACTTTGCTACCGGCGGAGCAACCTCTGGCAGTACAACGGTAGCTCCTTCAGAGACCACCACATATAACCTTACGTGCAGCACCGTTACTGCAGGAAGTGAGGGCTGCATGATGACTGGAAGCTTCACGTACGGCGGGCCTGCTCAGGCGCAAGAACAATGCGCGGCATCTGGATGCTGTTCCGGCATGGCAATCTGCGGAGGAAATACTGGTCAGTGTATTCCGCCTGAAGGAGGGGTTACGCAAGGTTCGTGGCAAAATGCTGGCGTAGAGATAGTTAACTACAGTTGCTCAAGCATCAACTCAGGAGACGCGATGGGAATGGACTTCTGTCCGAATAACCAAGCTCCACAGGGTTCATGTACGGTAGGAGATACTTGTAAGACAAGTACGAACGGCATGTACCCGGCGCCAAGCCAATGCGTCCAGTACCAGCAGTATGACGAGATGAATATCTATGAATGCCAAGGCCCGGTTTCCGGACAAACGGCATCTGACACTGCAACAGTGGCTGTCCAGCCGTCCTCACTCGTAGCATCCTGTTCGGTAGCACCAACAACGGCAGCTATTGGACAGAATGTGACATGGACCGCATCAGCAACAGGAGGCTCGGGTACGTATACGTATGCATGGAGCGGCACGGGCGGCTTGGCAGGAACCGGTGCTTCAGTTCAGAAGTCGTATACCTCGGGAGGCACTAAGACAGGATCTGTGACGGTCACGTCAGGCAGTCAGGTTTCAACGATGGCCTGCACCAACTCAGTCACCGTGGGAACCACCCAGTGCTCTGATGGGCTGAATAACGACAACGAAGGCGGAACGGATTGGCCAGATGACACGGATTGCCGGGACAGCTCCGATGACAGCGAAGGACCTTCAGGACCAACTGCAACCCTGACCGGAAACCCGACTACGGTCGTTAGCGGCGGCACCTCGATGCTGACCTGGTCCTCTTCACCCGACGTGACCTCATGCGTCAACGCAGCCGGTGAAGGGAATGGTGGGTTTGCAACCGGAGGCCGACCAAATGGATCAGACCCAGTTGGCCCTCTAACCGCAAATGCAAACTATCAGGTTCGTTGCACGAGCCCTGGAGGGACCGTGACCGACTCGGAGCTTATTACCGTCAACACTCCAGTAGCGCACATCTCGGCAAGTCCGGATCGTGTCGAAAGCGGAACGGCAACGACCCTTTCCTTCAGCGCCTCGGGAGTCACCGGGAGCTGCAGCGTGTCTCGTGTAGGTGGAGCAACGATATGGGGTCCAACGGTAGGACCAACGATCGCGACCACGACTGCCTCAACCGGAAAAATTACGAATCAGAGCACCTTCGAGATCTCCTGCGATAGCGGAGCAGCGAAGGACTCGGTTCTCGTGAACATCATCCCTCAGTTCGACGAATTCTAGCCCTCGGATGAAAGAAACCGCCCCGTCTTGATAGGCGGGGCGGTTTCTGTTACAGTCCTACAATCATGAAAACCGATACGCACCCAGCTAACTACCGCACCGTGGCCTTTGTCGATCTTGCCTCTGGCGAGACGTTCCTCATTGGCTCAACGATCGAGACCTCTGAAACCGTCACTGTCGACGGGAAGGAGTATCCGAAGATGACGGTTGAAATCTCCTCGAAATCCCATCCCTTTTATACGGGAGAGGACCGTGGCGTTGACCGTACCGGACGCGTTGAGCAGTTCAAGCAGCGCGCCTCAAAGAAGAAGGCATAGATACCAGGCTACGAGCGCCCCGCTTCTGCGGGGCGCTCGTGCGTTATCATGAAGCGACATGGAATACTCGTCTGATTTTAAGAAAAACTTCGCGACAGCCTACCTGGCTGAGGAGTACGAGCGGCTTGAGGCTGAGCTTGCATCCTCCACTGAAGCTGCAGGCGGGGACGAGGAACTCCTTAGTCTTGCCAAAGACGATACGCTTCGCATACGCGCCCGCCAGGCAGAAATCCTGACGGAGATAGAGCATATCCTCGAAAAGGATAAGGAAGAGGAGGCAAAGCCAAAGGCGATCGTCCTTGAGTTTCGGGCAGGCGCTGGAGGAGATGAGGCGACAATCTTCGCCTCTGACTTGAAGGAGATGTATCAGAAATACGCAGAAGGGAAGGGATGGAAGATACGAATCATTGACGACCTAACCCTTGAGATAGCGGGCACTGAGGCGTATGACGCTCTGCGCTACGAGACAGGCGTTCATCGCGTGCAGCGGGTTCCAGACACCGAGAAGTCGGGACGTATCCATACCTCAACGGCTTCTGTTGCGGCGCTTCCGATACGCACAAAGCCTAAATTTCAGATAAATCCCGCAGATCTTGAGATGGAGTTTTCCCGAAGCGGGGGAGCGGGCGGACAGAACGTGAACAAGGTTGAAAGCGCGGTGCGTCTTATTCATAAGCCAACGGGTATAGACGTGCGCTCTTCAAGCGAGCGGACCCAGATCGGAAACCGCGAGAAGGCGCTCTCCATTCTTTCGGCAAAACTCGAGAACCTGCACGAAGAAGAAGAGGCGCAGCGCCATGCGGCCGAGCGTAAGGGGCAGATCGGGACCGGCGATCGCTCAGAAAAGATCCGGACCTATAACTTCCTCCAAGACCGCATTACTGATCACCGCCTCAAGGAGTCCTGGCACAATCTGCCTAAGATAATGCTCGGGAATTTGGACGATATCGTGGAGGCACTTCAGACTAGGGCCGCAGGCGGGGGGATCGGGAGCGCCGAGGAGGAATAAGTTGCAGATACGGGGCCCTTGGCCTATACTGGCCCCTATGACTACCGATAGCACGGTTGGGGTTGGCGTTGATCGTCTTTTTGAGACGGGAGCGCACTTCGCCCAGTTGAAGCGCCGCCGACACCCTTCCATGAGGGCTTTTGTCGCAGGCGCAAAGGCCCGCGTTGAGATATTCGACCTCCAGAAGACGGATGCGCAGCTTGCGGCCGCAAAGCGCGTTATGGAGGCGCTTGCTAAGGATGGCAAGACCGTTTTGTTCATTGGCGGAAAGCGCGAAGTCGCTGATGCCGTTCGAAAGTCCGCAGGACGCGTAGGACAGCCCTACGTTGCAGGACGCTGGCTCGGCGGAACCATCTCAAACTTCGTCGAGATCAAGAAGCGCATCGACCGCCTTGCTGACCTTGTCGGCAAGCGCGATTCAGGAGAGCTTGCAAAGCTCTACACCAAGCTTGAGCGCGTGTTCCTCGACCGCGAGATCGAGCGCCTCTCAACTCGTCTTGAAGGCATCACCGAGCTTTCAAAGCGCCCAGACGCGTTCGTCATCGTCGACACCAAGCACGAAGCGCATGCAACCCGCGAAGCGAAGCTTGCTGGCATCCCGGTCATCGCTCTTATGAGTTCTGACTGCGACCTTGCTGACGCTGCATACCCGATCGTGATGAACGATGCGTCTCGAAGCGCCGTTGAGCTCGTGCTTGGAGAACTTGCCTCTGCGTTTGACGCGGGACGCAAGGCGTAAGCGCTTGTTCGGGCTTTTATTCCCTGGGCTATAATCTTTTGATCTTTGTATGGATATTTCAACTGACGTCGTAAAAGAGCTCCGGGATCGTACCGGTATTTCAGTAATGCAGTGCCGCAAGGCTCTCGAAGAGGCTAATGGCGACGTCGCCCAGGCCGAGGTCATCCTCCGCAAGCGAAGCGGTGCAGCGGCCGATAAGAAGGCAGATCGCGAGCTTGGTGCTGGCGCAGTCGGGATGTACGTCCATGACGGGGCTATTGGCGCTATGGTGCTCCTTTCGTCTGAGACTGACTTTGTCGCAAAGAATGAGGAATTCATCGCCCTTGCTCGCGAGATCGCGATGCATACAGCAGCATCCAATCCGACCTACTTGAACACGGACGATATCTCAGAGGATGCGAAGAATGCCGCACTCGCCGTATTTGAGAAGGAGGTAGAAGGGAAACCAGCTGAAATGCGCGAGAAGATCCTTCAGGGCAAGCTCGATTCCTACTTCCAGGACCAGGTGCTCATGGAGCAGCCCTACATCAAGGATGACAGCAAGAAGATCCGGGACCTCGTATCTGAGGCAACGCAGAAATTCGGAGAGCGTATTGAGATCTCTCGCTTCGCGCGGTTTTCTGCCCGCGGATAAGATATGGCGCTTGCGATTGCTTTCGTCCTCTCGCTCGCGCTCTTTTCCGGGTTTCTCTATCTCACCAAGCGCGAAGCTCTAGCTGGCTTTCGCTTCCTTCCTAGGGTCCGTGAAGCACTCGATAACGAGCTACGAGTCGTCGAGCACACGCTGACTCACGTTGATGCGAGCGCGCTTATCTTTCATTTCGTGCAGAGCGTAGGCAAGCGCGTCGTGCACGATCTCGCACATATCGCGCTTGCAGCGGTAGAGGCGCTCCACATGATGCTCCGACGATTCGTGGTTCGCCTGCGCGCGCATACGCCTGTGCATAAGGGGAATCCGCGGGCGTTTGTGGAATACGTGACAGGTGTTAAAAAGAACCTCCGGGCTCCCAAGGGAAGGGGCGTACCGGTGCAGACAGAGGTAGAATAGAAGCCAAGCCGCCTTAGCTCAGTTGGCAGAGCAACTCACTTGTAATGAGTAGGTCCGGAGTTCGAATCTCCGAGGCGGCTCCAAAAGAAGAAGGTGCGAATCTTAACCTATCAGGAATAAATTTAAGCTCTGTCTTTCGAGAGTGCAGTCTCCACAAATAATGCCCAGCCTCCTTTGATAACATCTTCTGATATTCCCAGTTCTCGGGCCCAGCGCACACCTCGGTTAGCCGTCGCAACAACATCACCTTCTCGTATGCTTGCATGCTGGAAAATATAAGACATTGTCTGCATCGCAGTTTCTGGCGATTCTGCTCGGATTGAAGCCATTGCTTCTTCAGTCATCCCTCCTTCTGCGAGGGTGGTTTTTTTTGCCTTAATCGCTTCGGCCAGCAGTCCAAAAGCTGAAATTGATCCCGTTGCCGATTCTGCACCTGCCTGTTCTTGCTTGTCCATGTGGTTTTCAGTAAATTATATCTATAGCCGTAGTATAACTCTCTTCAGAAAGCTTCCCACATCGTTCTAGGCAGCCGACTAGAGTTTTACCTGATCTTCAAAAGGGCGTGTTCCGTCTACTACAATATCAGCATTTTCTTTTGGATTATCACGGTTGAAATAGGTTTCCTCGCCCTTCATCCAGCCTTCCCACATTTCTGTAAGCTCCTCTTCGCTCTTGCCGGTGACTTTGTCTCGCTCAACTCCACGCTTGAGGCAAAGCTCGATTGGAGTATCAATAAAGATACTCAAGCTTATATAATCCCTGAACTCGCTACGGGAAGAGCTTACGCCCTCTAGGATCATGATATCGGTGACTGGCTGATCAACGACCGGTTCAGGCTTATGGTGCTCCCACCACTGAGACCGCGGGTAACTGAGAGTCTTTGCGCCTGCAGTAATCGGGACGAAGATCTTCTCTATGACTTGCGGCCACCAATCAAATGGATTATCCCAGCTAGCAAAGTCGTCTTGAGTAACAAGCTCGGCGCCAAGCCGATCCGCCAGCCACCTCGCAAAGGTAGATTTGCCGGATCCTCCGTGGCCATCCACGGCTATAAAGCGAACCTTGCCCGTCTTCGGAGGCTTATCTGCAATCAATGCTCTCAGGTCTACAGGCTCTGACATGCCTGCAGTATACCGCTGAGAAGGAACCTATCGAGCCGCAGGAGTCGTAGTCGGAGTCTCGCTCGCTGTCTCGAACATTTCCTTAGGGAAGAGTTTCTGGAACTCCTCAAGCTCAGTAAAGCCATAGGAGCGTTTGCCTTGGATTACGAACGCTGGGAAGGTCTCGTCTACTTTCTCAACTGCAATCAGGGTCTTCAGAGCTGCAAGGTCGAGATGGTAATCGAAGGAGTAGACGCGGAGGGCAGGGTAGGTCTGGCGAAGGTAGGAAAGGGCATAACCTGCGCGGTCGCAGTCCGGGCAGTCACCTGCGTTTGAATAGAAATAGAGGACGATCGTCGGATCAAGGTCACAGGTGCGGGCAAGGCGCTTGGTTAGAAGGTAGTCGCGGATCTGAAGCAGGGTGTACCGGTCCTTGAGACGAAGCACTTCAGGATCGTTAGTGCCTCCATGCTCCTCGGCAAAGGCGAGTCGGTCGCCAAGACTTGCGAGCTCTCCTGACAATACGTTTCCTTCGGGCAATCCTTCGCAGGAAGCTTCTGAGAGAAGCGCGAACTGCGTCTCGATTGAAAGGGTGTCGGTTGCAAGTTGGTCCTCAATCGCTCGGAGTTCCTCAACGCGCTGGCTGTTTAAATAGTTAACGGCGTACAAAATGGTGCCGACGATGACGATGGTGATGGCAAGCGCGATGAGCGCGTTCTTAGCGTAAAAGGGCATAGTTACCTCCAGGCCCTACGGGTGTTAGTTGCAACGTCAGCAACAGATCCTATGAGCCAAAGGGGAGCGATAAGGCCATAGACCAAGAGGTACCCAAGAATACCGACTCCGAGGCCTCCTGGGGTCTTTGAGATGCGCTTGCCAACCACGATGAACATAATGCTGCCGACAATCGCTACGACAGCGAGGAGTGCGAACAAAGTAACGGGGAAGTAGAACCATTCGATCGCTGCTACGTTCGGGACCATGGATGAGAGTGTGTAGTCGATCGGGACACCAGAGGCAATAAGGATGGTCTTAATACCACTGGCTAGCGTCTGGTAGATAAAGATACCGAACATAAGGATGCCGCCCAAAATTGCGAAGAAGCCAAGCGGCAACACGATAAGACCAAGAGCGCCGTAGCGCGGATTGCCGATGAGGTCGCGGTAGTCATAGAGCATGTTTCGAAGGAAGCCGGTGGTCCAGCGCACGCGCTGCTTCACGAGGCTTCGCACTGAGCGAGGGGTCTTTGTAAACACACGCGCCTTCGTTGCGCTGTCGATGACGAGTCCTGCGCGCTGGATGCGAAGCGCCATCTCCATGTCTTCGGTGTTGTAGCCGTTACGGAATCCTCCAAGTTCCTGAAGGGTGCTTCTGCGGTAGAGAGAGAAGGGACCAGGCGTTACGTAAATGCCGTTTACGGCAGCAAGTATGTGGCGAAGGGCGATGCCGAGGATGTACTCGGCGTTCTGCATACGCTCCAGTACGTTCTTAGGCTTATCAACTGACATAGCGGCAGTAGCAGCGCCTACCTTAGGATCATCAAAGCAGCTGATCATCTCTTTCAAGGAATCAGGCTCTACAAAGGAGTCTGCATCTAAGCAACCGATCAAGTCTGCGTTTGGGGAAGCTGCGATGCCGGCATTAAGTCCGGTGTGCTTGCCTCCGTTTTTCTGATGGATGACTGTTACTTGCGGATGCGATGCGAACTGCTCCATGACCGTGGCGGTCTCATCAGTAGATCCGTCATTTACCAAGACAACACTCAGTTTGTCTGCAGGGTAATCAAGCGCGAGCAATGATTTTGCAGTTCCTGCGACGGTTCGTGCTTCGTTGTAGCAGGGGACCACAATCGCAACCATCGGTGTGCTCGTGCTCTGGACTCGATCTCTCATTTCCCGAGCAGGGCGGGAGAGGAAGGTTACGAGCAAAAAGGCCTCGAAATAGATGGCCGCAAAGAGAAATGGGTACGCAAAAAGCGTCAGATTGAGGTTCCAGTCCATGGCGCCGTATCCCAGGCAGTATAGCAAATTAGCCGTATTCTTCCTATACTCTAAGGATGCAAAACGGCCGCCTGCACCCCATAAGCGTTGCTACCCGCGAGATCGCGGAGATATTCGGCCGTATGGGTTTTGGGATCGCGTATGGCCCCGAGCTTGAAGACGAGTGGCATAACTTCACCGCCCTGAACGTTCCGGCAGATCATCCCGCACGAGACATGCAGGACACCTTCTGGACAAAGGAAGAGTCTCCCCGAGTTCCTCGAACACAAACGTCAAACGTTCAGATTCGCTTCATGGAAGAGCAGATGAAGAAAGGAATTCTCCCGCCGTACCGGATTGTGGTGCCAGGAAAAGTATTTCGAAACGAAGCGACTGACATGACGCACGAAGCGCAGTTTTATCAGTGCGAAGGTCTCGCTGTTGGCGAAGGAGTAACGCTTGGGCACTTAAAGGGAACCATCGAGCAGTTCTGCAAGGAATACTTTGGCGAGAACGCCAAGGTGCGTTTCCGCCCAAGTTACTTTCCGTTTGTTGAGCCGGGCGTGGAAGTCGACGTGTGGTTTGAACCTGCAGGTAAAGCAGGCCGCTGGCTTGAAGTCATGGGAGCAGGCATGGTGCATCCGAAAGTGTTGGAGAATGTTGGTGTTGATGCAAAGAAATACCAGGGCTTTGCGTTTGGTACCGGTATCGAGCGGTTGCTCATGGTCAAATACGGCATCCCCGACGTCCGTCTTTTCCATGGGGGAGACATCCGCTTCGTGCACGCGTTTGAGGAAAAAACGATATGAACATTCTTGAAAGCGTGACGTTGTTGGCAGTTGTAGGCACCCTTGTCGCTATTATGTCAGCGGCTAGTAAATTCATTGGCCCGCCACATCAAATTCGATTGAATTGGAAAAGAAAGTCGACTGAAGGAATCTCACTGCCTCTGTATGTGATGTCCTTCTTGACCTATCTCTTGTGGGCTCTGTACGGTGCCTTGCGAGGGGACTGGGTAGTCTTCATTGCACACGGCGTACTAGGTGCCATCGTAACGGGAATCATTTTGTTTCAGTTCTTCATCTATAGAAAGCAGAAAAATAACGAAAAAACATGAAAGTCTCCCGCACGTGGCTAAACAAATATTTTGTTGATGAACTGCCCTCAGTCGAGGTGCTCGCTGAAGCGTTGACCTTCCACGCTTTCGAAATAGAAGAGGCAGAAGGGGACCTGCTTGATGTGAAGGTTCTCCCAGACCGCGCGGCCTATGCCCTTTCCCATCGAGGTATCGCGCGCGAGATCTCTGCAGTCTTGGAGCTACCGTTAAAGAGCGATCCACTCACCGAAGCTCTGCCAAGCTGGCCGGGAACTGAGAATCTTACCGTTGAGGTGGATTCGGCCTATTGTCTTCGCCACACCGCGGCACTCGTGCGAGGCGTGAAAGTCGGGCCTTCTCCTGCATGGCTCCAGGAAGCCCTTGTTTCCGTTGGGCAGCGTTCCATCAACAACATCGTGGACGCGACTAACTACGTCATGCTTGATATCGGCCAGCCCATGCATGCCTTTGATGCCGGGAAAATTGCTAAGGACGGGAACGTCACCCGGATCAACATACGTGCCGCACAAGAAGGGGAGGAGATTACAGTGCTTACGGGAGAAAAATACACCCTTACAAAAGGAATGTATGTGATCGCTGATAAGACGAGTGGAGCCGCGCTCGACATCGCAGGGCTCAAGGGAGGAGCTGCGTCTGGAGTGACGGAGAGTACGACTGATTTATTTGTATCGGTAGGAAACTACGACGGAACGCTTATACGAAAAATGTCGCAGGCATTGAAGCTTTATACGGATGCATCGCAACGCTATCAGAACCGTCCGTCCCCAGAACTTACTGCATACGGCATGCGCGAGGTGCTCGCACTCATACAAGAAGTTGCAGGAGGGACGCTGGAAGGAGTGGTGGATGTATATCCGAAACCGTCAGCCAACGAATTTGTTTCCGTCTCGCTCGAGACAATCAACAGTAAGCTCGGCTCATCATTCACCAATGAAGAAGTAGAGAGCGTGTTTGTGCGTCTCGGGTTCGACTATCAATCGAAAGATAATGCGTGGAAAGTGAAGGCGCCGTTTGAGCGACGGGACATTCATATTCCGGAAGACGTTGTTGAGGAAGTCGGACGCATCCTCGGATACGATCGCGTACCCGCGGCCTATTTCTCTGCAGATATAACAGCAGACCAGGCTCGCTACCGCGGCATTGAGCGAATCAAAGACTTTCTAGTGGAGCGAGGGTTCACTGAAGTATCAACCCCGTCATTTGCGGTAACAGGCGATATCGTGCTCGCTAACCCGCTTGATAAGACAAAGCCCGCACTTCGCTCAGACCTGTACGTAAATATGACAGAAGCGCTTGTGAACGCTGCATACGTGGGGCCTCGCGTGCTCGGACCCGTAGAAGTCATCGCTCTTTTTGAAATGGGAAATGTGTTCACAAAGGCCGGAGAGCGCTTTGTGCTCGCGCTTGGATTTAGCTCGCGAGTAAAGAAAGATCCGATCGCTCCCGTGCTTGAAAGCTTTGTTGCTGAGTTTGGAATCAAGGCACCGTCTCCAGAAGGAAACACCGTCTCGATTGATTTGACCGATGTTGATCTCGCTGCTCTTGGAGAAGGGTATGCACCGCGCACTTCTGCGCTCGGCCCGTTCCAAGCATTCTCGCAGTACCCATTTGCGCTTCGCGATATCGCGGTATGGACCCCAACGGGAACAAGCGGGACCGATGTGCAGGAGCTCCTTCAGCAGGAGGCTGGGAACCTCCTCGTACGCCTCGATTTGTTCGATGCTTTCGACAAGGAGGGAAGGACTTCCTACGCCTTCAGGCTCGTCTTTGAGAGCCCAGACAGGACTCTAAGCGATGAGGATCTGAACCCGCTTATGGAGCGCATAACTGCGGCCCTAAACGCGAGGGACGGATGGCACGTTCGGTAGCTTTTAGGCTGTAATTAGGCCGATTTCGTGATATACTTTTAACAAGAACGACATGGCGAAAAAGGCAGAAAAAGAGGCTTCAAACCGCGCTCCTAAAGGGAGCGCGGGAGCTTATGACGCTTCTTCGATTACTGTCCTCGAAGGACTTGATCCGGTACGTAAGCGCCCGGGAATGTACATCGGAACCACGGGTCCCGATGGTCTCCATCACCTCATCTGGGAAGTGTTCGACAACTCTCGCGACGAAGCGATGGGTGGATTTGCTGACGATATCGAGATCGCGCTTCTTCCAGGGAACCGAGTACGCGTCGTAGATAACGGCCGTGGTATTCCGGTTGATAAGCATCCGCAGACAAAAGTATCTGCGCTTGAGACCATCATGACGACGCTGCATGCCGGAGGAAAGTTCGGCGGGGAAGCCTCAGGCTACAAAGTCTCAGGAGGCTTGCACGGCGTCGGTGTTTCTGTGGTGAACGCGCTCTCGCTCCACACACGCGCTGAAGTGCACCGCGACGGAGCTGCGCACGCGCAAGAATACAAGATCGGAAAGCCAACGAGCGCCGTAAAGAAGATAGCGACATCCACTAATCGCGGTACGGTCATAACGTTTGAGGCGGATCCGGCGATCTTCCAGGAGATCAAGTACGAGTGGAACCGTATCGTCTCGCATGTGCGCCAGCAGGCGTACCTCGTCAAAGGAACACGGATCAGCGTCATCGATGCGAGAGAGCTTCCTGAGGTAGATGACCAAGGGGCATTCTATCTTCGCGAGCTTTCTCTTGAAGCGCCTTCAATGTCTTTCTACTTTGAAGGGGGACTGCGCTCGTTGATCGGCTTTTATAATCAGCATCAGACGGCGGTACATAAGAATATTTTCTACGTAGAAGGAGAGCGAGACGGCGTTGCTGTTGAAGTGGCACTCCAGTATGTCGATGACATCTCGCCGCGCCTCTCGGCCTTTGCAAACAACATCTACAACCCTGAGCATGGAACGCACGTGACGGGCTTTAAGACTGCGCTCACGAGAACGCTGAACTCATACGGCCGCACTGCGGGTGTGTTGAAAGAAAGCGAAGAGAACTTCACCGGAGACGACGTGCTTGAAGGCATCACCGCCGTGGTCTCGGTCAAAATGCCGGAGATCCAGTTTGAAGGACAGACCAAGGGGAAACTTGGTTCGGTGGAAGCGCGCGGCGCTGTCGAAGCGGTATTTGGAGAAGCGCTTTCCGCCTTCCTCGAGGAGAACCCGGATGACGGGCGCTCGATCGTAAGCAAGGTATTGCTTGCCTTGAAGGCTCGAAAAGCAGCGAAAGCTGCTAAGGATTCCGTCTTGCGTAAGGGCGCTCTTGAAGGCATGACGCTCCCCGGTAAGCTTGCTGACTGCCAGACCAAGGATGCGTCTGAGTCAGAGCTCTTTATCGTAGAGGGAGACTCAGCCGGTGGTACCGCAAAGACAGGCCGCGATCGCAGGACTCAGGCCATCCTTCCGCTACGCGGAAAGATTTTGAACATCGAGCGAGCACGTCTCGATAAGATGCTCGCATCCGAGCAGATTAAGAACCTCGTGGTTGCGCTTGGTACGGCAATCGGAGATGTGTTCGATCTTTCGAAGCTCCGCTACCATAAAGTCATCATCGCAACAGACGCTGACGTTGACGGCGCTCACATCCGCACGCTCTTGTTGACCTTGTTCTACCGCCATTTCCGCGCAGTGATTGACGGCGGGTTCATCTACATCGCCCAGCCGCCTCTCTATAAGCTGAAGCGCGGAAAGGAGATTTTCTATGCATACTCTGACGAAGAGAAGTTTAAGATCATTGGCAAAGACGCAGAAGTAATTGAGGAAGCACAGCTTGCAGAAGAGGGAGTGGAGGAGGGTGAAGAGACCGAAGCGGATGTGAAGGGTAAGAAAGCGAAGTTCTCCATCCAGCGCTACAAAGGTCTTGGAGAGATGAATGCATCTGAGCTCTGGGAGACGACTATGGATCCTGCGCGACGAGTATTGAAACAGGTGACGGTTGAAGACGCAGGGGAAGCGGATCGCATCTTCGACATCTTGATGGGAACGGATGTGGCTTCACGAAAGTCGTTCATTCAGTCAAACGCAAAGCTCGCGAACCTAGACGTATAAAAAGCAAACTGGGTCTCCATACGTACAGGAGACCCAGTCATGTTGCGAGCGCGGCGTCATCTTGGACGATCTACGGGAATAAATCGAATTTCCAGGCCAGGAAGAGGGCACCAAGGGCAAACGCAGCGAGCGTTGCTCCAATGATGACCCCTCCCATACCGTCTTTCGGCGGCGGCGGAACTCTGTATCGATCCTCGTTTTGATCTTGATCAAGGCGACCAGTCATGTGCTTGCTCCATGTTCCGTACTTCCGTACGGGGTATATAAATCCTGCGCTCATTTCTGAAATTGTCAACTATAAAAAGACAGGCCCATCTTGGAAGATAGGCCTGCAAGTTTTGGGAAGAATTGTTGATCAGTTGTAGGGATCCCAGCCGAGGATTGAGAGGACCGCCATTAGAAGGAATGCGGCCACAACAAAACACCCGAAAGCTACCCCAGGACCATTTCTCATAACAAACGCTCCCGAACTCTAACCGCGTGACAACTGCGGCATTGATATTAGTATAACATTTTAATGTTTAAAGTCAAAGAAAAACGCCCGGCATAAACCGGGCGCTCTTCGTAAGAAATGTCTCTTAGTCTTCGTCAACGCGAAGCGTTACTGAACAGGTCTCAGTATCGTCGTCATTCTCAACCGTCAGGCGATACGTGGTGTCTTCGCGAGGGGAGACACGTTCAGAGCCTTCATCCTCGTCGACTGAGCCGATGCCCTCATTGATTCGTGCATCATCAGCGCCATCAGCTTCCCAGCGAAGAGTAGCTCGCTCTCCCTCGTCAATGCGGCTTGGAGAGACACTAAGATCGCAAGCGAGTCGGCTTGAGTTGTTGTTTGAGCCACTTGTGCGGCCGATGTCGATAGATGCAGAGTCGCGATTGTTGCCTTCGTTGCTTTCACGAACGCCATTACCTGGATCTGCAGTAACGACAAAGAGGCGGTCGCTTCCTTCGTCAGGATTATCAAATCCAAATGTAAAGTCCTTATAGCCGCCTGGCATAAGAAGGTCGCGAGAGGTGATGACGTATGAATCCTGGCTGTCTTCGGTAGGATACTCCACGCGCACTTGCCAGTAGTTCACTGCGTTTGTTCCAACGTTGCGGACACGGAAGCGGATCGCAGGACGATCGTTTGCCGAAAGATCGTTTGCCGTGACAAACGAGTTTGCCGAATTGTTCTGGAGGTACCCAAGCGCAAGAATCTCAGGCTGAAGGTCAGGGGAGCCGGTGAGGGCGCGAGGAACCGTAATGACTCCACCTGGAGTTGTCTTAACAGGAGGATTAACTGCGGGTGTAGATGTTGTACCTGGTGTGGTTGGAGTCACCGGTGTTTCTGGGGTTTCAGGTGTCTCTACCGGGGTTTCTTCATCTTCAGGGTTTACGGTCTCTTCAGGGGAGAGGTACACGGCACCCGCGAGGCGAGAGAGGGTCTCAGGAATGTAGCGGGCTGCGTAGACGACAAGCAAGATACCGCCAACGACAAGCGCGATGACGCCAACAACGGCGAGGCCGTTAACCGCAGCCTTCCGGCTCGGGGTGTGCTGCTCGTGGGATGAAGGTGTTTCCATTCCCGGTAATCTACCCCATACCCAATACTTTTGTCAAGACAAAGGGGAAACGGGGGTTGACAAGAAGCATATTTGCTGTGGTATAGTATTTCTATGAGTAACGCGCATCACGCAGCGCCTGCAAAAACCCCTGTAGAGGAAGTGCTCGCCCATAAGTGGAGCTTCCTTTTCTTTTTTGCACTTATCTTTTTGCTTTCGTTCCAGACGCTCTCTGGTATCGGCATGATCCCGTCATCCTTTGCTGCTTTTAGTCAGATGCCAACTAACGCACCAATAGTTGCCGAACCTGAGACTCCAGCAGTCGCGCTCGTTGCAGAAGGGGAGCTCCCAGTTCGTATCAAGATCCCTGCGATAGGCGTCGAGGCTAACGTCTCAAACCCAAACACCACCCGCATCAGCGCGCTCGACCAAGCCTTGCTTACGGGGGCTGTCCGCTACCCAGGAACCGGAACGCTCGGGGCTGAAGGAAACGTGCTTATCTTCGGGCACTCAAGCTACCTGCCAGTGGTCCATAACCAGGCCTATAAGGCCTTCAACGGGATCCAGAACCTCAAGGAAGGGGACCTGATCACGGTGTATGGCAAAGATAAGGCCTATACCTACGCCGTAGAAACGGTGGAGCAGTCAAACACAGAAAGCGGCGAGATTCCGCTCGATGTCTCAGGCTCGAAGCTCACGCTCGCTACCTGCGACACCTTCGGGGCAAAGTCAGACCGCTTCATCGTGACTGCGAAGCTTTATTCAACCGAGGCCCTTGGAAACGGGACATAGTCCTGTATCATTCCAAGTGGCATACCCTAATAACTAACCTTACAAATATGGCCCGCAAAGAACCAGGAGGATTTAATTGGAGAGCAATGGCTGCCGCAGCAATTGGTCTTGGTGCTGCAGAAGCTGCGACTACTACTCCAGCAGCAGCTCAGGAGCGTGTGCAAGAAGCAGAGCGCGGGGCAGTTACTTTGGAATATCTCCGAGACAATCCGTACCGAGGTACCAAAGCAGAGGCAGTCACCATGTTTGAAGGCGCACGCCATCCAGCGTGGTTTGACGCAGCTATGTCTGCCCAGGCTCGCCGCATCATCGAAGGACCATCAAACTTCGATACTGCCCTCATTCAGGGAGTAGACCCGGACACGCTTGATCCTAACGGCGAGCGATTCGACCTCATGACGCAGGGTCCAATTTCCACCAGCGGTGGACGCCAGGCTCTCGTAAACGAAGGCGGTCGAGTGAACCTCGATCTTCGGCGCGGAGTCGTGCGAACCCCAGCTCGGGGAGAGGATACCCACCTCGGCACCATGCTTGAGGCTGAACGCTGGGTAGTTCGAAATGAGGCTGATCCAAGCAAGGTCGCTATCTTCACGCACCTTGAGATCTGCAACAACATCGCTGTCCAGTTCTTGACCCTTGAGAACGTCCCAACTCCTGAAACGCCTCGTCCTCAGGTTGAATGTGCAGACATCGTCATCGAGGGAATGCCAAACCGCGGCTTCTTCGTGGTCGGAGCGGTAGTTCCTACCGACGAATCAGCATCAGCGACGATCGCAGACGTGTGCTGGCCAGATGTTGAGCCATCAACGCTCCTTTGCATCGGGGACGCCTGCGACCCTCGTCGCGCTGCCTTTGATGTTATTCAGCGAAACCGACGCCAGCTTGGTATCCGTGACGTTGCAGGCGCAGATATTGGAATGGAAACATATGCTGCGTTTGTCCAAGGACAAAACGGATCCATCTCAGTTCCGATGCTCGATGCCGACAAGCGCGGATGGGTGGTTATCTGCCCAGTTCCAACCGCAGAAGAGCGCCGCCGTGGCATTAGCTACGCACCCGCCCTTGTTCGTTGGGAATCGCTCCAGGACGGCACACATACGCTCTCTGGACGCGATTGGCCTCAGATTCGAGACCGACGCTAACCTCCCAAAAGGAGATAGATACTGCCAAATGACCGCCTCAGGGCGGTTTTTTGGTAGGGCTTGACAAAGTATTGCCTTGTGCTAATCTACTGGTATCTATGGGTTTGTCCCGTAGGTGGCACAAAATAAAGGCTTAATTACTTTCTAAATTACTCAAACATGAAACAAAACATCACGGGCAATGGGTTCGCAAAGGTTCTTGCAGTGATCGCGGTGGTCGTCGGTGTTGGCTTTGCCATCCCGTCTGCTGCTCTTGCGTACAGCACGTACGATCTTGGTGGCAGCTACGGAAGTGGCAGCGGCTACTCAAGCGCTGGCACGATCTACGGCACGACTTCGTGTTGCGGTAGCTACGGAGGGTACAAGCCCACCTACAGCTATCCGAAGACTCCGACCTACAACTACGGATCGGGTTCTAACTACGGATCGAGCTATGGAGGCGGCCTTAACCTCAACTTTAGCTGGCAGGACAACGACAACGAGACCACCTACAACAACAACGTCAACATCAATCAGAACGGAAACGACAACTACATCGGCGGCGTTGCAATCTCAAACGAGAACAACACGAACCAGGAGAACAGCACGAATACCAACCAGAACCAGAATTACCCTGACTTCGGTGACTACGCATACAAGAACAAGTATGTCGGCGGCCCGGGCATCTACTCAGGATCCAATAGCAACAACAATGATGATGACGATGATCAGAACAACAATTCGAACATCAACATCACCAACGGTTCAAACGATGATGACGACGATGATGATGACAACGATAACAACAACGATGACGAGCCATCTTGCGACCTTGAGGCTTCCGACAAGAGCGTTGACGAGGGAGACCGCGTAACACTCTCATGGGAGACCGATGACGCAGAAGAGGCTAGCATCAACCAGGGTATCGGTTCAGTTGACGAGGACGGCGGCGAAGAGCGCGTAACCGTTGACGAGGACACGACCTTCCGCATGACGGTAGAAGATAACGACGGAGACGAAGCAACCTGTTCGGTTACGGTGAACGTTGATGAGGACGATGATGACAACGACAATGCGTTCTCAAGCACCGTCTTCACTGATGAGCCACCGCAGAACCCTCCGCAGGTCGTCTACCTCTCTTCGATCCCTTACACGGGTCTTGGAGACATCTCTCCTGCAATCATGGCGTACTGGGTGCTTCTTATCGCAGGTGCAGGCGGCGTAGCGTACTTCATGTTCTCAAAGGGCATGTTCCGCTCCCTCGTCCCAGCCTACGCAGGAAACGCTTCTTACTCTGAGCTTGCTGACGAGACCGAAGAAGAATCTGCAACAGACGTAAACGCATTCGTCACGGCCCTTGAAGCCAATGACAACGAGAACGTTATCGAGCAGCTTCGAACGGCAGCAGCTAACGGTACGGGCATTGAGGAATTCCTTTCAGAGATTCGTGCAGCAGTGAGCGACACCGACGGTATCGCCTCTCGCATCGACGCGATGATCGAAGGAAGCCGCATGACCGGCATCCGCGGCGCAAAGCTTGCTCTTGGAGCATAAGCGCTAGAAGAAAAAGCCCCGGGTAACAACCTGGGGCTTTTTCTATACCTGCCTGTGGCATACTTTAGGAAACCATGATCGAACTCATCCTCTTCATCCTTGGCCTCGTGCTCTGGAGCGCCTTCATAGCGTACGTGCTCCTGTTTAAGGTCTTCCCGGCCTTCTTCAAGAAGAAAGACGCGCATCATGGTCCCGTGCAGCCGCCAACCAGAGCGTCTCGCCCCCGCATGACCTACTCGTCCCATGAAGGGTTCAGTTCGCTCAAAAAGGACCGCAACGAGCTCACGATAGACGACATCGTGAAAGCGCTCTCCCAGGAAGGGAAGTAGGCTTAGGCGCGAGTCTTGATCTCTTCCTTGGCTCGCTCGATAAACGCCTCGATGCTCATAGGCTCGAGCTTTCCGCCGTCCCTGCTTTCTGCAGTGACCGTTTTTCCCTCTATCTCCGCATCGCCAACGACAAGCAGGTAGGGAACCTTTTCCATCTTCGCGTTTCGTATGCGCTTGCCCAGAGAGTCGTTTGCGCTATCAAGCTCTACGCGAATACCGGCTGCCTTGAGGGCGGTAAAGAGCTCGGTACCGTAGGCGGCGTGCTTTTCAGAGACCGGGAGAATGCGCGTTTGGACCGGTGCAAGCCAAAGCGGGAAGGCGCCTCCATAGTGCTCAATAAGGAATCCAATAAATCGTTCGTGAGTGCCAAGGGGGGCTCGGTGGATGATCGCGGGGGTCTTGCGAGTACCGTCTGCGTCTACATACTCAAGCCCGAAACGCTTGCCCATGAACAAGTCCAATTGGTTGGTCGAGGCAGTAAAGGAACGTCCAATAGAAGAGTAGATTTGGAAGTCCATTTTTGGTCCGTAGAATGCGGCGCCTTCGTTGACCACCTTGAATGGAACGCCGGATTTTTCCATAGCTTCGATAGTCATCCGTTCGGCATCCTTCCAGTCCTCCTCGTCTCCATGGTATTTGTCCATCTTAGAAGGGTCTCGAAGTGCGAGTTCCATCTCGTAGTTCTTAATACCGAGGGTTTTGTAGTAGTACTCATGCAATTGAATCACCCGCACAAACTCTTCAACGGCATTCTCTTTCTGGATATAAATGTGCGCATCGTTCATCTGCATTCCTCGAACCCGCATAAGGCCGAACAGGCTGCCGGAATCCTCAAAACGGTGGCACCATCCATATTCTGCGTAGCGCACAGGAAGATCGCGGTAGCTCTTTGGTCGAGCGGCATACGCCTTGTGATGGAAGGGACAGTTCATCGGCTTGATGTAGTAAGTCTCTTCCTCAATCTGTATCGGCGCGTACATACTTTCTTTGTAGAGGGGAAGGTGACCAGAGGTGTAAAAGAGGTCCTCCTTGGTGATGATAGGAGTTGTCACACGGTCGTAGCCCCATTCTGATTCAGTATCTTTTGCCCACCGCTCTAGTTCTTCCTTGATGATGTTGCCTTTGGGAAGCCAGATAGGAAGCCCTTTTCCGATGGCCTCGTCAAAGTGGAAGAGATCGAGTTTCTCCCCAAGCTCGCGGTGATCGCGCTTCTTGGCTTCTTCTCGTTGTGCGATATATGCATCGAGCTCTTCCTTGGTATCAAAGGCAAGCGCATAGATACGGGTGAGCATCGTGTTCTTCTCATCGCCTCGCCAATACGCTCCTGCGACCCGGTCAAGCTTGAATGAGTCAGAAGCTATTTCCTTGGCTGGATTCTCGGCGTGGCCGCCGCGGCAGAGATCCCAGTACTCACCGGATTTGTAGAAGGAGAGGGTACCGCCATCTTTTGAAAACTCGTCGATAAGCTCATGCTTGTAGGGGTTGCCCGGGTACTCCTCCTTTGCCTGTTCAGGGGAGAGGTCGAACTTCTCAAAGGATTTCCAGGAAGGAAGGAGGCGACGCATTTCCTTCTCAAGCTTGGGGAAGTCTTTCTCAGACAGCGGGCTTGAAAACTCGAAGTCGAAATAGAAGCCGTCGTCGATAGCCGGACCGATGGTGCGCTTTGCGTCCGGATGCATTTTCATAACTGCAGCGGCAAGCAGGTGGGCGAGCGTGTGGCGTTTTGCTTCGAGTTCCTTAGATGCTGGGTTCATGGTGATGGCTATTATACGTCGTTAAATAAAAATCCCCGCTTGGGCGGGGTAGGTTTCGAAAGGAGTAACTACCACGCCGCAAGCGCTAGAGAGCGGTGGTGGTAGTTGTCTGAAGCTGCATAGGTTCCAGTATAGGAGGGGCTTTTTTCTTGTCAAAGGATAAAACAACGGCGATCCCTTGGGACCGCCGCGTTCTTAGTGTCGGAGGCTGAGAGGTTATCTCAGCGGGTGATCCCCCTCGCCGCTGGTTGGGCCGGGCTGCTCGTGGGCGGCTAGTCGGGTTTCGAGTGCTTCAATCCGATTCAGAAGGGCGAAGAGTATTCGTGCTTCACCAAACCGCTGCGGATTGCTGCGCTTGTACTGCCGAATTTCCTCCATGAGTTCCGAACCGCCAGTTGCGTCAAGATCACGTTCGTCATCGGGCATGGCTTTACTCCTTCCATTGCCTTACGCTACGTATAGCACTTTCAAGCACTTCGCTCAATGAGCGCTAAATAGACTTGAGATTCTCTATGGAAAGCGAGAGCTCGCCGTTGCGGTTAGAAACACTTCCTTTCACCAGAAGACAGGCGCCCGTGACGATCTTGTCCGCGTGTTCCTTATAGAGCTTGGGGAAGATAACAGCTTCAATGTCCCCACTCTTGTCTTCAAGTTTAAGGAAGACCATCTTCTCGCCTTTCTTGGTGAGGATGGTGCGTACCTCAGAAATAAGGACGGGGAGAATAAGCGGAATACCCGGCATCGGCTCTGCCTTTATCTGTCCAATGGAAACAGAAGCCTTGCTTGTCTTATCTGCGTGAGCATCGAGCGGGTGTCCGGAGACATAAATGCCAAGAAGCTCTTTCTCAGACGCAAGCTTTTGGATCATTGAGAGAGGCGCTCCTTCTTGTGGGAAGGCGAGCGTTGGCGCGGCTGCTGCAAACAAGGAGTCCTGCTCGGCTGGAGCGCTTGCCTCGCGATGGAAGGTGAGAAGCACTTCGACGTTATGAAGCAGATTCCCGCGTTCCCCGAAGCGATCGAGCGCTCCGCAGCGGATCAAGGATTCAAGAGATTTCTTATTCAAGTTCCTGGAGTCGATTCGGGAGAGGAAATCGGCGAGGTCCTTGAAGGCGCCGTTCGCCTCGCGCTCGGTCATAATGGCTTCCGAGATGCCCTCGCCGAAGTTCTTGATCGAGGAGAGGCCGAAGCGAATCGCCTTGCCTTCATCCACTACGGTGAAGGTTGATCGGCTCTCATTAATGTCTGGTGGGAGTACGGGAATCTTAAGGCGATCGCACTCAGCAACAGAGATAGAAATCTTCTCAACGTCTCCCGCATCAGCAGAGAGTACCGCTGCCATGTATTCAACCGGGTAGTTGGCTTTCAGGTAGGCGGTCTGGTAGGCCACCTTGCCGTAGGAAGCGGCGTGAGCCTTACCAAAGCCGTAGGCTGCAAACGGTTCAATCAGTTTCCAAATGGCTTCTGCCTTATCGGCAGAGAGCTTGCCGTACTCAACAAAACCTTTGATGAGCTTGTCCTTCTCGGCCATCATGATTTCCGGAATCTTCTTACCCATGGCTTTTCGAAGCGTGTCAGCTTCAAGCCAGGAGTAGCCGGCAAGGTTCACTGCGGTCAAAAGCACGTCGTCTTGATACACGATGACGCCGTAGGACGTATCGAGGTATTCCTTCATGCGCTCATCAATGAAGCGGATGAGCTTAGGGTTTCGCTTTCGCTCGATGTACTGCGGGATCGTTTCCATCGGTCCCGGACGATAGAGCGCCACCATGGCGTTGATGTCGTGGATGGTGGTGGGACGAAGTTCCTTGAGGTAGCGGGTCATGCCTGAACCGTTTAGCTGGAAGGTGCCTTCTGTCTCGCCTCGAGCGAGCATCGCGAAAGTCTTGTCGTCATCAAGGGGCACCGTCTCGATGTCTATGTATATGCCTTTGGTTTCCGCGACCCGGTCAACGGCGGCTGCAAGAATGGCGAGGTTCTTGATTCCCAGGAAGTCGAACTTCAGGAGACCCACGCCTCCGTATTCGTCCGTGATCGAATACATGTCGTACTGCGTAATAAGAATGCCTTCGCCCTTCGGGTCAAACTGCACTGGCGTCCAATCAGTGAGTGGTGAAGGAGCGACAACGACGCCTGCGGCGTGCACGCCGACATGCCGCACGCAGCCCTCGATTCGCTTTGCAAGATCAATGATTTCGCGCACGTCTTCGTCCTCTCGATAGAGCGCTTTCAAATCATCTTCCATTTCCATGGCACGCGCGATTGTCATCGGGAATCCTTGAGAGCCAAGCGGGATCAGTTTTGCGATCCGGTCGCCCGTTCCGTAGGAATGGCCCAACGCTCTCGCAACGTCTCGAACAGCGGCTCGTGCGAGCATGGTGCCGAATGTTCCGATCTGCGCTACGCGGTCCTCGCCATACTTTTGCTTGGCGTAGGCGATCACCTCGTTTCTCCGATCGTCAGCAAAGTCCATGTCGATGTCGGGAGCTTTCGGACGCTCGGGGTTCAAGAAGCGCTCGAAGGGAAGCTTGTAGAACATTGGGTCGACGTTCGTGATGCCGACCAGGTACGAGATCAAAGAGCCTCCTGCAGATCCGCGAGTCGTGGTCAGGATGCCGTTTTGCTTTGCAAAGGTAAGGAGGTCGGAAACGGCGAGGAAATAAGGAGCAAAGCCCTTATCGCCGATGATCTTGAGCTCGTACTCGATACGGACCTCAACGTCATCAGACTTTTCCATGGCGCGCGCCGTAAGCCCGGCATACGCTCGCTCGCGAAGCATCTGGTCGTGCGTCTTGCCCTCGTCCGTCGGGATCTCAGGAAAGACCCACTGCCCAAGCGTCATCTCAATGTTGCAGCGATCAGCGATGCGCCCGCTCTCATCCACTGCCTCCGGAACGTCCGCAAACCACTTGCGCATGTCTTTCTCTGAGACAAAGGAGAAGTCTTCCTCTGCGCTGTAGCCTGGTGCCTGGTGCGCGTTCTGGATGCGCTTCATCACTTCACGCGCTTCGCGGTCGTCAGGAGAGAGGTAATACACATCATGCTGCGCGACGAGCTTTGCGCCAGAGTCTCCCGCAAGCTTCTTCACCTCATCCATCACTCGCTTATGTCCTTCGACCTTCGGGTGGTGGGAGATTTCAAGATAGAGATTGTCTTTGCCGAAGATGCTCTGGTATTCGGCGAGCGCACCTGCTGCTCCCGCGGCGTCGCCTGCGCGAAGCAAGAGAGGGACATCGCCTGCAAAGGACGGCATGATAGCGATCAATCCTTCCGAGTGTTCTTTCAATAGCTCGCGGTCCATGCGCGGACGGTCGTTGAATCCTTCGGTAAATGATTTGGTGACAAGCTTCAGGAGGTTCTTGTAGCCCACCATGTTCTCAGCTAAAAGAACGATGCGTGTTCGATGTGAATCTTCCTGGCGCTCCTTATCAAAGCGTGAGCGGGGAGCAACATACGCGTCAACGCCGATGATCGGCTTTATCCCAGCCTTAGTCGCGGCTTTATAAAACTCGATCGCGCCATGGAGGTTGCCGGAGTCGGTGAGCGCTACGGCGTCCATTCCTTCCTCTTTCGTCTTGTCCACAAGCTCATTAACCTTCGGGAGGGCCTGAAGGAAGCTGTAGTGGCTGTGGGTATGTAAATGGATGAACCGGCCGGCCATACCTGAAGGATACAACAAAGGCCTTCCAAACGCGTAGCATCCCGGATTTTACCGCGATGCTATAGTTATTTTATGAGCGAATTCGTAGACGAGTCCCTGGACGCCAGACGCCGACAAAGAGACGAGGCTGAGCGTAAGCGCCGCTCGTTTGAGACGGTGACCACGGTTGGCGCCGCCCTGTTTAATTTTCTAAGAGAGGGAACCGGGTTCGAGATAACCGTAAAGCGCGCTCCCAAGGGAGTAGAAAAGATTACGATCGTTCCTAAAGAAGATGGCGAGAAAAATGAAGCTGATACTCGGGGTTGACGAAGCGGGCCGGGGTCCCTTGGCGGGCCCTGTCGCGGTTGGCGTAGTCGCCGCTACTGAGGGATTTGATTTCCTGGAAGCGTTCCCGGGCCTCAATGATTCCAAACAACTTTCCGAGAAGAATCGGGAACGGATATTCGCTCTCTTGCTTGAACGAAAGGAGGCGGGGGAGATCCGCTTTTGCGTGAAGTCAGTGAGCGCGTCTGTTATTGATCGAGCTGGGATCACGAAGGCGGTAGTGAGTGCCGTGCATGCGGGCGTTCGCGAACTTGCGCCGGACCCCCTTGAAGCTCGGGTATTTTTGGATGGACTCCTCCATGCGCCAGAAGGGTATGAGCAGGAAACGGTGGTGCGGGGAGACTCGACCATTCCGGCCATCATGCTCGCCTCTGTTGCCGCAAAAGTGGTCCGAGACAGGTATATGGTCTCTCTCGCGGCCGACTATCCTTCCTACGGCTTTGAGCGTCACAAGGGATACGGCACCAAGGCGCACCAAGCGGCTATCCGAGAGCACGGGCTCTCAAGCGTCCATCGACGCAGTTTCTGCAAAGCCTTTGCGTAATTGGGGACTTTAAGGTAAGGTAGCGCCTATGTCTGTACGAATGCGCCACACCAGTTCCCATACCAAGAACCGCCGAAGCCATCACGCTTTGAAGAACATGAAGCTCGTGAAGGATAAGGACAGCGGCACTCTTCGCCTGCCTCATCGCATCGATGAGTCTACTGGTATGTACCGCGGGAAGGTCATCGCTCCTAAGAAGGTCAAGAAGGTAAAGGAAAGCACGAAGGCCGATAAGATGGGACCTGCAGAAGGCCATGTCCATGTCGAGAAGGAAGAGAAGGAGAAGGTAAAGAAGCCAGGACTCGTTGGCCGCATGGTGCAAGATCGCGCTAAGAGTCGCTCGGGATTTGGCGGCGGAGCATAGTTTCCCCATTTTCTAAATTCGCGCATTTTGCGCGCGACGCATCCTCCTGGTACGCTACGAGGAGTTCTTTCCATATATGGCTAATCGGCATCTCGCCCGTTCGGTAGTATTACAAACGCTCTTCGAGTGGGACACAGCCGCTGTACCCGATACCGATGCTCCCGAGGCGCTTGCGCGAAACTTCGGAGAGTTCGGGGGAAGCGATACGGATCGGCCGTTTATGGAAAACCTCCTTACGGGCGTGATCGCCAAGAAAACTGATCTCGACCTTATCATCGCGAAAGCCGCTCCTGAGTGGCCCATTGAAAAGATCGCAGCTATCGACCGCAACATTCTTCGCATCGGCTTGTACGAGCTTTTGTTCTCAGACCGCGCGCAGGTTCCACCTAAAGTAGCCATTAACGAAGCCATTGAGCTTGCCAAGGTGTTTGGCGGAGAATCATCCGGACGATTCATTAACGGAGTGCTTGGTGCCGTCTATAAGGAAATCGGAAGCCCGGGCAAAGACGAGCAAGGGAAGCGCGAGAAGAAGCCGCACAAGGAGCTTCCGGTTGAGGAGCTTGGCGGCGCAGTCGTCTATTCTTTCCACGAAGGCCAGTATTACCTTGCCTTGGTACACGATGTGTTTGGCCGCTGGACTCTCTCTAAGGGACGCTTGTGGGAAGGGGAGGAACTGTCTGCAGGAACGGTGCGGGAAATAAAGGAAGAGATGGGAATCGATATCATCCTTGAGGATGTGATCGGAGAGAACGAATACGTCGCTTCGCACCCGGAGAAAGGAAAGTTCCGAAAGCACGTGACGTATTTCCTTGCCAAAGCCGAGTACATCCCGCTGAAGCTTGAAGAAGGGAAGGGTGGCCTAGACGACGCCAAGTGGTTTAGGCTCCAAGACATCATCAACCTCAACTTCTACGACGACATGCTCCCCATAGTGACGACCGCGGTCCAGAAACTGCTCGACCGCTCGGGAAAGTAGCGTTTTTTCTGGTTTCTTATACTCTTCATACCAATGGATTTTAATGCGTGTGCGCAAAAGCTCGGGCTCACTTTTTCTAACCTCGACCTCTTCGAGGAGGCGCTGACGCACCGCTCCTACCTGAACGAGAACAAGAGCTCGAAGGCGCATAACGAGCGGCTTGAGTTTCTGGGGGATGCCGTGCTCGAGCTCTCCGCGACCCAGTTTCTTTTCACGAAGTTTCCGCAAAAGCCGGAGGGAGAACTGACTGCCTTTCGTGCGGCTCTTGTGAATACCGTCTCGCTTGCAGAGACTGCCGAGAAGCTCGGGATCAATGACATGCTGCTTCTCTCGCGCGGGGAAAAGCGCGACACGGGACGTGCTCGTCAGATCATTCTCGCAAACGCTTTCGAGGCATTGCTTGGCGCCCTCTATCTTGATCAGGGATATGAAGCTGCTGACGCCTTTCTCATAAAGCATTTGTTCCCGAAGCTCGATCCGGTCATCGAGGCGCGCGCGTGGCAGGATGCGAAAAGTAAGTTCCAGGAAGCAGCGCAGGAACATAAGGGAATCACTCCTGCATACAAGACGATCCGCGAAGACGGTCCGGACCATGACCGCGATTTCACTGTTGGCGTTTACATAGGTGAGAAGGAGATCGCTCGAGGGGTAGGGAAGAGCAAGCAGGAAGCGGAACAAGCAGCGGCCCAGGCCGGACTAGACAAGAGCGGATGGTAGTGTTATAGTTCTTTCGAAGCCTCTGTGTGGTACAGAGGTATGGGGTAACACTCATGACGATATTCTCGTCCGAACCCGTTATTATTCTCACGGTTGCGTTGGTTGCCATCATCGGAGGCATTGCTCTTCTGATGGCGGCGATGGAGCGGCGTAAGCCAATCCTTCAAGCGTTCTTTCTCGCGACGGCGTGTTCCGCAGGTTCTGTGGCATGTCTGTTCGAGTCCGCTTGGACTGACTATAAACCGTGGGACATCGGGACCACACTGTTCGGCTTGGCCATGCTCTATTTCATCGGGTGCCTCGTGCTTCGATGGTGGAGAAAATACGGGCCGGCATAAAAAGCCAGAGCCGAACAGGAGACGCGCGCTACCTCATACGGGCGCGCGTCAACACGTTTCTATACTGCATATCCGTAACCGATTTATACTGAATTAGACAAAGACGGCTGTTAGTGTCATAGTCCTCAACGAGGCTCTCGTGCGGTACGAGAGCAAGGGGCTTACAACCGATGACCCAAACGTTCTTCACGTTTTCTCCGTTAGAAGTTCAGTTCGCGCTGCTGCTCGCGGTTCCGGCGACTGTCGTTGTCTTTGTAGTGCTTGTCGCGGAGCGATTCGGAGTTCGCTTCGGATGGCCTCGCGGTTCGCGCTGCATCATGACGGCGGCAGCCCTGATCATGTGGGCTACGGTGTTTCTATTCCAGGACACCCACACGCAGTTCGTCCACTGGAGCCTTCTGACGACGATTACCACCGCAGTCGCCGTATTGTTGGGATTTGTCGGTCTCATCAGCTTTATGATGAAACCAACAAGATACGCCTAAGACGGCACCCATCACCTCACGGTGATTTAGACGCGCGCTACCTGATACGGGCGCGCGTCAACACATTTATATACGGTATAATTGCCTCAATGCTGAAGCGGCTTGAAGTCGTCGGGTTCAAATCGTTCGCACGGAAAACCGTGCTCGATTTCTCGTCGGCAGCTACTGCCATTGTGGGCCCTAACGGTTCAGGTAAATCAAACGTCGCAGAAGCCTTCCGCTTCGCGCTTGGCGAACAATCCATGAAAAGCATGCGCGGCAAGCGAAGCGAGGATCTTATTTTTGCGGGCTCACATACGAACCCTCGCGCGAACCGTGCATCGGTAGTGATCATCTTTGATAACACCAAGCGCATCTTCCCTAAGATCGATTTTGACGAGGTACAGATAGAGCGTGCGGTATTCCGAGACGGAGCAAGCGAGTACTCCATCAACGGTTCCAAGGTTCGCCTCCGCGATATCCAGGAACTCCTCGCTTCCGCAAACATCGGCGAGACCGGTCACCACATCATTTCTCAAGGAGAAGCGGATCGTATCTTGCTTTCAGCTCCGCGTGAGCGCCGAGCCATGCTCGAGGACGCGCTCGGCCTTAAGGTCTTTGAATTCAAGAAGCAGGAAGCGATCCGAAAGCTCGATAAGACTCGCGACAACGTACGGGAAGTAGAAGCCCTTCGTCGGGAACTTTCTCCGCACCTGAAGTTCTTGCAGAAGCAGGTAGAGAAGTTGGAGCGCGCAGAAGAGCTCGGGCGAGACCTTGCAGGCTCCGCGCGCGAATACTTTGCAATAGAAGAAAAATACCTTGCGGTAGAGCGGGTAAAGACTGAAGCTGAGGAACGCGACACGTCAGCGCGCCTTGCTGTTGCCGAGCAAGAAATTTCAGTGTTTGAGCGAGAGACGACGGGAGAGAGCGAAGGAATGAAGCGCATTGAAGCTGTGCGCCAGGCAGAGCGCGAGCTTGATCGTGCAATCGCAGAACAGTCCGATCTCTCGCGAGACATGGGTCGTATTGAAGGAGCGTTGTCTGAGGCCAAGCGTCGCAGTGCACTCCTAGCCCGCGAGCCGTATGTGAAAGTCCCGCGCGAAGACCTGAAGGTCCTCAAAGACGAAGTAGAGCGACAGACCGCACTGTCTGAAACAGCAGATATCTCCGCATTCTCTGCAGCCCTTCGAGCGCTTCGCTCTGCGGTCATGGCCTTCTTTGACCGCTATGGGGCAAGCGAGAGCGACTATCTTGCAGATGAGGAGCAGGCCGTGCAGAAGTTTGAGAAAGAGCGAGAGGCGCTTTCAGATAAAGATCGCGCAATAGCGCTTCGCGTAGAGGAAGCGCGGAAGGTGCTTGCTAAGGCACGCGAGGAGCGCACGGCGCATGAGGAGACCGGACGTGAGAATCAGCACCGAATACTTGAGCTTGCAGAAACGCGCGCAAAGCTCGAATCTTCACTCGCGCGCATTGAAGCAAGAATCAAAGAATTAAATTACCTTGGCGAGGAGCTTGAACGCGAGCGAGCAGAAGTACTCGCGCTTGCCGGAAGCCAAGCCTTTTCATACGAGCCGCTGTCTGAACTTCCCGAGGAAGACCGCAAAGTGCAAGAAGACCGCAAGCGAACCCTTGAGCGCCTGAAGATTCGTCTTGAAGAGGCGGGAGGCACCGGAGAAGAAGTGCGAAGCGAATATATGGAAACCAAGAACCGCGAGGAGTTCCTTGCTACCGAGCTTCAAGATCTTGCCAACTCAGTCATCGGCCTCGAGGAGCTGATTCGCGATCTTGATGAGGAGCTTGCGAAGAACTTTGCGGAAGGACTGGCGAAGGTGAACGAATCGTTTACCGAGTTCTTCGCGCTCATGTTCGGGGGAGGAGGAGCAAAGCTCGTGCTTGAGGATATCGCTCCTGCTGAAGAGGACGAAGAAGACGAAGCTCCAGAAGAAGTACAGCGAGAGGTACGCCCTGGCCTTGAGGTGCAGGTGAATCTCCCTAAGAAACGGCTGCAGTCTCTTATGCAGCTTTCAGGAGGCGAGCGCGCACTTACCTCAATCGCGCTCATCTTCGCGATGAGCCAGGTGAATCCGCCGCCATTTTTGATCCTTGATGAGACCGACGCGGCTCTCGACGAAGCTAACTCGCGCCGCTACGGAGACATGATCGATAGCCTCTCCAAGCGCTCGCAGCTCGTCGTTATCACGCACAACCGCGAGACCATGGGTCGTGCAGGTATTTTGTACGGCGTCACTATGGGAGGCGACGGCATCAGCAAGCTCCTCTCAGTCAAGTTCGAAGAGGCAATGCAGGTAGCAAAATAATGCATTGACACTTTTTATGACCTCACGTACAACAAGCCGCCTGGAGGACTACTGCTATGGATAAAGAAAAACCTCCCATTCCAGAAAAGGATCGCTATAATCCGCTTGGCGGGCATCACAAAAAGGGTGACAAAGGGTCGAGTCTGGATGTACCCAGCTGGCAGCCACCCCCAAAGGATCGTCCCAAAGCGGAACCGACTCCTCCGGAAACGAAGGAGTAAGTGATGACTTATTGGGATGACGCCTGCGGCTAGTACGCAGGCGTTTTCCATTGGTGGGATATACTGCTCCTATCATGGCCGCGTTTCAGTATTTCAAGCACAACACCAGCAAGGCCGCTGACCTCCTCGGGCTTTCAGAAGAGCAGCGCACGAAGCTCATGACTCCTGACCGCGTGCTTCGCGCGGAGCTCACGATCCCGCTAGACGGAGGCGGCACAGCATCTTTTCCGGCATACCGCGTGCAGTTCAATAACAGACGGGGGCCTTACAAAGGCGGCATCCGCTTCCATCCGGCAGCTGACGAGGACGAGGTATCGGCGCTTGCCGCTATGATGGCGATCAAGTGCGCGGTCGTTGGTATTCCGTTTGGAGGAGGTAAGGGAGGAGTGTCTGTTGATCCGAAGAAGCTTTCACATACGGAAACCCATGCGCTCGCGCGCGAGTACGTGAAGGCCTTTGCTGAGCACTTCGGTCCTGATATCGACGTTCCCGCCCCTGACATGGCGACTAATCCAGAGATCATGGACACCATGCTTGCTGAGTATGAGCGGATCGTCGGCCACAAGGCTCCCGCAATGATCACCGGGAAGAGCATAGGAAACGGCGGCATTCTCGGGCGCGATACGGCAACCGCTGACGGGGCGATTATTGTGCTCCGCGCGCTTCTGAAAGATCAGAATGTGGACGCTTCAAAACTTCGCGCTGCCATACAGGGAGCAGGAAACGCAGGAGCGCAGGCCGCAAAGCTCCTTTCAGATATGGGCGTCTCAATAACGGCGCTTGCTGACTCGCAAGGGACTCTAGTTGTGGCGAACGGTATTAACGTCGAGCTCGCTTGCTCTATAAAAGAGAAGGAAGGATCCGTATGCGACGCAGGAACCCAGATGGGAGACGACTCCCAGATACTTGGAACTGAAGCAGTCATCACAGAACCGGTGGAAATTTTAGTACCAGCGGCTCTTGAAGAGCAGATACACCAAGGGAACGCGAAGGATGTGAAAGCAGGCATCGTGCTTGAAATTGCGAACGGCCCGACGACTCCCGAGGCAGATGAGATTCTTGCTGCGCAAGGCGTTGCCGTTGTCCCAGACGTGCTTGCAAACGCAGGCGGAGTTACCGTCTCGTATTTTGAATGGCTTCAGAACAGGTCAGGGGAGACATGGACGGCGCTACAAACAAGCGATCGGCTTGAGGAAATCATGAACGATGCATATCGGGACGTTGCCGACTTTGCGCTTTTCCGCGGAGTGACACTTCGGGAAGCTGCGTATGCGCTTGCACTCTCTCGCATTCTTGAGGAATAGGAGCTAACTAGGACGATGCGTCTTGGAGCGGCTCCATGTCGATATTTTCGACACCCAGTGCGTTGAAATAGGTAAGCACCTGTTCTTCGGTCTTGCCCGTCCTACGAACGTCGTCGACGACTACTGTACGTACGGTTTCCGAGAAATCGCTTTTCAAAAGGTCCCGTACGGACCCATCTGGTTCAACGACATATCCCACCGGATAGTTCCGCTCATCGGGTGCGACGCGTGCATCCGTCTCGGGGATAAAGGAAGGAACCACGATGGCAAGACGTTTGCCTGCCTGTGCGAATGCGTCGATGAAAGAGGCAATGCCGACGAACGTCGCGTGTCCAACGATGCATACGTTTCGAGGGTCTGACGCGAGCCTTGTCGCGTGCGTGCGATACCGCTCGTCTGTGTTGCGAAATCCATGGCGTGAAATACGTGCGAGATTCCGTGCATCAACTGTCCATTCGCCAGGTATTCGAGAGACAGCGGACTCGGCGAACGCGCGCACGAGCTGGGCACGCTGCGTATCCTTATTGGTGGAAAGAGCCTCAGCAAGTTCGTGAAGAAGTTCCTTCTCAAGATCAGGGTCGGTGCTGCTTGCTTTCATAGCAAGATAGAGAGCTGCGTTTTCAAATCCAAAGCGCTCCGCAGAGCCGTCCCGCACCAGAGAGTGGACAAGTTCTTTCGGGAGCTGTGTACTTTCGCGAAGATGATCGCGTACGGGGTAGGGGAGAATGGCTTCGGCAGTCTCTTTTGATGCTTGGCGAGGTTCGCGCCACCCACTAAGCATTTTGTTCAAAGAAAACGCCATAGAGATAATCTGACTCTAGAGAGGGGCGGACGGCGTTTCAACGAGTTCAAAATCTAGCTCTCGCTCAGGAATGCGTGCAGCAATCAGCTTTACCTTGATAGGGTCACCAAGGGCGTATTCCTTCTTGGTTCGTTCGCCCACAAGGCGATAGCGCTTCTGGTCATAGGTGTAGTAGTCGTTCCCAAGTGTGCTTACTCGAACCATGCCGTCTGCACGTGTCTCGTTAAGCTCAACATAGAAGCCTCGCTCTGAAACTCCAGAGATAACAGCTGCAAACTCTTCGCCGATCCTTCCTGCAAGGAATTCAACCTGCTTCATCTTGATCGAATCGCGCTCGGCTTCGGAGGCAGCGACTTCGCGCTCTGAGGAATGGAGTGCGAGCTGGTCGAACTCTGCAACTTCTCCTGGCGTGACGCTCTTTCCAGAAGCGTAGTGCTTGACCATGCGGTGCACCAAGACGTCTGGGTAGCGTCGGATAGGGGATGTGAAGTGCGTATAAAACTCAAACGCAAGGCCGTAGTGCCCGACGTTCTTGGTCGCATACGTTGCCTTAGCCATCGAGCGGAGCGTTGCCATCTTGATGAGGTATTCCTCCGGCGTGCCTTTCACTTTTGCAAGAAGGGCGTTCAGGTCGGTTCCTTTGACCTTCCCTCCGGGAAGCACAGGAAGCTCATAGCCCATGACCTTCAAGAAGGAGGAGAGGTCCTCAATGCGCTCTGCGTTCGGGACGTCGTGGACTCGGTAGACACCAAGCATGTTGTTTCCTTCTTTCTTTACCTGGCCTGCGACAAATTCAGCAACCGCAACGTTTGCCAGAAGCATGAAATCCTCGATGAGGAGGTTTGTCTCCTTGCGCTCCTTGAGGTGGACCGCGATAGGGGCGCCTTCCTCGTTAAGCTCGATCTTCACTTCGGCGGTATCAAACTCGATAGCACCAGAGGCGACGCGCCTTGTGCGGATCTTTTTCGAGAGGTCGCGAAGGATGTTCAGCTCCTCAAGCATCGGGCCTTCCTGCTTGTCGAGCACTTCCTGGGCCTCCTCATACGCGAAGCGCTTGTCTGAATGGATGACGGTCTCGCCAAACCAGCGGTCGATGATTCCGGCATTCTCATCGAGCACGAATACGGCAGACACGGACAGACGGTCAACGTTCGGGTTCAGCGAACAGAAGTTAGTCGAGAGCACGTGGGGGAGCATGGGAATGGTGCGGTCCACCAGGTACACGCTCGTCGCGCGCTTTCGGGCCTCTCGATCAAGCGCGTTTCCTGGCTTAACGAAGAAGGATACGTCTGCGATGTGCACACCTACCTCGATTTTCCCGTCAGGGAGCTTTCGTACGGAGAGAGCGTCGTCGAAGTCTTTTGCGTCAGCCGGGTCAATCGTGAATGTCGGGATATTCCGGAAATCTCGGCGTGCTGTTCCTTCATGTGAAGTGCCCCACGGTACTGAGACGGCCGCTTCCGCGCGAATCATCTCTTCGCCTGTTTCTTCGAGGGTCTTTGCTTCGCTCACTACGGAAGGAGGGAAGTCTGAGCTAAAGCCCTGTGAGAGCGCGAGTGCGCGCATCTCCGTCTCATGCACTCCTGCAGGACCGATTACTTCCTCTACTACTCCCCAAGGGTACTGAGATTCCTCATCCCAGCCCTTAAAGCGAAGGACGACCTTGTGTCCAAGAGGAAGGCTCTCTCCTTTAACGAAGAAAGGCACGTGCATCTTTTTCCAATCAGGAGCAAGCAGTGTGCGTCCGGACTCCTCGATAAGCTTTCCGACAAAGAGTTCGCGAGAGCGAGAGACAATGTCCTGGACGCGACCATTGAGGCGGGGAGCCCCCGTCTTTATGTCCCGGCTCTTGCCGATGACTTCAAGGCGAACGACGTCTCCATGGAAGGCAGCACCAAGTCCCTCCTGCGAGACGAAGATGTCTTCCTCATCAGGGTCGTAGGTGAAAAAGCCCTTGCCGGTGCGGGTTATCGTTATCGGCCCTTCATATACTTGTCGGTCGCTAGCCACGTTATTGAATACTCTAGCAGATTAGTATCGTTATGCTACGATTGCGCTGCCTTCGAAAGATTCCCCTGGTTACGAAGGCCGCAGGTAGCCCTTTAGCCGGAGCCCTGTGACTACCAGGCGAAGCGGTTGAGCTTCGTACTACCGTGCGGCGGACCCGGTTCACCTCTGGTCCGTCGCACAACTTTTTATAGTTGACCCTGGGCTCTAATTCTGCTATTCTCCCGAAACTATGTTGATGATCCGTTTTCAGCGAATCGGCCGCACGAACGACCCAGCGTTCCGTATCGTCGTACTCGAAAAAACCTCTGGCCCTAAGGCCGGCACCTATGTCGACCTCGTCGGCACCTACAACCCAAAGACCAAAGCTTTCAGCGCAGAAGGAGACCGTATCAAGGATTGGATCGGCAAGGGAGCCCAGGTTTCTCCTTCCCTTAATAACCTCCTTATCACGAAGGGCATCCTTGAAGGCAAGAAGGTAAACGTCCTTTCAAAGAAATCTCCGATTAAGAAGGAGGGAACTGAAGAGGTAGCGCCTGCCGCAGCTCCCGTTGCTGCAGCCGCAGTAGCCCCTCTTCCCGAAGAAGCTGAAGTTGCAGCTGAAGCAGTTCCTGCTGAGACTCCAGTTGAAGCTGCTCCTGCGGAAGCGCCTGCTGACGCAGTTGCCGCTGAGGCTCCAGCAGCCTAACTTCATCGCGCCTATGGGTGCGTGTGCGTACAGTGTCTATCTGAATATCCCTTAACGACTGAACCACTTTATGGACCAAGACCACGAATTTCTCGAGTACGTTGTTAAAGCCCTTGTTGATAATCCTGACCAGGTCGCGATTACCCGCGGCGTTGATGAGATGGGCGTGCTGTTGACCCTTACCGTCTCGCCCGACGATATGGGCAAGATAATCGGCAAGGATGGAAACATTGCTAAGGCACTACGCACCCTTCTTCGCGTGGTTGGTATGAAGCATAACGCCCGGGTGAACCTGAAGATCAATGAGCCGGTTGGCGGCAAGCGCTTTGGAGAAGGAGACGCTAAATCAGTCGATCAGGTCGTCGATGCGTTAGGATAAAGATATGGGAAAATCAGATCCGCTAGAAGGAATGCAACCTTTTAAGCGTGAAGGGGTGAATGAAGAAGCACTTTCTGTGTTTCTTGCAGATATAAACAAGTTTGATTACAAGCCATGCATGGCCCTTTTTCGCACCGCAAAGAAAACCTATGCGCTGTATGGACCTGGTACCCAGGTAGCCGGACGAATCGAATCACTTCAAAAAGACGCTTCGTTCCAGACGATTGCAGTACGGGAGCTCCCTTTAGATCTTTTCAACAGATCCTTCAACAAGATACGAGAAACGGTGGAAGGCGAAGCGAGACTGTTCTTTACTGGCTCTAATCGTCCAAGCGGCCGCGACAACTTCGTAGACGTTATAAATGCATACCACGGACCTGATGAAATATGAGCACACTTCGTTTCCACCTCATCACGCTTTTCCCAGAAGCCTGTGAGCCGTATCTGTCCGCTTCTATCCTTGGCCGCGCTCGAAAGAACAAGAAGATTTCCGTTTCCTACCAAAGCCCTCGCGATTTTGTAACCAATAGATGGGGCAAGGTAGACGAACGGCCATATGGAGGAGGTCCAGGAATGGTCATGACAGCACTTCCTGTAGCAAAAGCCGTGAAGAAAGCGATCGGACGTAAGAAGGGAAAGGCGGCAATCATCTGGTTTCAGCCGGGCGCAAAGGCATTTGATAATAAAGAAGCTGACAAACTCATCTCGTTTGATGATGTAGTCCTGGTCTGCGGGCGCTACGAGGGTATTGATGAGAGGGCTGCAAAGATCCTGAAGACACTTGGAACATTGAAGCGTTATTCGGTCGGGGAGGCAGTGCTCACAGGTGGAGAAGTGCCTGCCATGGCAATAGTGGACGCAGTTACCAGACGCATCCCAGGCGTGCTCGGAAAAGATGAATCAGTAGAGGAGCGCAGGATTTCAAGCGGGGAAGTATATACACGGCCTGATTCAATCGAATGGGAAGGGAAGAAGTACAAAGTCCCGAGCGTCCTACAAAGCGGGCATCAGGCGAAAATCGATGAGTGGAAGAAGGGGAGGAAGTAGGGTTTGAGGCAATCCACACCCTCCCTTGACGGTCCCGGACCCCCGGAATATACTCCCCTTATCCAGAACTGATTGAGTGGCGGGGGCACTCTGGGGGCAAATTAGAAAGAATTTTGAAAGCGTCTCAAAACGAGACGCGGCTCGCCGTGTGCGAGTCCGTTGTGCGTTTATCCAATTTTCATCATCGAATCCTCATGCGTACGCAAAAAGCCCTCCCGCAGAAGACCTTCTCGGCATACAAGCCCCCCAAAGTAGATTTCCCCGATCTCGTCGCCCATCAGCGCGACTCATTCGATTGGCTCCTCAAAGAGGGGCTCATGGAGCTCTTCAAGGAGTTCTCTCCGATCCCTGACTATTCCGGCAAGAAGTTCGAACTTCGATTCGATGGGTTCGAGCTCGGTGAGCCGAAAGGAGATGAAGCAATGGCGCGCGAGAACATGCGCACCTATGAAGCTCCTCTCAAGGCTTCCGTCACACTTTTGAACAAGACCATGGGAACTGAGAAGCGGCAGGATATTTTCCTTGCCGACCTTCCGATGATGACCCCGCATGGTTCTTTTGTGGTATCTGGCGTTGAGCGCGCAATCGTCCCCCAGCTCGCTCGCTCCTTCGGTGCTTTCTTCGTCGCAGAAGATATAAAAGGAAAGCGCTACTTTGGCGCAAAGATCATCCCGTCTCGAGGCGTATGGATTGAGATCGACTCAGAACCAGATGGCGCTATCTTCGTAAAGATCGACCGCAAGCGAAAGTTCCCGATCACCAACCTCCTCACCATCTTTGGCGGAGGTTCTAAGGAAGACCTCGCAAAGCATTTCAAAGGAAACGAGGCAGCACTCGCATCCCTTGCCGCTACCCTTGAGCACGACCCTGCTAAGACCCCGGAAGAGGCGTACATGGAAGTACACCGCCGCATGCGAGACGGAGACCTCGCAACCGCAGACAACGCTAAGCAGTACGTGAACACCCTGTTCACGCCTGAGCGCTATGACCTCTCGAAAGTCGGACGTCACCGCTTGAATGCGCGCTTCGGTCTTGCAACAGACGTGAAGGCTCTCAAGGACCGCTCGCTCGGCTTCACCGACCTCATTCGCATCGTCGGCGAGATCTCACGCTTGAACGCAACTCCAGACGCAATTCCAGATGATATCGATCACCTCGGCTTCCGCCGCGTCCGCTTTGTCGGAGAATTGCTCCAGGCACGTATGCGCGTTGGTATGTCGCGCATGAAGCGCAACATCCAGGACCGCATGTCTACGATTGAAAGCGAGACGTCGCTCCCGATGGCATTCGTTAACCCACGTCCACTCCAGGCATCGATCCGCGAGTTCTTCACAGCCAACCAGCTTTCGCAGTTCATGGACCAGCAGAACATTCTTGCTGAGCTTGAGAACATGCGCACCCTGTCAGCTCTCGGCCCGGGAGGACTTACGCGCGAACGTGCAGGCTTTGAAGTGCGCGACGTGCACCCATCCCACTACGGACGCCTCTGCCCGATCCACACGCCAGAAGGTCAGAACATCGGTCTTATTCTTCGCATGGCGCTTCATGCCCGCACCAACGAGTTTGGCGTTATCGAAACTCCGTACGCAGTTGTGAAAAACGGCGTCGTCACTGACGAGATCGTGTACTTGAACGCGCTTGAAGAAGAGACCAAGTCGATCGCGCACGCCGCAACCCCGCTCGATGACAAGGGACGCATCGTTCCTGACTCGATCGAAGCCCGAAAGGGAGGCGAGCCTGCTGTCGTTGCGCGAGGCGACCTCGATCTTATCGACGTATCGACCTATCAGATGTTCTCTGCCGCAACCGCGATGATTCCATTCGTCGACCACGACGACGCGAACCGCGCACTCATGGGTTCGAACATGCAGAAACAAGCTACACCGGTTCTTATTCCGGAAGCACCGCTCGTTGCTACCGGTATCGAAGAGCACGCAGCCCGAAACACGGGACGCCTCGTCATCGCTGAAGAGGCAGGAGACGTCATCTTTGCTGACGCGCGCCGCATTCAGATCAAGAACAAGGATGGCAAGACCAAGGAGTATCGTCTGCAGGAACTCATGCAGACCAACCAGAACTCGGCCTTCAACCAGCGTCCGATCGTCGCAACTGGCGACAAGATCAAGAAGGGAGACGTGCTTGCTGATGCTTCTTCCTCTGCAAACGGCCAGATGGCACTCGGTCAAAACGTCCGCGTTGCCTTCATGAGCTGGAGCGGTGCTAACTATGAAGACGCCATCATCGTCTCAGAGCGCCTCGTGCAGCAGTCCAAGTTCACCACTATTCATATTGAAGACTTCGAAGCTGCTGTCCGCGACACCAAGCTTGGTGCTGAAGTCACCACCCACGACATCCCGAACGTCGGTGAGCTTCGATTGAAGAACCTCGACGAAGAAGGAGTTGTCCGCATCGGTGCTGAAGTGCGTCCCGGCGACATTCTCGTCGGTAAGGTAACGCCGAAGGGCGAGACCCAGCTCACTCCAGAAGAGCGTCTCTTGCGTTCCATCTTCGGAGACAAGGCAAAGGACGTGAAGGATACCTCGCTTCGCATGGAAGGAGGGAAGCGTGGCCGTGTCATTGGTGTACGCGTCTTCTCACGCGAGAAGGGAGACCAGCTTGAGACCGGCATCATCAAGAAGATTGTCGTTACCGTCGCTCAGGTTCGAAACGTCTCAGTGGGAGACAAGCTCGCAGGACGCCACGGAAACAAGGGTGTTATTTCTCGCGTGCTTCCAGCTGAAGACATGCCTTACGATAAGGACGGCAATCCAGTCGATATCATCTTGACCCCACTTGGCGTTCCGTCTCGTATGAACCTCGGACAGATTCTCGAGCTTCACTTGGGACTTGCCGCACATACGCTTGGCTACCAGGCAATCGTTCCTCCGTTTGCAGGCGCAACTGCCGCCGAGATTCGCGAAGAGCTTGAGAAGGCGGGCTTTGACCGCTCGGGCAAGATGAGACTCTTTGACGGACGCACGGGCGAAGCATTCGCGCAGGCCATCTCAGTCGGATACATGTATATCTTGAAGCTTCACCACATGGTGGAAGACAAGATCCACATGCGATCCATCGGTCCGTACTCCCTTATTACGCAGCAGCCGCTTGGCGGAAAGGCGCAAAACGGAGGACAGCGCTTTGGAGAAATGGAAGTGTGGGCACTTCTTGGATATGGAGCTGCATACACGCTCCGCGAAATGCTCACCATCAAGTCTGACGACATCCAGGGACGCTCGGCGACCTTCGATGCGATCGTGAAGGGCGAACCGGTGACCCACTCGGGTACTCCGGCTTCCTTCTCGGTGTTGACCAACCAGATCCGCGGTCTCGCGCTTGATATCGAGCCCATTGATAAGCCATTAGAAGCAGACGCTTAATCCAACTCGTATGGCTATCACCAAAAACCAAGGTCAGAAGAAGTTCTTCGGCGGTCGTGCAAACGATTGGAACGCGCTCCGTCTCTCGCTCGCATCCCCTGAGCGCATTCTTGAATGGTCCCGCGGCGAGATCACCAAGCCTGAGACCATCAACTATCGAACCCAGCGCTCTGAGAAGCACGGGCTCTTCGATGAAAAGATTTTCGGTCCTGAAAAGGATTACGAGTGTTACTGCGGTAAGTACAAAGGCATCCGTTATAAGGGTATCGTCTGCGATAAGTGCGGTGTTGAAATAACTCGCTCTATCGTTCGACGCGAGCGCATGGGCCACATCGAGCTCGTGACGCCTGTCGCGCACATCTGGTTCCTCCGCTCCATGCCAAGCCGCATGGCTCTTATTCTTGGCATCCCAGGATCAGACCTCGAGAAGGTCGTCTACTTCGCAGGCTACATCGTGACCAAGGTCGCCGAAGACGTTAAAAAGCGCCTCTTGAACGAGCTTGATAGCGAATACAAGACCAAGCACAAGGCTTCAGCAAATGATAAGGAGCGCGAAGCTCTCAAGGAGAAGATGGCGCTTGCGCACACGGAGATCGACTCCATCGTCGTTGGACGCGTCTTTGACGAGATGCAGTATCACCGCTTCTCGGTTAAGTACGGAACTCTCTTTGAAGCAAAGATCGGCGCAGAAGCCATCTACGACATCTTCCGCACGCTTAAGCTCGACACCTTGAAGGCCGAGCTTGAAGTGCGCTACCAGACAGCTCCGGCTGCTGAGCGCGAGAAGCTTGCAAAGCGCATCTCACTTCTTTCATCGATGATCGCTTCTGGCGTTCGTCCTGAGTGGATGTTCCTCACGAAGATCCCGGTTATCCCGCCAGCACTTCGCCCGATGGTCGCGCTTGAAGGAGGTCGCCACGCAACCTCTGACGTTAACGACCTTTATCGTCGCGTCATCAACCGCAACAACCGCTTGAAGAAGCTTCTCGATATTCACGCTCCGGAGGTCATCCTTCGAAACGAGAAGCGTATTCTCCAAGAAGCAGTTGACGCTCTTCTTGATAACTCAATCCGCAAGTCAGGTGCTTCAGGAGGCGCATTGACGCCGGCTCAGCGCCGACCGCTGAAGTCGCTTGCTGACTACTTGAAGGGAAAGCAGGGTTACTTCCGCCAGAACTTGCTTGGAAAGCGCGTTGACTACTCGGGCCGCTCAGTGATCGTCGTCGGTCCTGACATGGAACTCGATGAGTGCGGTATCCCAAAGCACATGGCACTCGAACTCTTCCGTCCGTTCGTTATCGCAGGACTCCTTGATCGCGAACTCGCCTTCAACATCCGCGGCGCAGGACGCTTGATCGAAGACGGCGTTGCTGAAGTGTGGGAAATCCTCGAAGAAGCAATCGAAGGCAAGTACGTTCTCTTGAACCGCGCCCCAACGCTTCACCGCCAGGGTATCCAGGCATTCCGCCCTCGCCTTATCGAAGGAGATGCTATCCAGCTGCACCCGCTTGTGTGTCCGGCCTTTAACGCGGACTTCGACGGAGACCAGATGGCTATCCACGTGCCGCTTTCAGAAGAAGCGCAGTGGGAAGCTAAGAACGTCATGTCGGCTAACAAGAACATCTTGAAGCCGGGATCGGGTTCTCCAGTTATCGCAACCTCCCACGACATCGCGCTTGGTTGTTACTGGCTTACGAAGATGCTCGAAGGAGCTAAGGGCGAAGGGAAGTACTTCCAGAGTCCTAACGCAGCCATCCTCGCTCACGACTATGATGCCGTTGACCTTCGCGCAAAGATCTTCGTGCTTCCGGTCATCGAGAAAGAGAAGTATGCGGAGTTTGAAGGCAAGGCATTTGAAACGACCGTTGGACGCCTCCTCTTCAACACCGTTCTTCCGTCTGACTACCCGTACGTAAATACGGCCGTGACGAAGAAGGTGCTTTCAGGAATCGTTATCGATTCCATGAAGAAGTACGGACTTGATGCTGTTCCAAAGATCGTGAACCGCGTGAAGCGTTTCGGATTCGAATACGCAACGACTGCAGGTATTACCTGGAGCTTCGATGACGTATCCGTTCCTGAAGGAAAAGGAAAGGTGATCGAGGAAGCTCGCTTGAAAGTTGAGCGCGTTGAGGGCGAATTCAAAGAAGGACTTCTCTCAGAAGATGAGAAGCGCCGTATCGTCATTGAGACCTGGCACGGAGCTAAAAACGAAGTTGAGAAACTCGTGAGCGATGGCCTAAGCCCTACCAGTCCCGTCCACGACATCATCAGTTCCGGTGCTCGCGGATCGATTGGAAACCTCACCCAGATGGTGGGTATGAAGGGTCTTATCCAGAACACGGCAGGAGACACGATCGAACTCCCAATCATCTCGTCGATGATGGAAGGACTGAACCCGGTTGAGTACTTCATGTCGACCCACGGTTCCCGAAAAGGTTTGACCGACACTGCTCTTGGAACCGCGCGCGCAGGATACCTGACTCGCCGCTTGTTCGACGTTGCTCAGGACTCGATCGTCACAGAACGAGATTGTGCCGGCAAGAACGGTATCAGCATCAACCGCATCTCCGCTTCAGGTATTCGTATCGACTTCTCTGAATCGGTTCGCGGACGAACGCTCGCTTCCGAGGTCTCAGTCAATGGAAAGATGCTCAAGAAGGGAACCTATCTTGAATCAGAAGACGCGCTCGCAATCGCAGCTGATGAGACCATCAACTCGGTTACGGTTCGCTCGCCGATGACCTGCGATACCCGTCACGGTATCTGTGCGTCTTGCTACGGTATGGACCTCACGACTCAGGAACTCGTTGACCTTGGTGAAGCGGTTGGAACCGTTGCAGCCCAGGCAATTGGAGAGCCGGGAACCCAGCTCACGATGCGTACCTTCCACGCCGGAGGAACAGCGTCCGTTGGTGGAGACATCACCCAGGGTCTTCCTCGCGTTGAGGAAGTGCTTGAGAAGCGAAGCCCGAAAGTACCTGCGCTCGTCTCAAAGACAGGAGGCATGGTGGTTGAGATCCGCGAAGAAGGACGCGATAAGACGATTCTCGTCGCTCCGGTTGAAGGATCGGTCATCAAGAAGGGCAAGAAGAAGGGAGACTTGGTTGAATACGTCGTCAGCTTCCCTCGTATGCCGCTCGTCAAAGAAGGAGACACGGTCGCCAAGGGACAGCTCTTGTCTGACGGATCAGCAGATCTCGACGAGTTGTTCGAGAACGCAGGACGCGCAATCGTGCAGGAATACATCATTGCGGAGACCTCGAAGATTTACGAGCTCCAGGGCGCAAGCGTTTCCCGCAAGCACCTTGAGGTGGTCGTGAAGCAGATGTTCTCCCGCATGAAGATCACTGACACGGGCGATTCTGATTACTCCGTCGGCGATGTCGTTGAGGAGTGGGAATTCAACGAGGCTTTGAAGGATGCAGACGCATCCGGCAAGATTCCTCCGAAAGCTAGGGGCATGGTGCTTGGTATCAAGGAGTCGGCACTCTCTCGCCGTTCCTTCCTCTCAGCTGCTTCATTCGAGCAGACGACGAAGGTCTTGATCAGCGCCGCCTTGAAGGGATCAGTGGACACGCTCCGCGGCCTCAAGGAAAACGTGATTCTTGGCCGCTTGATCCCGGCTGGAACCGGGTTCGCAGGCTCCAAGAAGCACGAGTCAGTTGGTAAGATCCGCGCGGCGCGCCAAGTGCGAGCCGCAGAAGCGGAAGAGGCAGAAGCCTCTCGGGCGCTTGCAAACGCACAGTAGTGTTTGACCTTGGACCCGCCTCTGGCGGGTTCGTGGTTTCTCTCGCGTACAATCAACACCATGGCTGACACCGTCCAACAAATAAAAGACAAGCTCTCGATCGTCGACGTGGTCACCCCCTACGTCAAGCTTGTTAAGGCTGGCAGAAACTACAAAGGACTCTCTCCCTTCAATAAGGAGAAGACGCCGTCGTTCTTCGTCTCGCCTGACCGGGGCACTTACTACTGCTTCTCATCGGGGCAGGGGGGAGACGCGTTTAGCTTCATCGAGAAGATGGAGGGCGTGGACTTCAAGGGAGCGTTGAAGATTCTTGCAGAGAAAGCGGGTGTCACGCTTGAATACAGCGCAGGAAACAAGGACTCGAAGAAGGTTGAGCGCATCCGAGAGGCAATGGCTCGCGCAGAAAGCTTCTATGCGAGGAATCTCGACCTGAAGGGCGCTGCGTATAGCTATGCGCTTTCGCGCGGTCTCACCAAAGAAAATATCGCATCGTGGAACTTAGGATATGCGCCTGACGCCTGGCGAGGGCTTTTGGAAGAGCTCACGACTGCAGGGTTCTCAAACGACGAGCTCCTGTCAGCAGGACTTATCAAAGAGGCAGACGGGAAGCGGGGCACCTACTACGATCGGTTCCGTAACCGGTTGATGTTCCCGATACGAGACGCCGCAGGGCGGGTAGTCGCATTCACTGGCCGCGCGCTTGTAAGCGAGGATCCTGCCAAATACCTCAATTCTCCTGAAACGATCCTCTTCCGAAAGTCAGGCGTTCTCTTCGGGATGGACCGGGCCAAGGATGCGATCCGGGAGCGTGGATTCACGCTCTTGGTTGAGGGGCAGTTCGATCTCCTGCTTATGCATCAGATCGGGTTCAAGAATACGATCGCGCTTTCTGGTACGGCGCTTTCTCGTGAGCATCTCTCCCTTATCAAGCGCTATTCGGAGAACCTGATGCTCGCCCTTGATGCGGACCGCGCGGGTCTTGCAGCCTCAGCTAAGAACGCACACGCAGCGCTTCGTGAAGGCTTGCGAGTAAAGGCGGTCCGACTTCCTATCGGAAAGGATCCGGCAGACCTCGCGCATGAGACGCCGCAGGACCTGGTGCGCCGTATCAAAGAAGCAGAGCCGATCATCGAGTTCTTCCTCTCGGTTCTCTCAGCAGCTGAGCCCGATCAGCATAAGCTCGTGATTGCCGCTGAACGCGTTGTGATGCCACTAGTCGCTGCGATCAAAAGTCCCTTGGAGCGTGAACACTTCGTAAGCATCGTTGCTCGTTCGCTTGGTTCTTCCGTTGAGGCAGTACGTGCTTCTCTTCCAAAAGGGGAGACGCTTCCGCAGGAACCAGAGGTCAAAGGAACCAGTGGAGCGAGCGTGCCGCAGCTTGCAACTCCGCGAGATGAGCTTATTCATGCCGTCGCACAGGCATACCCGGGCACCGAGCTTGCCAAATGGGTCGGGGCCGAGTACGCTCGGATTAGTGGTGTAGCGCTACGGGACGACCCTGTCTCCGAGCGCGCCCTTTTTGAGGCCGGCCTTCTCTACGGAGAGTCGCCTGCAGAACGTGCAGCACAGGATCTCTTAAGCGCATTCGAGCGCTCCGTTCTCGTTGCAGCGCTTGAACAAGCTACGACGCGCCTGCGTCGTGCTGAGTCAAGCAAGGACGATACAGAAGTACAGCAAGCGCTTCAAGCATGCAAAGAAGCGTCCGAGCGCCTCGCGAAGCTCGCTTAATAGGTTTTTCATACTATTTAATTCATTATGGCCTCACCTAAGATGAAGAAAAAAACAACCACCAAGCGTGCATCTTCAGCGCGTTCTTCGACGCATAAGCCAAAGGCAAAGCCAAAGAAGGCGGCTCCTAAAGCTAAGAAGGTGCAGAAGAAGGCTCCAGTACAAAAGCGCGCTATGGCCGTCGTTCGCGCTGGCGTGCAGGGTGCTAAAAAGTCAGCAGCGTCTGATCGCATGAAGAAGGCAGAAGCGCTTATCGTAAAGGGGCGCGAGCGAGGCTACATCACCTATAGCGAGATTCTTAAGGAATTTCCGCATGTTGAGGATGACGTTAACTTCCTCGATGAGCTCTATGAGCGCTTCGTCACGACCGGTATCGACATTCTTGAAGGCGGCATGCTCGAAGACAATGCGGACGAGTATCTTGCAACTCGCAACATCAAAGGTCGCGACTCAGCAAGCTACGACTCCATCCAGATCTACCTTCGTGAGATCGGCCAGTACCCACTTCTGACTGCGGCTGAGGAGCGCGAGCTCGCTAAGCGCATTGACGCTGGAGATGACGAGGCTCGCAACATCCTTGCACGAAGCAACCTTCGCCTCGTGGTCTCTATCGCAAAGAAATACGTCGGCCGTTCTCCAGATCTGACGCTCCTCGACCTTATCCAAGAAGGGAACATTGGTCTCTTTAAAGCCGTCGATAAGTTCGACTGGAAGAAAGGGTACAAGTTCTCAACCTACGCAACATGGTGGATTCGCCAGGCCATCACTCGCGCCCTTGCCGACCAGTCCCGCACCATCCGCATTCCTGTCCACATGGTGGAAACCATCGCTAAGTACAAGCAGGTGTCGCGTCGCCTGTCGCAGGCGCTTGGCCGCGATGCGCAGCCTGAAGAGATTGCGGTAGAGATGGGCGTTGAAGTTGAGAAGATCTACCAGATCGAGAAGATCAACCAGGACACGCTCTCGCTTGAAAACCCGATCGGATCCGATGACGATGACAAATCAACGCTTGGTGACTTTATTGCAGACGACAAGATCCCGTCTCCGGTCCAAGAATCCTCAGAGCGCATCTTGACCGAACAGGTTCGCGATATCCTCGATGACCTCTCTCCCAAAGAGCGAAAGATATTGGAAATGCGCCATGGACTCCTTGACGGCATCTATCACACCCTTGAAGAGGTGGGTCGCGAGTTCGGCGTTACGCGCGAGCGAATCCGCCAGATTGAAGCGAAAGCGCTTGAGAAGATCCGTACGCACGAAAAGGCGCGTCGTTTGAAGAGCTACTAAAAGACCAAAAACAGCCGGCGGATGCGTCGGCTGTTTTTTGTTACACTGCTCCTATGGCTGAGTTTGCTACGGCGTACGCGGGACTTAATGCTCCTCAAAAGGAAGCCGTCGATACGGTCGAGGGGCCCGTACTGGTTATCGCAGGACCTGGGACTGGGAAGACGCATGTCCTAACGCTTCGCATTGCTAACATTCTCAAGATCACGCAGGCGGGAGCGCACAGCGTGCTGGCGCTTACCTTTACCGACTCTGCGGCACGAACCATGCGCACCAGACTCTCGGGACTTGTGGGGGAGGCGACCGCACGCGATGTGACAATCACGACCTTCCACGGATTTGCAGAGCTTGTGATGAACCGGTATCCCCAGCATTTCCCAGGCTATGAAGGCAAGCGCCTTGCGGGAGAAGTGGAACAAATTCTTCTTTTGCGGGAAGCGCTTGAGGGCGCCGATGTTGAAATGCTTCGCCCACCCAAAGCTCCCTTTACCTATTTGGATGACCTGAAGCGTTTACATGAGACTTTGTCTCGCGAGAATGTCTCGCTTGCTCTCTACGCTTCCTGGGGAGAGGGGGAACGGGATCGCATACGAGCCGATGAATCGTTGGTGTATGTGCGAGGAGCGCAGGCCGGGCAACTCAAAAAGGAAGGTCAGGAAAAGCTTGAGCGCGTTGATAAAGTGGATGAGGCGGTTCGTGTCCTTACGCGCTATCAAGAACTCAAAGAAGCTCGGGGCACGTATGACTTCTCTGACATGCTCACCACTCTTGTCGGGCGACTAGCGGAAGATGATACGCTTCGTGCTGAGCTGCAGGAGACGTATCAGTATGTGCTTGCAGATGAGCACCAGGACGCCAACGCGCTTCAGCATAAGCTTCTGGAGCTTCTTGCCGCGGATGATTTCCCAAACCTCTTTGTCGTTGGAGACGAGAAGCAGGCGATCTACCGCTTCCAAGGAGCAGACCTCGGGGGCTTCCGCTCGTTTACGGAGCTCTTTCCTCGCGCGAAAGTGATAGCGCTCTCAGAATCTTTCCGTTCCTTCCAAGACATCTTGGATACCGCGCACGAGGTCGTTGCCCCTATCGGCGAGCACCCGCGCCTTACCGCAACCAGAGGGGAGCAGGGGCCGTCGCTTCAAAAGATTACGGCTTCTGATCCGCTGGATGAGCGCGCGAAGATAAGCTCCCTTATTCAGGGCTTGATTAGCGAAGGAACTGCTCCGCATGACATCGCGGTCATAAGCCGCAAGAACGAAGTCGCAGACCTCGTTGCTCAGGCGCTACAGGCTTCAGGAGTGCCGGTCCTTCGCGCAGGAGACGTATCCCTTACCTCGCGTCCGCTTCCACGAGCCCTTCTCTCGCTCATGGAATACATTGGAGACCCAAGCCGCTTTGGATCGCTTCGGATCGCTTTGTGCGCACCGTGGTGGAAAGCCCCCGCTGAGGAGATGCTCCTCATGCTTCGGCGAACTCGCGACCATGAGCTTCTTGTAGAGTTGCACAAGGCATACCCGCAGATCGGGGAAGTGTTGTCCTCGCTTGTTCCTCGCTCTATCGCTGAGACGCCCATCGAGTGTTTCTCAAGGATATTTGCTGAATCTGGCGCGCGCGATTATTTCCTCTCGCACGCGGAATACCTTGATGACATATCGCTTGTACGGAAACTGATGATGCATCTTGAAGAGGTTTCGGTTCATAAAGAGGGAGCAACCTTCCGAGAAGCGATGGAAGAGCTCGCGCAGGCAGGGGAGCACGAGCTTTCCTTCGTGAAGGAGTCGGTCACCGAGCGAGAGGGAATGGTCACCGTGATCACGGCGCACAAGGCCAAGGGCATGGAATTCAAGCACGTCGTCATACCGGATCTGACCGAAAACGGCTGGGAGCGGGGCGGCAAGCCAGCGCTCATCCCGTCTCCCTTTGCCCAGAAGCAGTCGATTGAGGATTCCCGCCGCCTCTTCTACGTTGCACTCACGAGAGCCAAGGACAAGGCGTATCTCTCGTATCCTGCAGAAAGCAGGGATGGACGCGAGCGTCGAGCCTCTGTGCTCATGCCCGAAGGCCTTTCGGAAGTCTCCGTAGAAGCATCCCGGCTGCCCATACTCCATAGCACCGAGAAAGCCTCAGAGCTCCTTATCCGTCTTTCAAAGATCTATCTGACTGAAGATGGTCTTTCGCCCTCTGCATTGAATGATTATCTTGCCTCGCCAGCCAAGTTCTTCGCCTCGCGAGTACTACGTATCAAAGAGCCTCCGCAAGGGCCACTGGTATTCGGAAATGCAGTCCACGCAGGTATCGCATCCTTGCTTGAAGGAAATGATAGCGCGGCGTCAGAGCGTACGCTTGAAAACGCGTTTCGTTTCTCGCTTCTTCCACGAGACGCTGTCTTTGAAGCTCTCATGCGAGATGCAAAGCGCACGCTTACATTTTATGAGACAACGATGCTTCCGGAAGGTAAGCCCATTGCTGTCGAGAAGGCCTTCAAGGTGACACGCGTGGTTGACGGCGTTCCCGTTATCTTGCAGGGGAAACTCGATGCGTTATTTGAAACCTCTGCCGGGGAGTGCGTGATTGATTTCAAGACAGGAAGCACTGTCTCTGCAAAAGACGAGGCGCATGTCCGCCAGCTCATGCTGTATGTCCATTTGTTAAAAGAAAGCGGTCACGCGCCTACATGCGCTTCACTCATTGAGGTCGGGCCTGATCGCGTTAAGGAACATCCAGTTCTCGTCAGCATCGAGAGAGAAGCAGAAGCTCTTGCTGAGTTTGACGCGGTGGTACGAGAACTCCTATCTGGGTCGTGGCGCTCAGGTGAAGCGTCTTCGTATGATGCCGTGCTTGAGCTTGTTACTCCGTCGTGACTTTCGTAAGCGCCTGGTCGATAACCTCTTTCATCGCGGCGTAGGGTATAGCGCCAGTAATGGAAAGCGGTTCGCTTCCTTCAATTAAGATGACCGTGTAAGGAGTTCCTGTTCCGCCAGCATCAACCGCGTTCTCAAAATCACTTGTCACTTTTCCAACGAACCGGTCGCTTTGAACGCAGCTATTGAAGTCGGCAACCGAAAGGCCAAGCGAGGTCACGACGCCTTCGTATCCGGAAGGACTGAACTGGTTGATGTCAGGAGCAGCCTGCTGGAGTGCACCGATGAAGCGGAAGAAGGCATTAGTGCCACCAAGCGACCCTGCGCATTCTGCGGCTTCAGCATGGAGAGCTGCGTTTGGATGCAGGGAAAGGACGGGGAAGTGCCTGTATGTCCAAGCAACTTGTCCGCCTGGTCCGTACTCAGCCATAAGCTGCTCGAGAACTGCCTGGAAGTCTTTACAGTACGCACAGTCGATATCGGAATATTCGACGATCATGACCGGAGCATCCGGGCTCCCAACGACACGGTCAGTATCGTCTACAGGGCGAGTAAGAGACGTGTCTCCCATCGGCGTTGCGATAACTCCTCCCGTCCGGACAAGATAGATGGCGCCTGCTAGAATCGCGCCTGCAATAATGATCGCAACCGGAAGCAAATACGGGTTCTTTTGATCCATGCAAAAAGGATAGCATGGGTAAAAACGAGCCGCGCGGTTTTCACCACGCGGCTGTAAGTAGTGGCGCCGTTGCCCCCGTTATGCTCGCAAGAGCAGGACGGAGGATTCGTTGCCGATTTCAGTGCCGATAAAGACGTCGCGCATCTCGTGATAGGCGATACGCGCCGCAACTGCGATTGATTGGAATACCTGACCGTGGAGGTGTCGCGAGGCGACCATGCGCACGAGTTGAACCGACCTTGGCTTCACGAGCGGTTGCTTGCTCGTGATAACCCTGGTCAGTGTCGGCGCTTTTACGCTCTCCTGAGCGACACGCTGAATGATGTCGTTAAGACGCGCTTGGGCGCCTTCATCCAGCCCTCCATCAATAAAATACATCCCAATCTCCGCGTACGGGTACTGTCTCATCTAGGTCTCTGCCCCTTGTGCTTGGTGCTCCGCAACCTATTTCGCAAAGCACGTCGGGGCATCCTACACGAGGCTGGCGATAGCCGCAACGCGTTAAATCCCCAAGGTATGAGTGAGTGAGCGTCCTTCGCCCGGGGCTTCCCACTGGGATCCGTCTATCTGAATCTCTTTCTTTTTGTTCAGGTCCTTGTATTTCAAATGCCCGTGCTCGCGGGCGTAGTCATAGAGTTCGCGCGTGAGACGCACGTCCTCGACGCAGTATTCGCGTACTTTGTCATAAAGACCTTCTTCCCACCAGACGCCAGCCTGGAGGCCGTCGCCCTTCTTTCCTTTACCAAGAGTAGCTTCGGCAAGAGACTGGAGTCTAATGCGTCGGCCAAGCGCCTTGTGCACCTCGGTGAGAAGATCAAGGGAACGGATCTTCGTGAGATCACCCGGGTAGTAACGGTTCAAGAGGGGAATATCGAAGCTGTCTGAGTTAAAGCCGATCAGCATGTCTGCTCCCTCAAGCACGGGCCAGAGTTTCGGCAGGTCTTCTTTGAGGTACGAGGAATACTCGCCAGTCGAAGAGTCATGGACCCCAACTACCGTCAGTTCCATGGTATTCACATCAAGGCGCCCGCGTACAATCGGAGTGAGCTTAGTTTCAATATCAAACGTAATCGCCCGCATGCTACTTCGCGCTTAGTGTCTTCGCTGCGTCAGCTTTCGATACCGTTGTCTCCTCTCCCGTTGCAAGATTCTTGATGCGGATCTCGGTTCCTGACGCCTCGTCTTGTCCGTAGGCAATGAAGAAGGGAATACCGCGGCGGTCAGCGTTTTTTACCTGGTCTCCAAGGCCCTTGTCGGAGAGGTTTACGAAGACAGAGATGCCCGCTGCACGGAGGGTCTTTGCGAACTCCTGAGCTGCTGGAATCGTATCGGTGCTCGGAGTTCCAAGATAGACTCCCGCTACGCTTTTAGCTTGCGGTAGTAAGTTATGGATCTCAAGGAAGTCTCGGATCACAACGTCGCTGAAGGCAAACCCAACTGCAGGGATAGGATCGCCGCCAAACAAGGCGACCAGTCCGTCATAGCGACCTCCGCCAAAGAGGGAGCGCGAGTTCTTCGGATCGGTGTCATATACCTCAAACACCATGCCGGTGTAGTAATCGAATCCGCGTACGATTTCTGGGTCAAAGGAAATGTTGGTAATGCCGCGCGCCTTGATCGTCTCGATCATCCCAAATAGCTTCTCTTTTTGGGCACGCACCTCAGGATCAGTTGCTTCTTCAACGGCAGCCAACGGATCAGGATTTCCTTTTCGCGCAGCTTCAAACTCTTCGGCAGGCATCTTTGCTTTCTTATCAAGGAGCTGCCAGTACGCTCGAACGCCTTCCTCATCAGTGAGTCCGGTGGCTTTGCAGGCAGCGCCAAGAAGCGCCCGCGAGCTTACGCGGATGGTGAAATCGTTCTCTGTTGCGCCAAAAGCTTTGAGAACAGTGCTTGCGATTGTGAGTGCCTCCACATCTGCCTCGCCCTCAGGAAGACCGATGAAGTCCACGTCTGTCTGATAGAACTCGCGGGTTCGCCCGCGCTGCATGCGCTCATAGCGGAAGCGGTTTCCGATCGAGAACCATCGGAGCGGGAATATAAGTTCGCGGCGCTTGCCGGCGACCATGCGGGCCAGGGTCGGCGTCATCTCAGGACGAAGCGTGATGCGTCTTCCGCCGCGGTCCTCGAAACTGTAAGTCTGCTCTCGGATTATTTCTTCGTTACCTTTCTTCTCATACAACTCAGAACGCTCGAGTGGGGAAGCGTCGTATTCTTCATAGCCGTAGCTTGTCAGCACGTTCCGGATAACGCCAAACATTGCCTTCCGTTCTGCCATATCGGCTGGATAGAAGTCCCGGACGCCCTTATAAGGCTCAGTATCAAGCTGCTTTTTATCGCTCATCAAAAGAGTGTAGCAGAGGAGCGGATTTTTCTCACGCCTTCGGCTCGACGCCGATATTCTCTTCCCGGCGTGATCGGGCTGCTTCCTTAAGGATAAGGTCGCGAACCTCCCGAGGACGCGAAAGCCCCGGCATCTTAAAGCGTCCAGGCTCTGCGCCTGCTGTTTCTACTGAGATGGTGCCAAAACCAAACAAGGTATCAAAGAGCCCGCTGATATTGGTCTCCACGTCTTCGACGCGCGTGAGAAGGAGCGTAGACACCTGGCGGTGCCAGAAATCTTTCTGATCGATGTCAACGATGCGCTCAGTCGTGATGTACCACTGATCGAGATAGAAGTTTATGAACGTGCCGAAGGCGCCCATCCAGACAAAGAGCCAGTAGATGCCGATGATGAAGCGCGTCCACGGGTTCTCAAAAGAGAGGATATCGATCCAGCCGACCACGTTTGCGGCGCTCGCCGTCTCAAGGAAGCGACCAAGCGCTGGAAGGAGGTAGGGCAGGTAATCGAGAATGGCATACGGAATGAGCGAACCCACCAAGATAAGCGGGTGCTTCCTGACCACCATGATGATCTTCTCGTTATGATGTAGTGAAAATTCAGCCATATATTAGTGGAGTCCGCCGGTGGCAAACACGAATATCCATGCGGAGATAAACAAGTGCAGCGCGATTGCGGGAACGGTAAGCCAGGACTCGCGCGCAAAGCGCATCAGGTGGTATCCCGCCACAATGGTGAACACCAGCCACCAGATAAAGATGATGGTGACGACAATCGCAAGCAGAGTCTCAAGACCAGGCAGCTCTATCACCGTTGGAAGCGAGGTTGGGATCGAAGGGCCCTGGTCCATGTCAGTACAATGCTAGCACAAGCCGAGGGCGCTCATACTGGTCGTTTTGGATTGCGGCGGATATCGCACCACCCTCAAGTAAGAGCTTTTGCACCTCCTCTATATGTTCGGTATCGCATTCCATCCAAAGCTCGCCGCCTGGATGGAGGTGCTCTCTCGCTTCTTGGGCGATCTGGCGGATAAGGTGCAAACCGTCTTCGCCTCCGTATAAAGCTTCTGCTGGCTCAAAGGCGCTCACGCTTACGGGGAGTTCTCGTCCTTGAGGTATATACGGAGGGTTAGTAGCAATGACGTCGAAGCGCTCTCCCGTAAATGGCGCAAAGAGATCTCCCGTTCTGATATCTGCGCGAGATGCGTCGAGATTATTGCTTTCAAGGTTCTTTTGAATGAGCGCGGAGTGTTCACGTGCCACTTCGCCAAAGGAGACGTGGACGCCTGGAACATGTTTGAGGGTCGCTAAGCCGATTGCTCCTGAGCCGGCGCACAGATCAAGCACGGTTGAGACGCCGCGTTCGTTTAGATGCGCTACCAGCTTTTCGGTCCACCACTCAGTCTCAGGGCGGGGAATAAGGGGATGAGAATCAAGAGTAATCGTCAGGCCCAAAAAGGGGATGTGCCCGATCACGTAGGCAAGCGGTTCTCCCGCAGCAAGGCGCATAACGTCCTGAGAGATGTCGGCATCCGCGTCGCCTTCATACTTCTCCCGTATGAGTGCCTGTATATCTGATTTGTCCGCTTCCATTCAAGTACGATATACTATGCGCATGCGTAACGCATTCTGGAACGTCCTCTTTGGTGTTTTCTTTGCCGCTCTTGTCCTTATCGGGACTGACTGGCTCCTTCGCGAGGGACTGCTCGCTCGCCACATCTCTGTTGGTGATTTCGTGTTGATGGCGCTCGCCATCTTCCGCCTCATACGCCTTGCAAGCTATGACGTCATTACCCAGTTCATCCGAACCGCAGTTGCAGGCAAGGATCCTGGAACGTTTGTAGGAACGTTCGCGCAGCTTATCAACTGCCCATGGTGCACGGGGCTCTGGTTCAGCTTCTTCGTCGTCTTTTTCTACTTCGCTTCTGCGATCGCGTGGCCGATCATCCTTATACTCGCTCTTGCAGGCATCGCCACGTTCTTCCAAGTGCTTTCAAACCTTGTTGGGTGGCACGCTGAAGGGAAGAAGCGCCAGGTGCTGGGTCCCTCTGAAGCGAGCGTGACCAAGTGCGGGTAACAGCAGAGGTCCGAGTCCCTACCAGGCCGGTACAAGTTATACTCCTTGGGTGACTGCTCCGAATATCTACCGCATCTTTCTCGCCTTCCTTCCGTTCTGGATATTTCTCATCCTGTTCAAGTTTGGGGCAGGACTCCATTACTCTGTGGTTGCGCCTCTTGGAGAGAAGCTTCTCCCGCTTTGGGTAGTAGGAACTCTTATGGGAGGGTGCGCGCTTGCGCAGCTCATCCTTGATGTACCAGTAGGGCATCTTCTTGACCGTTACGGCTACCGTAAGCTCCTGACGCTCGGCACTATTCTGTTCGTACTGGCAGCTGGAATTCTGGTACTTGAATTCTCGCTCACTACCTATCTTATAAGTCTTGGCATCTCTATTTTTGGATGGGTATTTTTCGGTCCAGGAGTTAATGCCTATATTCTCTCGCATGCCCCTAAGGCACATGCGGGGAAGTTCATCTCCTTTCGCGACGTGTTCGGCTCATTGGGAGTCGTTCTCATAAGCGCTGTCCTTGGTATCGCCCTCCTTCTCTCACCCCAATTCATAGCGCTCTGGATGGTCTGCGCGCTCCTGCTGGCGCTTGTCGCTATACGTCTTTCTCCAAAGGATCATACCTCGGTGCATGTCGAGAAAAAGCATCCGCAACATCACTATTTCGTACGGCGAAAGTTCCTTCCTGATACCTTTAAGGCCCTGGCAAAGCTCAACCCCGCAAGTGGGATGCTTCTATTGCTTGGGTTTAGTTCATCCGTCTTCTACGGCATCATCTGGTTTGTCGTGCCGATCGTCATCGTTCATCAGGCAGACGCAGGCCTGCTTTCTCTCGGGCTTGGCATCTTCGATTTTGCGGTTGTTGTTCTGGGATTTTTCCTCGGATCGCTCGCAGACCGGTGGAACAAGCGGACCCTCGTCTTCTTCGGCATCCTACTCTTCTCAGTCTCAGGCCTCTTCCTTGGCTTCCATTTCTCATGGCTCTTCCTTCTGTTTGGCTTTCTCGCAACGACGGGCGAGGAGATGGCAAGCATTACGCTCTGGTCGTGGCTCCACTCCCTCGATAAGGAGCATGATAGCGACGGGCTCGTGTCTGGAATCATTAACGTGTTCCAGGATCTCGGATGGGCGGTAGGTCCCTTTATTGCAGGTATCGCCTATACCCTTATTGGCCCCTCGTGGACCATCGCTATCGGCGCAGGATTCATACTTGTTACCTGGATTGCCTATCAGTTTGTGATACGTGAGCATAAGCATCCGGTGGCTGTGCGGGTGCGAAGCTCTCACCGTCCAAGGCATAAGAGCTAATACGCGTAAGGTACACTCTCTAGTATGAAGAGATATAAGATCGTTATATATGTGCCAGAAACGCACGCAGACAAAGTGCGCGAGGCAATCGGGCAAGCGGGCGCAGGCAAAATAGGTAACTACTCCCATTGCAGCTTTACTCTGAAGGGAACGGGTCGTTTCAAGCCTGAAGAAGGTGCTCACCCAACGATAGGCGAAGTGGGTAAGCTCGAAGCGGTTGAGGAAGAACGCATCGAGACGGTGTGTGCAGAGGATAAGCTCACGGACGTGCTCAAGGCGATTAAATCTACGCATCCGTACGAAGAGCCAGCGACTCATGTTTATCCGATAGGAGTCGTGGAGTGAATCTAGAAGATATAATGTAACTATGGCTAAAAACGAAGGTGGACCTCCGACCAGCACAGAGCCAGTATCCCCAGAAAAGATCGTTGAGGATCTCGGTACGCTGACCGAAGAGGAAGAAGGCGAACTTGCGATGCTGCAGGAGCTCATGGGGCTCATGCGCGAGGCTGATAGTCCAGGCCGAGAAGAACAGGAGAGCTTCTTCGTCGAGTTTCAGCGACTGACGTATCTCATGACACATGCTCTGGATGAACTGCGGGATACGGACCAGGCAATCTATCTGAAGATAGTTTCCGCGGCTCGGATGGACTATCAAGAGTTTCTCGATGCTATTAATGCTGCAACAGCTGCAGATCCGACTATGGATACGATGCGCGCTGAGCATTTCATGGAAGACCCAGCTGATCTTTCATTCAGCGGACTTTTTACGACTGATGGATTCCAGATGCGTGCCCGCTTGATTAGCTGGCTACAAGACAAGCCTCAGGCAGCTAAAGTAAGACGGATCCTAGAGAGGCTGCAGGTCGTATTGCCCGAAGTCTCAGGCGACGTTGATTTTTAGGGTCGTAAAACAAACAAAAAACACCCGGGAAGAAATTCCCGGGTGTTTTTCTGTAAGCGAAATTAGTAGCCTCCGCTGTGGTAGCCTCCGCGATCGTTGTTTCCGCCGCCGTAGCCGCCTCCGCGGTTACCGCCGCCAAAACCTCCGCGACTGCCACCTCCACCGCCTTCGCGAGGAGGGCGATCACCCTGAGGGCGAGCAAAGGAAACTGAGAGCGTGCGCCCATCAAATTCCTTGCCGTCCCAGCGGTCGATAGCTGCCTGGGCTCCCGCTTCGTCAGCCATTTCAACGAAGCCGAAACCTCGTGAGCGGCCCGTCATGCGGTCCATAATAATGCTTGCTGATGTGACTGCTCCGGCCTCTTCAAAGGCGGTTCGCATCTCATCTTCGGTCGTGCGGTAGGGGATGCCTCCGACGTACAACTTGGTATTAGCCATGCGTGAACGTGATTTTTTAAGTTCTCGCCGATACCGAACTGCCGAAGCCTCTTGAAACCTGCGAGTTAGTCCAAGTATGGGACACAAATCACCAAAAAGCAATGTCGATGCGTGTCCTGTGGATTACGCCCTCGTGAGCATGTCCCGCTCAATATCGGCGAAGGTGCCGCCCACTTTTTTGCCTGGATTGAAGATATTCATGGGATCAAAGATCCGCTTCGTCTTTTCAAAGAGCGCAACCATCTCCTCGCCAAAGAGCATCGGAAGGTAGGGCGTTCGGATGATGCCGTCATTATGCTCTCCGGTCGTCGTCCCTCCATATTTAAGGACAAGCTCGTATACTTTCGGCCCAAGCTCAATGATGACATGGCGCACTTCGGGGGAATTGAGATTCATGAGCGGGATGATGTGGAAATTCCCGTTACCAATGTGCCCCGCGATCGTGTAAATGAAGCGGTCCTTATATTGCTCGAGAAGCGCATTCAGTTCTGGAAGAAACTCAGGATAGGAATCCGGAGGAACGACAAAGTCGTCGATGAACGGGCTTGCATAGAGTCCATGCAGATTCTTTCGAAGGAGCGCGAAGCTTTCCCGGCGCACCGTCCAGTATTTTTCAGATGACTTCTCATTCCACTCCACTTTCGTTGGAAGGTGTAGATCTTTGAGTGCTTCTTTTGCTGCAACGGTTTTCTTATCCGCTTCTTGGATCGTATCTTCTGCAAACTCGGCCATGAGAATGAGTTTCGGAACGCCTCCGGTTAGTGCCATCCAGATCTCGGGAATAAAGGACCATCCTAGGTGTATGGCGCGTAGCAGCCCCATCTGCCCGAGCATCTGCGGCAGGAAGCGAAGTGCAAGCGTAAAAGTGTGATGGTCATAAGACTCAAACGATTCGGGAGAGAGGGCCAAGACACGCCGTACCACCTCAGGAAGAACCTTCTCGTCTGAGACGAAGACCACGAGCATCGCGCGGTGGCCTTTGGGCTTAATGAGGGAGAGCTTCATCTTGGTCGTAAGAGCCAGAGTTCCTTGAGCTCCCGTGATGAGCTTTGCGAGGTTGAAGGTTCCGTTATCCGTATCAAAAACGTCCCAGAGTGCATACCCGGCTGAGTTTTTCGAGACGCGAGGACGTGCTGCTTCTATCTGGGTTCGGTTCTCGATGATGAGAGCGCTCATGCGGCGATAGATATCGCCTTCAAAATCCTGCTGTTCCTTTTTCTTCGCGAGCTCGTCAGGGCCGAGCGCTTTGAAGGTTGTCTGCGTTCCGTCTGAAAGCACGACATCAAGCTCATCAACGTAGCGGTCAGTCTTGCCGTATTTCAATGTACGTTCACCGCCCGAGTTGTTGTTAACGATGCCGCCCATTGCAGCGAGTGAACGGGAAGCAGGGTAGGAGGGAAGTAGATAGCCTTTGGCAAGCGTCGCGTCTTCGAAGTCATGATAGAACGCACCAGGCTCTGTAACAGCGTAGCCTTCGCCAACCTCGATCACTTTATTCATGTAGCGCATGAACTCCGCAACGATGGAGCGAGTGAGCGGCCCTCCGGTCATATCCGTTCCTGCAGAGCGTGCGGTGATAGAAACATCTTCACCGTCTTCTTTGGCCTTTCGCACTGCTTTCACTAAGCTTGAAACATCATTTGCATCTTTAGGGTAGACGACAAGAGAGGGCATCCGCTCGAAGACGCTGGTGTCGCGAGAAAACTTCTTAAGTGTCGCAGCATCGTCCTCAACGTCTCCCTGGAGTAGGGATGCGAGATGTTCCTTGAGTTCCGGGGCGTTCATGACCTCCAGTATACATTCGACGCTCGCGTCATAGTGATCTTAGGATTGGGAAATGTCCCTGCATACACGCAAATGTTATACTGCCCGCTACATGTCAGTTCCTCCAGCACTTGAAATCACCGGTCTTAAGAAGACCTACAAAAAGAGCGATAAAAGCGCGACGCCAACGGAAGCTCTTAAAGGAGTATCCCTAACGGTGCCTGCAGGAGAGTTTTTCGCCTTGCTGGGGCCAAACGGAGCCGGTAAAACAACCCTTATAGGGGTACTTGCGGGCCTGGTTGAGAAGTCCGAGGGAACGGTAAAGGTAAACGGTATATGTATTGATGAGGATCCGGATAAGGTGAAGTCCTATATAGGTCTGGTGCCCCAGGAGTTCAACTTCAGCATCTTTGAGAAAGTGATCGATATCGTCCTCGATCAGGCAGGCTACTACGGCATCCCGCGTAAGGAAGCCATGCCAGTTGCTGAGCGCATCTTGAAGGATCTTGGGCTCTGGGAAAAGCGAAATGATAAGTCGCAGGCGCTCTCGGGAGGAATGAAGCGTCGCCTCATGATTGCGCGCGGCCTTATACACCAGCCAAAGATTATTCTTCTTGATGAGCCAACGGCAGGAGTCGACGTCGAGCTTCGCCGCGGCATGTGGGAATTTCTTCGACGCATCAACGGGGAAGGGACGACTATCGTCCTTACGACCCACTACCTTGAAGAAGCGGAGCAGCTCTCGCGTCATCTTGCGATCATCAATAAGGGAGTCGTCGTTACTGACGAACAAACACAAGACCTTCTTGCAAAGCACGAAAACAAAAAGCTCGAGGACATTTTCCTTGAGTTAATAAACACGCCATGAGAAATGCCGCTCTCATCGGGTTTTACACGATGGTCCGCAAGGACGTCATTCGCATATTCCGCATCTGGTCGCAAACCTTGCTTCCGCCAATCATCACGATGGCGCTCTACTTCGTTATCTTCGGTACATTCATCGGGTCGCAACTCGATCCGATCAACGGACATTCCTATATCGATTTCATCGTGCCGGGTCTTGTAATGATGACGATTATCACGAGCGCGTATATGAACACGGTGTCGACGTTCTACTTTGCTAAGTTCATCAAGAACATCGAGGAGCTCTTGGTGTCGCCTATGCCAAGCTGGGTTATCGTCGCGGGCTTTGTCGCAGGAGGCGTCGTGCGCTCATTCCTGGTCGGCTTTTTGGTTATCGTTACGTCGCTCCTGTTTACGGACCTACCCATAACGAACACGTGGGTCATCTTTGCGGCCGCACTCCTCACTTCGTTCCTGTTTTCGTTTGCCGGCCTGGTGAACGGCTTCTTCGCTAAATCCTTCGATGCTATCTCAATCGTGCCGACGTTCGTGCTGACTCCGCTTACGTACCTTGGCGGCGTCTTCTATTCGATCTCCTTGCTCCCTGAGCCGTTTCGCACCCTGTCTCTCTTCAACCCTATCCTTTATATGGTGAATGCCTTCCGGTATGGGTTCCTCGGATTCTCAGACATCAACATCGTCTTGTGCTTTGCGGTCCTTATTGGGCTCACGATCCTCTTTTTTGCCGTCACGCTCTGGCTTTTCATCCGCGGCGCAGGCTTCAAAAGCTAATTGCTTCATCAAAGGGCTACTACAGGCCCCGTATCATTAGCGTTTTCAGAGGAGCTCTTGAAAGAGCGTGAATTTCGTGTCGATGAGCGATGTCCACAGGGTTTTTGGAAGAACGGTGCGTGGTACCATGAGCCTCCAAGCAAGGAGTTGGCCGGACACAAAGAGTCACTTTTCTCGCTTGCGTCCTCGGCCGAATTATCAAACCTCTAGCCCCATGACGGTATGAGAAACATCAAAAAAAGGAACGGTTCAGTCGTCGAATTCGATGCAGTGAAGATCACCAACGCGATACGCAATGCGTTTCTCGCGATGAATGTGCCGGTTACCGAAGACACGCTTCGCGAAATGACCTTTACGGTTGTCGATGAAGTCGAGAAAGCCTTTCCAGAAGCAACTCCGTCAGTTGAAAACGTGCAGGATCGCGTTGAAATGATCCTCATGCGCGGTGGCTACCACTCCGTCGCTAAGCACTACATCGTCTATCGCTTTGAGCACACGAAGATTCGCGAAGAGAAGAAGCAGGAGACACTCGAGAAGATTGAAGAGCAGACACTGAACGTACGCACGCGCTCCGGAAAGTCGGAGCCGTTTTCAGAAGAGGAGGTTCGCACCACGCTTGTTAATTTCATAAAGGATGCAGTCGGCGTCGATGGCTTCATTGATGTTGATTCGATCGTCACGCAATTGAAGTACGAGCTTTACGAAGGCATCACGACCGATGACATCATGCGCGCAACCATCATGGTGGTGCGCTCGATGATCGAACGCGACATCGCGTACTCGAAACTCGCTGCTCGTCTCTTGCTCGACAAGATGTACCGCGATGTATTCGGTGTTGACTTCAAGAATCAGAATCTCCAAGACGCGCACGCAACGATCTTCGCGCGAAATATTCACAAGATGATCGCAGACGAGATGCTGGACCCACGAATGGGTGAGTACGATCTTGAGAAGCTTGCTCGCGCGATGAAGCTTGAGAACGAACACTTGTTTGAGTACATGGGTCTTGAGATTCTCTCGTCTCGTTACTGCATGGAGGATAAGGACACCAAGAAGCAGCTTGAGACTCCGCAGATGCTCTGGATGCGCATTGCCATGGGCCTCGCCTTGAACGAGTCTGAAGCGACTCGAGAGGCAAGCGTGCTTGAGTTCTACGACGTTCTCTCAGGCTTCTATTACACGCCTGGAGGCCGCACCCTCTTCCAGTCAGGAGCGTTGAAGGCGCAGCTCTCAAACTGCTTCCTCAACACCGTCCCAGACGATCTTGGGGCAATCTTCAAGTCCTTCTCAGACAATGCCCAGTACCTTAAGTGGTCAGGAGGCACAGGAACCGACTGGACCCCAGTTCGAGCCACAGGAACCTTTATTAAGGGCACAGGAGTAGGTTCTCAGGGCATCGTGCCGTTCCTAAAGATCGCTAACGACGTCAACCTCGCCATTAACCGCTCCGGCAAGCGCCGAGGCGCAGGCTGCGTCTACCTTGAGACCTGGCACCTTGATATCGAGGACTTCCTTGAGCTTCGTAAGAACACGGGAGATGAGCGACGCCGCACCCACGACATCAACACGGCAAACTGGATCCCAGACCTATTCATGAAGCGCGTTCGCGACGGGGGAGACTGGACCTTGTTCACGCCATCTGACGTCCCTGATCTCCATGACCTGTATGGCGCAGCATTTGAAAATAAGTACGCACAGTACGAAGCAATGGCAGACCGCGGTGAGATCAAGCTGTGGAAGCGAATTCCAGCGGGAGATCTTTGGAAGAAGATGCTCGCAATGCTCTTTGAAACGGGACATCCGTGGATCACCTGGAAGGATCCGTCGAACGTCCGTTCGCCGCAAGACCATGTGGGCGTCGTGCACAACTCAAACCTCTGCACAGAGATTACGCTGAACACGAGCGCTGACGAGACTGCGGTATGTAACCTAGGCTCGATCAACTTCGCGCGTTTCGTAGCAAACGGAAAGCTCGATCAGGAACTCATGGGCCGCGTGATCCGAACCGGCATGCGCATGCTCGATAACGTTATCGACCTGAACTACTATCCGACCGAAGACGCTCGTCGCTCGAACATGCGACATCGTCCGGTTGGGCTTGGCGTTCGCGGCTACCATGATGCCTTGTACATGCTCGGCATCAACTTCGATTCTGATGAGGCAGTCGAGTTCGCATCTGACTCTATGGAGATCGTTTCCTACTACGCGATTCTCGGATCATCAGAACTCGCTAAGGAGCGCGGTGCATATGAGACCTACAAGGGATCCAAGTGGGATCGCAACCTCTTCCCGCAAGACACGATCGAGCTTCTTGCAAAAGAACGCGGTGAAGCGATCGATCTGCAGTACGAAGGTAAACTTGATTGGACACCAGTGCGCGAGCACGTTGCCAAGTACGGCATGCGTAACTCAAACACGATGGCGATCGCGCCAACCGCATCAACGGCAAACTTAGTCGGCTGCATCCCTTGCGTAGAACCTATCTACAAGAACATCTACGTGAAGAGCAACAAGGAAGGGGACTTCGTCGTCGTGAACAAGTACCTCATCGAGGACTTGAAGAAGAACGGCCTTTGGAACACAGGCATGCTGAACCGCATCAAGTACGCAGACGGCTCCATCCAGACGATCGAAGAGATCCCGCTTGAGCTTCGTGCCAAGTATAAGGAGGTGTTCGAAATCGATGGACGTTGGCTCGTGAAGGCCGCAGCAGAGCGCGGCAAGTGGATCGACCAGTCCCAGTCCCTGAACATCTTCTATAACGGTACGTCAGGCAAGGATCTTTCCGACGTGTACTTCCTCGCTTGGAAAATGGGTCTCAAGACCACGTATTACCTCCGTACGCTTGGAGCGTCCCAGGTAGAGAAATCAACGGTCTCAACCGCAGAGTTCGGCGCAACCCATACCCGTGGCGCCTCTATCGTCTCGACCGCAATGGCGTCTATTGAAACAGCGCCGGTGGCTGAAGTTGCAGCTCCGTCAGTGCCAGAGGGCTTTAGCCCTGAGGAGTGGAAGGCGAAGCTTGCCAGAGTGGCCGCAGGGGAGGAGTCAGGGGTGTGCGAGAGCTGCGAGAGCTAGAAACGAAAAGCCCCGAAAGGGGCTTTTTTGTTGAAACAAGGCCGTAGGACGGTCTTAGTAGAGGCTTTCCTTTTCCCGCTTTTAGGGACGTGTCTTAATCCGCTCTCCACACCTTGCACCGTACGGTTATACGCGAGAAAATACGAGTCCAACCAACGCCGAGCACTTGTCTGCTCAATTAGTAACTAACCAGGAATCCACCATGCCAATTAACAAAGGAGCCACGCCAGTTGATGTTAATGCACGCCGCGTCATAAACGGAAAAGATGCCGATGTGATGCAGCTTTACCCGATGCGCCACACGTTCGCATGGGAAGCGTACCTTGCCGGAAACTCAAACCACTGGCTGCCAACTGAGATTTCAATGCAACGCGACATTGAGCAGTGGAAATCAAAGGATGTTCTCTCTGCTGACGAGCGCCAGGCCTTTGAAACGGTGCTTGGTTTCTTCACGACCGCTGACTCCATCGCGGCAAACAACGTCGTGCTCGCGCTCTACAAGCACATCACGTCGCCTGAGTGCCGCATGTACCTTCTTCGCCAAGGATACGAAGAAGCGATTCACACGCACGCGTATCAGTACATCGTTGAGTCACTCGGTATGGACCAATCGAGAATCTTCAACATGTATCGTCAGGTGGAATCCATCTACAACAAAGACAACATGGTGCTCGCGCTCAACGAAGGAATCTTCGCGCCTGACTTTAAGACCGGTACGTTCGAGAACGATCAGAAGTTCCTCGAGAACCTCTGCGTGTTCTCGCTTATTCTTGAAGGCATCTTCTTCTACTCCTCGTTTGCGGTTATGTTCGGCTTCCAGCGCCAGAACAAGCTCACTGGTTCTGCAGAACAAATCCAGTACATCATGCGCGATGAGTCGCAGCATCTTAACTTCGGTATCAACTTGATCAACTCAATCAAGGAGGAGCAGCCGGAACTCTGGACTCCTGATTTCCAGGCTCACATCATTGATCTCGTGAAGCGCGCAGTTGTCCTTGAATACACATTCGCGACGGAAGTGTTCCCGCGCGGTATCTTCGGTATGAATGCTGCAGGCTTCAAGCAGTACATTGAGCACATTGCAGATCGTCGCCTCGAGTCTGTCGGGCTTCCTCAGCAGTTTAAGGTTGCCAACCCGTTCACGTGGATGAGCGAGGCCGTAGACCTCAACAAGGAGAAGAACTTCTTCGAGACTCGCGTTACCGAGTACAAGACCGGAGGCCAGCTCTCCTGGTAACCCTAGGAGTTGCGAGGAAGCACCTTGCGAAGCTCTGCAATTCCAACAGGCTTCACGAGATGGTGGTCAAAGCCCACTTCCTTCGCGCGATCAAGATCGTCATCCTCACTATAGCCGGTGAGGGCCACAAGCGTGCCTGCGTATCCTTGTGCTCGTAGGGTCTTCGCTACGTCATACCCGCTTTGATCAGGGAGGCCGATGTCGAGGAGAATGGCATCGGGCGTGAACTCCTCAACCCGTGCAAAAACCTGTTCGGCGTCATAGGCGTACTCAATTTCATACCCTTTGATTTCCAACAGTTTCCCAATACCCCAGGCCGCAGCATCATTATCATCAACGACGAGGACTTTCTTTCCGGCCCCCGGCGCTTTATCAGACCCTGAAATAGGGGAGGGGATAACGATTTTTGCTTCAGGCGCTTTTCCTGTAGACAAAGGCAGCAGAACGCTGAACTGGCTGCCTTTGTCTTTCCCTTCGCTACGCACTTTTACGGTTCCTCCGTGCATCTCAATGAGATTTCGTACCAGCGCAAGTCCTATCCCAAGACCCTGGCGGGTGCGTTGTCCCAGCTCAACTTGAAGGAATGGTTCGAAGATGCGCGAGATCATTTCTTTCTCAATGCCAACGCCCTGATCGACGACCAGCACCTCTGCAATAGAGCCTGATTGCCGAACGGTAAGGGAGACTTCCTCGCCCATGTTCGAGAACTTCGAAGCGTTCGTGAGCAAGTTCGTGAGCACTTGCTCAATGCGCACCGGGTCAGCCTCAATAAGCACTGGAGTATCAGGTAGGTTAAGTAGAAGCGTTTGATCGCGTTCTTTAAAGTAATGATCTGCGGAGAGAGCGGCGTGACGGGCAAGCGCTGAGAGATCAACAGTTTCTTTTTGAAGCGAGAGCTTTTGCTCAGTTATGCGCGAGACGTCCAGAAGATCATCAAGGAGGCGCTTCACTGTCTGCATACGGCTATGCATGACGTCGAGCGTCCCAGCGTCTTCACCTGAGACCTTTGCTTTTAGTAAATCTATCCCGCTTGCAATAGGAGCCAGTGGATTGCGAAGCTCGTGGGCAAGCATGGCGATGAATTCAGTTTTTGCACGGTTTTGAGACGCGAGCTGATCGAGAGCTCCACGGAGGTTTTGCACTTGGGATATAAGAAGCGACTGAGCCATGGTTCGCTCGTCTTGAAGGGATACAAGGACATAAAAGATGAGAGCGATGATGTTTAGGAATATCTGCACCTGAAAGAGCCGCATTCCAAGATCCTCTGCACCTGGAGCCCCCATCCCGTACATGGTTCCGGAGATCGCGACGACCGCAAGGAAGACAAGCGCAAGCGTCAGGAAGCGCGTTCCCATGCGAAGAGCCATCCAGAAGAAGGGAACCAGCAAGAAATAGACGAGCGAGATATTCAAGACGGCGACGACCCCATCCCAAAAGAGCGGCACGCTGATAAGAGCGAGAAGGCCAAAGGCCGCTGCAATCTCAAGAATCTCGGACCATGACCGATTGAAGTAGGGCTTTGACAGCCAGCGCATCACAAACGGAGCAAAAAAGAGGAGTGAGAACAAGGTGCCCGTGTACCACGAGATCAGCGTGACGCTTGAGGGGGCAATGCCGTAGAAGTGCTGGTTCAACGGGCCAAGGATAAACATCCCAACAAGGGGAACAAAAATGGCAAGAACAAGGCTTGTGCCAAGCACTGCAAACATGTCCCGAAGACGATGGAAGATCGGATCAACGTTGAGCTTGCGCAAGAGCCAGGCCCCGAGGACAGCCTGCAGGGTGTGAGCAACTGGCAATACCGCCATCGTGACCAAGGTCGACCCATTCAAGATGTAGCCAATAAGGGAGGCGAAATAGACAAACGGCCAGAGGATAAGGCCTTCAAGAAAAAGTCCGCCTAGGGCGATGCCTGAAGCGGGGAAGATGATCGCTGGGGCGGCAAATAGGGCGCTCGAAATGCGAGTAGCCGCTATGTAAGCGATCATGAGAAGGGCCCCCGATCGCCAGTGGCGTTTGGTGCGGGGGTACGAGACCGTGATGCCGAAAAGTCTCATATATGCCTAAGAGTGCTGTTTGTGTACCATAACGCACAATTCAGGCAATCTACAACCTTATATACGAAAAACCCCGCCGCAGCGGGGCCTCCCAGGGTAGGGCATTGGTCTATTTTAGACGGGTAAGACGGCTCCGGCAGCACCGGACTAGGGTCTTTTGTATCATGTGGACCCGGAAGATTAGGTGAAGCGGATACCTGTCAGGGCTTTTGGCTGTGGAATACTCATTAAGGGCCTGAGGTCGTCAGCAAACGGCCTAGAATAAGGGTATTACAGCGAGTGCTACTATTGACATATGTATGAATGATGTCATAGGCATTGACAAAATGGCCTCTCCTTGCTAGTATCAATGCATCGCCGGCGAAAGCCGGTTTTCCTTTATGCATGCAATCGCTATAGCCCTTGTGGGCTTGTTTGCTATCGCGGGAACCCCCGCACCGGAGGTTTCGGCTCCTATTGCCGAAGCAGCCGAGGTAGCAACCACCACCCTTGCCGTCGCTACCCCGACGAGCGTTGTCCGCGCCTCAGGCGAGGAGGAACTGCTCGTAAAGCTGACGTCTTATAACGCCGTACCTGAGCAGACCGACCATAATCCGAACCTGACCGCCTCTGGAGCGCGTTCAAACCCGGAAGTCATCGCTGCCCGCTCAGTTGACCTTGCCGGGACCCTTCCGTACGGAACCATCGTCGCTATCACCCGAGAGTCAGTGGACTCTGAGAACTGCCGCTTCGGGGCTGTTGAGCACTTGATCGGCTACCGCGTTATCGGGGACAGCATGCACTCCCGCAAGCGCCAGCAGGTAGACGTCCTCTTGAACCAGGCGGATACCGTCCCTGTGCACGGGATCCAGACCAACCCGAGCCTTGCCCTTGGTGTCTGCATCGGAGTCTCGGTCCGTGTCATCGGAAAGGTAGCCCTAAGCGACATTCCTGAGACCCAGGAAGACCTCCGTGCCCTGGTCGAAGACGACACCTTCGCTCTTCGCTAGATTTAAAGACAGCCAAAACCCGCAGCCCTTGTGGCTGCGGGTTTTGCATTACCCTCCTTTGACCGGCAGCTCTCCTTAGCTACAATCAATATATGGGCGTGTATCCGCCTTGCTCGCCTCATCGGGAGGGTAGTGATGATCAAGAAAAGCGCGAAGAAAAAACGGATTAAGCACCGGCAATCTTCTCCAACGGTTCGCAAGAATCGTCGGGAGCGAAGGGAGCGTAAGCGCAACGTTCGCTACCAGATGAGCCACGGGTTCATCCAGCAAGCGACCAGCTGACGACCTCGTTCCCATTCTCGATTTATCAAAACTGGGCGTCGACTCTCATGTCGGCGCCCAGAGTTTGTATACGCTGTATATATCGTGTTGACCGCAAGCGTCTATGCCGCTAGTATCGTCCAAATGGGCGTAGCGTTCGCCTGCAGTTAGGGGAGAATTCTCTTGGCCAAGCGTCTAAGAGCGGATCGAAAGCAGATCCAAGCCAAAGCGGTAAACCACGTTAAAAAACGTCGGGAGAAACGCCGTCCGGTGCGAAGTCTGATGCCAGAAAAGCCGATCACCAAGGGTATCCGTAAAGGTAAGCCCATGGGCGGTCGCTAGGCAGCAGGCAAGCACTAGTTCCACCTTTAACGAAGAAGAGGGCGTCGGAGAACTTCATGTCTCCGGCGCCCTTGATCATTTAATCAAAGAAATCAATCAGGTACGGATCAATCTCTCGCTGGTCCAGGTCGTAAAAATTCTTATCGTCATTCCGCAGGTCTCGGGCAAGATCTTCTCCAACAAAGCGCCAGTGCCACGGTTCGTACTGGTAGTACGCGTTTCCTTCAGGGTAGGAAAGTATGAACCCATATTTATATGCGTTATGCGTGAGCCATTCAAATGCTTCGCTGTCATCAAACCCTACGAAATTGCCTCCCACGTCTTTAGTAGTGAAATCGATGGCTGTCCCGAGCTGGTGCTCTGAGTATCCTTGCTCGGCGGAGAAAGCGTTTGCCCCTGAGCCGTACCGGACCGTATAGCTTGCCTTAAGGCCCCCTTGCCGCCCGAAGGACCGGTAGGAAGAGGCGACGAGAAGCTCAACGTCGTCATCTTTTGCATCCTCAAGAAGCTCAGTGAGAAACGGGAGCATCTGTGCATGCACCTCCTCAAGCTTCTCTTCGTTAAACCGGTAGCCAACATCTACCGTAGCCAGGGCCGAAGGAGCATAGTTCTCGTTGAGGAAGTAGACCTTAGAGTATTTCTGCAAAAGCTCAGGATCCATCTTCGAGAGCTTATCGAGCTTGCCCACAGTGCCGCTGATCTCGCTGATCTTTCCTTCAAACGCATCGTTCCGATCTTTCTCGGCCTGAAGCGCGTCCGCAAGAACGTCACTTTCCGCTTCTTCTGTCCGAAGCTTCTCCTGAAGCATTGCGGATGTCGTCGTTGCCTCTTCAAGGGCAATGCGGGTATCGGTAAGCGCCACAGTCTTTTGGTAGTAGAGATAGGAGATAACCCCAAACAATATGACGATGAGTACTCCTAGGGCGGCTGCTAGTTGGGTGTTCCGCTTCATACGATGCCCCATGGTAGCACGAGGCACTTTTAGGTGCGCGGATCGCTCTTTTTCCACTCAATGATCGTTCCAGCGCGCCGCTCGATCTTATCTGCAGCTCGTATATGCCTTTTATTGGTAGCAGGTACGAGTGCATGGTGCTTAGCATCTCGAAGGGCGTGGGCTATGGCCCAGAGATTCTTCTCACTTGTCACCCAGTCTTTTCCAAACTGGGTGAGACGTAAGGGATCTGAATACGCACGCAAAGTCTTAGCACCTGTCTTGTTTACAAAGTATTCATGGAAATAGGAGAGAGCGAGCTCGCGGACGGTTTTGTATATGGGATCCCGGAAGCGAAGAGATGAATGGTTGGTCTTTGAGATGGCACCCCAGTAGCCATTAATGCGATACAGGGCAACTGCGTGATCGTCGTCCCCGTTGGCAGACTTGAGGTTCATGAGGAGCGGCCTTTCCCCGTACGCCCAGAGCGCGGCAGCTGCAAGCAGTGCTCCTTCGAGGCAGTGCGCCTTCTTTGCTTTGAGGACATGTGAAGGGCTCATGCAAGTCTCACCCTGCTTCTCGTAGTTTATGGGAAGGGTGTCCAGAAAGTCTTGGATTTTCTTAGGGGTTGAGAGTTTCTTGAACGCTGGAAGCATTCATAAATGATACGCTCTCGCCCCCAAGCGTCAAAAGTGGCGCGGACTCGATATTTTATTTATACTAGAAACACTATGACTCTCATTGCTCGATCACTTAGTCTTGTTTTCGTTCTTGCTCTCGTTCTCGGAGGCGCTCCTTCCGCGCGCGCTGCTGATATCGAAGTTTCCGGCTGGATTCCGTATTGGAGCGGCTCAAAGGGAACCAAGGATGCGCAAAAGAACTTGAAGGACCTGGACATGATCCACCCGTTTGCCATTGGCGTGCAGCCAGACGGCACCCTCAAGGATCTTGCGGGACTCACAAAAAGCAGCTGGTCCAAACTTCTGAAGGACGCCAAGAAAAAGAAGGTGCTCGTCGTTCCTACCGTCATGTGGAGCGATACCGTAAACATCCAGAAGATTCTTTCGGATTCGAAACTTCGTGCCGATCACGTGAAGCGGATCGCTGACCTGGTCAAGAAAGGAAAGTATGACGGAGTCGATATAGACTACGAAGGGAAGTCGGCAGCCACAAAGATCTACTACTCCCTGTTCCTTAAGGAACTCGATGCGGCGCTAGGCAGCAAGATGCTTGTCTGCACCACCGAAGCGCGAACGCCTCCGGATTCCCTCTACCGTGTTATCCCGCCTGTCATTGAGTACGCAAACGACTACGTCGAGATCAACAAGTACTGCGACCGTGTGAACCTCATGACCTACGACCAGCAGCGAGCTGACTTGAAGCTTAACGACGCACGAAAGGGCTCACCCTATATGCCCCTCGCTGACATTGAGTGGGTGCGCAAAGTCGTGAACTTCACAGCGCAAACAATCAGCAAGGACAAGATCGTGCTTGGCGTTGGGACGTACGGACGCGAAGTAGAAGTAACGGTTGCCCCAGACTGGTACAAGGGCTACCGCATGCTCTGGTCTGTGAATCCTGAGTACGCGCTTGATACGGCTGATGAATATGATGTAACGCCAAGCCGGAACTCCGCGGGAGAATTGTCCTTCTCGTATATCCCTGACGACTCCGGAACGCGTCTCCTCTCTTCTGTCTCAGCTCCCAAGGGAACGGCAAGCGGCAACGAAGTCGCTGCACGCGCGCTTGCGCAGGCAAACAAGACGGGACAGGAAGTGAAGTTCAATCTCGTCTGGTGGAGCGATGCAGAGGCGATCGAAGACAAGATCGACCTTGCGCAGTCCCTTGGCCTCAAGGGCGTAGCGATCTTCAAGATAGACGGAGGCGAAGATTCGGATCTTTGGAAGAAGCTCGATTAGCTGTATGCCGCGCACTAAACGGAAAGGGAAGTTTGTCCCAGGGGGATTTAAGGTGGTCGTGAAGCGCTCACATGCAGGGCTTGGGCTTTTTGCCGGGGAAGAGATACCGAAAGGCGCTTGCATCATCGAATACAAGGGACGCACCATCTCAAGCGAGGAGGTGTATACGAGCCGAAGTAAGTATCTGTTCGAGGTGAACAAGCGAAAGACCATAGACGGAACCATGCGCTCTAATACCGCGCGCTACATAAACCACTCCTGCCGGCCTAACAGCGAGATTGAGATACGCAATAAGCGCGTCTTTGTGATGGCACGGCGCAAAATCAAGGAAGGAGAAGAGTTTTCCTACGATTACGGCAAGGAATACTGGAACGATTACATCAAGCCGAAAGGCTGCTCCTGCGAGAAGTGTTCACCCTAGCCTACGGTTCTTGAGGCATATTGGGTGCGTCCGCAGGCTCAAGACCTTCGTCGCTTCCCAAGCTTTGAGGAGGTAGTTCAGGGATGCCAGGAAGAGTACCGTCCTCGTTTAGCAATTCCTCAATCAGTGTATCCACGCCCTCAAGCGATGGTTGGTAGGGGTCATAGGGCAAGGCCATACCGTTCTCACTTGAAGAGGCTGTAGTAGCGCCTTGCACGCCTGCGTTTGGGGCGTAGGCAGTTGCTGTCCCAAAGGTAAGCAAGAACACTGAGAAACGAAGTACGGATTGCCACAGCTTTGTTCGGCGTTTAGGTGCGTCTATGAGCACCGAATCGCTTTCTTGGATTCTTTTCTGTTCCTCAAGAACGGGGAGAAGTGTTCGTTGATAAAAAGCGGCCATGTCATATACGTCTTTAGTTCCCATCGCATCTCGCCACGCTACCGCGTACGAATGGAGAGCGGTAGAGAACTCCTTGCGCGCTTCGTCCACGCTTATGCCAAGATAACCTTCTCCCGCCCACATGCTCTTGTAGCGAGTAAGGAAGGTGGTAGCAGCTTTCTCAAACGCTTTTCGTTCAGTCTCAGTCTTTTCGAATGCCGCCTCTCGCTGCGCAAGCTGCTCGTCAGAATCCTGCGTAAGAGGTGTGTCAAGTTCGTCAGCAAACGTTGATTCGGCCTTCCCAAACACAGACACCAGATTGCCTGTCTCGTCGACGTGCACCCACATGGGGACGCCAAGCTTCGCAAATATCGTTTCTGCCTCTCTACGAAGGTTAGTAAAGGTAGCTTTGTCACCTGTCTTGAAGGGAAGGGTTCGTTGTATCTCCTGAAGCTTTTGTTTTGCTTCTTTGAGCATTTTTTCCTCAAGACCATCTTCTTCGGTTACATGGAAGCGAGCAGCGATTTCCGCCATCTTCATTTGCTTTCGGTTTTCTATCTCCGTATATGCTTTCTCAAAGAGAGGACGCAACTCCTGCATTTGCTTTGCTCCTTCTGCCCAAGTGCGCCACTTAGGACCTTCAAGGCCTGGTTGTTTCTGTCCATCAAATGCCATAGATAAATAAAATATACCCTATATACACAGGTTTACTTTCCACAGCTCCAATTTTCATTCATCTGTCCTTCATGATAAATCAACGTATCATGCATAAATGATGCGTCCCAAAACTGCTCTCGTCCTGCTCGTCATCTTCTGCGTGCTTCTTGGCGGATACGCCGCCTATGATTATGTGAAGAAAACGCCGCCAAGCTGGTTGATCAAGGCCGTAACGAAGACAGACCCGCCCCCACCGCTTCCGGCAGGACCTGTCGCACCTTTTCCCGTTCCTGAAGGATTCATAGCAACCATTTACTCGAGAGATACTCCCGGGGTCCGTGTCCTCACTCGAGACCCTAATGGCGTTCTTGTTGCTTCGCTCCTTAACTCAGGAAAGATCGTCGCGCTTCCTGACGAGAATAATGACGCAGAGGCTGATGAGGTCATCACGATACTTGAAAACCTAAACAAACCGCACGGCATCTTGTTTGACTGTGATGAGGGGGGAAGTTGCTTCCTCTACGTAGGCGAGGAGGGCGCGGTGAAGCGTTACAGCTATGACCCAGCGGCTCGTACTGCAACCTATGACGAGACGCTGCTCACTACTCCAGCGGGATCCGGGCACTTCACCAGGACCTTCCTCATGCATCCTGACAGCAACACATTGCTCGTTTCGATCGGCTCCTCTTGCAACGTCTGTAACGAAACCAATCCGCTTCGCGCAACGATAACTGCCATAGACCTCACAACCGGAGATTCAGAAGTGTATGCGACAGGACTTCGTAATGCGGTATTCCTCGCGCTCCATCCAGTCACGGGAGAGATCTGGGCCACTGACAATGCTCGTGATCTCCTCGGGGACAATATTCCTCCTGACGAAGTGAATATCATCCGGAAGGGGAATGACTATGGCTGGCCTATCTGCTACGGAAATAATGTTCACGACACCGACTTCGATAAGCGGCAGTACATCCAAAACCCCTGCACAGGAAAGATTTCTCCGCACCTAGCGCTCCAGGCGCACTCAGCAGCTTTGGGAATCGCTTTCGTGCCTGAGGAAGGATGGCCGGAAGACATGTGGCATGACGCTCTTATCGCGTATCACGGTTCTTGGAACCGCAGCACTCCGACCGGCTACAGCGTCGTGCGCTTTGACCTTGCGCCAAACGGCATGCCGGTCTCAACCACGCCCATAGACTTCATGTCTGGTTTTCTGCCTGAAGGCGGAGACGAAGATAGCGTCCTTGGACGCCCGGTAGGGCTTCTTGCAGAGCCCGGAGGCGTGGTCTTCGTATCAGATGACCGCTCAGGTGCGATTTACCGGGTAGCCTGGCAGGGACAATAACCTTGTACCTACAAGCTCAATTTTTGACTCGGGGCTAAAAAACACGTAAGTTATGTAAACGGACCACGCCATGGGGGCGTGGATTTCGTCTACCCAGGGTCAGAAATGACCTAGCGAGGGGAGCAGTTCTATGAAAAGTGCAATTTTCGGTTCAGTTGCAGTTGCGGCCATCATGATGACGGCTTCAGCGCCTGCGTGGGCCCAAGATGTCGAAAGCCATCAAGGACCTTATGTTGGAGCGGATATGGTCGGCGTGTCGGCGCCGATCACCTACACCGGTGGAAAGCCTGACCCCGATCTTAGCGGGGCGTTCGCCGGTATTACTGTGGGCTACAACCACCAGTTCGACAACAACTTTGTTCTCGGCGTTCGCGTAAGCTACGCCGCCGGACAGTTGTCGGCTTGTGAAGACGATGGAAACTTCATCGATCAGTGTGCATGGCTTCGGAGCCTGCTCACCGGTGAAGTCGTTGCTGGGTGGTCATTGGGGCGCTTCATGCCCTATGTGACGGCCGGCCTGACGCAGCGGGAGGCTGAAATCTCCCAAACGTGCGTCAGACGCGCCGTCGCATTTCCGGTCTCGCCAGGCAGCCACTGTTCGTTGAACGGCGGCGACTTCGGCTACGAGCGGTATGCCACCCTCGACGATACCGCGCCAACGTACGGCGCGGGCATCGAATACAACGCTACTGATCAGTGGGCCTTCGACTTGAGCTATCGGCACACTGACTTCGGGCGAGTGATCACCTCGCTCGGGAACAACGGAAACGCTGTTCCTGCTCCGATCCCGGACACCGACCCGGACCAGGTGGTGGACGCCGTCTATTTTGGCGGCCGCTATCGCTTCAACTGAACCAAGCACCAAATAACAACCCCATACTAACGACTGAACGGCGGACCCTAGGGCCCGCCGTTTTTCGATTTCTTTCCTGTTGCTAGCGTTTCTTTGCAGTTTTCTTTCCCTGTGCTGCCAAGCGCGCTGCCTTGATTGCAAGGCGCTTAGCCGTCTTATGCGGACGGGTTCGTATCTTCTTCGGACTCACTCCATGACTGTTTGCGGCCATATAAATTGCGTAGCTGGTATCCTGATACTCTACTACGCAATCCAGCAAATAGCTCATGCGGGTCCTGCATATTAAGGAAACCTTCATGTAAGATGCCTCATGATGCGGCATCAGTCTATCTAATCCTTCCATGCTCCAAGACCCAATCCAGACACGTTCACTTGCAGTGGGAGCGATTATTAATACGACGAGCGGCGGCACTAATGACGCTACCAAAGATAAGCTAGAAGCTATTATCAGCGAAGCAGGGGTCGTGGGTGCACAGATATGGTCTGTAGAAGCAGAGAAGCTAGAGGGCGCGTTCGCGCAGGCACTCAGTCATGACCTCGATGTCCTCATCGTCTTTGGCGGGGACGGCACTATCCGCACCGCAGCGCAGGGCGCAACGATGGAAGGACCAGTGTTGCTCCCGCTTCCCGGAGGGACTATGAACCTCCTGCCAAAGGCACTTTATGGCGATATGGGATGGGAAGAGATCGTACGTACGACTTTTGAACGGCCGAGCGTGCGCACTATTTCCGGAGGGAAAGTCGGCAAAGAACGATTCTTCATAGCGGCTATCTTTGGCGCTCCGGCACTTTGGACAAAGGCTCGCGAAGCGCTTCGAGAAGGAGAGCTTGCCACTGCACTTGAGGAAGGGAAGCAGGCACTTGAAAACTTATTTGCATCAAAAGTGAACTACAGCTTTAACGAGCTGCATGAGGGAAGCGCCGAGGCAGTGTCAGTCATCTGTCCTCTCATTTCAAACACGCTTGCAGATGATCGGCAGGTACTGGAGGCTGCAGTAATCGATGCGCCTGGGGCAGGCGAGCTTCTCCAGCTAGCGAGCGCTGCGGCGTTTGGCGAGTGGCGTGATGCACAGAATGTGGCGGTCGTAACCACAAAGCATGTTCGGATCTCCTCGGAAACACAGATCCCGGTCATCGTGGACGGGGAGATGATAAGCGCTGGGACAACGCTTGACGTTGAGTTTGTGCCGGAAGCATTTAAAGTGCTTGTCCCTGCCTCTGCATGAAATATTTTCTCGACTTTGACCGCACGATATTTGATACTCCTGCGTTTAAGAAAAGCGTAGCGCGGCGTCCAACACTGACTGAGCTCTGGCGGCAGCTTGGAGCAGCCATCCAAGAGCTTCGAAGCCCTTCGGAAAACGATTCCCGGCAGCGAAGGTTCATGCGCACGCTTGGTACATTCCTCAGCCACGGAAGGTTCGTCCTTTCTCCTCAAGACTTGAAGAAGTATCTCTATCCGGAAGTCGCTGCATTTCTTGCAGACCACAACTGCACCATTGTTACCTATGGAGTAGAGATGTTCATCCGCGCGAAAGTTATAAGCGCCCTCACTGATCTTCCTGTGCAGAACGTTGTGTACACCAGCAGGAGAAAAGGGCCTACGATACGAAGGCTTACCGAGGACAAGGAAGCCGCCCCATTTGTCTTTGTGGATGACGCGCGGTTTCAGCTTGAATCCGTGGCCAGATGGTGTCCTGAGGTCATCGTGATAGAGATACGGCGAGATTCTCTTCCAGGAGACGGTCGCTGGCCCGTTGCCCACACGCTAGATGACCTCGCTACTCTCGTAGCAAGAACGTAGGAATGGATACTATCTATACGATTGGGCACAGCAACAAGTCTTTGTCTGAATTTCTTCAGAAGCTTGAAGAGAAGGGAATAGACACACTCGTTGATGTGCGCACCTTCCCGCGTTCTCGCTTTTGCCCGTGGTTTAACGAACGTAGCCTTAGTGAGAAACTTCCCAAGAAGGGAATCAGCTATCTGGGAAGAGGCTCCAGCCTTGGAGGCAGGGGAGTTAACACCGCGTACGAGGAAACCATAGACGAGGTGGTGCAGCTCGTGAAGAGCGGAAAGAAGGTAAGCGTCATGTGTTCTGAAGGGGACTATCGGTCCTGTCACCGCCTTACTATGCTTACCCCCTCGCTCCAAGAAAGAGGACTTGGCGTTGAGCATATTCAACACGAAAAGCGTGCTAAGTAACCAAGTCTTTTGTTATAAGATATACGTATGGCAGAACTGAAGACACAACTTACCAAGGCGAGCGTCACGGCTTTTATTCAAACAGTGCCTAACCCTCAGAAGAGGAAGGATGCTACTGCTCTCCTAAAACTCTTTAAGGAAGTGACTAAAGAAAAGCCTAAGATGTGGGGTGCAAGCATCATTGGGTTCGGCTCCTATCACTACAAGTCGACCAAAAGCGCGCAGGAAGGGTACTGGCCTCTTACTGGATTTTCTCCACGCAAGCAGAACCTGACGCTCTACGTCATGTCAGGATTTGCTGATCAAAAGACGCTTCTGAAGAAGTTAGGTAAGCACAAAACGAGCGTAGGATGTCTGTATATCAACAAGCTAGAAGATGTGGATATGAAAGTTCTCAAGCAGATCATCAAGAAGTCCGTGGTGGAGATGAAGAAGAGGAATAAGTAACACTACTTCTTTTCGTCTTTCTTAGGCAACAGTGGAATAAAGGATGTCAGAACGATTAACCCACAAACTGCGTAGAGCCATGTATCGTCACGACCGTTTACCCACCAGGTGACTCCAAGGAATATAAGTACTCCGACAAGAAATACACCTGCAACCATGTGTAGTTTAGCTTTCGTTTTCATACTTACAGTATTCCAAGAAATACCGTGTAATGCTATCTGCTCCGCGGGTAGGATTCGAACCTACGACCAATCGATTAACAGTCGACCGCTCTACCACTGAGCTACCGCGGAATGTAACGCGCCCAACGAAGGGCGTATGGGCATTCTAGCCGAATTCGTCGAATGGGCAAATGGTATACTTCGCGCCCAAGCCATGTACGTACGCGTCCAGGTACAGCCCTCCGCCAAGAAAGAGTCTCTCATCCAGACTGATGAAAAGACCTATTCCATTTCGGTCAAAGAACCGGCCGCGCGAAACCAGGCAAATGATCGCGTCCGCTCGCTCCTTGCCTGGGAGTTTCGTATCCCGATTACGAAGATCAAGCTTATCTCAGGACACCGCTCGCCGAGAAAGATCTTCGATATCGACACCTAAGCGCCTTCAGAGAATTCTTTATATCCCGTCTCTTTCTTTCCTTCAGGAACGATACGCTCAGGAGTAAACATCCCGTTCGTAAACGTCGCGGTCTTTATCTTCACCCGTAGTTTCTTGCCGTTTTTTTCCATGAAAAAGTAGGTCCCAGGAGACTCTGCATACGCTCGGTACTTATTCCAATTCTTCTGAGGGTCGTCCTGCAAGGAAAGCTCGCCTTCAGACTTCTCAATGCGTCCGCAGGTCGTGGCCTCACCAGCGTCTTGAGGGGTAGCTGGAAGCGTACCTTCTAGAAAAGCGGGAAGGGTATCTGCAAGGAGTTCTGCTCCGATCTGGACAAGTCTCGGGCGAAGTTCCCGAGTAGTCTCAGTAGGCTCGATCGCCACTTCCTTCATTGCAATCAGATCTCCTGCATCAAGCTCATACACCATTTTCTGTATCGAGACACCGGTGACCGTCTCGTTATTGAGAAGCGCTGACTCGACAGGGGAAGCACCTCGATACTTTGGGAGAAGGGAATAATGGATGTTGAGCACTCCAAGCGGGAAGGATTCGATAATCGCGCGAGGAAGTATCTTTCCGTAAGCAACCACGATCGCATAGGAAGCTCCATAGGAGCGGATCTGTTCAAGCACTTCGCTATCAAGCCGCTCCGGCGTTAAGACGGGAATCTTGTTTTCCTCTGCTACTACCTTAGTTGACGAAGGCGCATACGAGAGGCCGCGGCCTTGGCGCGCGTCAGGCGAAGTTACTACTGCTAGAGGCACAAACCCGCGTTCGATCAGTACGGAAAGCGTATCGCTCGCCACATAGGGCGTTCCAAAGTAAATGAATGAGTTACTGTTCATCGGAAGGGGGACCATGTCGCCAGCAATCAGTTGCCTGGTCAATAAACAGAATGCCGTCTAGGTGATCTATCTCGTGCTGGAAGATTTGTGCAAGGAGCCCTCCAGCACCTCTCGTGAACTTCTTCCCAGATTCGTCATACGCCTCTACGGTGGCGCGCTCAAAACGAGGCACATATCCATAGAGGTCGCGGACCGAAAGGCAGCCTTCGTCCATGATGACGCGCTTGCGTGAACTGCGGATGATCTTCGGGTTTATGAATACGCCTAGGTCAGGCGCTGAGCCTGCTGTTCGTGTCTTGCGATTAGTGCGGTCATAGCGGACAACGAACAGGCGCTTCGAAACCCCGATCTGGGGAGCGGCAAGCGCTACCCCGACTGAATAGTCGTTTTGCTCGACATCGAGCAAATCGGTCATCTTTTTGATGAGTGACGTGAGCTCTTTGGAGCCAAACTCCTCCTTGGAAAAGGGTTTAGCGATCTCGCGGAGTACTGGGTCTCCTTCCTGGACGATAGACATGGCAAGACTATAACAGAAAACTGGCCGGCGCTTGAAGTAAGCAACCGGCCAGCTCTTCCTTCATCCTCGTAGCCTGAGCCAGCGGGAGAGGACGAAGGGCGCGACGGAGCAATAAACATGCGTGCGAGGCACGCCGCTCAACATCGCTAAAACAGTATTCCGGGAACAAGGGGGGTGCGAGGCGGCGAAATCACGTAGGCCGCCCCGCACCGGTTGGGCCAGGGAGGCTGCGAAACGATCCCTGACTTATGCAAGAGCATACCTTTCGCGCATGGAAGGTCAAGAACTAAAAAGGATTTTCTGTGACGTGCTTCTTCGGATCGATCTCCCACCAGAACTTCTTACTAAAATGTTTGGACTGATTGCAGACGCTTTGGAGGTAATACAAATCTTTGGTCGGGATACCCTGGAGAATCCGTCCAAGACGCGCCATCGAAAGGAGGGGAAGTCCGTCCTTAGCGCGCGACGCGTTCAAGCGCGTGATGAAATAGCGCATCAGTTCGCCTCGCTCTGTTTTGCGCGTCTTCTCATTAGTGATGCGCGAAACGAGGTCACCGATGTGCTTCATAGAGAGAGCTGATAGAAGAGTTTGCCGTCTTGAACGAGTATCTTGCCGTCTGTACCTGGAATGCCAATCGGAGCGATTCCTTTATAGAGAGGAGCAAAGAAGCGCGGGTCTCGGGGATCAAGCTCGAGCACGTAGACCATGTTCCCGGAAGACACCAGAAGGGCATCGTCTCGGCCAGGAAGCGGGGAGACGGAGCGGAGTGTGCCTGTTGGCGGGAAGATAACGGTCGTTGCGCACCCTTCGCCAATGCAGAGGTAGTCAGGAGGTGTCGTGCAGGTCTCGGTCGTTGTCGCTTCCGCAACGATTCGGTTCTGGGCGGTATAGACAAGAGCGCAGCCGCTTGCAAGAGAAAGGGGTCCTGCTTTCAGTGGAAGCTTGTAGGCGAGGATTGCCTTGCGTGCTGCTTCTGCATCAGCGCCCGCGAGCTTTTCTCCGTGGATGCTTGTTGGTGCAAGGATGGGAGAGACTTCAAACGATTCGCCAGATTCGATCAACACGAGCTCGCTCCATGGCTGAGCTTCTGGCGCTGCAATGATGACGGTATGAGGACCTGGAGAAAGTGCGATGCGCGCGACTCCGCCAACCACTGCCGCTCGGCGCGTGTCATCTACATACACCTCTGTCTGCTCGGGAACGTCAGAGATGAGAAGTGTACCAACGCGAACGATGGAAGGACCTGGACCAACGCGAAGCCCAACGGTGTAGAGGATTGCAATGAGCGCAATGAGCCCAAGAAAGCTAAAGAAAAACCAATGTGTTTTGAGAAGTGAGACGACTTTTTTCATGGGGTGCTTAGGGTCTAGCCTACCAAAAAAGAGCTGAAGGGGCTAACTGGCCTCGACGTCGGCCCCTATGCTCTTCAGGCGCTCAGCCAGGTTCTCGTAGCCGCGGTGGATGGTATAGACGTTTTTAAGGACAGAACGGCCCTCTGCGGCAAGCATGCCGATAAGAAGGATGGTGGCAGGGCGGAGCGCCGGCGGGGCGGTCACCTCGGCTCCTCGAAGGTGTCGGGGACCGGTGATCTGGATGCGGTGCGGATCAAGAAGGAGTGTCTCCCCGCCAAGCCGATCAAGCTCGGTGTAGTAGATGGCGCGTTTCTCGTACACCCAGTCATGGATCATCGTCGTGCCATTTGCGACGGCCGCGATGACTGCGAAGAAGGGAAGGTTGTCGATATTAAGTCCAGGGTATGGACGCGCGTGAATCTTTTCTGGAAAGGCAGAGAGTTCAGACGGAAGAATCTCAAGGTCAACGAGTCGCGTGATGCCGTTCTCTGACGTTGGCGCTGGCGTGATGGAGAAGGCAAGTCCCATCTTTTCAAGCACCGCAAGCTCGACTTCAAGGAAATCAATAGGCACGCGCTCGATTCGGAGCTTCGATTTTGTCGCTGCTGCTGCGGCGATGAAGAACATGGCGTCTGTAGGGTCTTCGGCAACTGAGTAGTCGACATCGGTGCGGATATCGGTCTTTCCGAGCACGGTAAGGGTCGTAGTGCCTATGCCGTGGACGGCAACGCCCAAGCTTTGCAGGTAGCCGCATACTTCCTGCACCTGGTAGTTGGCGGAGGCGTACTTAATGATCGTGCGGTCCGGGATGCCGGCAGCAACGAGGAGCGTGTTGATGGTTGCCGTGTCGCTTGATTCGTACAAGACGATCTCGGTCGCCTTAAGCTCCCCGCGAGAAATATTGAAGCGATCAGAAAGGGCTTCGATCGAGACGCCGAAGCGCTCAAGCGCCCAGAGATGCGGGCGTACGCTTCGAAGGCCCAAGGTGCAGCCGCCAGACTGAGGAAGATAGAACGATTCGAAGTGATGGAGAAGCGGCCCGATGAACATGAGGATGCTTCTGGTTCGCTCTGCGGCCTTTCGGTCTAGGTTATCAAGCGAGAGCGTTTCTGGCGGAGTAATGACCACATCATGATCCTTCCATTCAACTGCAACGTCGATCGAACGGAGCACTTCGATAAGCCGATTCACTTCTTCGATCTTCGGGACATTACGAAGCGTCGTTGTTCCTTTATTAAGGAGGGAAGCGGCAAGGAGAGCGACCGCCCCGTTTTTGGAGCGGTTCGTGCGTATAGTGCCGGAGAGCTTCTTCCCGCCGTTAATAACAAAGCTCGATTCAGCGTTCATTTGCCGAATTGTAGCGCAAGGGAAGCTTTTCAAGAAATACCTTTCTTTTATACATTTTGAGGCTTTCCGCCTCTCGCGGTATCATGCAGGGACGTTATGGCATTTTTCTCTCCCAAACTCGGTATCGACCTTGGTACGACCAATGTGCTGGTCTTTCTGCCGGGGAAGGGTATCGTCCTCAACGAGCCGTCAGTGGTCGCCGTCTCAACAGAAAACAACAAGGTAGTCGCTATCGGAGTCGAGGCTAAGAAAATGATCGGCCGCACTCCTGATTCCATTACTGCGTATCGCCCTATGAAAGACGGCGTGATCGCCGATTACCGCGTCACCGAAGCGATGCTCCGTTATTTTTTCCGCAAGGCGCTTGGCAAGTGGAATGTGTTCAAGCCAACCGTTCTCGTTTCCGTTCCCGCAGGCGTGACGTCAACTGAAAAGCGCGCAGTGATCGAAGCTGCGATGAAGGCAGGTGCGGCTGATGCCTTTGTCGTTAAGGAGCCAATCCTCGCTGCCATTGGTGCTGGTATCCCGATTCATGAGCCGTCAGGACGGATGGTCGCTGATATGGGAGGAGGCACCATCGACGTCGCCGTGATCTCCCTTGGCGGCATCGTCGCTTCAACTTCGGTCAAGGTGGCTGGAAACGCGCTTGATCGGGCTATCATCGACCACGTCAAAAAGCAGTTCAATCTTTCAATAGGTGATAAGACTGCAGAAGAAGTAAAGATAACTATCGGCTCGGCAGTTCCCATGAGCGAAGAGCTTTCGATGCCGGTCAAAGGACGAGACATGGTGTCTGGTCTTCCGCGCACCATCGAACTGAAATCAAACGAGATCGTGCAGGCAACTAACCGCGAGCTCCGCGACATGATGAATGCGGTTCGCAAGGTGCTTCAGGAAACTCCTCCCGAGCTTGCGTCAGACATTATTGATAACGGCATCATCTTGACCGGCGGTACCTCGCAGCTTCGCAACATGCCGGAACTTGTGTTTAGGCGCACAGGCGTTCGTGCGCGACTCGCGCAGGAAGCCTATTTCTGCGTTGCGCGAGGAACCGGCATTGCCCTCAAGCACCTTGATACCTACAAGAAGAGTATTCTTTCCAAAAAATAACAATGGCACACCATGCCTATTTCATTGCGGGAGACGGCGAAGAGGGAATAGCCAAAGCGCACGCATTCGCTGCAAGCGAGCTTTCACTGGATCCTGTAGGGAATCCGGACGTCATTACGTTTCGATATGACTTGTTTTCGGTCGATGATGCTCGAGCCATTATCGATAGTGCGAATCGGATGCCGCTTCGAGGCGATAAGAAGCTCATCGTCATTGGTGCCAAGCGCCTTTTTCACGAAGCGCAGAACGCTCTTTTGAAAACCTTTGAAGAACCTCCTCTAGGAACCTATCTCATACTCGTTGTTCCGTCAGAAGGTGCGATCATCACGACACTTCGCTCGCGACTGCTTGCACTCCCTGAAGAGGGGAGTGAGGCCCCGCTTAAGGGGGAGGAGTTCCTGAATGCGACGCAGGTAGGGCGCGAGAAAATTATCGAGAAGATACTCGCTCGCGCAAAGAAGAACGAACCAGAAGAGAAGCAGGCTGCGCGCATCGAAGCGCTTTCATTTGTACAAGAACTGGTGAGAGCGACGTACGAAACAAAACGAACGGATGATTCTATTGCATTCTTGCAAGACTTAAATGCTTTCGTTCCAATACTCCATGAGCGCTCGGCTCCCTTGAAACCCATTCTTGAGCATCTCCTGATTGCAGCTCCCAAAAGATTGACAAAAGACTAGTTTCGGTGGTATAATATATAGGTACTTACTGAGGTTATTCCTCACCCATTCGCGCGCATCCACAAGGCGAATGCTACACTTTCTAACAACAACCTATGGCAACTGTTGAGATGGCGGGAGCTTGGATACGAGAGCCTGAACCGGGTGAGCCTGAATACGTACTCAAGCAGAAGCTTGCTGAGTCGCCTTTTACAGAGATAGAAGGGGTTTTCTCCCCAGTCCGCATAGATCAGGTGCTCTCAGCGCGCAAAGCGTACTTCACTGCGTATTACCAATACTGGAAGACGCGGGACCCACAGGCAGAGAAGCTCGCTACCTGGATGCGAAATCAATACAACGTTGCACGCGATACACTCGCGAGCGATCTTGCTGCTTATTCCGAGCGTCGCAATATCGATCCAGAGCACCAGGCAATCCTGATCGATAACTTTGCGCGAAGAGAGCGAGAGCGCTTGAATGAAATCAAAGCATCGCTTCTTGGAAGTGAACGCCAGGAAGCGTGGAAGCGGACAAAGGAAGCGCTTCGTAAGTTGGTGCCAGGCAAACTCCGAGCGCTCGCGTTTGCATTCGTTGCCGTTGGAACAGCAGCTGCAGTTGATTACGCAACTAATCCAGATCGAGAACCTGAACCTACTGAAGACACGGCCCGTCCAAACGTAGGCCAATCAAGTGCAGGGCAGCAGCAATGGGATAACGAAGGACTCTCAACCGAGGAGAATCTCCGTAGCCGGGACAATGTGCACACGCTCACTCCGGAACTGGTTCAAGAAGGGGAGGGAGCGATACATGCCTTTAAGCGCCTGCTTCCACGCATGGGGCAAGCGAATCTGCAGTCACTGTTTAGTCAGCTTGAAATTCCTTTGCCAGCAACACTCGACGAGCAGGCTGACGTGCTCGCTCGTCAGTTGAATCTTTTAAATGACGAAGGCGAGTCTGCGCTTCTTCCTTATGTAAATCCGCAAGAGCAAAGCTCCTTTGTTATCACCATAGTGACGGTTGATGGTAAGCAAAAAGTCGAGATCGTTTTGAATACCCCAACGGGGAATCCGCAGGTGCTGCTCGATACGCAAAATGGCCCCCAGCCGTATGAGGGACCGTTCGATACGAAATAAACCATGACAAACGCAACTCCCATGTTCCTTGGAATACCGCTCGCTTCAAGCGATACGGCTGACTCGCTGGAGATGACCATGCTTGAGACGATATCGCTCGCGGTCATTGATGCGCTCCCTAGTGAACGGCTTGCCGAGTTTGAAGAAGTGCTTGCTGAGGGGGATGAAGAGAAGATAAGCGCCTTCATCGAAGCGCATGTGCCGCAAGCACGTGACGTTATCGGTCCTATCATTGAGGACATCCACGATAGCGTGCTTACATTCGCATAACACCTATGAGCCAAAACGGCTTTATTCCTAACCTCGAGCGCCAACCGCTAAAGCGGATGGAGGTCACTATCGTTCCCGAGAGCGAGCATCCGCTCGTGGGCGAAGACGTAGAAGCACAGACCATCAAGCTCCGTGTCCATGAAAAAGGGAAGGAACATCCGCTAGTGATCGAGATTCCCAAGCGTTCTTTCGCTGCTGGAGAAACACTTACATTTTCATGGCACCGTTTCGTAGGAGGAGGAACGCCGGTATATGTCGGGATGGTAATAGATAAGGAACAACCAGTGAAGTCCGCGCCTCCTGTACAGAAAGCAGAAGTCCTAACAGAGGAGCCAGGCGTCTTGGACTCTAAGGCTGTAGCACGACAGTCAAGCCTTGCGGACGACGAGGCGCTTGAGCGCTATCTCGGAGAGCCGGAAAGCTCCGGTGAGCCATCACTTCCTGAAGGTGCGGAAGAGAAGGAACTCGCTGCGCTCATGAAAGAAGTGACAGGGAAGGCAGTGAGGCCGAAGCGGAAGCAAGAGCAGAAGGAATCCTTAATAACAACCCGCGCGATTCTTTTTAGGGGCGCAACGGATAGCGAGCTCGTCCTCCTCGACAACGACAGAGAAATTCCCGTCATTACCAACGGCGCTCTTGCGCGAGATGTTGTAGACGTCCACATGTCACCGGATGGTGAAAGCGCGGAAGTCGTTCGCATCGTTGAACGCTATCCTCATAAGGTTGTTGCAACAGTTCGCCTCGAACAAACGAATCGGGGCCCAGCTCTTGTTGCGTACCCTGATAGCTTTATCCTCACTCGCCAGCCTCTTGTGCTCCCACTTACTGCACTTGATGTCGGCTCAAGCGTCCGCGGCTTGAAAGTAATCCTTGCTCGCGAACCAAATATACAAGAGGAAGAATGGAAGCTTTCACGAGTAATCGGAGAGGCAGGCAATGCTGTCATTGAAGCAGAAGCAATTGCGCTTAGAACGCCAAACGGCGCCAAGCGTGTCGAACAGCTAAATGACGAAGACATAAAGGCGTACGCTGAATATCTTGATCCTCACCGCTTCCCGATACTGAAAGGACGTCTTGAGAGCCTTACGGCAGAGAAGCTTCACGAACAGATAAGGTTCCTCGAAGACCTGGCGCGTGACTTGAAATCAGGAAAAGTCTCAACGGACGAGCTTGTCGTCCGCTGTCTGCAGGAGTGGGAGCTTGGTTCAGATCCTCTTGTCGACTCCTTGGACAAGTATGTACACGGATCCAACCGACTCGACATTCGTGACATCCGGACATTTACCATTGATCCCAAGCAAGCCAAGGATTTCGATGACGCGCTTTCGTATCGGGAGCTTCCGGACGGACGCATCGAGGTTGGGGTACATATTGCAGACCCGACAGCGCTTATACCTTCCGGTTCTCCACTCGATCTTATTGCGCAGTTCAGGCAGGCAACGCAGTACTTGCCGAAAACACTACCGCTTTTCCCTGAAGTGCTAGCGAACCTCCTGTGCAGTCTTGTGGAAGGGGAGGACCGCCTTGCGTTCACGACATACCTTATCTATCCGCCTCGAGCTACCTGGGAAAATCCTGAAGAGCCTCCAGAGCCTGAAGTACACCATGTACGAACGGTCATGAACTCAAAGCGCCGCTCTACCTATCAGCAGGCGCAGAAAGACCTGAAAGATAAGAATGCCGAGTGGCATGAGGAACTCGTAGCGTTACAGTCGTTTTCCAAACACTTCGAGAAGCTGATGGAAAAAGACGGCTTCGTTATGCTGACCACCGTAGGAGGAGACATTGAGTTTGAATTGAATGCGAAAGGAGAGCCGGTTCAAGCAAGCCAAGGAAAGCCGCTTGAGAGCATGAAGCTCATCGAGCACATGATGATAAAGGCAAACGAGGAAGTGACTAAAACTACTTTACAGGCCGCGCCCGGTGCGGTCGCATTTCTGCGTGTTCACCGACCGCCACAAAAAGGAAATATCCTCGCTCTGCTTAAGGGCATAGGGTACGAGGATATTTGGGACGGGGAGGGCGCCTATAGGCCTCACGAGATTTTGGAAGCGATACGAGCTCGCATTGATGCTGAGCCGCGTGAAGACGTGCAGATTCGCAAAGAAGCTACGCTCGTGAGGACCATGGAAAAGGCTGGATACGCTGTCGAGACGCAAGAGGGGCTTGGAGGTAAGGAAATACATTTTGGGCTAACACTGAGGCACTACGGCCATTACACCTCTCCCATACGGCGCTATGCAGATATCAAAACACACCGACTGCTCAGTAGCGTGCTCTACAAGCGTGCGGTAACCGTCGATAACGAAGCAACGCTGAATGAGCTGAAAGAGGTAGCCGGTATCGCAAACGTCCGCGAGCGGCAGATCATGCGCTCTGAACGAGACATGAATTCGTTCCTCTCGCTTTCGCTTCTTGAGAAGAAGCTAGGAGCCAATACTGCTGATACTCGGATTGCTGTTCGGGTAGTACGGGTTGAAGAGAGAGTGGCTCTGTTCGAGTTCGACCTTCCAGGCGGGGCCCGCTTCTCGCAGCGAATGAGTAGGAACGACATTCGCAGCAGTTCCGGTGAGAAGCTTTCTGCGGAGAACTGGGCGCTGCTTCGAAGCCCCAAGAACGAAGGGGGGAAACGGATCGTCTTTACGGTAGGGTCAATTGACCCGACGCTTCGGCGCGTTACTGGCACTGTCGACATCGCGGCTCTCATGAACGAACGAGGCCTAAAACAGTTACAGACACTTTCTCCTACTTCGCCGATCGCTGCCCACGTAGACGCGTATGATCAGGCAACCGGGATGGTGTACGTCAAGATGCATTACGGGAAGAAACAGCTCCTCGAATCCTATCCTCTTCCGCTCACCTCACTACGCACAAAAGACGGAACGCCTCTTGATAAGAGTACGCGGGAAGCTCTGACCACACGATTACGAGAGGGAGGACAAAAGATGATTATTCATATCGGCGCATCGGCATCGGCCGCGACTCCCGAGTTCATATTTGAGCGCCTTGTTAAGACCCGGGCGATTCCTTTCGTTAATCCATACCAACGGGTCGGAGAGAAATATACAGAGAAGATTGTGCAGGCACGCATCGTAAGCCGAGGTGAGAACGCTCTCTATATCACTCTCTTAACGCGTCCGAGCGTTAAGTCGTACGAGCTGCGTCGAGAGGAAATCCCTTCAATGAGCGACAAGGCGTGGAATGAAGTGGTCGCAGGAAAGACGCTTGTTCTAAAGCTACGCAACGTTGATCTTAATAAAAACGAGTTCTTCTTTGACTTCGTGCGAGTCGCTCGGGAAAAAAAGCAAGTTCAGCCACCGCCTGTGCCGCAGGAGCAGCGGTCTCGGAAACGACGCCGACGGGGACGACCCCGGTCAGACGATAGTGTAAACTGAGGGTAATGGCATACGACTTTTCTAAGCTCAAGAACCACATCAAGGAAACCGAGGAATGGCTTACTCGGGAGTTTTCCGGCATCCGTACCGGGCGCGCAACCCCGACGCTCCTTTCTTCTGTCCGAGCCGAAGCGTACGGCAACCGCATGTCCCTCCAGGAGCTAGCTTCCATTTCAGTTGAAGACGCTCGCACGATCCGCATCATTCCTTGGGACAAGGAAGTATCGAAGGCAATAGAGAAGGCGATCACCGAGGCTGACCTTGGCGTCTCTGCGATGGCAGATGATTCGGGTCTTCGCGTGATCTTCCCTGAACTCACCGCCGAACGCCGCACCATGCTCAAGAAGCTTGCAAACGAGAAGCTCGAGCATGCGCGCGTTACCTTGCGAGGACATCGAGGAGATGCAATCAAAGTATTGGAAGCAGAAGAGAAGGAGGGAGGCATGGGCGAAGACGATCTGAAGCGCCTGAAAGATGACGTGCAGAAGCTGATCGATGAAGCGATGAAATCACTTGATACGCTGCTCACCAAGAAGGAGGAAGAGATCTCTCAGTAGCACTGCCTCATGAGCATCATTCTTTTTATAGTAGTCCTCGTCGCACTCATTGTGGTGCACGAGTTCGGCCACCTTATCGCTGCAAAGGTGTTCAAGATGCGCGTTGATGAGTTCGGGATCGGATATCCGCCCCGCGCGATGACCTTTTATCGCAAGGGCGGCACCGACTACACGCTGAACTGGCTTCCGTTTGGCGGATTCGTGAAGATCTTTGGCGAAGACGGAGAACCGGGCGCAGCTCCCTCTGCAGATTCTTTTGCCGCAAAGCCCAAGTGGCAGCAGGCACTTGTGCTTGTTGCAGGTATTGCGATGAACCTGGTATTTGCGTGGGTATTGCTTTCCATAACGCTTGCAGGCGGCATGCCTCGTACCATTTCAGCCGAAGAAGCACTCCAAGTCGCTGATTCTCAGATCGTTATTTCACGCGTCATTGCCGGATCTCCTGCAGAGCGCGCCGGCCTACAGGCGGGAGATGAGGTGGTGGGCGCCCAGGCGGGAGACACGCTATTTGAAGGGGCTACCGCCGAATCTTTTACTGCGTTTATCGCGCAGGGAGGAGAACAAGGTCTCGGGCTCACCATTCTTCGAGATGGAGAAACGCTCATTCTTTCAGCTCGTCCGGAAGTGGGAACCATAGCCGAAGATCCTTCACGCGCGGCGCTTGGCGTCGGGGTCGCAACGGTGACCAGCACGCCCGTCCCCCTGCTTGAAGCTCCGATAGAAGGCGCAAAAGTCACAACGACAGCAACGCTTGCTATAGGCGAGGGACTCATCCATTTCTTCGGAAGCATCTTCACGTTTACTGCTGATCTATCACAAGTTGCAGGACCCATCGGCATTGCCGGAGCAGTGGGGGATGCTTCTGCAAGCGGGCTCCTCGCGCTTCTTTCCTTGACCGCGGTCATTTCAATCAACCTCGCGCTCATCAATCTCATACCTATTCCAGCGCTTGATGGTGGACGGCTTCTCTTTGTGTTGATCGAAGCGATAACTCGCCGTCCCATTTCTGCGAAAGTAGCTGGTGCTGTGAACGGCATCGGGTTCGCGCTCCTTATCCTTCTTATGGTTGTAATTACCGCAAGCGATATCTTGAAACTCCTGTAGGAAAGGTATGGCGACTATCGAAGACTTCGAACAGATAGAATTGCGTGTTGGAAAGATCATCGAGGCAGAAGAATTCCCCGAAGCTCGCAAACCCGCATACAAGCTGCGCATAGATTTTGGAGATTTCGGCGTGAAGTCATCAAGCGCGCAGATAACGGACCTTTATACTCCTGCCGAGCTCATCGGAAAGCTTGTAGTGTGCGTCACTAACTTTCCGCCCCGAAGCATCGGACCGTTCGTCTCTGAGGTATTGACGACCGGATTCTATCGAGACGACGGGTCGGTCGTATTGGCCGTGCCTGACCAAGAAGTGGGTCTAGGCGCCAGGCTCGCCTAAAGCTCGTTTTGCGGCAAAGTAGCTGCCGGCTTATACTAGAGCGACTATGCGGCAATCGGAGCTTTTCACAAAAACGAGGCGCGAGGCGCCCTCAGATGAGGTAGCCAAAAACGCGCAGCTCCTCATTCGCGCAGGCTTTGTGCATAAGGAGATGGCGGGAGTGTATGACTACTTGCCGCTTGGCCTTCGAGTTCTCGATAACATCCGCACCATCATCCGGGAAGAGATGAATAGTATCGGTGGACAGGAAGTATCGCTCTCAGCGCTTCAAGATCCAGAACTGTGGAAGGCGACTGATCGCTGGGATGATGAAAAAGTAGATGTGTGGTTTAAGACAAAGCTTAAGAACGGAAACGAGCTTGGTCTTGGATGCACCCACGAAGAACCGATGGCACGCATGATTCGCGAGCATATTGCTTCGTATCGAGATCTTCCACGCTACACCTACCAGTTCCAGACTAAGTTCCGTAACGAGCTTCGCGCAAAGTCAGGCATTATGCGCGGGCGCGAGTTCCTTATGAAGGATATGTATTCCTTTAATAAGAGCGAAGAGGAGCTGGATGCATTCTATGAGAAAGCAGTTGAAGCCTATAAGCGGGTGTATGACCGGGCTGGAATCGGCGATAAAACCTACGTAACGTTTGCTTCAGGCGGCATGTTCAGCAAGTTCAGCCATGAATTCCAGACCATCTGTGATGCTGGCGAAGACGTGATTTATATAGATGAAGAGAAGGGCATTGCGGTAAACGACGAGGTAATGCAAGACGAAATCCTCGCCGGTCTTGGCGTGAAACGGGAGAATCTGAAGGAAGCGAAGTCCATTGAAGTAGGAAATATCTTTAAGTACGGAACCCGCTATACCAAGGAACTTGGCGTTACGTTTACTGACGAAGATGGCACCGTGAAGCCGGTAGTTTATGGCGCATACGGGATTGGCCTCGGACGCCTCATGGGTACGATTGTCGAGCTGCTTGCTGACGATAAGGGAATCGTCTGGCCAGAATCAGTCGCTCCGTTCCGTTTCCATCTCCTTTCGCTGCTTCCAGACGATGCTGAGTCGGTAGCGTTTGCAGACGCGCTCTACGCTGATCTTCAGAAGAAAGGATCAACCGTTCTCTATGACGATCGCGATGCTCGCGCTGGAGAGAAGTTTGCAGACTCAGACTTGATCGGCATCCCGTACCGAGTGAACGTCGGAAAAGAAACCAAAGCAAGCGGGCAGCTTGAGCTCGTGAACCGAAAGACGGGCGAGACCAAGAAAGTCTCACGTGACGAGCTTCTAGCCTTCTAATATGGCAAAGCGCATTTCCAAAAACTCCCTGTTCTCGACCGATATTGGTATCGATCTTGGAACGGCGAACACCCTCGTCTATGTTCGAGGAAAGGGGGTTGTCTTGAATGAGCCATCAGTCGTTGCAGTGAACGATAAGACCGGGCAGGTGGTAGCAATCGGGAAGGAAGCGAAAGCGATGCTCGGGAAGACGCCTCCGCACATTCGCGCAGTTCGTCCGCTTTCAAACGGCGTTATCTCAGACTTCGAAGTGACTGAGGAGTTGCTTGCGTACCTCATCCGCAAAGCGCAGGGAGACCGCACACGCATCTTGGGTCCTCGCGTTGTGATTGGTGTTCCGACAGGTGTCACAAACGTCGAGAGTCGTGCGGTGCGAGACGCTGCCATGGCAGCCGGCGCACGTGAAGTGTTCATCATCGAGGAACCGGTTGCTGGCGCAATCGGCGCGAAGCTCCCGGTGCATGACCCTGTCGGAACCATGGTGCTTGATATTGGTGGCGGCACAATCGACATCGCGGTGCTCTCGCTTGGGGGAACCGTCGCATCAAAAAGCTCGCATGTCGCCGGGGATCGCTTCAACAACGACATTATCGAGTTTGTCCGCAGCGAGTTCCAGCTTGCCATTGGCGAGCGTACTGCCGAGGACGTGAAGATCGCTATCGGCGCCGTGCTCCCGCTTGATACTCCACTTGAGCGCACGGTTCGTGGTCGCGACCTTGCAACCGGGCTTCCGCGAGAAATTATCCTGACGGACACCCATGTGCGCGAAGCCTTGCAGCCTTCCCTTGATCAGATCATGGAAGCGATGAAGGAAGTAATCGAATCAACGCCTCCCGAGCTTCTCTCGGACGTTCTTGAACGCGGCGTAACCGTCTTTGGCGGGGGAGCGTTGCTTCGAGGGCTTCCAACGCTTCTCTCTAAAATGCTTGGCGTTCCCGTGTTTGTTGCAACCGATCCGCTTACCGCCGTGGTTCGCGGGACCGGCATCATAACCGAAGACCCGCGCCCATGGCACGGCATGTTCCTCTATGAAGACGTCATTCTCCCGAAGGCCTAAATTCAAGGGCGGACTTGCGGTTGGCGCTATTGGTTTTTTCGTACTCCTCCTTCTCATTCTTCGTTTCGTATTTCCAGGGGCACTCGCCGCGCTTGGCGACCCCCTCTGGCGTATGGGATCTGCCGCAACGGCAACGCTTGCGTTTCCTGAAGGGGCAGCAGCCGTTATGCAAGAGCGCGATACGCTCCGCATAGAAAACGAAGTGCTGCTACGAGAAAACGAGATGCTTGCTGCGCGTCTTGCCGACGTTGCTCCCTTTGACGCATCGGGAGTATTAGCTGGAGTGCTTGCTCGTCCGCCGCTTGCTCCCTATGACGTTCTAGTCGTTGGTGCGGGAACCAAGGAAGGCGTAACCGAGGGGTCACTGGTGTATGCACCAGGAGAGATTCCAATCGGTACCGTTGGGAATATCTCGCAGTCGCGTTCGCGCGTCGCGCTCTATTCAGCTTCCGGACGAACGACTGAGGGATGGGTGGGTGAAGAGCGTATTCCTATCACGCTTGAAGGGCAGGGAGGCGGGCTCTGGAGCGCAACGGTGGCAAGTGACGCAGGAGTCGTTGAAGGGGCCGTCGTGTATCTTCCAGGACCCGGCGCGGTTCCCGTTGGTACGGTGGCCCGCGTAAAGACAAGCGCTTCAGCGCCCCACGCTACGCTTTCGATCCGCCCGTCAGTCAATCCCTTCATGCTTACCTGGGTTCGTATTGCAGACCCGCTATGATCCGCATCATCTTGATCGCGGCAGCATTCCTTTCTCCCTTTCTCTTTCCATACCCCGCAACTCTTATCTTGGCGCTCGTAGCGTCTCTGCTGCTCCCGCCGGTAGGCATCATGATCGGCCTTCTGGTTGATGCCCTCTACTACACGTCAGGCGCCTCGTGGCTTCCCGTGGGGATCCTAACGGGAGCTGTATTGACCTTGCTTGGCATTCTCGTGCGCCGTTTCGTAAAAACGCGTATCATAGGGTCGTGAAGATATTTGGAAGAGGCAAACGACACCGAAAGCGCGAGTATGAACTTGCGCCCGATGAGATATTTCTTGATTCATCAAACCTGCCCGACTTCGACCAGGACCGCCTTGAAGGGCAGATCGTCCGGCCTCTTTCGCGGTTTACGCACATCAGTCTCTCGGTCACAGTACTCGTTCTCTTTTTAATTCTGTTTGTTCAGGCGGGCGTGCTTGAGATCTATAAAGGAGACGCCTATGCCGCTCAGAGCGAGCGCAACCGGCTTCGTCCAGAGATCATGTTCGCTGCGCGCGGCGCGATAACCGATCGAAATGGTGTCGTCCTCGCGTCAAACGAAGCGGTTGAAGAAGGATTCCCGCTTCGCGTGTACAAAGCTCCGGGCTTTGGAACGGTACTCGGCTATGTGTCGTACCCTAAGAAAGATAGCTCCGGCAATTACTATGAGACGGAGATTACGGGTGTGTCGGGCGCTGAGAAGACATTTAATGCTGTTCTTGCTGGCGTAAACGGTAAGCATTTGGTCGAGGAGGACGCGCTTGGAAATATCGTATCTGAGGGAAGCGTGATTCCAGTCAAAGATGGGGACACGGTGGCGCTTTCGCTTGACGCACGAGCCCAGCAAGCGTTTTACGACGCTATCTCTGAGCTTGCTGACCGCATTCCATTTCGTGGCGGGGCAGGGGTGCTTATGGATGTTCGTACCGGAGAACTGCATGCGCTTGTCTCGTATCCTGAGCCTGACTCAAACGTTCTTTCCACCGGCTCTCCCTCTGAGACCATTCAGTCGTATCTGAGCGACCCTCGAGAGCCGTATTTGAATCGTCCAGTTGCGGGTCTTTACACGCCAGGCTCGATCGTAAAGCCCATGATCGCTGCTGGCGTCTTTAACGACGGCATCATTTCTCCCGAGAAGATCATCGTCTCCACGGGGCAGATCTCAGTGCCAAACGTGTATGATCCCTCAAACCCCACTATCTTCCGCGATTGGAAAGCGCTCGGTGCGATGAACATGCGAAGCGCAGTCGCGTATTCCTCAGACGTCTATTTCTATACTGTTGGCGGAGGGTTTGGCGGCCAGCCCGGATTAGGGATCGAGCGACTCGCGTACTGGTACAAAGCATTCGGTCTTACGTCGCCAACAGGTATTGAGATTGGAAACGAAGCAGAGGGCTTCGTGCCAACTCCCGCCTGGAAGGAAGAAACCTATGACGAGCCGTGGCGCATTGGAAACACGTATCACACGGCAATCGGGCAGTACGCAATGCAGATCACAGTGCTTGAAGCCGTTCGTGCGATCGCTGCGGTTGCAAACAATGGGAAGCTGCTGCAAACGAGTATCATTAAAGACTCGATGATTCGCGGCGAAACCATCGCTATCAACCAGGAAGGTCTTCAGATTGCACGCGAAGGCATGCGCCTGGGCGTAACCGAAGGAACGTCGGTCGGATTGAATCCTCTGTCGTACGTGCAGGCTGCAGGGAAAACCGGAACGGCGCAGATCGGAGCCAATAACGAGTTCTATAACTCCTGGGCTGTTGGTTTCTTCCCGTATGACGATCCTAAATACGCGTACGCCGTTGTGATGGAGCGCGGGCCAAACACGAATGCCGTTGGCGGTATCTACGTCATGTACCAAGTCCTGTCTGAACTTCGACAGACGGCACCCGAATATTTTGGCCTTGCGCCCGTTGCCGCTATTTGACGTACGTGTGCGTCTGCGTACAATAAGCCCACATTCATAAAACCCTTTCATGAGCGACCAGGATACTGTTGTGAGCCAAGAGAAGTTCGACGAGATGGCAAAAGAGCTTGATCATTTGAAAACTGTTCGCCGCTCAGAAATTGCTAAGAACCTCGAATACGCCCGTTCATTAGGTGATTTGTCTGAGAACGCCGAATACCAGGAGGCACGAGAGTTACAGGCAGCGACCGAAGAGCGCATCCGCAAGCTCGAGGACCTGGTGAAGAGAGCAACGATTATCACTGACGGCAAGAAAAAGGACGTCGTTGGTTTCGGTTCGTCAGTCACCATTAAGAAGGAAGGGAACGATGACGCTCACGAATACAAGATTGTCGGCAGCGAAGAAGCTGACATGCGCGACCGTAAGCTCTCCCACGTCTCTCCGCTTGGAGCGGCTCTCATGGGCAAGAAGAAAGGGGACGTATTCACATTTGAGACCCCGAACGGCAAGCAGACCTATACGGTACAGAAGGTGGCATAAGCCCTGCCTCGGCGGGTTTAGACCGGGTATACTAGGAAGCACATGGCGCTACTAGAAGAGGTGCGAGCCGAACGACTAAAGAAGATCTCCCGCATGCAAGAGCAGGGGATCGATCCGTATCCTGCCACGAGCCTTCGCACCCACGATGGCCGGGGTTTTCTTGGGGTACACGCTGAGCTTGAAAAGACAGGTGCACAAGCAACGCTTGCCGGACGCATCATGTCCATGCGCGGGCACGGCGGACTTATGTTCGTTGATTTGTTTGATGGGACGGAAAAAGTCCAGGCGTCCCTTAAAAAGGATGCGATTGATCAGAAACACTACGACGCGTTTGTCGACTTTGTTGATCTTGGCGACATCATCGAAGTCTCTGGTACTGCGTTTACGACCGAGCGAGGAACGAAGTCTCTTCTCGTGTCTGAGTGGCGTATGTCTGCTAAGGCGCTTCGTCCGGTCCCTGATCAGTGGTACGGCATCAAAGATGAGGATGAGCGCTACCGCAAGCGCTATCTCGACATCCTGCTCTCAACAGATCTTGCAGAGCGCATACGCCGCAGGTCTCTCTTTTGGAATACCATTCGCTCCTATCTGCTTGAGAAGGGTTATATCGAAGTAGAGACTCCCGTTCTTGAAACGACGACGGGAGGAGCAGACGCTCGACCGTTTGTGACGCATCACAATGCGCTTGATATCGATGTGTATCTTCGCATCTCAGCAGGCGAGCTCTGGCAGAAGCGCCTTATGGTCGCCGGTCTACCGAAAGTGTTTGAGATCGGCCGCATTTTTCGTAATGAGGGAATGTCCGCGGAGCACCTGCAAGACTACACGCAGCTTGAGTTTTATGAGGCCTTTAGCGACTACCGCAAGGGAATGGAGATGATTACCGATCTCTACCGCACGATCGCGAGGGCGGTGTATGGCACCGAGCGGTTCACCATTAGGGGCGTAGAGGTTGATTTTGCAAGCCCCTGGAAGGAGTACGACTATGGTTCGCTCATACAGAAGGAGTTTGACCTCCATCCTCTGGAAGCAACAGTTGATGAGGTCCGGGCGACTCTCATGAAAGAGAACATCCAGTTTGACCCTAAAGAATTCAACCTTGAGCGAGGAATCGATCTCCTGTGGAAGCAGATACGAAAGAGCTTAGTTGGTCCTGGATTCCTGATCGGCGTTCCGGCATATATGGAGCCGCTCGCTAAGAAAGATCCGAACAATCCGAAGGTCGTCGAGCGCTTCCAGGTCATCTTCGGAGGATCAGAGATGGGCAAAGGATTTAGCGAACTGAATGACCCTGTCGATCAGGCTGACCGCTTCGCGCACCAGCAATCGCTTCGAGATCAGGGGGATGAGGAGGCGCAGATGAATGACTCCTCGTATGTGGAGGCGCTTGAGTACGGTATGCCGCCGGCATTCGGGTTCGGTCTTTCTGAGCGACTCTTCAGTTTCCTTGAAGGAGTATCAGTACGAGAGGCGCAAATTTTCCCGCTCATGCGCCCCAAGGAGGGAGGAGGCAAAGCATCAAAGGAAAAGAAGGTCGCCGTTGCCGTTGTGAACAAGACGGGACTCGAACCGTGGCAGGTGCTAAACACAGTCGCACATCTTTCTGCTGAGCTTGGTATACGCGAAGGTCGACCACTACTCACACAAGACTCGATCGCAACTGCTGACGGCGAACGTATTCCGCTTAACATGCAGCACGCCATTGTCCTCAAACAGACGGAGGAGGGAAGCGATTTGCACGCGCTTCTATTAGCGGCGAAAGCCGAAGGTCTCCAGGTAGGAGCATTCACGCGGGAGATGCTTGAGACCACGAACGATCGCAAGATCGCAGAGAAGACCGCTCTTATGCAGTTTGCAGATGTTGAGCTGCTTGGTGTATTGGTGTTTGGAACCTCCTCTCAGATAGACGCGCTTACGAAGCGCTTCCCCTTGTTTGCATAAGAAAGCGGCCCCAACAAAGTGGGACCGCCTGCATTCCAATACGGAATGGCTGACTTAGTCGTATTCGATCCACCGACCGACTCTCGTCCGATTTCTCCGCTCGCGCGGAGCTTTTTTCGCTTTATCGGTAGGAGGCGGTGTCCACCCCGTGAGATGCGCGTGCATGTCACAAAGGGCGGCCTTGAAGTTCGGTTCTTCCCCTGTGCGGGAGGCCTTGAGAGCGACGTGCTGCGAAGCTGATGCAGCCCATGCTGGAATCTCAATGCCCAGACGCGTGTTGTGTGGCGTCACGAGTCGGAAAAACTTACTTGGCATAGCTCCGCTTGTCGGGAAAATCGAGATGGCATCCTCAGATACCGGCTCGTCGTCCTCAAGAACACGCGTTGCTGCGCCAAGAGAGGCCAAGTGCTCAAGCGCCAGAACGCAGAGCGGGTCAGTGGAACGGGCTACATAGACCGTCATTATTATTCCCCTTGTAGGGTTTGAAAGACGATAGGCACGTCTTTTGTCTGTAAGGTACAACCTGCGGCCTAAACGCAAGCGAGCCCCCGGTCGGGGGCTCGCTTCAGTGTTCTCTTTGTCCTTTTAGATGCGTATTGGAGAAAGCTCAAGCGAAACCCCGACCTTGGTAAGTAGGGTACGAATCACAATACGTAGGACCTGGGACATCGCTTGAGTCATGTAGGAACCATCCTATCGGCCTTGTATATGGCTGTCAACGAACGTTTCTTCCCTTATCCACAGGCTTAAAAGAGGGAAGTGGGAGAGAGTGTCATATACTTGCTTACTAGTGGGATGAAGTGGGATTAGGGATAATCACTTTAAGACAGATCATCCCCAAACGCCCGTCGAGACCTTCCACCCACAGTTTGTTTTTTAAACTCCAATACCGTTCCAAGTCATGGTGGAACGCTTGTGAGTGGAAGGTTTCGGCGGGTGTTTCCACGGCCTCACTTCACCCCCTCACATTATTTTCATGTTCATAGGAGAGTACCGACACACGTTTGACGCGAAAAATCGCATCTCACTTCCGGCTAAGTTCCGGAAGGAACTCGGTAACTCCGTCATTGTGACGCGCGGACTCGATAAGTGTCTTTTTGTATACCCGAAAGCCTCTTGGAAGAAAGAAGCAGCAAAGATAGCAGGTCATTCAACTGGCGGAAGCGCCGGCCGCGGCCTTGCACGCCTCATGCTCGCAGGAGCTGCTGAAGCTGACGTTGATTCTGCAGGACGCGTCTTGGTTCCAGACTATCTTCGCTCCTTTGCAAACTTGAAAGAGAAGAGTGTGATCGCCGGCGTGTCTGATCGTGTTGAGATTTGGGATGAGAGCGCTTGGACTTCGTACACCGCGTCGATCGAGCGCGATGCTGATCAGTTCGCTGAGAAGCTTTCCATCTAATATGACTTCCGTACACGAAAGCGTCTTTTTGAAGGAAGCAGTCGAAGGGCTGAACGTCGTTCCTGGCGACATCATTGTCGACGCCACTATTGGCGGGGCAGGGCACTACGGCGCATTGCTACAGAAGCTTGAACACGAGGGGCTCCTGATCGGCATTGATGCGGATCCTGAGGCAGTTGAACGAGGGAAAGAGATCGCAGGCACAAGCGAGGGAGTGCGCGCTGAAGTAGTGCTCGGGAACTTCCGTGACCTTGATCGGATATTAGATGAGCTTCAGGTGGAGACAATTTCAGGAGCGCTCTTTGATCTGGGCTGGAGCTCGTATCACCTCACGTCCGGTCGTGGGTTTTCATTTCGCGTTGAGGAACCGCTTCTCATGACCTACGGAACTCCTGAAATGGGGAAAACCGCGGCAGATGTCGTTAACTCAGCCACTGAGGAAACGCTCTCCGATATTCTCCACTCGCTTGGCGAAGAACGCTTCGCACGCCAAATCGCACGCGGCATCGTGCGCATCCGTTCCAAGGAACGCATCCTTACGACAACGGCACTCGCTGACGCAGTCATTGCAAGCACACCAGAGTGGTATCACGGTCGCCGCATCCATCCGGCAACCAAAACATTCCAAGCGCTTCGCATGTACGTAAATGATGAACTCGGCGCGCTTCGCGAAGGGCTCCAAAGCGCGATGAAGCGCCTTTCGGTTGGCGGACGCATTGCTGTCATCACGTTCCATAGTCTTGAGGACCGAGTCGTCAAAACAATGTTCCGAGATGGGGCACACGGGGGTTTTGGAACCGTCATCACCAAGAAGCCAATTGAGCCTTCTATAACTGAGCGAACACAGAACCCTCGCGCTCGTTCCGCTAAGCTCCGCATCTTCGAGCGTTTAGAAGGCGGGACCTCTTCACTTACTCACTTTGCCACCTATGCCTATGCCTAAACTCATCCCAGCACTCTCTGCGGCTTGCGCCCTCGCGCTTACCGCATACCTAGGCCTTCTGGCAACGGCGGTCTTGTTTGCAGCGTCCCAGACGGAACTTGCGGCTTCCGTTCGCGAGGCTGAGAGCCGCGTAGGCGCTCTCGAAACGCAGTACTACGCTCAAATCGCAAGCTTGAATGAGATTGATGCGGCAAGCATCGGTTTGGTCCTCCCGGAGCGAGTTGAATACGTAGCGCTTGATGGCACGCCAACCGTGACCCGGGCGTCTCGCTAGCATATGCGGGCAGCGCTCCGGCTCAAGCTCCGCTTCTTCTCGGCAGCACTCATCCTCTTTGCACTCTTGCTTATCGTACGGCTGTATTTCATACAGGTCGTGCATGGTGAAGAGTTTTCTCTAAAAGCGGAACGTCAGTACACAAACGCCTCAACTGCTTTGTATGATCGCGGCTCCATCTATTTCACCCGCAAAGACGGAACGCTCATCTCTGCTGCAGGCCTTTCAACCGGATTCCGGCTTGCCGTTGCGCCTGATCGCATAGAAGATCCTGAACAAACGTATTCATTTATCGCAGCGCAAGCCTCTGTGGATCGAGATATGTTTCTCTCTGCGGCAAGCAAAAAGGGAGATCCGTACGAAGCGGTCGCGGTTCGCCTTCCCGAGAACGCAGGAAAAGTTATAGCTGACGCTGAAATGCCGGGGGTCATCGTTGAGCGCGAGCGCTGGCGAAGCTATCCGGCAGGAAACTCGTCTGCGCAGTCAGTCGGATTCGTTGCCTTTGATAATGATGATTCGCTTGCAGGGCGTTACGGTCTTGAGCGCTACTACGAAGACGTTCTCTCCAGGCGAAGCGAAGGACTCTTCGGCAACTTCTTCACGGAACTCTTCGCAAACCTTGATAGCGTTGCAGGAGATGCGCGCGATGCAAAAGAAGGGGATCTCATCACGACGATCGAACCGGTGGTAGCAGAGAAGCTGCGACAGATCCTGCTTGATGCGAGCGCCCGGTACGCGAGTGTTGAGACGAGCGGCATCATCATGGACCCTAAGACCGGAGAGATCATCGCGCTTGAGAGCGTGCCGTCCTATGACCCCAATGACGTTGCAAACGGGGATCCCGAGCATTTTGGCAATCCGCTTGTCGAGCACCGTCATGAGTTTGGTTCGATTGTTAAGGCGCTTACTGTCGCTTCAGGCATTGATGCGGGCGTTGTGAATGCAGACACCACCTACACCGACCTGGGCTGCATCACCTTGAACACCAAGAAGATCTGCAACCATGACTTGAAGGCTCGTGGAGTTACTCCGCTTCAAGAAGTGCTCTCCCAGTCCCTTAACCTCGGTGCTTCCTATGTCGCCGGACGCCTCGGGCATGAGCGCATGCGCTCATACATAGAAAAGCTCGGGTTTGGAACTGAGACCGGCATTGACCTTCCAAGCGAGATCTCAGGTGATATACAAAACATCAAAGACAGTCCGCGCGATGTTGAGTACGCGACCGCTTCCTTCGGTCAGGGTATCGCGGTGACTCCCGTTGAGATGATCCGTGCGCTTGGCGCGCTTGCAAACGAGGGATCGCTTGTGACGCCGCACTTGGTCAAAGCGATACGACTTGAGAATGGCGTTACCAAAGAGCTCTCGTGGGGAGGAAGCGAGCGTGTGTATTCGCCCGAAGCGGTTGAAGAGACCACGCGCATGCTCGTGCATGTGGTCGATCACGCGCTTGCTGGCGGGGTGCACACCATCCCTGAAATGAGTGTTGCGGCAAAGACAGGAACAGCCCAGGTCGCAGACGCTGGAGGCGGCTACTCCTCATATCGCTACTTCCACTCGTTCTTTGGCTATTTCCCGGCCTATGATCCTAAGTTCATTATCCTTTTGTACACTCGCGAGCCTCAGGGCGTGCGCTATGCTTCCGAGACATTGACCGAGCCCTTTATGGAGCTGACCCATTTCCTTATAAGTTATTACGATTTACCACCCGATCGCACTCCGTAGAAGGAGGTAGTATAATTTCTTATCGTTATGAAAGAGTTTTTTAGATACCTAATAGCATCCGTCCTTGCGTTCTTGTCACGGGCAATCCTTCGAAAATACAAGCCGACCATCGTGATGGTGACAGGAAGCGTGGGGAAGACCTCGACCAAGGACGCGGTCGCGGCAGCGCTTAAGGAACGGTATTACCTTCGAGCAAGCGAGAAGAGCTATAACAGCGAGTTCGGGGTCCCGTTCACCATTATTGGCGTAGAGAATCCGTGGATCAATGTAGGGAACTGGCTTGGGGTGTTTGAAGAAGCACTCGCTCTTATTTTTTTCAAAAGTCACTATCCGAAACTTTTAGTACTTGAAGTTGGTGCGGATCGCCCTGGAGACCTCGCTCGCATTTTGAAGATTGCAACTCCTGATGCGGTTATCGTCACGCGACTTCCTGAAGTACCGGTGCATGTTGAGGCATATGCGTCTCCGGGGGACGTTCGTAAAGAGGAATTTGCGCCAGCGTATGCGCTCCCTCCTGAGGCTCCGCTTATCGTATCTGCTGATGATTCGTTTGCCGAGGCGCTCGCTAAGCCGCTACCAGCTACCGTCACCACCTACGGCACCTCACCAAAGGCGGACATTCGCTTTGAGGAGGTGCAAGTCTATATGGAAGAAGGAAGGCCTGCAGGAATGCAGGCTCAAATTTTTGTAGGAAATGACAAGCACATGCTTATTGTTCGTGGCGTGCTCGGCCGTCAGCAGCTCTACGCGCCAGCAGCAGCGCTCGCTCTTGCGCTCTCGCTTGGTATGAGCGCCAAGGATGCCCTCAAGGGGCTTGCAAGCTATGTTCCTCCTTCAGGGCGAGCCAGGATCCTAGGCGGCAAGAAGGGCGTCATCTTGATCGATGACTCATACAACGCGTCTCCTGCGGCAACTGAGGAGATTCTCCGGTCCCTTGCACTTGTCTGTGATACGCCTCGTTGCGTTGCTGTTTTGGGAGACATGCTTGAGCTTGGACGCTATTCCATGGACGAGCATGAGCGGATAGGGAAGATCGCAGCGGAAACCGCTGACGTTATCGTCGGTGTCGGGTTCCGGGCCCGCTCACTTGCAGAAGCTGCTCGGGGAGCAGGAAAGACGGAAGAGAGCGTCTTCCACTTTGATGACTCGCATGCGGCTGCAGCAGCGCTCCCAGACATTATCGAGCCTGGAGACATTGTCCTTATCAAGGGATCACAGTCAGTTCGCACTGAGCGAATCACGGAAGCGCTTCTCCACGACGAGAAGGACGTAGAGCATTTGGTGCGCCAGGATCTTGAGTGGAAGAAGCGCTAGCTTGCCGGAAGCGTAAAGTATTGGTATTTTTCTCTGACTGGCCTCATCGTCTAACGGTTAGGACGCTAGCCTCTCACGCTGGAAATCGGGGTTCGATTCCCCGTGAGGTCACCAACGAGTTGTTCTTACGAAAGTAGTGCGTCAACAACGGCTTTTACATCACCTCCGTCAGCCTTACCCTTAAGGTCTTTCATGACTGCGCCCGTGAGCTGACCGGCTTTTGATTTATCTGCTCCCATCTCGGCAATTTTCGCTTTCACGACCGCCTCTATCTCTTCTTTAGACATCTGGGCAGGGAGGAGCGCCTCGATGATGGCAAGCTCTGCTTTCTCAGTCTCAGCAAGTTCTCCGCGTCCTGCAGCCTCAAATTGCTGGATGGAGTCCTTTCTCTGGTTGGAAGCCCTCTTAAGGACTGCGAGCGCCTCTTCATCAGTCAGGAATTCATTAGGCTTTCGCTTTTTAGCTACCACCTCATTGGTCATCGCGGTCAAAAGGGAGCGTAGGGTACGCAGGCGCACCTCGTCTTTTGCCTTTAAAGCCTCTGGAACGCCAGCCTTTATTCCTTCATGAATCGTCATATTTCGTAGGGTACCACACTCTTGGTATACTGATTTCAATGGAGTTACGCTCGTGGTACGCGCTTCCTGTAAAGGAGGCGCTTACAGCATTCGGTATAGACGCCTCGACAGGTCTCTCGCTTGAAGAGGCTCGTCTTCGTCTTCGCCAAGGTCGCAACCGGCTCGCTACGCCCCCGGCCGATACCTTGTTCAAGCGCGTGTTCAGACAGCTCAAAAGCCCGATCGCGGTAGTGCTCTTGCTTGCTGCCTTTGCAACGCTATTCATCTCCCACTACACCGATGCGCTCATTATCGCGCTCGCACTTCTCGTTAACGTCGCTATCGGTATCTTCCAAGAAGGACGGGCAGGGAACGCATTCGCTGCTCTTCAAAAAGAAGAAGCGCCCCATGCAGTGGTGCTTCGCCATGGAGAGCGTCGTGAGATTCCGGCTGAAGAAGTCGTTCCTGGTGACATCGTCGTGCTTTCAGCTGGCGCTAAGGTGCCAGCAGACGTCCGCCTTATTGAAGTGCACGGACTCATGGTGCAAGAGGCTGCGCTTTCAGGAGAGTGGCTTCCGGTAGACAAGGCGACAGAACCGGTTCGGCCCGACGCGCCGCTTGTTGAGCGTTCGAACATGGCATACGCAGGAACCCTCACCGTCTCAGGAGCTGCGACTGGCGTCGTGGTTGCAACAGGGGAGCACACCGAACTGGGTGCAATCGCTCGCGAACTTTCACAAGGGCATCGAACCGAAACCCCGCTGCAGCGCGATATTAAAAGCATTGCCCGGCTCCTTCTGGTTTTGGTTGCCGTGGTCATCGTGCTTATCGGAACACTCGCACTTCTCCGTGGCCTCTCGCTTAGCGAAACATTCCTGATCGCTATCTCTCTTGCGGTCGCGTCTATCCCAGAAGGCCTTCCTGCTGCCGTTACGGTTGTACTCGCGCTTGGCATGGAGCGGATCTTGAAGTCAGGAGGACTCGTTCGCAATCTTCTTGCTGCCGAGACCCTGGGAGCGACAAGTATCATTTTGACGGACAAGACAGGAACGCTGACCGAAGGGCGAATGAAAGCTGCAGGATTTGTAACGCTCGCAGGCACGACTGAAGAGGCAGACGGAGAGACTGCCCGCACCATGCTTCGTGCTGCCGTTCTCGCCTCTGACGGCTATATAGAGGAAGTGGATGACCCGGCGCCAGGTGCAGACCTTATCGTTGCGAGGGGCCGCCCTATGGAGCAGGCAATCCTTCTTGCTGGCCTTGAGGCAGGGTTCTCAGAGCGCGTGCTTCGAGCCGAGTGTCCTCGAATAGATGAGCTGCATTTCACCTCAACGCGCCGCTTTGGGGGCATGATCGTCAAAGAAGGAGCAAAGAATGTCGCTTACGTAACGGGGGTGCCGGAACTCTTCCTCGCACACGCTGTCCGCTCTATGGGAACGAGAGGCGGCGACCGCGCGTTTACTCCGGAGAACGCAGAATACTTTGAGGAAGCATTGAAGCGTGCCGCACGCGAAGGGAAGCGCGTGCTTGCGGTCGGGCGAATCGTTACCAAAGATAAGGCTTTCCCAGAGGAAGCAAACCTTGAAGCATTCATTTCAACACTGGAACTTATTGGATTCATCGTCTTCTCGGACGTGGTTCGAAAGGACGCTCTGCAGTCGGTGCGCGAGATGCAGGGAGCGGGTGCTCGCGTCATAATGCTCACCGGGGACAATCCGGAAACGGCGCTCTGGTTTGCCAAGCAGACAGGCATTGCCGAGGAAGGAGCTACAGCGCACACCGGAGCTGAGTTCAAGGAGCTCGGGGACGATGCCCTCCTTGCGCTTCTTCGCGAGAATACGGTCTTTGCCCGCGTTGCTCCGGCCGACAAACTTCGTATTGCCCGCGTGCTTACCTCAGCTGGAGAAGTTGTCGCGATGACAGGCGACGGGGTCAACGATGCTCCTGCGCTTGAAGCTGCCGCTATCGGCGTTGCGCTTGGAAGCGGGACCGATGTCGCCAAGGAAGCGTCTGACCTCGTTCTTTTGAACGACAACTTCTCGGTCATAACCAAAGCGATCCAAGAAGGCAGACGCCTTCGCGACAACGTGAAGAAGATGTTTGCGTACATGCTCTCCACGAACTTCAGCGAGATGTTCGTTATTACTGCGTCCCTTGCTGTTGGCCTCCCGCTTCCCATCCTTCCGACCCAGATCATGTGGGCGAACTTGATTGAGGGAGGTCCTATGAACGTCGCGCTTGCGTTTGAGCCTCTCTATCCAAGTGCCATGAAGCGCTCGCCAAAGCATCCTGACGTCGCCAAGGTGCTCTCCATGGATCTTCTGAAGCTCATCGTGTGTGTTGGAAGCCTGACGGGCATCATGCTCATCTGCATCCACTTCTACCTTGTCGGGACGGGTATTCCAGAGGAAGAGCTTCGCACCATCATGTTCGGCGCGATCTCCGCAAGCTCGGTCGCCGGCGCCTTCTCCTTGAAGTCCTTTGGTACGAGGCTCTGGAAGCTGCCGCTCCTTTCTAACCCGTTGCTCCTGGTCTCATTGCTCGGAAGCATCCTCATGCTTCTTGCGGCTCTCTTCGTTCCTTTCATCCAGGCACTCGTTCATACGGTTCCTGTGAGCGGCTTTGACCTTGCCATCATCGCGTCAGCCGGCGTACTGAACCTCTTCCTTATCGAGATAGCCAAGGAACTCTTCTTCATCGGTCCTGCGCGCCGCAAGGGAAGCGAAACCGGTATACTAGCCGCATGAGCCTCTTTTGGATCGCCATCATCGTTCTAACGCTCCTCTTCTTGCAGGGCATAGGACTCTGGATCATGTTGCGCCGCAAGGAGGAAGCGAAGGCCCCCGATAGCCTCTTCCTTATCCAAAAGCAGATGGAGAACCTCGAGCGCACGCTCGACTCGAGAATGAACGAGTCTTCCAAGCAAGTGCACGAGACGATGCGGGTACAGCTTTCAGAATCATCGCGCCTCATTAAGGAAATGACCGAGGAGCTGACCTCCGTCAAAGAGATCGGGCGGCAGACAGGGAAGTTCGCAGAGCAAATGCAGTCTCTGCAGGATATTCTCAAAAACCCTAAGCAGCGAGGTGTCCTTGGGGAGTATTTTCTTGAGACCGTATTGAAGAATGTGCTTCCGCCGGGAATGTTCCGGATGCAGTATCCGTTTAAGAACGGAGAGATCGTGGACGCTGTAGTCTTCGTCAATGATAAGGTAGTGCCGATCGACTCTAAGTTCTCGCTTGAAAACTACAACCGCCTTGCCGCAACGACCGACCCAGTCGAGCGCATCACGCTTGAGAAGGCATTCGTGAACGACCTGAAACTCCGTATCAACGAGACGGCAAAATACATCCGTCCTGACGAAGGAACGATGGACTTCGCGTTCATGTTCATCCCAAGCGAGGGCATCTACTATGAGCTTCTTATAAACTCGGTGGGAGCAGGGGAGGAAGAGAACCTCATCCAGCGTGCAGCATCCAAAGACAAGGTCATCATCGTCTCGCCAACCTCCTTCCTCGCCTATCTGCAGACAGTTATGCAGGGCCTGAAGGCGCTCCAGATCGAGCAGAAAGCCGTAGAGATACAAAAGCGCGTCGGGGAACTGGGCAAGCACATAGGCTCCTATGAGGAGTACTACAAGAAACTCGGGAAGTCCCTGGAGACCACCGTCTCCCATTACAACGCCGGATATAAGGAGCTTGGGAAGATAGATAAGGACGTATACCGGATTGCAGAGTCTAAGGCCGGGATTGAGGCCACGCTCCTCGAAAAGCCCCGAGCTGACGAGGCTGAATAACCCTTAGAAAGGGCCCGCTACCTTGCTTTTAGCCCTGGTCTAGGGTACTCTTCGGGGACTATGGAATTGGCAGTCATCAAGACCGGCGGCAAGCAGTATGTCGTCTCTAAGGGCACCCAAATCAACATCGAGAAGCTCGGTCGGGGTATCAATACCCAAGCTTTGAAGAAAGGGGACTCAGTCACCTTCGACGAAGTGCTCATGACAGACGACGGAAAGACTGCCGTTATCGGCACCCCTTTTGTTAAGGGAGCATCGGTTACAGCAACGGTAGAGATCGTTGGCCGCGCCAAGAAGATCGACGTCGTTAAGTACAAGGCAAAGAGCCGCTACTTGAAACGCCGCGGACACCGCCAGCCGTATATCAAAGTGAAAGTCGATTCAGTCGCATAACGAAATCCCGCCAGAAGGCGGGTTTTTCGTTTACGTCTCCTTTCTGTTTTGAAGCGCTCCCGAGAGCGTTTCTGCGTCTGAGTACTCAAGCTCGGATCCCGTTGCGAGGCCCCGGCCAAGCTTGGTGAGCTTAATCGTGTCCCGATACTGTCGGAGGGATTCACGAAGATGGTCGGCGGTATTCTCTCCTTCGCTTGTCGCGGAAAGAGCGAGAACAATCTCCGTAAGGCCATTCTTTGATCTTCGTTCAACGGCTTTCATAAGCTCCTTCTCTCGGATCACACCCTTACCAGAAAGCGTGAGCACGCCCCCAAGCACGAAGTAGCGTCCCTTGTAGGTACCAGCACGCTCAAGCGCAAGAAGATCCTGGTCCTTTTCGACGAGCATGAGAACGGAATCATCCCGAGACGTGTCTGCGCAGTAGGAGCAGACGGCCGCGCCCCCGTTGGCGTAGCGCATGCATTCAGGACACTGCTTCACATCCTTACTAAGATCGGTCAGCAGGGAAGCGATCTTCGCGCGATCGCTTTGGGACGTGCCAAGGAGAAAGTACACGAAGCGTCGTGCCTGCCGAGGGCCTATCCCAGGAAATCGTTCGAACGCACGCGCAAGTTCCTCAACCCGGTCCATGATTAAAATTCGTTAGCGAGCTCGCCGTATCCCTTGGTGTCCACGGACTGGTAGCTTGCGCGCTTCTCATCAAAGTAGAGATCGACTTTGCCGGTCGGACCGTTGCGATGCTTCTCGATAAGGATCTCAGCGATGTTCGGGCGATCCGAATCAGGGTTACGCTTGTCGTCTCGGTGGATGAACATAACAACGTCAGCGTCCTGCTCAATCGAGCCTGAGTCGCGAAGGTCTGAAAGGCGCGGCTTACCGCCTCGCTGTTCGACGGCACGGGAAAGCTGGGAGAGAGCAAGCACCGGCACATTCAACTCACGAGCAAGCTGCTTCAGGGAGCGAGAGATCTCCGTGACCTGCTGCACCATGGAATCTGAAGCTTTAGCGCCAACGGGGGCCATGAGCTGGAGGTAGTCAACGACAATGAGCCCGATACCGCGTTCGCGCTTCAAGCGCCTGGCTACCGCGCGCATGGCGAGGATGTTGTTGCCTGGCTTGTCGTCTATATAAATAGGAGCCTTGGATAGGGTCTCCAATGCGTCACGAATCCTTGCGAAATCTTCCTCCTCCTTGATGGCTCCGGTGCGGATCTTCCATGCGTTCACGTACGACTCTGCTGAGAGCATGCGATCGATAAGCTGCTCCGAGCTCATTTCAAGCGAGAAGATACCGACTGGGACATTGTGATGCACGGCAGCATGGCGCACGATATCGAGCATCAAGGATGACTTACCGACCGAAGGTCGTGCGGCAAGAATCACGAGGTCAGACGGGTGAAGACCGGAGAGAAGACTGTCGAGTCCTGAGAATCCAGTTGGCACGCCGCGGATGCCGTCTTCTTTCTTGGACATCGCCTCGATGCGATCCCACGCGTCTCCAAGCTTGTCGGAGATTGCGGTGAACTTATGCGAAGACATGCCGTTCCCGATCGCATAGATTTGTTTTTCAGCCTCATCCAGAAGCTCGGCCGCTTCGCGTCCTTCGTCATACGCGCTTTCAGTGATCGTGTACGAGACATCGATCAATGAGCGCATCACGTGCTTGCGCGCTACTAGTTCTGCGTAGTGAGCGTAGTTTCCAGGAGCCGGAGCTGCGTTTGCAAGCTCCGCGATGTAGGCTCTGCCGCCTGCGCGCTCGAGCGCTCCGTTACCGGTGAGGCGCTCTGAAAGGGAGAGGAGATCGATAGGCTCCCCGCGGTCAGAGAGATCGCGCATCGCTTCGAAAATAAGCTTGTGCTTTTCCGCGTAAAAAGAATCAGCGCGGACCGTATCAGCAACGTCGTGAAGTGCGTCGGGCTTTAGAAGTAGGGAACCGAGAAGCGCACGCTCGGAATCAAGACTTTGGGGAGGAACGCGAAGCGTGGGGTCAGAAGCCATTACGGCTCATAGTATCACTTCGTGCTTTTGCTGAAGAGGGGTCCGGAAGGGGTGTCTTCCACATGATATCCCCGGTTTGATAAGTGGATACGTAATTCGTCCGAGCGGGCAAAGTCCTTGGCTTTGCGAGCCTGCTCACGCTCCTGCGCAAGCGTCTGGAGGTCTTCTGGAAGCTCTGAAAGAGATAGGGTGTTCTCCGAAAAGCCCAAGGAAAGGCCAAGAACCGCGTCTGCAGTCACGATAGCGCCCCATTTCTCTCGGTCGGTAAGCTCGTCGCTTCCAAGCGCCTCCCAGAGGCAGGCAAGGGCTTTAGGAGTCCCAAGGTCGTCTTTGAGAAGGGTGTCTATCTTCTGCCTCACATCTGATTCGCTTTCGCGTCCACCAGCCCTCTTTTGGATTTGCGCTGCGCTGCGCTGGAGGCGAGTCAGTCCTTCTGCAGAGGCTTGAAGCGCTTCGAAGGAGAAGGAGAGTGAGGAGCGGTAATGAGCCTGCATGAAGAAGTAACGGAGCGCGAGTGGATCGAATCCCTTTGCGGTGATGTCGGCAAGTACGTAAATGTTTCCGAGAGACTTGGAAACTTTCTCTCCTTCAATAGTAAGGAAGGCATTGTGGAGCCAGTAGCGAGCGAGCGGCCTGCCGTTTGCTCCTTCAGACTGTGCGATCTCATTGTTGTGGTGAACGCCTACATGGTCTTCGCCTCCTGTGTGTATGTCGATCGTCTCGCCTAGAAGCGCGCGTGCCATCGCAGAGCATTCGATGCTCCAGCCGGGATTTCCGGGTCCCCACGGAGAGCCCCATACCTGTAGGTCTCCTTTCTTTGCAAAGCGCCAAAGCGCAAAGTCATGGATGTTTCGCTTGCCGCTGATCATCTTCACGCGCGCTCCGGCCATGAGCTTCACGTCCATAATCCCGCCGAGCTTTCCGTAATCAGGAAACTTCTTCGTATCAAAATAGACGCCGTCTTCAGCACGGTAGGCAAGTCCTTTCTTTTCAAGAGCGTCGATCATCGCTATTTGCTCCTTGATGTACTCGGTTGCCCGCGGGAAGAGGATAGAATCCGTATTGATGTTGAGCGCCTTGATGTCTCCCAAGTATTGCTTGGTGTAGCGTTCTGCGATTTCTTCCGGACGCACGTTCTCGCGCTTAGCTCCCACTTGCATCTTGTCCTCTCCTTCGTCTCCGTCTCCGACCATGTGCCCGACGTCCGTGATGTTAACTACCCGGCGCACTTTGTATCCGCCCAACGTAAGGGTGCGGGCAAGGGTGTCAGAGAAGACAGCAGCTCGAAGGTTGCCGATATGTTGGGGGCCGTAGACGGTCGGTCCGCACGAGTACTGCAGCACTTTTCCGGCCTTAAGAGGGGAGAATCGTTCCTTGTCTCCCGAAAGCGTGTTGGTAAGGAATATGGGTGCTCCAGGACCTTTTCGCTTCTCTTTGCTAAACGGCCACATACGCTAGATCCAACGCTTCAGTCGAAGGAAGAGAAGCATAAGCACTTCAACAAGTACCATGAGGCCGATGATAATCCAGAAGTCATGGGGCGTACCAAGTATCGGAGGATGCTTCGCGTGCATGCCAAACAGCGCTGCGATAAGGGCAAGCGGGAGGATCGCCACGTTGATGACGGTAAAGATTCGCATCACGTCGTTTTGAGACGTTGAAAGCAACGAATCGTTGGTACTTCGAAGCTCACGGGCGACTGCGCGGTAGGAAGCGACAAGGGCTGCCACGTGGGAGCGTTCTCCTTCGATGTGAGAAGCAGAAGCTCCGAGTTTCTTACCAAGAATAGAAGGGGCCTGGAGTTCGAGGAGGAATTCTGAAAGAGGCTCCTCGTGCCTGGCGAGTGTCGTATCAAAGCGGAGCAAGATGCGCCCGACTTCAGAGATGGCGCGCACCATCTTGCGCTCTGAGCCTCCGAAGATGTCGCCTTCGATCCGATCCAGGGTTCGTGCGACCTGCTCGATCTCCTCGCGCATGCTTGAGTACAGGTGCCGCATAACGCGCTCCAGAAGGAATGAGGTGTCTGATTCCTTGCTCGGGGCACTAAGGAGTATTTCCGCTTCAAACGCCTTATGGAGGGAATGGATGCAGCTCACCACTTCGTAACGGGCGGTAATGAGGAAGTTCTTACCAGCGATAATATCGACCTCCTGGTTGCGGGTGCCGCAGGTAGCGTCTGCGGTAGGGAAGTGAAGGATCAGATACGAGTAGGTAGGGAAGGTTGCGACCAGTGGATAGGGGGTCGGGGAGACGATTTCCGCTTCGATACGGGCATCGATGCCAAATTCCTCGATCACCGCATGCAGCTCTTCGCGTGTTGGGGATTCCAAGTCGACCCAGGTGACCGATCCTCGCTCATGCCGTGTTGTCATGAGTGACAGTATACCGTTCTTGTACACGCTTCAAAAGCGGCGTGTGGTATAATTTTTAGAATGACTGACTCTGAGAAGCACGAGCGTCCCACCTTTATGATGGGTATCGCTCGAATTGCGGCGCTCTGTGCAATCGTTGCCGCGCTTGGCTTTGTCGGAGGGCTTTCGGTGGGGGCTTCTGGCACCAAAGTCTTCTCAGATATCCCACTGTTGAACGGCGGCCTTGATCCGACTCCGGATCTTTCAGTTGATCTCTCTGATTTCTGGAAGGCCTGGAACGTGCTCGATACCCGCTTCGTCGAAACGCACGCTTCGACGACCATTCCTAACGCACGAGAAAAGCTTTGGGGAGCTATCGATGGGCTAGCGCAAAGCTATAACGATCCATACACGGTGTTTCTCCGTCCGGACGAGGCAAAGCTCTTTGCCGAGGATATCGCTGGGAACTTCAGCGGCGTAGGAATGGAGATCGGGCTTAACAAGGAAGGAGTGCTGACAGTCATTGCGCCACTCAAAGGAACCCCTGCAGAAAAGGCGGGCGTTCGCGCTGGCGACCTCATTCTTGCAATAGATGACGTGTCTACTGACGGCTCTTCAACTGAAGAGGCGGTCAAGAAGATTCGTGGCAAGGAAGGGACGCCCATCACGTTCCGCATGCTTCGCGCAGGTGAGACGCTTGAGATTACTGTTACCCGGGCAACCATCCAGGTGCCGATCATCGAATCCTCGCTTGATCCTATAAACAACGTCTACACCATCTCCTTCTACAGCTTTAGCGCAAACTCAGGATCCTTGTTCACGCGCGCACTCGCCGAGTTCCGCGCTTCAGGTTCGCACCGCCTTCTTATCGACCTTCGCGGAAACCCAGGAGGCTACCTTGCCGCGGCTGTCTCAACAGCAAGCCACTTCCTTCCTGAGGGCGAAGTGATCGTGACAGAAGACTACGAAGGAGCGAAAGAAGACGTCATCCAGCGCTCCCGCGGTACCGGCGGCATTCCAAACGGGACCACGATCGCCATTCTTATAGACCATGGCTCAGCATCAGCCTCTGAGATTCTTGCAGGCGCGCTCCAGGACACTGACGTTGCGACTTTGATCGGCGTTAACTCATACGGCAAGGGATCGGTTCAGGAACTTGTCGACATCGGTGGAGGATCCCTCAAAATCACGATCGCTAAATGGCTCACTCCTTCAGGTCGCTCTATTTCAGACGGAGGTCTTACGCCAGACATTGTCGTCGAGCGCTCCCAAGCAGACACGGAGGCAGGCAAGGATCCGCAGCGCGATCGAGCCGTACAGTTTCTTACAACAGGAAAATAATTGACCACAAGGCCCTTCGGGTCTAGGATTCCTCCATTGTCGAGGGGAAACTGCTATGCCCAAAAAGCCAAGCGAAACCCGGCATACCGCAGCGATTGAGTATCGTTGCGATCGCTGCTCGCACATGATTGAGGTGGGAGAGACGTACGTCAAAACGGTGTTCAAGGGGAAGAAGGTTCCTGGCAGAAAACAGCTCGTGATGACTTATAGAAAGCACGAACGATGCCAGCACAGCCCAACCCCCAATAGCGCCGTGGTAACGGAACGTCAGACTTCCTTTAGTTTCGACACTCGAGAAGCGCTGGCAGCGTAAAAGGCCGCTACTACGAATACGAAGCGAAAGGCCGCTTCACTCGTAGGCGGCCTTTTGTTATTCAGTTGCGAACCTTAGGGGGACAGGGTAGGATGGGCGGACTATGAAAGTCGTACTGCTTAAAGACATCAAGAAAACGGGAAAGGCGTATTCGGTCGTGGACGTCAAAGACGGGCACGCTATTAACTTTTTGATCCCTCGCAAGCTCGCTATTGCGGCAACCCCAGCAGCTCTCAAAGATGCTGAGATGCGCCATAAGCAGGTTCAGGAGCGCCGTGAGCTTGATACCAAGCTTATCGAGGAACGCCTCGCAGCCCTCGCAGAAGAGCGCATCGTCTTCATCAAGAAGGCAAACGAGAAGGGTCATCTCTATGATGCCGTTGATGCAAAAGAGATCGCAGAGCGTGTGAGTCTCCCAGAGGACGCAATCCACATCGAGAAGCCATTTAAGGAACTTGGTACGTTTGAAGTCCCGGTTGCCTTTGGCGAGAATTTCGGCAAGCTCACCATCACGGTTGAAGCTGAATAGGGAAGAGAAGATAAAGAAAAAGCCCGCTTGATGCGGGCTTTTTCTTTTTAGCTGTCTTAGACGACGCTAACGACTTTCTTTCTGAAGACGCGGCCGTCAAATCCGGTCTTTCGCTTCTCGGAGAACGCAACCTTTCCGGTCGTCATCGAGTAGAGCGTGTGGTCCTTGCCGACTTTGACGTTCTTGCCTGCTTCAACCTTGGTGCCGCGCTGGCGGACGATAACCATGCCTGGACGAGCTGCTGCGCCGTCTGCGAGCTTCACACCCAAGTATTTCGGGTTTGAGTCGTTGAGGTTTTTTGCTGATCCACCGGCTTTTGTATGTGCCATAATGCTATCCTGTAACTAGTATGGCGATTATAGCCGACATCTATGCCAAAGGCAAGGCGCTTCTAGGCCGTATTCCAGAGGGGACCCTGACCACCCTCATCGTCCTTCTTGCCTGTTCTGGAAGCTTCGGACTAGGCGCCCTCTATGGCCAGGATACCCGGAAAGGGGAGGTCACTTTCCAAGAGATCCCTCAGGTAAATCAGATGCCTACGGCGGCCAGTGCGCTGGCTTCTTCGGAAGAGCCATTACCCCCTATGGCCGCAGGAGGGCAGTACGTAGCCTCTAAAAGCGGTAAAAGTTACCACTTGCCCTGGTGTGGCGGTGCTAAGCAGATCAAAGAAGAGAACAAGATATGGTTTGCGACTAAAGAAGAGGCGGAAGCCAAGGGCTACGCTCCGGCAAAAAACTGTAAAGGTATATAGAACGTAGTAAAATACTTGCATGCCTCGCACTCCTAATGACCCTCCAGAAGGACCAAAGCCTCTCCCCGACTTCGAGTCACAGGCAATGCTTTCCATACTTGAAGAGACTGAGAAGCGCGAGAATGCGGTTCTTGAAAAAATGACTGAGCTATTCAGACAGGTAGATGAGACGATTCCCAGTCTTCCTTCTACAGACCAAACTGAGATTACTTCGCAGCAGCAGGCAGCGCAGGAGAAAATAAAAGATGCGATATTCGTAACCTATCAAGAACTGCTTCGCAATTATTATCATGGCGACCTTAATCCTGCCGACCAACCAGGACTGATTGTCCCCATCATTAATAAATTGTTAGCGCAGCAAGCAAATAAGCACGAGCTTGTTAAGAAAGGTCTTTTGACTGAAGATCAATCAAAAGCGTTTACGATGCGTCAAAACGAGAGACAGGTGCGCCTCCGCAGTTATGCCGACTACCTAGGGAACCTTATGGGCACGCATGGGGGGCAGATATTTTGGGAACCAAAGACATGATCGTTCTTGATGTAGAGACAACAGGGCTCCGTCCCGACCAGCACTCAATACTCTCCCTTGGGGCGCTCGATCTTAGCGACCCGACGAATCAGTTCTATGGAGAATGTCGTGCATGGGATGGGGCAAAGATCGAAGAGGCAGCGCTCGCAATTAACGGGTTTACCAAAGAAGAAGCACAGGACCCTGCTCGACAAAGCGAAGCAGAGCTCGTAAAAGCGTTTGTCGCCTGGGCAACCGATAGGCCAGAGAATCGAACCTTCGCAGCTCAGAATGTCTCCTTTGACTTTGAATTTGTCGCTTCTGCCTGTAGGCGAGCTGGTATCGATTTCCCGTTTGCTAAGCGCACCATCGACGTACACAGCGTTGCCTGGCTTCATATGACCAAGCAGGGCATGACGCCTCCAGAAGGGAGCCACCGCTCACTTATGGATCTCGGGTTCATTCTCCGCTATTGCGGGCTTCCTGAGGAACCCAAGCCTCATAACGCGCTTATGGGAGCGCTTCTCCACGCCGAGGTTATCTCGCGCATGGCGTATAATAAGAAACTGATACCAGACTTTGATTCATACGACATACCATGGCTGACGACTTGAAACCAAAAACACCGGCAGAGCATCAGCAGATGGGGCTCAAAGTCGCGCGCATGGTCGAGGAAGGGAAGGGCTCGGTACCCGAGGAGCCTAATCCTCTGGTGTGTAAGCCTCGCGAGCTTGAACCGTGGCGCGTATTCAAGATCATGTCCGAATTCGTGGAAGGATTCGAACTCCTGCAAAAGCACGCGCTTGCAGCATCTTTTTTCGGTACTACCCGTGCAACCTTTGACAGCAAGCTCTACCAAGACGCGACGGATCTTGCAGCGCGCCTTTCCAAGCGCGGGTTCTCGATCATTACCGGAGGCGCTTCAGGCATCATGGAAGCAGCCAATCGCGGGGCATTTGAAGCGGGAGGTGCATCTGTTGGTTTGAATATCCGCCTCGCAGACAACCAGTCCACCAACCGCTACGTCACGGAGCAGCTCATGTTCGATCACTTCTTCGTGCGCAAGGTGATGCTTACGTTTGCTTCTGAGGTCTACATCTACTTCCCAGGAGGTTTTGGCACCATGGACGAGTTCACAGAGATCCTTACGCTTGTGCAGACGAGGAACATAAAGAAGATTCCGATCGTGCTCTACGGTAAGGAATACTGGACACCAGTCTTGCACCACTTCAAGACGAAGCTCTATGAGCAGTATCACGCGATCGATGAGGCGGATATGGATCTCTACAAGCTCGTTGATTCAGTAGATGAAGCGTACGAGTACATCGTCGCGAACACGCAGTGCTAAGACTGTCGTAGCTTGTCTATGAGTACTCGGAGACGCTGCACCTGCGGCTCCATTTCTTGTGTTTCTTGAAAGACCAGGAGCGTTAGGTCTTGGAACTCGTTTGAAAGGGTATCGAGACCTTCTTGATCCGTATCGTTTTCAGGAACGTCCTCATCAAGATCTTCTTCTGGATACGAGGCAGTAAGTTTCTCAAAAATCTCCGTAGCCTTGGAATTGTTTTTATGCATCTCTTCTTCGGTCGTTGCCCATGCTCCTATGTCCAAAACGACTTCTCCTTTCGTGATATTGGGGTTTGCAGCGAACTTCTCTTCAAGCCTGGTGAGAATGTCCTTTCGGATCGCTAGGAACTCTCGAGCGCGTTTACGCTTCTCAACCGCGGTTGTGAGTTGCGTCTTAATAGACTCAAGTTGGCCAGCGACCTCTAACTCCTTTATAAGCTTAGATTTGCCGTCTGGTTCGCCGTTCTCTGCCATATAGCCAGGAGTATAACAGGAGGTGCACAATCTGCGTTGTACGAAGTCGGTACAAGAGATTACGGGCGGCTCGATTTTTTATGCTATTTTAGATTAGTGTCCACCAGCACTGCAACATTCATAGTTGCCTTGACATCATTTAGCGCTGACATTGTTCAGGTTCTACTTGGTATTGCTGCGTTCGTTATCGGCTTAACACAGAGAAAGAAGATTTCTGCAGCCTTTTCCCTGTTACTTAGTTATTCTTTAAGAACCTCTCTTTCAGATTTAAATCACTTAATAGAGAAGTTAAATGAGCATTCAATCGAAGACCCTCCTAACCCACGTGCTGTGCGAGTAACCCTTGCTCGTATTCATGGAAAGATTCGTGGAAACGAAATATTACAAAAACACATGGGTACAAAAGTGTTAAAACCTATTAAAATAATGATAGATGAACTGGATGCTGGACGAACAGTTAATGAAACGGATAAAATAAGTTTATGCACGGAGTTGAAGGAACGACTCACAACCTTAGAGATTGAAAATCATACTTCAAAACAACAAAAATAATATGAATGACAAACAAATACAAGACGTTGTGAAAAAAATGTTATCTGATCAGGATCAAATCCAATCAGTGCGAAAACCTACAACACCTGTCGAGAACGCAGAAGAATATTTCTTTACTTATCCCGGCAATAAATACTTATGGTCAATAATGCAAGATGAAGACGGAGATTATCATATGTACTTCTACGCTTCAAAAGAAGACGAGCAAACTTACCTTCGTTTTGGAGAAGACGTTTTCGGTCCTGAAGGTAAAGAAAAGTTGACCACCCTTTTTGGTGTTCTGCAGGGCAAATTGCACGGTTTTGATCAAGTTTTGAAAGATATTCTTGGTTCTTAGATATGTTTGTTTAGAGAGGGAGGGGAAGTAGGATGCTGGTATGCAGCAATTAAACATTGAGCACCAAGAGGGAACAGGTCTGCGTCTAACTGACTTCCCGGACGCACTTAAAGCAGTCGCGCTGCGAGGCAAGAAAGCCCAGGAGTTGGCAGATATGACTCTCCACAGACACGATCTGATAACAGCTCAAGACTGTTTGGTAGCTTTGAAGAATGCAGAAGATAGAAGCCTTGAACAAAAAGTCTTCTGGCGGTTGGCTGTGATTAGTTTTCTTAAATGTTTTGGAAAAAATAATGCAAGAGCTACGCAGCTATTCAAGGAAGAGGTCCTAAAAGGAGACCTTATGGGTCAGGAAGTTTTCGAGTTTTTCAAGGATCTAAGGGATAAAAATATAGCTCACGATGATAACCCTTTAATGCAATGTCTACCAGGCGCAGTGATTAATAAGCCAGGAGCGCCTTTCAAGATAGCTAAGATTATAGGTGTGAGTTTTAGTGCAGAAATGAATACTTCAGAAAATATACAAAACCTTGAGTTGCTGATTACAAAAACGAGAATGTACGTTGAATCAAGATTTGACGTTCTTTGTAGCGAATTAACTGAGGAGTTGGAAGCTGTCCCTCACGCAGATTTGGCTCGGATGGAATCAATTGAGTATGCGAAACCAGGGGTTAAGGTGATGAAAGAAAGTAGAAAGAAGTTATTTTAGTTAATTTCTTTCAACTGAACACTCAAATGTTAAAGGTGTCGATTTTAGTGAAATAGATTAGGGTAGGGGAGTCAGAGATCTTTTTCAGTTTTTTACCTAAATCGTCTCTCAACTCTCCCCCAGTACCCTACTGAGAGGGGATTTATAGCAGTACATCTTTTACAAAGTGGAGAAATGAGAGCGAGTGTTCGCATAACCAGTTTAAGTTATAAAGACTGCTCATTAGGTGGGGAAGACATATTGAACGGAGATCCCTAAGCTTATCTGACCTAAAATATAAGACCTTCGCACAATATATCTTTTGCGAAGTACTCCTAAGGGAACAAGGAAAACGGCTTCTGATCCTTTACTCCGGCTTTATTTGTATTGGAGACTGAATTCCTGCTTGATGGCCGGTCATATCTATCTCCCCATGGTCTTTCTCGTACTTAGTAATTCGCTTCTGGAGCTCGAGAAGGAAGCCCTTAGCGCCTTTAGGACTGAGAAGGAGGGCTGATTTATCAGTTCCTGAGGTAAAACCGAAGAAGAACCACACCCGATTGTTATTCAGGTGCCAGGCATCACATATAAGCTTAGGCATTGCGTTAAAGTCCATTCTATAAGCATACACTGCTCTAGAACCTAATCTCGGTCGACCGAGATGTGTTGTAGTGAAGCCTCCATTTGACGAGATACTTCATAAAGCCTAGTATCTGTCTGCGGCATGGGGCCAAGGTAGTCGTGAAGGCAAATGGTGTCCGCTACCACACCGCGATTCGTGCAGCACGACTATGCTCCCTTGGTTCCCATGTCCGCATTTGCGCCTCCAACTTTTCGGGGGCGTTTTCTGTACCTGACTTCCCTGTCTAATACTGAAAGTAAAACATTCTTGACACAGCTGGTTCCCTAGTCCAATATCCTCGAAGCGTCACGGGTTGCAGACAAGCTTCGAGTTAGGAACATCCCCGCCCCGTTCCTCCCTCTCGGCCCTAATGCTTCCCGTGCCGTCGCCGATGCGAGGGTTGATGTTTGTGCGGGTCCGGTAAATTGCTTTCCCGCCGCACATCGCCCACCTTGACCCTCGCGTCGGTTTTTACGCTCTAGCTATGCTGGAGCGTTCTTCGTTAGTACGTAAGCGTCCAAGTGGTGCCGCGCATCGGGAAGGTGCCTTTGGTAGATGCTTTGCCTTCAACTCCAGCGACATCTATCAAAAGTTGTTTGCCAAAGTGAATGCCGCTATCGCGACTCAAAATCGCTTTTATCGTAAAGATGCGCAGCTGTCCGGGTGCAAGCGTTGCAGGAAGCGGAACGAAGGCTGAGCCTTTGTTGAATTGTTTTGATCCTTCGAAACCTCCTATCGTTGCGCGCGAGCCGCCCTTATCGTCGCTTACTGAGAACCCGATAACAACATCGTCAGGAGCGGATCCATTTTCTATAAGGCGGAACCCATCAATTGAAGTTGTGGTCTTGCCAGTATTTATAAGCTTCACGTATGCAACAGGGATCGAGGCTCCGTGCGCTGCGTTACCGCCCCACAAAAGCGGGACTGGAGAAGCTGAGAGAGTTCCGCCACTCGCAGAGCTTGTCGTAGGCTTCTTTGTTCCTGAGGATGAGGTCGTCGGAGTTCCTTTCTTAGACAAGATCGTAAGGGTTCCTGTGGTAACAATGCTTTGCTTACCGCTTTGAACGCTGTAGAGGGTGACTTTGTACTTTCCAACGGTGAGGAGCTTAGAAACCTTGGTTTTCCACTCCCCGCCCTTTGCCTTGATGTCCTTACTCTTATAGACATTCTTTCCCTTCTCGTTTTCAACAAGAACACGCACGACAGAGGCTCCAGAGATCTCGCCGCTCAAAGTTGGGCGGGTTGTCGTTGAAATAAGGGACGCCTGGTCAAATTCTCCCTTAACTGCAGCGAAGGTGCTGCTTGGAAAGAAGATGAGAGAAAACATGAGGATTCCTAACACTGAAAGATGTAGACGTGAGGTATGCATATGTCTCTAAAGTATAGGGTCGAAGACGATTATGAGCGAGTTTGTGAACTTATTCATGAAGCAAGGAGAAACGCTAAACTCCCGAAGTCATGACTCCGGGAGTTTAACAAATAAACCGGTTTATCTTTTCTTTAGGTTCCAGGAACGTCGTCTCCGATGACTTCAGAATCATCTGAGCCGTCAACAAGCATCACGCCGCTATGAACGTGAAGGTTTGGAGCTGTAGTGAGAGCCTGGGTAGCTGTTGAAGCTTCCACAGACATCACTTCTCCTGCTGTGTTCACATATGCGTACGTGGCGGCCATTGCGAGTGCGGGTCCTACGAGGAAAAGCGTTGCTGCCAGTGCCACTGTCTTCATACGAGGGTAAAAGTAAATGGACAAATGGGGTTCCAGTAAAGGAACCCGGTACCCAAGTAATACAACAAGAACAATGAAGACTTTATGAAGATTTAGTCGAACCACTGAGCGATCGGGCGGAATGCATCTTCAAACCAAGCGGTTATATAGTCCCAGCCGTCTCGGAGCAAGGCTAGTAAAAAGGACCAATTGTCCTGGTTTGTTGGGTTATCAACGAGTGCTCGAAGGGAGATGCCAAAAAATGAGAGGGCCAGAAGCCCAATAACGATCCAGATAATGAGGCGTACCATACGACGGATTATATAGCCTAACGTGCGTAAAAAGGAAGGCTCCTGGGTATAATCAACTTCACTATGCATCCTGATCTCCCTAACGCTCTTCGCCACTTCAAGCGCGTCGATCCAATCATGTACCAAGCTGCGTACAGTCACCGGAAACTTATTCTGCGACGTCCTCAAGTACGCGGGTCTGATCGCTTGTTCGCGGCGCTTGCTGAATCAGTCGTAAGCCAGCAGCTAGCCGTGAAGGCAGCGGACGCTATTTGGGCTCGGGTAGAAAGTGTGTGCGGAGGCAAGGTCACTCCTTCGTCAGTACTGAAGACTTCTCTTCCCCGCCTTCGCAAAGCCGGACTCTCCAGCGCAAAAGCAAAGACCTTAAAAGAACTCGCAAAAGCGGTTACCAAAGGACTCGACCTCCCTTCCCTTCGCAAGAAGTCCCCGGAAGAAGCAGAAGAAACATTAACTGCAGTATGGGGCATTGGCCCCTGGACGAGCGAGATGTTTCTCATGTTCGCGCTTCAGCATCCGGACATTTTCTCTGCAGGAGACCTTGGGCTCGTACGCTCTATTGAAGATCTGTATATGATCAAGAACCCGTCACGGGCAAAGCTTGAGAAGATATCTGCTTGCTGGTCTCCGTACCGCTCGCTCGCCTGCCGAATCCTTTGGAAGAGCCGGGATACTAAATAGCTTTAAGCAGACTTCCCTGCGACAACTACTTTGCCGTCTGAAGTGATAACGGTCTTCCCTTCTGGTCGGCCCCAATCAGTGAATCTCCACCATGTTGGAGTGAAGGAGAAGAAAATGTTGTCTGGATCTCCTGCCTTTGCTTCCTTTTCTGGAAACTTCGACAGATAGACTTTCTTTAGCTGGTCATCACTCGTAAGCAACGTTGCGATCCCGTCTGCTTGGAATGTTTTTTCAGTCGGCCCTTCAACAAATCCAATGACGAGCGTTGCTCGGGCTGTGTCGTTGGCGAGCAAGGGCTCGCTCTTGCGGTATTTCGAACTCGTTTCAAATATGAAAGTTAACGGGTTCTCTTGATGTGCGAAATGTACTGTTGCACCATGTGGTGAACCATCAAGCATCTCGATTCCAAACACGGAGATTCGCTGGGATTTAATGTAGTCTAGAATGCCTTGATCCATACAAAGAATTGAGCTTAGCCAGTTTTTCCAAACAGCGAAGGGTTCGCAAACGGGATTAACGCCATAATCGCCGGATCGACATAGTACTTCGTCCTCTCGATTAATCCCTTCGTGAGCATGCCAACGGTGCCTTGGTTTTGCTTCAGGTTGGTCTCGTTAAAAACTGCGTCCGCTGCATGCCCGAGTTCCATTCCCTCACGGATCTTCTGGGCTACCGCAGGCGGCAAAAAGAACGCGGCGCTTCTTCCTTTGCCAATCGTTCCGTCTTTATCTTTTATTACCACCCACGCGAAACATTCAAGATCTCCACTTTTCTCTTCTAATCCGCCCTCGATTCCTACCCAGAAGTCAGCATCGCTCTCTTTCTGGGAAGCGTTTTCCGCGCGGTTTACAGCACCGGTATACGTCTCAGTGTCGGTCATAGGTTGGTCAGAAACGTCTGAAGGAACATCAGTCCCTATAACCTCAAATGTCTCTCCCGGAAACATTTGCTTGAACGCTTCCCTAGCGGCATTGATTTTCACAGGATTGTGGGAAGCGATGATGACTTTCATGCGGAATATAGTAACAGATTGTTATTAATTGCCTGGAACGACATGGAAATCTTGCTAGCTGAAATAATAGGAGAGAGCAATAATGCCAATCGATACAAGCGCAATACCGAACGCCTGATGACCACGAACACGCTCGCGGCTTACGAAAATACCAAGCAGTACCCCAAGGGCAACATATCCCCCGCTAATGGTCGTAGCGATTGAGATCGGAATAAGGGTTGCTGCAATGGCAAAAGCAATCCACGCGAGGTTATCAAAGACGCTTTGGCAGCCAATAGTTACAGGGTGGCTGCGGATATCTTGTATAACGGATCTCATCTGGCCAGAACGAAGAATATACAGACCCGACACGAGCGCTAACGTCCCGTGCGAAAACCATATAGAAACGAGTGGAGAAATCTCCTGACTCGACATACCAACCAAGAGCGAAGTTAACGCTGTACCAATTGCTGCTAGAAAGGCGAGCCACACTCCCTTTTCGAATGCCTGTGACAAGTGGCTTATGCTTTTTGTAACCGTAAGCCCCGTTCCAATGAACACGAGAAGCATCCAAAAGAGCTGATGTCCTGTTAGATGTTCACCTACGAAGATGACGCTCAGAATGACCGTCATCGGAAGCTCAAGACCCACCACTGGTTCAACAGCGGCCATTTTGCCGGTGCGCAGAGCCTCGAAGTCAAAAGCTGCTCCGAAGATAACCGCTAAAGACAGCGTCCCGAGCAAGAGGTAGTTTGCGAACGTGAGATGTGGAAGTTCGTGTAGTACAAACGGAAACAAAACAACGAATGCAACAACTCCTATGAAGAAAAGAGCCTTGGCGCTACCTACCAGCCTGGTAGTTCTCTGAATTAAAAAGTCCCCCAAACCCCATGCGACGAGGGCTATCAAGGCAAGCAAGACACCAATTGCGACAGACATAGGGATATAAAGTTTCTAAAACAGTACCACGTGCCCCAGTCTGGGCCGACCTTGCAACTTATTTCTCTAAACTGCTTAGGAATAATCTGATCCGGTCTTCCACCTCGTCAAAAGAATCGTAGCGTTCAAATATGTAGTGAGGCTGTTTGATACCAAGAAGAAGACGTGAGATTTTCGCATCCGTATGCGCAAGAGCGAGCGTCGGCTTCTTGAGCTTCTCGACTGCGACACTGAGTTCATAACCAAGACCTATGGCTGGCAGATCGCAAATCGCAATGAAGGCATCGCACTTTGCAACGCATTCGTGAATATCCCAGTTGTAGACCTCATGAGGTGTGCCAGCGACGGTACCAATGAAGTCTAATACGTCGTAGTCCTGCCGGAGCCTGTTCTTTAAGTCTCCAATAACGGTCTTAAAGTCCTCTGGAGCTTGAGTAAGTGAACAACCGAGATATATCTTCATAGGACTAGTATAAACGAGCCGGTTGTCTGGGACGACGTTGGAACCTTGCTTAGAGAATATGCCTTGTGGAGATACTGGCTATTATTTCTTCTTAGTCCCTGCTTTGGCTACCCTTTTTACTGAAGCCTTCTCAGTAACAGGCGCCTGGGCAGATTCCATAAGTTGAATGAGCTGGGTAAGCTTGTCGTTTACGCCTTGCATCTGCATTTTTAGATCCTGCATCCCATGGTCATCGCGAGAAGGCGCTGGGCTAAAAGATGGACGTGGAGAAAAATCACGCTTCGGACCATATGAAGGACGGGGCGCATCGTCTTTGACGAAACAGTTGCTGCAGAAAACTGGTTTCTTGCCGTTTGGGCGAAACGGTACTTCGCACAGATTGTTACATTTGCTGCAGTTAGTTTTGTGCATCTCTTTTGAATCGCTAAAACGATCTTGACCCCCACGGTTAAAGGGTTTTTTGGCAAAGCGAGGCTTTTGATAATCAGGCATGAGTAGGAGTTATGTTTATTGGATTAAAACATATTAAAATCGGAAACACAAGATTATGGTCATTTACATACAGATCAATCCGCAAGAGTGGACGGACTGTAAGTTGATTCTTTGTTGTACACATCGATAGATTCCTTTCGCTTAAGCCATGCAACCCTGGCTGTCTGGGACGATGTTGGAACTTGCCAAGCACCTGCTAGCATGGGGGTATGAGAGCCGACCTACGTGAGATTTTCAATCAGGTTCGGGATATTCCCTATCGAATTCCGCTAACCTCGAAGGAAACTGACAAATCCTGTACCGGTAAACATAAGCAGCTTAAGTCGCTTCTTGAGAAGGAGGGGCTTCAGGTACGATGGCGCGTATGTTCCTTCAAATGGAGCGATATCAATCTTCCCGTTGAGGTGTCAGGAAAGGCTCACGAAGATGCTTCTACCCATGCATACCTTGAGGTACTTAATGAAAAAGACTGGATTAATGTCGATGCGACCTGGGATAATTCTTTGAGTATGATTCTTCCTGTCAGTGAGTGGGACGGAAAGTCGAACACGTCTATCGCGGTTTCTTGTTTAAAATTGTTCTCCATTAAAGAAAGTGCTGCAATTATCGCCGATGAGAACGTGGAGGTCATTAATAAAGACCTTGCTCTCAACGGAGAGTTCTATGCTGCTTTTAACGAGTGGTTAGAGAATGAACGTAGAAAATAGCTGGCTGCCTGAGACGATGTTGGAATCTTTTTAGGCTCCCTTAGGACTAAGGGCATTCTTTACCTCTTCTAAGACCTGCTCAGACATTCGTTCTTCTCTTGTCACATGGCGAGGAACTTCCCCTTTCAAAAGAATTGAGATGTTTGTTCGCAAATCTCGTATAGCTCGTTGCAGTTCGCCGTTTTTATCTAATAGCACGACCGGACTGACACAAAGGAAAAACGACATGACGCCAAGATAGTAAGTATGTTCATCAGAGGCATCGACTGCAGTTTGCGCGAGGTACCCACAGACATTGCCTTTCTGACTTTTTATTTCTTCGAACACCGGATGATAGGTAAGTTTCTTTGAGCTTTGTAAATCATCAAGAGAATAGCCGAAAGCTTTTGGAGGATTTGTTCGCAACTCGCTTACGACTCTCACTCTCACGCCGTTAAGAAGAACAGTATTTTTTGAAGTTAAGAAACTGATCCACTGTAATGTTTTTGTGGTAAAGAAATCTATGCTCACCGGAACACCCTTATAGTCTGCAATCACAGAAAATTGTTCTACTCTTCCTTCCTCATATAGCGCGCTAAATGCTTCAAATCGTTCTTGCTCCCTAGGTACAAGTAATTTATTACTGATATAGCAATCGATTATTTTCTTCATGCCTTGGATATCCTTTGCCAGGACCAAGAGATCGATATCCGATTTCTCGGTAACCGCATAGTCCGCTCCCCAGGCGTTTGACCCGCTAAGCAAAACGCCGTCTGCACGGTCTCTAACCGAGTCAATAAATCTTTGAATGACTTCTTTATTGCGTTTCGTAAGGTCGGAGGCAGAAGTGCTGTCCATACCGTTATTATAGCTGGCTGTATGGGACAATGTTGAAACCTATATAACGTACTTGATTTATTAGAACTTCTAAGCTATTCTGCTTAAACATGAATACGAAAGCGCACATTTTTGCACTTCCCGTACCGCCCATCGTAAACCCCGACGGTGGCGCTTTCTCTGTATCCTAGACATTTCTTTCTAGAACTCATCTGAAAAACCCCGTCTCCACGGGGTTTTTCTTTTGGGTCTACCACCCTGCTAGGGAATGGTCCTTGGCAGGAAGTGGATCTTCAAAGGAGAAATCCATGTGTATCTCTTACGACTCGGTTCGCTATGTGAGGAACAAGCCGACTGGAATTAGAAGAGTCTACTATGAAGTCGTTATATTCCTTTGGATATGTTCGATTGCAGTCGGGGGTCTGACTCTGTGGATCTTTGATTCGATTCGTAACAAGTTTAAGAAAGGAGTGGCATAGAACCTTGAGCCCTCGGTATATCCGGGGGCTCCTTATTTTTCTGGCTAGCTAGGATTCGAACCTAAAGATACGACATCGGATCAAGGTATGCGTCAGGGTTAGATGCAACGGTCTTGATGCCTGCGCAGTACGTAGAGCCAAGCGCGGAGGCGTCAACGATACGAATACCGGAGGTGGCATACACACCAAAGTGAAGGTGCGGCCCGGTTGCATATCCCGTGTCCCCGCTGTGCCCTATCGGATCCCCTGTTGAAACAGTTTGTCCTGGAGAAACGTTCACTGACGAAAGGTGGCCATAAAGCGTAGAGAGCCCGTTCGCGTGTTTCAAGAGTACCCACTTACCGTATTGGCAACCACTCTTAGTCTTCGTGCTTTCAACATCGGTGACGACTCCCGTGAGAGACGCTTTGATTGGCGTGCCAATCGTTGCTCGGTAATCTATGCCGCCGTGCGTTCCAGATACGTACAATCGCTTTGCATCAACCGTTCTACCAAAATACTGCGTGACAAAGACGCTATCCAATGGAGATGCGAGAACGCCAGAGCCTGCGCTTGGAATGGAAGAAGGATCGAGTGCTTGTTTCAATTGCGCTTCGTATGTAAAGAGCTGGGCTTCGAAAGCGGCTTGCTGACGGCGCTTCTCTGCGATCATTGCCTGGTACTGGCTTTCGGTCGCTTGGGTCTGTGAAAGAAGCGTCTGCTTTCCTTGTCGGTTGATATCCAACGCTTGTTTCTGGCTTTCAAGATTAACGCTATGAGAAGCGAGCTCATTCTTGGTCGAAGAAACGGAAGTCTGCTGCTCTGCTAGCGCGATCTTTGCTCCTGCAAGCAAGGCAGCATGCTCCTGGAGCGATTGATTCAAGGTCGCGAGGTTATCAATAGAGGTCCACGCTGCTGCAAAATCATCCGCTCCAACAAGCCGCTCGACAAAAGAAACCTGGTCCGCGATATCGATTGCACGAAGCGATGCGGCGACGGTGGACTGATCAAGCGCGATGGATTGTTCCTTGTCGGTGATCTCAAATGAAAGCTCTTCAAGGCGAAGCGTTGCTGCCCCGATTTTGTTTTGAATCTCTTTTATCTGCGCAGAAGTCTTGGAGCGGGAGACATCAAGCGTCTGGATCGCAGACTGGAGTGTCTGCTTCTGTCCTGAGATGACGTTAAGCTCCCGCTGGTATCCGGCGATTTCTTCGTCTATCTTCGCGCGCTCGCGATTGATCTCATCAATCCGGTCCTTGATCTCATCGATAGACTCGGCATGAGTCGGAAGTGGAGTGCTCGTGGCGATTGCTCCAAGAAGAGCAACGCTAATAAGCAAAAGAGCGATCAGTCTCATCCCGTCTAGTATACCTAGACGTTCTCGACGAGACAATAATCGCTTGTATGGCTTACTTGCTACCTAAAAGAGCGATAGCATTCTTCACCCGGCTCACGCTCTCGGAAGGGCCTAAAATAGAGACAAGCGTGAAGGGATCTGGCGAGCGCTCTACTCCAGAAAGAGCGTATCGAAGGGGCCAGAGAACCGCTCCCCGGCCTCCCTTTTTCTTTGCCTCCAAAGCGTCTGCAAACGGCATTATGGCCTCCTTCACCGCATCTCCCGAAACGCCCTCAGGAAGGGCTCCTAGGGGCTCTAAAAGGCTTTCCAAGGCCGTTCTGGTTCCCTCTGGCTCTAGTTCCTTGGTCAGGAGAAGGCTTGGGTCTAGGGCTGGTGCACTAAAGAGGCAGGAGAGCTCGCCCTCTAGCATGAGCTTCGCTTCCCCAAAGGTGTGCACACGGTCTTTGATCAAAGGAATGGCTTTCAGCAATCGTTCCTGATCAGGAGCCTCAAGGCCTCCGAACTCCATGTATTCCTCGTCGGTCAAGCGACGCAGCCACTCGCGATTCAAGAAGAGAAGCTTGTCTTCGTCAAAGCGTGCGCCTCCCTTTTGCACACGTGTCAGATCAAATGCGGCAATGAGCTCCTCAGGCGAGAGCACTTCCTGGTCTCCTTCGGGGTGCCACCCAAGGAGCGCGAGGAAGTTCATCATCGCTTCGGGACGGTATCCTTCATTGCGATACTCAAGAATGTCTTTTGCGCCGTCTCGCTTTGAAAGCTTCTTCGTCCCTTCGCTTCCTAAGATGACCGGCATCGTGGCAAACTCCGGGCGCTTTATTTCAAGCGCGTCATACAAAGAAAGGAATTTCGGGGTTGATGAAATGAATTCCTCTGCGCGTACGATGTGCGTCACCTCCATTAACAAGTCATCAACGACATGCGCGAAGTTGTAGGTCGGATACCCATCTCCTTTTATAAGTATGAAATCGTCGAGCGCCTCTTCTCCTGCAGACAAACGTCCTCGCGCCAGGTCATTCCATTCGTAGCGCTTTATTTCCGGTACGCGGAAGCGAAGCGGCTTGGTCCCGTCCCAAGGTTCGGTATTTTCCGGTCGATGTTCGCGGTACAAGAACGGACGCTTCTCTGCTTCTGCTTGCTTACGAAATACTTCTACCTCTGCTTCAGTAAAGGGATCAGTGTATGCATGCCCTTTATCTATGAGGATCTGTGCATACTTTTTATATTCAGCGAGACGATCTGACTGCAGATAGGGGGCGTGCGGTCCTCCCTTGTCTGGCCCTTCGTCCCACTCGATGCCAATCCACTGCAATGACTCCATAATGTGCTCGATCGAGCCTGCCACTTCCCTGGCTTTGTCAGTATCCTCGATGCGAAGGATGAACTTACCTCCGTGCTTTCTTGCATAGAGCCAGGCAAAGAGTGCCGTGCGTACGCCTCCGACGTGCATGAAGCCAGTTGGACTTGGGGCAAAGCGAGTGACGACGGAGCTCATGACGGGATGATCGGCTCATGCGAAAGTCCGATCGCGATGATCTCTTCGGCAATGATGTTTGCGGCGTTTGCGTTTGCAAACGTTGAACTCTGTTCTCCCATCGTCTTTCGAAGTGTGGCGTCCCCGAGCAAGCGCTTCACTTCAGAGGCAAGGACGTGAGCGGTGAGGTTCGCTTCCTCGATCACGATGGCAGCCCCGGTATTAGCGTATGCATAGGCGTTTGCACGCTGGTCATGGCTCACGGACTCAGGAATAGGAACGAGAATAGCCGGCTTTTTCCATAGCGCGATCTCAGCAACGGTCGTCGAGCCTGCGCGAGAGATGACGAGGTCAGCTGCACCTGCGCCTCGGCGAAGCGAAAGAACCGAAAGGAATGGGAACGGATGGTAGCGAGCTGCGTTGCCTCCCTTTTCAAGCACCAAGCGCGCAAGCGCCTCGACTCCCTGGAAGTTATCTTTCCCGGTCTGGTGGATGACGTTGGCTTCCTCGATAAGCTCGGGCAATGCCCCAAGCACGATGTCATTCAAACGCTGTGCTCCTGAGGACCCTCCAAGAATGAGGATGGTAGGGACGGACATATCGAGCTTCAATTCTTCGCGAGCACCTTCAGGCTCTGGACGCGTGAGTCCCGATCGGATCGGGATACCAGTACGTGCGATCTTGCTCCGTGTTTTCTTCGGAAAATAAGCAGACGCGCTATCAAAGGCAACCGCGATGCGCATAGCAAAACCTGAAGCCATGATGTTGGCGCGCCCTGGCTTTGCGTCTGACTCATGGATCATCACCGGAATGCCAAGCATGCGCGCAGCAAGTACGACCGGAACGCTCGCATACCCTCCTTTAGAAAAGACGACATCCGGATAGATGCGAAAGAGCGAGAAGATCGCAGAGATAAACCCAAGCCCGGTTACAAATAGGTCGGTGAAGTTCTGGAAGGAGAAATACCTGCGCCACTTCCCTGCAGGGCAACGTATAAAGATGATCTCGTTCTCAAAGAGGGCCTCCTGATCGAAAGCTGAGGGGGCAAGGTAGTAGAGGCGCGGCATAAGGAGCCTGCGCTCACGAGCAATAGCTCGCATGGATTCTGCGACGGCTATGTTGGGGTAGAAATGTCCGCCCGTCCCGCTTCCCGTAAATACGACTTTCATGGCAGTATCCCGCGATTATAACACTCTAGGCCCGCTTAGATTTGCGGTGCGCGGCGACGTTCAAGATGATCCCAACCGAAGCCAGGGCCGCCAAAAGTGCGGTTCCTCCGTGGGAGACAAACGGAAGCGGCAATCCGGTCAATGGCAAAATGGCAAGCATCGCTCCGATATTCAAGAACGCCGAGATGACGATGATGAGCGTCAGGCCCGCCGCAGTGAGCGAACCGAACATAGTGGACGCATAAGAGGCAATGTAAAAGCCGCGCGCTGCAAAGGCAGTAAATAACAATATGAGTAACACTGCGCCGACAAACCCGAACTCCTCGCCGTAGACCGCGAACACGGAATCCCCTACCGGTTCAGGAAGATAATTAAACTTCTGAGCGCTTTGCCCGAATCCGCGGCCAATGATCTGCCCGGAACCAATGGCGATCAAGGATTGCTGGATCTGATATCCGGAAGAGAGCGGGTCTCGGGCGGGATCGAAGTACGTCGCAACTCGATCCATCAAGTACGGTCGCATCATAAGAAGGACGCCAAGCAATACGACCGCGATAACGCCTATGATCGCGATATCGCGAAACGGAGCGCCAGCAAGAATGTAGAGCGCCGTCGCCATGATGCCGATCACGATCACTGTTGAGGTGTTTGGCTGGAGCAAGAGAATAAGCGACGGAACCCCGACGATGAGCAAGAACGGGATAAGGCCATGCGAAAACTCATGCAGCTTCCCTTTCACTCGGGCAAGATGAAATGCGAGCATGAGCACCACGCCTATCTTCAGGAACTCCCCTGGCTGAATAGTCGTAAACCCAACATCAATCCAGCGCGTGGCTCCGTTCACCGTCTCTCCAAGTCCCGGGACAAACACGAGCGCTGTCGCTACAACCGTAATGCCATAGATCCATGGTGCCCCTTGAGCGATCAATGCCTGCGGAGAGAAGCGAAGAATGAGAAGGGCGATCACACCCGGAATAAGTCCAAGCGCAAGCTGGGTGAACGCAAGCCGGCCGAGCGCTGAGTCTGGGCGCGCAAGAAGGCCAAGGGCAGCAGAGGCAAAGGTAGCGATGCCTCCAACAACGAGAATGAGGACGATAAAGAAGAAAACGCGGTCGCCGGAAATGGTTTTTCTCATAGGCTCTGCGCAAATCTTACACTGCCCTCACCCATACTTATAGTTGAGAGGCCTCGTTTATTTCAAAAGCGCCATCGCAAGACCAAACACGCTCGCGATAATCGTGATGATCCAATAGCGCATAGTCACCTTGTAAGGCGGCCAGCCGACCGCTTCAAAGTGATGATGGATAGGAGCGATGCGAAACAGCTTCTTCTTCCATATTTTCTTCCAGAGCACCTGGAGAACGCTCGTACCGACGGTGGCTGCAAGCGGAAGCGCGATAAAGGGAAGAACACCCACCCCTACCC